>Ga0308166_1000102_pt1 | contig 192092 bp, 173 predicted proteins | sample PhyCR2_2_FD_202137 | JGI IMG/M metagenome (GOLD analysis project Ga0308166, IMG submission 202137) | Phyllosphere microbial communities from UC Gill Tract Community Farm, Albany, California, United States - DLSLCC.R2 | ecosystem: Host-associated > Plants > Phyllosphere > Unclassified | place...
TGCCTGGCGGCCTTAGCGCGGCGGTCCCACCTGACCCCATGCCGAACTCAGAAGTGAAACGCCGTAGCGCCGATGGTAGTGTGGGGTCTCCCCATGCGAGAGTAGGGAACTGCCAGGCATCCATACAAAAAAGCCCCCTGCGTCAGCAGGGGGCTTTTTTACGTCTGTGGATCGCTGAAATTTATCTCTCAATGTGCTTTAACCTGCCTTTTTATCACCTGATTTTTGCCTCTTACGCTCTGTTTGCTGTTTTTAGCTGAAACATTTTCATTTATCGCATGAAGACTCGACATCATCATGTCGCCAGGTTATGGTTGGGCATCTGGATGTCTAAACGTATATACGGTTGTGAAGAGGAAAGCCGCACATGCCAATCAGGGTTCCCGACGAATTACCGGCAGTAAATTTCTTGCGTAATGAGAACGTCTTTGTGATGACCTCATCGCGCGCCAGTGTTCAGGAAATCCGTCCGTTAAAAGTTCTGGTGCTCAATCTGATGCCGAAAAAGATCGAGACGGAAAACCAGTTCCTGCGACTGCTCTCCAACTCGCCCTTACAGATCGACATTCAGCTGCTACGTATCGACAGCCGCGAATCGCGCAATACGCCGACGGAGCATCTCAACAACTTTTACTGCAACTTTGATGATATTCAGCACGATAACTTTGACGGGCTGATTGTCACTGGCGCGCCGCTTGGTCTGGTAGATTTTAACGATGTCGCTTACTGGCCGCAGATCCAGCGCGTGCTGCACTGGGCGAAAGAGCATGTAACCTCAACGCTTTTTGTCTGCTGGGCAGTGCAGGCGGCGCTGAATATTCTTTACGGCATTCCCAAGCAGACGCGTCAGAACAAACTGTCGGGCGTGTATGAACATCATATTTTGCATCCCCACGCGCTGCTGACGCGCGGCTTTGACGATAACTTTCTCGCGCCGCATTCGCGCTATGCCGATTTCCCGACGCAGCTGATTGCGGATTATACCGACCTGGAGCTGTTCGCCGAATCTGAGCAGACCGGCGCCTATCTGATGGCCAGTAAAGACAAACGTCTGGTTTTTGTTACCGGCCATCCTGAATATGACGCGCTCACTCTCTCTGGCGAATACCACCGGGATTACGAGGCGGGTCTGCAGCCGGAAGTGCCCTTTAACTATTTTCCCCAGGACAATCCGGAACTGCCGCCGCGCGCGACCTGGCGCAGCCACGGCAACCTGCTGTTCTCCAACTGGCTAAACTATTATGTTTACCAGATTACGCCATTCGATCTGCGCCGCATGAATCCTACGCTGGAGTAATCTGGTAGCGGGATCGTTCGCAAAAGTTTTTACGTCCCAGCCGCGTATTCGTCGCGGCTTCCTCCCTTATGAAAGTTATGCCAGTATGACGCGCTGGTATTTTAGCCAGCAGACTGAGCTGAATGAGGCAAGAGTGAGCAACAGAATCGAAGCGCTGCATCAGCAGCTCGCGCAACGCATCATGGTGCTGGACGGCGGCATGGGCACCATGATCCAGAGTTATAAACTGGACGAGCAGGATTTTCGCGGCAGTCGTTTCGGCGACTGGCCCTGCGATCTTAAAGGCAACAACGATCTTCTGGTGCTCAGCAAGCCCGAGGTGATCCGCGAGATCCACCACGCTTATCTGGAAGCGGGCGCGGATATTCTGGAAACCAATACCTTCAACGCCACCCGGATCGCCATGGCGGATTACCAGATGGAAGCGCTGTCGGCAGAGATTAACTACGAAGCCGCCCGGCTGGCGCGCGCCTGCTGCGACGAATGGACGGCGAAAACGCCGCATCGTCCACGCTACGTCGCTGGCGTGCTTGGCCCAACCAACCGCACCTGTTCGATCTCACCGGACGTGAACGATCCCGCTTACCGCAACGTCACCTTCAATCAGCTGGTAGAGGCGTATCGCGAATCGACGCGCGCGCTGGTTGAGGGCGGCGCGGATATCATCATGATCGAAACGGTGTTCGATACGCTAAACGCCAAAGCGGCGATCTTCGCCGTGCATACCGAGATGGAGGCGCTGGGCGTCAATCTGCCGCTGATGATCTCCGGCACAATTACCGATGCCTCAGGCCGTACGCTCTCCGGCCAGACGACGGAAGCCTTCTACAACTCGCTGCGCCACGCCGAACCGCTGTCGTTTGGCCTCAACTGCGCCCTTGGCCCGGATGAGCTGCGCCAGTATGTGGCGGAGATGTCGCGTATCGCCGAATGCTACGTCACGGCGCACCCCAATGCCGGGCTGCCCAATGCCTTTGGCGAATACGATCTTGATGCCGACGTGATGGCCGACCAGATTGGCGAATGGGCGCGTGCCGGTTTCCTCAACATTATCGGCGGCTGCTGTGGCACCACACCGCAGCATATTAAGGCGATGGCGGATATTGTCGCAGGCGTTGCGCCGCGCAAACTGCCTGAGCTTCCGGTCGCCTGTCGCCTCTCCGGGCTTGAGCCGCTCAACATCAGCAGCGAGACGCTGTTCGTCAACGTAGGCGAACGCACCAACGTCACCGGCTCGGCTAAGTTTAAGCGACTGATCAAAGAAGAGAAGTACAACGAAGCGCTGGAAGTCGCGCTGCAGCAGGTACAGAGCGGCGCGCAGGTTATCGATATCAATATGGATGAGGGAATGCTCGACGCCGAAGCGGCGATGGTGCGTTTCCTTAACCTGATCGCCGGCGAGCCGGATATTGCGCGCGTACCCATTATGATCGACTCCTCTAAGTGGGAAGTGATCGAGAAAGGCCTGCAGTGTATTCAGGGCAAAGGCATCGTTAACTCGATCTCGATGAAAGAGGGCGAGGAGATCTTTATCCACCATGCGCGACTGGTACGCCGCTACGGCGCAGCGATGGTGGTAATGGCCTTTGATGAGACGGGCCAGGCGGATACGCGCGCGCGCAAAATCGAGATTTGCCGCCGCGCCTATAAAATCCTTACCGAGCAGGTCGGCTTCCCGCCGGAAGATATTATCTTCGACCCGAATATCTTTGCGGTCGCCACCGGTATCGACGAGCACAACAACTACGCGATGGACTTTATCGGCGCCTGCGAAGATATCAAGCGCGAACTGCCGCATGCGATGATCTCCGGCGGCGTCTCTAACGTATCCTTCTCCTTCCGTGGCAACGATCCGGTGCGCGAAGCCATTCACGCCGTGTTCCTCTATTACGCTATCCGCAACGGTATGGATATGGGGATTGTCAACGCCGGGCAGCTGGCGATTTATGACGATCTGCCTGCCGAACTGCGCGACGCGGTAGAGGATGTGATTCTCAATCGCCGCGCTGACGGCACCGAGCGTCTGCTTGAGCTGGCGGAGAAATATCGCGCCAGCAAAGGCGACGGCGCAGAGGATAAGCAGCAGGCGGAATGGCGTAGCTGGGACGTGGTGAAGCGTCTGGAGTACTCGCTGGTTAAAGGCATCACCGAATTTATCGAGCAGGATACCGAAGAGGCGCGTCAGGCATCAGCGCGTCCTATTGAGGTGATTGAAGGCCCGTTAATGGCGGGAATGAATGTGGTGGGCGACCTGTTCGGGGAAGGGAAGATGTTTCTGCCGCAGGTGGTAAAGTCGGCGCGCGTCATGAAGCAGGCGGTGGCTTACCTTGAGCCCTATATTCAGGCCAGCAAAGAGGCGGGCCGCAGTAACGGCAAAATCGTGCTGGCCACGGTCAAAGGCGACGTGCACGACATTGGCAAGAATATCGTCGGCGTTGTGTTGCAGTGTAATAACTACGAGATTATCGACCTCGGCGTGATGGTGCCGAGCGACAAGATCCTGAAAACCGCCATAGAGCAGAAGGCGGATATTATCGGGCTGTCGGGTCTCATCACGCCGTCGCTGGATGAGATGGTCAACGTCGCTAAAGAGATGGAACGTCAGGGCTTTACGCTGCCGCTGCTGATTGGCGGCGCGACGACCTCAAAGGCGCATACCGCCGTGAAGATCGAGCAGAACTACAGCGGCCCGACGGTCTACGTGCAGAATGCCTCGCGCACCGTCGGCGTGGTGTCATCGCTGCTGTCACCGACGCTGAAAGAGGATTTCGTGGCGCGTACGCGTAAAGAGTATGACACCGTGCGTATTCAGCACGCGCGTAAAAAACCGCGCACGCCGCCGGTTTCGCTACAGGTGGCGCGCGATAACGCGGTCCGTATCGACTGGGAAAGCTATACACCGCCATCGGCGCATCGTCTCGGCGTCAGCGAGATATCGGTTGGCATCGATACGCTGCGCAACTACATCGACTGGACGCCGTTCTTTATGACCTGGTCACTGGCGGGCAAATATCCGCGCATTCTTGAAGATGAAGTGGTAGGCGAAGAGGCGAAGCGTCTGTTTGCCGACGCCAACGCTATGCTGGACTGCCTCAGCGCGCAAAAAACGCTGACGCCGCGCGGTGTGGTGGGCATCTTCCCGGCCAACCGCGTCGGGGACGATATTGAGATTTACCGCGATGAGAGCCGCCGCGAGGTGATTGCCATCAGCCATCATTTGCGCCAGCAGACGGAGAAAACCGATTTCCCCAACTACTGTCTGGCGGATTATGTCGCGCCGAAGTCGAGCGGCAAGGCGGACTATCTGGGCGCTTTCGCCGTGACCGGCGGCCTTGAGGAGGACGCACTGGCGGAGGCGTATGACTCGCAGCACGACGATTACAACAAGATCATGGTTAAAGCGGTGGCCGATCGTCTGGCCGAAGCCTTCGCCGAGTATCTGCATGAGCGGGTGCGTAAGGTGATCTGGGGCTTCGCCGCCCATGAGAACCTGAGCAACGATGAACTGATCCGCGAAAATTATCAGGGCATTCGTCCCGCGCCGGGCTATCCGGCCTGTCCGGAGCATACCGAGAAAGCGGCCATCTGGCAGCTGCTGGATGTGGAAACCCATACCGGCATGAAGCTCACCGAATCCTTCGCCATGTGGCCTGGCGCGTCGGTTTCAGGCTGGTACTTCAGTCATCCCGACAGCCGCTATTTCGCAGTGGCGCAGATACAGCGCGATCAGGTGGAAGATTACGCGGCGCGTAAAGGTATGGCGGTGAGCGAGGTAGAGCGCTGGCTGGCGCCGAACCTGGGGTATGACGCGGATTAAAAAGGGGCCCGAAGCGGGTGACGGTAGCCGATCGCAAAGTCGCTCAAGGCATTCCTGCTCACCCGCTCCGCGCAGAGACGCACCTCATCCCCGAGGTGCGTCCTTGAACGGGTCAACGCGCTGCGTTGTTCAACAGTGCGCCCGGCGTTTTTAGCCCTGGCGCGTTCTGCTCCTTTCAGCCGCTTTAGCTGCGGTGCCCTCTGCCTGATTAGTTAAAGCGCGCGTCGCGATCGGACGTCAGGTCATAAAGCTGATATTTGCGGCCCAGCATCTGTCCGCCGTCACGCGTCAGCGGCACCCAGTTGACCTGCGCGCGGCCGCGCGTCGGCGTAACGGTAAAGAGATCCAGTGGAATCGACAGATAGAAACCTTTGGTGAAATCCCCTTCGCCATACTGCTCTGACGACACGTTGGTTTTGGTGGCATAGACGCCAACCATTACGCCGCTGTCGAAGCGCTTCGAAACGTCAAGCGTGACGCCCTTGTCCTTCGCCAGATATTGTCCGACGCTCGCCTTCACCAGCAGATCCTGCATAAACCACGGCCGCCAGTAAGCCGTAACATGGCCAGTCGGCGCCTTGTAGTTGGTGAACTGCATCATGTTGTCCCAGTCGCGCTGGCGCACATAGTTGGCGTCAACGCCAAAGGCCCAGTTGCTGTCGACCGGACGGTAGAGCAGCTCGCCGCCGACGCCGCCATACATCGTCTCAAGGTAACCGCCGTACATCTGGCCGTAAAAGCCGTTGCCGAGGTAGCCCATGTAGTTGGCCTGCAGATCGTTTACGTAGACGTTATTCTCGACATAGTCGCGGATATGGGTACGCACGCGCGGCAGGGTGGAGTCGGCGGGCGCGCCGTTATAGTTGAACTTGTCGTAGTTATTGGCGAGGTTGCCGAACAGGCTGCCGCCCACCAGCAAATGATCGGTAAACCAGTAATCCAGGTTGCCCATCACGCCGACCTGATACATGTAAAAGCTTTCCGGTCCGCCGACCGACTGGTTCAGTACCGGCGACAGGCTGTAGTTGAGCCGCTCTTTACGAATAAAGAATCCCTGCTCGGTCTCGCCCGCATCGACCGGGTTTTCACGCGTCTGGCGCAGCGGCTGCTCCTGGCCGAGCGGATAACCTTCCAGCTGATTGCGCAGGCTGCTTACGTCGGTGCGCGTCGTTACCTGCGGCATATTGAAACGCGACTCGGTGACCTCGATGGTATCGATGCCTGCCGGCAGATTATTCATGATGATGCGGTTGGCGCGATCGATCCCTTCGCGCGTGTCACGATATTTGGTCTGCTCGCCGGAGACAAACAGCGTGCTGCCCCTGGTCTGAATGCGCGGCCCGTTCAGCCCGGCGTTGTACTTCAGGTCGGTCAGCTGGCTGGCGACGACGGTCGGCTCCAGCATGCGCTCCTGCGGATGAGGGCGGTAATCGGGCTTCGCGCTGTCAATATGCGCCTGATGCAGGTCGTTGAAGTTGGTGCGCACCGTCACGCCGAACATAAAGGTATTGCCGCGTTCATAGCTGGCGTTGATATCAGCCCAGTCGGTGACGCGGTAAATCGCGCCGACGTTGACCTTGCTGCGCTGGTCGAGCCTGCCAGCGAAATCATCCTGATAGTTGTTGCCTTCATACTCCAGCTTAAGGCGCAGCGGCTGCCACGGCGTCTGATACTCTACGCCGCCGAAAAGCGCCGAGGGGCCGTGAAACATCTGCGAGCCGTTGATGGAGCCCGCTTCGCCCACGCCAGGACGCTGACAGTAGCTGTCGCTGTAAGAGCAGAAGGGGTTTTTAACTGTGCCGCTGTTGCCGAGGTAGCCCCAGCCGAGTCCGAGCGTAAAGTCGAAAGGTCCCCAGGCTTTGCTCGCCACCAGATATTCACTGTCGAACAGGCCGGTGCCGCCGAGATCGCGCGTGCCGAAAGCAACTTCCGGCAGCCAGTAGCTCTCTTCCAGCAGGCGCAGCTTGAGGTCGAACGCCTTGTCTTTATAGCTCTGGTTGCCGCTGAAACTCTCTACGGCGCTGTAGCGACGCGTGCGGACGTCGGTATAACGCACCGTAGTCTCCAGCCAGGGCAAGAGCTGCAGCGAGGCGGAGTAGTAGCGGTACTGATCGTTGTCGCGGAAGTTAAGGCTGAATTCCCCCTCGCGCGCCATACGCGCGGTCGGCACCTGCAGCAGGCCGACGCCGCCGAAATCTGACTGCGACGGACCCACCGGATCGGGAAAGGTATCGGCCTGCGCCTGGCACGCGGCGGCCACGGAAACAGCCAGCAGGCTGAAAAGAAGTCGTTTATTCATCACTCTGGCACCCGGTGAGTCAGAACAGAAATCATGCGCTGGTTTAAATCGTCATACGCGTCAGGCAGGCTCCATGAGGAGAAGCCAAGCCAGATAATGCTGCCGGGCGCGACCTCGGTATGACGCTGGTTCCAGTAAGCCACCGGCACGCGCTGCGTCTCACCGGCGGGTGAGATCACCGTGGCGTAGCTGTTTTCCGCACCGGAAAGATACTCGTGTCCCGCCAGATAGCCGCGTACCGTCTGGCCGGGCTGCCAGCTGACCTTGCCTGCGCCGCTTAGCGCGCCCAGCAGCCATACGCTGTCGGGCTGCGGCGTCAGCCAGAGATCGTAACGACCCTCAAGACGACGGTTGGCATCGGCATGCAGGCGGATCCAGTCGGGATCGAGCGAGACGAACTGGCGACCCGTTACCGCGATCGCGCTGAGCTGGCGTACGACTTCGCCGATGGCGGCGGCGCGATCGCCGCTGCTTTGCGCCTGCCAGGCGCGCAGATCCGCCAGCGTTTGCTGCTGCTGTCGCTGCGCGATCGCGCTGGCGTGTCGTTCGGCGATTACCGCGCCGTCCCACCAGGCTTTGTCGATAAGCGCAGGCTGCGTCACCAGCTGCGCCAGGTTCTGTACGTTGTCGAGCGTGGCGCTGCCCTGCGCGGTATGCACCGTCACCTGTCCCGCCGCCCACGCGGCGCTGCTGCCAGCCAGCATCAGCCCGACCAGCAAAGAGAGTGTTGTTTTCATGATTTCGCCGGCTTCAGAAGGGTAGTGGCAACAGGGAAGTCGTCCGCAGCCAGCATCTGGCGCGCCTGCACCACTTCGCCACTGCTGTTATCGATCCAGAAGGTGTTTTCCCAGGCGCGACCAGTGGCCGCGATGCGTGCCTGCTCGGTCCAGACGCGACAGGCGACGCGGCGACCCGCCAGCGTCAGCACCTCGTCTGTGCCGCGCGCGAAGCGGGAACGCACAGTAGCGGCGCGCGTCTTGCCGTTTTCGGTCCACTGCACGATACGCGTCCAGTTAGCGCCGTCGCGCAGATGCAGCGCGTCCGCCAGCGGGTCCTGTGGCAGATTACTGACCTGCTGCAGGTTATCCGGCAGGCCCAGGGTTTTCACCAGGCGGCCGTGTCGGGTCACCAGCATGGCGTTATCCTGAGTAATCCACTTCTGCTGGCCGTTTTCGTTATAGCCCAGCACGACGAAAATCTGCGGACCTTCATTAATACGGGCATAGAGGCTGGCATAGGGCAGATCGGCGATCTGCTGGTCGGTTTTAACCACGTCATCGGGGCCAGACACCGCCATCATGACGGTCTGTTCCAGCCCTTTTTGCGTCTGCGTGCAGGCCTGCAGCAGCAGGCAAGCCAGCAAAAAAGGAAGTTGGCGCACTGTATGTCCCTGTAAAAGAAGCCAAAGCAAAAAATAACCACACGACTGTGTGGTTATGTTTAAAGGTGCTACATCAACGAGTGGTGCTCGTTGTCGTCGTGGTTGTTGTACCGGTATTCGCACCGTCACCACCGCCAGAGGCAGCGATGCCGACACCGACTAATGCGCCGAGCGCGCCGATACCGACAGCGGTTGAAGTGCCGGCGGAGATTGCTCCCGCCTGCGCACCCGCTGCGGCACCCGCTTCTTCCGGAGCGGCAAAAGCCACGGAATGCGCTGCGACGTATAGTACGGCTGCTCCGGCAACCATGATTTTTTTCATACAGCTTGTCCTGCATTGAGTGAATGAAGGATGTACCCATTTCGGGCGTGTTCAGTATAGGGCAACAAATTACCAGAGTTCAGCGTGGGAAAAAGCGGTCGAAACGGCCCCCCTGTTTTGGCTAAAAAGGAGACTAAACAGCAATAACCCCTTTTTTCTTCTTAATATTTACGGCAGGACGGAATTAATTGCTGTCATGGAATTACATGCAAAGCGTTTTTTACTTTTTTAGTAATAAATGGGACTGAAACGCTATTATCAGATTTTACCTGGCGAGCTAAAAATAAAATTCCTTTTAAAAACAGGAGGAAGGGGAGAGGTGAAGGGGAAATAAGGGCCATTTTAAACGCGAGAGGGGCTGGCTTTTTAACTGCATCTTCAGAGCAATCTCAACTCAATTTAAGAATTATCCCGTCTGGCTTGCGCATATTATCAGCCAAAAAGCGTTTATTTTCTTCGCCGCGGCAATAAAAAGGCGGCCGTATGGCCGCCATAAAGAGATTCAGTGCTAATTAGCGCCAGGACTTATAGCGATTAATTAAGCCATTGGTGGAACTGTCGTGGCTGTTAATCTCCGCACTGTTTTCCAGCTCAGGCAGAATACGGTTAGCCAGCTGTTTGCCTAACTCTACGCCCCACTGATCGAAGGTGAAGATATTCAGGATAGCGCCCTGAGTGAAGATCTTATGCTCGTAGAGCGCAATCAGCGCGCCGAGGCTATAGGGCGTAATCTCGCGCAGCAGGATCGAGTTAGTCGGGCGGTTACCTTCGAACACCTTGAACGGCACAATGTGCGCGACGGACTCAGCAGATTTACCCGCATCGGTAAATTCTTTCTCTACCACGTCGCGTGATTTGCCGAACGCCAGCGCTTCGGTCTGGGCGAAGAAGTTAGAGAGCAGCTTCTGATGATGGTCCGCCAGCGCGTTATGGGTGATAGCCGGCGCGATAAAGTCGCAAGGAACCAGCTTGGTGCCCTGATGGATCAGCTGATAAAACGCGTGCTGACCATTGGTGCCCGGCTCGCCCCAGATAATGGGGCCGGTCTGGTAATCCACCGGATTGCCGTCGCGATCGACGTATTTACCGTTAGATTCCATATTGCCCTGCTGGAAGTAGGCCGCGAAACGGTGCATGTACTGATCGTAGGGCAGGATCGCTTCGGTCTCGGCGCCGAAGAAGTTGTTGTACCAGATGCCAATCAGCGCCAGCAGCACCGGCAGGTTCTGCTCGGCTGGCGTCGTGGAGAAGTGCTGGTCCATCGCATGCGCGCCGCTCAGCAGCTGTTCGAAGTTGTCGAAGCCGATAGAGAGGATAATCGACAGGCCGATGGCCGACCACAGCGAGTAGCGTCCGCCGACCCAGTCCCAGAACTCAAACATATTGGCCGTGTCGATGCCAAATTCGCCCACCGCTTTCGCATTGGTTGAGAGCGCGGCGAAGTGCTTCGCGACATGCTGCTGATCGCCAGCGGTTTTCAGGAACCAGTCGCGCGCGCTATGGGCGTTGGTCATGGTTTCCTGGGTGGTAAAGGTTTTTGACGCCACTAAAAACAGCGTGGTTTCCGGGCTGAGATCTTTCAGGGTTTCCGCGATATGCGTGCCGTCCACGTTAGAGACGAAGTGCATATTCAGGTGGTTCTTATAAGGGCGCAGCGCCTCCGTCACCATAAACGGGCCGAGATCCGAACCGCCGATGCCGATATTCACCACGTCAGTGATCGCTTTACCGGTATAGCCTTTCCATTCGCCGCCGATAATGCGCTCTGAGAAGTGCTTCATCTTCTCCAGCACCGCGTTTACTTCCGGCATCACATCTTTGCCGTCTACCAGAATCGGCGTGTTGCTGCGGTTGCGCAGCGCAACGTGCAGCACGGCGCGATCTTCGGTGCGGTTGATCTTCTCACCGGAGAACATCGATTTAATTGCGCCGCTCAGGTCGGTCTCTTTCGCCAGCGCCTGCAGTTTGTCCAGCGTTTCCTGGGTGATGCGGTTTTTCGAGAAATCCACCAGCATCTGGTCGTCAAAGGTGGCGGAGAATTTAGCAAAACGATCGGCATCCTGAGCGAACAGCTCGGCAATAGTCACCGATTTCATCTGTTCAAAATGCTGTTGCAGCGCTTTCCAGGCTGCGGTTTGGGTCGGATTGATATTTTTCATGGCAACACTCTTGTTGATTTAAGAACCGTCATTCCATCGTGGGTAACCACACCCATATAGCGTTTCAGTATGACAACAGTGTCCACTGAAAGGAAAAATTTTGTCGGCGTTATCACCTTTGCGCCTGGCGTCAGCAACCTCCGCGCCTGAAAACGCGCGCCGCTTCAGCCTGTCGCTGCGGGGGTTTTTCAGACCCGGCGGCGCGTATTGTGCCGCGAACTTAGCGTCTGAACCTTGTGCCGAATCAGAATAAACTGGTCCCGGGCGGGCCATTTAACGCTCAGAGCGCAGCAAATCGCCGACAGACGTAGACAGCAAGCTTATGACCCGGTATTTTTATGCGGCTACTTGCGCACCCGTGCGCAAGCCAGAAGAGGCGCGTCGCCCAGGCAGTGTGTTGGAGGAACCGTATCCGGGGATAACACATCAGGGGGAGCGACGCCGAGGTGGTCAACACACGGAGTGTTGCCTGTCGGCTGCAGGGGCTGAATCCCCTGGGTTGTCACCAGAGGCGTCCACAGTCGGTCGCTTCGCAAGGTGAAGTGCTTCTGGGTGACTCGTCTCCTGATCTTGTCTGCCCAATTCTGCTCTTCCCTTGTGCCAAGGCTGATACAATGTCTCCCGTCCCATACACGCGGGAGAAGATAACCTGACACGAGGTCGTACATGTCTCAAACTCTGATCGTGGCGAAATTTGGCGGCACCAGCGTTGCCGATTTCGATGCTATGAACCGCAGCGCCGATGTGGTGCTGGCCAATGCTGACACGCGTCTGGTGGTGCTCTCTGCATCAGCGGGCGTGACCAACCTGCTGGTTTCGCTGGCGGAAGGCCAGGAGCAGGCGCAGCGCGCTTACCTGCTGGACGAGATTCGCCGCATCCAGTATGCGATTGTCGAGCGTCTGCAAAATCCCGCCGTTATCCGTGATGAAATCGATCGCATGATCGAAAATATCACCATGCTTTCCGACGCCGCCTCGCTGGCGACCTCTAACGCCCTAACCGACGAACTGGTCAGCCACGGCGAGCTGATGTCTACGCTGCTGTTCGTGGAGATCCTGCGCGAGCGTCAGGTCGAAGCGGAGTGGTTCGACGTGCGTAAAGTGATGCGCACCAATGACCGTTTCGGTCGCGCCGAGCCGGAGATCGCGACGCTGGCCGAGCAGGCCGCCGCGCTGCTGAAGCCGCGTCTGGATCAGTCGCTGGTGATCACCCAGGGCTTTATCGGCAGCGAGCAGAAGGGCCGCACCACCACGCTGGGACGTGGCGGCAGCGACTATACCGCTGCGCTGCTGGGCGAAGCGCTGAAAGCGGCGCGCGTGGATATCTGGACCGACGTGGCGGGTATCTATACCACCGATCCACGCGTTGTCCCGTCCGCCAAGCGTATCGACGACATTACCTTCGAAGAGGCGACCGAGATGGCGATCTTCGGTGCAAAAGTGTTGCATCCGGCGACGCTGCTGCCTGCGGTGCGCAGCGACATCCCGGTGTTTGTCGGCTCCAGCAAAGATCCGGCCGCTGGCGGCACGCGCGTCCATCGCGAAACCGCCAATCCGCCGCTGTTCCGCGCGCTGGCGCTGCGTCGTCGCCAGACGTTGCTGACGCTGCACAGTCTGAACATGCTGCACTCGCGTGGTTTCCTCGTTGAAGTGTTCACTATTCTGGCGCGCCATAATATTTCCGTCGATCTGATCACCACCTCGGAAGTGAGCGTGGCGCTGACGCTCGACACCACCGGCTCGACCTCAACCGGCGACAGCCTGCTGACCCAGGCGCTGCTGACGGAGCTCTCGTCGCTCTGCCGCGTCGAGGTGGAAGAGAATCTGGCGCTGGTGGCGCTGATCGGCAATAACCTTTCCAGAGCGCGCGGCGTCGGCAAAGAGGTCTTCGGCACGCTTGAACCCTTTAACCTGCGTCTGATTTGCTACGGTGCCAGCAGCTACAATCTCTGCTTCCTGGTACCGGGCGAAGATGCGGAAAGCGTAGTGCGCGCGCTGCATAAAAACCTGTTTGAATAACGATCCGCCCGGCGGGATCGGATCTCTCTGGTGCGATCCACCGCCTTTTAGCGCATAAGCCAGCGTATCTCCGACACTATCTTGCGGATCGGCAGCAGTCGATCCGCATTTTCCTTTCTGGCTCTTACTCCGCCTTACGCTCCGATAACGAAATGTTATGATCCCGGTCCGCCGACGCACCCGTTCCTGCGTCGCGTTTCTCTGTGGCATCTGCTTAAAAACACAACATTCGAAGAAGGAAGTCCGGCTATGCTCGCCAAATTAACCCGTCTGTTTCCGCTCTGGGCCGTGCTGCTCTCCGCCGCCGCCTGGTATTCGCCCGGCGTCTTTCTCGGCATCGGGCCCTGGGTCACCTGGCTGCTGATGCTGATTATGTTTAGCATGGGCGTAACGCTTAATATCGACGATTTTAAACGCGTGCTGGTGCGCCCGGCACCGGTGATCGCGGGCACCTTTTTGCACTATCTGGTGATGCCGCTCGCCGCCTGGGGGCTGGCGAAGCTGTTCCACATGCCGCCCGATCTCTCTGCGGGCATGATTCTGGTGGGTAGCGTGGCCAGCGGCACCGCCTCGAACGTGATGATCTATCTGGCGAAGGGCGACGTCGCGCTTTCGGTGACTATCTCCTCGGTTTCCGCGCTGGTGGGCGTTTTCGCCACGCCACTGCTGACGCGTTTCTATGTCGACACGCATATTCAGGTGGATGTCGTGGGCATGCTGCTCAGCATCGTGAAGATCGTCGTGATCCCGATTGGCCTGGGGCTGATCATTCACCACAGCCTGACCGGTCTGGTGCGCCGCGTGGAGCCTTACCTGCCCGCTTTCTCCATGATCTGCATTCTTTTGATCATCAGCGCCGTGGTGGCGGGCAGCCAGGGTTTTATCGGATCGGTCGGGCTGGTGGTCATCGCCGCCGTGGTACTGCACAACGCCATCGGTCTGCTGGGCGGCTACTGGGGCGGCAAGCTGTTCGGCTTTGACGAGTCGACCTGCCGCACGCTGGCGCTGGAGGTAGGGATGCAGAACTCCGGTCTGGCGGCGACGCTGGGCAAACTCTACTTCTCGCCGCTGGCTGCGCTGCCGGGCGCGCTCTTTTCAGTCTGGCATAACCTTTCCGGTTCGCTGCTGGCTGGATACTGGTCAGGCAAACCGATCGACAAGAAGTAATTCAGCGGGGGCCGCGCGCCCCCGTTTCACTCATAATCCCGCTCGTCCTCCGGCTGCTCCAGCACCGTATAGGCCACGCTACACAGCAGTGAATTCAGGCGCTTCATATCCCCCAGCAGTCCCAGATGCAGCGAGCTGGTCTCAATGCTCTGGACGTTCTTCTGATGCAGCCGCTCGACATGCGCATGCGAGAAGCGGCGAATCAGAATGCGGAAGCGATGTTTAGCGCGGCGCAGCCGTTTCGCGCTGGTGATGTCGCGGGAAAGAAAAACCGACAGGCTGAGGCGCAGGTTCGCCAGCAGCTGTTCGTGCAGCGTTTCTAATTCCTGTATGCCTTCCGGGGAGAAAGCGCGGCGCGGCATCAGCGCCTTATCCGCGACGTCGGCGCTCATGCGCTCAATAATGTCGCCCGCCTGCTCCAGATTTAACGACATTTCAATAATTTCGCCCCAGCGGCGCGAATCCTCTTCCGACAGATCCTCTTTCGGCATACGCGCCAGGTAGAGCTTGATGGCGGTATAGAGCACGTCCACATCATCATCCAGCCGCCGCACCGTACGCTCTTCGCGTACTTCGCCGTGTACCACCTTGCTGAACGCCTCCAGCATCATTTCCAGCACGTCGCCGATGCGCAGCGCCTCGCGCGCGGCGTTAACCAGCGCCAGGGCAGGCGTATCCAGCGCGCTGCGGTCAAGGTGGCGCGGTTTGAGCGTCATATCCGCTTCGGCATCATCGCGGATCAGGCGAGTACAGAGCCGCGCCATCGGTTCGGCGAAGGGCACCATAACCAGGCAGCGGATCAGGTTGTAAAAGACGTGGAAGAAGATCACCAGCTCTTCGTCATTGACCGGCATCTTATCCAGCCAGGGCGCCAGCAGATTGACAAAGGGCAGCATCGCCAGCGAGCCGAGCAGCTTAAACAACAGGCTGCCGAGCGCCACCCGTTTGCCTGCGGCATTAGAGCCGCTGGCGTTGAGCATCGCCAGCAGACCGCTGCCGAGATTAGCGCCGATTACCAGACAAAGCGCCACTTTAAACGAGATGACGCCTGCGGCAGTCAGCGTAGCGGTAATCAGCACCGCCGCCAGACTGGAGTAGCTGATAATGGCGAACAGCGCGCCGATCAGCGCATCCAGCATGATATCGCCGGTCAGGCTGGAGAAGAGCACCTGCACGCCCGCCGCCTGGGTAATAGGCCTGGCGGCGCTGACAATCAGCTGCAGCGCCAGCAGAATCAGTCCCAGCCCAATGCTGGCGCGCCCCATCTGCCCGACGCGCGTCTGCTTGCGCGACAGAAAGAAGATGACGCCGAAAAAGATAAACAGCGGCGACAGCCAGGAGAGATCGAAGGTCAGAATACGCGCCATGATGGCGGTGCCGACGTCGGCGCCCAGCACCACGACCAGTGCAGGCGCCAGGCGCATTAGCTTCTGCGCCACGAAAGAGGTGACCAGCAGCGTGGTGGCGTTACTGCTCTGCACCAGCGTCGTCACGCCGATGCCCGCCAGAAACGCCATGGGTTTCTTTTCAATGCTGCGGCTGAGCACGCGGCGCAGATCGGCACCGAAGACGCGCATAATGCCGGAGCGCACGATATGGGTGCCCCAGACCAGCAGGGCGACGGCAGAGAGAAGATTGAGCAAGGTCAACACGTCACGCCACTCCATAACCGTCAGGCTAAAAAGCAGCAGAGAGCCAGCCTGACGGTAAGAGCAATCTGCAAAGAGAGCCGTCGGGTGGGGCGCAATTTTTCCTGAGTTTTAAGGGACCTGCGCACGCTGCCGACTCTTTAACTGTAGACCAGTTCTCTGAGGCAGGAGGGGGATAAATGCTGGCTTCTTAACCGCAGCGGCCGCAAGGCCAGAGCAGGGAATCTTGTGATCTGCATCACATTACAGCATGATGGCGATCTTTTACGGAAAGCCATTATGGAGGCCAGTCATGAACGTTAAACCCACCGGCGGTCAGTACATCGCGTTGGCGCTGCAATGGGTGCTGAATCTGGGACTGCTGGCGCTGGCGGTGATTCTGGCGGTGTTTCTTGGCAAAGAGACGCTGCACCTTGCTAACGTGTTGCTGAACACCGGCGAGCAGGCGTCGTCCTATCTGCTGATTGAGGGAATTGTGATCTATTTCCTCTACTTCGAATTTATCGCCCTGATCGTGAAGTACTTCCAGTCGGGCTATCACTTTCCGCTGCGCTATTTTGTCTATATCGGCATTACGGCGATTATTCGGCTGATTATCGTCGATCACAAAAATCCCTTCGATACGCTCTGCTACTCCGGCGCCATTCTGATCCTGGTCGTGACGCTGTGGCTGGCCAACAGTAACCGCCTGAAGCGCGAATAAACGTCGCCAGGTGTGCCCGCCGCGCCTCTGCGCTACACTGTTGCCCTCAAAATTGACGGGAGTGGTGATATGTCGCAAGAGGCGCTCAGCTTATTACGCGCGCTCAACTGGCTGCCATCCACGCATCCGACGCTGACCGCGCCGCTGCTGGACTGGCTGATGGAAGAGGACTCCATGACGCGCCGTTTCGAGCAGCACTGTCAGGAAGTGACGGTGCGGCCGATGCGCGAAGGTTTTATTAACGCCGATGAGCTTACCGATGAAAGGGCGCTTCTGCCTGACGATACGCGCTTCTGGCTGCGCGAGATCGTGCTGTGCGGTGACGACGAGCCCTGGCTGATTGGCCGCACGCTGGTGCCGGAGAGCACGCTCAACGGCCCGGAGCAGATGCTGCAACAGCTGGGAACGCGCCCGCTTGGCCGCTATCTCTTCTCCTCTTCGACCTTAAGCCGCGACTTTATCGAACCCGGCAGCGTCGGCGCGCTCTGGGGACGGCGCTCGCGGCTGCGGCTGTCGGGCAAGCCGCTGCTGCTGACGGAACTGTTTTTACCTGCCTCGCCGCTCTATCGCGACCTGGCCTGAGGAAGATTTAACGTGCAAAAGAGCGTAGAGATGAGCAAGTTTCAGGCCTATAGCCGCCTGATGCGTATTGATAAACCGATCGGCACGCTGCTGCTGCTGTGGCCGACGCTGTGGGCGCTGTGGCTGTCGGATATGGGCGTTCCGCCGTTCCGGGTGCTGGTGGTGTTTGTGCTTGGCGTCTTTGTGATGCGCGCAGCGGGCTGCGTCATCAACGATTTTGCCGATCGCAAGGTCGACGGTTTCGTAAAGCGTACCGCCGGTCGTCCGCTACCCAGCGGCGCGGTGAGTGAGAAAGAGGCGAAAATCCTGTTTGTGCTGCTGGGGCTGCTGGCGTTCGCGCTTGTCCTCACCATGAACCTGATGACCATCCTGCTTTCGCTGGGCGGTCTGGCGCTGGCGTGGTCTTATCCCTTTATGAAGCGCTATACCCATCTGCCGCAGGTGGTGTTGGGCGCAGCGTTCGGCTGGGCGATCCCTATGGCCTGGGCGGCGGTTAGTAAGTCCTTACCGCTAGAATGCTGGCTGGTGTTTCTGGCTAATATCTGCTGGACCGTCGCCTATGATACGCAATACGCGATGGTGGATCGCGACGACGATATTAAAATCGGCGTCAAATCAACGGCGATCCTGTTTGGCCGTTACGACAAGCTGATTATCGGCCTGCTGCAGTTTGCAACCCTGGGTTTGCTGGCGCTGGTCGGTTCGCTGATGCAGCTTAACGCGCTGTTTTACTGGTCGCTGCTGGGTGCCGCCGTGCTGTTTGTTTACCAGCAAAAACTTATTGTCCACCGTGAGCGCGACGCCTGTTTTCAGGGATTCCTTAACAATAACTATGTCGGGCTGGTGATCTTTATCGGCGTGGTGCTGAATACGCCGCCGTTCAGCCAGCTGTTTTAAGTACTTTAATCCAGCGAGCAACAAGGCTGAAACGCGCGGTGGGTATGGCCCGAGGAGCAAAGCGTCCCGCGTCAGGGAAGACGCGGGCCGAGCGGGCAGGGATGCCGCTGTTGCGTCTTTGCGATCGGGCCATACTCACCGCGCAGGCACCTTACCGGCAACAAAAAGGGCGACATCTCTGTCGCCCTTTGCTTTATCTGCCTGCGGCTATTTACTCATGCGCGACTGCGCTTTCGATAGTTAACCGCACATCGCTGGTCACCAGATCGGCCAGAATGTGCCAGGCGGCCTGAGTACGCTCGACGTCGGCATCGCCGGTATCGCTGATATAGCCCTCATCACGCAGCGTCAGCACCAGCGTAGTAAATACCGCCTTATCGAAAAACTCCGGCGCGTTAATGCCGTGCAGCACCGAAAGACGCTGCGCCAGCATACGGCTCTCTTTCTCCAGCGTGCCGCGGTTGATGGTCGGCTTCGCGCTGAGGATAGAGAAAGTAATGGCGTAACGTTGCAGCGTCTCGCGGATGCCTGCGGCCAGCAGCTGCAGCGTGCGGTAGCGCGCCGCGGTGTGGCGCAGCTGTCCATCCTGCAGGGTAATCAGGCCCTGACGCGCCAGCTCCTGACACAGCGCGCTCAGCAGCGCCGGCAGCGCGTCGATTTCCCAGCGCAGGAACAGTTCGCTTTTCAGCATCGGGTAAATCAGACGGACCTGGCGCAGCAGCTCGGCTTCGCTCAGGTTCGGATGCTGCTGAATAATGGCGGCAATCAGCGACGGCATCACCAGCATATGGTGAATATTATTGCGGTAATAGGTCATCAGCACTGCCTGCTCGCGCGGCAGAATGATGATGTCGCCGATATTATCCTGTTCGGTTTCGAACTTATTCATGCTCATGGCATGGTTCAGCAGCTCTTCCGCTGAAAGCGGCGGCACCGTCGATTCCGGAGAATAGGGCACGTTACGCAGCAGCTCGATGTAGCACTCAAGCTGCTCGATCAACTGCTCGCGCGTCAGCGAACGCTGGCGTGAGGCGAGCAGCGCGGTAACGCACAGGTTCATGGCGTTGGCGGCGCCCGCTTCGTTGATGCGCACCATCAGGCGCGCCGCGATATCGTTCACCGTCGGCGTCAGCCAGCTGGGACGTTGCGGTTCAATCGGGTCGATAGCGTCGCGCCACTCCGGCACCTGCTTGTTCAGGTAGTTCACCAGCGGCAGCGGTTCGCCGAAGTTAACGTAGCCCTGACCCAGGTTGCGCAGCTTACGCAGGCCGCGCACCATCTGCATAAAGCCTTCTTTCTCTTTCGCCGCGCCGCGTAGCTCTTTGGCGTAAGTGCCCACTTCCATAACGTGCTCATAGCCGATATAGATCGGCACCAGCGTAATCGGACGTTTGCCGCCGCGCAGCATCGCCTGCAACGTCATCGCCAGCGTGCCGGTTTTGGGGTCGAGCAGACGGCCGGTACGTGAGCGCCCACCCTCAACGAAATATTCGACCGAATAGCCGCGGCTAAACAGCTCGCCGAGATATTCGCGGAATACGGTGGCGTAGAGTTTGTTGCCTTTAAAGGTGCGACGAATAAAGAATGCGCCCAGGCGGCGGAAAATCGGCCCGGCGGGCCAGAAGTTAAGGTTGATGCCTGCGGCGATATGCGGCGGCACCAGGCCCTGATGATAAAGCACATAGGAGAGCAGCAGATAATCCATGTGGCTGCGATGGCAGGGCACATAGACAATCTCATGGCCATCTTCCGCCAGCTGGCGCACGCGCTCGCCGCCGTTGACGTTGATGCCCTGATAGAGACGGCTCCAGAGCCAGCCCATCACGCGATCGGTCACGCGGATCGCCTCATAAGAGAAGTCCGCGGCGATCTCTTCCATCATCTCGACAGCGTTCTGCTGCGCCTTCTCATGAGAGAGCTTTTTACTGCGCGCTTCTTCTTCCACTGCTTTTTCAATCGCTTTGGACTGCAGCAGCTTGTTGAAGAGATCCTGTCGCGCCGGCAAACGTGGGCCGACCGCCGCTAACCGCTGACGCGCAAAGTGAATGCGCGCCACGCGCGCCAGTTTCTGCGCGATAGATTTATCGGTGCCGTGCTGCGTCGCCATCCAGCGCAGCGAGACGGTCGGGGAAAAGCGCACAAAGCTGTCGCGGCCGTGCCAGACGATGGCGAAAAACTTCTCTACGCCGTTAAGCTCGCGCAGGTGCGGCGTATCGTCGCCCTGAACTTCACGACCTGGCGCACGGCCGAACATCACCGATACCGGCAGCATCTGGATATCCAGATGTGGATTATTGCGGTGCAGATCGAGATATTCGTGGAAAATTTTCACCGATTCCGTGTTCGGCCCGAAAGCGGGGAACACGCGCGGGCCATTGTGAATAAACACGTGGCGCGGCAGCAGCGTGCCGTCAATTTCCAGCGGCACCAGCGGATCGGGTAAATTATGCTTCAGACACTGCTGACGCAGCGTCAGTAAATCCGCCTTGGAATCGTATGGCAGCACGTACATAATCGGCCGCGTCGGATCGAGTCCATGTTCGGAAACGGGATCGGCCGGAATAGCCTTAGTTTTTACCAGAACGGAAAGTGGTAAATTCAACAATTTATAATAGAGTTTACGCCAACCTGACATAGACAACATGAAGCCTCTTGTTAGCAAAGCGCCGCAAGCATATCAGAAAGTGCTGCGAAGATCTGTGTGGTGCCAAACGCACCTGGCCCAGACATTGACGTCAAACAACTAAAAGGGTTCCCTCGCAATGGCAAGTAATACCACCGGTTTGCTCAGGATTGTGAAAGCGGCAGGCTACTCCTGGCAAGGGCTGCGCGCCGCCTGGCAGCATGAGGCCGCGTTTCGTCAGGAAGCCACGGCCGCCATCATCGCCGTTATCATCGCCTGCTGGCTGGATGTCGATACCGTCGCGCGCATCCTGATGATCGGATCGGTGGTGCTGGTGATAATCGTCGAGATCCTTAACAGCGCGATTGAAGCGGTGGTCGATCGCATTGGTCAGGAGCGTCATCCGCTGGCCGGACGGGCGAAAGACATGGGCTCAGCCGCCGTCTTGCTGGCTATCATACTGGCGCTGTTTGTCTGGATCGCGCTGCTTTGGTCCCATTTGCGCTAGGCTTTCCACAATTGCCCAAATGGCTGTTATTTCCCTGGGTTTTGGTTTTCATTTCGCCAATACCTGTATATACTCACAGCGACTGTATAAACAACCAGGGGGCGGGATGAAAGCATTAACCACCAGGCAGCAACAGGTTTATGACCTGATTCGCGACCATATCAACCAGACGGGCATGCCGCCGACGCGTGCGGAAATCGCCTCGCAGCTGGGGTTCCGTTCCCCCAACGCCGCCGAAGAACATCTGAAAGCGCTGGCACGTAAAGGCGTTATCGAGATCGTCTCCGGCGCATCACGCGGCATTCGCCTGCTGATGGAAGAGGAAGAGTCTAACGGGCTGCCGTTGATCGGCCGCGTCGCCGCCGGTGAACCGCTGCTGGCGCAGGAACATATTGAAACGCATTACAAAGTTGATCCCGACCTGTTTAAGCCTTCTGCTGATTTTCTGCTGCGCGTCGCGGGAATGTCGATGAAAGATATCGGCATTATGGATGGCGATCTGCTGGCGGTGCATAAAACGCAGGATGTGCGTAACGGCCAGGTCGTAGTGGCGCGCATCGATGACGAAGTCACGGTAAAGCGCTGGAAAAAGCAGGGCACCGTGGTGCATCTGCTGCCGGAAAACAACGACTTCGAGCCGATTATCGTCGATACCCGCACGCAGTCGCTGACCGTTGAAGGTCTGGCGGTAGGCGTGGTGCGCAACGGCGAGTGGCTCTGACCGGTTGCCTTCAGACGCCTGTATCGTTTCGTCAGGCGTCTGTACGATAAGCTGTTAAAGCGCTCTCAGTGCGGTTAACGCCGCTCCTTTCTGTTTTACGTTTTCAGGCATGGACCGGCTGATGCGTCTCTTCTCTACAGACGACCGACACCTCTGGCGGCTGGCGCTGCCGATGATCCTTTCTAACATTACCGTGCCGCTGCTCGGCCTGGTGGATACCGCCGTTATCGGCCATCTCAACAGTCCGGTTTACCTTGGCGGCGTGGCGATTGGCACCACCGCCACCAGCTTCGTCTTTATGCTTTTCCTGTTTCTTCGCATGAGCACCACGGGCTTTACCGCTCAGGCCTTTGGCGCACGCGACCCGCAGGCGCTGGCGCGCGCGTTGACGCAGCCGCTGCTGATGGCGCTGCTTGCTGGCGGACTGTTTGTGCTGCTGCGCGATCCGTTAAGTTCGCTGGCGAGTCGGCTGGCGGGCGGCAATCCGCAGGTGCTGGAACAGGCCGCGCTCTTCATTCATATCCGCTGGCTTAGCGCGCCGGCGACGCTGGCGAACATGGTGATCCTCGGCTGGCTGCTGGGGGTGCAGTATGCCCGCGCGCCGGTTGTGCTGCTGGTGGTGGGCAACGCGGTAAATATCCTGCTCGATCTCTGGCTGGTGCCGGGGATGAAGTGGGGCGTCGCGGGCGCGGCGACCGCAACGGCGGTGGCGGAATATGTCACGCTGGCGGTAGGGCTGGCGATGGTGTGGCGCGTGCTGAAAATACGCGGCATCTCCATGGCGATGCTGAAACAGAGCTGGCGCGGCGATATTAGCCGTCTGCTGCGTCTCAATCGCGACATCATGCTGCGCTCGCTGCTGCTGCAGCTCTGCTTTGCTTCGCTCACCCTGATCGGCGCGCGTCTGGGGCCTGAGATCGTCGCCGCTAATGCCGTTCTGCTGATGTTTATCACCTTTACCGCCTATGCGCTCGACGGTTTCGCCTACGCGGTGGAAGCTGTCTCTGGCGAAGCCTACGGCGCGCGCGACGACGACAGGCTGCTGGCTGTATGGCACGCCGCCTGCCGTCAGGCAGGAATGGTGGCGCTGGCGTTCGCGCTGATTTACGCGGCGAGCGGCGAAGCTATAGTGGCGACGCTCACCTCGCTGGATTCGTTGCGGCAGCAGGTGGATCGCTATCTGTTCTGGCAAATCATCCTGCCGCTGGCGGGGGTGTGGTGCTATCTGCTGGACGGTCTGTTCATTGGCGCAACGCGCGGGCGAGAAATGCGCAACAGCATGGCGGTTGCCGCGCTCGGCTATTTCCTGACGCTGCTGACCTTGCCCTGGCTGGGTAACCACGGTTTCTGGCTGGCGGTGACAGTCTTTCTCGCGCTGCGCGGCGTCTCGCTCTGGCTAATCTGGCGGCGTGAATGGCGTCTAAACCGCTGGTTTAGCTGCTAATGAGCCTCTGCGCTCGCGTCTGATTTACGCCTCGTTAAACAGATTATTCTGTAATTATCCCGCAGTTGCCGATTCGTCTACTATAATTACCTTACAACAGCGCGAAACAGCAGCGCTTTGTATTGTCGTACTGCCATTACATGGTGGTATGTAAAACTAAGGATGACGTGGAGGTCTGAAATGAATAAAGACGAAGCGAGTGGTAACTGGAAGCAGTTCAAAGGCAAATTCAAAGAAAAATGGGGCAAGCTGACCGACGATGATATGCAGGTTATCGAAGGTAAACGCGATCAGCTTGTCGGCAAAATTCAGGAACGCTACGGTTACGCTAAGGATGAGGCAGAGAAAGAAGTCTCAGACTGGGAAACCCAGAACAAAGATTATCGCTGGTAATCTCCCCGTTCAGGCTTTTGTCTGAACGCCCGGCACAGGGAGGTGCCGGTTACCCTCTTTTCCCGCGTTTTTTCCCTTCTGTCTCATGGTCATGATCGCAGCTATCGTGCTCCATGCACGCTTCTACCTCAGCACAGTCCACACAAAGCCCATGCGCCTCAATCACGCTATGTCGCAGCACAAAGCGCGCTTCGCCAGCGAGATCGTCAATAATCTTCTCTACACCCTGCGCCTGTTTCTCCGTCACCGCCGCGCAGCGATCGCATACCAGCATCACCGAGGTATGGGCGGGCGCTTCAAAGTGATGGCAAATGACATAACTGTTGTTTGACTCTACGCGGTGAATAAAGCCCTGTTCCAGCAAAAAATCGAGCGCGCGATAGACCGTCGGCGGCTTCGCCTGCGGCTCGCTGGCGCGTAACTGGTCCAGCAGATCATAAGCGCTAATCGATCCATGCTGCGCAGCCATCAGACGTAACACTTCGGCGCGCTGCGCTGTCAGGCGCACCCCGCGTTGCAGGCAGAGTTTCTCAGCCTGGGTCATGATTTGCTCGGGCGTCATTGTCGACATGGTGCTTCTCCGCTAAAAACGAGATGTTATTTTATCACACTAAAATCGCTTGCGCTGGAGTTGCGGTTGTTATCTCTTCTCCGGAAAATTTTCTTTAAATATCAATAAATTAAACTGATATTCAGCGACCAGTTATACCGCAAAGCGGCTTAGCAGTGCCAGCCTTACTGAGATATAAAGCAACAAAATTAACGATTCGCTTTACAACTCACCAGGTTAAGCACTAATGTTCATGAGGCCTTAAGAAACCGCTGGCCTTAATACCCTTTTTTAACTATCCCGCTAAATAATAAAAGCGCCGATTTGTAGCTAAAACATCCAATCCGGCGAATAACAGTGCTGTTTCGACTGAATTCACAGCAATGAACCGTTAGCCGCCGTTCACAATAGCGCTAACGACAAATTCCGATGATGAATGTTTTCCTGATCAAGGTGATGGCAGACAAATGGCGAACAAAACCACCCGGCGCTCTGCGCTTTTATATCCTGCTGTTTTAAATGCGCTTTTTATCTCCTCTTCCGCAATGGCTGCGGGTACCTGGTATGACGCGCGTAACGACGCGATGGGCGGTACAGGTGTCGCTTCCTCTACGTGGAGCTCAGCCGTACTGGCGAACCCGGCGCTGATGACGCGCGCGCAGCCGGATGATAATGTCGGCATCATTTTCCCGTCTGCGGGCTTGCAGATTACTGATAAAGATAAGATGGTCGACAAAGTCGATGACATCAGCGATACCGTTGATCGCTATCGTGACGTGATTAATGGCCTGACCTTCCGTGACTATCTTAACGGCTACCCGCAGTTGAAGACGGCGTCAAAAGACGTAGCGAATCAGCTGCGCGATCTGCGCGGCAATAAGGCTAACGCCACGGCGGGCGTCGCGCTGGCAGTAACCGTACCCAATGAAACCTTGCCATTCGCCTTTATCACCAAGGCTTACGGCACGGTGCACCTGCGCGCCAACGTGGCGCAGAGCGACATCGCCTATCTTGACGGTGTGGCGAACGGCACAGTGATTCCCGTGCCGGGCGATCAAAATAACTTACGCTCCAGCGCAAACGGACTCGCGGCACTGGTAACTGATTACGGCATCTCCGTGGCGCATGAATTCAACGTGGCGGGCCATCCGGTTTCGCTGGGCGTTACGCCGAAGATCCAGAAAACCTGGCTCTATAACTACACCGCCAGCATCTATAACTACGATAAAAATGACCTCAACGGCAGCCGCTACCGCAACGATAATACCGGCTTCAACATCGATGCCGGTTTAGCGACGCCGCTGGGCGACAACTGGACGCTGGGCGTCACCGGGCAGAACCTGGTATCGCGCGATCTGAAGACCAAAGAGACCAACGGCTATCGCGATACCTATCAGATCCGTCCGCTGGTGACCTCTGGCCTGTCATGGACCGGCGGTCCCTTTACCGCTGCGCTGGATGTAGACCTGACCGAAACCAAGCGTTTCAAATCGGAAGAGAGCAGCCAGTACGCTGGGATCGGCGGTGAATATCGCGTGCTGGACTGGCTGGCGCTGCGCGCCGGTTACCGCGCGGATATGAAATCTAACGATGAAAACGTCTTTACCGCGGGTTTCGGCCTGGCGCCGTTCAACAACAAGGTCCATCTGGATCTGGCGGGCTCGGTGGGCGACAACAACACCTGGGGTGCGATGATGCAGCTCGGTTTTAACTTCTGATCAGCGTTTCCAGCCCTCTGTAAACCGGGCGACGCAGAGTCGCCCGGCATCCTGTTAATGTGTTATCCTTGCGCAGATTATCATCACCCTTAACGGATTTTCTGCGCTTCATGAGCAACTCTTTTTCCCCGCAACGTTTTTCCATCGCGCCAATGCTCGACTGGACCGACCGACACTGTCGGTATTTTCATCGCCAGCTGACCGGCGATGCGCTGCTGTACACCGAAATGGTGACGACCGGCGCCATTATTCACGGCAAGGGCGACTATCTGGCCTACAGCGAGGCGGAGCATCCGATTGCGCTGCAGCTCGGCGGCAGTGACCCGGCGGCGCTGGCGCAGTGTGCGAAACTGGCGGAGGCGCGCGGCTACGATGAGGTAAACCTCAACGTCGGCTGTCCTTCCGATCGGGTGCAAAATGGTCGGTTCGGTGCCTGCCTGATGGCGGAAGCCTCGCTGGTGGCCGAATGTATCGACGCCATGCGCCAGGTCGTTTCGATTCCGGTGACGGTAAAGACCCGTATCGGCATTGACGAGCAGGACAGCTACGCCTTTCTGACTGACTTTGTCGGCACCGTGGCGCAGCGCGGCGGCTGCGACACTTTTATTATCCATGCGCGTAAAGCCTGGCTCTCCGGCCTGAGTCCTAAAGAGAACCGCGAGATCCCGCCGCTCGACTATCCGCGCGTCTATCAGCTGAAGCGTGACTTTCCGCAGCTGACTATTGCTATTAACGGCGGCGTAAAGTCACTGGAAGAGGCGAAAACCCATCTGCACTATCTCGACGGCGTGATGATGGGGCGTGAGGCCTACCAGAATCCAGGCCTGCTGGCGCAGGTAGACCGCGAGCTGTTTGGCCGCGACGCGCCGGTTGTCGACCCGGTGGCGGTGGTGCGCAGCATGTATCCCTATATTGAGGCGGAGCTGGCGAAGGGCACTTATCTGGGCCATGTCACGCGTCATATGCTGGGTTTATTCCAGGGCATCCCAGGCGCGCGCCAGTGGCGTCGCCATCTGAGCGAGAATGCGCATAAGCCGGGCGCAGACGTACGCGTGCTGGAAGCTGCACTGGCGCTGGTGGCGGATAAAATCCCACAGGAAGCGTGACGGCTTTGCACTACATAAAAAGACCAGCCTGAGTGCTGGTTTTTTTTACGCCATAAATCGGCGAATTTCACTATGAGCAAGACTTTGTCTCAGAGGTATTTATAATAAAATCAACAAATTATATTGTGGCACGCTTCTTGAAATAACCTCATGAAATAAAAGTGTAGAACTAACAAGAGGAGTAACGACGTGGAAATTTTATTCGTGCTGGGCTTTTTTCTGATGCTGCTGGTGACTGGCGTCTCGCTGCTGGGCGTGCTGGCGGCGCTGGTGGTTGCCACGGTGGTCATGTTTGTCGGCGGCCTGTTTGCGCTTGTAATCAAATTGTTGCCATGGCTGGTGCTGGCGCTGGTTGCCGCATGGGCTTATCGCGCCTTTTCTGGCGATGGTCGTGAGCGTGCACGCCGCAGGCTGCGCCGCAAAATCAGCAAGTTAGAGCGACGTCGCGGCTATTAATTGCGGAGGCGATCACAGACTGAAAGATTGCTTATGCCTGTTTTGCAATTAAACATATTTTTTACTTATGTTTTCTGCCAGGATGTTCGCCGTTGAGTCGACATGAATTCATCGCCGCTGTCCCTACACCAGCGCGAACGATAAAAAGAAAAGGGGCTTCCTTCGGGAAGCCCCGTTTGCATTCTGGAATCAGGGAATCAGCAGGCTGGAGCCTTGTGTGCTGCGGTTTTCCAGCGAACGATGCGCTCGCTCCGCCTCTTTCAGCGGGAATTTCTGCTGTTCCGGCACCTCAACTTTGATTGCGCCGCTGGCCAGCAGCGAGAAGAGATCGTTGCTGGCGTGCTCCAGCTCTTCGCGGTTGGTGATGTAGCCGTAAAGCGATGGGCGCGTCACAAACAGCGAGCCTTTCTGATTAAGGATGCCGAGATTCACGCCGGTGACCGGGCCGGAAGCATTACCAAAACTCACCATAAGCCCCTGACGACGCAGCGAATCCAGTGACGCTTCCCAGGTATCTTTACCCACTGAGTCATACACGACCGCCACTTTTTTGCCGTTAGTCAGCTGGCTGACGCGTTCAGCGATGTTCTCTTCACGGTAGTTAATGGTCGCCCAGGCGCCTGCCTCTTTCGCCAGCTTAGCCTTTTCCGCCGACCCGACAGTGCCGATCAGGTGCGCGCCAAGCGCTTTCGCCCACTGGCAGGCGATCAGGCCGACGCCGCCCGCCGCCGCGTGAAACAGAAACGTTTCGTCCGGCTTCACCTGATAGGTCTGGCGCAGCAGATAGTGTACGGTCAGGCCCTTCAGAAAGCTGGCGGCGGCCTGCTCAAAGCTAATGGCGTCCGGTAACGGCATCAGGCGATCTTCCGCCACGTTGTGCAGTTCGCTATAGGCGCCCAGCGCTGCCTGGCAATAGACCACGCGGTCGCCCGGCTTAAAGCGCGTCACCGCGCTGCCGACGCGCTTTACCACGCCCGCGGCTTCGGTGCCGAGACCCGAAGGCAGAGCAGGGACCGGATAAAGTCCGCTGCGCACGTAGGTATCAATGAAGTTAATGCCGATGGCGCGATTCTCCACCTGCACTTCGTGTTCAGCAGGATCGGCAGGATCGACGTCCACCCATTGCAATACCTCAGGCCCGCCCTGCGCGGTAAACTGAATACGCTTTGCCATTTTTACTCCTGTGATTGTTCAATATGAGGCGTGAGAGGCGCGTCGCCATAAGGTATACTGGCGCGTCCCCTCAGAAGATCGGTATTGCATTCACTATGGCAGGAAATAAACCCACCAACAAATCGAACGACACGCCCGACCGGCAGCTGGAAGGTATCAAAATGCCGCCGCATTCGATTGAAGCGGAGCAGTCGGTGCTGGGTGGGTTGATGCTGGATAACGAACGCTGGGATAACGTCTCCGAGCGCGTCGTGGCGGAAGATTTTTTTAACCGTTCGCATCGTCTGATTTTTTCCGAGATGCAGCGCCTGCTGGAAGCGGGCCAGCCCATCGACCTCATCACGCTGTCAGAGTCGCTGGAAACGCGCGGCGAGCTTGAAATGGCGGGCGGATTCGCCTACCTGGCGGAACTGGCGAAAAATACCCCCAGCGCGGCGAACATCGGCGCTTATGCGGACATCGTGCGCGAACGCGCTGTAGTGCGCGAGATGATCTCGGTGGCGAATCAGATCGCCGACGCCGGTTACGATCCGCAGGGACGTAACAGCGACGAACTGCTCGACTTCGCTGAATCCAACGTCTTTAAAATCGCCGAGTCGCGCGCCAGTAAAGATGAAGGGCCGAAAAATATTCAGGAAGTGCTGGAAGCCACGGTTTCGCGCATTGAATCCCTTGTCTCGACGCCGCACGACGGCGTGACCGGCGTCGATACCGGCTATCAGGACCTGAATAAAAAGACTGCCGGCCTGCAGCCGTCAGATCTGATTATCGTTGCGGCGCGTCCGTCGATGGGTAAAACCACCTTCGCCATGAACCTGTGCGAAAACGCCGCGATGCTGCACGACAAGCCAGTGCTGATTTTCAGCCTGGAGATGCCCAGCGAGCAGATTATGATGCGTATGCTGGCGTCGCTGTCGCGCGTAGACCAGACGCGCATCCGTACCGGCCAGCTTGACGATGAAGACTGGGCGCGTATCTCCGGCACCATGGGTATCCTGCTGGAGAAGAAAAATATGTATATCGACGACTCTTCCGGCCTGACGCCGACTGAAGTGCGTTCGCGCGCGCGACGCGTTTTCCGCGAGAACGGTGGGTTGAGCATGATCATGATCGACTACCTGCAGCTGATGCGCGTGCCGTCGCTCTCCGATAACCGCACGCTGGAGATCGCCGAAATCTCCCGCTCGCTCAAGGCGCTGGCGAAAGAGCTCAACGTGCCGGTCGTGGCGCTGTCGCAGCTGAACCGCTCGCTGGAGCAGCGCGCCGATAAGCGCCCGGTTAACTCCGACCTGCGTGAATCAGGTTCTATCGAGCAGGACGCCGATCTGATTATGTTTATTTACCGCGACGAGGTTTACCATGAAAACAGCGACCTTAAAGGCATCGCAGAGATCATTCTGGGTAAGCAGCGTAACGGCCCTATCGGTACGGTGCGTCTGACCTTTAACGGCCAGTGGTCGCGCTTCGACAACTATGCCGGCCCGGCTTACGACGACGAATAGCCGATCTTTTCGGCATGCACAATCTGTGCATGCCGCCTCGCATCATCAGAAAATAGTGTTGGACAACCTCGCCTTTAATCGGGTTATCTGTATCACAGCGCATGTTTAAGCACTGGAAGCAGCATGACTCACGTAGACGATTACGACCTGAAAATACTGACCTTATTACAATCCAACGGCCGCTTAACCAACCAGGAGCTGAGCGATTTAGTTGGCCTGTCGGCATCGCAATGCTCGCGACGCCGCATCAATCTTGAACAGGCGAATTTAATCCTCGGCTATCACGCGCGTCTGTCGCCCGATGCGATTGGCCTGGGCATGGTCGGTCTGATTGAAGTGCGGCTGATTAACCACACCGCTGAATATGTCGATAGCTTTCACCGCATGGTAGAGCAGGAGGAGGCGATCGTCGACGCGTACAAAACTACCGGCGACGCGGATTATCTGCTGAAAGTGGCGGTAGCCGACCTCGCTTCGCTGAGCGCGCTGATAAGCCAGCTGGTGGCGGGCCATCAAAGCGTGTCTCATGTGAAAACATCGGTGGTGTTAGGTCGTTTGAAAGAGAATGGCCTGATGATGCTCCCCGAGCGCAAAGTGCGCCAAAAGAGTGCATGATGTGCTTATTTGGTGCATACGGACGCCATTTTATGCAAAAGATACGCACAATATCCTGAATTTGTGCATGGGCTGACGGCCTGGCCGTAAAACGTGTGCAAAACCACGCAACAAAAGCGCCTTAGTTATCAACTGGATAATCACTGGCACCTGCCGAAGGCAGCAACGGGCTGACGGTATGGTGCGTTTTTTGCATCTGAGCGGTACGTTTTTTTCGGCTTTGACTGCAATGAGATGACCCATGGATAACGTCGTAGAACCTACCCGAATACCTCATTCGCGCATTGAAGATGCGCTGGCGATTTTGCTCGGCACGCTGATGGTCTCTTTCGGCGTCATTATGCTAAAGCAGGCGGGCGCGCTGACCGGCAGTACCGCCGGCATCGCATTTTTAATCAGCTATCTGTCGCCGCTCTCTTTCGGCAGCGCCTTTTTTCTGATCAACCTGCCGTTTTACTGGCTGGCGGTGCGCCGCATGGGATGGGAATTCACGCTGAAAACCTTCTGCGCGGTGGGGCTGGTATCGCTGTTTACCCATCTGCATCCGCTGTTCGTCCACTTTTCCGCGCTCAATCCCTTTTATGCGACACTGTTCGGTAACGTGATCATGGGCATTGGGTTTATAGTGTTGTTTCGACACAAAGCCAGCCTGGGCGGAATAAATATTCTGGCGCTGTGGCTGCAGGATCGCATCGGGCTGCGCGCCGGGAAACTGCAAATGGCCGTCGATACCTGCGTTGTGCTGGCGTCGCTGTTTGTCGTCAGCGTACCGATGCTGCTGGCGTCGGTAGCGGGCGCAGTGATCCTTAATCTGATTATCGCCATGAACCATCGTCCCGGACGGTACATGGTTTAATGCTGCATACACCTCTGTTTTTTACGACCACTCATGGAGATCTGCACCGTGTTTCAAAACGTTGATGCCTACGCTGGCGATCCGATTCTGTCGCTGATGGAAACCTTCAAACAGGATCCGCGCACAAATAAAGTGAACCTCAGCATCGGCCTCTACTACGACGAGCAGGGCATCATTCCTCAGCTCCAGGCGGTCGCCGCCGCGGAAGAGCAGCTGAAGGCTGAGCCGCAGCAGGCGTCGCTCTATCTGCCGATGGAAGGCCTCAACGCGTACCGCAACGCCATTGCGCCGCTGCTGTTCGGCGCGGAGCACCCGATGCTGAAAGCGGGCCGTATCGCGTCGATTCAGACGCTGGGCGGCTCCGGCGCGCTGAAGGTAGGCGCGGATTTCCTCAAGCGTTACTTCCCCAATTCCGGCGTCTGGGTCAGCGATCCGACCTGGGATAACCATGTGGCGATCTTTACCGGCGCGGGCTTTGACGTTAACCACTACCCGTGGTACGACGCAGAGACCAACGGCGTTAAATTCGACGCCTTCCTCGCCGCGCTGCAGGCGCTGCCGAAGCAGAGCATCGTGCTGCTGCATCCCTGCTGCCACAACCCGACCGGCGCCGATCTGACTGACGCGCAATGGGATCAAGTCGTTGAGGTGCTAAAAGCGCAGGAGCTGATCCCGTTCCTGGATATCGCCTATCAGGGTTTCGGCGCAGGGATGGAAGCGGATGCCTATGCGATCCGCGCTATCGCCGCAGCGGGTCTGCCGGCGCTGGTAAGCAACTCCTTCTCGAAAATTTTCTCGCTGTATGGCGAGCGCGTCGGCGGCCTCTCTGTGGTGTGCGACAGCGCCGACGAAGCCGGGCGCGTGCTCGGCCAGCTGAAAGCCACGGTGCGCCGCAACTACTCCAGCCCGCCGAACTTCGGCGCGCAGGTGGTGGCGCGCGTGCTGAATGACGATGCGCTGAAAGCCAACTGGCTGGCCGAAGTGGAGGCGATGCGCCTGCGTATTATCGCCATGCGTAAAACGCTGGTGGATGTGCTCAGCACCGCGCTGCCTGGCAAAAACTTCGACTATCTGCTGAAGCAGCGCGGCATGTTCAGCTATACCGGCCTTAGCGCGCAGCAGGTGGAGCGGTTGCGCAATGAGTTCGGCATCTATCTGGTGGGCAGCGGCCGTATTTGCGTCGCCGGTCTCAACAGCAATAATGTGCAGCAGGTGGCGCAGGCGTTTGCCGCGGTAATGTAATCGCGCGGATGAGATCTGCAAGCGGGTGAGCACCCGACGCGTAAAGCGTCCCGCGACTGGGACTGAAGCGCAGAACATTCGCCCGGCGACGGGCGCGCCTCAGGGATAAGAGGCGTATCTGCGCAGGTCGCGCTGGCCGGGAGGCCAGCCTTCGCGTCACTGCGGCCGAACCCCCTCTCTTCAGTAAACTGAAACCCTCAGCTCAGGCTGGCGGTTTTTTTTTGCCTTCAGGTTTACCTTTCCACGACTTATTGCACACTTAAACGGTGTAACCAATTCAGGAAAAAGGCATGTGGCATCAACAAACGCTTACGCTGGGTGAGAAACCCCGCGGCTTTCATCTGGTCACCGAAGAGATCCTCGGTCAAATCCCGGCGCTGGGGCAGGTGCAGACCGGCCTGCTGCATCTGCTGCTGCAGCACACCTCAGCATCGCTGACGCTGAATGAAAACTGCGATCCCACGGTGCGTAGCGATATGGAAAATCATTTTATGCGTCACGTTCCGGAAGAGGCGCCTTACCAGCATGATTACGAAGGCCGCGACGATATGCCGGCGCATATCAAATCTTCCATGCTGGGCGTATCGCTGCTGCTGCCGGTCCAGCGCGGCAAGCTGATGCTGGGCACCTGGCAGGGTATCTGGTTAGGGGAACACCGCATTCACGGCGGCGCGCGGCGCATTGTCGCCACTTTACAAGGGGAGTCGAAATGAACACGTCAGATCTACTGACTTACTGTATGAACAAACCGGACGCGGAGCAGAGCGTTCACAGCGACTGGAAAGCGACGCAAATCAAAAGCGGCGGCGTACTGTTCGCCATGGTGCATGAGGTAAACGGACGTCCGGCGGTGTCGCTCAAAACCACGCCTGCGCTGGCGGAGCTGCTGCGCGAGGAGCACAGCGACGTTTTCCCCAGCGAGCATCTCAATAAGACGCACTGGAGCACGCTGCTGCTGGACGGGTCGCTGAAGGATTCGCAAATCTACTATCTGGTGGATGCTTCTTATCAGCAGGCGGGCGCTACCCGGGCGGCGGGCGTCTGAAAGAAGCGCGCGGCGTTGCGCCGCGCGCCTGGTTGCCGTTACGCCGCCGCTTCGTCGCGCAGCGTATTGATATCAATAACAAAGCGATATTTCACGTCGCTTTTCAGCATACGCTCATAGGCTTCGTTGATCTGATTCATCGCGATCATTTCGATATCAGAAGTGATGCCGTGCTTGCCGCAGAAATCGAGCATCTCCTGCGTTTCGGCGATGCCGCCGATCAGCGAACCGGCAATGCTGCGGCGTTTCATGATCAGGTTAAAGACCTGCGGTGCCGGGTGATCGTGCTCCGGCGCGCCAACCAGCGTCATATTGCCATCGCGCTTCAGCAGGGCGATAAACGGGTTGAGATCGTGCTGGGCCGCCACGGTGTTAAGGATGAAATCAAAGCTGTTAACGTGCTGCGCCATCTGGTCTGCATCTTTCGATACCACAACCTCATCTGCGCCCAGGCGCTTGCCATCTTCAATTTTTGACGGCGAGGTGGTGAACAGAACGACATGCGCGCCCATCGCGTGCGCAATCTTCACGCCCATATGGCCGAGGCCGCCCAGGCCGACGATGCCCACTTTTTTGCCCGGGCCGACGTTCCAGTGGCGCAGCGGCGAATAGGTGGTGATGCCTGCGCACAGCAGCGGCGCGACGCCCGCCAGCTCCAGGTTTTCCGGCACGCGCAGCACGAAGTTCTCATCGACGACGACCGACGTGGAGTAACCGCCGTAGGTGACGTCGCCGGTTTCGCGATCCTGTCCGTTATAGGTGCCGACAAAGCCGACCTCGCAATATTGCTCCAGCCCTTCCTGACAGCTCGGACAGCTGCGGCAGGAGTCGACCATACAGCCGACGCCGACCAGGTCGCCTGGTTTGTATTTGCTGGCGTGCTCGCCGACTGCAGTTACGCGACCAACGATTTCATGTCCCGGCACGACCGGAAAAAGGGTGTTTTTCCACTCGTTGCGGGCCTGGTGCAGGTCAGAGTGACAAACGCCACAGAACAACACTTCAATCTGTACATCATGCGCGCGCAGCTCGCGCGGGGTGTAATCGAACGGTGCCAGTCTGGATTTCGCGTCCTGAGCGGCATAGGCGTGCGTAATATTCATGGTGTCTCCAGGTTCGTTGTGTCGTGAGAATAGTGATGAGTGCGGCGCGCAGGGCGCCCGGCAAGAGGGCGAGGCCAACGGGGCGCGCCAATGAGGAACGCTTAAAAGGATAGTCACAGAACGCCAGCGCGGCTATGCCTATACATGCCTGAATCTTGCCTGATTCTGTTTTTATCGGATGGAATATGCAGTATGAAAAAGGCCCGCTTGCAGCGGGCCTGAGAGGTTTAACGCAATGTCAGTGTAGCACTACTGACAGCGAACTATTTCGTCAGCAGCGGCTTCAGGAAGCGCGCGGTATGCGATTTTTCACACTCCGCCACGGTTTCCGGCGTGCCGGCGACAAGGATCTCGCCGCCGCCGCTGCCGCCTTCCGGACCCAGATCGACAATCCAGTCGGCAGTCTTGATCACGTCAAGGTTATGCTCAATCACCACGATGGTGTTGCCCTGATCGCGCAACTGATGCAGCACTTCCAGCAGCTGGGCGATATCGGCGAAGTGCAGGCCGGTGGTGGGCTCATCCAGGATATAGAGCGTCTGGCCGGTGCCGCGTTTCGACAGCTCGCGCGCCAGCTTAACGCGCTGCGCTTCGCCGCCGGAAAGGGTGGTAGCCGACTGGCCGAGACGAATATAAGAGAGGCCCACATCCATCAGGGTCTGCAGCTTACGCGCCAGCGCCGGGACGGCGTCAAAGAACTCGCGCGCCTCTTCGATGGTCATCTCCAGCACTTCGTGGATGCTCTTGCCTTTGTATTTGATCTCCAGCGTCTCGCGGTTATAGCGCTTGCCTTTGCACTGATCGCAGGGAACATAGATATCGGGCAGGAAGTGCATCTCTACCTTCAGCACGCCGTCGCCCTGACAGGCTTCGCAGCGGCCGCCGCGCACGTTAAAGCTGAAGCGGCCCGGATTATAGCCGCGCGAACGCGCCTCCGGCACCCCGGCGAACAGCTCGCGCACCGGCGTAAAGATACCGGTGTAGGTCGCCGGGTTAGAGCGCGGCGTACGGCCGATCGGGCTCTGATCGATATCGATCACCTTGTCGAAGTGCTCAAGTCCATTGATCTCACGATAAGGGGCCGCTTCGCCAGTGGTTGCGCCATTCAGATGGCGCTGCGCGATCGGGAACAGCGTATCGTTAATCAGCGTCGACTTACCTGAGCCGGAGACGCCGGTGATACAGGTAAACAGACCGACCGGCAGTGTCAGCGTCACGTCTTTAAGGTTATTGCCGCGCGCGCCGCTTAGCTTCAGCGTCTTCGTCGGATCGCCTTTCACACGCTCCTTCGGCACCGCAATCTCTCGCTTGCCGCTGAGGAACTGGCCGGTCAGCGACGCTTCCACCGCCATAATCTCGTTAACCGTACCTTCCGCCACGATCTGGCCGCCGTGCACGCCCGCGCCGGGACCGATATCGATCACATGGTCGGCTGCACGGATAGCGTCTTCGTCATGTTCGACCACAATCACGGTGTTGCCGAGATCGCGTAGATGGATCAGCGTGCTGAGCAGACGTTCGTTGTCGCGCTGGTGCAGGCCGATAGACGGCTCATCCAGCACATACATCACGCCCACCAGGCCCGCGCCGATCTGGCTCGCCAGACGGATACGCTGCGCTTCACCGCCGGAAAGCGTCTCTGCGGAGCGTGACATCGACAAATAGTTCAGGCCGACGTTAACCAGGAAGCTCAGGCGATCGCCGATCTCCTTCAGCACCTTTTCAGCGATTTTGGCGCGCTGGCCGCTCAGCTTGAGGTTGCGGAAGAAATCCATCGCGTGGCCGATGCTCATATCTGAGATGGTCGGCAGATTGGTGTTTTCTACAAAAACATGACGCGCTTCGCGACGCAGGCGGGTGCCGTCGCAGGTGGCGCAGGCGCGATTGCTGATAAATTTCGCCAGATCTTCGCGTACCGCGGCGGATTCCGTCTCTTTGTAGCGACGCTCCATATTATGCAGCACGCCTTCAAACGGATGGCGACGCACAGAGGTGTCGCCGCGATCGTTGATGTACTTAAACTCGATGCTCTCTTTGCCGGAGCCGTACAGGATCACCTGGCGCGCTTTATCGTTCAGGGTGTTGAACGGCGCTTCGACGTCGAAATCGAGGTGCTCGGCCAGCGAGCGCAGCATCTGGAAGTAATAGAAATTACGGCGATCCCAGCCGCGGATCGCACCGCCAGCCAGCGAAAGCTCGCCGTTTTGCACCACGCGATCGGGATCGAAATATTGCTGTACGCCAAGGCCGTCGCAGGTAGGGCAGGCGCCGGCCGGGTTATTGAACGAAAAGAGACGCGGCTCCAGTTCGCGCATGCTGTAGCCGCAGATCGGGCAGGCAAAGTTAGCGGAGAAAAGCAGCTCTTCCGCGCTCGCGTCATCCATATCGGCGACGATCGCCGTCCCGCCGGAGAGATCCAGCGCGGTTTCAAAGGATTCGGCGAGGCGGGTCGCCAGATCTTCGCGTACTTTGAAGCGATCGATCACGACTTCAATGGTGTGCTTTTTCTGCAGCTCCAGCTTCGGCGGATCGGAAAGATCGCACACTTCGCCGTCGATACGCGCGCGGATGTAGCCCTGCGCCGCAAGATTTTCCAGCGTTTTGGTATGTTCGCCCTTACGGTCTTTCACCACTGGCGCCAGCAGCATCAGGCGACGGCCCTCTTCCTGGGCCAGCACATTGTCCACCATCTGGCTCACGGTCTGCGCCGCCAGCGGCACGTCATGATCCGGACAGCGCGGCTCGCCGACGCGGGCGAACAGCAGACGCAGATAGTCGTGGATCTCGGTGATGGTGCCGACCGTAGAACGCGGGTTGTGTGAAGTGGATTTCTGCTCGATAGAAATAGCGGGCGACAGACCTTCGATATGGTCGACGTCCGGCTTCTCCATCAGAGAAAGAAACTGACGCGCATAGGCAGAGAGCGACTCTACGTAGCGGCGCTGACCTTCCGCATAGAGCGTATCAAACGCCAGAGAGGACTTACCGGAGCCTGAGAGGCCGGTGACCACTATGAGTTTGTCGCGAGGGATGATCAGGTTGATGTTTTTCAAATTATGGGTGCGGGCACCACGAACTTCGATCTTATCCATTCACCTTTCCCGGATTGAGCAGCACGCCCCGTGCCTGACGGACACGATTAGCGTAAACAGGGTATTATGGCACAAAAAATAGACTGATTAAATATCCAGTATTTTTTGTGTTTTGGGTGTAAAATGAGCGCTTCTGCGAGCCGGCTCTAAAGTGGGATCGCATAGCAGGACGTGATAGAATTGATCGTTTAGACTCTTAGCATTAACTCATCGGGAGAGAGCAACATGGCCAGTCGTGGCGTAAATAAAGTGATTCTTGTCGGGAATCTGGGTCAGGATCCGGAAGTGCGCTACATGCCGAATGGTGGCGCGGTTGCCAACATTACGCTGGCCACGTCGGAAAGCTGGCGTGACAAGCAGACCGGTGAAAATAAAGAGATCACCGAATGGCACCGCGTCGTGCTGTTCGGCAAGCTGGCGGAAGTCGCTGGCGAATATCTGCGTAAAGGTTCTCAGGTTTATATCGAAGGTCAGCTGCGCACCCGCAAATGGCAGGACCAGGGCGGCCAGGATCGCTATACCACGGAAGTCGTGGTCAACGTCGGCGGCACCATGCAGATGCTGGGCGGACGTCAGCAGGGTGCTGGCGCTGGCGGCGCGCCGATGGGCGGCGGTCAGGGCGGCGGCAACAATAACGGCTGGGGTCAGCCACAGCAGCCGCAGGGCGGCAACCAGTTCAGCGGCGGCGCGCAGTCGCGTCCTCAGCCGCAGAGCGCCCCGGCGAGCAACAACAACGAACCGCCGATGGACTTCGACGACGATATTCCGTTCTGATCCTCTTTAGGTCGGCACTGTCTCTCAGGCCCCGCTCTGGCGGGGCTTTTTTTCGCCTTCCGTTCAGGCGGCTAAGAAGCCCAGCCTGACACTATCTCCGCCGTACTGAGCACCTGCGGCACATTGCCCGGCAGCGACAGGCCTGCCCAGATCTCGTTATGCTGTCCAGTCAGTTGCTCCGCGCTGACGCAGGTGCGATTCGCCGTAGTATGCGCATCGACGGCGACGGTAATGCGATAGCCCAAACTCGCACCGACCTTAATCGTGGTATCGACGCAGTAATCGGTCGCGCAGCCGCAAATAACAAAGGCATCGGCTTTCAGCCGCGCCAGCGTGGCGGCCAGCCCGGTTTGCCAGAAGTTGTCGCAGGCGGTTTTAGTAACGAAAAAACTACCGGCGGGCTGATGTAGCTCCGGCAGCAGTTCAAACGTCTGCGTCCCGGGCTGCATCTCGCCTTCGCGGTGCGTAATAAAGACTGTGCTGTCAGCCGCCGCGGTCAGCTGATTGATCCGCGCCGCGCATCCGGCACGATCGAAGCGCGGCGTAGCGAAAACACCGTTTTGCATATCCACCACCACAACGACTCGTTGGGTCATCACTTTCTTCTTTCTGTTCTGCGCTTCAGTTTCACCGCGCCGCGGCGAAATGGCAAAACTGTTTTGCAATCCGCCCGCCATCGCTGGCATGCTGAAAGCCTGTCTGATAACGAGGAGATTGAGGTGGAGGGCGTTCCGGCTATTTTTCCCTGCGAAAAAGATCGCGCGCAGTTTCGCCAGTTTGATGAGCTGCCCGGCGTCGAGCTTTATCAGGCGCATATCTCCCGCTATGCCTTCGAGCCGCATACGCATGAAGCCTTCGGCATCGGCACCATCGAGTCGGGCGCGCAGCGGTTCCGCTATCGCGGTGCGCAGTACACTGCGCCGACGCATTCGCTGGTGATGATGAATCCAGATGAGCTGCACACCGGCGAGTCGGCCTGCGAAGAGGGCTGGCGTTATCAGATGATCTATATCCACCCTGATGACATGAGGCAGCTCACCGGCGACGGCGGCTGGTGGTTTAGCGAAGCGCTGCGCACCGATTCACGGCTGGCGCTGCCGTTATCGCAAACGCTGGCGGCGCTGTGGCAGGCCAATAGCCCGCTGGCGCGGCAAAGCCTGTTAGGTGAAGTGCTGGCGCAGCTGCGGCCGCTGGCGCGCATGGTGGAAAGAGGCAAGGAAGAGGGAGGGCATCGCTTCGACCAGGTGCGTGATTATCTGCGCGACAATCTTGCCGAGCCGATAAGGCTGGAGGAGCTGGCGGCGCTGGCCTCGCTTTCGCCATGGCATTTCCTGCGCGCTTTCCGCGCGCATTTTCACGTTACGCCGCATCAGATGCTGATGGCGTATCGGTTATATGAGGCCAAGCAGCTGCTGGCACGCGGCCTGCCGGCGGCCAGCGTGGCGGCGAGCGTCGGCCTGAGCGACCAGGCGCATCTGACCCGCGCCTTCGCTCAGCGTTACGGCATTACGCCGGTGCGCTATCAGAAACAGGTGCGTGGCGCTTAGGGCGAACCGCAATCTGCTACAAGATTTTTCCCGTCTTTTTCCGCCACACTTCCTTATGCACTTTAATAAAGGAAGAGACGATGTTAGCTGGCGTGTTGTTTGCCCTTGCCGCAGGGCTGATGTGGGGACTGATTTTCGTCGGGCCGCTGCTGGTGCCGGACTATCCGGGCGCGCTCCAGTCTGCCGGACGCTACGTCGCGTTTGGTCTGATCGCCTTGCCGCTGGCCTGGTTTGATCGCCACCGTCTGCGCAAGCTGCTCTCTGCCGACTGGCGAGAGGCGCTAAAGCTTTCGCTGGTGGGTAACCTCCTTTATTACACCTTTCTCGCCAGCGCGATTCAGCGCACTGGCGCGCCGGTATCCACCATGATTATCGGCACGCTGCCGGTGGTGATGGCGATTACCGCCAATCTCTGTTACGGCCACCTTGAGGGACGCCTGGCCTGGCGCCGGCTGACGCCAGCGCTGCTGGCGATCGGCGCAGGTCTGGTGTGCGTAAACATTGCCGAGCTGCGCGGGCAGAGCGGCGGCTGGGATGTGATGCGCTACCTGAGCGGCATTGCGCTGGCGGTGCTGGCGGTGGCGTGCTGGACCTGGTATCCGCTGCGCAATGCGCGCTGGTTACGTACCCATCCGCAGCATAAACCGGCCACCTGGGCGACGGCGCAGGGAATTGTGACGCTGCCGCTGGCGCTGGTTATGTATGCGGTGGTAAGCGCGCAGCTGGCGTGGCAGAGCCCCACCTTCGCGCTACCGTTTGGCCCGCAGCCGCGGCTGTTTCTGCCGCTGATGCTGGTGATTGGGCTACTTTGCTCCTGGCTCGGCACGCTCTGCTGGAATGCCGCCAGCCAGCGGCTGCCTACGGTATTTATGGGACCGCTTATCGTATTCGAAACGCTGTCAGGCCTGCTGTGGACCTTTCTCTGGCGACAAAGCTGGCCGCCGCTGTTGACGCTGACGGGCATCGTCTGCCTGATCCTCGGCGTGCTTTGGGCGATGCGTATTAAGCCTGAACCGTTGCTGACATCAATTGAGCAGTAATCTCTCACTCTGTCGCGCAATTAAATAGGTGCTGACCCGCTGATTTCACACTGTTTTAGGAATAATGCGCAGAGCGGAGCGGCAAATTTTGCCGCTCTTTAGCTAATTAGCCGCTAAAGCCGAACGGCGAATCGCCATAAAAAGCGATCAAGATCTCATTTTTTTTGCCCGCGCGTTGGCGCTCATCGACTTTGTCCGGCGGAAATTCTTCTCTCTGACGGCTTATATTCCACCTTAAAGAAGCATTAAGGCTTTGTGAGTGGCGAGCAATTCGCCACTTTACTGCATATTTATCGCGTACCGCTGCGTTTTTATTGGCGTTTGGCCCTGAGAATGGCGTCTGATAAACCACCGTTTTTTCCAGAAATGGTCAGGCTATTAAGAATAATTCCCAATGAAGGAAATTACGAAACTTTAGCCGGGGCGATCTTTAAAGTGATTTATCTTATATGTGATTAACCCGGAATAAGAAAAGCGATAAGCATTGATAAACCATTCTGCCAGGAAAATTCCTGGCATTTTTTTTACGGTTCGCTTATTTGCGGCTGATTAAATATTCTTCGCTGGATGCAAACTTAGTACCACCATTTCTTGCGGTAACCGAAGCGTGAATTAGAACGGCCGTTCAGCGCGGCTTAATAGAAAACCAGGGCTTTAGCGCCGGGCATTAACGAGTCTGATGAAAAGTAAGAAGCACCAATCTCATCGAAATGAGATTGGGCGAGAGGAGAAGTAGCGAGAAATGCGAGACTTTTGCTGGTGCTTATCAATATTACCGCAAAAAATGAAAATCGATCCGTTGGCAAACTCATCAGGAATGCATGGAGCGAAAATTAAAGCCACGAATGGTATCTTAAAGTGTCATCATCTCTTCTGGTAAGAACAATCTCAGCGCTAAGTCAGTTTAAGGCAGTATTATTGGTTTTATCGATTTTCCGATCCTGACGGGTAGTGGTAAACGCTGCGGCTAATATCGAGCAGGCGGCAGCTGCGGCGCGTGCCGATGTCGAAAGTGCTCTGCAGGAAGTTGACCGCCTGGCGCTTTTCGTTAGTGGTAAAGAAGTTCTTCAGTACGCTTTGCAGCATCTCCTTATCTGAGTTGAGCGTTTGCAGTTCACGGGTAAGTGCTTGTAGTTTATCCTCTAACTCCTTGATTTTTCTTCCTTCCTCTGAGGAAAGGCCGGAAAATTTCTTTTTCCAGCTATAGAAGGTGGCCTCAGAGATCCCCAGCTCGTCACAAATCTCCCTGACTTTAACCCCTGATTCAGAAGCTTTAATGGCATTTGTGATTTGCTCTTCGCTATATCGTGACTTTCTCATAAATGCTCTTACCTTTCTTATCGATTAATGGATGAGATGTACTGTATTAATATCTGGCACTGTAAATAATCTATTAATGCAGTATTAAAGTGCGCGATTAGAATTGCGTGGGTTAAATTAAGATATTTAGAATAAATATCATCATGGGATAAATCTTATTTTATTCTTATCGGATGGGCGCACCTTCCTGGTCAGGGATTTTTGTTATAGATTCTTCCCATCCCAAATACGAAAAATTTCTACGTACATTTGATATTTAGCATAACGTGCTTGCTAAATTCGCAGGGAAATGGCTTGTGAATGGGGTCTGTTTTCCGTGTGAAATCGATTCCAGATTAGCCCTTCTGAGCCAAATTTAATCAGAATTATCCTGAAAATATTCACCGAATCGTGTTCTGATTCTCATTTTTCGGACCAGCCTGGTTTGAAATCTTTAAATAACGCCAGGCCCACTGAGCGCTTGTTAATTCGTTACAGGGATGTTGTACCGAAGCGGTTGAAGTAAGTAATGCAAAGGATGAGTCAATGAAATTAAGCGTAATGTCTAATGCCGCCTGGATGATGTCTGAGAAGATCGTCTCGGTTTTTGGCGTCATATTTGTGACCTCCTACGTGGCGAAATCATTCGGGCCAACCGTATTCGGCCAGATGGCGTTTTCTACCTCTTTATTTTCAATGGTCCAGACCGTCGCCATCTTCGGTACCGAGACTATCTTGTTTAAGCGGATCAGCAAAAGCGCGCCGAAAGGACTGCGCCTGATGAACGTGGCGCGTACCCTGCGCATGATTTTACTGCTGCTCACCGCGGTGCCGGTGCTGGCCTGGGTGTGGTTAACCATGCCGCAAAATTTCCTCGCTTTCACTCTGGCGTCATTTGTCGCCTCGGTATTCGTTACCCAGGACACCTTCAGCGTTTACAACAACGCCCGTCTCGCTTCCCGGCTTAATACCGTGGCGAACTCGCTCGGCATGCTGTTGAGCTTCGGCATCAGCTTCACTATCGCCTGGCTGCGCCTTAATCCGGCATGGCTGACGCTCTCTATCGTGGCCGTAACGCTGGTGCCTTACGTTATCAAGCGCTACAACTTCTACCGCGAAACACAGGATGTCGCGCCGCCGCAGGAGAAACGCAGCGCTTATCTGCGCTATCTGATGTATGCCGGTCTGCCGCTGGCTATTTCCAGCATTTTTATTTCAGTGCAGGTTAAAGCCGCGCAGATGTTTTTAGCTGGCATCGCTTCGGCAAGCGATCTCGGGCTGTTTGCGGCGGCCAACACTATCGCGGCTTCGTGGATTTTTATCCCCGTGGCGCTCATAACTTCATGCTTCACTGAAATTTTCAGGGAACGCGGCGAAGTGGCTATTAAGCTGGCAGCGCGGCTCAATGGCTATGTCATGGGAGTATCACTGATGATGCTGCTGGTCATCGCGCTGTTCGGCGAGAAAATCATCATCGCTTTGTATGGTTCAGAATACACACAGTCAGGAAGTCTCATTACGTTGTTGTCAATGGCGACCTGCTTCTCCGCCATGGGCACAGTAGCCTACCGCTACATGGTGAAAGAGGGTGGTTTCAACTATCTGTTGAAGAAAATCATCTGCCTGATGGTGATCAGCCTGCCGCTTTCGTGGTGGCTGATCCAGGGCTACGGCATTATGGGCGCCGCCTGGAGCGTCTTTGTGTCGGAACTCTTATCCCTTACCGTAATGAATTACTTCTTCAAAAACGGCGTCATTCAAAGAATTCAAGTTTCCTCACTCAACTACAAAACCTACAAATGAGGTCAGATATGTTTAAGTTGAAAGATGAACTCAGAAGAAGTGTGCAGTACTTCATTAAGAAGATGCCCTGGGCATACCAGGACCGCATTTACTACTTCCATAAGTTCAGAAAATTGCCCAATCTGCGTCAGCCCAAAGTTTTCAACGAAAAGGTGCTGTATCGCAAATTCGTCTATGGCGACTACCAGATTTACGGCCGCCTTTCAGACAAGTATTCGGTGCGCGACTATATCGCCGAAAAGATTGGCAACGAATACCTGATTCCGCTGGTGCACGAGACTACCGATCCGGCGTCGCTGAATAGCCTGCCATGCTGGAAGGGCACGGTGATCAAGCCGAATCACGCCTCCAATATGGTGGAGATTCTGCTGGAAGAGCCGGATGCGCTGCGCAAACAGCAGATTATCAACAGCTGCTATAAGTGGCTGAAGACCGACTTCGCTAACGAGGCGCGCGAGATCCACTATCGCTATATCAAGCCGCGCATTCTGGTCGAGCAATATATCGGCGACGGCAAAACGGCGCCCATCGACTACAAGTTTCATATGTTCAACAAGCGCGACGGCCGCTTTGAATATGTGTTGCAGGTGATCTACAACCGCTGCCAGCCGCAGCTGTCGATGAACTTCTACGTCAACAATCTGACCGAAGCTTTTCACAAGATTCGCGACACCGGCCTCGACGTGACGAAAATCGCCGAGTCGCTGCAGCACGCGCTCGATCTGAGCAAGAAGCTGGCGAGTGATTTCGACTATGTGCGCGTTGACTGGTATATCCATGAGGGCCACATCTACTTCGGCGAACTGACCTTTACCCCGGGCGCCGGTCTGGTGACAGGTCTGGATCGCGGGCTTAATCAGATGATGGGAGATATGTGGATTCAGGATCGCCGCGGCACGCAGAGACCGGGCGTTTCGGTGCAGGATGTTAATATTCCTGCGCTGTTGAAGAAAGTTTGAGTCACACAGCAAAATAAAAAACCCCGCTTCGCGGGGTTTTTTATTGGCTGGATATTAAGGCATCGGCCAGTCGGGCGGCGTCTGGCTCATTACCTGGATAAAGGTGTCTTTGGTAACCAGCATAAAGTGCTGCACGTTTTCCATGCTCAGCGAGATGCCCAGCAGACCCATAACAAACCAGCAGGTCATACCGAGACCGAGGCCGCCGCACATAAACGCCATCACATGATGGCTGCTCTGGCGGAATTTGATTTTAAGGGTGCTGGCAAAAAACATCATAATTGCGCTGAGCAGTTCCCAACGCATGACAATCAAGCTGGTGGTTATCGTCGCCATCGACTTAAGCCTCTGAATCTAAGTGATTATCCCTGACAGTTACTGGACATCACCGGCGACGAAAAGCGAGGTCAGGGAAAGGCTTTCCGTCGTCAAAAAGAGTGTAATGTGTGACCTGAGTCACATTATATCACTGGATTTGAATTTATGAACAAAATTTGTACCTGGTATGGTAGAGAAATTTTTATCGAAACGTCGAAGAGAAAACCGGGGCGTAAAGCGGGAAGCAAAAGAGAAAAGGTGCGCCCGTTAAGGGCGCCTCAGGCTTAGCAAATCGGGCAGCATTCGCCGGTGGTGCGCTGAGTAAAACTGGCCGCAGCTTCGCTACAGTCGAAGTTCACCCTACGCGGACGCTGGAGCGCCTGACGGCGCATAAAATGGCGATAGGCGGTCGGGGTCTGGGAAAACTGACGGCGGAACACGCGGGAAAAGGTCTGCTGCGAGTCATAGCCATACTGCATCGCGATATCAAATACCGGCCGTTGCGTCTGGCGCAGCGCTTCTGCCGCCAGCGTCAGGCGACGTTCGCGAATGTATCCACCCAGCGTCTGTTTCGTCACGGTACGGAACATACGCTGCAGGTGCCACTTTGAATAACCTGATTTAGCCGCCACTTCATCGATCGACAGCGACTTATCCAGGTTTTGATCGATCCAGTGCGTCAGGGAGTGAATGATCTCTTCTTGCATCATAATCTCGTCCTTTAGTCCTGAGGGATTCGTTATTTAACGGAGGCGAGTATAATTCCTCAAGTTAACTTGAGGTAAAGAGCCAGATGAAAAAAGATCGCAACTACCCGAAACCGGTTTTAACGCCGGGCGAAGTCGCGCGCCGTAGCGGCGTGGCGGTCTCCGCGCTGCATTTCTATGAGAGCAAAGGGCTGATTTCCAGCACGCGCAACGGTGGCAATCAGCGGCGTTACAGCCGTGACGTACTGCGGCGCGTCGCCATTATCAAGGTTGCTCAGCGCATCGGCATACCGCTCGCGACGGTCAGCGACAGCCTGATGCATATTCCCGCCAACAAGCGTATGTCGACGCAGGAGTGGAACGCCCTGACGCAGCACTGGCGCGAGGAGCTGGATAAGCGCATTGAAACCCTGACGCGCCTGCGCAACGATCTCGACGGCTGTATCGGTTGCGGCTGTCTATCGATGCGCGACTGTCCGCTGCGCAATCCCGGCGACCGGCTGGCGCAGCAGGGCTCTGGCGCGGTGCTGCTTGATCCCGAACAGGATGAGAAAGGCGAGCCGCCGCGCTAAAGATGCTGGAAGCTATACTTGCCTGAGACGCATAACAGGAGTGCTCTATGATTACCGTCCATCATCTTGAGCGGTCGCGCTCGCACCGCGTGCTGTGGCTGCTGGAAGAGCTGGAAGTGCCTTACCAAATCAAACGCTATCAGCGCGAGGCATCAATGCTGGCGCCGGAAGCCCTGAAAAAAGTGCATCCGCTGGGCAAGTCGCCGGTGATTACCGACGGTAATCAGGTGATTGCCGAATCGGGCGCCATTCTCTCTTATCTGGAAGGCAAATATGACAGCGAGCAGCGGCTGGCGCCCGCCGATGAGCAGGCGCGTCTGCAGGCAACCTACTGGCTGCACTACGCCGAAGGCTCGCTGATGCCGCTGTTGCTGATGAAGCTGGTATTCGGCCGTCTGGGGCAGGCGCCGGTGCCCTGGCTGCTGCGTCCGGCGGGCGCGGCGCTGGGCAAAGGCATTCAGAAAGCCTGGCTTGATAAGCAGCTGGTGCCGCATCGCCAGATGATTGAGCAGCATCTGGCCGCTCACCCCTGGTTTGCCGGCAAGCGCTTCAGCATTGCCGATATCCAGATGAGTTTTCCGCTGCTGGCGATGCAGTCGCGTGGCGGCCTGGCCGATATGCCCGCCACGGCAGCATGGCTGGCTACCGTTCAGCAGCGCGCCGCCTGGCAGCGCGCCATCCAGCAGGGCGGCGAAGTGCTGCCGGGCGGCTGAACAGTGGAAAACGCCAGAAATATCAAAACGTAGCGCGGCGTCTGCCTTGATGCCGCCGTCGCACACGCCTTTGGGAACCGCCGCAAGCGCTCTGCTTTATCCTGAATTAAGGCGAGGAAGCGGTTGAAAATCGGCTGCCAAACGCCGGATAATCCCCTGCCTTTTTATCTGGCCGCATAGCGGACAGTTATTCGCCGCGAAGTAAACGTTTGCCTGCCGCCTGTGGCGCCTTTGCGCCAGGGTGACAACCAGGGATTTTGCGGGCAACGACGCAGGGCTTTTTACACAACAAAAATTTCTTGAGGCTCAACTATGTCATACGAATCACGCTCGTCCGCTGGCAAGCTGGACGCCTGGTTCTCTGTTTCTGCACGCGGCAGCAGCATCCGGCAGGAAATCCTGGCGGGACTGACCACCTTCCTGGCGATGGTCTACTCGGTGATCGTGGTGCCCGGCATGCTCGGCAAGGCGGGCTTTTCGCCCACCGCCGTTTTTGTCGCCACCTGCCTGGTCGCCAGCGTCGGCTCTATCGTCATGGGGCTGTGGGCCAACCTGCCGCTGGCGATTGGCTGCGCCATCTCACTGACCGCCTTTACCGCATTCAGCCTGGTGCTCGGCCAGCACATCAGCGTGCCGGTGGCGCTTGGCGCGGTCTTCCTGATGGGGCTGCTGTTCACCTTGATCTCCGTAACTGGCATCCGCGCCTGGATTCTGCGTAATCTCCCGATGGGCGTGGCCCACGGCACCGGCGTGGGGATCGGCCTGTTCCTGCTGCTGATCGCCGCTGACGGCATCGGACTGGTGGTGAAGAACCCTGCACCAGGCATGCCGGTGGCGCTGGGCCACTTCACCTCGTTTCCGGTGATGATGTCGCTGCTGGGTCTGGCGGCGATTTTCGGGCTGGAGAAGCGTCGGGTGCCGGGCGGCATCCTGCTTACCATTATCGCTATCTCGATTCTCGGCCTGATCTTCGATCCCGCAGTAAAATTCCAGGGTCTGTTCGCCTTGCCGAGCCTGCGCGACAGTCAGGGCCAGTCGCTGCTCTTCAGCCTCGACATTATGGGCGCGCTACAGCCGATGGTGCTGCCGAGCGTGCTGGCGCTGGTCATGACGGCGGTGTTTGACGCGACCGGCACCATCCGTGCGGTCGCTGGACAGGCAAACCTGCTGGATGAGAAGGGGCAGATCATTAACGGCGGGCGCGCGCTGACCACAGACTCCGTCAGCAGCCTCTTTGCCGGTCTGGTCGGCGCATCGCCAGCGGCGGTCTATATTGAATCCGCAGCCGGCACCGCGGCAGGCGGTAAAACCGGACTGACGGCGATTGTGGTCGGCTTGCTGTTTCTGGTTATTCTGTTTATGTCGCCGCTGGCCTGGCTGGTGCCCGCCTATGCGACCGCGCCTGCGCTAATGTATGTCGGCCTGCTGATGCTCAGCAACGTGGCGAAAATCGACTTCGGCGACTTTGTGGATGCGATGTCCGGGCTGTTGACCGCGGTGTTTATCGTGCTGACCTGCAATATCGTCACCGGCATCATGCTCGGTTTCGCCACGCTGGTAGTGGGGCGCCTGTTCGCCGGGGAGTGGCGCAAGCTGAACCTCGGCACCGTCGTGATTGCCGCCGCGCTGGTGATTTTTTACGCTGGCGGCTGGGCGATCTAACTGCTAAACCGGGCGAGCGCCGTCTCGTCCGGAACTTTTTCCTGAATTTCTGCCGCGCCGCACGTGTGACTTGTCATTCTCTGCGCACTTTGCTTTACACTTTAGCGCTCACAACATTTTTTCTGACTTTACGATTCGCCTAAGGAAAGCATGGAAATCTTTTTTACTATTCTCATCATGACGCTGGTGGTATCGCTCTCGGGGGTGGCCGCGCGCATATTGCCGTTCCAGATCCCGCTGCCGCTGGTGCAAATACTCGCCGGGGCGCTGCTCGCCTGGCCGACCTTCGGCCTGCATGTCGATTTCGACCCTGAACTTTTCCTTGTGCTGTTTATTCCGCCGCTGCTGTTTGCCGATGGCTGGAAGACACCGATCAGCGAATTCCTGCATCATGGCCGGGAAATTATCGGCCTGGCGCTGGTGCTGGTGCTGATTACCGTGGTCGGCATCGGTTATCTCATCTACTGGATGGTGCCGGGTATCCCGCTGATCCCCGCCTTCGCGCTGGCAGCCGTGCTGTCGCCGACAGACGCCGTGGCGCTCTCCGGCATTGTCGGCGAGGGACGTATCCCGAAAAAAATCATGTCGATCGTGCAGGGCGAAGCGCTGATGAACGACGCATCCGGCCTGGTTTCACTGAAGTTTGCCGTTGCGGTCGCGATGGGCACCATGGTGTTTACCTGGGGCGGCGCCAGCATCGAGTTTCTTAAGGTGGCAATCGGCGGTCTGATTGCGGGCGTTGCGGTGTGCTGGCTCTACGGGAAATCGCTGCGTCTGCTGAGCCGCTGGAGCGGCGACGATCCGGCGACGCAAACCGTGCTGCTGCTGCTGCTGCCGTTCGCCTCTTACCTTATCGCCGAACACCTCGGCGTCTCCGGCATTCTGGCGGCGGTCGCGGCGGGCATGACGATTACCCGCTCCGGCATTATCCGTCAGGCGCCGCTGGCGATGCGCCTGCGCGCCAACAGCGTCTGGCAGATGCTGGAATTCGTGTTCAACGGCATGGTGTTCCTGATGCTCGGCCTGCAGCTGCCGGACATTATCGGCACCTCGATTGACGCCGCTAACGCCGATCCCAACGTCGAGCTCTGGATGCTGTTTACCGACATTATCCTGGTCTACGGTGCGCTGATGGTGGTGCGTTTTGGCTGGCTCTGGATTATGCAGCGTCTCAGCAAGCGCGTGCTGAAGAAAAAGCCGATGGAGTTCGCCAACTACTCGCTGCGCGAGCTGCTTATCGCCTCTTTCGCCGGCGTGCGCGGCGCGATTACGCTGGCGGGCGTGCTCTCTATTCCGCTGTTTCTCACTAACGGCCAGCCTTTCCCGGCGCGCTATGAGCTGGTGTTTATCGCCACCGGCGTGATCCTGTTTTCGCTGCTGGTGGGCGTGGTGGTGCTGCCGCTGCTGCTGCGCGGCGTGGACGGCATCGATAAAGCCGGGCATCGTCGCGAGCTGCAAAATGCCCGTGCGGTAATGGCGAGCGTGGCGATCGAAAGCCTGCATAAAATGGAAGCGCGGCTGGAGAACGACACCGAAGAGAACATCGATCCCGAGTTGCTTAAAGAGGTAAGCCTGCGCGTGATCGGCAACCTGCGGCGCCGTGCTGACGGCAAGAGCGATCTGGAGCAGGCGCTGTTCGCCGAGAATCTGGAGCGTCGCTTCCGTCTGACCGCGCTGCGCGCCGAACGCGCCGAGGTCTATCATCTGCGCGCGACCCAGCAGATTTCCAGTGAGAGCATGCAGCGGCTGCTGCGCGATCTCGACCTGCTGGAAGCGCTGCTGATCGAAAAAGAAGAGTAAGCCGCGCGCCGCGCCTAAACTGACAGGCGCGGCGCTTCATCCGGCCAGTGTTCGCGACAGCAGGCGATCCAGGCCTGCGCGCTGCGCGACAGATAGCTTCCCTCCCGCCAGATCAATCCCAGACTCCACTTCAGATCCGACTCCAGCGGCAGCCACAGCAGCGACTGCTTATCCAGCCGCTGACAGATCGGCTCCGGCAGAATCGCCAGCCCCATCTCCGCCTGCACCATCGCCGCAAGAAAATCCCACTGTCCGCTGCGCACCGCGATATGCGGCGTGACGCCCAGCCGCTGAAATGCCTTCATCAGCTGACGGTTCAGAGAGAACTCTTCGTTGAAGATCAGCAGCGGATGCGACGCCAGCTCCGTCAGTCCGATATGGCTGCGGTTGAGCCAGACGGGCTGACGCGGCACCAGCACGCAGAGAGGATGATGCATCAGCGGCAGCGTATTAAGCGGCAGATCGGGATCGACCGGCAGGGCGGTCAGCGCGATATCCAGACTGCCCGCCAGCACCGCCTGCTGTACCGTCAGCCCGCCAAACTCAGAAATTTTCAGCTCTACGCCGGGATAGCGGCGGCGAAACGCCGAGATCGACCCGGCGATCTGCATGCCGACCATCGGCGGAATGCCGAGGCGCAGCTCGCCGGTTTTTAGCTGGTTAATATCGCCGATCTCCGCCTCCAGCTGATGAAACTCCTGCAAAATCGCCAGGCCGCGCTGGTAGACCGCCTGGCCGCTGTCCGTAAGATGCAGCTTGCGGCCGTCGCGCAGCAGCAGCGTGCAGCCCAGCTCCTCTTCCAGCTGGCGCAGCATTTTGCTGATGGTGGGCTGTGTAACGTAGAGCTTCTCGGCGGCGCGGGTAAAACTCTGCTGGCGCACCACCTCGGTGAAGTAGCGTAAAGCGCGAACGTCCATAACTATTCCCTTTTGGCATGACTGGAATGATTTTAATTCATTTTTTTCACCTTCTGTTGCGGATTTATACTAAGCGCCGGATTGCATTAGAGGAGAGAAGAAAATGGCGTTAGCGCTCAGCCCGCTAAGAACGGGCAGGCTGCAACGACTCTGGTTGCCGCTACAGCTGCTGCTGTATGTGGGCATGTTTATCGCCTGCGATCGCCTGGTGAGCTGGCTGCACCTGCCGCTGCCCGCCAATATCGTCGGTATGCTGCTGCTGCTGGCGCTTATCGTCACGCGCGTGCTGCCGCTGCGCTGGGTGAAAGCGGGTTCGCGCTGGCTGCTGGCGGAGATGCTGCTGTTTTTTATTCCGGCGGTAGTCGCGGTGGTGAACTACGGCGATCTGCTGCGCGTCGACGGCTGGCGTATCTGCGTGGTGATCGCGCTGAGCACTTTGCTGGTGCTGGCTTCCACTGCGCTGGTGGTCGATCGTCTCTATCGCTATGAAATGGCGCGCGCAGCGCGCAGGCAGCAACGCGATGCGTGATTTTATCCTTAGCCTGCTCTGCCTGGCGGTCACGCTGCTGATCTACTTTCTCAATAAACGTCTTTATCGCCGCTGGCGCACGCTGCTGCTGATGCCGCTGGTGGCGACTCCCTTGCTGCTGGTCGGGCTGCTGCTTATTACGCACGTCTCCTGGCAGGACTATATTGCCGAAAGCCACTGGCTGCTCTGGCTGCTTGGCCCGGCGACGCTGGCCTTTGCCGTGCCGGTGTATGAAAACATGGCGATTATTCGTCGCCACTGGCTCTCACTGAGCGCGGGGGTGCTGACCGCTACGCTGGTCGCGGTGTGCAGCTCAGTCTGGCTGGCGCGGCTGCTGACGCTGCCCGAGTCGATCCAGCGCAGCCTGGCGGTGCGCTCCATTACCACGCCGTTCGCGCTGGCGGCTGCGAAGCCCATCGGTGGCCAGCCGGATCTGGTGGCGCTGTTTGTCGTTATTACCGGCGTGTTCGGCATGGCGGTCGGGGACGTCCTGTTCCTGCGCATCGCCATTCGCCAGGGCGTGGCGAAAGGGGCGGGATTCGGCGCGGCGTCGCACGGCGCAGGCACGGCGCGCGCTTATCAGCTCGGCGAGCAGGAGGGCGTCGTCGCCAGTCTGGTAATGATGCTTTCCGGCGTGGTGACGGTGGTGCTGGCGCCGCTTATCGGCCAGCTGATGTGGAGCGTCTGAAGAACGACCGCGCGCTGACGACATGTCTGTTTACGTAAAGGTTGCCAAATAGAGTTGTCAGAGGATTTCAGGCTGTTAACCTTTGCGCCGAAATTATTGTCCTTTCACGGAGTGGAATCATGTTTAAGCAACTTGTTACCGGGAGCGCATTGGGTCTGGTGCTGCTGAGCGGCGCGGCGCAGGCTATCGAAGGCAGCGTGGATGTTGGCGAGCACAACACTAATCTGAACGTCGGTCTGGGCACCACCTCGCCGGGCCTGTTCCTTAAAGGCAACTGGCTGCGCAGCGATCACGACGGCAGCACTTACGGTCTGGGACTGGGTTACAATGTCGATATCGGCGGACTGCGTCTGGCGCCGACCGCCAAGACCATTTTCACCCATCCGGAAGATGGTAAAAATGGCTTCGCCGTGGCGCTGGGCGGCGGCGCACAGTACAGCTTCAACAATATGTGGGGCCTGTACGGCGAATACTACTACGCGCCGGAAGGTCTGACCGACCATCTCGACAGCTATCAGGAAGCCGCTGGCGGCCTGAGCTTCACCCCGATCTCCCTGGTTAACCTGCGCGTGGGTTATCAGTATATCGAGCTGAATAACAAAGGCGGCCGTAAAGATAACGTGCTGGTCGATGGCCCGTACGTCGGCGCTTCACTGCGCTTCTGATTGGGTTCAGAGAAAAGAGAAAGGCGGCTAATGAGCCGCCTTTTTTATTGTGTAGTACAGCGCAAAGGTTAGTGCGATTTGCCCTGCGAAATCCCGATGCCGGTCTGCGAGCGAATAAACTGCGCCCGGAAGCGGCCGCGCTCCTGCGCGCCCTGCGGCGAATGATCAGTTACGGAGAAGAGCCAGGTGCCGACAAAGGCGACGATCATCGAGAAGAGCGCCGGATACTCATAAGGATAAACCGGCGACGCGTGGCCCAGCACCTGTACCCAGACCGTCGGGCCAAGGATCATCAGCACTACCGCAGTGATCAGTCCGAGCCAGCCACCGATCATTGCGCCGCGCGTGGTCAGCTTCGACCAGTACATCGACAGCAGGATAATCGGGAAGTTACAGCTGGCGGCGATAGAGAAGGCGAGGCCGACCATAAAGGCGATATTCTGCTTCTCAAACAGAATACCCAGCGCAATCGCCACTACTCCTAATATCAGTACGGTAATCTTCGACACGCGCAGCTCTTCGCGCTCGGTCGCCTGTCCTTTGCGGATCACGCTGGCGTAGAGATCGTGCGACACCGCCGACGCGCCCGCCAGCGTCAGGCCCGCCACCACCGCCAGGATAGTGGCGAAGGCCACGGCGGAGATAAAGCCGAGGAAGGTGCTGCCGCCGACCGCATTCGCCAGATGCACCGCCGCCATGTTAGTGCCGCCGATCAGCGCGCCGCTGGCGTCCTTAAAGGCGGGATTGGCGCCCACCAGCAGAATCGCGCCGAAGCCGATAATAAAGGTCAGGAAGTAGAAGTAGCCCATAAAGCCGGTGGCCCAGAAGACGCTTTTACGCGCCTCGCGCGCATCCGCCACGGTAAAGAAGCGCATCAGGATATGCGGCAAGCCAGCGGTACCGAACATCAGCCCCAGCCCGAGCGAGAGCGCGGAGACAGGGTCCTTCACCAGCCCGCCCGGTTGCATAATGGCCGCGCCTTTCGGATGGACCGCCATCGCCTGGGTAAAGAGGTTATTGAAGCTAAAGCCGACGGCCTTCATCACCATAATTGCCATAAAAGTGGCGCCGAACAGCAGCAGCACCGCTTTGATAATCTGCACCCAGGTAGTCGCCAGCATGCCGCCGAACAGCACGTAGAGCACCATCAGAATGCCGACCAGCACCACGGCGACATGATAGTCGAGGCCGAACAGCAGCTGAATGAGTTTGCCTGCGCCCACCATCTGCGCAATCAGGTAGAGCGCCACCACCACCAGCGAGCCGCAGGCGGAGAGGGTACGGATCGGCTTCTGCTGCAGGCGGTAGGAGGCGACGTCGGCGAAGGTGTAGCGGCCAAGGTTGCGCAGGCGCTCGGCGATAAGAAACAGGATCATTGGCCAGCCCACCAGGAAACCCAGCGAATAGATCAGGCCGTCGTAGCCGGAGGTGTACACCAGCGCGGAGATACCCAAAAAGGAGGCGGCGGACATAAAATCGCCTGCCATCGCCAGCCCGTTCTGGAAGCCGGTAATATTGCCCCCCGCCGTATAGTAGTCGCTGCGCGACCGGGTGCGCTTCGATGCCCACCAGGTAATGCCCAGCGTAGCGGCGACGAAAACCACAAACATGATAATCGCCTGATAGTTCGTAGGCTGCTTCTGTACCGCGCCGGTCAGGGCATCCGCCAGCGCGGAGGTGGGCAGCAGTGCCAGCAGCCAGAGAGAAAGACGTTTCATGGGGTCACCTCGCTGAGGATCTGCTTCGTCAGGCGATCGAACTCGCCGTTGGCGCGCCAGACATAAACGCCAGTCAGCACAAAAGAAATGACAATCAGTCCCACGCCGATGGGAATGCCGCGCGTAACGCTGGTGCCTGCATGCAGCGGCGTGCCAAGCCAGCCGGGCGCAAAAGCGATCAGCAGAATAAAGCCGACATAGAGCACCAGCATAATCAGCGACAGCAGCAGGGCGAACCGCTGGCGTTTATGTACCAGCTCCTGAAAGCGTGGATGACGTTCAATCCGTTGATTGAGCGCCTCCTGAGTAGAAAGGGCGTCGTTCATCACAGTTTCTCCAGAGGTTATGCAGGCGGCAGCCTCACGCAGCTGCGCGAGAAAGGCCTGGACAGTTATTTTTATGTGACTTCAGAAACACACAGCGTAAGGAAAGAGGGGCGGGAAGAAGAGACTTCCCGCCGGTAAGTAAAGGTGTTTAAGGCATTCGAATCGACTGCTTCTCCTCCAGCAGTTTGTCCACTACGCCGGGATCGGCCAGCGTTGAGGTATCGCCCAGATTGCTGGTATCGCCCGCGGCGATCTTGCGCAGAATACGGCGCATAATTTTGCCGGAGCGGGTTTTCGGCAGCGAATCGGTCCAGTGCAGAATATCGGGCGTAGCGATCGGGCCGATCTCTTTACGTACCCAGCTGCGCACCTCGCTGTAGAGCTCCGGCGAGGGTTCTTCGCCGTGGTTCAGCGTGATATAGGCGTAGATCGCCTGGCCTTTAATGCTGTGCGGGATGCCCACCACCGCCGCTTCGGCGATTTTTGGATGGGAAACCAGCGCGGACTCGATCTCAGCGGTGCCGAGGCGGTGGCCGGAGACGTTAAGCACGTCATCAACGCGGCCGGTGATCCAGTAGTAGCCATCTTCGTCGCGGCGCGCGCCGTCGCCGCTGAAATAGCAGTTTTTAAAGGTAGAGAAGTAGGTCTGCTCGAAACGCTCATGATCGCCGAACAGAGTACGCGCCTGGCCCGGCCAGGAGTCGGTGATCACCAGGTTGCCCTCGGCCGCGCCCTCCTGAGGATTGCCTTCGTTATCCATCAGCGCAGGCTGTACGCCGAAGAAAGGTTTGGTCGCGGAGCCCGCTTTTAGCTCGGTAGCACCCGGCAGCGGCGTGATCATAAAGCCGCCGGTTTCTGTCTGCCACCAGGTATCGACAATGGGACAGCGGCCGTCGCCAATCTTGTTGTAGTACCACTCCCAGGCTTCCGGGTTTATCGGTTCGCCCACTGAGCCCATAATGCGCAGGCTTTTACGACTGGTGCCGGCAATCGCTTTATCGCCTTCCGCCATCAGAGCGCGGATCGCCGTCGGCGCGGTGTAGAGCAGCGTGACTTTATGCTTGTCCACCACTTCCGCCATGCGGCTCGGCTTCGGCCAGTTCGGCACGCCTTCAAACATCAGCGTCGTCGCGCCGCACGCCAGCGGCCCGTAGAGCAGATAGCTGTGGCCTGTTACCCAGCCGACATCTGCGGTACACCAGTAGATATCTTCCGGATGGTAATCGAAAACGTATTTGAAGGTGGCCGCCACATAAACCAGATAGCCGCCGGTGGTGTGCAGCACCCCTTTCGGCTTGCCGGTCGAGCCGGAGGTATAGAGGATAAAGAGCGGATCTTCAGCCTGCATCTCGGCGGGCGCGTGCTGCTCGCTCGCTTTATCCATTAAGTCAGCCCACCAGAGATCGCGGCCATCCTGCCAGTCAATCTGCTGGCCGGTGCGTTTCAGCACCACCACGTTTTTCACGCTGTTCACGCCGGGGTTTTTCAGCGCTTCATCGACGTTTTTCTTCAGCGGAATGGGACGTCCGGCGCGTACCCCTTCATCGGCGGTAATCACCAGCCTGGCGCTGGAGTCCACCACGCGTCCTGCGACCGCTTCCGGCGAGAAGCCACCAAAAATCACCGAGTGCACCGCGCCGATACGCGCGCAGGCCAGCATCGCGACCGCCGCTTCCGGCACCATCGGCATATAGATCGCCACCACGTCGCCTTTTTTCACCCCCAGCGACAGCAGCACGTTGGCGAAACGGCACACCTGGTTATGCAGCTGGCGGAAGGTCAGGGTTTTGCTTTCGCTGGCGTCGTCGCCTTCCCAGATAATGGCGGGATGATCGCCGCGCTTTTCCAGATGGCGATCGAGGCAGTTGGCCGCCAGATTAAGCGTGCCGTCTTCATACCAGCGAATAGAAATATTGCCCGGCGCGAAAGAGCTGTTTTTCACTTTGCTGTAGGGCTTGATCCAGTCGAGAATTTTTCCCTGCTCGCCCCAGAACGCATCCGGGTCGCTGACGGATTGCTGATACATTGTCTGATACTGCTCGGCAGTAATCAGCGCATTCGCAGCAATGCTGGCGGGTATCGGGTGTTTATGTTGTTGGCTCATGGCGGATCTCCTTGAAGATGTTAATAATATGTCAATCAAAGGTTAAGTGAAGCCTACGCCATCGCTTTGTTTCTTTTTTGCGCCACAGATCACGAGAGCAGACACAAGCGTGTAATCCTTTGCAAAATCGCGTGAACATTCTCCATTATACCCCTGTCCGCCTGGCGAAAAATGCAGCAAACAAACCCGCCGCTATTTTGCGCAACGCTGCATAGCTATGCGCGCAGTGTGAGAACTATTACTTTTCAGAACAGCAAGTTAGGGTTTTGATAACTAAACAGCATTTTATGCTATAAGAGTGGCTAATCTTTAACCGAAGACGCCAGGGGTTGCATTTACCACAGTGAAAATGGTACTTATCTCGCCCCTGCTCAGCAGGACTCAACCAGACGGCGTCTGAAAAAAGTACGGGAATTTTCGCATTTTCGTAGAGGACGCTGTCCTCAATAACCCTCTAATTTACCGGGCTTTTGCTCACTTCCCTGTGTGTATCCTTCTCTGCACCTTCGCAGCGTAGCAATAGGGGTTTTGACTGAGGAAATAACGCGTTATGAAAGGTTTTAAAATAAGCCTGGCCTGGCAGATTCTGATTGCACTGGTGCTCGGCATCATCGCTGGTTCAGTGCTGCATAATCAGCCAGACGATCGTGAATGGTTAATCACCAACATTCTCAGCCCGGCGGGCGACATCTTTATTCACCTGATCAAGATGATCGTTGTGCCTATCGTGATTTCATCGTTGATTGTCGGCATTGCTGGCGTAGGCGATGCGAAGAAACTGGGACGTATTGGTGTCAAAACCATCGTCTATTTTGAAGTGATCACCACCCTTGCCATTGTGGTCGGCATTACGCTGGCTAACGTGTTTCAACCCGGCACCGGCATTGATATGTCAACGCTGGCAACGGTGGATATCTCTAAGTATGAAGCCACGACCGAAGCGGTGCAGAACGGGCCGCACAGCCTGGTCGCCACTATTCTGTCGCTGATCCCGCAGAATATTTTCGCCTCGCTGGTGAAGGGCGACATGCTGCCGATTATCTTCTTCTCGGTGCTGTTCGGCATGGGCCTGTCGGCGCTGCCGTCGGAGCAGCGCGATCCGCTGGTAAACATTTTCCGCAGCGTGTCGGAAACCATGTTTAAGGTGACGCACATGATCATGCGTTACGCGCCGGTAGGCGTCTTTGCGCTGATCGCTGTGACTATCGCCAACTTTGGTTTCGCCTCGCTGTGGCCGCTGGCGAAGCTGGTGCTGCTGGTGTATGCCGCGATTCTCTTCTTCGCTTTCGTGGTTCTCGGCGGCGTGGCGCGCTTCTGCAAGCTGCGCATCACGACCCTGATGCGCATCCTGAAAGATGAGCTGATCCTCTCCTACTCAACCTCCAGTTCGGAAACCGTCCTGCCGCGCATTATGCAGAAGATGGAGGCCTACGGCGCGCCGAAGGCGATCACCAGCTTTGTGGTGCCGACCGGCTACTCGTTTAACCTGGATGGTTCAACGCTCTATCAGAGTATCGCCGCTATCTTTATCGCGCAGCTTTACGGCATAGACCTGTCGCTGACCGATGAGATTATCCTGGTGCTGACACTGATGGTGACGTCGAAAGGTATCGCAGGCGTGCCGGGCGTATCCTTTGTGGTGCTGCTGGCGACGCTGGGCAGCGTCGGCATTCCGCTGGAAGGGCTGGCCTTTATCGCGGGCGTCGACCGCATCATGGATATGGCGCGCACCGCGCTCAACGTTATTGGCAATGCGCTGGCGGTGCTGGTTATCGCCCGCTGGGAGAATCAGTTCGACGCCGAGCAGGCGAAAGCGTACGAGCTGACGCTGCGTACGCAAACGGCGAACTAGCCCTTCTTTTGCCCTGACCATCAGGCGGCATCTAAAGCCGACAAGCGGGAGAGAGGGGCCGCAGAGCAAAGCGTCCCGCAACATGGATGTTGCGGGACGAGCTGCCAGGGATAGCGCTTTTTGCGTCTTTGCGATCGGCTCCTCTCTCTCGCGTTAGCGCCTTGCTAACCAACGTAGGGTTCAGACAGCGTCTGAACCCTTTTTTTATCCTGCAAGTATGATAAAAACGGGCCTGAATCAACTCTTTCCCGGAGCATGCCCCATGACTATCGACCTCAGCCAGCTCATTACCGAAGGCCGCAACCCGGCCAGTCAGAACATTGACGAACTCTCTACCGACGCGATGCTGCGTGTGATTAATAACGAAGATAAAAAGGTGGCGCTGGCGGTCGAAGCGATAGTGCCGCAGATTGCGCAGGCGGTTGACGCCATCGTCGCCGCTTTCGCGCAGGGCGGTCGGCTGATCTACAGCGGGGCAGGCACTTCTGGCCGTCTTGGCATTCTCGACGCCAGCGAATGTCCGCCCACCTTCGGCACGCCGCGCGGCCAGGTGGTGGGGCTGATTGCGGGCGGTCACAAGGCGATACTCCAGGCGGTGGAAAATGCAGAGGATAACCGCGAGCAGGGCGCGCAGGATCTGCGCGACATCCAGTTCAGCGCGAAAGATGTGCTGGTGGGCATCGCCGCCAGCGGCCGCACGCCCTATGTGCTGGGCGCGCTGGAGTATGCCCGTTCGCTTGGCGCCACCACGGCGGCGCTGACCTGCAACCCCAACAGCGCCATGGCGCAGGCGGCGGAGATCGCGCTCACGCCGGTGGTCGGCCCGGAGGTGGTTACCGGCTCCTCACGTATGAAAGCGGGCACCGCCCAGAAGCTGGTGCTTAATATGCTGACTACCGGCGCGATGATCCGCAGCGGCAAAGTCTACGGCAACCTGATGGTCGACGTGGAAGCCACCAACCAGAAGCTGGTACAGCGCCAGATCAATATTGTTATGCAGGCCACCGACTGCGACGAGGCGAGCGCCAGTCACGCGCTGGCGGCCTGCGGCGGCCACTGCAAAACCGCCGTCCTGATGCTGCTGGCCGGTATCGACGCCGCCGAAGCCCGCACGCTGCTCGCCAGGCACCAGGGTTTTATCCGTCGCGCCTTACAAGGCTGAGGATCGATTATTAAAAAGAGCTAAACGATTATATGTACCCTGCTGGCGGGTTAATTGCTCGCCAGTCCGCTTTTTTAGCGGGGAAAATTAATTGCTGCCACTAAAGCCAGGGTCTTTTGCTGCCGAAAAGATAAAAAAACATAACTGATAATCACCTTACTCTCAGCAGCTCTTTCAAGGACCCGCCATGCGCAATAACCAGCCAGTCACTCAGCGCGAATTCGTGTTTGACGACCAGGCGACATTAATGTCGACCACCGATATCAACAGCTATATCACCTACGCCAACGACGCCTTTATTGAAGTCAGCGGTTTTACGCCGGAAGAGGTCAACGGACAGCCGCACAATATGGTGCGCCACCCCGATATGCCACCAGAGGCGTTTGCCGATATGTGGGCGACGCTGAAGCAGGGCGAGCCCTGGTCGGCGCTGGTCAAAAACCGCCGTAAAAACGGCGATCATTACTGGGTGCGCGCCAATGCGGTACCGGTCGTGCGCGACGGCAAAGTGCAGGGATTTATGTCGGTGCGCACCAAGCCCGGCGAGGCGGAAATTCGCGCCACCGAGGCGCTCTATCGTGATTTCCGCGAAGGGCGGGCAAAGGGACGCCGCTTCCATAAAGGGCTGATCGTACGCACCGGCTGGCGACGCGTCGGCTCGCTGCTGAAAACGCTGCCGCTGCGCTGGCGTATTCGCCTGCCGCTGATGACGCTGCTGCCGCTGGCGGCGCTCAGCGCCGCGCTGCTCGGCATGACGCCCGCGTCGCTCGGCTGCTTTACCGGCGGCATGGCGATCCTGCTGCTGCTGACCAGCCTGTGGATGGAACAGCAAATTTCGCGGCCTGTTGAACGTATTTGTCAGCAGGCGCTAAGCGTGGCGACCGGTGCCAGCCATAAGGTCGAAGAGATGGAGCGCGTTGATGAAGTCGGGATGACACTGCGCGCCGTCGGCCAGCTCGGCCTGATGTTTCGCTGGCTGGTGGATGACGTTAGCGGTCAGGCGATTAACGTCCTCAGCGCCAGTGACGCTATCGCCAACAGCAACAATGAGCTGAGCCGTCGTACCGAGCAGGCGGCCGCCAATGTGCAGCAGACCGCCGCCACCATGAATGAAATGACCGCCACGGTGAAGAGCAACACCGAAACGGCGGGCGAGGTTAATACGCTTTCGTCGCATACCAGCCAGGCGGCGAGCAAGGGCGGCGAAGTCATGCAGGAGATGGTGAGCATGATGGCGGAAATCGCCGAAAGCTCGCAGCGCATCGCCAATATCACCAGCGTAATCGACGGCATCGCCTTCCAGACTAATATCCTCGCGCTTAATGCCGCGGTGGAAGCGGCGCGCGCGGGCGAACAGGGCAAAGGCTTTGCGGTGGTGGCGGGAGAAGTGCGCAGCCTGGCGCAGCGCAGCGCGAAGGCCGCCAGTGAAATTAAAAGCCTGGTGGAAACCAGCGCCAGCCGCGTCCAGCTTGGCAGCAATCATGCCGACGCGGCGGGCCGCACCATGCAGGATATTGTCGCGCAGGTGCAGAACGTCTCTTCACTGATTGCGCAGATCAGCGCCGCCACCGCCGAGCAGTCCACCGCGCTGGGCGAAATCTCTACGGCGGTCGAGGATCTCGACGATATTACCCACCGCAACGCGGCCCGGGTGCAGGAGAGCGCGGAGGCGTCGGGTCGTATGACGCATCAGGCTAACCGACTGGTGGAAGCCATCAGCGTCTTCCGCTAAGAGGCGACGCGGCTCTCATCTCGTCCGGCGCGCAGCGCGCCGGGCGGCTGGCCGACAATACGCTTAAAGGCGCGGCTAAAGGCCGCCAGCGAGCCGTAGCCGAGCTGGAACGCCACCACCTCCACCGCCTCGCCGTTATTGACGATGCGCTGCACCGCCAGCCGCATACGCAGTTCGGTCAGGTAGCGCAGCGGCGTCATGGTCGTGGCGTTCTGAAAGCGCTCGGCAAATACCGAACGCGAGCAGCCCGCCACCCGCGCCAGTCTTTCAACCGTCCAGCTCTCTCCTGGCTCGCGGTGCATCGCGGCGATCGCTTTGCTCAGACGCGGATCGCGCATCGCCTGCACCAGCCCGCTGCCCTGACCGCAGCCGTTCTCTACCCAGCCGCGTACGATCAGCGCCGCCACCACGTCCGCCAGCCGAGACAGGATACCGGCGAACCCGGCGTGCCGCGTGCGCGACTCGCGCTCCATCGCGTCGAGAATGGGCTGGATCTCCGGGTACTTCGACAGCAGCGTGCTGACCAGCATGATATCCGGCATGGTGTTGATCAACGGCTGCATGCCGCCCAGCTCGAATTTCATGCAGGCGCTGAATAAAATCACGCTCTCCTCATCGTCGCAGGCGTCGGCGGGCGCGCCGATGGCGCACACGCTGTCGCAGATCGGCTTGCTGACGAAGGCGGCGATGTTTTCGCTGGCGGCGTCGGGTGACGAGAGCAGGCTGTGCGGTTTGCCATGCGGGATCAGCAGCGCGTCACCGGTATTCAGGGTGAAAATCGCACCCGACGCGCCACGCACCAGCAGCGGCCCGCGTCCGACAAAGTGAAACTGCGCGCGGCCTGGCGCCTGCTCATAGCGCAGCCCGAAGGGCGCGGCGAGCTGAATGCGTTGATAGGTCACACCGTGCAGCCGCATTCCCATCAGCAACTCGCTGGTCAGATCTTCATAATGGCTCATGGCATTCCAGACGAATTATCAATAATGAAGGTGTCGTCATCATAGATCGTCTTGCCCGCAATCTCTATGCTCCAGCCTTAATCATTTTTTCTCTGGAGAAGCTACATGAGTCTGAGCACAGAAGTGGCTGATGAGGTTTCCGTCCCCGCGCGTCCCGCCTGGGGCGCGGTGTTTTCAATGGCGTTTGGCGTATTCGGGTTAATCACCGCTGAGTTTCTGCCGGTTAGCCTGCTGACGCCGATCGCGGCTTCGCTGCAGGTATCGGAAGGGCAGGCGGGCCAGACGGTGACGGTGACCGCGCTGGTGGCGTTACTGACCAGCCTGGTGGTGGGCAGCGTAACGCGGCGGCTGGATCGTCGCGTGGTGATGCTGGCCTTTACGCTGTTGCTGGTCGCCTCGGCACTGCTGGTGGCGCTGGCGAGTAATCTGACGCTGATCCTGCTGGCGCGCGTGCTGCTTGGTATGGCGATTGGCGGTTTCTGGACGCTCTCGACCGCGATTACCATGCGTCTGGTGCCGAGCGCTCAGGTGCCGCGCGCGCTGTCGATCGTTTTCAGCGGGATTTCGCTGGCGACCATCATCGCCGCGCCGCTCGGCAGCTATCTCGGCGGCCTGATCGGCTGGCGCAATATCTTTATGCTCACCGCAGGCCTGGGCGTGCTGGCGCTCATCTGGCAATGCTTTACGCTGCCTGCCATGCCGCCAGAGAACAAAGCGCGTAGCGGCGGGGTACTCGATCTGCTGCGCAGCGGGCTAATGCGCTGGGGCATGCTGGCGGTAATTATGATGTTTACCGGCCACTTCGCCTTCTTTACCTATCTGCGTCCTTTCCTGGAGAGCAGCGCGCAGCTGAGCCTGAATCAGCTGTCGCTGGTGCTGCTGGCGTTTGGCGTGGCTAACTTTTTCGGCACCTCGCTGGCGGGTTATCTGGTGACGCGCAGCGTATCGCTGACGCTGAGCGTGATGGCGCTGGTAATGAGCGCGACCGCGCTGCTGCTGGTGAGTTTCGCCGAGGTCTCCTGGCTGGTCGCCGCGGGCGTGGCGCTGTGGGGACTCGCTTTTGGTTCGATGCCGACCGGCTGGTCCACCTGGATCTCGCGCGCGGTGCCGGACGATGCCGAATCGGGCGGCGGTCTGCTGGTGGCGACCATCCAGCTGGCGATTACCGCAGGCGCGGCGGCGGGCGGCTGGATGTTCGACTTACAGGGCGCAGGCGGCGTCTTTCTCGCCAGCGGCGTGCTGATGCTGCTCGCCTCCATCACCATCTTTACCCGAGTGCGTCATCACGGCTAAAAGGCTTAAGGGTAGCGAAATATGCTGCCCTTTTTTATTATCCTAGAGAGTTAACCTTTTGCGGCGCGGCTACACCAATTGTGCGCTTTCATCGTCAGTAAATTTGATAAAGAACGGCAATTATCTCCGCTATCCGCTGCATCAACCTCGGTCTATTATTCATATCAACAAGGCGACACGCCTTACCTTACTAAACATCTACCAAGGAATTGACCATGAAAACCATCAAAACTTTTGCTGCTGTTATCGCTCTCTCTGTTCTTCCGCTGACCAGCTTCGCGCAGAGCGTAACCGCTACCGACTCGACGCTGGACGGCGCGGAAGCAAAAATCGCGGCGCAGGCGAAAGACGCGGGTGCATCATATAAAGTGACCGAAGCCTACACCAACAACGGCGTGCATATGACCGCTGAACTGCTGAAATAAGTCTGACCGGCTGTTGCTGACAGGACGCCTTCGGGCGTCCTGGCGGCGTTGTAAGCGCGGGAAACCGCTTCCCTTTCGGCGTTAAATCCTTATCATTTGCTAAAAAATATATCTTTGACGGCTTCAGGGCCGCTTCTCTTTTTGCAGGGTTTGCAATGTGAGCTTTCCAGCACTGCCTGACGGCGGTGAATCTTTACTATGGAGAGATCATGAAATCCTTATCCTTTGCGCTGCTCGCTACCGCGCTCTTTTCCGCCTCCGGCATGCTGGCGCATGCAGACGAACTCAACCAGCCCGTCAGTAAGGGCGCTTATGAACTCGTCTTCAGCCCCAGCGACAATGCGCTTTTTCTCGCCGCGTCTCAGGGCAGTGATGCGCCGGGCGGCGCGGTATTCCGCCTCGATCCGCAGACTCTGGCCGTTAAGCAAACCCTTCCTACCGAGCTGAAAAGCTTCGGCGCGGCCATTAATCCGCAAACCAACGTGCTTTACGTCGGCAATACCCTGAACGGCGCGCTCACCGCCATTGATGCCGCCAGCGGCAAGGTTATCAACACGCTGGTGCTGGATGGCCGCAAGCGCAGCGAAAACGTGCGTCCGCTGCAGCCGCGCGAGATCGCCGTCGACGTGAAAACCGACCGCGTGTACGTGACCGGGATCGGCCCGCAAAGCGTGGTCTGGGTGGTGGACGGCAAAACGCTGCGGCTGATTAGCGTGGTGCCGAATACCGGCAAAATGGGCACCGGCCTGGCGGTCGACAGCGAGCGGCAGAAACTCTATGTTACCAACGGTGATGGCGAGCTGGTCACCATCAACACCCGCACCAACGCCATTGAAAAGCGCCAGAAAATCGACGGCGATAACGCGCATTTCTTCCTGAATATCGCGCTCGATACCCAGGGCCAGCGCGCCTTTCTCAGCGACGCGAAGCAGCCGCAGGTGCTGGTCATCGATCTGCGCGATCAAAAGGTGATCCAGTCGATCGCCGTTCCGGAGTCGCTGGCGGTGCTGTTTAATCCGCACAGTAATGAGCTTTACGTTACGCACCGCAAAGCGGGCGAAGTAAGCATCATTGACGCTGCCAGCTATCAGGTAAAACGCAGGGTTAAAACGCCAGGCCTGCCTAACAGCCTGGCGCTTTCCGCCGACGGCAGGACGCTGTTCGTTAGCGTCAAACAGCCAGGCTCGCGCAAAGAGCCGCCGAAAGATCCAGACAGCGTGATGCGCATCGCGCTTTGATTTCACTGTTAGTTTCCGGGGCGGCTGCGGGCCGCCCTTTGCATTTCTTCGGCTACCTTTAAAAGCGTGCCGCTGCCTGGCGGCATCAACACCATTGGAGAGGATGCAATGAGCCAGTTCCTGATGAATGAAAAAAATAATCTGGTCAACGAAGCGATAGAGGGCGTACTGCTGAGCACGCCCTGGCACAACCTCAGCCGCCTGGATTTAGGCGACGACATTCGGGTCGTGGTGCGCAACGACTGGGACAAAAGCAAGGTGGCGCTGATTTCGGGCGGCGGTTCAGGGCATGAACCGGCCCATGCCGGTTTCGTCGGCAAAGGGATGCTGACCGCCGCAGTCTGCGGCGATATTTTCGCCTCCCCCAGCGTTGACGCGGTGCTGAGCGCCATCATTAACGTTACCGGCGACGCGGGCTGCCTGCTTATCGTGAAAAACTATACCGGCGACCGCCTCAATTTCGGCCTGGCGGCGGAGAAGGCACGGGCGCAGGGCTATAAGATCGAGATGGTAATGGTGCAGGACGATATCGCCCTGCCGGACAACCCGCAGCCGCGCGGCATCGCAGGCACCGCGCTGATCCATAAAATCGCCGGTTATGCCGCAGAGCAGGGGCAGTCGCTGGCGCAGGTAAAAACGCTGGCGCAGCGTGCCATCAAGGGTACGGCGAGCATCGGCGTCGCCTTCTCGACCTGTCATATTCCCGGCGAAAAGCGCGACAACCGCGTTAAAGAGGGCGAGAGCGAGCTGGGCATGGGCATCCACGGCGAGCCGGGCGTCATTACGCTGGACACGCAGAACAGCGAAAAGCTGGTCAGTATCATGACGGAGAAACTGGCTAACAGCCTCTCTTCCGGCACCAGAGCGGTGCTGCTGGTCAACAATCTCGGCGGCTTCTCTATGCTGGAGCTGGCGCTGGTGACGCGCGAGGTGCTGAAAAGCCCGCTGGCGGCGCAAATCAGCCATCTGATCGGCCCGGCGACGCTGGTGAGCGCGCTGGACATGAAAGGATTTTCGCTGACGGTGCTGCAGATCGAAGCAGCGTTTCTTGAAGCGCTGAAGGCACCGGTCGAGGTGCTGGGCTGGGCACCGATCCATGCGGTAGAGCCGGTGACGACGCTGAGCAGCCAGCGCGTGGTCAGCAAGCTGGAGTTTACGCCTTCGCAGGATGAGCAGACGGCGCGGGTGGTGAGCCGCGTTGCGCAGACGCTGATCGATCTTGAAGCTGAGCTGAACGCGCTGGACGCAAAAGTCGGCGATGGCGATACCGGCTCGACCTTTGCCGCGGGCGCGCGCAAGGTGAAAAGCGCGCTGGAGGCGCAGCAGCTGCCGCTGGCGGATCTGCCGTCGCTGTTCGCGTTGGTGGGCGAACAGCTGGCGACGGTGATGGGGGGGTCGAGCGGCGTGCTGATGTCGATCCTCTTTACCGCGGCGGGCCAGCAGCTGGCGCAGGGCGGCACGCTGCCGGAGGCGTTACAACAGGGGCTGGCGCAGATGAAGCACTACGGCGGCGCGCAGATTGGCCATCGCACGCTGATCGATGCGCTGGAACCGGCGCTGGAGGCGCTGGTCGCGGGCAACACCCTGGCGGAGGCGGCGGAGGCCGCGGCGCAGGGCGCTGAATCAACGGCGCAGATGCAGAGCGCCAGAGCGGGGCGCTCCTCTTACCTGAATCAGCAAACGCTGGATGGGGTGAAAGATCCTGGCGCGTACGCCGTGGAGCGGGTTTTCGCCGCGCTGGTTTAACCTTTTCCTCGCTGTCCCGCGCACCGGCTGCGCGGGACCTTTTGCTGCCGCGATCCTGCCGCGCTACTCGTTTTCCGCCGCTTCGCGCATCATCTCCTGATGCGGAATATCCTGCAGGATTTGCTCAAAGCTGCGCAGACGTTTGTAGATCGACATCAGCTCCACCAGCGTCGACCAGGAGGTGATCAGATACTGGAACGAGGAGCGCACCTGGTCGAACACGTTAGTGATCTGGTTCAGCAAACCGAGCGTAATGGTGCCCGCCACGATCGACGGGAACAGCACAAACAGACCGAAAACGTTATCGACCTGCAGATAGAGAATGCGGGTGATATTAAAGTAGAGATAGTGAAAGTAGAGGCGGAAGTAGTTAACCCGCACGCGGCTAAACAGCGCCTGCACTGTCGGCGGCGTCGCGCGATCGGGATCGTCCTCGCCATACACCAGCTCTTTACGGTAAGCCGCTTCAACCCGCTGATTGCGGAATTCCAGGCCCGGCAGCTTAATGCCCACCAGCGCCAGCAGCGCTGTGCCGAAGAGCGACCAGAGCAGCGCCGCAACCACCAGCGCGTAGGGAATATTGCCGAGAATCGGCACGTCTTTCACGTGGTGCGACAGGCTAATCAACACCGGTAAAAAGGCCACCAGCGTCATAATCGCCTGAATAAAACTCACGCCCCAGCTCTCCAGCGTACTGGCGAAGCGCATGGTGTCTTCCTGCACACGCTGCGCCGCGCCTTCCACCTCGCGCAGACGCTGCCAGTTATGCATGTAGTAGTTGTTCATCGCGGTGCGCCAGCGGAACACCCAGTGACTGATAAAGAATGAGTTCATCACGCCGATGACGACGGCAATAAGCGCGATGCCGAGAAAGGCCATCACTTCGGCGTAAAAACGGTTTATCTGCACTGAGCCCGCTTTAGTCAGCGCCTGCTGAATCAGATCGTAGAACGGGCCGTACCAGGCGTTAATCGCGACGCCGACCTGTACGCCGAACCAGGTGACGAAAATAATCAGTGCTGAGCCCCAGACCGACCAGCGCTGCCACGGATGGTTATCAATAGCGCGCCAGGCCAGGGCGAATAGCGCCACGACAATCCAGTAATAGCTGTAAAACCAGAGCTGGCTGGGCGCGATAAAGCGCGCGGCCGTGGTCGGCAGCTGCTGCTGCATCGCAGCATGTAGCGCTGACCAGCGTGACGGCAGATCGTCGGCAAAGCCGAACCAGGCAAAAATCGCGATCAGGCTCCAGATCGCTGCCGTGCTGAAAAACAGCGCTGGCCGGGGGAAAAAAGACTTAAACATAGGCTCTCCGCTGTTGTATGCATCCTTTTATAACGTTTTTTAGCGTTATTTGTCTGCTGAGTGTTGTTTCTGAAGGTGACAGCGTTCGCCCACGTCAGGTAAAGCATTCCGACGAGATGTTAATGAATTTGTGCGAATTTGTTTTGACGAACTAAATGTTTCGCCACAACGGTGTTACACTAGCGCCCGCTGTTACCGGTAACAGTGCTGCTGTAACCCTTAATCCGCATAAAAAAATCATTACAACGCAACTGTTTAACTTTCATGCCGCATTATAAGCGGTACTGAGGCAATGTCATGTCAGAACAAAAACGTGGCCAGACACGCAGGGATTTTCTGTTAAAGACCATTGCGCTGGCACCCGCCATGGCGGCAGGTAGCGCCGTCGTCGGGGGCTTCAGCGTGGCGCCTGCGGTACAGGCCGCCGATCCCGCTGCTGCGCAACCCGCGCGCGACTATCAGCCGAGCTGGTTTACCGCAGAAGAGTTCGCCTTTATCAAAGCAGCCGTTGCACGCCTGATCCCAAATGACGAGCGTGGCCCCGGCGCGCTGGAAGCGGGCGTGCCGGAGTTTATCGACCGCCAGATGAATACCCCTTACGCCACCGGCGCTAACTGGTATATGCAGGGACCGTTCAATCCAGATCTGCCTAAAGAGCTGGGCTATCAGCTGCCGCTAGTGCCGCAGCAGATCTACCGTCTGGGTCTGGCGGACGCCGACGACTACAGCAAGCGTCAGCACGGCAAGGTGTTCGCCGATCTCAGCGGCGAGCAGCAGGATGCGCTGCTGCAGGCGATGGAGAGCGGCCAGGCCGATTTTCGCCAGCTGCCAGCGAAAACCTTCTTCGCCTTCCTGATCCAGAATACTCGCGAAGGCTTCTTTAGCGACCCGATTCACGGCGGCAACCAGAATATGGTGGGCTGGAAGCTGATCGGCTTTCCCGGCGCGCGCGCCGACTTTATGGACTGGGTTGAACGCGGCGAGCGTTATCCCTTCCCGTCAGTTTCTATTCGCGGGGAGCGCGCGTAACCATGGCAAACGAAATGAAAAAAGCAGATGCGGTGATCGTAGGTTTCGGCTGGGCCGGCGCGATCATGGCCAAAGAGCTGACCGAAGCTGGACTTAATGTGGTGGCGCTGGAGCGCGGCCCGCACCGCGATACCTATCCTGACGGCTCCTATCCGCAGTCGATTGACGAGCTGACCTATAACATCCGCAAAAAGCTGTTCCAGGATTTGTCGAAAAGCACCGTGACTATCCGTCACGACGCCTCGCAGACGGCGGTTCCCTATCGTCAGTTGGCGGCATTTTTGCCGGGCACCGGCACCGGGGGCGCGGGACTGCACTGGTCCGGCGTACACTTCCGCGTCGATCCCACTGAGCTGCGCCAGCGCAGCCATTACGAAGAGCGCTACGGCAAAAACTTTATTCCGGAAGGGATGACGATTCAGGACTTCGGCGTCACCTATGACGAACTGGAGCCGTTCTTCGACAAGGCGGAGAAGGTCTTCGGCACCTCCGGTACCCCCTGGAGCATCAAAGGCCAGGTGATCGGCAAGGATAGCGGCGGCAACCCGTTCGCGGCGGATCGCTCTGATAAATTCCCGCTGCCTGCGCAGAAACGCACCTGGTCGGCGCAGCTGTTTGCCGAGGCGGCGAAATCGGTGGGCTATCACCCCTACGATCTGCCATCGGCCAACACGTCCGGCCCGTACACCAACCCCTACGGCGCGCAGATGGGGCCGTGCAACTTCTGCGGCTACTGCAGCGGCTACGCCTGCTACATGTACTCGAAAGCATCGCCGAACGTAAACATTCTGCCTGCGCTGCGTCAGGAGCCGAAGTTCGAACTGCGCAACAACGCCTATGTGCTGCGCGTTAACCTGACTGAGGATAAAAAGCGCGCTACCGGCGTGACTTACGTCGATGCGCAGGGGCGTGAAGTGGTGCAGCCAGCGGATCTGGTGATCCTCTCAGCGTTCCAGTTCCACAATGTGCACCTGATGCTGCTCTCCGGCATCGGCAAGCCTTACAACCCGATTACCAACGAAGGTACCATCGGCCGCAACTTCGCCTATCAGAATATTTCGACCCTGAAGGCGCTGTTCGATAAAAACACCACCACTAACCCGTTCATTGGCGCGGGCGGCGCGGGCGTTGGCGTAGATGATTTCAACGCCGACAACTTCGACCACGGGCCGCACGGCTTTGTCGGTGGTTCGCCGTTCTGGGTCAACCAGGCGGGTACCAAGCCGATCTCTGGCCTGCCGACCCCAACGGGCACGCCGAACTGGGGCAGCAAGTGGAAAGCGGCGGTCGCGGATACCTATACGCACCATATCTCCATGGACGCTCACGGCGCGCATCAGTCTTACCGCGTCAACTATCTCGACCTCGATCCTAACTACAAAGATGCCTACGGCCAGCCGCTGCTGCGCATGACCTTTGACTGGCAGGATAACGACATCAAAATGGCGCAGTTTATGGTCGGCAAGATGCGTAAAATCGCCGAAGCGATGAGCCCGAAGATGATTATCGGCGGCGCGAAAGGGCCGGGTACCCACTTCGACACCACGGTGTACCAGACTACGCATATCAGCGGCGGCGCCATTATGGGCGACAATCCCGCCACCAGCGCGGTGAACCGTTACCTGCAAAGCTGGGACGTGCCGAACGTCTTTGTACCGGGCGCATCCGCGTTCCCGCAGGGGCTCGGCTATAACCCGACGGGGATGGTGGCGGCGCTGACCTACTGGTCGGCGAAAGCGATCCGCGAGCAGTATCTGAAAAACCCGGGTCCACTGGTGCAGGCATAAGGAAATGGCGATGAAAAACGGCTTACTGGCCCTGATTCTGGGCACGATGACCTTTGCCGCGCTGGCGGACGATAACGGCGGCGATCGGGTAAAACGCGGTGAGTATCTGGCGCGCGCGGGCGATTGCGTCGCCTGTCACACCAGCAAGGATGGTAAACCTTTTGCGGGCGGCCTGCCGATGGCGACGCCGATCGGCACCATCTACTCCACCAATATCACGCCCGATAAGGCGACCGGCATTGGCGACTACAGCTACGACGACTTCCAGAAGGCGGTGCGTCACGGCGTGGCGAAAAATGGCGATACCCTCTATCCGGCGATGCCTTACCCTTCCTATGCGGTGGTGAGCGACGACGATATGCAGGCGCTTTACGCCTACTTTATGCATGGCGTCGCGCCCGTTGAGCAGGCTAATAAAGAGAGCGCGATTCCCTGGCCGCTGTCGATGCGCTGGCCGCTGGCGATCTGGCGATCACTGTTCGCGCCAGACGTAAAAGCGTTCCAGCCTGCGGCGCAGGAGGATCCTGAGCTGGCGCGCGGTCGCTATCTGGTGGAGGGGCTGGGCCACTGCGGCGCCTGCCATACGCCGCGTAGCATCACCATGCAGGAAAAAGCGCTGAACAACGGCGAAGGCAGCGACTATCTGGCGGGCAGCAGCGCGCCGATTGACGGCTGGACCGCCAGCAACCTGCGCGGCGACAACCGCGACGGGCTGGGGCGCTGGAGCGAGAACGACTTGCGCCAGTTCCTGCGCTACGGCCGTAACGATCATACCGCCGCGTTTGGCGGCATGACCGAGGTGGTGGAGCATAGCCTGCAGCATCTCAGCGATGAAGATATCGCCGCGATTGCGCGCTACCTGAAGTCGCTCGGCGCGAAAGATCCGAGCCAGGCGGCTTTTAGTCAGGACGACGCCACGGCGAAAGCGTTATGGAAAGGCGACGACAGCGCGACCGGCGCATCGGTCTATGTCGATAGCTGCGCGGCCTGCCATAAAACCGACGGCAGCGGCTACCAGCGCTTTTTCCCGGCGCTGCGCGGCAACCCGGTGGTGATGACTGACGATCCCACCTCGCTGATCCATATCGTGCTGGCGGGCGGTACATTGCCTGGCGTAAAAGGCGCGCCGTCGGCCATCACCATGCCGGCGTTCGGCTGGCGGCTCAACGATCAGCAGGTCGCGGACGTGGTGAACTTTATCCGCACCAGCTGGGGCAACGGCAGCCAGTCGAAGGTCACGGCGAAGGATGTGGCGAAGCTGCGTGAAGATAAGACGATAAAACCTTATCAGGGCAGCGCGGATATTCATCAGCTCGAAAACCCGTAATGCTCAAAGGCGCCCGGCTGACACCGGGCGCCTTTTCCCGCCTCTTTAGCCTTTCATTGCGCGCTGGCGCTTAAATATTCTCCAGATCGATGCCACGCGTCTTCGGCCCGTAGATCCCTACCGAGAGCATCACAATCAGCATACTTGCCACAATAAAGGCGATAACGCCCTGACTGCCCGCATACTGCAAGATCAGGCCGATCAGAATACTGCTGAATACCGTCGAGAGGCGGCTGAAGGAGTAGCAAAAGCCGACCGCGCGGGCGCGGATATGGGTCGGGAAAATCTCTGTCTGATAGGCGTGATAGCTAAAGGTCAGCCAGGCGTTGGACCAGGTGATCAGGAAGCCGCAGACAATCAGCAGCGCCGGGCTGGTCTGAAAGGCGAACAGCGTGCCGAATACCACGGTCATCAGACAGGACAAAACGATCTGCCATTTGTTCTCCAGCTTATCGGCGTAGCGGCTGGAGATCAGCGAGCCGAGCGGGTAGGCAAGCGTGATGAAGAAGGCGTAGAGCAGGCTGTGGGTGACGGTGGCCCCTTTGCCCGACAGCAGCGCCGGCAGCCAGTTGCCGAAGCCGAAAAAGCCGATCGCCTGAAAGAGGTTCATCACCACCAGCATCAGGGTGCGCTTGCGGTAAGCTGGCGCCCAGATCTCGCTGAACCGGCCGCGTTTCGGCAACTGCGCCGCCGCGTCATCCGGCGGGAAATCCGCGCCGGGAGCAACGCCGCAGCGTTTTTCCATGGCGCTCAACACCTGATGCGCCTCCTGATGGCGTCCCTGCTGCGCCAGCCAGCGCGCCGACTCCGGCAGATCCTTACGGATAAACCAGATCGCCAGCGAACAGATCGCGCCCGCGATCACCACCCAGCGCCAGCCCTCAAGACTCAGCACTGTCTGCGGCACCAGCCACCATGACATCAGCGCCACCGCAGGCACGGAAAGGAACTGCACAAAGAAAGAGAAGGCGAAGGCGCGGCTGCGCAGATGCGTCGGCACCCATTCCGAGAGATAGGTATCGATAGTGACCAGTTCGATGCCGAGGCCGATGCCCACCACAAAACGGAACAGGATAATCATCTCCGCGCTCTGTTGAAAAGCCATCAGCAGGGAGAAAATGCCATACCACGCCAGCGCGCACATAAAGGTCAGGCGGCGGCCAAAACGGTCAGCATAGGGCGCCAGCAGGCTGGCGCCGACAAACAAGCCGAGAAAGGTCGCGGAAGCGAAGGCGGCCTGATCGGCAATGCCGAACACGCCTGCGCTGCCGGTGTGGAAAACGCCAGCGGCCAGCAGGCCTGAGCTGATATAGCCGGTCTCGAACAGGTCGTAGAGTTCAAAGAAGCCGCCGAGCGCGAGCAGCGTAATAAAACGCCACAGGCCTCGCGATGACGGCAGGGCGTCGATGCGCCCCGCTAAGCTGTTGTTATGCGGCGTCGGCGCAGCGAACGCCGGCGCTATCCCTGAAGGGCAGGTTGTTGTCATTATTTTATGAACCTCGGTGTGACGGTGTTTGCCTGTCCTGCTAACGGCGTGGCGACGTTGTAAAAATAATTAACCGTTAGCAAGCGAAGAGATAGCAGAATAATCAATTCGGCGATCCTTGCCGAGAGGGTTGTTGGTGAGTTTTTAGCAACGTACGTTGCAGTTTTAGCCGTCCCTGGCAAGCCCGCTACGGCATCTGCGGATAGACCCCGGGACCGACAGGCAATCCCAGCGCATACCAGGCGAGCAGCAGCGCGATCCAGGTGATAAAGAAGAGCACCGGATAGGGGAAAATCAGCACGTAATAGGTGCCGAGCTGCGCATCTTTCTGGTATCGCTGCAGGAAGGAGAGGAACAGCGGCAGAAAGGGCGACATCGGCGCCAGCGGCAGCACTGCCGAATCGGCGATGCGGAAGATCATCTGGGCGAAGGCGGGATGGAAGCCGAGCAGCATAAACATCGGTACGAATACCGGCGCAAGAATCGACCAGATCGCCGAACCGCTGGCGATAAACATACAGAGAAACGCTGACAGGAACATCAGGCCGAGGAAGGCCGGCGCGCCGCTGATGCCCGCGCTCTCCAGCACATCGGTCAGCCCGATGGCCATAAATTTGCCCATGTTGCTCCAGTTAAAAAAAGCCACGAACTGCGACAGCGGAAACACCATCACAATAAAGCCCGCCATGCTTTTCATCGGCTCCACCAGCAGCTGCGGAATATCATCCGGACGGCGGATCTGCTTCGTGACCGCGCCATAGACGATCGCCACGACAAAGAAGAACAGGATGATGATCGGTACGATGCCTTTGATAAAGGGCGACGGCACGATACCGCCGGTTACTGGATCGCGCAGCGGTGCATGTTCCGGCACCACCAGCAGCGCCATCACACCGATAAACAGCAGCGCCGCGATGCCCGCCGCGCGCAGGCCGCGATTCTCCAGCGGCGTCAGGGCCGCCAGCCGCTCGCTGCTGCCTTCTTTCCACTGCGGCAGGCGCGGCTCGATAAACTTGTCGGTCAGAAGGGCGCCCGCCACGGTCAGCACCAGCACGGAGGTGGCCATAAAGAACCAGTTGTCGATCACGCTCACGTGTACCGTATCGCTCACCGCCTTCGCCGCCTCAGTGCTGATGCCGGAAAGCAGCACGTCGGTGGTGACGATCAGCAGGTTGGCGGTAAAGCCGGACGCGACGCCCGCAATCGCCGCCAGCAGGCCCGCGACCGGATGGCGGCCCACGGCGAGAAAAATCAGCGCGCCGAGCGGCGGCATCACCACCAGCGCGGCATCAGAGGAGATATGGCTGAAAAAGGCGATAAACAGCACCATATAGCTGGCGTAGCGGCGGCTGACGCGCGACGCCATCTTCACCATCAGCGACTGCAGCAGGCCAACTTTTTCCGCCAGGCCCGCGCCGAGCACCAGTGCCAGAATCGAACCGAGCGGCGTAAAGCCGCTGAAATTTTTGATGATGTTGGGCAGGATCCACTGCAGACCCGCGACGCTCAGTAAATTGTTGACGCGCACCAGCTCGCCGCTAACAGGGTTTTTCACCGCCAGATCGAGGCTGCTGATAATGGCGGTCGCCACCATCAGCACCAGGATCAGATAAACAAACAGCAGGAAGGGATTGGGGACTTTATTGCCGACCCGCTCAATCCAGCCGAACACTTTCCCAGGGCTGCGATTCTCCGACATTACGGTCATGTTATTCCTCGTCTTGTATGGTCGTGTTTGCGTTTTTTATTGTGTTATCGGTCCGCGCCTGAGGCGCGGCCGTGGCTCAGTTGGCCAGTTTTGAAGGCGTGACGCCTTCAGGTATCGGACAGCGATAGGGCTGGGCGCGGCGCGCGCGCTCAAATTCGGTGCGACAGCGTGCCAGCGCCTGGTCATCGTTCAGTAGCTCCAGTACGGTGGCGGCCATCACTTTGGCTGCCAGCAACATGCCTTTATGCGCGATAGAGGTGCGGCCCTGCGCCACCAGCTGCCACGTATGAAGCGGGGTGCCAAAGGTAAAGCAGGGCGCGAAGCACTGTGCGACAGGCGTGACCCAGCTGACATCGCCGACGTCGGTAGAGCCGTAGAGCAGCTCGCGCGTCGCCGCGCAGGGCGCTACCTCGTCCATCAGCAGCTTGTCGCCGTGCGCCTCGATCCAGGCCGCGCCCGCCTCGCCGCCGGTGCGCGCCGCATTGAGTCGGGCATTGCGCAGATCGTCCTCGCTGAGCGTGGCGCGGATCTCGGCGGCGAAGGCGCGCTCTTCGTCGCTGTAGTGCGGCAGACCGAAGTGATGCAAATAGCGCTCCATCAACGCCTCCAGCGCGCGATTCGGTACGTAGTTAGAGCACGCCTTGTCGAAGCGAACGGTGACGTGCGTGTCAGTCATCAGCGCCGCGCCCTGGGCGATATTAATAACGCGCTGGTAGATCTCCTGCGCCTGCGGCAGCTCCGGCGCGCGGATCAGGTAGAGCACTTCAGCATCGGCCTGCACGACGTTAGGCGAGACGCCGCCGCTGTTGGTGACTGCATAGTGCAGCCGCGCCTCCTGCACGATATGCTCACGCAGAAAGTTCGCGCCGGTATTCATCAGCGTCACGGCGTCCAGCGCGCTGCGCCCGAGGTGCGGCGAATTAGCGGCATGCGCCGCCACCCCTTTAAAGTGAAACGCCGCCTGGATATTCGCCAGCGTGCTGAGGTTAAACAGGCCGCTGAAGCCTTCGGGATGCCAGGTCACGGCGGCGTCGACATCATCAAACAGCCCCTCGCGCACCATAAAGGTTTTGCCGGATCCGCCCTCTTCGCCGGGGCAGCCGTAAAAGCGAACCGTGCCGCGCCCGCCGTGCTGCTCCCTCCACGCCTTAAGCGCGAACGCCCCTGCCAGCCCTGCGGTGCCGAGCAGGTTATGGCCGCAGCCGTGGCCGTTGCCATTCTCCTCCAGCGGGTCAGGCCGCGCGCAGCCCGCTCGCTGGCTCAGCCCCGCCAGCGCATCGAACTCGCCGAGAATGGCGATAACCGGTTTGCCTTCGCCCACGCTGGCGATAAAGGCGGTTTCAATGTTGCCGACGCCGCGCGTCACGGCGAAGCCTTCCTGCTCCAGCGCATCGGCCAGCAGCGCGCTGGAGCGGGTTTCGGCGAAGCGGGTTTCCGGCGTGTCCCAGATGGCGTCGCTGAGAGCGGTAAAGCGCGCCTGGTTAGCGTCGATATAGTCGCCGAGGAAATCAGCGTTCATCGCCCGCCTCCAAACTGCGACTGATTGAGCGCCAGCGTCGCCAGCATCTGCACCGCTTTACCCATTACGCTTTCGTCAAAATCGAATTTCGCGTTATGGTGGCCCGCCGCCAGCTCGCAGCCGAAAATCGCGTAGGTCGCCTGACCGCCGCGCTGTTTCACCCGCTCCATCATACAGGTGGCGTCTTCCGATCCGGCGGCCTGCGCTTTGCTATCCACCACCGAGTCGAAGATGCCCAGCGCCTCCGCCTGCTGATGAAGGAAATCGACCCAGGGCTGCGTCGGCGTGCAGCTGCGCGCTGCGCCCATCAGTTTGACCTCATACTCCACGCCGTACATCGCCGCCGCGCCAGCGATAATACGCAGCGCCTGCTGGTAGATATCGTCGTTAACCTCATTGCTGACGCCGCGCGTCTCCACCTTCATCAGCGCCGTATCGGCCACCACGTTGCGGCCCGTTCCCGCCTGCAGTACGCCGACGTTGACGCGCGCTACGCCGCCGCTGTGCTGCGGCAGGCCGTGCAGACCCAGCGTGGCCTGCGCCGCCGCCAGTAAGGCGTTGCGACCCTCTTCAGGCTTGCCGCCCGCGTGCGCGCCGACGCCAGTAAAATGCACGTCCAGCTTGGTGGTGGCGAGGAAGCTGTCGCTGCCGCACACCAGCTCGCCGGCGGGCACGCCGGTGCCGAGATGGATGGCGGTAAAGAGATCGACATCGTCCACCACGCCTGCTTCCACCATCGCCTTCGCGCCGCGCACGCCCTCTTCGGCAGGCTGAAAGATCAGCTTAATGGTGCCGCTCAGCTGCGACTTCATCGCCATCAGCACGCTGGCGAGCCCGAGCCCGATAGTGGTATGGCCGTCGTGGCCGCAGGCGTGCATCATGCCGGCGTTGCAGGAGGCAAAGCCTTCGCGCTGCGGCAGGTGGTCAGCCGCCTGGCTCTCATTGAGATCCAGCGCGTCCATATCCACGCGGAAACCCATTACCGGGCCGGGACGACCAGTCTCCAGCGTGGCGACGATGCCGCAAAAGCCGCCGGAAAAAGCGGGCATCCACTGCGCCAGCGCGCCCTGCTGCAGCGCGCGCGCCTCCTGCTGCTTCAGGGTGTCGGCGTCGGGCAGCCCCATACGCGCCTCGGCATTGATTACCTCGCGGCCGAGCTGCAGCTGATAACCCAGCTTATGCAGCGCATCGGCCACCCGCGTCGCGGTGCGGAATTCCAGCCAGCCGGATTCGGCGAACTGATGAAGATCGCGCCGCCAGTTTTGCATTTGCGGCGCCAGCGCCTGGACCTGTTCAGAGAGGGTTGTCATAGGAAATCCTTATTGTTGGTTTTTTATGCACAGTCCCGAATTTACACAAGCCTCTCTGGCCGCATAAGATGCAAATATCTTTCTCCTGATAAACAGTGGTTATCATGCCGTCACAGCTTAAGCTGCATCAGCTGCGCGCCTTCGTTGAGGTCGCGCGCCAGGGAAGCATTCGCGCTGCAAGCCGTCTTTCCGGGCTTTCCCAGCCTGCGCTGACTAAATCGATTCAGGAACTTGAGCAGGTATTAGGCGCGCGGCTCTTTATTCGCCGTCAGCAGGGCGTGGTGATGACCGACGTGGGTGATAACTTTTTTCGCCATGCCAGCCTGGTTTTAGAAGAATTACGTGTGGCGCAGGAGGATATTCAGCAGCGGCTTGGACTGGCGGGCGGACGAGTCAATATCGGCGTCGGCGGCAGCGTGGCGCGCACCATCATGCCGCAGGTGATCACGCAGTTTCACCGCGAATACCCGCTGGTCAAAGTGCGTATCGTGGAGGGGCAGCTGGTGTCGATGATCCCAGAGCTGCGCCAGGGCGAGCTTGATTTCACCATCAACACTTACGATCAAAGCCATCTCGATCAGGAGTTGAGCTTTGAGAAAATGATGCAGCGCGAATACCGGGTGGTGGTGCGTAAAGGGCATCCCATGGAGAAGGCGCGTTCGCTGGCGGCGCTACAGCAGTGCAACTGGACCATGCCAACGCCGAAAGGCAGCTACTACCGCCTGCTGCACGATCTCTTTAGCGAGCGCGGCATGGCGCCAAAAATTGTGGTCTCCTGCGAGACGTTTATGGCCTGTACCAGCCTGGTGGCGCAGAGCGATTTCGTCAGCATTTTATCGGTGGACGTGATCAACGATCCGGTGCTGGGCCATCAGCTGGTGGCGCTGGAGCTGGACGATCCGCTGCCGAAAGCGACCTTCTATTTGATCCAGCGAAAGGATACCGCGCTGACGCCGATGAGCGCCTATATGGCGCAGCTGTTCCGCCGTTATTGCCAGTAAAAACAGCAGGTAAGCCCTGTCGTCTACACTATTAAGGTGCTGTAAAAAATCCAACCGACAAATGGAGGTGAAGATGCAAGTCAGTCCTTATCTGTTTCTCTACGGCCGCTGTGAAGAGGCTATCGACTTTTACCTGAAGGCCACCGAGGGAGAGCTGCTCTATAAAATGACGTTCGGCGATATGCCGGATCAGGGCGAACAGGTGGGCGACCAGTCTGCGCCGCCGCTGCCGCCGGAGAAGATTATGCATGCTCATCTGCGTATCGGTCAGGGCGAGTTGATGCTGAGCGATGGCAATACCGATCAGCCCCCGGCATCGGAGCACGCCGGTTATGCGGTAAGCCTTTCGACTACCGATGCGGAGCAGGGTAAAGCCTGGTTTGAGAAACTGTCGGCTGGCGGGAAAGTGACGACGCCGTGGCAGGAGACCTTCTGGTCGAACGGATTCGCCATGTTTATTGATAAATTCGGCATCCCGTGGCGTATTAACGTGGTGAAGCCGCAGCATTAAGTTATATAAGTGCTCACGCGGTTAGCCTGATCCGATCGCAAAGACGCTCAAGGCATCCCTGCGCGCTCGGCCCGCGACATCCTTGTCGCGGGACGCTTTGCTCTTCGGCTCAGGCTAACCACTTTGTCAGTGAGGTGCGCTTGACTGTTTTATCAGAAGTTATAGCCTGCCACCAGGTAGTAACCCCAGCCGGTCGATTTCACTTCAAAGGGTCCGCGACCGAAATTCAGCTCCTGGCCGTCCGCCCACTGCCCGCCGTTATGGAAATAACGCGCCACGGCGGAGATATGCCAGTGATCGTAACCCAGCGACAGAATATGGCTGGAGGCGATGGAGTTGCTGGTACGCGAAGCGTCTGACTTGTCGCGCAGGTCAGAACCCCAGTCAAAGTTGGTAAAGCCGATATAGCTCAGGTTGCCGCCCCACAGCGTGGTGATCGGCACCATGTATTTTACCTTGAAGCGATAGCCATCCCAGCTGTTCTCATTCGCCGCGCCGTAGTTTTCCCACTGGTATTTGGCGTAAACGTTAAGCGACAGCCCAACGTCGCTGTGCGTATCGATGTCGGTGCCGAGACCCATATACCAGGTGTTCTGGCGGTTATCGCTGTTACGGCCCATATCGTAGATATAGTTGTTAGCGAAATACCACTCTTTGAACGGACCGAAAGCCAGGCTGGTGCCAGTCAGCTTATCAATAGAGAAACGCGGCTCAATTTCCATGAACATCGGCGAACCGTGGTCGAAAATACCGTTGGCGTTACTGTTGCCCATGCCGAAGAAATTGGTCAGGTCGAGGTAGCCGTAAAAATCGAACCAGTCTTTTTTGGCAAAGGCTTCATATTCCAGATAGACATCATTATTGAACTGCGGTCCGAAGCGGGTGTGATAGCTACCTACCACGTTAACGCTCTGGTGCCACCAGTCGGAAAGATATTGCGGATCGCTTTCGGCGGCTTGCGCGCTGCCAGCCAGAGAGGTCGCCAGCAAGGCTCCTGCTATCAAGGTTTTAAATGTCATTCTCATTAACCACATGCTTTCGACCACGCCTGGACGCAGTCAAGGTGAAATCAATCCCAGAGTAGGGCGGCGAAGATGTAACCGTTTTTTACTGCCGGTTTCTAGCCTGCGTAGCCTGACCGTTACAGGGCGATAGAAAATAGATTTTGCTCACGTTTGTCAAAATGTGTTGCATTGCATTTACGTGAAAATGTGAAGCGTATCACGAAAATAAGCGGCAGCGAACGGAACGCCGCAACCGTTTACGTTGTCAGCATCGCGCTCGAACGTGAAATTCAGGGTAGGGTGACGCGAACCTGCAAACCGCAGATAACGCCTTGTGGGTTGAGACAGTTGGAGAGGGCTACCTGGATATGGTGTTTCTGCGCCACGCTGCGCACTATTGATAACCCTAAACCGCTGCCCTGCGCCTTCACCGTGGGGGCACGGGTAAAGCGATCAAAGGCGCGATCGATAAAGGCTTCTGGCATGCCGGGTCCGTTATCGACGATATCGACCACGGTGCGATCGCCGACGCGGTGCAGCAGCACGTCTACCAGACTGCCTTCCGGCGTGTGCAGCATGGCGTTGCCGATCAGGTTATCGAACAGGCTGCGCAGCTCGGAGCGGCTCGCCTGCAGGCGATAGTGGGTCGAGCCATTAAAACCGATATCAATGCCGCGCTTATCGGCCACCACCATCAGCTGCTCAATGCTCTCTTTCAGCAGATCTTCCAGTTCAATATGCTCGATCGAGGCAACGACGGTTTTATCCTCCTGGCGAGAGATATTAAGCAGCTGCGTCACCAGATGGCGCGTGCGCGTGACGCCCGCCTCCAGCTGATCGAACTGGCGGCTCGCTTCGCCGGGCTGAATATGCTGACGCAGGTTCTCCAGCTGCAGCGTTACCGCGGTCACCGGCGTACGCAGCTCGTGCGCGGCGTCCTCAAGAAACTGGCGCTGCGATGACCAGGCGGCGCGCAGCTTATTGAGCAGCGAGTTGTACGCCTCCACCAGCGGCAGGATCTCGTCCGGCAGTCCCTCCGGCGAGACGAGATGAGGATGCAGCGTCTCCTGCGCCGCGATTTCACGCGACGCGACGCGTAGATCGCGGGTGATTTTGCGCACCACCAGCCAGATGACCAGCAGCGAGAGCGGCATCATTAAAATCATAGGGATAATGGCCGACAGCGCGCGCTGCACCATTACGGAACGCATATAGCTCAGGTTATGCATAACCTGAATGGTCTTGATCTCACTGCCCGGCTCGCCGGGGCGCGTATAGATACGCCAGGCGCACTCGTTGCAGTCGCCGACGTCGATATCGTGCCACCCTTTTTCCGCCTGCAGCGGCGCATGCAGCTCCGGCCAGGAGCTGGCGCGCAGTTTGCCGTTGCTGTCCCACAGCTGTACCACATAGGCGCTTTTGACCTTGTCGGCGTGCAACATCAGCGGCATCAGCGCCGGGATCTCTTTATTGGTCGCCCAGGCGTCGGCGATTTTCGACAGCTGGTCATCCTTCATGGTGCCAATCATCTCGCCGTAGCAGCTGAAGAAGTACCAGGTGACGCCGCCAATCATCAGCAGATGAATAATCAGCAGCGTACTCAGCAGTTTATTACGCAGGGAGCGCATAAAGGTAAAAGGTTTCATAATGCAGGCACGCGCCAGCCGAGTCCGCGCACGTTGCGGATGGCGTCATTGTCGAGTTTGCGGCGCATGCCGTGGATCAGCACATCGACCGCGTTGCTGGTTACCTCTTCGCCCCAGCCGTAGATGCGGTTCTCCAGCTGTTCCCGCGACAGGATCGCGCCGGGACGCTCCAGCAGAGCGTAAAGCAGCGCATATTCGCGCGCGGTAAGCTGCTCGCGCTGCCCCTTATAGAGCACTTCGCGCGTCATCATATCCAGCTGTACGTCGCCGCTGCCGAGCAGCGAGTCCGCTGCGCCGTGGCGACGCCGGGTGATGGCGCGCATGCGCGCCAGGACCTCTTGCAGATCGAAAGGCTTCAGAAGGTAGTCATCGGCGCCGCTGTCGAGCCCCTGCACGCGCTGCGCCACGGTATCGCGCGCCGTTAAAATCAGCACCGGCGTGGTATCGCCGCGTCCACGCGCGCGCTTCAGCACCTGCAGGCCGTCGTCGCGCGGCAGGCCGAGATCGAGCAGCACGCAGGTATAGTCGCCTTCGCTCCAGGCGTGATGCGCGAAAACGCCGTCGCGCACCCAGTCAACCGACCAGCCTGTGGCTTCCAGCGCCTGCTGCAGGTTGGCGCCGATCATTTCATCATCCTCCACCAGTAGCACGCGCATGGAAAATCTCCTCGTTGATAAGTAGCCGCAGTTTACGCCGGGATTATTAGCACAGAATTAAAGCTGCCGCACAGGACGCCCTGCGGCGCGCCATGCTAATTCTGCGCTAATTTTCCGCTAATTAAGGGATAAATTTCCTGCGTTAAAGTGGGTTCACTGAAGATCATGCCGTATCAGGAGGAACTCATGAATCAGCGCGAATTTATTCGTAGTTTGCTGCAGTGGATTGAAAACAACTTAGGTCAGGATCTGCATCTGGATGAGGTCTCGCGCCGCTCGGGCTATTCCCGCTGGCACCTGCAGCGTCTGTTTCGTCAGCATACCGGCTTTTCGCTGGCGGAGTATATTCGCCAGCGCCGGCTGACCGAATCCGCTCTGCTGCTGCTGAACAGCAACGAAGCGATTCTGCAGGTGGCGATGAACTACGGTTTCGATACCCAGCAGGCCTATACGCGCACCTTTAAAAATTATTTTCGCGTCACTCCCGGGCAGCTGCGACGTCAACGGCGCGTCGAGCCGGACCGGCTGCTGTTCCCGCTGGCGATGGCGGGCTAAGTCAGCAAACAGGTGTAACAGATGGCTGAATTGTTTAGTCTGCTTTTTTCCGGCGGACAAAGACAATCATGGATAACAGCGAAAACTTAACGGCGATGATGATGTTCGCCCGCGTGGTGGAGTGCAGGAGCTTCAGCGAGGCCGCACGCGCGCTCGGCCTGTCAAAATCCCACGTCAGTCGGGAGATCGCCCGGCTTGAGGTGCGGCTGGGATTTAAGCTGCTGCAGCGCACCACACGCAAACTGGCGCTGACCGAGCTGGGTCAGGCCTACTATCCTTTCTGCACCCGTATGCTGGCGGAGATGCATCGCGCCGACGCCTTTGTCCAGCAGCTGCATCAGAACGTTGCGGGCAATGTGCGGCTGCAGGCGCCGGTCACCTATGGCTGCCAGTGCGTGGTGCCCGCGCTTAATCCTTTTCTGCGGCGCCATATCCATATCAACGTCGATCTCGACCTGACCGATCGCGGCAGCGATCGGCTGGAAGAGCAGGTCGATATCGCCATCGTTATTCGCGCCCGCGCGCCGCAGGGAGCGCACGTTCGGGTGTTAGGTAATATCGACTGGGGGCTCTACGCCGCGCCGGACTATCTGGCGCAGCGCCCGCCCGTTACCCATCCCGATATGCTGCCGCGCCACGATTTGCTGATGTTTCACGGTCCGGCGCATACCGCCGCGCTCCCTTTTCGCCGCGATAAGCAACGACTGGCGATCGACGTGCGCAGCCGCTTTCGCGCCAACAACAGCATGGCATTGCTCAACGCCGCGCAGGCGGGCAGCGGCATCGCCTATCTGCCTTCCTATATGGCGCAGGCGGCGCTGGCGCGCGGCGAAATCACCCAGCTACTGGCGGAGTGGCAGATGGATCGCCTGCAAAGCTATCTGCTGCTGAAGGAGGCGCAGCCCGCCGCGCCGGTCAGCCTGCTGTGTGATACGCTTATCGCCGCGCTGAACGGTTGATTGTTGCTGTCTGGCAACAGCGGGCGGCGCTGAGTAATTATCGCGGCGGGACTGTTGTTCACGCATCAACGCCGCTAGCCTGAAGGTCAAATAAGACGGAGGGCTTTATGGAAGCGATCGCCGCGCCAGATGCGCAAATCTGGAAACGTAACTTATGGGTCTGCGTGCTGGGCTCGTTCAGCACTATCGTGGCGATGACGCTACTGCTGCCGTTTCTGCCGCTCTATGTGCGTCAGCTCGGCGTGACGGAACCGGCGGCAATTGCGCGCTGGTCCGGGCTGGCCTATGGCGCGACCTTCTTCAGCGCCGCGCTGACCGCGCCGCTCTGGGGCAGGCTGGCGGATCGCTATGGCCGCAAGCTGATGCTGATCCGCGCCAGTCTCGGCATGGCGATCGCGATGGCTCTGATCGGCATGGCGAGCGCGCCCTGGCAGCTGGTGGCGCTGCGCCTGCTGGCGGGGCTGCTTGGCGGCTACGCCTCCGGCTCAACCATTCTGGTGGCGTCGCAGACGCCGAAGGCGCAGACTGGCTGGGCGCTCGGCGTGCTCTCATCCGGGATTATGGCGGGCAATGTCGTCGGCCCGCTGCTGGGCGGCGTGCTGCCGCCGCTGATTGGCATCCGCCATACCTTCTGGCTGACCGGCGGCGTGATTTTTCTCGCCTTCCTGGCGACCGCGTTTCTGCTTAAAGAGCTGCCGCGCCAGCCTGCGGCGACGCATCGCGCCGACAGCGGGTCGGGCCACCTCAATCACGGCGTAGTAAGGCTGATGTGGCTGTCGGGGATGCTGCTGATTTTCGCCAATATGTCGATTGAGCCGATTATCACGCTCTATGTCGGGCAGTTTGTTCAGGGGGATCACGCCGTCACCGTTACCGCCGGGCTGGTGATGGCCGCAGCCGCGCTGGGCAGCATTCTTTCTGCGCCGCGGCTGGGCAAACTGGCTGACCGTATCGGCCACTGGCGCGTGCTGAGCGCCGGGCTGCTGGTCTGCGCGATGCTGCTTATTCCTCAGGCGTTTATTACCGCCGCGTGGCAGCTGGTGGTGCTGCGCTTTTTAATGGGGATGGCGCTGGGCGGCCTGTTGCCCTGCATCACGGCGATTATTCGGCACAGCGTGCCGGAAGGGCAGGTTGGCCGTATGCTTGGCTACTCCACCTCGGCGCAGTATATCGGTCAGGTAAGCGGCCCGCTGTTCGGCGGCATTATTGGCGGGGCGTACGGCATGCGGCCGGTATTTTTGCTGACGGCGGCGGTGATGGTGCTGTGCGGGGCAGTGAACGGGTGGAAAAGCCGGAAGGAACAGCAATAAAAAAAGCGGACCGAAGTCCGCTTTTTTAATCACCTCAACGAGGCTTATTTCTCATCGGGCAACGCATAGGCAATAACGTAGTCGCCCAGCTTGGTGCCGAAAGAGCCATGACCGCCTGCAGCGATGACAATATACTGCTTGCCGTTCGCTTCATAGGTCATCGGCGTCGCCTGACCGCCAGCCGGCAGACGCGCCTGCCACAGCTGCTCACCGGTTTCGGTGCTGAAAGCGCGCAGATAGTTATCTGCGGTCGCACCGATAAAGAATACCTTACCGGCAGTGGCGATCGGGCCGCCCAGCATCGGCATACCCATCTTGAACGGCAGCGGAACCGGCGCGCTGTCGCGCGTGGTGCCGATACGTTTCTTCCAGACGACTTCATTGGTTTTCAGGTCGACGGCAGAAACGTAGCCCCAGGCCGGCTGTTTACACGGCAGACCAAACGGTGACAGGAACGGGTTCAGCTCAACGCCGTACGGCACGCCGTACTGCGGCTGGATACCGGTTTCGGTGCCTGAACCGCCGTTCGCGCCTTCTGGCGGCTCGATCGGGTTGCCCGGACCACGCGGCACCAGTTTAGAAACAAACGGCAGCGCCATCGGGTTAGCAATAGCGATCTGGCGATGCGGATCGACCGCAATACCGCCCCATTCGAACATGCCCAGGTTGCCCGGGAACACCAGCGTGCCCTGCTCGGACGGCGGAGTGAACGGACCTTCGTAGCGCAGACGCTTGAAGATTACGCGGCACACCAGCTGGTCATACAGGGTCGCGCCCCACATATCCTTGTCCGTCAGATTCTGCTTCGGACGGAAGGTAAGCTCGGAGTAGGGCTGCGTCGGCGAAACGTGGTCACCTTTCGCTGCACCCTGCGGAACCGGGGTTTCCGGCGCAGGTACAACCGGCTTGCCGGTACGGCGATCCAGCACAAAGATGTTGCCGGTTTTCGCCGGGGCGTAGATCACCGGAACGGTATTGCCGTCTTTATCGGTGATATCGGCCAGCGTCGGCTGCGACGGCAGGTCCATGTCCCACAGATCGTGGTGTACGGTCTGATAGGACCATACCAGCTTACCGGTGGTGGCGTTCAACGCCAGCACGCTGCTCGCATAACGCTCCTGCTCCGGCGTACGGTTGCCGCCCCAGATATCCGGGGTAGAAACGCCCATCGGCAGGTAAACGGTATCCAGTTTCGGATCGTAAACCGCCGGCGCCCAGGAGTTCGGCGAGTTCATGGTGAAGGTGTGTTCGTCAGACGGGATCGCGTTAGGATCTTTCGCGCCAGGATCGAAGACCCACAGCAGTTTGCCGGTGTTAACATCGAAGCCGCGGATCGCGCCTGACGGCTCGCGGGTCGAGTAGTTATCGGTTACCGCGCCCGCAATCACAATAGTGGTATCGGTGATAACCGGCGGCGAAGTCGGCTCATACTGACCTGAGGTAGTGACCGGCTGCTTGTGCTGCAGATCCAGCTCGCCGTTGTTGCCGAAGGCAGGGCAGCGTGCGCCAGTTTCCGCATCCAGCGCGAACAGGCGACCATCGTTTACCGGCAGGTAAATACGGCGCGAGCAGAGCGCAGGCTGGCTGTTAGCGGCATCGGCCGCAGCAGGCACTTCGTGGTAAGAGACGCCACGACAGGTGACATGCTGGAAGGTCGGGTTCGGTTTCAGGCCCGGATCGAATTTCCACTTCTGCTTGCCGGTGGTCGCGTCGAGCGCGAACAGGATCTGGTGCGGCGAGCAGAGGTAGAGGGTGTCGCGAACCTTAATCGGCGTCACTTCGTCGGTGATTTCACCCGGATCGTTCGGCGTTTTCAGATCGCCGGTCTGGAACTGCCAGGCAACCTGCAGGTTCTTCACGTTCCCTTCGTTGATCTGCTTCAGCGGCGAGAAGCGAGTACCCTGCTGGTCACGCGCATAGGCGGGCCAGTCGGCATCGTCGATATTGCTCAGCGGCTGTGCTGGCGTGGCGTTCTGCGCGGTTTCCGGCAGCTTGCCATTCACCGTCTGCGGATCGTTAAACACCGCATAGGCCAGCACGAGAGCGCTGGCGATCAGCGCGACAGCCATGCTGCCCAGCGCGGCTTTGCTGCCGGCGTTTACGCTACGGTAAACGAAGGGCAGGATCAGCCAGACGCCGAAGATCACCAGCACGTCGGTGCGCGGCGCCAGGGCCCAGAAGTCAGTGCCGACTTCCCACACGCCCCAAATCAGGGTGCCGATCAGCAGCAACGCATAGAGAACCAGCGCGGTGCTTTTGCGACGTGACAGCAGATAAGCGGTGATAAGCATAACCACACCGCCGATAACGTAATACCAGGAACCTCCGATAGCGGCTAACCAACCACCGCCAATCAGCATAAACGCGCCCGTCAGGAATGCGAACAGCACCGTCAGGAAACGAATTACGCCAAAAGATGAGGAACTTTTCCCCATAATGTCGACCTCGTTTTTTTGCCATAAAAACACAGAAAACAACGAATTAGGCTGTTTTCACGTCATAAAGTACGTAAGAAAGCAGGTGTTCAATGCCGCTCTTTCCGTGAGCAACGCTGTCCATGTGAGTTAAATTTTATAGCAAAAACGTTAAGAGGTTTGATTTTTTTAGCGCTTTGCGCTTGAGCGCGTAATTAGGACGACATTTTATGGGGTTTTACGCTGCGTTATGGCGCGAAGCCTGCGCCCATAACGCCAGCGGTTGGGTTTTTCCTCGGCGATTCAGCTAAACAGAGAGCCTGCGCATCGCTGCTGCTGCCAGCCAGATATATTCAACGCCTTCATCACCTCGGCGGGCGGCGCGGGCTGAGCGCTGCGGACAATAACCTTAATTTCTCTTTCAGCAAATGAAGATAATAAAAAGGGGAAGGTGAATTTTTGATAATTAGCGTTAAAGAAATCTTCGCTTAACACGATGCCGGAAAAAGGAAAAGAGTCAATCAGCCGCCAGTCAGCGCCGGGCGGGGCGAAATCGAGTAGCCAGAAGTGGAAAATATTTGTTATTTCAGGCAAAGCGAGGCGGCACTCTTTCAGGGCGTCGTAGTTAATGGCAAGACGGATCCGTGAATTTTGCCATAAGCGATATTGCTCCGGTGCGGCAATGATTTGTTTAAGCTGCTTTACCGTGACGGGAATAATCATTAAGGCTGCTTCATTTGCAGAATGATTCGTCCACGCAACTATGTCGGTATTATTATTGATTCCCTCAACATCATCCAGTAAGTAAGGTTTGGAATAACAAAAACCCAGCAGCGTACCTGCAGGGCAGAGAATATTTTCAGTAACATATGGATTGTACAAGCTATTTTCCATGCATCTCTGGTTAAAAGAAAAAGTCGGACAAAAATGAAAATTGATTTTCAAGGTAACGCTCAGGTTACTGCTGGACTCAATATAAAACGGAATTATTAAAGGCGTCACCCTTTTTATGCGCCTTGTTGCGCGGCTATTAGCAGCCATTATAATGAAACCTTTAATAATTTACTGGTCCTGATTTTGGCTTTCTGGAAATAAATAGTCTGATAATAGTCAGTAATTAACCCAATAACAGGCGTGCCATTTTACCCGCCTGACAAAGCACATCCCGACATTGCCAGGCGACGGGAAATCAAGCACGCTGTGCTACGCATTCGCCTGCGCGGATAAAAAAGAGAGGCTCATGCTATGACGTGAGTCGGCAGAGTGATCAACGGGATATATTATGGATTCTATGGCATCGACAGCGGATGATTCGCTGTTAAAACACCGGGCGTTTGTCGCTTTCTGGCTGGCACGCACCTGCTCATCGTTTGGCTTTCAGATGTTCTCCGTCGCCATTAGCTGGCAGATCTACGCCCTTACCAGCAGCGCTATGGCGCTGGGCATTATTGGCCTGATGCAGTTTCTGCCGTCGGTGCTGCTGGCGCTGCCCGCCGGTCATCTGGCCGATCAGTACGACCGTCGCCGCATCGTCCTGCTGGGTCAGCTGATAGAGTTTGTCGCGCTGGGCGCACTGGTGTTGTTAACCCTGTTTCAGTGGGCAGGCAAAATCGAAATCTGGGGGCTGGTGTTCCTTATCTCCGTGGCGAAAGCGCTGGAGTGGCCCGCGATTACCTCGATGCTGCCTTCGCTGGTGCCGCCCGCTATTCTCGCGCGCGCCATGGCCTCGACGTCAGTCGGCAGCCAGGCGGCGGTTATCGTCGGCCCCACGCTGGGCGGTCTGCTCTATGTCGCCGGACCGGACGTGGTCTATGGCGTCTCTGCCGCCTTTTATCTGCTGTCGCTTTTTCTGGTGGCCCGCCTGCACTATGAGCGTCCGCCGCAGACGCGTCTGCCGATGAATCTGCCGAACCTTTTTGCCGGCGTGCGCTTTATCCGCGATCGTAAAGATGTGCTCGGCGTGATTTCGCTGGATCTTTTCGCTGTGCTGCTCGGCGGCGCGACGGCGCTGCTGCCGATTTTTGCTCAGGATATTCTCCACACGGGTCCCTGGGGGCTTGGTCTGCTGCGCGGCGCGCCTTCAGTAGGCGCGCTGCTGGTGGGATTGTGGCTGAGCCGCAATAAGCTGGAGAAACATGTCGGTATGATCATGTTCGGCTCGGTGGCGGGATTCGGCATCGCGACGCTGGTGTTTGCGCTCTCCACCCAGCTCTGGCTGTCGCTGCTGGCGCTGGCCGCGCTTGGCGGATTCGATATGGTGAGCATGGTGATCCGCGGCGCGCTGGTGCAGCTCGATACGCCGGATGATATGCGTGGCCGCGTTAACGCGGTCAACGCCATTTTTATCAACACCTCAAACCAGCTCGGCGAGTTCGAGTCAGGGATGCTGGCCGCCTGGTTCGGCGCGGTACCTGCCGCGGCGATTGGCGGTATCGGCACGCTGGTGGTGGTGGGTCTGTGGATGGCGCTGTTCCCGCATTTACGCAAGCGCCAGAAGCTGGAAAACGATGTCGATGCCGCATAAAAAAACCGGCCCATGGGCCGGCGACAGTGAGCGTCCAGTCATACCGCTAATCACAGACTAAGGCGCGACGGGGGACGGCGCGCCTCAGGAGAGGGCCATCAGGCCCCTGTTTTTCCCAGGTTGGCGTCAAAGGTTTGCCAGCTTTCGCGCATATCCACTACGCTGCGGGTTTTGCGCGCCTCATCGATTTTTATGGCGGTGAGGCCCGCTTCCAGCGCGTCCACAACTGAAACTTTCAGCGGTGTTCCCTGTTTAATGTGTTTTACAATCTCTTCCGCCATCAGCGCGTCGGCACCGTAGTGGCCATCGTAAGCGTTGCCGCTGTAGGCGGTATCGACCTCTTTCTCGCCGCTGCGCGCATTGTGGACGCGGAAATAGTTGCGAACGAAATCCCCTTCCGCCATCCCGTCGGTACCGATGACGCAGAAGCGACGGAACTCATCCGGCACGTTCAGATTGGCGTGAAAGGCGAGGGTCGCTCCGCCCGCGTATTCAATCAGGGCGGTCTGGTAGTCGACAATATCCGCATCGCTGTCAAACACCGCATCGGTACTCGACCAGCCGCTTGGCTTGATATGGTAGACCTCGGAGTCAGCAGTTACCGTCCCCTGCGGCGCATGCGCCGGGGTAAAGGATTTACGGCCGCCAAAGCTGGCCACCCGCACCGGTCGTTGCTGCATCAGCCCCTGATAAAGATCGATGTCGTGGCAGCATTTTTCCAGAATGTAGGGACCGGCATATTTTTCCAGCCGCCGCCAGTCGCGCTGGAAGAATGCGCCATGGTAAGGCTTGATATGCTCTGTCGCCTCAATTGACGTGATTTCGCCCAGCTGACCGGCGTCGCGTGCGGCCAGCAGATCGTGATAGAGCGGCGAATAGCGCAGTACCAGCCCAACCAGAATGCGCGCCTCGCCATATTGACGCACCAGCTTCGCCATCTCCATGGTCTGCTGTTCGTTGATCACCACCGGTTTTTCGGTAAAGACGGTATAGCCCGCCGCCAGCGCCTGGCCCACATGCTCCAGGTGGAGAAAATTAGGTGAACCCACCAGCACTACATCCATACCGCCGTGCTGCAGTAATGCCTCAGCCGAGTCAAACGCCTCTCCCGGATCGATACCAAAACTATGCAGATTAGGCAGCCCGGCGGGAGCCGGGTCGTAATAGCCCACCACTGAGAAGGCGTCGTCAGCGTTATTGAACTCTTTGATGACGTGGGACAGACGAAAGCCAAGACCGATAATGCCTACTTTCATGTTAAACCCCTGATCCTGAAATCGGATAGCGCAGAGCCCGCTCATAGCCAGGCGCGACTGTTGATAATCTGAACGCCAACTTATTACGCTAGAAAAACTAATGTCAATATCGCGCTGCAAAATTTGCAGAGGAGGTTTTATTTATCTTTATGTAAATTAAGATGAAAACCCGTATATTTTTTTGCGATATTTATTTGTTATTGCGATTTAAGTTTTTTTACCCTATCGTTCGCTCATTATGGCTACAACTCTTAACCAGTGGAGGCGGGAGGAAACGCGTGCAATCACACTATCTTCTTGGCATTGATGGTGGCGGCACCCAGTGTCGCGCGCGGTTAACCGACCTTCAGGGTACGGTACTGGCGGAGGCCGCTGGCGGGCCTGCTAACGTCTGGTCACAGTATGAGACCGCTCTGTCCAGCGTCGGGCAGCTGATCGACACGGTATTTGTACAGGCCGGACTGTCACCAAAGATGCTGGCACAGACCTCGCTGGTCGCCGGATTAGCTGGCGCTAACGTCGCGTCGGTACAGGCGCGGCTGGCCAGCTGGCAGCCAGTATGTGCGGCTTTACAGGTGGTCAGCGATGTAGAGATCGCCTGCGCGGGCGCCCACGGCGGGCAGCCTGGTGCGGTGTTCATTACCGGCACCGGTAGCCAGGGCGCCGCCTGGGATGGTGCACGCTTCACGCTGCTGGGCGGCTGGGGCTTTGCCCTCTCCGATCATGGATCGGGCGCGGAGCTGGGCCGTCGTGCGCTGCGCCTGGCGCTGCTGGCTCACGAAGCGATTGTCGGGCAAAGCGATTTTACTTATCAGCTGATGGCGCAATTTGATCACAGTCCGGAAACCATGCTGTTGTGGACCCGTACGGCCGCGCCCGCTGACTGGGCGCGAGTGGTGCCGCAGGTTTTCGCCGCCGCTGCTGCCGGTGACCATCATGCGCAGGACCTGTTGCGGCAGACGGCTGAAGATATCGGCCTGATGGTGCGTCGACTTACGGCGCTAAGCTCCGGGCGTGTGGCGCTGATGGGCGGCCTGGCGGCGCCGATTCATCGCTGGCTGGCCGCCGATATCCAGGCCCGGCTGGTGATGCCGCAGGGTGACGCGTTAAGCGGAGCGCTGACGCTTGCCCGCGCGCATCCTGCTTTATCGTCCGATAACGTCACTCCGGCACAGCTACCCAGTCACTGACCGGAAGCCTGCTGGTTAACGACAGGGATATAACCCGAGGAATTTATGACCGCTCCCAACGTGACCGCGCGCATTCTGCGGTTGATTGTTGAAAACGCGCCGATTAGCCAGTCCGATCTTAAGGTCCGCAGCGGCCTGAGCATGTCGACGGTCTCGCAGGCGACCAATCGCCTGCTGGCACAAGAGATTGTGCAGGAGCTGGGGCTGCGTCGCGTGTCGATGGGACGGCCCAAAACGCTGCTGGGGCTCAACCCCGATCGCGCCAGCGTAATCGGCATCCAGCTCAACGCTGAACGTAACCTCATCGTGATGACCGATCTCAGCGGCAATTTGCTGGGCGAACAGCAGATGCCTTCTGGTCCCCTGACGCCGCGCCAGCTCGGCGATGCGCTGGCGAAATTCCTGCGCGGCGTTGAAGAGAAGCGGGTCGGCGCCATCGGTCTGGCGTTATCGGGGCTGGTAGACGCTGAAAACGGCTACTGCATCCGCTCGAAAGTACTCGACTGGGAGAACGTGCCGGTCGCGCGTCAGCTGGAGGAACGCTTCTCGCTGCCGGTCTTTATTGAGAATGATGCCAACGCGATGGCGATGGCGGCGCTGGTATTTGGCCAGCTCGGCACGGCTCAGTCGGCGGTTATCGCCACCTACGGCAAGGGCATTGGTGCCGGGATCATCCTCAATCGCCAGCTCTACCGGGGGCGCCACGGCAAAGCGGGCGAGATTGGTAACGGGCTGGTCGGCGACGGCTCGCTGCGGTTGCTGGAGGACGTGGCCTCCTCCCGCGCTATTTTGCAGCGGGTGGCGGAGCACGAGCCAACTGCGCTAACCACACTGCAGTCGCTGGATCAGCGTCCGACGCCAGAGGTGCTGGCAGCGCTGGAAGAGGCGGGGCGTGAGCTGGGGATCTCGCTGGCAAATCTGTCGGTGGCCTACGATCCCGATGTGGTGTATCTGGCGATGGAGCCGCATATGGCGTCGCGCATTCTCCTCGATCACATCACCCAGAGCTTCCAGGCTTACCGGCTGAAGCTGACGCCGCATATGACGCCATTGCAGTTCCTGACCGAGTCAAACCGCATGTGGGCGCTGGGGGCGGCGGGCTTTGCCGTTAACCGCCTGCTTGACCTGCTGGCGGCGCAGGCCGATGAAGAGCCGGTAACCTGATACCGGCTGTCAAAGAAAACGGGCGCCGCAGCGCCCGAAAATCCTGTTCGCTTCTCTTAACGTAGCCGTTCTCCGCGCTCGTCAAACAGCAGGCAATGAGCGGCGGAAATGCCCAGTTCTACCTGTGCGCCCAGCTCGCGCGCATGCGCTTCGCGCTCCTCAACCACCAGCATCTGTTCACGCCCAATGTCGAGATAGAGATAGTTGGTGTGGCCGAGCATTTCGCTAAACGACAGCTCACCCTGAAAGCGCAACGCCTCTGGCGTCTGCATCACCGGCTGAAAATGCTCCGGCCGAATGCCCAGCGTTACCGCTTGCCCCTCGCGGCAGGGCGCAGCAACGCGCAGCACCAGGCTGTTAATCTTCAGCTCCGGCACCCGCAGCTGCACTTCGCCTTTGCCAACCGCGCTGATTTCAGCGTGCAGGAAGTTCATCCTGGGCGAACCGATGAAGCCGGCGACGAAAAGGTTATCGGGATCGTGATAGAGCGTTAACGGCGCGCCAACCTGTTCAATGCGACCCTGACGCAGCACCACAATGCGGTCAGCCAGGGTCATCGCCTCCAGCTGATCGTGGGTGACATATATCATGGTGTTGCCTAGCGAGGCGTGCAGCCGGGCAATCTCAATCCGCATCTGCAACCGCAGCTCCGCATCAAGATTAGAGAGCGGCTCATCGAACAGGAAAATCCGCGGACGGCGAATGATCGCCCGACCAATCGCCACGCGCTGCCGCTGCCCGCCAGAGAGCGCGCGCGGCAGGCGGTCAAGGAGTTCGGTCAGGTGCAGACGCGCCGCCGTTCGCTCAATCGCCTCGGCAATCTCTGCCTTTGATTTTTTCATCACCTCAAGTGGATAGGCCAGATTTCCGCGCACCGTCATATTGGGATAGAGCGCATAAGACTGAAAGACCATGGCGATGCCGCGTTCGGTGGCGGGCTGCTGCGTCATGTCCTGCTCCTCAATCAGCAGCTGCCCGCTGCTGATCTCCTCCAGCCCGGCGATCATGCGCAGCAGCGTCGATTTACCGCAGCCGGAAGGCCCGACAAATACGACAAACTCACCGCTGTTGATCGTCAGATCGATGCCATGAATGACACTGACGTGCTCGTAAGACTTCTTCACATTCTGCAAGCGCAGGCTGGTCATCGGCTACCTCACTCAGAGTATCTGGCCCATGTAAATGGCGTTGCTGCGCATGATCGGCGTGAATCCCATGCGCTGATAGAAAGCGCAGACCTGCTCGTTTTGCAGGCTCACGCCAAGGTGTACGCCGCTGACGCCTGCCGCCCGTAACGCTTCCAGTTCATGCTCAATCATTTTGCGTCCCCAGCCCCCTTTTTGCGCCGCTGGCAGCAGGTTGATGTGCAGATGCGCTGGCCACTGCGCCACCAGCGCGTCAGCTGCACTGTCGGGCTGACGGATGGCGTCGAGCACTTTATTATCAAGCGGCGCGCTGGCGGTACGCTGGCGATATTTCTCCTGCCATAACGGCCACCATTCCGCCTGCAGCTGCGCCTCGAAGGCTCGCGTATCGGGCGCGGCTACCACATAACCCATTACCTCGCCGCCGATCTCCAGCACAAAGGCAAAATCAGGCGCGAAGCGCGCATAGGGTACGGCAAACCGCTGGCCGGGATAGTCCGGATCAGAGTAAAGCGCGCGGGCATCGCCTCCGGCATCGGCTGTCTCCAGGCAGATGCGGTAGAGCGCCGGATAGTCCGCCGGGGTGGCCGGACGAATGACACCTTGATTCGCCATAATGCATTCTCATAAGTGGGTGAGAGGGGCAGTCGATGAACCGGCCCGCAGATGAAAAGTTACGTTAGTGAAAGCGGACTTAGTTTTCAAGATAGAATAATTATCTTATCGCACTAACGCATCGGGTTCGGCAATCTTTACCGGTATCACCTTTCACAACTGTGATCGCCAACACGCACGACAGGCGGCGTCTGAGGCTGACTTTCAGAACTGGAAAAACGGAAAAATGTGAGCGTGATAGGATTTTCATATGTTTTATCATGGGGTTATTTTGCAATGGTGACGTTGATATTTTGTGCTGAGGAAAGACGTTCGGGTGGCGTTCCGCTGCGGTCAGGTCGCGGATAGCCAGCGCGGCATGCTGATTTTGCCGCCACAATGCTGTTTATTTGCGCGTGCTCACAGCGTTGCAATTTCACCGGCTGGCTGTTTGACTTTATTTTTCTATTAAAGTAAGTATGGATAAGCGTGTGATGTAAAAGGCTTCAGCCTGCGGGATGGCGGGCGGTGAGATGAAAGGATGCCGACCCTGGTCTGGAGAAGGTGAGCATAATGTCTGTTTCCTCAGTTCGTTCGTTCCGAATTCGCAATGTGGGTCGGCTATTGGCGGCGGGCTTGCTGGCGGGCAGCGTTGCGCACGTTGCACAGGCCGCCGTTACCCTCAATGAGTGGGATATCTATAACTATCCGCAGCAGACAGCTGCCGTGGACGAGGGCATTAAAGCCTTTTCGCAGCAGAATCCAGGCATTGTGATTAACCGGTCGGTACACTCGTTTGAAGATACGCGTATTCCGCTCAAGCTGGCGCTCACCGCTGGCGACGGGCCGCAGATCGCCCAGGTGAATCAGGGCGGCGGCGATATGGGCTCCCTCGTGAAAGATAAACTGCTGGTGCCGCTGGATAGCTATGCCAGCGCCGACGGCTGGACCACACGCTTCCCCGACTCGATTCTTAAACGTAACCGCTGGTCAGACAGCGGCGAATTCGGCAGCGGCAAACTGTACGGCGTCGCCAGCCTCGGTGAAATGGTTGGGCTTTACTACAACAAAGCGCTGCTGGATAAAGCGGGCATTGCGGTTCCCAAAACCCTGGCTGAGCTGGAGAGCGCCATGGCGAAGCTGAAACAGCAGGGCACCGCGCCGATGATGCTCGGCCTGCTGGATGGCAACATGGGCCAACAGCTGCTCAGCACCCTGTGGCAGGCGCAAATAGAAAGCCACGACCGTAAGGCGCTGGACAATCTGATTTACGATGTCGGCGGCAGCTTTAAGGATGACAAGCTGGTGAAGGCCGCCACCATGATGAAGCGCTGGACAGACAACGGCTACTTTTTCCCGGGCTTCCAGGGGATCGGTCACGATGACGCCGCGACGCTGTTCCAGAACAATCAGGCGGCCTTCCTGGTGAGCGGCACCTGGTACCTCGGCCAGTTTAAAGACAATAAAGATATTCACTTTGCCGCCATGCCCGCCGGTGACGGCGTGAAGCAGCCGCTGATGGTGGGCGGTACCGATCTGGCCTTCTCAGTCACCAGCACCGTGAAGGGTAAAGAGCAGCAGGATGCGGCGGCGAAATTCATTAACTATATGGTGTCGGATGAGATGGCTGACCGCTGGCTGAAGATCGGCTTCCTGCCTGCCAGCACCAACAAGACGGCCAAAATGCCGACGGACAATCCGCTGCTGGCGGAGGCGTATCAGGTGTGGCTGACGCTCAACGACTATGACGGCCTGGGCCACTACGTTGACTGGGCGACGCCGACCATGAATGCCGAGCTGAATCAGAACGTTCAGCTGCTGCTGGCCGGCCGGCAGACGGCCGACCAGATGATCGCTAATTTTGACGACAACTATCAGCGTTACCTGAAAACCCTGAAACATTAAGCCGGTGGCCCGGCCTATTGCCGGGCCTGAGTGTCGTTCTGAGCCACGAGTACGGTTATGTTGAATCTAAGCGGTTGGCGTAATTTTCTCTATGTTCTGCCTGCAGTGCTGGTCTACGCGGTATTTCTGCTCTTTCCATTGCTGGCCTCGCTGGGCATCAGCTTTACCGAGTGGGACGGCACCTCGCTGCCGCTGTTTAGCGGTGTCAGCAACTATCTGCGCATGTTCAGCGATCCGGTATTCTGGATTGCGCTGGGTAATAACGCCATCCTGATGCTGTTCTATACCCTGTTGCCCATTAGCGTGGGTCTGTTGCTGTGCAGCTTTTTGTATGACACGCGCAGTAACAGCGAACGAAGCGTGCTGCGTATTCTCTTCTTTCTGCCCTATATCATGCCGATGGCGGTGCTGGGGGTCGTATGGCGCTGGCTGTATAACCCGGCGTTTGGCCCGATCGATCAGGTACTGCGCGCTATCGGCTTGCCGCAGCTGGCGATGTCGTGGCTCGGTGACTTTACCTGGGCGCTGCCCGCCGTCGGCTTAGTCGCTACCTGGTACTTCTTCGGCTTCTGTCTGGTGCTGTTTATGGCGGGGCTGCAGCGGATGGATCCTTCTCTGCTGGAGGCGGCCGATCTGGATGGCTCCTCGCGTCGCCAGAAGTTTATGCGAATCACTCTGCCGGGCCTGCGGCCCGAGTTGCGGATCGCGCTGCTGTTGACGGTTATCGCCAGCCTGAAGGCGTTTGATCTGGTCTATGTGATGACCCAGGGCGGGCCGGGCACCTCGACCATGGTCACCAATATCTTCATGTATAAGCAGGGCTTTGACCTGCACTACTTTGGCTATGCTTCATCGGTAGCGGTGTTCAGCATGCTGATCGTGTTAGGGATTAACTACCTGATACACCTGGCTTTAAAGGAGCGTTACTGATGCGAAGTACGCTGGTGATTTCACGCGCGCTGATCTGGATTGTTGCGCTGATGACCATCCTGCCGTTTCTGATGGCGCTGATGACCTCCTTCAAAACCCAGATGGAGCTGTTTCAGGGCGTGTTCACGCTGCCCGCCTCGTTTAGCATCAGAAACTACGTTACCGCCTGGCAGCAGGGGCATTTTAACATCTACTTCCTTAACTCAGTGCTGGTGGTCATTCCTGTGGTGCTGTGCAGCGTGCTGCTTGGGATTCTGGCGGGGTTTGGCTTCGCCTGGCTGAAAATTCCCGGTAAAAAAGGGATTGCGGCGCTGCTGGCGCTCGGTATGGTGCTGCCGAGCGAGGCGTTTATCATTCCGCTCTATCATGAACTGCGCTGGATGGGGCTGACGAATACCTACCTGGCGCTGATCCTGCCGCAAATCGCTTTGTCGCTGCCGTTTACCACGCTGATGATCGCCAGTGCCTTTCAGCAGGTGCCGAAAGAGCTGATAGAAGCTGCGGTGATGGATGGCGCGTCGCGGGTCAAAATCCTGTGGGGTATTCTGGTACCGGCGATCTGGCCGACGTTGTCGACGCTTGGTCTATTACTCTTTATCTGGACCTGGAACGAATTCCTTATTCCCCTCATTCTGGTCAACAAAGATGAACTGCGCACTCTGCCGATTGGCATGATGTTCTTTCAGAACAAAAACACTATCGATATTCCGGTACTGATGGCGGGCGCGATGATTGTCATTATGCCGCTGATAGCGGTGTTCCTGATTTTCCAGCGGAAATTTATCAGTGGCGTGACCGAAGGCGCCGTGAAGTAATGCGAAAGATGTCATATGGCGCGGCGCAGTGGCGGCCAGACAAAGGTTTGCAACGCCAGAACGTGCTGCAATTCTTCCTCCTCACTGTTGCGGGAGCCGCATAATGCACCTTTCCCTTGCTGATTTTCATCCTGCCGCCGATGGCGAAACCCTGGATACGGCGGTGCTGCAATACGCCATGGATCAGATCGCTGCCGCGGGCGGAGGACGCCTGACGGTGCCTGCCGGGCGTTACCGCAGCGGCTGCCTGAATCTGCCCTCTGATTTTGAACTGCACCTTGAAGCGGGCGCAGTGCTGATCGCCAGTCAGCGGCTGGCCGATTACCAGCCGTTCCAGGCGCTGAGCAGCGCCGAGAAGTCGCACAATGTGCTGCTCTACGCCCTTGGCCAGCGCAATCTCACCATCAGCGGCACTGGCCGCATTGACGGCGACGGCGAAGCCTGGTTCGCCGCCGGGCGTGACGAGCAGGGCTACCGGCTGCCGCGCGCTGACAGGCCGCGCATCATTGTGTTTGAAGATTGCGAACAGGTGCGGCTGGAGGACGTTACCATTGTGCAGGCCCCGATGTGGACCGTGCATCTGGTGAGCTGCCGGCATGTGCATATCAACCATCTCACCATCGACAACGCCATGACTATGCCGAATACCGACGCGCTGGATATCGACAGCTGCGAAACGGTGTTTGTCAGCAACTGCTACCTCAGCGCTGCCGATGACGCAATCTGTATTAAAACCACCCACAAACCAGCGGCGCTGCGGCGTCCGGCACGGCAGATTATGATTACCAATTGCCAGCTGCGCAGTTACAGCTGCGCCTTTAAGATAGGCACCGAAACCTGGGATGATGTGGAAGATGTGACGGTCACCGGCTGCACCATATTTGACTCCAATCGCGCCGTAGGCATCCTGTCTTGCGACGGCGGCACCCTGCGGCGTCTGCTGTTCAGCCAGCTGACCTTTGTCTGCCATTATGCGCCGCCGTGCCACTGGGGAAAGGCCGACCCGCTGTTTATTTCAGTACGCAGCCGTCGCCCTGACATTATGCCTGGCAGGGTTGAGCAGGTGCAGTTCAGTAATATCGTCGGCGTGGCGGAAGGAGCGATCAACCTGCATGCGGCGCGGCCGGGCGATATCCGCGACGTGCTGATCGCCAGTGTGCAGCTGCGCCAGACGCTGAGCCATGATAGCGCGCAGGGACAGTATGATATTCGGCCGCCGTGCAACCCGGACGCGCCGACCGGCATGGGACTGGATAATGCGTATAAGCTCGACCCCAGAACCGGCGAAGCGTACGGCGTAGAGCGTTATCCTGACGGCCTGCCCGCGCTGTTCGCGCGCGGCGTTGAGAACCTGCGCTGGCATCACCTGGCGGTTGAGCGGCCTGAGCCGCTGCCGCCAGGCTGGCATGCAGAGCTGTTCGACGTGGATTAAGCGTTGAGCGCGGCGGCGATCGCGGCGCCAAGCGCTTCGGTGCCTGCGTCGCCGCCAAGATCGCGCGTCAGGCATTCGCCCTGCGCCAGCGTGCGTTCGATAGCGTCGAGCACCGCGTCGCCCGCCTCTTTATAACCCAGGTGTTCCAGCATCATCGCGCCGCACCAGATCTGGCCGATGGGATTCGCCACGCCTTTACCGGCGATATCGGGCGCGGAGCCGTGTACCGGTTCGAACAGGCTGGGGAAGGTGCGGTCAGGGTTGATGTTAGCGGAGGGCGCAATGCCGATAGTGCCGGTACAGGCCGGGCCGAGATCGGAGAGGATATCGCCGAACAGGTTGCTGGCGACTACCACGTCGAACCAGTCAGGATGCAGCACGAAATTGGCGGTAAGAATATCGATATGATACTTATCGACTTTGACCTGCGGATAGTGCTCACCCATCGCCTCAACCCGCTTGTCCCAGTAAGGCATAGTGATGGCAATGCCGTTGGATTTCGTGGCGGAGGTCAGGTGCTTTTTCGGGCGGCTGTTTGCCAGCTCGTAGGCAAATTTCAGGATGCGATCGACGCCGGTGCGCGTCATCACGGTTTCCTGGATCACCACTTCACGCTCGGTGCCGGGGAACATCGTGCCGCCGACGCTGGAGTATTCGCCCTCGGTATTTTCACGCACCACGTAAAAGTCGATATCGCCCGGTTTGCGGTTCGCCAGCGGTGCCTTAACGCCGGGCATCAGGCGCACCGGCCGCAGGTTAACGTACTGGTCAAACTCGCGGCGGAACTGCAGCAGCGATCCCCACAGCGAGACCTGATCCGGCACGATCTCAGGCCATCCCACCGCGCCGAAGTAGATCGCATCGAAGGTTTTCAGCTGCGCAAACCAGTCATCGGGCAGCATCTTGCCGTGCTGCTGCCAGTATTCGGCGCTGGCGAAATCGAACCACTCCCAGCGCAGCGCGATGCCAAACTTCTCTGCCGCCGCATTCATCACGCGGATGCCTTCCGGCATCACCTCTTTACCGATACCGTCGCCGGGGATCACGGCAATACGATGGATTTTTTCAGTCACAGGGCACCTCACAGGGTTGATGTTCGAATTGTCTCCGCAGTATAACTTTGCATCACCGGGAAATAATTAGCCTGAAACGCAAGCCAATGTTGAATCAAAGTAAAGAATCCCGCACTTCGACCGACGATCTCGCCTTCTTTGTGCGTATCGCTACCCTTGGCAGCCTGACGGCGGCGGCGCGCGATCTCGGTTTATCGCTGGCGGCGGTCAGCAAGCGTCTCAGCCAGCTTGAGCGACGGCTCGGCGTGCAGCTGCTCAGGCGCACCACGCGGCGTCTGGAGCTGACGGCAGAAGGACGCCGCTATCTGGACGGCGCGCGTCCGCTGCTCGATCAGCTGGCGGCGCTGGAGGAGGCGGTAAGCGGCCAGACGCAGACGCTGCGCGGCACGCTGAATATCAACGCCTCGTTCGGCTTCGGCCGCCGCCACGTCGCCGCCTGCGTCTCGGCGTTCGCGGCTCTGCACCCTGATCTGTCGCTTTCGCTGCAGCTCAGCAGCCAGCCGCTCAATTTTCTCGATGCTAACGTGGATATCGATGTGCGCGTCGGCGAACCGCCCGATTCACGGCTGGTGGCGCGTCGGCTGCGCACCAATCCGCGCATCCTTTGCTGCTCACCCGCTTACGCGGCCCGCTGCGGACTGCCCGCCGATATTCATGGACTGGCGCAGCACAACTGCATTCTGCTGCGCCAGCATGAAGGGGATTTTACCCTGTGGCGCTTTGTTAAGGGGGATGAGAGCGTCAGCCAGAAGGTTCGTGGCAGCCTGCTCACTAATGACGGCGAGGTGGCGATGCGCATGGCGCTGGACGGTCACGGCATCCTGCTGCGCTCGTGGTGGGATGCGCAGCACGCCATTGAACGGGGCGAGCTGCTGCACGTTCTGCCGGAATGGCAGGCGCCTGACGGTGATATTTTTGCGGTATGGCAGGCGCAGCGTCAGCTTCCGGCGCGTATTACCGCCTTTGTCGATTTTTTACAGGCGCGTTTACAGCAGGAGGCGTAACGCTGTCGCCGCGGCGGGTTAATATTTACACATTGATTGTTAATGAGTATGATTCTCATTCTTTTTGAGCGCTAACCGCTGCGGATTAACCGGGCGGAGGCGACTCATTTGCTAAGGGAGTCATGCATGAAACCTCTGTTCAGTCCGCGCAACGCCGCGCTTGCTCTGGCGATTGCCGCCGCTTTCGGCCTGACAGCCTGTCAGGCCCCGGCGAAAAAAGTCGAAGCCCCGACCGCTGCCGCGCAGCCCGTCGCCTCACAGGTGAAACAGCGCGAACTCGCCTTCGGCCTCTACGAGATGGCCTACGCGCCGGGCGCCAAAGCGCTTTACGTCGCCAGCGCTGACGCCTTTAAGGATGTCAGCGGCGGCGTCATCTATCGCCTCGATCCCGCCACGCTGGAGACCACCGGCAAAGGCTATACCGATCTGAAAAACTTCGGTATGACCATGAATGATGACGGCAGCCTGCTCTACGTGACCAACACGCTGGATGGCGGCGTCTCGAAGATCGATCCGGTGAAGGGCAAGGTGCTGGCGCGCACGCTGTTCAGCGAGCGCAACGAGAAGGGATCCCCGTTCGGCGCGCGCGAGATCTTTCTGCATGACGGCCTGCTCTATATCGGTGGCGTGGGCGATCCCGGCGTGATCTGGGTGGTAGACGCGCAGACCATGAAGCTGAAAACCCGTATTAAAAACGCAGGCAAGTGGGTCACTGGCATTATCTATTCCCCCGTCACCGATCGTATTTACGCTGCGAACGGCGGCGGAGAGATCCTGGCGATCAACCCGCGCAGCCATAAGATCGAGAAGCGCCTGACCGCAGGCGACGGCAAAGAGTATCTGCTGCTGAATATGGCGGAAGATCCGGCGACGGGCCGTCTGTTTGTCACGGACAACTCCAAAGCGAAGACCACGCTGGTGTTCGATGAGCGTACGGGCAAGGTGATCAAACGTATCGACGGCGACGCGCTGGGGATTAAATTCAACGCGAAACGCAACGAGATCTATATCAGCCAGCGTGAATCGAAAAAGGTGCTGCAGCTTGACGCCACCACCTATGCGGTGAAAAACAGCTGGTCGTTCGAGGGACATCCCAACAGCCTGCTGGTCACGCCGGATGGTCAGACGCTCTATGTCACCGTCAAGCAGGGCTTTAATAAGGACCACAGCAGCAAAGGTCCGGACAGCGTGGCGCGTATTCAGCTGAACTAAAGCAAAGCGTCGTACGGAATAGCCATGGCGGGCGCAGCGGGTGCCCGAAAACAAAGCGTCCCGCGCTATGGATAACGCGGGACGCGCTGACATCAATGCTGACTTTGGCCTTTTTGCGACGGGATCATGCAACCCGCGTCGGCACGCTGTCAGCTTTTAAGGGGGCGCCGTCAGGCGTCCCTTTTTACTTCTCGACGCCCTGCACCAGCACCACGCGATACTCCGCGCCTTTCAGGCGGTGCGCTTTGGCTTCCTGGTATTCCGGGCTGTCATACCAGCCGTGCGCTGCTTCTACCGTCGGGAATTCTAGCACCACAACGCCGTCCGCTTTTGGCCCTTCCAGCGTCTCCAGCTCACCATAAAACGCCAGCGGCGTAACAGGGTGATCGCCGCGCGCTTTGCCCGCCTTTTCGCCGTAGATAGCGAACTCTTCAGGGTTGGTAATTTTGTCGCGAATAAAGATTACATATGCGCTCATTGTCGGCTCCTTTACGCCTGGCGTTTATCTTCGGTGTTGGTATCAAAATCGGATGCGTCGTGACGCTCGTGCAGCTGATCGGCCGGTTCGCCCATCACGCGGTTTACTTTGCGCCCGCGGATCACCGCTGGACGTTCCGCAATCTCCTGCGCCCAGCGCGCCACGTTTTTATAGGATTTCGCATCGAGGAACTCGGTCGCGCCATACTGGTTGTTCAGCACCAGCCCACCGAACCACGGCCAGGTCGCGATATCGGCAATGGTATAGGCGTCGCCGCCGAGGAAGCGGCTCTCCGCCAGACGGCGATCCAGCACGTCGAGCAGGCGCTTGGTCTCAAGCGTATAGCGGTTAATGGCGTATTCGATTTTCTCCGGCGCGTAGTGATAGAAGTGGCCGAAGCCGCCGCCGACGAAGGGCGCTGCGCCCTGTAGCCAGAAGAGCCAGTTCAGCGCTTCGGTACGGCCTGCCAGGTCTTCAGGCAGGAAATGGCCGAACTTATCCGCCAGGTAAAGCAGGATATTGCCGGACTCGAACACGCGCAGCGGCGGGTTCACCGAATGGTCGCTGAGCGCCGGAATTTTTGAGTTCGGGTTGATATCAACAAAGCCGCTACCGAACTGATCGCCTTCGCCGATGCGGATCAGCCAGGCGTCATACTCAGCTTCCCTGACGCCGACCGCCAGCAACTCTTCCAGCAGGATGGTTACTTTCTGGCCGTTCGGCGTGCCGAGCGAGTAGAGCTGTAACGGATGTTTGCCGACCGGCAGCGCTTTTTCATGGGTCGCGCCTGCGATGGGACGGTTGGTTTTCGCGCCGTTGCCTTTGGCTTCCGGATCCCATTTCCAGACTGTTGCGGGCTGATAACTGTTTTCCGACATAGTGTGGGTTCGCCTTGTTGATGAGAGTTTGTCAGACGTCTCTGAGTGTAGCAGGGCGGATAATTGCGGTTTAACTCTGCTGGCGTTCGCTAATCGACGTTCTCCTGGGTATAGAGCATAAAGTCGACGCGCCCCTCCTCATAAGTAGAAAAATTTCCGCCTTTTTCCAGCTGCTGCAAAAGCAGGTTAAGCGCCAGCTGGGCGTGACGCTGGGTATTCTGATCGAGCGTTAAGGTGAGGATGCGCTGCTGCAACAGGCGGCGCGTCGTGGCGTAAAGTTCATGCGTAATGTAAACCACGTCGCGTTCGCGGCGGTGGCGCGCCAGCGCCTGCGAAATCTCGCTGTTGCCGAGACCAGTATTATAGATGCCGACAATCGCGGTCGACTCCACCAGCGCCTTCTCCAGCAGTTTGCTGATGCGCTCGCGCTCCTCCTGTCCGGCCAGCACTTCGCGCAGCGCCAGATGCGGGAAGCGCTGCTGCAAAACGTCGCGAAAGCCTTCAATACGCTGGCGATGCGCGCGATAGTCGACGCGGCCGCTGATCATCAGCACCTCGCCCGCGCGGGCCAGCATGCTGCCCATCATCAGCCCGGCGGTGCGTCCGGCTTTAAGCTGATTGATGCCTACATGCAGCAGCCGCTCGGCATCGGGCAGATCGGAAACCAGCGTAATCACCGGCACGTTGCGCGTTTTGCAGTCGCGTAGCGCCTGATAAATCGCAGGATGTTCATGAGCGAAGACCATCAGCCCATCCATCCTGCGGCTGCTGGCGAGAATATGCGCCGCCAGCTTCTCCGGCGCGTTTTCGGCGATAAAGGTGCGCTGCAGGCGCAGGCGGCGATAGCCGAGCGCGTCGGCTAACTGCTGAAAATCCTGCGCCAGCTGCTGAAAGAAAAAGGAGTCGTTGCCGCTGAGGATCACTTCGATTTGCCACGGCTGGCGGTGCTCTTCCGGCAGGATGCGGTTAAGGCCCGCCGCGCGCGCTGCGTCCAGTACCTTTTTCGTCATCGCTGGCGACACGCCGCCGCGTTCGTTGAGCACCCTGTCCACGGTCGCCACGCCAACGCCTGCGGCGCGCGCCAGGTTGCTGAGCGTCATTCGCTTCATGCTGAGTGAATTCCATCAATTTCTGCGTTCAGCCAGCCTGACAGAACGGGCTATTTTGACAAGGCCAACCATCCTGAACTGTGAAGAGGAAACCGAAAATGTTGCCAGTAACTCAACGCGTTGCCCTGATTGGCAGCGGCTTTATCGGCCAGGTTCACGCTGCGAATCTGGCGGCGCACCCTGGCGCGCATCTGGCGCTGGTGTGTGACCTCGACGCGACGCGCGCCGACGCGCTGGCGCAGCGGTACGGCGCGCGTGCTGGCCGCGTCAGCGAGGCGCTTAGCCGCGACGATATCGACGCGGTGCTGATCGCCAGCTCGACGCCGACCCACGCCGACTTTCTGGCGCAGGCGGTGAATGCGGGCAAGGCGGTCTATTGCGAAAAGCCTATCGACCTGTCGCTGGCGAAGGCGCGCGCGGTAGTGGAAAGCATCACGCCGCTGAAGGTGCCGGTTACCGTCGGCTTCAATCGCCGTTTCGACCGCAGTCACCAGCAGCTTAAGCAGCAGATTCAGCAGGGCGCGATTGGCGTGCCGGAGCTCATCCAGATGGCGTGCCGCGCGTCGGAAATGCCGTCGCTAGAATACCTGCGCGCGTCGGGCGGCCAGATGCGCGACCAGGCGATACACTTTTTCGATCTGCTGCGTTTTCTCACCGGCGATGAGGTAGAGGCCATCGGCGCGCTGGGTGCGACGCTGGCGCAGCCTGCGCTGCGCGAACTGGGCGATGTCGATACCTCGGTGCTGATTATGCGGCTTGAACGCGGCGCGCTGGCGCAGCTCGACAATACGCGGCGCACCGCTTACGGCTATGACGAGCGCATCAGCGTGGTGGGATCGAAAGGAATGCTGGCGTCTGAGCCGCAGGCGACGCGCGGCGCGACGCTTTATCAGGCAAGCGGCATCACTCAGCCCGGCCTGTTCCCGGACTGGTTTAGCCGCGTGCGCGACACCTACTACGCCCAGCTGGATGCGTTTCTGCGCCATCTCGGCGGTGAAACGGTGGCGGATCTGCCTGGCCTGATGGATGGCCTTCAGGCGCAGGCGATTGCCGAAGCGGCCTGTGAATCGCTGGCCAGCGGGCGTTTCGTTCAGGTGGAGCGGCTGGTGTAAAGCGATTACCGGCTCAGCAGCTCGCGTTCGATCAGCTCACGCGTCTCTACCGCCTGGACCTTCATCTTCTCCGGATAGCCGAACAGCGCGGAGGCGATAATGGATTCGCCGCCCACTTTATAGGTGCGGTTGGCGAAGTCCATCTCGCGCAGCGTCTGGAACAGGGTATCAAAGTCGACTTCGCCTTCGCCGACGCCGACGTGCTGGTGGATCGTGGCGTCCACGCCCGGCGGGTTAACGATATAGCGGCAGTGCTTGGTATGGTTCATGGTATCGGCGATCAGCACGTGAGAAAGATCGTCACCGGCATACTCCAGCATCGGCCTGACGTCGCCTTTACCGTTGTCGTAGAAAAAGGTGTGCGGCACGCTGTAGACATATTTCACGTTGTCGCTGCGGAACGATTTCACCATATCGGCGGTTTCGTTGCTGTTCTCGCAGAAATCCCACGGATGCGACTGGATTTCGACGCGAATATTCTCGCGTTCAAAAATCGGCAGCAGCTCTTCCATCGAGCGGTAGAACATCTCTTCGCAAATCTCCGGCTCGTTAGGGTTGCCGGACAGTTCGGTGTTGATCACCTGCACGCCCATTTCAACAGCGATTTCGATCATGCGCTTCCAGTTTTTCACCGCCGCCTGACGACGCAGCTCATCCGGGCCGGACCAGCGATAAACGACGATAAACGAGGAGATCTCTACCCCGGTGGCGTTTAGCGCGTTCTTATATTCGCGCATGATTTCGCGGCTGGCCTTCGGGTGCTTATAGAACGGGTTGATCTGCGGATGGGGCGATTGCTCGATATATTTATATCCCCACTCCGCCACCTGGTGCACCATGCGGGTGATGCCCATATCCCTGATTACATCCACATCAAAAGCGATTTTCATCTTAACTACTCCAGGCTTAAGTTAGCGTTCTTCGTTAAATACCACACCGATCTGCCGACGCGCCTCATCCATCGCGCGCAGCGTCAACAGCGACGTCGCCAGCGAGCGAACCGGCGAATCAGCGAGGCCCTGGCCGACGCACCAGGCGAAATGGTTGATTTCATGGCAGAGCTGCTGGTAGCGGTTAGCGTGTTCTTCCCAGTGCAGCGTGTGACGCCTGTCGCTGGAAACCAGACGGAAGTTGCCAGGCGCGTAGAACTGGCCGTCGAGGTAGAGCGTGGCGTCGCGTCCGGCGATCACCGCCGTGCCCGGCGTGTTGCTGAACAGCGTGGTGTGCAGCACTGACTGCATGCCCTGCGCATGGGTAAAGATCATCGCGGTCTGGCCGTTGACGCCGCCCGGCGCGGGTTCGCCCTGCGCAATAATGCGCTCGGGCGCGCCGCCGACCAGAATACTAAAGGCGACAAGATAGCTGCCGAGATCGAGCATCGGCCCGCCGGCGAGATCGGCATTGAAAATACGATGATCCGGGGTAAAAAATTCGCCGTGGTCGGCGATCAGGCTGTGAACTTCGCCCAGCGCGCCATCCGCCAGCAACTGACGGATAACGTCATATTTCGGCGCGAAGTCGCACCACATCGCCTCCATGCAGAGACGCTGTGCTCGCCGCGCCGCCTGCTGCAGCTCTTCGCCCTGACGCGCATTGAGCGCCAGCGGTTTTTCAATCAGGACATGTTTTCCTGCCTGCAACACGCGCAGGCCATCGGGAAAATGGTGGTTATGCGGCGTGGCGATATAGACCGCGTCGACATCATCGCGCGCCAGCAGCGCATCGATGCCGCCGCACGCATGAGGAATGGACCATTTATCGGCGAACGCCTGCGCTTTCTCACGGCTGCGTGATGAAACAGCAATCAGCTGCTGGCCGGTGTGGTGGCGCAGCGCGCTGGCAAAGTGATCGGCAATCCAGCCGGGGCCGACAATGCCCCAGCGCAGCGCAGGGATCTGTTGCGCATCGGGCAGTCGCGGAGCAGGTAAGGTAGAGGGAAACATAATATCTCCAGATTTATTCGCATGTTAATGGAGCGCGGCGGCTAACCGCTTCGTCCGCCAGGCTTTCACTATAGAAAGCCTGCTGCTGCCCTCTCTAACCCTTTGCTGATGGAATCCCATCAACCCTTCTGCTGGCAGAACGGGGAAATTTTTAACAAATGTATTTTCCAAATGAAATACGTTTAGAAATAAATATTTCATTATGCGAAGAGGATCAAATTTATAAGCGCTTTTTTATTAAAGAAGAGGCAGCGGCCGCCGCGTAGAGAGGAGAGCAACAGCGAAATTTCAGCGTCAGCCGGGCGGGGGAAATCGCTGTCACAAGGGATACCAGCGATGAAAATTGTCATGCGCGCAAGGGGCGCGACGCTGGAACGGGTGTGGCGACAGCACTCTGCATGCTGGCATCGTGAAAAGAGCTAAATCAGTTAGTTAATGATTTAAATGGGAAATTTAATGGCATGATGAAGTTAAAAATAACTATGATCGCTATCAAAGAATAAAAATTCCACAGTTGTTTGTTGCGGAAAAAATATTCGATACTCGCGGCAAAGCTACCTGCCAGGAGAGTGATCGTGACCATTCATATCGCCAATGCGCCCTGTAGCTGGGGCGTCGATAACCCTGATAATCCCTTTCTGCCGCCGTGGCAGACCGTACTACGTGAAGCAGCGCAGGCGGGCTACCGCAGCATTGAGCTGGGCCCCTGGCGCTATCTGCCCAGCGATCCTGAGCAACTCAGCCGCGCGTTGAATCAGCACGGCTTGTCGATCGTCGCCGCTACGCTGTTTGACGATCTGGTCAGCGAGGCGAATTTCCCCGCGATGGTCGACCTGACGCATAAGCTGTGTCGAACCCTGTCCCAGATCCCTACTGCAGAGAAGACCCACGGCGACAACGCGCCCGCGCCCTATCTGGTGATAATCGATTTCGGCAACCCTGAACGCGCCAGGCTGGCCGGGCAGTTTGAGCGCGCCCCGCGACTCGACGCGGCAGAGTGGCAGCGCCTGATGCGCCATATCAGGGAAATCAGCGAAATCGCCTGGCGCGACTACGGCGTGCGGCCGGTGATCCATCCGCACGCTGGCGGCTGCATTGAGTTCGCCGATGAGCTGGCGCAGCTGGCGCAGGACATTCCGCACGAGGTCGCGGGGCTCTGCCTCGATACCGGCCACCTCTATTATGCGGGCATGGACCCCATCGCCGCGCTGCGGCGCTACTGGCATCGCATCGACTATCTCCATTTTAAGGACGTCAACCACGCGGTGTGGCGCGATGTGCTGGCGCGCGGTGTCGATTTTTTCAGCGCCTGCGCCGAAGGAGTGATGTGTCCCATCGGGCAGGGCGCTATCGACTATCCGGCAGTGCGCGCTTTTCTGGCCGAGCAGGGCTATCAGGGCTGGATTACCCTGGAGCAGGAACGCGATCCACGCCAGTCCGACACCAGCCTGCGCGACGTCAGCGCCAGCCTGAGCTATCTCAAATCCATGGGTTTTTAAGGAGCAGAGGATGATTAACGGTACAAAAGCAGTGGATCGCGCCCTGCGCTGGGGCATGGTTGGCGGCGGCGGCACCAGCCAGATTGGCTATATTCACCGCTCTGCGGCGCTGCGCGACGGCAACTTCAGGCTACTGGCGGGCGCGTTCGATATCGATGCCGAGCGGGGCCGCGCTTTCGGCACCTCGCTGGGCGTTGCGGCCGAACGCTGCTATCCCGACTATGAAACGCTGTTCGCCGCGGAAGCGGCGCGCGAGGATGGCATTGAAGCGGTCTCTGTCGCCACGCCCAATAACACCCACTTCGCCATCTGCCGCGCAGCGCTCAATGCCGGACTGCATGTCGTCTGCGAAAAGCCGCTCTGCTTTACCACGCAGGAGGCGGACGAGCTGGAGCGGCTATGCAAAGCGAAAAACAAGCTGATCGGCGTGACCTATGGCTACGCGGGACATCAGCTGATCCAGCAGGCGCGGGAGATGATCGCGCAGGGAATGCTGGGAGAGATCCGCATCGTCAATATGCAGTTCGCCCACGGCTTTCATCATGAAGCCGTGGAGTTGCAAAATCCCAGCACGCGCTGGCGCGTCGATCCCCGATTTGTCGGACCCAGCTATGTACTGGGCGATCTGGCGACCCATCCGCTGTTTCTCGTTGAAACCATGGCGCCGCAGCTGAAAGTCAAACGGCTGCTCTGCTCGCGGCAGAGCTTTATCGCCTCGCGCGCACCGCTGGAAGATAACGCCTTTGTAATGATGGAGTACGACAATGGTGCGGTCGGTACGCTCTGGGCGTCGGCAGTAAACTGCGGGTCGATGCATGGCCAGAAGATCCGTATTGTCGGCGCGAAGGCGAGTCTGGAGTGGTGGGACGAACAGCCTAATCAGCTGCGCTATGAAGTGCAGGGCGAACCGGTGCGTATTCTTGAGCGCGGCATGCCGTACCTGACGCCGCGCGCGCTGGAAGAGGACCGCATTGGCGGCGGCCATCCTGAAGGCCTTTTTGAGGCCTGGTCGAATCTCTATCGCCGTTTTGCCCAGGCATTCGCCGCCAGCGATCGCGGTGACACCGCTTTTCTGCAAACCTTCTGGTATCCCGATGTTCATGCAGGTTTAGCGGGCGTGCGCTGGGTCGAGCAGTGCGTGAAATCGGCGGATGCGGGCGCGGTCTGGGTTGAGTGTTAGCGGCTCTCTGGCGCGCGCCGTTATTCGAATCCCGATGCGGCGAGGATATTTCGATGACGGGTTCCGCACAAAAGCAAAAACCCCCGCCGAAGCGAGGGTTTCAAATTCGTGGTGCCCGAACCCGGAATCGAACCAGGGACACGGGGATTTTCAATCCCCTGCTCTACCGACTGAGCTATTCGGGCAACGGGGCGCATTAAACCGTAATGGCCGCTTCGCGTCAACGCCTTTCCGGTAAAAAAGCGGGAAAACGTGACTGATTGCCTGATTTTCAGGCAGAAGCGGCAAAACCCTAAGCCAGCGCGCCGTTGGCGCGGCACAGCGCGATGCGTAGCACATCTTCCGCCAGCCGTTTGGCTGTAGCGACATCCTGTACATTACGCTTCACCAGCAGCTTGCTGAGACAGCCTTCCAGGATAAGCTCCAGCTGATCCGCCACCATCGTCGGATTATCCAGCCCCAGCTCCACCAGAATGCTATGGGTGAAGTGCCAGGAGGCCTGTTTCTGCTGTTCGGCAATCTGATGCACCGGCTGATCCGGCTGCGGATAAAAGCTGCAGGCCGCAATAAACAGGCAGCCAGGATAGCGCCCCTTTTGCACCTGTTCGCTCAGCACCTGATAGCGCGCCAGCAACTTCTGCTCGCCGTCGAACTTATCGCTGAGCAAAACCTGGCGCCGCCAGCTGTCGATCTGCTGGCCGTGATAGCGCAGCGCATCGTAGAGTAGGGCGTCGCTATCGGGCCAGAATTTCTCTAGCTGCGCCAGCGACAGTTCGCTGTCGGCAGACAGCTGCGGTAGTAATGACGTCGTCGCCGCCAGTCCATTTTTTTCGAGCACGTTCAACGTATGCTCGAGTATCTGTTCACGCTGCAAGTGACGTCTCCTCTCTGTACGAGTCCGCCTGTGGCGGAGTTACTCCAGTGTCGTTTAGCGCGTCCGATTCTGCAAATGCGCGCGGAAATCCTCAGCGTTGAGGAAGCCCGTCACGCGAGAATCCGGGATCTCATGGCCCTGCGCATTAAAAAACAGAATGGTCGGCAGGCCGAGCACCTGAAGATGCTGCAACAGGGCGTTATCCGTGGCGTTATTCGCGGTTACGTTAGCCTGCAACAGCTGAAAACGGCCCAGCGCTTCGCGCACGCCCGGATCGCTAAAGGTGTATTTTTCAAACTCTTTGCATGCCACGCACCAGTCAGCATAGAGATCGACCATGGTGACGCGGCCGTTAGCCTGCCGCAGCGCCTCGTCCAGCTGCGGCGCAGAGGCGATGCGCTGAAAGGGTAGCTGCGCTGCCGTCTGCGAGGCGGCAGGCGCGTTCCAGACCCACTCCTGTAACGGGCGGGCGCTGATTAGCGCCGCGGCCAGCATCACCATCTGCACGATACGCCATTTGCCGCCGTGGCCGCGCAGGCTGCTGCAAAACGCCCAGGTGAAGCCAGCGACGCCCAGCGCGCTCCAGAGCCGCGCTCCCCAGAGATCGCCCAGTACGCGCTCCAGTAAAAAGACCGGCAGCGCAAGAATAACGAAGCCAAAGCCCTGCTTGACCGTCTGCATCCAGGGACCGCTTTTCGGCAGCAGGCGGTTGCCGAACACCGTCACCGCAATCAGCGGCAGGCCCATGCCCATCGCGTAGAGCCACAGCGTGCCCGCACCGGCCCAGAGATTGCCGCTCTGGGCGATATAGAGCAGGATGGCGCTGAGCGGCGCAGTGGTGCAGGGCGAGCAGATCAGCCCCGCCAGCGCGCCCATCAGGAAGACGCCGGGCAGCGAACCGCCCTGCTGGCGATTGCTCCAGAGCGTCAGGCGCGTCTGGACGCTGGCGGGAAGCTGCAGCTGAAACAGACCAAACATCGAAAGCGCCAGCAGGGTGAAAATCAGCGACAGACCGATCAGGACATAAGGATGCTGCAGCGCCGCCTGAAAGCGCAGGCCCGCCGCCGCAACCACCACGCCCAGCAGCGTATAGGTGAGCGCCATGCCCAGGACATAGACTAACACCAGGCTAAACAGTCGCAGCAGAGAGCCGCTGCGCTGGCCGCCGAGGATAATCCCGGCGATCAGGGGATACATCGGCAGCACGCAGGGGGTAAAGGCGACGCCGATGCCGATCAACAGCGCCCAGAGCGGCGAGAAGGGCAGCGGCGTTGCGGGAGCGGGCGGGACGCTGACCGCTGGCGTCGCCGCGTCGGCGGCCACCGGCGTTAGCGGAATGGTGCGCGTTTCAGGCGGATAGCAGAAGCCTGCCGCCGCGCAGCCCTGATAGGTCACGACAAGGCTGGCGCCGCTGGCGGCCTGCTGTAGCTGTACCGGCACGCGGAGATCCTGCGGATAGATTTCGCTTTTGCCGTAGAACTCATCCTCATGCGGCTGGCCTGGCGGCAGCGCCACTGGCGCTATCTGCGCCTGGCGCGCGCTGAAATGAATCTGCTGTCGGTAAAGGTAGTAACCCTCTTTGACCTTCCAGCTGAGGGTCAGCTGATGGCCCTGCTGGCTGAAATCGAAGGCAAACGCCTGCTCCACAGGAACAAAGCGGCTATTGCCGTTAGAGGTGAAAATCGACGCCTGCGTCGGCAGCGCAATAAACAGCGCCAGCACAAAGGCGATCAGGCAAGAGATGCGTGCAGCCATGACAAGTATTCACTGTCTCCATGTTGAACCGGGAGCGCCAGCAGTTCAGGCACATCGTAAGGATGTTCGCGCTTAAGCAGATCCATCAGCGCCTGCTGGTGCGTCGTATCGCTTTTTAACAGCAGCTGAACTTCGCTAGCCTGCTCAAGTTTGCCTTGCCAGACGTAAAGCGAAGTTGCGCCGGGCAGCAGCGTAACGCAGGCGGCAAGCTTCGCTTCCAGCGCCTGGGCAGCGAGCCGACGCGCGCAGGCTTCATCCGGCGCGGTACAAAGAATCACAACGGCGTTCATTGCGTCGCTCCTGTTGCGGAAAGCGAGGATGATAGCACGCTCGCGGCGCTTCAGGCTTTACAGGTTGTAACGGCGCTACAGCACCAGACCGCCAATCAAAAAGCCAAACAGCACCGAAAGCGCAATCGCCAGCACGCCGGGCACGATAAAGGCGTGATTGAAAACATAGTTGCCGATCCGCGTCGAGCCGGTATCGTCCATCTCGACGGCGGCGAGCAGCGTCGGATAGGTCGGCAGTACGAACAGCGCGGAAACGGCGGCGAAGGAAGCGATAGCGGTATGCGGCGAAACGCCCAGCAGCAGCGCGGCGGGCATCAGCGCTTTGGTGGTCGCCGCCTGCGAATAGAGCAGCATTGAGGCGAAAAAGAGCGCCACCGCCAGCAGCCAGGGCGCCTGTTGCAACAGCCCGCCCGCCAGCTGCTGGATCTCACCGATATGCGCTTTGACGAAGGTGTCGCCGAGCCAGGCGACGCCCATCACGCAGACGCAGGCGCTCATGCCCGACTTAAAGGTGCTGGCGCTGAGGATGGCGCTGGTGTCGATTTTGCAGCTCAGCGAGATGAGCGTTGCGATGGTCAGCATAAACACCACTATCGCTTCGTTGCGCGGCAGCGGCGGATCGGCAATTAATCCCACCCCATCGCTGATAGCGGTGGCGTAGAGCACCACGGCGACGATACCGACCAGAAATAGCAGCACCGACCGTTTTGCGCCCGGCTTCTCTTCATAACAGCTGGCCCCACGCAGGCGCACTTCGCCTTTGGCGAGGCGCGCCTGGTAAACCTCATCTTCATGCAGTTCTTTGCCGAGGAAGTTGGTCACCAGCGCCGCGAGAAACAGGCCGATCATCGTCGAGGGGATCGCGACCGCCAGCAGGGAGATATAGCCGACGCCGCGCGGCTCCAGCAGGGAGGCGAAGAAGACCACCGCGGCGGAGAGCGGCGAAGCGGTAATGGCGATCTGCGAGGCGACCACGGCGATAGAGAGCGGACGCGACGGGCGAACGCCTTGCTCTTTCGCGACTTCGGCAATGACCGGCAGCGTCGAGAAGGCGGTATGGCCGGTGCCAGCCAGCAGCGTCATCATATAGGTTACCAGCGGCGCCAGCAGGGTGACGTAGCGCGGATGGCGGCGCAGCAGCCTTTCTGCCAGGCTGACCAGATAATCCATACCGCCCGCTACCTGCATCGCGGCGATAGCAGCGATCACCGCCATAATAATTTCAATGACATCAAAAGGGATCGCGCCCGGCTTCAGCCCACAGACCAGCGTCAGCGCCAGCACGCCCAGACCGCCCGCGAAACCGATACCGATCCCGCCCAGACGCGCGCCCAACCAGATCGCCAGCAGGACGATCGCTAATTCAACGACGATCATTCGTCACCTCATCAGAGTGAAAAGAGCCGGTTATGTACCAAATAAAAAGGCGCGCCGTGTTGATCGCGGCGCGCCTTTCTTATTATTACGTAAAAGAGTTACTGTTCGTTTTCGTCAGTGTAGCGACGGGCTTTATAAACCGGGTACATCAGGTTCTGCACCGAGAAAATGTCGTCCAGCTCACTTTCGGTCAACAGACCGCGCTCCAGCACGACTTCGCGCACGCTTTTACCTGTCTCCGCGCAGATCTTGCCAACGATATCGCCGTTGTGGTGACCAATGTACGGGTTGAGGTAGGTCACGATGCCGATAGAGTTGAAGACATAGGCTTCGCATACCGCTTTGTTGGCGGTGATGCCGTTGATGCATTTTTCCAGCAGGTTGTAGCAGGCGTTGGTCAGGATGCTGATTGACTCAAACAGCGCCTGGCCGATCACCGGCTCCATTACGTTGAGCTGTAGCTGACCCGCTTCCGCTGCCATGGTCAACGTGGTGTCGTTGCCGATCACCTTGAAGCAAACCTGGTTAACCACTTCTGGCACTACCGGGTTGACCTTCGCGGGCATGATCGAGGAGCCAGCCTGCAGCTCTGGCAGATTGATCTCGTTAAGGCCCGCGCGCGGACCGGAAGAGAGCAGGCGCAGGTCGTTACAGATCTTCGACAGCTTCACCGCCAGACGCTTCAGCGAAGAGTGCACCATCACGTAGGCGCCGCAGTCCGAGGTCGCTTCGATCAGATCTTCCGCTGGCACCACCGGCAGGTTGCTGACTTCGGCGAGACGCTGGACCGCCAGTTGCTGATAGCCGTCCGGCGTGTTCAGACGCGTGCCGATCGCCGTAGCGCCGAGGTTCACTTCCAGCAGCAGCTCGGCGGTGCGCAGAATGCTGCGCGTCTCTTCGTTCAGCAGGACGTGAAAAGCGTGAAACTCCTGGCCCAGCGTCATCGGCACCGCGTCCTGCAGCTGCGTGCGGCCCATCTTGAGAATGGTCTCGAACTCCGCCGCTTTGCGCTCGAAGCCTTCGCCCAGCTCTTTAATGGCGTCCAGCAGCTTCAGGATCGAGCTGTAGACCGCGATGCGGAAACCGGTGGGGTAGGCGTCGTTGGTGGACTGGCACTTATTGACGTGATCGTTCGGGTTGAGGAACTGGTATTCGCCTTTCTGATGGCCCATCAGCTCCAGCCCGATATTAGCCAGCACTTCGTTGGTGTTCATATTGACCGAGGTGCCCGCGCCGCCCTGATAGACGTCGACCGGAAATTGATCCATGCACTTGCCGTTGTTCAGCACCTCGTCACAGGCCTGAATAATGGTATTGGCGATATTGCGCGGGATGGTCTGCAGCTCTTTATTGGCGAGCGCGGCGGCCTTTTTCACCATCACCATGCCGCGCACGAATTCGGGAATATCGCTGATTTTACTGTTGCTGATACGGAAATTTTCAATCGCACGCAGAGTATGAACGCCATAGTAGGCATCGGCGGGGACTTCACGCATGCCTAGCAGGTCTTCTTCGATACGAATGTTGTTCGCCATGATAACCTTCTTGTTATTGGCCGCTTGCGCTGGCGCCATCCATCACAGGTGATGTATTGATTTGTCGTGGAAAGCCGGAGCGGACAGTGTATCCGCCTCGCCACCGGCGCGCACGATCATATGCTGCCGTCGGGCTAAAGCGCGAGCCTGGATACGTATCCGTGCACCAATTATCGTTGCAATAACCGCGATATGTGATATCGCGCACAAATTTAACCCTACTGTAAATATTTGAAAACAGCGGTTGAATTCGCCGCGCCACAGGCCCATCTCATGGCTATGCCGTTTAACAGGGCATTTTTCGCTGTCTGCCTGACGCAGAGCAGCCCGACTAAAAGGAGAATACGGTGCGCTGGTTACCGTTAATCATTATTTTTGCGCTCGCCTGGATTGAGATCACGCTGTTTATTCAGGTGGCTCACGCGCTGGGCGTGTTGCTGACCATGCTGCTGGTGATTTTCACCTCGGCGATTGGCGTGTCGCTGGTGAAAAACCAGGGCATGAAAAACTTTATGCTGATGCAGGAGAAGCTGGCGCGCAACGAGAGTCCGGCTGAAGAGATGATCAAAAGCGTATCGCTGATTATCGCCGGTTTCCTGCTGTTGCTGCCCGGTTTCTTTACCGATTTTCTCGGCCTGCTGCTGCTGTTGCCGCCAGTGCAGAAACATCTGACGCTTAAGCTGATGCCGCACCTGCGCGTCTGGCGCGGGCCGGGCGCTGGCCCTGACGGCGGATTTACCGTTGATGGCGAATATGAACGTAAGGAGAGCGATCGTATCGGCCATGACGATCGTCGCGATCGTTAAAGGCGCCCTAAAGAGAAGCGTGACCTGCGGGCCACGCTTTTTTTATGCGCGGCGCTAAAAGCGCCGCTGTTGCGCAAAAAACAGGCAGTTGTCATAACCAGGTAAAAAAAATTGTCCTGCCGCCCCTTGAAAGCGATTTTGTCCGACCCTATCTCTTGCACCACGAGGCCGGAAGCCCTGCAGCCCGGCGTTCAACCCAAAAATGAATGATTGGACTTCTCAAAGGAGAGCTATCTAATGAAAATTCGTCCGTTGCACGATCGCGTTATCGTCAAGCGTAAAGAAGTTGAAGCTAAATCTGCTGGCGGCATCGTTCTGACCGGCTCTGCAGCAGGCAAATCAACCCGTGGCGAAGTACTGGCCGTGGGCAATGGTCGCATCCTGGAAAATGGCGATGTGAAGCCGCTGGACGTCAAAGTGGGCGACCTGGTGATCTTTAGCGAAGGTTACGGCGCAAAAACCGAAAAGATCGACAACGAAGAAGTGCTGATCATCTCTGAAAGCGACATTCTGGCGATTGTTGAAGCGTAATTACGCGAAATTCACTGAACGAAACGAATTTAAGGGACAATTGAAATGGCAGCTAAAGACGTAAAATTCGGTAATGACGCTCGCGTAAAAATGCTGCGCGGCGTGAACGTACTGGCAGATGCAGTAAAAGTTACCCTGGGCCCGAAAGGCCGTAACGTGGTTCTGGATAAATCTTTTGGTGCACCGACCATCACTAAAGATGGCGTGTCCGTAGCGCGTGAAATCGAGCTGGAAGACAAGTTCGAAAACATGGGTGCGCAGATGGTGAAAGAAGTCGCTTCTAAAGCTAACGACGCAGCGGGCGACGGTACCACCACCGCAACCGTACTGGCGCAGTCTATCGTTAACGAAGGTCTGAAAGCTGTAGCTGCAGGCATGAACCCGATGGATCTGAAGCGCGGTATCGACAAAGCGGTTATCGCCGCTGTTGAGCAGCTGAAAGCGCTGTCCGTACCTTGCTCTGACTCTAAAGCTATCGCTCAGGTCGGCACCATTTCCGCTAACTCCGATGAAAGCGTCGGCACCCTGATCGCGCAGGCGATGGAAAAAGTGGGTAAAGAAGGCGTGATCACCGTTGAAGAAGGTACCGGTCTGCAGGACGAGCTGGACGTGGTTGAAGGTATGCAGTTCGATCGCGGCTACCTCTCTCCGTACTTCATCAACAAGCCGGAAACCGGCGCCGTTGAGCTGGAATCACCGTTCATCCTGCTGGCTGACAAAAAAATCTCCAACATCCGCGAAATGCTGCCGGTGCTGGAAGCCGTTGCTAAAGCAGGCAAACCGCTGCTGATCGTCGCTGAAGACGTAGAAGGCGAAGCGCTGGCAACGCTGGTGGTCAACACCATGCGCGGCATCGTGAAAGTGGCTGCAGTGAAAGCGCCGGGCTTCGGCGACCGTCGTAAAGCCATGCTGCAGGATATCGCTATTCTGACCGGCGGTACCGTTATCTCTGAAGAGATCGGTATGGAGCTGGAAAAAGCGGCGCTGGAAGATCTGGGCCAGGCGAAGCGTGTAGTGATCAACAAAGACACCACTACCATCATCGATGGCGTGGGCGAAGAGTCTGCTATTTCTGGCCGCGTGACGCAGATTCGTCAGCAGATCGAAGAAGCGACCTCTGACTACGACAAAGAAAAACTGCAGGAGCGCGTAGCGAAACTGGCAGGCGGCGTTGCCGTTCTGAAAGTGGGCGCAGCAACTGAAGTTGAAATGAAAGAGAAGAAAGCGCGCGTTGAAGATGCCCTGCACGCAACCCGTGCTGCGGTAGAAGAAGGCGTGGTAGCTGGCGGCGGCGTAGCGCTGGTGCGCGTAGCGGCACAGCTTGCTGACCTGACTGGCCAGAACGAAGATCAGAACGTCGGTATCAAAGTCGCGCTGCGCGCGATGGAAGCACCGCTGCGTCAGATCGTTTCCAACGCAGGCGAAGAGCCGTCTGTTGTTGCTAACAACGTGAAAAACGGCGACGGCAACTACGGTTACAACGCGCAGACCGAAGAGTATGGCAACATGATCGACTTCGGTATCCTGGATCCGACCAAAGTGACCCGTTCTGCGCTGCAGTACGCGGCCTCTGTTGCCGGTCTGATGATCACCACCGAGTGCATGGTGACCGACCTGCCGAAAGGCGACGCGCCTGATTTAGGTGCTGGCGCTGGCGGCATGGGCGGCATGGGCGGTATGGGCGGCATGATGTAATTGCCCTGACGCTTTCGTCATCTGAAAAACCCCCGATCGGAAACGGTCGGGGGTTTTTCTTTTGCAGATGAAAAGGGTATAAGTAAGGGCGCAATACTTCGGCTTTGCGGGTTCAGGGCAATGAATGTTCAGAAAAAAGAGACATTTTTCTGCTACGCTGCCGCCCGATACTGATGATAATAAATGGGGATTACAATGCGGATTAACCTCTTGCTCGGACTGGCGGTCGGTACTTTATTGCTGGCTGGATGCAGCAGCTCTCACCAGTTGAGCGCTGGCGGCGAACGTGTCACCTTCACCGACCAACAACCGGGCAGCGAATGTCAGCTTCTGGGAAATGTCACCGGTTCACAAAGTAACTGGCTGAGCGGCTCCGGCGGCGAGGGCAGCTCTCTGCGCGGCGCGGCCAACGATCTGCGCAACCGCGCGGCGGAAATGGGCGGCAACGTGATTTATGGCGCGACCAGCCCGACGCAAAACCTGTGGTCCGCTTTCGCGCCGCTGGACAGCAAAATGAACGGGCAGGTCTATAAGTGCCCGGCGAAAGGCTGATCGCGTTCGCAAGCTTATTGATAACGGCCGGTCTTACCGGCCGTAAATTTTTAGAAGGCGCAAAGCCCGGCTTGAGATAGCGGCTTTGCTCTGACATCGCCGCTTATGACCTGCAAAGGCGACGGCAGCCTGACCTCTCTACTCCTGACGCAGCTGCAAATCGAGCGGCGTTTTGCTCGGCTCGCCGCCGATCTCGCGCGCCAGCTTCGGCACCATATATCCGGACACCTGCGTCAGCAGCTCGCGTACCAGCGCGCGCGCCTCTTCGTCGGAGACAAAGAAGTGCGCCGCTCCCTGCACCTTATCCAGAACGTGCAGGTAGTAGGGCAGGATGCCTGCGTCGAACAGGGCGTTGCTGAGGTTAGCAAGCGTCTGCGCGTTGTCATTAACGCCGCGCAGCAGGACGCTCTGGTTCAGCAAGGTGACCCCGGCGCGCTTAAGCTGCTGCATCGCGGCCGCCAGCGGTTCGTCAATCTCCTGCGCATGGTTGATATGCGTCACCATCAATACCTGTAAACGCGTTTCGGCGAGGATTTGGCACAACCCGTCGGTAATACGCGCCGGGATGACGACCGGCAGACGGCTGTGGATACGCAGGCGTTTCAGGTGCGGGATCTGCGCCAGCGCGTCGATCAGCCACGCCAGCTCATGATCCTTCGCCATCAGCGGATCGCCGCCGGAGAAGATGATTTCGTCCAGCTCGGGATGGGCCGCGATATAGTCGATAGCCGTCTGCCAGTTGCGTTTATTGCCCTGGTTATCCTGATAGGGAAAGTGACGGCGGAAGCAGTAGCGACAGTTGACCGCGCAGCCGCCTTTGACCAGCAGCAGCGCGCGGTTTCTATACTTATGCAATAAGCCCGGCACCACGCTGCTCTGTTCGTCGAGCGGATCGGCGCTGTAGCCTGGCGCCTGAATAAACTCCTGGCGCTGGGTGAGCACCTGCAGCAGCAAAGGATCCTGCGCATCGCCTGGTTTCATGCGGGCGATAAAGGCGCGCGGCACGCGCAGCGCGAAAAGCCGGCGGGCATCATGACCAGCTGCCAGTTCCGCATGCCGTTCGAGGCCTAAAAGTTGCAGTAATTCATCAGGTTCGGTGACAACATCAGCAAGTTGCTGCAACCAATCTTCTCTGGAAGGGGTTTTTAGGGTTACAATGTGTGCCATTTTTTTGGCTATTACCAGTTCAATATTTACAGAGGGCCTTTATGGCGACTTATCTTAGCAACGATTTTCGTTCCGGTCTTAAAATCATGTTCGAAGGCGAACCTTATGCCATCGAATCCAGTGAATTCGTTAAGCCAGGTAAAGGCCAGGCATTCGCACGCGTTAAAATGCGTCGTCTGCTGACCGGTACGCGCGTTGAGAAAACCTTCAAGTCTACCGACTCAGCTGAAGGTGCGGATGTTGTTGATATGACGCTGCAATATTCTTACAACGACGGCGACTTCTTCTACTTTATGCACCCGGAAACCTTCGAACAATACCAGGTCGAAGCGAAGATCCTGGAAGACGTGCAGAAGTGGCTGCAGGACAACTCAGAGTGTATCGTCACGCTGTGGAACAACAAAGCCATCGCCGTTCAGCCGCCGAACTTTATCGAAGCGGAAGTCATTGAAACCGATCCAGGCCTGAAAGGTGACACCGCTGGTACAGGCGGTAAGCCTGCCAAACTGGCGACCGGCGCCGTGGTGAAAGTGCCGCTGTTCGTACAGATCGGCGAAGTGGTTAAAGTTGATACCCGCTCCGGCGAATACGTGTCACGCGTAAAATAAGTGCGAAGGCGCATCCTGGGATGCGCCTTTTTCTTTGGTGAGTAAAGAAGAATGAAAAAACAGCTAACGCTTTTCACTCTTGTGCTGCTGGCCTGTTCCGCGCTCAGCGCCTGTAATACTTTTCATGGCTTCGGCGAAGATGTTTCCCACCTTGGCGGCGCCATCTCGCGCGCGGCAAAATAGACCCGGTAGATAACCTTTTTCTGTGCGTTTCAGTACGTTTGGCCATAAGCAGTCTATGCTTAAAGCGCTGTACTTGACTGCAACCACAAAAAGGACATTGCCATGTTAAAGAAAAGTATTGTTGCGATTTTCTCAGTGCTGGTGCTCTCTTCTCTGCTGTCCGCCTGTAACACCACCCGTGGTGTCGGCGAGGACGTAGAAGCGGGCGGCCAGGCTATTCAGCGTACTGCGCAGTAATTCCTTCAAGCCGGTACGATCTCTTCGTACCGGTTATTTCTGTTTGACCCAGATAAGCTCATCCACCGGGAAACCGGCCTGCCGCGCCTGATCTACCAGCTTCTGCTTCACGTCCTCTTCCAGCTGCGGCGTGCGCGATAATATCCAGAGATAGTGATGATTGGGACCGCACACCAGCGCGTAGCGGTAATCCTTATCCAGCGCGATAACGTTGTATCCGGCGTAGAAAGGACCAAAGAACGAGACTTTCAGGGCGGCACGCTGCGGATCGCCGGTAAAGTACGCCTTGCCTTCGCTCTCCTGCCATTTCTGCTTCTGCGGCTTGTAGCCGCGGTTAACCACCTTGATACCGCCGTCATCGCGCGGGCTATAGGTTGCGGTAACCTGTTCCAGGCCGCGCTCGAAGCGGTGGTCGAGACGCGCTATTTCATACCAGGTCCCGAGATAACGCTGACTGTCGAACCCTTCGACAACGGTAACGTTTTTCGGCGGCGTGGTAGAGCAGGCTACTGACAGCACTGAACTCAGGCCTGCGATAAAGGTTTTCCATGGGGACATACGCGATTCCTTTTTAGCTGAACAGATTAAGTATAGTTGCCGCTGCGATTTTTCTCTGGGTTCGGACGGCTCATTGTCTGCCGAGGGCATTGCAGGTAGACTTCCACCCCTTATTTGTATACGGAGTCATCACCATGAGCGAAACGGCAAGCTGGCAGCCGAGCGCACCCATTGCCAATTTGTTGAAACGTGCGGCTATCCTCGCGGAAATTCGACGTTTCTTTGCCGATCGCGGCGTGCTTGAGGTCGATACGCCGGCGATGAGCCAGGCGACCGTCACCGATATCCATCTGGTGCCCTTTCAGACGCGCTTTGTTGGCCCCGGCGCGACGCAGGGACGCGATCTCTGGCTGATGACCAGCCCGGAATACCATATGAAGCGCTTGCTGGCCGCGGGCAGCGGACCCATTTATCAGATGGGGCGCTGCTTTCGTAACGAGGAGGCGGGTCGTCACCACAATCCTGAATTCACCATGCTGGAGTGGTATCGTCCGCATTACGATATGTACCGCCTGATGAATGAGGTCGACGATCTGCTGCAGCAGGTGCTGGAGTGCGACAGCGCTGAGTCGCTCTCCTACCAGCAGGCGTTTATTCGCCATCTCGATCTCGACCCCTTGTCTGCCGATAAAGCGCAGCTGCGCGAAGCGGCGGAGAAGCTGGGCGAAGGCGAGCTGGCAAACCGCGAAGAGGATCGTGATACGCTGCTGATGCTGCTGTTTATGCTGGGCGTAGAGCCGAAGATTGGTATCGATAAGCCGACCTTCGTTTACCATTTTCCAGCCAGTCAGGCGGCGCTGGCCGAGATCAGCACTGAAGATCACCGCGTCGCAGAGCGTTTTGAGGTCTATTACAAAGGCGTGGAGCTGGCGAACGGTTTTCGTGAACTGACCGATAGCCGCGAGCAGCGCCAGCGTTTCGAGCAGGATAATCGTCGGCGCGCGGCGCGCGAGCTGCCGCAGCATCCGGTCGATAATTTTCTGCTGGATGCGCTGGCGCATGGCATGCCTGACTGTTCCGGCGTGGCGCTCGGTGTAGATCGTCTGATTATGCTGGCGCTGAAGGCGGATTCGCTGAGCGAGGTTATCGCTTTCCCGGTAGATCGCAGTTAGAAGCAGAAGGGCCTTGCTGGCTGTAGCTTCCGGGCCTGAGCGGGTAGCGGGAACCGATCGCAAAGTCGCTCAAGGCATCCTTGCTCGCTCGGCCCGCGCCTTCCCTGGCGCGGGACGCTTTGCTCTTCGGCTCCCGCTACCCGCTTCTCAACGCTGAAGCCGTCTGAAAGAGGCAACTGCCCTCAGAATCAGTTCTCGCTGTCAGGAAACTCCTGAATAGTGACCGGCAGCGTCAGCTTCTGATCGTTGCGTAATACGTCGACTTTAATCACCGAGCCCGGGCGGATCTCCGCGACCTGATCCATCGTCTCCTGAGCGGAAACGGCCGGTTTACCGTTGACGCTCAGCAGCACGTCATTCACCTGAATGCCCGCTTTCTCCGCCGGTCCGCCTGGCGTTACCACGCTAACGATAATGCCCTGAACGTGATCGATGCCGCTGCCCTGATTATGCAGCGCAGGCAGCTCGCGCCCGGTGATGCCGATATAGCCGCGAATAACGCGACCGTCGCGGATCAGCTTATCCATAATCTTGCTCGCCAGCGCGGTAGGGATGGCGAAACCAATGCCTTCCGGCGTCTCGCCGTCATTGCTTTTATCAAAGGTCAGGGTGTTGATGCCCATTAGCTCGCCCAGCGAGTTAATCAGCGCGCCGCCGGAGTTGCCCTGATTGATGGAGGCGTCCGTTTGCAGGAAGTTCTGGCGCCCCGATGAACTCAGCCCGATGCGGCCAGTGGCGCTGATAATGCCCTGCGTAACGGTTTGTCCTAAGTTATAGGGGTTGCCGATCGCCATCACCACATCGCCGATATGCGGCACGCGGTGCGGGTTAATCGGGATAACCGGCAGACTGGAGGCGGTGATTTTCAGCACCGCCAGATCGGTCATCGCATCCGAGCCTACCAGGTTGGCTTCAAAGAAGCGGCCATCCTGCAGCGCGACGATAATTTGATCGGCGTTGTTGATAACGTGCTTGTTGGTAAGGATGTAGCCTTTGGCGTTCATGATCACGCCGGAACCCAGCGTGGTAATGCCGCGGTTGTTATTGCCGTGGGCGCTGCGGTTGTAGACGTTGACTACCGCGGGCACGGCGCGGCGGACGCCGGCATTAAAGCTGAATGGCGTCTTATCGTTGCTGTCGTCATGGTCGAGAAGGGCGCTGGTGCCGCCCATACGCAGTGCGGGCAGCGCCGCAAGCAAAATGCCCGCGACTATCAGGCCCAACACCACTGAACGCAAAAGTTTAGGAAACATGGTGTTAACTTACGCCAGGGGGAGATCGCAGGGCAGAATAGCACGAGAAAGGCGAACAAACACGCGATCGTGTTGTTCGCCTGTAGAGAAGATTAACGCAGCAGCAGGTAGATAGATTCGCCGCCGCGCACCACGTTCAGCGCCAGCACCGGCGGTTTGCCTTCCAGCACCTTGCGCATCTCGGCAAGGCTGGTAACGCGCGTGCGGTTAACACCGACGATCACGTCCTCTTTTTGCAGACCGACCTGCTCAGCAGGCGTGCCTTTTTCAATGCTGTCGATCTTCACGCCTTTGTCGCCGGTTTTCGTCGCGCCGTCGCTCAGCATTGCACCCTGCAGCGCAGGCGACATCAGCTGCGCGCTTGCAGTGCTCTGCGCGCTTTGCTCCAGCGTTACCTCGACCGAGAGCGGCTTGCCGTCGCGCAGCAGGCCGAGCTTCACTTTTTCGCCCGGCGCGGTGGTACCCACCTTCACGCGCAGTTCAGCAAAGCTGGTGATCGGCTTGTCGTTAATCGAGGTAATAATATCGCCTGACTTAATCCCCGCTTTCTGGGCGGCGGACTGCGGCAGCACCTCGGAGACGAACGCGCCGCGCTGCGCATCGACGTTAAACGCCTTGGCGATATCCGCTGTCATTTCGGTACCTTTGATACCGAGCTGGCCGCGTTTCACTTCGCCATATTTAATCAGCTGCTGCGCCAGATTCATCGCCATGTCGCTGGGGATAGCGAAGCCGATACCAATATTGCCGCCGCTTGAGGCCAGGATCGCCGTGTTGATGCCGATCAGCTCGCCATTAAGATTGACCAGCGCGCCGCCGGAGTTGCCGCGGTTAATGGCGGCGTCGGTCTGGATAAAGTTTTCCAGGCCTTCCAGATTAAGCCCGCTACGGCCCAACGCGGAAATAATGCCGGAGGTGGCGGTCTGACCCAGACCAAACGGGTTGCCGATCGCCACGGCGAAGTCGCCGACTTTCAACTGATCGGAATCGGCGATTTTCACCTGAGTCAGGTTCTTCGCGCCTTCAACCTGAATCAGGGCGATATCGGTCTGTTCGTCGTGTCCAATCAGCTTCGCATCATATTCGCTGCCGTCGCCAAGCTGCACGCTGATTTTGTCCGCGCCGTTAACCACGTGGTTATTGGTGAGGATATAGCCTTTAGCGGCGTCGATAATCACGCCGGAGCCCAGGCCTTCAAACGGCTGCGCCTGATCGCCGCCCGGTCCCTGACCGAAGAAGCGTTTTAACGGTTCGGGAATATCCTGCGCCTGGCTGGCCGCTTCCGTACCTTCAACGTGGACGCTGACTACCGCCGGCAACACTTTTTCCAGCATTGGCGCCAGGCTGGGTAACGGCTGGCCCTGAATCTGCGCGGGCAATGTCGCCATCGCAGCAGGCGCTGCGGCAAGGCTCATCCCAATACTCAAGGCTAATGCGCTTAACAGTCGTGCTTGTTTTTTCATTGCTACAACGCTCTCGCTGCGAAAAGTGGGGGAGTAAACGTATGTGACAGCTGATTCAGGGTCGGGTTCGCAAAAATGCGGGGCGCAACGTGATTGCGCCCCAATAAGATTAGTCGCGCGCGGCGCGTTCGCCACGCAGCAGGCCGGAAGCGCCTTCAGAATAGTCGCGCGGGATCTGAACCGGCGCCTGATCGTTATCCGCTTCCGCTTCAGTCAGCTGATAGGCAAAAGGATTTTTTTCGCCCGGCAGGTTCGGCAGCAGATCGTTCGATCCTTTCGCCATATGCTGATAAAGCTGGCGATAGTCGCGCGCCATATTATCCAGCAGCTCTGCGCTCTGCGCGAAGTGGTTAGTGAGCTCTTCGCGGTAATCCGCCAGCTCCGCTTTGGATTTCTCCAGTTCGTACTGCATGCTGCGCTGTTCACGCAGCTTTTTGTTACCGAAACGCATGGCAACCGCGCCGATAATAATGCCAATTACTAAACCAATTAGCCCGTATTCCCAGGTCATAATGACTCCCATGTAATTTCCGTTGCTTGTAGGGCATCCACCATTTCAATAATAGCCACTATACCCGTTAATCTTATGGATGTGGAACTCTGAGGCGGCATGCCTTAGTGTAGAGCGGCCTTTTTTTCATCAACCGAACTGTGAATAAGACCTTATCAGGGATTCTGAGAGAACCATGCAAACCTCATCTCCGCTTGCGCGCTATGAGCAGGCGCTGTCGCAGGGCGACTTTAAACCCGATGATGTACAACGCGAAGCGATCACCCGACTGGACGCTGTTCAGCGGGCGCTGATGGCGCGTCAGCCTGAGCAACCTGCGAGCGGCAAAGGATTATTCGGCCGCCTGTCCCGACTGATGGGCAAAGAGAAAAGCGAAACGCAGGCGCCGGTACGCGGCCTCTATATGTGGGGCGGCGTAGGGCGCGGCAAAACCTGGGTCATGGATTTGTTTTTTCAGTCTATTCCTGGCAACCGCAAGCTGCGCCTGCACTTCCATCGTTTTATGCTGCGCGTGCATGAAGAGCTGACCCAACTGCAGGGACAGAGCGATCCCCTGCTGACGATCGCCGACCGTTTTAAAGCTGAAACGGATATTCTCTGCTTCGATGAATTCTTCGTCTCCGATATTACCGACGCTATGCTGCTCGGTACGCTGATGGAGGCGCTCTTCGCGCGCGGCATCACGCTGGTGGCGACGTCGAATATTCCGCCAGACGATCTCTATCGCAACGGCCTGCAGCGCGCGCGCTTTTTGCCGGCGATTGAGCAGATCAAACAGCACTGCGACGTGATGAACGTCGACGCTGGCATCGACTACCGGCTACGCACGCTGACCTCGGCGCACCTGTGGAACGCGCCGCTGAATGAGGCGACACACGCCGAGATGGAACGCATGTTTAAGGCGCTGGCGGGCAGCGCACGCGACGACGCGCCGGTGCTGGAGATTAACCATCGCCAGATGGCGACGCTGGGCGTCAGCGAAGGGGTGCTGGCAATCGACTTCCTGACGCTGTGCGGGGAAGGGCGCAGCCAGCATGACTACATCGAACTGTCGCGCCGCTTCCACAGCGTGCTGCTCTATGACGTGCCGGTGATGATTTATAAAACTGAAGATCAGGCGCGACGCTTCCTCGCGCTGGTGGATGAGTTCTATGAGCGCCACGTCAAACTGGTGGTCGCGGCGGAGACCTCGCTGTACGAAATCTATCAGGGCACGCGGCTGAAATTTGAGTATCAGCGCTGCCTGTCGCGCCTGCAGGAGATGCAGAGCGAAGAGTATCTGCGGCTGCCGCATCTGCCCTGATCGCGCCCAATAAAAAGATCAAATAGAGTTCGATTTTTGTAATCGACTTCTCTATAATCTTGCGACCCCACGTTACAGCAACTGGATTTATTTCCCGAATCCGTTGTGCTCCGGTAACTCTATCCGAAGGGGTGGGCTTGCTGGTCAAAATGGTCGTGTGAGCCTCAACCGTTTACTTAAGCGTTTGGGTTTTCACCAACGTGTAACTTAATTTGGGTAAGCTTTTCGATGAAAACTTTTACAGCTAAACCAGAAACCGTACAGCGTGACTGGTATGTTGTTGACGCAACTGGCAAAACCTTGGGTCGCCTGGCGACTGAACTGGCGCGCCGTCTGCGTGGTAAGCATAAAGCGGAGTACACTCCGCACGTTGATACTGGTGATTACATCATCGTTCTGAACGCTGACAAAGTCGCCGTTACCGGCAACAAGCGTACTGACAAGATTTACTATCACCACACCGGCCACATCGGTGGTATCAAACAGGCGACCTTTGAAGAGATGATTGCTCGCCGTCCTGAGCGTGTGATTGAAATCGCGGTTAAAGGCATGCTGCCGAAGGGCCCGCTGGGCCGTGCAATGTTCCGTAAGCTGAAAGTTTACGCGGGCAACGAGCACACCCATGCGGCACAGCAACCGCAAGTTCTTGACATTTAATCGGGATTACAGGCAATGGCTGAAACTCAAAACTACGGCACTGGTCGCCGCAAAAGCTCCACCGCTCGCGTATTCATTAAGCCGGGCAGTGGCAACATCGTTATCAACCAACGTTCTCTGGAACAGTATTTCGGTCGCGAAACTGCCCGCATGGTAGTTCGTCAGCCGCTTGAGCTGCTGGACCTGGTTGGTAAATTCGATCTGTACGTCACCGTTAAAGGTGGTGGTATTTCTGGTCAGGCAGGTGCGATCCGTCACGGCATCACCCGCGCTCTGATGGAGTACGACGAATCTCTGCGTGCTGAACTGCGTAAAGCGGGCTTCGTTACCCGTGACGCACGTCAGGTTGAACGTAAGAAAGTCGGTCTGCGTAAAGCACGCCGTCGTCCGCAGTTCTCCAAGCGTTAATTGTTTGCGGCTCCGGCTGCTACGATTGGCACAAAAAACCCGCTTCGGCGGGTTTTTTATTTTCTCCTCCGGCGCGTCTGAATAGCGATAAAATCCCTGCGCTGCTCGCAAATTCCCCGCAAATCTTGAATCCTCGCCCACAAGCTGCCCAAAATCTGGTAAACTCTGTGTCACTTTGCGCCCATAAGTCGGCGTGTTATGTCGGTCAACCGTCGGGATGTCGGAGAGACAAGGCTAGCGCAGGCTGTGAGCGAACGATTGAGCAGGTGAGTCGCCGTGTGGTTGGCTATTCGCAGTAACTTTTTGTGAACAAACTTGGAGGTTTTCATGGCTGTCGCTGCCAACAAACGTTCGGTAATGACGCTGTTTTCCGGTCCTACTGACATTTTCAGTCATCAGGTACGCATCGTACTGGCTGAAAAGGGCGTTAGTGTAGAGATCGAGCAGGTCGAAATGGATAACCTGCCGCAGGATCTGATTGACCTCAACCCGTATCGCACTGTGCCGACGCTGGTAGATCGCGAACTGACGCTGTATGAATCCCGCATCATTATGGAATACCTGGACGAGCGCTTCCCGCATCCGCCGCTGATGCCGGTCTATCCGGTTGCGCGCGGCGAAAGCCGTCTGATGATGCACCGCGTCGAGCAGGACTGGTACAGCCTGATGCACACCATTGAAAAAAGCAGCGGCCAGGAAGCTGAAGCCGCGCGTAAACAGCTGCGTGAAGAGCTGCTGGCGATTGCGCCGCTGTTCGCCCGCACCCCGTTCTTTATGAGCGAAGAGTTTAGCCTGGTGGATTGCTATCTGGCGCCGCTGCTGTGGCGTCTGCCGTCTATGGGCATCGATCTTGCCGGTGCCGGTTCGAAAGAACTGAAAGGCTATATGAATCGCGTATTTGAGCGTGACTCTTTCCTCGCTTCACTGACGGAAGCGGAACGTGAAATGCGCCTGCAAGCCCGGGGCTAACCTATGGAAATGTCGCAACTCTCAGCCCGTCGTCCTTACCTGTTGCGTGCGTTTTACGACTGGCTGCTCGACAACCAGCTAACGCCGCATCTGGTGGTCGACATCAATCTGCAAGGCGTTCAGGTGCCGCTCGAGTACGCGCGTGATGGCCAGATTGTGCTGAACATTGCGCCGCGCGCGGTCGGCAATCTTGAACTCGGCAACGACGAAGTGCGTTTCAATGCGCGTTTCGGCGGCGTGCCGCGTCAGGTTTCTGTACCCATGGCCGCCATTCTGGCGATCTACGCGCGTGAAAATGGCGCGGGCACCATGTTCGAGCCGGAACCAGCCTATGAGCTGGGCGGCCAGGACGCAGAAGAGACCTCGGCCGATCCTGTGATGTCAGTGATTGATGGCGATCGTCCGGACGACGCCACCGAAGAAGATAACTCGCCGGATGACGATCCGCCGCCGCGCGGCAATCGCCCGTCGCTGCGCGTGGTGAAATAAAAGATAAAAAAAGCCGGCTGCGATAGCCGGCTTTTTTGTCGCTGTTGAATCTTACACTTCCAGATAGTCCATAATGCCTTCTGCGGCTTTACGGCCTTCGGCAATCGCTGTCACCACCAGATCTGAACCGCGCACCGCATCGCCGCCGGCGAAGATTTTAGGATTGCTGGTCTGAAAGGCGCTCTCCGCGTGTTCCGGCGCGATAATGCGTCCCTGTCCATCCAGCTCTACGCTAAAGTCGGCAAGCCATTCCATTTTGTGCGGACGGAAACCGAACGCCATAACCACTGCATCTGCGGGCAACACATGCTCGGAGCCGGGCACGATCTCAGCGCGACGACGTCCTGCCGCATCGGGCTGGCCCATCTCGGTACGCGCCACTTTCACGCCGCTGACGCGACCGCTGGCATTGATTTCGACGCCCAGCGGCTGCACGTTGAACTGAAACTCTACACCCTCTTCACGTGCGTTTTTCACCTCACGTTTCGAGCCCGGCATATTCGCTTCATCACGACGATAGGCGCAGGTCACGTGCGTCGCGCCCTGACGGATAGAGGTACGTACGCAGTCCATCGCGGTATCGCCGCCGCCCAGCACCACGACGCGCTTGCCTTCCATATTGACGTAAGGCTGGTCGTCCTGCTGTGCAAAGCCCATGGTATGTTTGGTGTTGGCGATCAGGAACGGCAGCGCGTCATAGACGCCTGGCGCATCCTCATTCTCCAGTCCGCCGCGCATCGACTGATAGGTGCCGACGCCAAGGAAAACCGCATCATAGGCGTTCACCAGGTCGCTCATCTGTACATCGCGACCCACTTCGGTATTCAGCTGGAACTCAATGCCCATTTCGGTAAAGAGCTTACGGCGTTTGACCATCACCTCTTTTTCCAGCTTGAACGACGGAATGCCGAAGGTCAGCAGGCCGCCGATTTCCGGATGGCGATCGTAGACCACCGCTTTCACGCCGTTACGCGTCAGCACGTCGGCGCAGGCGAGGCCCGCCGGGCCAGCGCCGATGATCGCCACCCGCTTGCCGGTCGGTTTAACGTGCGACATATCCGGCTTCCAGCCCATCTCCATCGCTTTATCGTTGATGTAGCGCTCGATATTGCCGATAGTGACCGCGCCGAACTCGTCGTTCAGGGTGCAGGAGCCTTCGCACAGACGATCCTGTGGACAAACGCGTCCGCACACTTCCGGCAGGCTGTTGGTCTGATGCGACAGATCCGCCGCTTCCATAATGCGGCCTTCGTTCGCCAGCTTCAGCCAGTTAGGAATGTAGTTGTGAACCGGACACTTCCACTCGCAGTAAGGGTTACCGCAGGAGAGACAGCGATCGGCCTGCGCCTTCGCCTGGCTCTCGGAAAAGGGCTCATAGATTTCCACAAACTCAATTTTACGAATTTTCAGCGGCTTCTTTGGCGGGTCAACGCGCTGCAAGTCGATAAATTGATAGACGTTTTGACTCATCGTAACCTCTTACGGCTATCCCGTCCGGCGCGGCGCGCCGGACGGGGCGAACTATTACTGTGCCTGCACACGCAGCTCGGCTGCGGAACGACTGCGGTGACCCAGCAACGCTTTAACATCACTGGACTTGGGTTTAACCAGGGCGAAGCGCGAAGACCAGAGCGGCCAGTTGGCAAGGATCTCCTCGCCGCGGCTGGAGCCGGTGTGTTGCACATGCTCGGTGATTAAGCCGCGCAGGTGCTCCTCGTGGATCGCCAGCTCGTCGACGTTAAGCACTTCCACCAGCTCCGGGTTGACGCGCTTGCGGAACTCGCCATCTTCATCCAGCACGTAGGCGAAGCCGCCCGTCATGCCAGCGCCAAAGTTCACGCCGGTGCGGCCCAGTACGCAGACAATGCCCCCGGTCATATACTCGCAACCGTTGTCACCGATCCCTTCAACGACCGTAATCGCGCCCGAGTTACGCACTGCGAAACGTTCGCCTGCGCGGCCTGCGGCGAACAGCTTGCCGCCCGTCGCGCCATAGAGACAGGTATTGCCCGCAATGGTCGCTTCGTGGCTGCGGAACGCGGAGCCGACTGGCGGACGGATCGCCAGCATACCGCCAGCCATCCCTTTGCCGACGTAGTCGTTGGCGTCGCCGGTCAGCGTCAGTTCAACGCCACCTGCGTTCCACACGCCGAAGCTCTGACCGGCGGTGCCGGAGAAGTGCGCACGGATCGGATCCGCCGCCAGCCCCTGGTCGCCGTGGATCGCCGCGATAGCGCCAGAAAGCGTCGCGCCTACGGAGCGGTCGGTGTTGCGGATGTCAAAGAAGAAGGTCTTACTCTGTCTTGCTTCCACAAACGGCATCGCCTGGTCATGCAGCGCCTTATTCAGCTCGCCTTTGTCGAACGGCGGGTTGCTGCCTTCGGTGCAGTGCAGCGCTTTGCCCGGCATCGGCGTCGCCGTTTTCAGCAGCGACGAGAGATCCAGGTTCTGCTGCTTGGCGGTGAAGCCATCCAGCTCTTTCAGCAGATCGGTGCGGCCAATCAGGTCGGTCAGGCGTTTTACGCCCAGGCTGGCCATCAGCTCGCGGGTTTCACGCGCGATGAACTCAAAGTAGTTAGTTACCTTGAAGGGCAGGCCGTGATAGTGGTTCTTGCGCAGCTTGTCATCCTGGGTCGCTACGCCGGTCGCGCAGTTGTTAAGGTGACAGATACGCAGGTATTTACAGCCCAGCGCCACCATCGGGCCGGTGCCGAAGCCGAAGCTTTCTGCGCCCAGGATCGCCGCCTTGATAATGTCGCGGCCGGTCTTCAGGCCGCCATCTACCTGCAGACGGATCTTGTGGCGCAGACCGTTGGAGACCAGCGCCTGCTGCGTCTCCACCAGGCCAAGCTCCCACGGACAGCCCGCATATTTGACCGAACTTAACGGGCTGGCACCGGTGCCGCCGTCATAGCCTGCGATAGTGATCAGGTCGGCATAGGCTTTCGCCACGCCGGTAGCGATGGTGCCGACGCCCGGTTCAGAGACCAGCTTCACCGAAATCATCGCCTTCGGGTTTACCTGCTTCAGGTCGAAAATCAGCTGCGCCAGATCCTCAATCGAGTAGATGTCGTGATGCGGCGGCGGCGAAATCAGCGTAACGCCCGGTACGGAGTAGCGCAGCTTCGCGATGTAAGGCGTTACTTTATCGCCCGGCAGCTGACCGCCCTCGCCAGGCTTGGCGCCCTGCGCCACTTTAATCTGAATCACGTCGGCATTGGCCAGATAGGCTGGCGTAACGCCGAAGCGGCCCGATGCGACCTGTTTGATGCGCGACACTTTATTGGTGCCGTAGCGCGCCGGATCTTCGCCGCCTTCGCCGGAGTTAGAGTAGCCGCCGAGCGAGTTCATCGCTTCGGCCAGCGCCTCATGCGCCTCCGGGCTGAGCGCGCCGATTGACATCGCTGCGGTATCAAAGCGTTTAAACAGCTCGCTGGCCGGCTCGACGTCGTCGATATGGATCGATTCGGTGCCCGGCTGCAGCGCCAGCAGATCGCGCAGCGTCGCTACCGGACGCTCGTTCACCAGCTTCGCGTACTCCTGATAGTCGCTGTATTCGCCGCTCTGTACGGCGCGCTGCAGCGTAGCAACCACATCCGGGTTGTAGGCATGGTATTCGCCGCCGTGCACGTACTTCAGCAGGCCGCCCTGGTCCAGCGGTTTACGCTGCAGCCAGGCGCGCTTCGCCAGATTGGTCAGATCCTGCTGGAAGTCGGCGAAGTTCGCGCCGCTGATGCGGCTGACGACGCCCTGGAAGCAGAGACTCGACACATCGGCATGCAGGCCCACCGCCTCGAACAGTTTCGAGCAGCGATAGGAGGCGATAGTCGAGATGCCCATTTTGGACATGATCTTGTAGAGACCTTTGTTGATGCCGTTACGGTAGTTCAGCATCACCGCGCGATAATCTTTCTCAATGACGTTGCTGTCGACCATCTTCGCCAGCGATTCATAGGCGAGGTAAGGATAGATAGCGGTCGCGCCGAAGCCGAGCAGCACGGCGAAGTGGTGCGGATCGCGCGCGCTGGCGGTCTCGACGATGATATTGGCGTCGCAGCGCAGGTTTTTCTCAACCAGGCGCGTCTGCACCGCGCCGACGATCATCGGCGCCGGAACCGGCAGACGGTTTTCGCTGATAGCGCGATCGGAGAGCACCAGCAGCACAGTGCCGTTGCGCACCATACGCTCTGCCTCGTCGCACAGGGCATGCATCGCCTGCTCCAGCGTCTGCGTCGCCGGGTCAAAGGTGCAATCCAGCGTATCGGCGCGATAATATTCGCCTTCCAGCGTGGTCAGCTGATTGAAATCGGACCACAGCAGGATAGGGGACTTAAAGCTGACGCGGTGCGCCTGGCCTTCCGCCTCGCAGAATACATTCATCTCGCGGCCGATGCTGGTAGCCAGCGACATCACATGGTTTTCACGCAGCGGATCGATCGGCGGGTTAGTCACCTGCGCGAACTGCTGGCGGAAATAGTCATAAATGATGCGCGGACGGCTGGAGAGCACGGCGAACGGCGTGTCGTCGCCCATAGAGCCGACCGCTTCCTGGCCGTTCTCGCCCAGCACGCGAATAATGGTGTCGAGCTCTTCGCTGCTGTAACCGAACTGCTTCTGGTATGTCGCCAGCAGCGGGTCGTTGAGCTCGCGGCTGCCGACCTGGTTGTCGGGCAAATCTTCGAACGGCACCAGACGCTTAACGTTTTTCTCCATCCACTCTTTATAGGGGTGGCGGCTCTTGAGATCGTTATCGGTTTCCGCCGAATGCAGAATGCGTCCGATACGGGTGTCGATCACCATCAGTTCACCAGGCCCAACGCGGCCTTTCTCCACCACTTCGTCCGGCTGGTAATCCCAGATGCCAACTTCGGAGGCGCAGGTGATCAGTTTGTCTTTGGTGATCACGTAGCGCGCCGGGCGCAGGCCGTTACGGTCAAGGTTACAGGCGGCATAGCGGCCGTCGGACATTACGATGCCTGCCGGGCCGTCCCACGGCTCCATATGCATCGAGTTAAAGTCGAAGAAGGCGCGCAGCTCAGGATCCATATCCGGGTTGTTCTGCCAGGCGGGCGGCACCAGCAGGCGCATAGCGCGCACTAAATCCATGCCGCCGTTCAGGAACAGCTCCAGCATGTTATCCATTGAGCTGGAGTCGGAGCCGGTTTCGTTAACGAACGGTCCGGCGTTCTGCAGATCGGGGATCAGCGGCGTATTGAATTTGTAGGCGCGCGCGCGCGCCCATTGCCGGTTGCCAGCGATGGTGTTGATTTCGCCGTTGTGCGCCATATAGCGGAACGGCTGCGCCAGCGGCCAGCGCGGCACGGTGTTGGTGGAGAAGCGCTGATGGAACAGGCAAATCGCCGACTCCAGACGCAGATCCGCCAGATCGAGATAAAAGCGCGGCAGGTCGGCCGGCATACACAGGCCTTTATAGATATTGACCTGGTTTGAGAAGCTACAGATGTAGAACGCTTTATCGTCGCTCTGCTCAATGCGCTTTTCCGCGCGGCGGCGAGCCATATAGAGACGACGCTCCATATCGCGCGGACGCCAGCCAGCCGGCGCATTGATAAAAAGTTGCTGAATGCGCGGCATAGAAGAGAGAGCAATCTCTCCCAGCACATCCTGATTGACGGGCACGTCGCGCCAGCCGACCACAGAGAGGGTTTCACGGACCACTTCCTCTTCCACGATGCGGCGGCTCGCCTGAGCCTCTTCCTCATCGTGGCTGAGGAAAAGCATGCCCACGGCGTAATTTTTCGCCAGGCGCCAGCCTTTCTCTTCCGCCACTACGCGGAAAAAGCGGTCAGGTTTTTGTAATAACAGACCACAGCCGTCGCCGGTCTTGCCGTCGGCAAGGATCGCGCCGCGGTGTTGCATACGGGCCAGCGCATGAATGGCGGTACGCACTACCTTGTGGCTAGGTTCGCCTTCTATATGGGCGATGAGGCCGAAACCACAGTTATCCTTTTCAAGGGATTTGTCATACAACATTTCAGTGAACCTCCCCAGGCTCTGTGGATTCCCTTTGGTCGGGCTACGGGCGCAGAAAGAGCTAAGCGACAGGCTGATGCGCATCGTGCGCTGCACTCCTGTGTCGCCCCATCTGTCTGGCCGTTGGCGTCGTTGTCACAAGCGTCGTGGTCTTGTTACAGGGGGAATCTCTGTTACTGCATAAATATGACGAGTTGAGCACCCGTCCAGAAAGCTTCCAGCGGATTTCCAACTTATCGGGAAAGCGGAATTACGTCAAATAGCGTTCCTGGTCGTCTTTTTATCAAGGTTAAATCAATTAACTTATTGAATTTAATTAAATTTAAGCCTAAAAAACTGTCGGTTGGCCATTTAGCAGGACCGGCGGAAATGTGAACTGTCTCACTGTCATGAAGCGGTCATATCCCATTCCCGTGCTGGCTGGAAGGGCTTTAACAGCAGAATCTGCTACATAGCAGATTACCCGCACATCATGTATCTGTTTTTCTTATAACGGCATATTTGAATCAAACGCGGGGTCGCCATAAGTAAAATTAATCAGAACAGGTTCGATTATCCACGCAGTTAAAATGAATTTCTATTCAAAAGGATAAAGAGGTGCCGGGACAACGGAACGCTGTCGGCAAAGAGAGAAATGAAAGACTTAGATCACAATCGCCGGTAAACAGGCGGCCCTCCAGATTATTCGGTTGGCACAATTAGTCAAGTGATTTAGCGTCTGCGCGGACATCGTCGCCGATCGTGGCGTCAGATGCACCATAACAGGGCATAACGCGCGCTTTCCTGCGCGTCGTCGCGCCAACGGTAGGGTAATTACGCTATGATGAGCCTGTTCTTTTCCAGGGAGTTCGTATGAAACAGATTCGCCTGCTGGCGCAGTATTACGTTGATTTAATGGTTAAGCTGGGACTGGTGCGTTTTTCGCTGTTGCTGGCGTCGGCGCTGGTGCTGCTGGCGATGGTCGTGCAGATGGCGGTGACCATGGTGCTGCGCGGACATGTCGAGAGCATTGACGTCGTCCGCTCGGTTTTCTTCGGGCTGCTGATTACGCCCTGGGCGGTCTACTTTCTCTCCGTGGTGGTCGATCAGCTGGAAGAGTCACGCCAGCGTCTGTCGCGGCTGGTGGATAAGCTGGAGGAGATGCGCACCCGCGATTTAGAGCTAAACCAGCAGATGAAAGAGACCATCACGCAGCTCAACCAGGAAATTAGCGATCGTATTAAAGCGGAGCAGGCGCGCGAGCAGGTGATGGATAAGCTGCGCGAAGAGATGGCCCGCCGCGAACAGGCGCAGATCGAGCTGGAACAGCAATCCTCATTTCTGCGCTCTTTCCTCGATGCTTCCCCCGATTTGGTGTTCTACCGCAACATCGACAAGCAATTCTCCGGCTGTAACCGCGCCATGGAGCTGCTGACCGGAAAAAGCGAAAAACAGCTGATTGGCCTGACGCCGCGCGATATTTACGACGAGGATGCCGCCACCAAAGTGCTGGAGACGGATGAGAAGGTCTTCCGTCATAACGTCTCGCTTACCTACGAACAGTGGCTGCAATACCCTGACGGGCGCAAAGCCTGTTTTGAAATCCGCAAAGTGCCTTACTACGACCGCGTCGGCAAACGCAGCGGACTGATGGGCTTCGGCCGCGATATAACCGAGCGTAAGCGCTATCAGGACGCGCTGGAGAACGCCAGTCGGGAGAAAACCACCTTTATCTCTACTATCAGCCATGAGCTGCGTACGCCGCTTAACGGCATTGTCGGCCTGAGCCGTATTCTGCTTGATACCGATCTCAATCAGGAGCAGTTGAAATACCTGAAAACTATCCACGTTTCCGCTATTACGCTGGGCAATATCTTTAACGACGTCATTGAGGTGGACAAGATCGAGCGCCGCAAGGTGCAGCTGGATAACCAGCCGCTCGACTTCACCGGCTTCCTCGCGGATCTGGAGAACCTCTCCGGACTGCTGGCGCAGCCGAAGGGACTGAGGTTCGTTATGGCACCGAACCTGCCGCTGCCGCATAAGATTTGCGCCGACGGCACGCGCCTGCGTCAGATTCTGTGGAACCTCATCGGCAACGCAGTGAAGTTTACCCAGCATGGGGAGATCGTAGTGCGCGTCGCCTATGAGCAGAACGAGACGCTGCGCTTTGAGGTTGAGGACTCCGGGCAGGGAATTCCGCAGGAGGAGCAGGACAAGATCTTCGCCATGTACTATCAGGTGAAAGATCAGCACGGCGGCAAACCGGCGACCGGCACCGGCATCGGACTGGCGGTATCACGTCGACTGGCGCAGGCGATGGGCGGCGATATCAGCGTGCGCAGCGCGCCGGGACAAGGCTCCTGCTTTACCGTGCTGATCAAAGCGCCACGCGTGGCGGAAGAGGTGGAGGATGACGACAGAGACGACAGCATGCCGCTGCCGGCGCTGCACGTCTTGCTGGTAGAAGATATCGAGCTGAACGTGATCGTGGCGCGCTCGGTGCTGGAGAAGCTTGGCTGTAGCGTTGAAGTCGCCATGACCGGCCAGGCCGCGCTGGAGATGTTCGACCCGCTGGAGTTCGATCTCGCCCTGCTGGATATCCAGCTGCCGGATATGACCGGTCTCGACGTCTCGCGCGCTATTCATCAGCGCTACCCAGGCGCCAGCCTGCCGCCGCTGGTGGCGCTGACCGCCAACGTGCTCAAGGATAAGAAAGAGTATCTGGATGCCGGCATGGACGATGTGCTCAGCAAGCCGCTATCCGTGCCGGCGCTGACCGCCATGATTAAAAAGTTCTGGGATCATCAGAGCGAAGAGAGCGAGGCTGACCGTCCCGAAAGCGATGACAAGACGCGCACGCTGCTTGATGTGCCGATGCTGGAGCAATATATCGAGCTGGTGGGCCCCAGCCTGATTACGCAGAGCCTGACGATGTTTGAACAGATGATGCCTGGCTATCTTGAGGTGCTGGATTCAAATCTGATGGCGCGCGATCAGAAAGGCATTGCGGAAGAGGGGCACAAAATCAAAGGCGCGGCGGGATCGGTCGGGTTACAGCATCTACAGCAGGTGGCTAAGCAGATCCAGAGCCCGGAACTGCCGGCATGGTGGGACAACGTAGGCGAATGGATTGAAGAGCTAAAACAGGAGTGGCGTCATGACGTTCAGGTGCTGCGTGACTGGGTAGCGGAAAGAGAAAAGCCAGGGGCTTAAAAAAAATGACCCCAGTCGAAGACCGGGGTGCGCGAATACTGCGCCAACACCAGGGAAAAAGGCGCTGTTGCTATACTTAGAGGAGTTAAAGTGCAGCAGCGTGGTATTGGTTAACGTCTGTCATCACCTTAGCAAATTCATTAATGACCAGGGAAAGATTCATTAAAATGTGTGATGTTGAGCAGCGTTTAAATACAGAAAACATTAATTTGGCAACACAGTCAAGCAAGGAATTAATTTCTGCGTTGCATTGCGCTTATTTTGACCAATTGTTCTATTTTTTGTGCGGTTTTTGTTTGCCTGAACGATCGGAACATGGTCTCAAACACGGGAAAATGAGTCTGACCCGCCAGGGCCGCTTTTTATCAATGTAACACAATGAAATTTATGGGATAACAGGGTATTAACCTCACTTTATCCAAAACGTTTTGGAAAGCATGACCCTAAAGTTCCAGATTTGATTTAAGTCCTGTTGATTTGCAGGGTTTGAGCCGGGAAATTGAGCGCCTGAGAGGCCACCAGAAAGATCAAATTAGCAGCCTGACGGTGTATATTGTGTAACCATCATAGTCAAATGGTGAAAAGCAGAACAGCGCGCCAAAAGGAACAGTTTAGAAAGGTGAATGATTCAAAACGATCCTTATCACAAATGGTTAAGTATATGGTGTGGAAAGGGATAAGCGATAAACAAGTATGGAACCGATTCCTTTTTGACGGAAGTGCTTGATGTCATTCGATCTGTCTTAATATTTAGAGGGTAGAATGTCGCTGCTGAGATTAAAAAAAACGCATCTTATTGCGCTTCTTCAGCGATTTTGACCAAGACGGGGCTTTCATCACGCTGGTAATTGATTAATGCAGGGAACAGGTAAGAGAACATTGCATGAGCAAGAATAAAGGGAGCCGCTGGCGTCGCATTAAACGAGCCGGTATCGGCGCTGTTGTCGTTATATTGGGTATCTGGGCGGCTGGAATTGCCCTGTTTGCCTTTCTTCCCGTGCCGTTTTCAGCGGTGATGGCGGAACGGCAGATTGGCGCCTGGCTGCGCGGCGATTTTCATTACGTAGCGCATTCCGACTGGGTGGGGCACGACGAGATCTCTCCCTGGATGGGGCTGGCGGTTATCGCCTCGGAAGACCAGAAATTCCCAGAGCACTGGGGCTTTGACGTCAATGCGATTGAAACGGCGCTGGGCAGCGAAAGCGAGCGCATGCGCGGCGCTTCGACGCTGTCGCAGCAAACGGCAAAGAATCTTTTTCTCTGGGATGGACGCAGCTGGGTGCGAAAGGGGCTGGAAGCGGGATTAACGGTCGGCATTGAAGCCGTCTGGACCAAACGGCGCATTCTGACGGTCTACCTTAATATTGCCGAATTTGGTCAGGGAACCTTTGGCGTAGAAGCGGCGGCGCAGCGTTATTTTCATAAACCGGCCAGCCGCCTGACGATAGCAGAAGCCGCGCTGCTGGCGGCCGTGCTGCCTAATCCCATCCGGTTTCGCGCCGATGCGCCCTCAGGCTACATACGCCAGCGTCAGCAATGGATTATGCGCCAGATGCGCCAGCTGGGCGGTGAAGGCTTCCTGCTGCGTAATCATCTTAACTAGCGATTAGTCTTCGTCGAAGCCAGCCTCGAAAAGCTCAATAACGGCAGCCAGCGCCTGCTGTTCTTCCGGGCCGCTGGCTTCGATTTCAATATGCCCGCCTTTTGCCGAATCGAGCATCAGCAACGCGATAACGCTGCTGGCCTCCGCCTCGGTCCCGGCCTCATTACGCAGCAGAACCTCAGCGTTAAAGCTCTGCACCAGTTCAAACAGCTTCATGGCCGGACGCGCATGCATGCCCAGCTTATTTTTAATTTCTACAGTTTGTTTGACGGTCATGATTTGCGTTTTTCCAGCGTGCGATGGCGAGACTGTACGTTTTTGCCGCGTGAGCGGAAGTAGTCCGCCAGCTGCTCAGCGATATAAACCGAACGGTGTTTACCGCCCGTACAACCGATAGCGACGGTGAGATAGCTACGGTTGTTGGTTTCCAGCATCGGCAGCCACAGCTCGAGGTAGCTGCGCGTCTGGTAGATAAAGTTGTGCACTTCGGTATGGCGATCGAGAAACGCCGCTACGGGGCGATCGAGGCCGGTCATTGGGCGCAGCTTGGGATCCCAGTGCGGGTTAGGCAGAAAGCGCACGTCGAAAACGTAGTCGGCATCGATAGGGATGCCATGCTTGAAGCCAAATGACTCAAACACCATCGTCAGCTCGCGTTCGCGCTTGCCCAGCAGCCGCGTGCGCAGCATCTCCGCCAGCTCGTGAACCGACATTTCAGACGTATCGATAATTAAATCGGCCCGTGAGCGCAGCGGCTCCAGCAGATCGTTCTCTTCGTCGATAGCGCTTTCCAGCGACAGGTTTTTACTGGAGAGCGGATGCAGGCGGCGCGTGTCGCTGTAGCGGCGGATCAGCGTATTGCGATCGGCGTCCAGAAACAGCAGCTGCGGTGAAAAGGCGTCCGGCAGATTGTTCAGCGCATTTTCAAAAATTTCCGGCGACTCCGGCATGTTGCGCACGTCGATGCTGACGGCAGCCGAAATATTACGCTCCACCAGCGAGTTCGCCAGCTCGGGCAACAGCACCACGGGCAGGTTATCGACGCAGTAGAAACCCATATCTTCAAGCGCGCGTAGCGCCACCGATTTTCCTGAGCCTGACCGACCGCTAACGATCATCAGCACCATGACCTTCTCTCCCGTTTTAAACCGGCACGCACGCCGGTAAAAGCGCAGCGCGCGTTACTGCTCCTCTGGAGCTTCTGTAATAATGGCGTAGAGTTCTTCATCGCTTTGTGCCGCGCGCAGGCGGCGACACACGGTCTTGTCCGCCAGACGTTTCGCGACCAGAGACAGGGTGTGCAGGTGGGTTTTGCACTGGTCCGCGGGCACCAGCAGCGCAAACAGCAGATCAACCGGCTGGTTGTCCACCGCGTCGAATGCGATAGGCTGGTCAAGGCTGATAAAGACGCCTACGGCGCGCAGCGTGTCCTCTTCCAGCTTGCCGTGCGGAATAGCGATACCGTTGCCGATACCGGTACTGCCCATGCGCTCACGGGTCAGGATCGCTTCAAACAGCGTTTGATGCGGCAGATTAAGCTGCTTCGCTGCCAGTTCGCTGATAATTTCCAGCGCGCGCTTTTTACTCTGGCAGTGTACGCCGTTGCGCGTACAGTCCGGCGTCAGCACGGTGCTCAGTTCCAGTGTCAGATCGTTGTTCATTGTCGTTTCACTTGCGAGTTCACAGAGCCGCGGGCCTGCCGCGCTTAACGACCGCGCGGTATCCCGTGGCGCTTGCACAGATGGCAAAACGGGGCGGTAAATCCGCCCCATCCAGACCGCCCTGAGCGCGCGGCGCGCGCTCTGCAAGCGTGAAGGTTAGTGTTTTTTCAGTTTGTCTTTATGCCGGGTTAGCTGACGAGCAAGTTTATCGACCAGCCCGTCAAGCGCCGCATACATATCTTCCGCTTCCGCCGTGGCGTGCAGCTCGCCGCCGTTGACATGCAAGGTCGCTTCCGCAACCTGGGTGACCTTTTCCACTTTCAGAACAATATAAACCTGATTGATACGATCGAAATAGTGTTCCAGTTTGGCAAATTTGTTGCTGATGAATTCACGCAGCGCTTCGGTGATTTCAACATTTTGCCCAGTGAGGTTTAGCTGCATAGGTCTTCCTTCTCATTTCTGTCAAACCAGCTGTTTACGCTGGTTGGAGGGCGGGATAGATAAAGACTCGCGATATTTAGCGACGGTTCGGCGCGCCACCATGATGCCTTGTTCAGATAACATGGAGGTAAGCTTACTGTCACTCAAGGGTTTAGCGGGATTCTCCGCCGAGATTAATTTTTTCACCAGCGCGCGGATAGCCGTTGAGGAGGCTTCGCCGCCGCCTTCGGTATTGACGTGGCTGGAGAAAAAATATTTAAGTTCAAAGATGCCGCGCGGGCTGTGCAGATATTTCTGCGTGGTCACGCGCGAAATGGTGGACTCATGCATATCGACGGCCTGCGCGATATCCGCCAGCACCATCGGACGCATAAATTCTTCGCCCTGCTCGAAAAAAGCCTGCTGCTGCTCAACGATGCAGCGCGTTACTTTCAGCAGCGTATCGTTGCGGCTTTCCAGGCTTTTAATCAGCCATCGCGCCTCCTGCAGGTTGCTGCGGATAAACTGGCTGTCGCTGTCGTTACGCGCGGCGCCGCCCATGGCGGCGTAGTGTTGATTGATCTTCAGACGCGGCACGCTGTCGGCATTCAGTTCAACCGTCCAGCGCGTGCCGATCTTGCGTACCAGCACGTCGGGAATGACATATTCCGGCTCGCCGGTCTGTACCGACTGGCCAGGACGCGGATCCAGCGACTGGATCAGCAGCATCGCCTCTTTCAGCACATCTTCTTTGAAACGGGTTACGCGCATCAGGCTGCGGAAATCGTGGTTAGCCAGCAGATCGAGGTGGTTGCTGACAATCAGGCGCGCTTCGGCCAGCATTAGCGTGGTCGGCGCAAACTGAGAAAGCTGCACCAGCAGGCAGTCGCGCAGATCGCGCGCGCCGACGCCGACGGGATCGAAGCGCTGAATGCGCTTCAGCACCGCCTCGACTTCATCCAGCGCCAGTTCGTCATTACCCATGCTGTCGAGGATCTCGTCAAGCGAAACGGTAAGGTATCCGGTATCGTCGATAGCATCGACGATCGAGGTGGCGATAGCGCGATCGGTATCGGTGAAAGGGGTCAAATCCACCTGCCACATCAGGTAATCCTGCAGCGACTGGGTCGTTTCGCCCTGATAGATCGGCAGCTCGTCATCCTGATAGTCAGTGCCGGTGCCGGAAGGTGTGCCTGCGGTGTACATTTCGTCCCAGGTGGCGTCGAGCGGCAGATCGTCCGGCATCTCTTTCTGTTCAAGCGCCTCGCGCGTGTCCAGCACCTCATCTTCCTGATAGTCGCGGCTGTCGATCTCTTCATGCACTTCAGCCTGCTCCAGCAGCGGATTGCTCTCCAGCGCCAGCTGCAGCTCTTGCTGCAGCTCAAGCGTAGAGAGCTGCAGCAGCCGGATTGCCTGCTGCAACTGCGGAGTCATTGCCAGCTGTTGGCTGAACCTGAGTTGCAAACCTTGCTTCATATTCAGGACGGAATTTCCTAAGCAAACATCGTATTAACGACACCTTATCAGAGTCTGAACTCTTCGCCCAAATAAACCCGTTTAACCTGCTCATCTGCAAGAATTTCGTTCGGCGTGCCGTGAGCGATAAGGCGCCCCTGGCTGACGATATAAGCGCGTTCGCAAACCGCCAGGGTTTCACGCACGTTGTGGTCGGTGATCAATACGCCGAGGCCGCTGTCGCGCAGGTGCTCGATGATCTTTTTGATGTCGATAACCGAGATAGGATCGACGCCGGCAAAAGGCTCATCAAGCAGGATAAATTTAGGGTTAGCGGCCAGCGCGCGGGCAATTTCTACGCGGCGGCGTTCGCCGCCCGACAGCGCCTGACCCATGCTGTCGCGCAGATGGGCGATATGAAACTCATCCATCAGCTCGTTGGCGCGATCCTGGCGCTGCTCTTCGGTAAGATCGTCGCGGATTTGCAGCACCGCCATCAGGTTGTCATAGACGCTCAGGCGGCGGAAAATCGACGCTTCCTGCGGTAGATAGCCGATACCGCGCCGCGCGCGCGCGTGCAGCGGCAGAATGCTGATATCTTCCTGGTCGATCACGATGCGGCCAGCGTCGCGCGGCACGATGCCGACGACCATATAGAAGGTGGTGGTCTTACCCGCGCCGTTGGGGCCGAGCAGGCCGACGATCTCGCCGGATTTCACCTGCAGGCTGACATCTTCCACCACGCGACGGCCCTTATAGGCCTTCGCCAGGTTTTCTGCGATTAATGTGGCCATAGCGATCAGTTACTCTTTTTCGGGCTGTTAGCGTTCTTGTCCTGCAGCTGCGACGGCACCAGCACGGTGGTGACGCGTTTGCTCTGGCCCTGGCTGTAGGCCTGCATTTTCTGCTCTTTGACCAGATAGGTAATGCGGTCACCTTTAATATTGCTGTCCTGCTGCTCAATGTAGGCGTTGCCGGTCAGCTCAACGAAATCTTTCGCCAGCTCATAGTGCAGTTTGGCGGCGTGGCCCTGAACCGGCTTGCCGCTGTCCTGCATCTGATAGAAGGTGGCAGGATTGCCGTAGGCATCGACGATGGTTTTGTTGCTGTCGCCGCCGGGACGCGTCACTACCACTTTATCGGCGGTGATTTTGATCGTTCCCTGGGTCACGATGACGTTGCCGGTAAAGGTCGCCACATTGCCTTGCAGGTCGAGCGCCTGGTTCTCGGAATCGATGTTGACGGGTTTGTCCGAGTCGCCGGTCACCGCCAGCGCGGGCAAACTGGCCGCCAGCAGCGCGCCGACCAGGAAAAACTTAAGGCTGTTGTTGTGCATTTTGGATTTCATAATAAGTTTTGACCTTTTCAATCAACTCGGCGTTTTTCGTCCGTAAATTCCCGCGCATCTTCATGCCGGTAGAGTTAAAACCGCGCCCGAATAAGGTTACCTGATCGTCGGACGTCACATCCTGCGAGACGAGGTTGACCTGCGCGTTGTCAGTTTTGATGCGCTGAAGCTGCGAATCCTGCGTCAGGGTATTCACCTCGACATGGCCATACAGATACAGCATACGATCTTTCGTTAATTTGGCTTTATCAGCGCGCACGGACCAGGTCGGCACTTTATTTTCGTCGTAGGTGGTCATGACTGGCTTATCGAACCAGCTCACCTCATCCGCCGAGAAATAGGTCACTTTTTCCGACACCAGTTTGTAGGCCAGCGCCCCTTGCGGGTTGTAGACCACGGTATTCGAATTCGCGCTGGTATAGGTCGGCTCCTGATCGTTGGCGGCGACCGGCGCGCTATTGTCATCCTGGCTGGTCAGGTTCCAGCCGATCAGCACCAGCGCAATCAAGGCCAGAATCAGCGTTATCCAACGCCTGCTTTTACTCATACTGATTGCCCTTTGGCATCCTCAAATTTGTTCTGCGCCATTAAAATCAGGTCGCACAGTTCGCGCACTGCGCCGCGTCCGCCTGCGATGCGCGTGACGTAATGGGCGCGCGGCAGCAATACCGGATGCGCATCCGCTACCGCCACGCTCAGCCCTACGCGGGCCATCACCGGCCAGTCGATAAGGTCATCGCCGATATAGGCGACCTGTTCGTCGGAAAGCGACAGTTTATCCAGAAGTTCGCGATAGGCCAAAAGCTTATCCGACTGTCCCTGGTAAAGATGACGAATGCCTAAAGTTTTGCAGCGATCCTCCATCAGGCGCGCATTGCGCCCGGTAATAATCGCCACCTCTATATCAGAGGTTAGCAAACAGCGGATGCCGTAGCCGTCGCGCACGTTAAAGGCTTTTAGCTCTTCGCCATTATTACCCATATAGATCACGCCGTCCGACATAACGCCGTCGACGTCGCAAATCAGCAGACGGATCTGGCTGGCACGCGCCATCACCTCCGCGCTGACCGGGCCGTAGCAGGTTTCCACCAGGGAAGTATTTACCGACATTCTCGTTTCCTGTTCAGACTACGCCGGCGCGCAGCATGTCATGCATATGTACCACACCGAGCAGACGATCGTCATCGGCCACCAGCAGCGCGGTAATGTTTTTGTTTTGCATCAGGTTCAGCGCTTCTACCGCCAGCATATTGGGACGAACCCGAATGCCACCGCGCGTCATCACTTCTGAAATCGTGGCTTTCTGGAAGTCGATGCCCATATCGAAGATGCGGCGCAGGTCGCCGTCGGTAAAGATGCCTTCGATCTTCATCAGATCGTCGACAATTACCGTCAGCCCTAAATTTTTACGCGTGATCTCTAGCAGCGCGTCGCGCAGCGAGGCGTCGCGCGTAACGTGCGGGATCTCGTCGCCGCTGTGCATAATGTCGCTGACGTGCAGCAGCAGCTTGCGTCCCAGCGCGCCGCCCGGATGCGACAGCGCGAAATCTTCTGCGGTAAAGCCGCGCGCTTCCAGCAGCGCGACCGCCAGCGCATCGCCCATCACCAGCGTCGCCGTGGTGCTGCTGGTGGGTGCGAGTCCTAGCGGGCAGGCCTCCTGCGGCACTTTCACGCACAGGTGCACGTCCGCGACGCGGCCCATCGCGCTGTCGGGGCGGCTGGTAAGGCAGATAAGCTTCACATGCTGCCGCTTCAGCACCGGGATCAGCGCCAGAATCTCATTGGACTCGCCGCTGTTGGAGATGGCGAGCACGATATCGCTGCGGCCGACCATGCCGAGATCGCCGTGGCTGGCTTCGCCGGGATGCACGAAAAAAGCGGGCGTGCCGGTACTGGCGAAGGTGGCGGCCATCTTTTTGCCGATATGGCCCGATTTGCCCATGCCCATGACGACGACTTTGCCCTGACAGCGATAGATCATCTCGCAGGCGCGCGTGAAGTCGTCGTTAATATACTGGTCCAGCTGCTCCAGACCTTCACGCTCTATGCGCAGTACCGCTTTTCCCGCCGTCTGAAAGTCGAAATTCGCAATTGAAAGCTGAGTTGACATGGCAAATCGGTCCTTTGTTATCCGTCGATGAAAGCGGGCTGAATCCACAAAAGCGCGCCCCAGACGATGAAACCACAGAGTAAGAATGCTCCCGCAACGCGGCCGATGCGGCGGCTGCGCTGCAGGCAGAGCAGGGCGAACAGCACGCTGACTCCCAGCATCACCCAGTAATCGCGCGCAAAAGCGTGTTCATCGACGCTGCCGGGATTTATCAGCGCCGGTAAGCCCAGCACGATGGCGATATTATAAATATTGGCGCCGATTAAATTACCGATAGCGATATCATCTTCGCCTTTCAGCGCACCTGCCAGCACGGTCGCCAGCTCCGGCAGACTGGTGCCTACCGCGATCAGCGTCCCGCCCATCACCAGTTCGCTGACGCCGAAATAATCGGCAAAGGCGGTAGCGTTATCGATGACCATGCGCGTCGCCATCGGCAAAATAATCAGCGCGACCGCCAGCCAGAGAAAGGCTACTGTATTGCCGCTCTCTTCACGCGGCAGCTCCGCAAGCTGTTCGCGCGTCAGGGTGTCGCTATTGTCGCGTTCGGCGCGGCGGGCAAAGCGGATCGCCACCAGCAAATAGACGATGGCGATAGCGATCAGGCCAAGACCGTCAAGACGGCTCAGGTAGTTGTCGAACAGCATCAGGCCGCTGAGTAGCGAAACCAGCAGCATCAGCGGCAGCTCGCGTCGTACCAGGTTGGAGTATATGTTCAGAGGATGCAGCAGCGCCGCGCCACCGAGTATCAGTAGAATATTGGTAATGTTGGAGCCCAGCGCCGTGCCTACGGCGAGATCCATCTGGCCATGCTGCGCCGCTGAAAAAGAGAGGATCATCTCCGGCAGCGATGTGCCGATGCTGACGACCGTCATGCCGATAATCAGCGGCGGGATACCAAAGGATCGACACAGGATCGCGGCGCTAAACACCAGGCGATCGGCACCATAAGCCAGTAAAATCAAACCGATGATCAGCAGGGCAGAGGCTACGAACATGGAAAATCCTTGGATGAAATGCGTTGCCGGCACGTCTTGTGCGGCAGGTTTCAGGTTCTGTCATCATAAACAGGCGCTGATTTTGACCGTCTGAGCGGCAAAAGTAAATTTTATGCCCGCTTTAGCCAAATGAAGGCGGTAAGTTTCTGTAAAGCTATCGTGCACTGGCGTGTTACAGGCTACCATCGTACGCTTTATAACGCCCGCTCCACAGAAGAGGTAATAATGGACCAACAGGAAACGAACCTGGTTGAGGTTCGTGGCGTCAGTTTTTCACGCGGCGATCGTCCGATTTTTGACGATATTTCGTTGACGGTGCCAAAGGGAAAAGTCACGGCCATTATGGGACCGTCGGGCATAGGTAAAACTACGCTGCTGCGCCTGATTGGCGGCCAGCTGCAGCCCGATCGGGGCGAGATCTGGTTTCGCGGCGAAAACATTCCTCGGCTGTCCCGCGCGAAACTCTATGAAACCCGTAAAAAGATGAGCATGCTGTTCCAGTCCGGCGCGCTGTTCACCGATCTGACCGTCTATGAAAACGTGGCCTGGCCGCTACGTGAACATACTCAGCTTCCTGCGCCGCTGCTGCACAGCACGGTGATGATGAAGCTGGAAGCGGTGGGATTACGCGGCGCGGCGCAGCTAAAGCCGGCGGAACTCTCCGGCGGTATGGCGCGGCGTGCGGCGCTGGCCCGCGCTATCGCGCTTGAGCCAGAGCTGATTATGTTTGACGAACCGTTCGTCGGCCAGGATCCCATTACCATGGGCGTGCTGGTAAAGCTGATCGATGAACTGAACCACTCGCTGGGTCTGACCTGCATTGTGGTATCGCACGATGTGCCTGAGGTACTCAGCATCGCCGACAGGGCCTATATCGTAGCCGGGCAGAAAATCATCGCTCAGGGCAGCACACCGGAGCTGCGGGAAAACCCCGATCCGCGCGTGCGTCAGTTTCTGGATGGGATTGCGGACGGACCTGTCCCGTTCCGGTTTGCCGCCGGAGACTATCTTGCCGATTTAACCGGCTCAGGGAGAATGTAAGCCAATGTTGTTAAAGGCGCTGGCGTCATTGGGACGTCGGGGAATCAATACCTGTTCCACCTTTGGCCGGGCAGGCTTAATGCTGTTTCACGCACTGGTGGGCAAACCTGCCTTTCGTAAACACGCGCCGCTGCTTATCAGGCAGCTTTACAGCGTCGGCGTTTTGTCGCTGCTGATCATCGTGGTTTCCGGGCTGTTTATCGGCATGGTGCTGGGGCTGCAAGGCTATCTGGTGCTGACGACCTACAGTGCGGAAACCAGTCTCGGCATGCTGGTGGCGCTGTCGCTGCTGCGCGAGCTGGGACCGGTGGTCACGGCGCTGCTGTTTGCTGGCCGCGCCGGATCGGCGCTGACGGCGGAGATTGGCCTGATGAAGGCGACCGAGCAGCTCTCCAGCATGGAAATGATGGCGGTGGATCCGCTGCGTCGCGTCGTTTCGCCGCGCTTCTGGGCGGGCTTTATCAGCATGCCGCTGCTGGCGCTGATCTTCACCGCCGTCGGTATCGCAGGCGGCGCGCTGGTAGGCGTGAGCTGGAAGGGCATCGATCCTGGCTTTTTCTGGTCGGCGATGCAAAACGCAGTCGATTTCCGCACGGACGTAATCAACTGCATTATCAAAAGCGCCGTTTTTGCCGTGACGGTCACCTGGATCGCGCTGTTTAACGGTTACGACGCGATTCCGACCTCTGAAGGGATCAGCCGCGCGACGACGCGCACCGTGGTGCACGCCTCACTGGCGGTGCTCGGTCTGGATTTTGTGCTGACAGCACTGATGTTTGGGAACTAAAGCAATGCAAAGCAAAAAAAGCGAAATTTGGGTTGGCGTGTTTATGCTTCTGGCGCTGGTGGCGATGCTGTTTCTCTGCCTGCGCGTAGCGGATCTTAAGTCGCTCGGCACGCAGCCGACCTGGCAGCTCTATGCTACCTTCGATAACATCGGCGGGCTGAAAGTGAGCTCGCCGGTCAAAATTGGCGGCGTGGTCATTGGCCGCGTTACCGACATCTCTCTTGAACCTAAAACCCTGCTGCCGCGCGTCACCATGGCGATCAGCGATGAGTACGCCAATAAGATTTCCGACACCAGCTCGCTGGCGATCCGCACGCAAGGCTTACTCGGCGAGCAGTTTTTAGCGTTGAATTTAGGTTTCGACGATCCCGAGCTGGGTTCGGCGATGCTGAAAGACGGCGATACGCTCCGCGATACCAAGTCGGCTATCGTGCTGGAAGACCTGATTGGTCAGTTCCTGTATAAGAGCGGCGGCGACAATAAAAATGGCACGAATAACAAGGATCCGCAGAGCGCCGATAGCGCGCCTGCGGCCCCGGCCCAACCCTGAGAGGTAAAAATTGATGTTTAAGCGTTTACTAATGGTTGCCATGCTGGTCATCGCGCCGCTGGCTGCGGCGAATGCAGCCGATCAAACCAACCCCTATAAGCTGATGAACGAGGCGGCGGCGAAAACCTTCACCCGCCTGAAAAACGAGCAGCCGAAAATCAAGCAGAACCCCAACTACCTGCGCGACGTGGTGCGCCAGGAGCTGCTGCCTTACGTGCAGATCAAATATGCCGGCGCGTTAGTGCTGGGCCGCTACTACCGGGAAGCGACGCCGGCGCAGCGTGAAGCCTATTTCAGCGCGTTCGGCGATTATCTGGCGCAGGCTTACGGCCAGGCGCTGGCGCTCTATCACGGGCAGACTTATCAGATCCAGCCGGAGCAGCCGCTGGGCAATGCCAATATCATCGCGATTCGCGTGACTATTATCGATCCCAACGGTCGCCCGCCGGTACGTCTGGATTTCCAGTGGCGTAAGAACAGCCAGACCGGAAACTGGCAGGCTTACGATATGGTGGCGGAAGGGGTCAGCATGATCACCACCAAACAGAACGAATGGAGCGACCTGCTGCGCACCAAAGGCATCGACGGCCTGACCGCACAGCTTAAAACCTACGCGGCGCAGCCGATTACGCTGGATAAACAGTAACGATGCATGAGTCATTACGCTGGCAGCGTGACGCCAGCACGCTGTCGCTGTACGGCGAACTGAACCGCGATACGCTGCTGGCGCTGTGGCAGCAGCGCGACACGCTGATCGACAAAGCGGAGATTATTGACGTCTCTGGACTGGCGCGCGTCGATTCAGCCGGTCTGGCTTTGCTGGTGCATCTGCGTGAAATCGCGCGCGCGCAGGGCGTCACGCCGCGTTTTAGCGGCATCAGCGATAAATTGCAGTCGCTGATTACTCTCTACAATCTTCAGCAGATTATTGTTTCTGCGGAAAAAAGCAGCTGATCGCTTTCTGCTCTGTTAAGCCCCTGTTTTTCGCAGGGGCTTTTCCATGTTTAAGAGTCCGCCGCTTTCCTCTAAGATGTTACCCTTTATCATTTTCAACTTAAGTAATGAGCAATGGAAAACAGTGAAATTCAGGCCGTGCTGATGAAAGCGCTGCCGCTGGAAGAAGTGCATGTGATGAGCAACGACGGCAGCCACTTTCAGGTGATTGCCGTAGGTGAAATGTTTGGCGAGCTGAGCCGTGTGAAGAAACAGCAGGCCGTTTACGCGCCGCTGATGGAATACATTGCCGACAACCGCATTCATGCCGTCTCCATTAAAACCTATACCCCTGCTGAATGGGCGCGTGACCGTAAACTCAACGGTTTCTGAGCCTTCACCATGGGCGCTCGCCGCTGGCGAGCTCTACCCGTCTTTAGTTAATTGAGAGCCGTGTTAATGGACAAATTTCGTGTGCAAGGCCCCACCCGTCTGAGTGGTGAAGTGACCATTTCCGGGGCGAAAAATGCCGCGCTGCCGATTCTGTTTGCTGCGTTGCTGGCTGAAGAGCCGGTCGAGATCCAGAACGTGCCGAAGCTGCGCGATATCGATACCACTATGAAGCTGCTGAGCCAGCTGGGTGCGAAGGTTGAGCGCAACGGTTCCGTCCACGTTGATGCCAGCCAGGTCGATATCTACTGCGCGCCGTATGAGCTGGTGAAAACCATGCGCGCATCTATCTGGGCGCTGGGCCCGCTGGTGGCGCGCTTTGGCCAGGGACAGGTTTCTCTGCCGGGCGGCTGCGCGATTGGCGCGCGTCCGGTCGATCTGCATATTACGGGTCTGGAGCAGCTGGGCGCGGAGATCAAGCTGGAAGAGGGCTATGTTAAAGCCTCTGTCAACGGCCGTCTGAAAGGCGCGCATATCGTGATGGATAAAGTGAGCGTCGGCGCGACGGTCACTATCATGAGCGCGGCGACGCTGGCAACCGGCGTCACCATCATTGAGAACGCGGCGCGTGAGCCGGAAATTGTCGATACCGCCAACTTCCTGATTACGCTGGGCGCGAAGATCAGCGGTGCAGGCACCGATAAGATCACCATTGAAGGCGTAGAGCGTCTGGGCGGCGGCGTCTATCGCGTGCTGCCGGATCGTATCGAAACCGGCACCTTCCTGGTGGCGGCGGCGATCTCGGGCGGCAAAGTGCTGTGCCGCAACACCCAGCCGGACACGCTGGACGCCGTACTGGCGAAGCTGCGCGATGCGGGCGCCGACATTGAAACCGGCGACGACTGGATCAGCCTGGATATGCACGGCAAACGCCCTAAAGCGGTAAACGTGCGTACCGCGCCGCACCCTGGTTTCCCGACGGATATGCAGGCGCAGTTCACCCTGCTTAACCTGGTCGCGGAAGGAACGGGCGTGATCACTGAAACGATTTTCGAAAACCGCTTTATGCATATCCCTGAGCTGATCCGCATGGGCGCGCACGCAGAGATCGAGAGCAACACCGCTATCTGTCACGGCGTGGAAAAACTCTCCGGCGCGCAGGTGATGGCAACCGACCTGCGCGCATCGGCGAGCCTGGTGCTGGCGGGCTGCATTGCTGAAGGCACGACGCTGGTGGATCGCATCTACCATATCGATCGCGGCTATGAGCACATCGAAGACAAGCTGAAGGCGATGGGCGCACAGATTGAGCGCGTAAGCGGCGAGTAAGCGCGTCTTTTATCGTTACTGAAACCAGCCACGTTCGCGCGGCTGGTTTTTTTGTGCCTGAACGATCTTCAGGTGCTGGTGGGATCCTGCTTGCACTTCTCACTCCCTGCGGGGGATCGAATACGCTTTTTACGATCCAGCAGCAGGTGCGTCTTCGGATCGTAGTAGCGGCTTGGCCAGATCTCTGCGGGATGGACGTTAATCGCGTCGGCAATCAGCCATTCACCTTTTGGCCAGGGACGCGACAGGGCATTCGCCAGCGTGGATGAACTCAACCCTGCCTGGCGTGATAATGCCGCCAGCGTCGTACCGCGTCTGCGCAGCGCGGCTATCACATCGGCGGGATGCCAGTCTTTATTCCTTTTTTGCATATCGCATTCTCCTTGTTCCTTGCATGTCTGTTCCCTGTAGAGCCAGGGGGCGTTATCGGTTTCTCTTATCTGGAAATTTATAGAAATTTTATAACAGAAACGTTCCATTTCTTTCCAGTAATTTTTGGATCAGTCCCGAGAAGTGCGCACCACTACGCAAAAGTACGGCAACAGGCAGAATGTATTGCTGAAAAAGTCGAGGCAGAGAGGAAAGAAGAGAGCGGAGCTGCGCAGGCAGCTCCGGGGGATATCAGAAATCGCGCTGTACAGACATATGCGCCAGCGCTTCAAGCGCGCTGCGCCAGGGGGATTCCGGCAGCGCGCTGAGCGCCTCAATCGCTTTGTCCGCTTCCTGTTCGGCGCGCTTGCGCGTCCACTCCAGCGAGCCGCACTGCTGCATCGCGGCCAGCACCGGTTCGAGAAGATGACGGCCATTGCCCTGTTCGATCGCTTCGCGGATCATTTTCGTCTGTTCCGGCGTGCCGTTATGCATCGCATGCAGCAGCGGCAGCGTCGGCTTGCCCTCGCTCAGATCGTCGCCGGTATTTTTACCCAGCGTGGCGCCGTCGGCGCTGTAGTCGAGCAGATCGTCGATTAACTGGAAAGCCGTGCCGAGAAAGCGACCGTAATCCTGCATCGCTTTTTCCTGCGCCGGAGTCGCTTCGGCGAGAATGGCGGATGCCTGCGACGCCGCCTCGAACAAACGCGCGGTTTTGCTGTAAATCACGCGCATATAGCTCTCTTCGGTGATGTCAGGGTCGTTGACGTTCATCAGCTGCAGCACTTCGCCTTCGGCAATCACGTTCACTGCTTCGGACATCAGCGCCAGGATACGCAGCGAACCCATGCTGGTCATCATCTGGAAAGCGCGGGTGTAGATAAAATCGCCGACCAGCACGCTGGCCGCATTGCCGAACGCTGCGTTCGCGGTGGCTTTGCCGCGACGCATATCGGATTCATCCACCACGTCGTCATGCAGCAGCGTCGCGGTGTGGATAAATTCGATCAGCGCCGCGTTAGTGACGTGCAGTTCGCCCTGATAGCCCAGCGCGCGTGCTGAGAGCACGGCGATCATCGGACGGATGCGCTTACCGCCGCCGCTGATGATGTAATAGCCCAGCTGATTAATCAGCGAGACCTCGGAATTCAGCTGGTCGAGGATGGTCTGGTTGACGGCCGCCATATCCTGCGCGGTTAATTCATTAATTTGTTCTAAGTTCATTCGTCTGTTCAGCTTTGACTCGTTTCAACGGCTCATGGTACGTGCTTTAACCAGCCTGAGTTCAGGTAATCTGTTACTGATTGTACTTGAATTTTCCGGATGAGAAACGTTTGCGATCGGCCTGTGTTTTTTTTCTGCAAGAGAGTGCAAAGTGCACTTGTCTTCTGCTGGAGTTTTGCGTAGAATTCGCGCCCTATTGTGAATATTTATCGCGCCGCCTGATGAACGAAAGGCATGCGCAGAAGCGGAGTTTTATATGTACGCGGTTTTCCAAAGTGGTGGTAAACAACACCGAGTAAGCGAAGGTCAGACCGTTCGCCTGGAAAAGCTGGACATCGCAACCGGTGAAACCATTGAGTTTGACCAGGTGCTGATGATCGCAAATGGCGAAGACGTGAAAATCGGCGCGCCACTGGTTTCAGGCGGCGTGATCAAGGCTGAAATCGTTGCTCACGGTCGTGGCGAGAAAGTTAAAATCGTTAAGTTTCGTCGTCGTAAGCACTACCGTAAGCAGGCTGGCCACCGTCAGTGGTTCACTGATGTGAAAATTACTGGCATCAGCGCTTAAGAGGAGATCTGACAAATGGCACATAAAAAGGCTGGTGGCTCGACTCGTAACGGTCGTGACTCCAATGCAAAACGTCTGGGTGTAAAACGTTTCGGTGGCGAATCTGTTCTGGCAGGTAGCATCATCGTTCGTCAGCGTGGCACTAAATTCCACGCCGGTAACAACGTAGGTTGTGGTCGTGACCACACTCTGTTCGCTACCGCAGACGGCAAAGTAAAATTCGAAGTGAAAGGTCCGAACAACCGTAAATACATCAGCATCGTTGCTGAGTAAGGTTGTCGTGACGCAGACAGCGACTGTCTGAACGCACGAATAAAAGCCCCGCAGCCATTGCGGGGCTTTTTACATTCTGCGACCTGTCGTTCTGTATTGCTGTACACTTTATGTACGCCTGATGCAAATCAGTCCTGATTTATCCGCCGCCGGTCAGCGCAGACAGACCCTGGCGGACCCGTCCGCTGCTCTCTCAGGAGCGTGGACGACTGTGTGACGGAGAAATAAAATGAAGTTTGTTGATGAAGCGACAATCCTGGTGGTTGCCGGCGATGGCGGCAATGGCTGCGTCAGCTTCCGCCGTGAGAAATATATTCCTAAAGGCGGTCCGGACGGCGGCGACGGCGGCGACGGCGGCGACGTTTATCTGGTTGCCGACGAAAACCTGAATACCCTGATTGACTACCGCTTTGAAAAATCTTTCCGCGCCGAACGCGGTCAGAACGGCCAGAGCCGGGACTGTACCGGCAAGCGCGGTCAGGACATCATCGTTAAGGTGCCGGTCGGCACGCGCGTGATCGATCAGGGTACCGGCGAAACGCTGGGCGACATGACGCGCCATGAGCAAAAGCTGATGGTCGCCAAAGGCGGCTGGCACGGGCTGGGCAACACCCGCTTTAAATCTTCGGTAAACCGTACGCCGCGTCAGAAAACCATGGGTACACCGGGCGAGAAGCGCGATTTACAGCTGGAGCTGATGCTGCTGGCTGACGTCGGCATGCTGGGCCTGCCGAACGCCGGCAAATCGACCTTTATCCGCGCCGTATCGGCGGCTAAACCGAAAGTGGCGGACTATCCGTTTACCACGCTGGTGCCGAGCCTGGGCGTGGTGCGCATGGATAGCGAGCAGAGCTTTGTGGTTGCCGATATCCCGGGCCTGATTGAAGGCGCCGCCGAAGGCGCAGGCCTCGGCATCCGCTTCCTGAAGCACCTGGAGCGCTGCCGCGTGCTGCTGCACCTGATCGATATCGCGCCGATTGACGAGTCCGATCCGGTGGAAAACGCGCGTATTATTCTCGGCGAGCTGGAGAAGTACAGCGACAAGCTGTTCAACAAGCCGCGCTGGCTGGTGTTCAACAAAGTTGACCTGATCAGCGAAGAGGAAGCGCAGGCGCGCGCCAAAACGATTGCTGATGCGCTGGGCTGGGAAGGGAAGTATTACCTGATCTCTGCGGCAAGCCGCCAGGGCGTTCAGGATCTCTGCTGGGACGTGATGAGTTTCATCAACGCCAACCCGAAAGAAGCGGAAGAAGAAGAGAAGAAACCCGAGAAAGTCGAATTCATGTGGGATGATTACCACCGTGAAGCGATGGAAAGCGTGGTTGAAGAAGAAGATGAAGAGTGGGATGACGACTGGGACGAAGATGACGACGAAGGCGTCGAAATCATCTACCAGCGTTAATGCCGGAAAAAAGGGACAGCGAAAGCTGTCCCTTTTTGTTTATCCCAGCACCGCCACCGTCAGACGCGACGAGCAGCAAAGCTGGCCGCGCGCGTTGCGGATCTCTATCTGCCACACCTGGTTGCGTGAACCGATATGCAGCGGACGGCAGACGCCGCGCACGTCGCCGCTGGAGACCGAGCGGTGGTGGCTGGCGTTCACCTCAATGCCGACCACGCTCTTTCCTTCTTCGGTGCAGAGGTAGCCGGCGATCGATCCCATCGACTCCGCCAGCACCACCGACGCGCCGCCGTGCAGCAGGCCGAAAGGCTGATGAGTGCGCGCGTCAACCGGCATCACCGCTTCCAGATAATCGTCGCCGATCGCGGTAAAGCGGATGCCGATATGTGCCACCAGTGAGTTCTCGCCGATAACGTTCAGCGCGTCGAGATCGGTTTCGCGTTTCCAGATCGCCATCGGTCAGGCTCCCAGCGTCGCGCCGCCGTCGACCACGATATCCTGCAGCACGACATGGCTGGCGAGGTCCGAGGCGAGGAACAGCACGTTATGGGCGATCTCCTGCGGTCTGGCGATCTTACGCAGCGGGATCCCGAGCTTATATTGATCCGGGAAGCCGTCGATCATCTCCTGTTCGGCGGTCGGCGTATGCCACAGGCTGCGCTGCATCTCGGTATCGGTCGAACCGGGCGAGACGATATTGCACCGGACACCATAAGGCGCCATCTCCAGGCCCACCGTCAGGGCGAGACTGCGCAGCGCGGCTTTCGACGCGCCGTAAGCTGACATACCGATACGCGGCGCGTGCGCCGAGTTAGAGGCGATAGTGACGATGGCACCCGCCCGCTGCTGGCGAAAGCGCGGCAGCGTCTGCTGAAACATATTAAAGGCGCCGCCGACATTGACCGCCAGACAGGCCTGGAAATCTTCAAATGAAATTTCGTCGGTCGCGCCGATGCGCAGGATGCCTGCGCCGTTCACCAGCACGTCGAGCCGCGGCTGCTGCGCCAGCAGAGGCTGGCACGTCGCTTTCACCTGCTCCGGGTCCGCAACGTCCAGCCTGTGGCAGGCGAAAGGGTAGTCATGGTCATGAAAGCGCAGGTCGAAGCCCTGAACCTGCGCGCCCGCCGCATGGAAAGCGAGCGCGGTGTGATAGCCGATGCCCTGGCCTGCGCCGGTTACCCAGACGATTTTCCCGCTGAAGTCGAAGTGCTGGCTCATTGCGCAGGCTCCCGCGACAGCAGCGTCCACCAGCCGTCGATGGTGGGGTTCTTCGCCAGGCTGACGAAGTCGATATCGCCGTGCACCTGACGCCAGCGCGCCGCCAGCGCCATCATGCGTACGGAATCCAGACCGTAGTCGATCAGGTTCTCGCTATCTTCCGGCACGTCATCATCCTCCAGCAGCGGCAGGATCAACGCGCGCAGATCGTCTTTGCTGAGCGGCAGCGGTATCAGATCGGCGGTCATCACCACTTTGCCGCTGCGTCCGGCGGTATAGGTCAGCGCCATCATATGCTCTTCGCGGCTAAAGTCAGCCAGCGCATCCGCCACCATAAAGGGCTGAATATTACGCATAAAGGCGTCGGTGGCAGTAGTGAGACAGCCGATGTGCGCATAAACGCCGGTGATGATCAGCTGGTCGCGACCCATCTCCTGCAGGATCGACTCCAGCGGCGAGCGTACAAAGGCGCTGTAACGCCACTTGGTCAGCACCTGATCGTCCGCATCGGGCGCCAGCGCATCCACGATCTTCTGCTGATCCGGATGTTTGTTCAGGCCCGGCCCCCACATATCGTTGAGCAGCGCGCGATCTTCATCGCTCTGCTGGTTGGGCTGCGCGGTATAGAACACCGGAATGCCCTGCGCCTTGCACCAGGCGCGCAGGCGGGCGATGTTTTCCACCACCTGATTAACCAGCGGGCTGTTTTCGCCCCAGAAGTTAAGGAAATAGGCCTGCATATCATGAATAAGCAGTGCGGCGCGCTGCGGCTCCAGCGTCCATTTCACCTTGTTGGCGGGCAGTTCAGCGGCAGTGGGCAGCGGATATGAGGTCAGTTTTGGAATAGCCATAAAATCTCCGGAACAGGTCAGGCTTGTGCTTGCTGAGCGGCAAGCTGTTGGCGCAGGCGTTTCTTGTCTACTTTGCCGACGGGCGTCAGCGGCAGTTCATCCACGCAGGTAATACGGTCGGGCAATTTATAGTCGGCGACGCCCAGTTCGCGCAGGTGGCGTCGCAGCACCACCGGTTTGATCGGCTGACGGGAAACGATAAAGGCGCAGCTCTTTTCGCCCATCAGCTCGTCCTGCATCGACACCAGCGCCGCATGGATCACGTCGGCATGGCGCTGCAGGAGGTTTTCAATCTCCTCTGCGGCGATCTTTTCGCCGCCGCGGTTGATCTGATCTTTTTCACGGCCCTGTACGGTGATGTAGCCCTGCGGGTTAATCTCGATCAGATCGCCCGAGCAGTAAAAACCCTCGGCGTCGAAGCTGGCCGCGTTGTGCTCCGGGCTTTTATAATAGCCGCGAAAGGTATAAGGGCCACGCGTCATCAGTCGGCCGATAGCGCCGGTTGGCAGCGGATTGCCGTTTTCGTCTGCCACCCAGACCTCATCGTCCGGTGAAATTGGACGGCCCTGCGTGGTGAGTATGGTTTTCTCGTCGTCGTCGAAGCGGGTGTAGTTCACCAGGCCTTCAGCCATGCCGAACACCTGCTGCAGCCGGCAGCCGATCTCGCTCTGAATACGCGCCGCGATGGTTTCGCTCAGCTTCGCTCCGCCGACCTGCATACGCTGCAGAGACGCCAGCGCCTTATTGCTGCCCCACTCATTGATCGCCTGCAGCCAGAGGCTGACGGCGGGCGGCACCAGGCCGGTGTCGGTCACCTGATGCTTTTCGATCAGCGGGAAGCAGTTCGTCGCGCTGGGATCTTCGGCCAGGATCACCTGGCCGCCCGCATAGAAGACGCCCAGCGAGCCGGGCGAACTCATTGCAAAGTTATGCGGTGCGGGCAGGGCGATCAGGTAACGCGTTTCAGCCGTGACCGCACAGATCTCGTCGCTGGCGCGAATGCTGTAGTAGTAGTCATTATGAGTACGCGGGATAAGCTTTGGCGTTCCGGTGCTGCCGCCGGAGAGCTGGAAAAGAGCCACGTCGTCGGCGGCGGTCGGCGTTGGCCGATAGTCGCCCGCCGCTTCGGCCATCAGCGCTTCCAGGGTAGTGTCTGGCTGGCTGTCATTGCGCAGGATCACCTGCCGCAGCGAGGGCTGGGCGGCGCACAGCGCGTCGATAAAGCTATCGTCGGCGAACAGCGCATGGCGACGATCGGCGATCAGCAGCGCGGGTTCGATCTGCGCGGCGTAGGCCTGCAGCTCGGTGCGCTGGTGGCTGAACAGCGCATAGACCGACACGACGCCCAGCTTAAACAGGGCGAAAACGGTGACGTAGAAGTCGGCGACATTGCCGAGCTGCACCAGCGCGGTATCGCCGTTTTTCAACCCGCGGCGCTGTAGCGCGGCAGCCAGGTTGTCGCTGCGCTGCGCCAGCTGACGGTAGCTCAGCTGCAGATCGCCCTCGATAATGGCGATGGCGTCGCTGTTTTTATGACGCTCCAGGATATCGGTCATCGGCACATCCAGCCAGTAACCTTTCTCGCGGTAGCGCGCCGCCAGATCGTCTGGCCAGCGGTGGTAGGGGATCGACATGGTATTTCCTTTATTGCAGTCCAAAAGCGCGCAGCATGGTGTCGAGCTTGACACCGGTCTCGCGCCATTCTGATTCCGGTTGCGAATCCGCCACGATGCCCGCGCCAGCGAACAGGCGCACCCGCGCGCCCTGTACGGTGCCGCAGCGGATGGTCACGACCCATTCGCCGTTGCCCTGATCGTCGCACCAGCCGACGATTCCGCCGAACAGCCGACGGTCAAACGGCTCCAGCGTCTGGATCAACTGCTGCGCGCGCTGATGCGGGAAGCCGCTCAGGGCTGGTGTCGGATGCAGCAGACAGGCGAGCGACAGCGCGTTCTCCTGCTCGTTGAGCGCTTCGCCGTCGATCTGCGTCGCCAGATGCCACAGCGTGGCGGTCGTCAGCAGAGAAGGGGTGGCGGGAACCGAGAGCAGACGGCTGCGCGGCTGCAGCACCTCACGCATCGCATCCGTCACCAGCTTATGCTCGTGGCGATCTTTCGCCGACTGCATCAGAGCGTCGCCGGCGGCCCGGTCGCGCGCTGCGACGGCGTCGCGACGCGCAGATCCGGCGAGCGGACAGGAGCTGAAATCGCGCCCCTCTTTGCGCAGCATCAGCTCCGGGCTGGCGCCGACCAGCGAGCCGCCCTGCGGCAGCGGCAGGTGAAAGTGATAGCTGTCAGGGTTTTGCGCCACGATGCGCTGCATCAGTGCGGCGATATCCACCGGCTGTTCCGTCACGATATCCATCAGGCGCGACAGCACCACTTTATCCAGCTCGCCGCGCTGCGTGGCCATAACGGCCTGCGCCACCATCGCGGTAAAAGCATCGTGCTCCGGCACGGCGGCGCGGCGACGCACCTGCGGCAGCGGCGCCTGAACCGCCGTCAGCGCACCTTGTAAATCGGCGCGGTCAAAGGTCTGATGCGATTCAGGGATAAACAGCGCGGCGGGCTGCGTGACGTCGAAAGGGATAGCGCCGACCAGGATCGGATGGGCAATACCCTGTTTTTTTGCCGCGGCGAAGTGGCGGCGCAACTGCTGTTGAAAATCGCCGTTTAGCGCATCGCCATCGGTCACCGGGGTGGTGACGGTGGTGTAGCAGCCTTGCGTAGCGATACTGCGCCACGGAGATGTGAAGATAAAACCCCGACACAGCGCGGAGAAATCCTGAAGCTGGGGATTTCCAAACGTCAACGTTTCAACCATAATTTTCACCTATAAATGATAAGATAATTAATAATGATTATCATTTGTATTGTGGTTCTGTAACCTACGTTGATTGGGCCGGAGTGTCAATAAATTCGCGGCGTTCAGCGCGCGATCTCAGCGTGTTTCAGAAAGGTGGCAGGGCTTTGTCTTACAGTAAAAGGTGGACTGAATCTTATGTTTAAGCGGACTTTTATGACGGTGGCCGCGCTGCTTTTCGTCACGTTGCTGGCTAACCCGGACGCGCGGGCCGAAGGCGGCTGGCCGCGCACGCTGCAAAGCGCCCACGGCAGCGTGACGCTGCCAAAAGCGCCGCAGCGTATCGTCTCGACCAGCATGACGCTGACCGGCTCGCTGCTGGCGATCGACGCGCCGGTAATCGCCAGCGGCGCAACCGCTCCAGGCAGCCGTCTGGCCGACGATCAGGGTTTTTTTCGTCAGTGGGGCGACGTAGCGAAGCGTAAAAACGTTAAGCGCCTCTATATCGGCGAACCCAGCGCCGAAGCAGTGGCCGCCGAAGCGCCGGACCTGATTATCGTCAGCGCCACCGGCAACGATTCCGCCATTAAGCTGGTGGATCAGTTCTCGGCCATTGCGCCGACGCTGGTGGTGAACTATGACGACAAAAGCTGGCAGCAGCTGGTGACGCTGCTTGGCGAAGCCACCGGCCACGAAGCTGATGCGGCGGCGCGCGTTAAGGCGTTTGATGAGCAGGAGGCGGCGCTGAAGCAGAAAATCACGCTGCCGCCGCAGCCCGTTTCCGCGATGGTATTTAACGGCGATGGCCGCGCGGTGAACCTCTGGACCAGCGAATCGGCGCAGGGCAAGCTGCTGGAGCAGCTCGGCTTTACGCTCGCCGTGCCGCCCGCCAACCTGCAGCAGATGCACAGCATGGGCCAGCGCAAAGATATTATTCAGCTCTCTGGCGAAAATGTCGCCAGCGGCCTGAACGGCAATAGCTTCCTGCTGTTCGCCGCAGAAGATCAGACCGCGCAGCAGCTAATGCAAAACCCCTTCCTGGCGCAGACCGCAGCGGTGAAACAGCGGCAGGTTTATGCGCTGGGCGCGGATACCTTCCGTCTTGACTACTACAGCGCCAGCCACCTGCTGGCGCGTCTGGAGCAGCTGTTCGTTAAGTCATAACGCCTCGTCCGCCAGCGTCGGCGCTGGCGGCTGATAGCGTCGTAGCCTCGCCATCAGGAGCCACATCACTAACCCCAGCAGCGCCGCGCCGAAACCGAAAAGCGCGGCGGCCTGCTGCGGCAGCAGCCATGTCCCCATCGCGCCAATCAGCGCCGCGCCGACTGCATCGCCGGTAACATTCTGCGCCGTCCAGAGGCTGTTGATACGCCCCAGCAGCGCATCAGGCGTCAGCGACTGGATCAGCGTGTATTGCACCAGGCTGTTAATAGCGCTGAAGTAGCCAAACGCCGCCAGACACGCCAGGCTGAGCGCGAACAGCGGCATCAGGCTAAACAGCCCTAGCGCGAGAAAGGCGGCGATAGCGCTGCCCAGGATCAATCTCCCAGGCTGCGGCGACTGCGTCAGGCGTCCGCTGGTCAATGCGCCCAGCGCCGCGCCGAGCGGCACGGCGGCATACATCAGGCCCAGCTCATCGAGACTGACCTGCCAGTGCGGCGCCAGCGCCGGATAGAGCACGCGCACCGCGCTCGCCAGCGTTACCAGCGCGCCGATCAGCGCAGCCATACCGACCACCGGCGCGGCGAAAAGAAACTGCACGCCGCTGGCAAGCGCCCTGAGCGGATGCTCGCGCGGCTGGGGCGGCGGCGGCATCACGGGCAGCCTGAGCAGGGTTAACACGGTGAGCAGCGTACCGAAGGCGGCGAGCGCGTAGTTCCACGCCGCGCCGCCGTGCGCCAGCACCACGCCACCGATGGCGGGCGAGAGGATCGCGCCGAAGCGTACCGTCAGCATGGTAATGGCGCCCGCCTGCATCAGATTTTCGCGTCCCACCAGCGCCGGGGTCGCCGCCAGCAGCGCGGTGACGCCGAGCGCGCCGAAAAAACCGTCCCATAAACCCAGCAGGAAAACCGCGCTGACCGAAGGCGTCGGCAGCGAAGCGTTAATGGCCAGCGCCACGAAGCCGAGGCCGCAGGTGGAGCGCGCCATCAGGATCAGACGCTTGCGTTCATAGCGATCCGCCAGCACGCCGCCGGTCAACAGCCCAATAAACATGCCTGCGCCCGCCAGGGTGACCGCCAGCCCGACCAGCGCAGGAGAGCGGGTCAGCTGCTGAATTTGCACCGGAACGGCAATGGCCAGCATGCCGAGCGCGACAATAGAGATAAAGCGGGCGATAAAAACCGCGCGAAAAGCGGGGTGGGTCTTCAACAGGCTGAGGTCGATCAGATGGGAGGGTTTGGTCATTTCTGTGCCTTTTGCTGCGGTTTTCCTCGTTATGGTCGAGGAGAATCATGGTAACATACAAAATACGAGTAATAACGATAACAAGTATCATTATCAAATTGATGCGCCAGACGCGTCAGTGAACAGTGAAGGTTCGGAACGTTATGCGCCAACTCACCGCAATAGCCGCCTCAGGGATGCTGCTGTTGCTCTTGCTCGCGCTCAGCCTGATGCTCGGCGCCAAATCGATCGCCATCCATGATGTTTATCTTGCCCTGACCACCCGCTGCGACAGCGCCGACTGCATAATTGTGCGCGAAGCGCGCCTGCCGCGTACCCTCGCAGGTTTAATGGCGGGTTGCGCGCTAGGGCTGGCGGGCGCGCTGATGCAGAGCCTGACGCGTAACCCGCTTGCCGATCCCGGCATCCTGGGCGTTAATGCGGGCGCAGGTTTTGCCGTGGTGCTCGGCATCGCCCTATTTGGCGCAGATTCGCCCGCCGACTGGCTCGGCTTCGCCTTTAGCGGCGCGCTGCTGGCGTCGCTGCTGGTGGCGCTGACCGGCGCGCTCGGCGGCGGTCGTGTCAATCCTGTGCGCCTGACCCTGGCGGGCGTGGCGCTGGGCGCGGTGCTGGAAGGAATGACCTCCGGCCTTTCTCTCCTGAACCCCGATATTTATGATCATCTGCGCTTCTGGCACAGCGGCTCGCTGGATATTCGCAGCGTTGCCGTACTGCGCGTGACGTATCCGGCTGTGGCTGTGGGCGTACTGATTGCGCTGCTGCTGTCGCGCTCGCTCAACAGCCTGAGCATGGGCGGCGATCTGGCGACGGCGCTCGGCACGCGCGTGGCGCGAACGCAGATTCTGGGACTGCTGGCTATCGCCCTGCTGAGCGGCGCCGCAACGGCCGCCGTTGGCCCCATCGCCTTTGTCGGGCTGATGACGCCGCATCTGGCCCGCTGGCTGTGGGGCAACGATCATCGCTGGATGCTGCCTGGCACGCTGCTGATTACGCCCTGTCTGCTGCTGGCCGCCGATATTCTCGGGCGTCTGATGGTGCCCGGCGAGCTGCGCGTCGCCGTCGTTACCGCGCTGATCGGCGCGCCGATGTTGATTGTGCTGGTGCGCCGCAAGCTGGGAAGAGGGCAGGTATGAGCCGGGCGATGAGGCATACAATCTGGCTGCTGGCAGCCTGCGCGCTGCTGGCATTTTTTGGCGTCACCCGCGGCGCGCTGCCGATTACGAGCGCGCAGCTCTGGCAGTTAATCACCGGTGAGGCGGCGCGCAACGTTCAGCTGATTGTGCTGGAGTGGCGCCTGCCGCGCGTGACAATGGCGTTGCTGATCGGCGCAGCGCTGGGCGTCAGCGGCGCGATTTTTCAGTCTTTGCTGCGCAACCCGCTCGGCAGCCCCGACATACTCGGCTTCAATACCGGCGCCTACAGCGGTGTGCTGGTGGCGCTGGTGCTGTTTCACCAGCACAGCGAAACGATAACGCTGGCGGCGCTGCTGGGCGGCGTACTTACCGCAGGCGTGGTCTATCTTTTCGCCTGGCGCAACGGCGTTGAGACCTTCCGGCTGATTATCGTCGGTATCAGCGTACGTGCGCTGCTGATGGCGCTCAACGGCTGGCTGATTATCAGCGCCTCGCTGGAGGCGGCGCTCAGCGCGGGGCTATGGAGCGCCGGATCGCTCAACGGCATCACCTGGGCGAAAACGACGCCGGTGATCGTCGTGCTGCTGGCGGCGCTGCTGATGACCGCGCTAATGGCGCGGCGTATGCGTCTGATGGAGATGGGCGACGATACCGCCTGCGCGCTGGGCGTGCCGGTAGAGCGCAGTCGGCTGTGGCTGATGCTGCTCGGCGTGGTGCTGACAGCCGCCTCGACCGCGCTGGCTGGCCCCATTTCGTTCGTCGCGCTGCTGGCACCGCAGATCGCCCGTCGCCTGTGCGGCGGCATCAAAGGCGCGCTGCCGCTGGCGGCGCTGTGCGGCGCGCTGCTGCTGCTGGCGGCGGACTACGCGGCGCAGCACCTTTTCCTGCCTTATCAGCTGCCGGTCGGCGTGATTACCGTCAGCCTCGGCGGGCTTTATCTGATTACACTACTGGTTCGGGAGGCACGACGCCAATGACAGAGAAGATTGCCCGCCTGCAGGGCGATGCGCTGACGCTGGGCTACGAGAAAAAAATTGTGGCGGAGGCGCTGTCGGTAACAATTCCGGATGGCGAACTGACGGTGATTATCGGCCCCAACGCCTGCGGCAAATCGACGCTGCTGCGGGCACTGAGTCGCCTGGCGCCGCCGCTCAAGGGGCAGGTGCTGCTCGACGGCGAGGCGATTTCGCGTTTCTCTACCAAAGAGGTGGCGCGGCGTCTCGGTCTGCTGCCGCAAAGCTCGCAGGCGCCGTCGGGCATCAGCGTCAGCGAACTGGTGGCGCGCGGCCGCTATCCGCATCAGCCTTTGTTTGGTCGCTGGCGCGATGAGGATGAAGCGGCGGTACAGCAGGCGATGCAGGCGACCGGCGTGGCGGATATCGCTGCGCAGCCGGTGGATCAGCTCTCCGGCGGGCAGCGTCAGCGCGTCTGGATCGCTATGGTGCTGGCGCAGCAAACGCCGCTGCTGCTGCTGGATGAACCCACGACCTGGCTCGATATTACCCATCAAATTGAACTGCTGGAGCTGATGCAGGATCTTAATCAGCAGCATGGCCGCACGCTGGTGGTGGTATTGCACGATCTCAATCAGGCGTGTCGCTACGCCACCCACCTGATTGCGATGCGCAGCGGCCAGATTGTCGCCGAGGGCAAGCCGTCTGAGATTATTACGCCGGAGCTGATTGAGGCGGTGTATGGGCTGCGCTGCATGATCGTGCAGGACCCGGTGGCACACACGCCGATGATTGTGCCGCTGGGGCGCGGCGGAAGCGGAAGGACGAATCAAAAACCGCACTAAACATGGCAGAGCGGGTAGTCTGGTCCGAAGAGCAAAGCGTCCCGCGCCATGGATGGCGCGGGCCGAGCGGGCATGGATGCCTTGAGCGACTTTGCGATCGGACCAGACTACCCGTGACCGCACCTTACTCTGGAATCAGGCAAACTTTGCCAGCAACTGCTGCAACTGCGGACCGATCTGCGCGAACATGCGCGGCGAGATAATCTCTACGTGGGCGCACGCCAGCGGCCACACCTCAAGCTCGCCTACATAGGGCGCCCAGGCGCGGCGCGCATCCTGACCCGGCTGCTGCGTCTGGGTAGCGAGGAACAGCGTCGCGCGGCCGTTGAAGCGCGCGCTGCGCGCCGTCGTCAGCAGGCGTACCGAACTGGCGTAGTTGGCCTCAATCGCATCGAACATCGCTTCCAGCCCTTCGCCCGCCTGCTGACGCTGCGCGGCGACAAACTGTTCGCGTTCGCGGTTAACCTCATCCAGCACCGCCGGATCCAGCTGGTTCTTGCCACGTTTCTCGTCCCAGTTTTGCGTCTCAGGCGGCCAGGTATCAAGCAGGCCGAGGAACGCCACCTCTTCGCCAAGCGCCTCCAGCCGCGCGGCGATGCCCTGCGCCAGGGTGCCGCCCAGCGAATAGCCGAGGAAGTAGTAAGGACCGTGCGGCTGCTGCTGGCGCAGCGTGGCGAGGTGCGCGTCGCAGACCGCGTCCAGATGCGCCGCCTGACTGAGCGGGCCGCTGGCGTCGGGCGACTGGATGCCGACGATTGACCAGCGTGCGTCAAGATAGCGCTGCAGAATACTGAACTGCCAGGCGAAGCCCGACGCCGGATGGAAGCAGAAGAGCGTCGGCCCGCTGCCCTGGCGCAGCGGCAGTACCGGCTCGAAACCAGCGTTTTGCGCCGCCTGCGCGTCGCTCAGCAGGGCCGCCAGCTTCTCAACCGTAGCGGCGACCATAATCTGACCGACGGAAACCGGCAGTTGCAGTTCGCGCCGCAGCTGCGCTGCCAGGCGCATCGCCAGCAGTGAATGACCGCCCAGCGCAAAGAAGTCCTCCTGCGCGCCGACGCTGTCGCGCGCCAGCAGCGTGGCGAACGCCTCCGCCAGCTGCGTCTCCAGTCCCGGCAGCGGCGCGCGACCTGCGTCGTTTGCGCGGCTTTGCGGCAGCGGCAGGGCTTTGCGGTCCAGCTTACCGTTGCTGCTGAGCGGCAGCGCCTCCAGCTCGACGATCGCGACCGGCACCATATGCGCGGGCAGCTGTTGCGCCAGCGCGGCGCGTATCGCCTCGGCATCAACCGGCCGATCTGCCACGACATAGCCTACCAGCTGGCGCGCATCGCCCTGCTGCGCGCCGGCGTTGCCCAGCACCACCGCATGCGTCACCGCCTGCAGAACGCCTGGCTGCGACGCCAGCGCATGGTCAATCTCATTCAGTTCAATTCGCTGGCCGCGGATCTTCAGCTGATCGTCGCTGCGGCCAAGGTATTCCACCGCACCGTTAGCGAGCCAGCGCGCAACGTCGCCGGTACGGTACATGCGCGTGCCGTTGCCAAAGGGATCGGCGACAAAGCGGCTGGCGGTCAGGTCGGGACGGTCGAGGTAGCCGTGCGCCAGCTGTACGCCGGTGAGATAGAGATCGCCAGCGACACCCGGCGGAACCGGCTGCAGGCGCGCATCAAGAATGCGTAAGCCGGTATTCCAGACCGGGAAACCGATCGGCACGCTGGCGCCTTCTACCGCCGCCAGCTCGGGGCCGAAAGCGGGATAGTAACTGACGTCTACCGCCGCCTCGGTCGGGCCGTAGAGGTTGTGTAGCGGCACCCGGGTCAGGGCTTCCCACTGACGAGACAGCCCGGCAGGCAGCGCTTCGCCGCTGCAGAAGACGCGGCGCAGGCTGGCGCAGCGCGTAACGGCTTCGTCGTCCTGCAATGAGGCGACGAACGCCGCCAGCATCGAGGGAACAAAGTGCGTGGTGGTGACGCGCCAGCGCGCGAAGAGCTGCTGCAGCGCGTCGGGATCGCGGTGCGCGTCCGGCGGCGCCATTACCAGCTGCGCGCCCGTCAGCAGCGGCCAGAAAAACTCCCAGACGGAGACGTCGAAACTGCTGGGGGTCTTTTGCAAGACCACGTCGTCGGCGGAGAGCGGATAGCTCTGCTGCATCCACAGCAGCCGGTTGACGATCGCCTCATGGCCGACCAGCACCCCTTTCGGTCGTCCGGTCGAGCCGGAGGTATAGATAATATAGGCGCCGTCCTGCGGACGCGGATGCTGAGCATGCTCGCTCGCGGCCGACGCTGGCAGCAGCGCGTCATAAAAGAGCGGGGCGACAGAAGAAAGCACGGCGAAACGCGCTGCCAGCTCGCGGCTGGTGATTAACCTCTTCGGCGCGGCGTCCTCCAGCATCATTCGCAGGCGATCGTCAGGATAGCCGGTATCAAGCGGCAGATATGCTGCGCCGACGCTAACGATCGCCTGCAGCGCCAGCGACAGAAAGATCGATCGCGGCAGCGCCACGGCGACGATATCGCCGCGTTGCACGCCGCTGGCGATCAGCTGCTGCGCCAGCGTCTCGACCTGCTGACGCATCTCGCGGTAGCTCAGCTGGTGACGGTTGTCCGCCAGCGCGGGCGCGTCCGGTGTGCGCAGCGCCTGCGCCTGCAGCAGGCTGCTGAGCGTCGCTTCCGGCAGCATTAGGGCGGTCTGGTTGATGCGATCCAGCTGCTGATGCTCCGCCTCGGTGAGCAGATCCAGCTCGCCGCAGGGACGCTCCGGCTGCGCCGCCAGCTGGCGCAGCAGCAGATCGAAACGGCTGGCGTGCTGCGCCAGTATGCTCTCCTGATAACGTTCAGCGTTGGCCAGCAGCTCCAGCGTAAGCTCGCCCTGTTCGCTGATATAGATAGCGATCTCCAGATCGCGCACCGGCCCGGAAGCGAGCTGATGCGTTATGCCCTCAATGCCGTTGAAATCGAGCTGATAGTCAAACATCTTCAGGTTGATAACCGGGCCGTAGAGCGGATCGCTATCGCCGAGACGGCCTGCGTCGCGCTGAACCTGCTCGGCGTCGAAGCGCTGATGGCGGCGCATCTTTTTCACTTCGGCGGCCAGCTGGCGCGCCAGCGCGCTGAGCGGCTGAGCGGGATCGTAATGCACCGCCATCGGCAGCACGTTAATCACCGGGCCGGTGGCGCACAGCGCCGCTGAGCCGATGCGGCGCATAAAAATAAAGCCTGCGGCGAAATCATTCTGGCCACTCAGGCGCGCCAGCCAGAGCGCCACCAGTGCAAAGGCGGCATCGGCGGGGCTGACGGCCATCTGCTGCGCCAGCGTCTGGAAAAGCGCGCGGTCCGGCGAAATAGCATGGCGCAGCAGCGCGGTGCTGGCGCTCTGTCCAGCCAGCGGCAGCGGGGAGAGGGTGGCGGGCGGCGGCAGCTGCGCGCTCTTCTCGCGCCAGAAGTCGCGGTCCCGCTGCCAGGTCGGCGACGCCTGATAGCGCTGGTACTCCTCTACCACGTCGCTAAAAGGGACAAACGGGGTCGGCTCCGGCGTTTCGTTGCGCATCCATGCGCTGTAGAGGTTGGCGATGCGGCGCGTCAGGGCGGTAAAGCTAAAGCCGTCTACCACCAGGTGATGATAACGCTGATACCAGAACCAGTGCTGCTCACCGAGGCGCATCAGCTGGTGATGCCACAGCGGCGCGCCGCTCAGCACGCGCAGGTCGCCGGACATATCGGCGCGCATCAGGGCGCGCGCGGCGGCTTCCGGATCCGCCTCCTGACGCAGATCGACAACCTCAGGCAGCGTAAAGGTCTGCGGCGACAGCCACTGCACCGCTTCGCCCTCACGTTCGCCAAAGGCCATATTCAGCGTGTCGGCCTCCTGCATTCCGGCGACGATCGCCTTGCGCAGCAGCGCGCTGTCCAGCTCGCCGCGCAGCTCGACAAAATGCGCGACCGCATAGGCGTTAGCCTGTTGCGACAGCTGATCGGCCATCCAGATGCCGGGCTGCGCCGCAACCAGCGGCAGGATTTTCTGGTCGGTATGAGGGGAATTCATCAGGGTCTCAGACATGGTCGCTCCGGTTCGCAGTCGGGTGAGCGGGGCGAATATCGCGCCAGTTCGCATTGAGCCAGTTCATACATTCCGCCTGCGGCCGGGGGCCGAATACGCTGCGCCAGCCGGCGGGCAGGGCGCGGAAAGCAGGCCAGAGGCTGTATTGCTGATAAGCGTTTATCAGCACGAGACAATCCTGCTGCGGATCGTCAAAGGGATTAGGTTGCATATCGGTCTCCTGCCCGCACCAGCCGGGCTAGCCAGGCGATTTAAAGAAGATGTTGCCACATTGCTTTCAGTCCGTTGAGCAGGCCGCCGCGCCAGCAGAGCGCGTCGTGGCCGCCGTCGACCGGGTGGAAAATGACCTGATGTCCCGCTGCGGAGAGGTCTTGTTTAAGCTGTTGGTTTGCTTTGAAGATCAGATGCTCGCGACGTCCGGCTTCCAGATAGAAGCGCGACGGCGAAAGACGGTATTCGCCCTGCTGCAGCTGCTGGATCAGCCTGCCGTTGGCCTGGCCGCGCTCCGGCCACCAGAACGAGCCGGAAAGGCTGATGGCGCCGCCGAAATGGTGTGACCAGTTAAGCGCCGCCCAGACGGAGGAGAGCCCGCCAAAACTCTGCCCGCTCACCAGCGTCTCGGCGGCGCTGGCGCGATGCGCCGCCCAACCCTGCAGCTGCGGCAGCAGCTCTTCCTGCAGGGCCAGCCAGAAATCGGCGTTGCAGGTCAGTTCGCGGCTGCGATGTTCGCGATCGATGATATCGACCATGACATAGACCGCCGGCGGCAGTTCGCCCGCGTCGGTAAGCTGTTGTAATGGCCAGGCGATCGGCATGCTGTTGGCCCAGAACTGACCGTCCAGCAGCAGCGCCAGCGGACGTGCGCTCGGCTGTGCGTCGCCGGTCGCGTAAACCCACACCGAACGACGATTGCCGAGGCGCGCGCTCTGCCAGATATGGTGCTGCAGCGGCAGCACCGGCGCGCAGCCGCTGTCGACCGCCTGCCAGACACGCTGATCGGGTGCCTCAGGGAGATGCAGCGGCGACACGCGCATGCCGCGTCCGCCCGCCCAGCCGCGCAGCGGGTTTAGCGGATCGTTCTGCGCGGTGGGAAATTTTTTGCTCCACCAGGCGCGCAGGGTCTGCATATCTGGTTCGCCCGCAAATGAGGCGGGATCGCTGTCGGGCATCAGGCAGTAGCTGCCGCGCCAGCTGGCAGGCAGCTGCGTGCGCCAGAACCAGACGTCGGTGCCTGCAATGCGGCTGAGCGAGCGGGGCGCGGCGCGCTGATGATGGTCAGTGACGCCGGTTATATTGATCCAGACACGGCGGATGGGAGAGGTGGCTTCGCTCCCCTGCGGATCGCGCCAGAAAAAGGTCACGCCGCATTCGCCGTTACCGACCAGCTCAATTAAGGGAAGCCCCTGCTGCTTTAAGGTATGCCACCAGGATTCACTGCCGGTTTCGTTGGTTAACCATGTCATAAATAGAGTATTTACTGGGCCAGATGCGCGCAAAGTTTCACAGATGTTATGAAGAATACTATTGATAATTATTTGCATTTGCAATAGGGTGTTTCCCGCTCCGATATCAGGAGCGCGCGCGTTCCGCCAGCCTCATCAGCCTGTGTTGTCAGACGGATGTTCCGCGATGGAAAGCCTGGGTGCGGCTGGAATGCTTGCTTGCAAGGAAAGACTCTTTCACCGGCGCGCCCGCAGGAGACGAACAGGTTTCCGCTGGCAATCCAGGAACATAAAAATGCTTAAATTATCCCGTTTGTCCTTAGCCATTTTGATTGAACTCGGCCTGACTGCCACCAGCGTACAGGCTGCAGACAGCAGCAGCACTTCTGCCTCCAGCAGCGGCGACACGCTGGTGGTCAGCGCGGCGCAGCAGAACCTGCAGGCACCGGGCGTTTCGACTATCACCGCCGACGAGATTAAAAAGCGCCCGCCTGCGCGCGACGTGTCGGAAATTATTCGCACCATGCCGGGCGTCAACCTGACCGGCAACTCCACCAGCGGCCAGCGCGGCAACAACCGCCAGATCGATATTCGCGGCATGGGGCCGGAAAATACCCTGATTCTGGTAGACGGCATGCCGATCTCCAGCCGCAACTCGGTGCGGCTGGGCTGGCGCGGCGAACGTGACACGCGCGGCGATACCAACTGGGTGCCGCCGGAGATGATCGAACGCATCGACGTCATCCGCGGCCCGGCGGCGGTGCGCTACGGTAACGGCGCGGCGGGCGGCGTGGTGAATATCATCACCAAAAAAAATGAGGACCAGCAGTGGCATGGTTCCTGGAACGCTTACTACAACGTGCCTGAGCATAAAGAAGAGGGCGCAACGCGGCGCACTAACTTCAGTCTGGAAGGGCCGCTGGGCGATGACGTCAGCTTCCGTCTCTACGGCAATCTGGCGAAAACCCAGGCGGACGCTTACAACATCAACGAAGGACATGCAGCGGAACGTACCGGAACCTATGCCGGAAGCTACCCGGCAGGCCGCGAAGGGGTGATCAATAAAGACATTAACGCCATGCTGCGCTGGGCGTTTGCGCCGATGCAGGCGCTGGAGTTTCAGGCGGGCTACAGCCGCCAGGGCAATCTCTACTCCGGCGATACCCAGAACACCAATACCAGCGATCTGGTGAAAAGCCTCTATGGCAAAGAGACCAACCGGCTCTACCGCCAGAACTTTGCGGTGAAATGGACCGGCGCCTGGGATAACGGCATCAGCACCAACAGCTACGCGCGCTATGAAAACACGCGCAACTCACGCATTAACGAAGGGCTGGCCGGCGGCACCGAAGGCATCTTCTCTAACAGCGGCTTCAATACGATTGAGCTGAACGATGTGCTGCTACATAGCGAAATCAGCGTGCCGTTCGAGCTGCTGGTGAATCAGACCGCCACCCTCGGCGTCGAGTGGAACCAGCAGCGTATGAAAGATCCCTCATCTACCACTCAGGCCGCCTCTGACGGCGCGGTGCCGGGCATCTCCAGCAGCGGGCGCAGCCCCTATTCGCAGGCGGAGATCTTCTCGATGTTCGCTGAAGACAATCTGGAGCTGACCGACAGCACCATGCTGACGCCCAGCCTGCGCTTCGATCACCACTCTATCGTCGGCGATAACTGGAGCCCGTCGCTTAACCTGTCCCAGGGCCTGGGAGATGACTTTACGCTGAAGATGGGCATCGGCCGCGCCTATAAAGCGCCGAGTCTCTACCAGACCAACCCGAACTATCTGCTCTACAGCAAAGGCCAGGGCTGCGCCGCCAGCACCGGCTCCTGCTATTTACAGGGCAACAGCGACCTGAAAGCGGAAAACAGCATCAACAAAGAGATTGGGCTGGAGTGGAAGCATGAAGGTTATCAGGCGGGGCTGACCTGGTTCCGCAACGACTACCGCAACAAGATTGAGGCGGGCTATGCGCCGTCCGGCAAAGCCTCTAACGGCACCACTGACATCTATAAGTGGGAGAACGTGCCGAAAGCGGTGGTAGAGGGGCTGGAGGGAACGGTGAACGTTCCTGTGACTGACAGTATCGCGTGGAATAACAACTTCACGTACATGCTGCAGAGCAAGAATAAAGAGACCGGCGATCGCCTGTCGATTATTCCTGAATACACGCTGAATTCTACGCTGAGCTGGCAGGCGACGCAGGATCTGTCGCTGCAAACCATCTTCACCTGGTACGGCAAACAGGTACCGAAAAAGTATGACTACAAAGGTAATGCCGTGACCGGCAGTGCGACGAAGCAGGTAAGTCCTTACTCCATCATCGGGCTAAGCGGCACCTATGACGTAAATAAATACGCCAGCGTAACGGTCGGCGTCGACAACCTGTTTGACAAGCGTCACTACCGCCAGGGCAACGCGCAGACCACCGGCAATGCCACGACGGGCGCTTATCTCTATGGCGCGGGCGCGAATACCTACAATGAATCAGGCCGTACTTATTATGTCAGCCTGAATACCCATTTCTAATCAGTTAAGACGCAGCGGCAGTACGCAGCGGGCAATCAGCCCGCTGCGATCGCTGCGATTGATTAACTTCAGCTCGCCGTAGTGCATCTGCAAGATGCGCAGGACAATATTCAGCCCCAGACCGCTGCCGCCGTAACGCTGATCGCGACGGCGAAACGCTTTAGTCAACTCTTCCGCCGCCTCGGGATCGATGCCCGGCCCCTCATCAATAACGCTGAGAATAATGTGGCTGTCGCTCTCTTCCAGGGTTATTGCAATCTGGCTGCCCGCCGGGCTGTAGCGCGACGCGTTTTCCAGCAGGTTGCGCAGCAGCAGACGCAGCAGTACCGGCTCGCCCTGGCTTTGCGCTACCGCTTTTTCCGGCCAGGTAAGCTGCTGCTGGCGCTGTTCCACCAGCTCCCGCATCTCCGGCTGCAGCGGATGCAGTATTTCGGTCAGCCAGTGAACAGGCTGCGCGAGTCCGCTGGCCAGCGCCTGGCTGGCGCGCGCCAGCATCAGCAGCTGTTCAACGGTATGCATCAGTTGATCGATGCGCGCCACCAGCATCTCGCTGTGCGGCACGCCCTGCTGCTGCAACAGCTCAAGGTGCAGGCGCAGCCCGGCGAGCGGCGTGCGCAGCTCATGGGCTGCGTCTGCCGTAAACAGACGTTCCTGCTGTAGCGTATGGTCAAGGCGCGCCAGCAGCTGATTAATCGCGCCGGTAACCGAGACGATCTCTTCCATATCGGACTGAATGTCGAGCGGCGTGAGATTATCGGCGGAGCGCTGCGCCAGGCTGGTCTGCAGCGCGCGTAGCGGACGCACGATCCAGCTAATCGCCCAGAATGAGAGCACCAGCGTCAGGCCCACCATCACCACAGAGGGCAGCAGCAGCGAGGCGATCGCTTCGCGGATCTCATTTTCGACGCGATCGTTGCGCGCCTTGGCGGAGAGGGTTTCGTTAACAAGAAAGCCGATCTGTTCACGGCTCTCATGCCACAGCCAGAACGCGCTCATGATCTGGCAGGTCAGCAGAATCAGCGCCAGCATAATCAGTAAGCGCTGACGCATACTGTTCATTCGCGGTTCTCCAGACGATAGCCGACGCCGCGTACGGTTTTAATCCGGTCCTTGCCCAGCTTGCGGCGCAGATTATGAATATGCACTTCCAGGGTATTAGAGCCGGTATCATCCTGCCAGCTGTAGAGATCCTGCTGCAGCGTTTCGCGGTGCACATTTTGTCCGATGCGCATCAGCAGACGCGTCAGCAGCGCAAACTCCTTGGGCGTGACGTCAAGCGGCTGGTTCTCCAGCAATACCTGCTGCGAAGAGAGGTTGAGCGTCAGATCGCCCTGGCGCAGCATGTTATCGCTGTGGCCCTGATAGCGACGGATCAGCGCGCGCACGCGCGCCTGCAGCTCCGCCAGCGCCAGCGGCTTAATCAGATAGTCGTCGGCACCGGCGTCGAGTCCTTCCACGCGATCCTGGAGCGCATCGCGCGCGGTCAGGATCAGTACCGGTAGATCGACGCCGGATCGCCGCCACTGACGCAGCAGATCGCCGCCGTCGCGATCCGGCAGGCCGAGATCCAGCACGATCAGGCTGTACTGCGCGCTGTGCAGCAACGCATCCGCCTCGGCGGCGCTGGCGGCGCAGTCAACGGCGTAACCCTGGCTGCTCAGGGCCTGAGTCAGGCCCGCCTGCAGCAGTACATCGTCCTCAACGATCAATATTTTCATGCGCTAATTGTTCTGATAGATATCCCGATAGAGTCGGCTCTCAAAGCGTACCAGCGGAACGCGCCGCGTGCGTTGATCCTGCGGCGGTACGGCATAGCCTGACAGGTATTGCACAAAGGCGACGCGCGCGCCGCTGGCGGTGGTAATAAAGCCCGCCAGATTATAGACGCCCTGCAGCGAGCCGGTTTTAGCTGAAACTTTGCCGTCGACGCCCGCCTCGTGCAGACCGCCGCGATATTGCAGCGTGCCGTCATGGCCCGCCAGCGGCAGCATGGAGATGTAATCCAGCGTCGCGTCGTTTTTCGCAATGTACTGCAGCACCTGCATCATGGTATCCGGCGCGATAAGATCGTGGCGCGACAGCCCCGATCCATCAACCTGGATACTGTTGCCTAAATCAATGTTGGCTTTCTCGCGCAGGATGCGGCGAACAGCGTCCGAACCCGCGCGGAAGGTGCCAGGCACGTTGAAATAGTGATGGCCGATGGTGCGGAATACCGTATCGGCAATCATGTTGTCCGATTTTTTCAGCATAGTATGCAACAGCGAATGCAGCGGCGCCGACTGGGTCGAGGCCAGCACGGTGCCCGGCGAAGTGACCTGCGTCTGGCGCACCAGATGGCCGCTGTAATCGATATCGGCCTGACGCAGCTCCTGCTTCAGGATCTCGCCGGCCCAGGCGGCGTCGTCCTGTACGGCGAACGCCAGCGGCAGCGGCTCCGCGCGTTGGCGCATACAGCCGGTCAGCGTATAGCGGTTAAGTTCGCCCGGCACTACGTCGAGTTCGCAATATTGCCCTTCGCCGCTGTTGCGGCCAATCGTGCGCACCTGGCTGAACATATGAGCGGGATAGTAAGAGGCGATGCGCACAAAGGCGGTTTCACCCGGGGCGCTGGCGCTATAGAGCGAGACGGAGAAACAGTTTTTATCCACAATCGCCGCGCCCGGCGGCGCGCTGAAGCACTGCGTCAGATCGTTCCACGGCCAGCCCGGCGCCATGTCATGACTGGCGAACACTGAGGTGTCGATCACCAGGTTGCCTTTGATATGGGTCACGCCCTGCTTCTTTAGCGCGGCGACCATATTGCGCAGATCCTGACGGCCCAGCGTAGGATCGCCGGCAAAGCGCGCGACCAGATCGCCGTTTAGCGTGCCGTCGCTGATGGCACCTTTGGTTTCCAGCGTGGTCTGAAAGCGGTAGTCGCCGCCCAGCTCCAGCAGCGCCGCCAGCGCGGTAATCACCTTCATAGTACTGGCGGGCAACGCCATCTGTTTGCCGTGATAATCGATTATCGGGGCGCTGGCGCCCACTTTCTGCACCATCAGCGCCAGATTGGTGCCATCAGGCAAATACTGCATGTATTCATCTACGGGCGCTGCTTGTGCCTGCAGCATAAACGCACAGGTTAGTCCGGTAACAAGTCGTGAAAATCGCATAATCTCGCGGTAACTGGCAGGTGAAGCCGTCAATACTACGTCCCGCAGTGGTGCAAAGTAAACGATGACCAGCAGGGAACTCTGGGTTAAAATACGTATCAAAATGCAAAACCACTTTCTGGCCTGGAACCTTTTCCGGGTCAGGATTCTTTTATTTGCAAAACGAGGGTCAGGCCCTGCAGAACCGGTTTTTCTGTGGACACTGGTCAGGATGACGCCGTTAAAACAGGAAAGAGAGCGAGGAGCTTAAATGAATCAGATTCCGATGACGTTAAGGGGCGCCGAAAAGCTGCGCGAAGAGCTGAACGAACTGAAAACCGTCAAACGCCCGCGTATCATCGCCTCAATCGCTGAAGCGCGCGAGCACGGCGATCTGAAAGAGAACGCCGAGTACCATGCCGCTCGCGAAGAGCAGGGGTTTTGCGAAGGCCGTATTCAGGAGATCGAAGCCAAGCTCTCTAACGCGCAGGTTATCGACGTAACCGCCATTCCGAACAATGGCCGCGTGATCTTCGGCGCGACCGTGACCGTGCTCAATACCGATACCGACGAAGAGTCGACCTATCGCATCGTGGGCGATGACGAAGCGGATTTTAAGCAAAATTTGATTTCGGTTAACTCGCCGATGGCGCGCGGTCTGGTAGGAAAAGAGGTGGACGATGTGACCATCATCAAAACCCCGGGCGGCGATGTTGAGTATGAAATCCTTAAAGTGGAATACCTTTAAGGGACAGCTACGCTTTGAAAAGCGTGGAAGCATTATGTAAAGAATGGAAAAGGCCGCGATGCGGCCTTTTAACCCATGCGGGAGCATGGCACTTTCTCTGGCCGCTTTTACGGCGTGCGCATTAGCGCGGCAGAGAGATCTTGCTCTCTTTAGAAGGGCGATACAGCACCAGCGTTTTACCGATTACCTGCACGTTGCTGGCTTTGGTTTCACGCACGATAGCCTCAACGATCAGCTGTTTGGTTTCACGATCTTCCGAGGCGATTTTCACCTTAATCAGTTCGTGATGTTCCAGCGCGGATTCGATTTCGGCCAGCACGCCTTCGGTCAGGCCGTTGCCGCCCAGCATCACCACCGGTTTCAGTGGATGGGCGAGGCCTTTAAGGTGCTGTTTTTGTTTGGTACTTAGATTCATCGTATTTTTTGCTTACTCAGGGATTGAAAACGGTTCATTCTACCGCCATCTCGGGGTTATCACCAAATCAACGCAACCCATTGCGTGCAGGTTTATCGCTGCGATGACGATTTAGTTGAGAAAATTATGACGGGTAAAAAGCGTTCGGCCAGCTCCAGCCGCTGGTTACAGGAACACTTTAGCGATAAATATGTGCTACAGGCACAGAAAAAAGGGTTGCGTTCGCGCGCCTGGTTTAAACTTGATGAAATACAACAGGGTGACAAGCTTTTCAAACCCGGTATGACCGTGGTAGATCTGGGGGCGGCCCCCGGCGGCTGGTCACAGTATGTGGTGCAGCAAATTGGCTCTTCGGGACGCATTATCGCCTGCGATATTCTGCCGATGGATCCTATCGTCGGCGTCGATTTCCTTCAGGGCGATTTTCGTGAAGAATCGGTGATTAAGGCGCTGCTTGATCGCGTAGGCGATCAAAAAGTGCAGGTGGTCATGTCGGATATGGCGCCCAACATGAGCGGGACGCCGGCCGTAGATATTCCCCGGTCGATGTATTTGGTTGAACTGGCGCTCGAAATGTGTCGGGATATCCTGGCGCCGGGCGGCAGTTTTGTAGTGAAAGTGTTTCAGGGAGATGGCTTCGATGAATACCTGCGGGAAATTCGCTCCCTGTTTACGAAAGTGAAAATTCGTAAGCCGGACGCTTCGCGATCACGTTCGCGCGAAGTGTACATTGTGGCGACAGGGCGCAAACTATAGCCCAATTGATGAAGTTGCAGCCCACCAGCCGCGATTCCATGTATGAAGGATATATAGTACCCTACGCTGTCTGTTAACACCGTTGTAATATGAGGTTAATCCCTTGAGTGACATGGCGAAAAACCTGATTCTCTGGTTAGTCATCGCGGTCGTGCTGATGTCAGTATTCCAGAGCTTTGGGCCCAGCGAGTCGAATGGCCGTAGGGTTGATTATTCAACCTTCCTGTCGGAAGTGAACCAGGATCAGGTCCGCGAGGCACGTATTAACGGGCGTGAGATTAACGTAATCAAGAAAGACAGTAATAAATACACGACCTACATTCCTGTCAATGATCCCAAGTTACTCGATAACCTGTTGACCAAAAACGTCAAAGTAGTTGGCGAACCGCCGGAAGAGCCGAGCCTGCTGGCTTCGATCTTTATCTCCTGGTTCCCGATGCTGCTGCTGATTGGCGTGTGGATCTTCTTTATGCGTCAGATGCAGGGCGGCGGCGGCAAAGGCGCGATGTCCTTTGGCAAGAGCAAAGCCCGTATGCTGACGGAAGATCAGATCAAAACCACTTTCGCTGACGTGGCAGGCTGCGACGAAGCGAAAGAGGAAGTCGGTGAGCTGGTCGAGTATCTGCGCGAACCGAGCCGCTTCCAGAAGCTGGGCGGTAAAATTCCCAAAGGCGTGCTGATGGTGGGCCCGCCGGGTACCGGTAAAACCCTGCTGGCGAAGGCTATCGCAGGCGAAGCGAAAGTGCCGTTCTTCACCATTTCCGGTTCTGACTTCGTGGAAATGTTCGTGGGCGTCGGCGCATCTCGCGTGCGTGACATGTTCGAACAGGCGAAGAAAGCCGCTCCCTGCATCATCTTTATCGATGAGATCGACGCCGTCGGTCGTCAGCGCGGCGCAGGTCTCGGTGGCGGTCACGATGAACGTGAGCAGACCCTGAACCAGATGCTGGTTGAGATGGATGGTTTTGAAGGCAATGAAGGCATTATCGTCATCGCTGCGACTAACCGTCCAGACGTTCTCGACCCGGCGCTGCTGCGTCCCGGTCGCTTTGACCGTCAGGTCGTCGTCGGTCTGCCGGACGTGCGTGGCCGCGAGCAGATTCTGAAAGTGCATATGCGCCGCGTACCGCTGGCGACCGATATCGACGCAGGCATCATCGCGCGCGGTACGCCGGGCTTCTCCGGTGCGGATCTGGCTAACCTGGTGAACGAAGCGGCGCTGTTTGCTGCACGCGGCAACAAGCGCGTGGTATCGATGGTTGAATTCGAGAAAGCGAAAGACAAAATCATGATGGGTGCGGAACGCCGCTCCATGGTGATGACGGAAGCGCAGAAGGAATCCACCGCGTATCACGAAGCGGGCCACGCGATTATCGGTCGTCTGGTGCCGGAACACGATCCGGTGCACAAGGTGACGATTATTCCGCGCGGACGTGCGCTGGGCGTAACCTTCTTCCTGCCTGAAGGCGATGCGATTAGCGCCAGCCGTCAGAAGCTGGAGAGCCAGATTTCGACCCTGTACGGCGGCCGTCTGGCTGAAGAGATTATCTACGGTGCGGAACACGTTTCCACCGGTGCCTCTAACGACATCAAAGTGGCCACTAACCTGGCGCGCAACATGGTGACGCAGTGGGGCTTCTCAGAAAAACTGGGTCCGTTGCTGTATGCGGAAGAAGAGGGCGAAGTATTCCTGGGCCGCTCTGTGGCGAAAGCGAAACACATGTCCGACGAAACCGCGCGTATTATCGATCAGGAAGTTAAGCATCTGATTGACAGCAACTACCAGCGTGCTCGCCGTATCCTGAGCGAAAACATGGACATCCTTCACGCGATGAAAGACGCGCTGATGAAGTATGAAACCATTGACGCTCCGCAGATCGACGACCTGATGGCGCGCCGCGAAGTGCGTCCGCCAGCGGGTTGGGAAGATCCAGGCAGCAACTCCGACAGCAACGGTACGCCGAAGGCGCCGCGTCCGGTTGATGAACCGCGCACGCCGAATCCTGGCAACACCATGTCAGAGCAGTTCGATAAATAACAGGGTTCTGTTCACCCTTGCAAAAACCCCGGCTGGTCCGGGGTTTTTTACATCCGTTATCAGGTAATCAGAGGAGATTTCCCCTATGAAGTTGTACGCCCGTGATGCCCATCTCGATTTATCGTTTCCCCATGTGATGGGTATTTTGAATGTCACGCCGGACTCCTTCTCCGATGGTGGAAAACATAACTCTCTGGTAGAGGCGCTGACGCACACCAATGAGATGGTTAACGCAGGCGCGACGATTATCGACGTTGGCGGCGAATCGACCCGACCCGGCGCAGATGAAGTCAGTGTCGAAGAGGAGCTGGCGCGCGTGATCCCGGTTGTGGAGGCGATTGCGCAGCGCTTTGAAGTGTGGATTTCGGTCGATACCTCAAAAGCTGAGGTCATCCGTGAAGCGGCGCGAGCAGGCGCTCACATCATCAATGATATTCGTTCGCTGTCTGAGCCTGGCGCGCTGGAGGCAGCCGCGGCGGCTAACCTGCCGGTTTGCCTGATGCATATGCAGGGCGAGCCGCGTACCATGCAGCAGGCGCCTGAGTATCACGATGTCGTCAGCGAAGTGGACGCTTACTTCGAGGCTCAAATTGCGCGTTGCCAGGCCGCGGGCATCAAAAAAGAGCATCTGCTGCTCGACCCTGGCTTCGGTTTCGGTAAGAATCTCAGCCACAACTATGCGCTACTGGCCCACCTCAGCCATTTTCACCGTTTTGAGCTGCCGCTGCTGGTGGGTATGTCGCGTAAATCCATGATTGGTCAGCTGCTGAACGTCGGGCCGTCGCAGCGCCTGACAGGCAGCCTGACCTGCGCCGTGATCGCCGCCATGCAGGGCGCGCAGATCATTCGCGTACATGATGTTAAAGAGACAGTCGAGGCGATGCGCGTTGTCGAAGCGACACGGAGAGCAAAAGGATAATTAAGGCATGAGTAATCGTAAATATTTCGGTACAGATGGCATTCGCGGCAAGGTTGGCGAAGCGCCGATTACCCCTGATTTTGTCCTGAAGCTGGGCTGGGCGGCAGGCAAAGTGCTGGCGCGCCATGGCTCAAGAAAGGTGCTGATCGGCAAAGACACGCGCATTTCCGGCTATATGCTGGAGTCGGCGCTGGAAGCGGGTCTGGCGGCGGCAGGCCTCTCCGCCGCGTTTACCGGCCCGATGCCGACGCCTGCTATCGCCTATCTGACGCGTACCTTCCGCGCCGAAGCGGGCATTGTTATTTCCGCCTCGCACAACCCGTTTGACGATAACGGCATTAAATTCTTCTCTGCTGAGGGCACTAAGCTGCCGGATGAAGTCGAAGAGGCTATTGAGCTGGAGATGGAGAAGCCGCTGACCTGCGTGGAGTCCGCCGAACTGGGCCGCGCCAGCCGTATCGTGGACGCCGCTGGTCGTTACATTGAGTTCTGCAAGGGCACTTTTCCCAGCGAGCTGAGCCTCAACGGCCTGAAAATCGTGGTCGACTGCGCCAACGGCGCGACGTATCACATTGCGCCGAACGTGCTGCGCGAGCTGGGCGCGACCGTTATCGCTATCGCCACGCAGCCCGACGGCATGAATATCAACAAAGAGTGCGGCGCGACCGATCTGCGTATGCTGCAACAGCGCGTGCTGGCGGAGAAAGCCGATCTCGGCCTGGCTTACGACGGCGACGGCGACCGCATCATGATGGTCGACCACCTGGGCGAAAAAGTCGATGGCGACCAGATCCTTTATATTATCGCGCGCGAGGGGCTGCGTCAGGGCCAGCTGCGCGGGGGCGTGGTTGGCACGCTGATGAGCAATATGGGCCTGGAGCTGGCGCTGAAGCAGCTCGGCATTCCTTTTGCGCGTGCGAAAGTGGGTGACCGCTACGTGCTGGAGAAGATGCAGGAGAAAAACTGGCGTCTCGGCGCGGAGAACTCCGGGCACGTTATTCTGCTGGATAAAACCACCACCGGCGACGGCATTGTGGCAAGTTTGCAAGTACTCACTGCAATCGTGCGCAATCATATGAGCCTGCACGACCTGTGCAGCGGCATGAAAATGCTGCCGCAGGTGCTGGTCAACGTGCGCTTCAGCGGCTCCAGCGACCCGCTGGAGAATGAAACGGTGAAAAGCGTAACGGCGGAGGTCGAGAAGACGCTCGGCGGACGCGGACGGGTGCTGCTGCGTAAATCGGGCACCGAGCCGCTGATTCGCGTTATGGTCGAAGGGGAAAATGAAGCGCAGGTCACCGAGCTGGCGCATCGGATCGCCGAGCAGGTAAAAGCGGTTTAAGCGGCTGACGGCGGCGGTTTTTACGCCGATCCGCCGTTAAAATCATCATGATGGCGCTTTTTTCCGCAGTCAGTCGCGTTAAAGAAAATTGCACTTGCAGAGGTATGCGCCTTTGGTTAGTATTCACACCCGCTTCTGATGGGTGATGACGACACGGCCCATCTATACTGGCTGAAGCTTAACTGTGCGGTTATCGCGCAAGGAAACAGGTTGATTATGTACGAAGCTCTTTTAGTTATTTTCCTTATTGTGGCCATCGCCCTTGTGGGTCTGATTATGCTGCAGCAAGGTAAAGGCGCTGATATGGGAGCCTCATTCGGTGCAGGCGCATCCGCAACGCTGTTCGGTTCTACGGGTTCAGGTAACTTTATGACTCGCACTACCGGCATTCTCGCGGCGCTGTTCTTCATCATCAGCCTTGTTCTGGGTAACCTGAACACCAATAAGACTTCAAAAGGAAGCGAGTGGGAAAATCTGTCAGCGCCGGCTCAGTCAACGCAATCGACTCAGCCTGCACAACCGGCAACGCCGGGTAACGATATCCCGAAATAAGTTCGTCATGCTTGCGACGCGACAGATTCAAGTCGCGGTCTGAAAAGTGCCGAGGTGGTGGAATTGGTAGACACGCTACCTTGAGGTGGTAGTGCCCGATTGGGCTTACGGGTTCAAGTCCCGTCCTCGGTACCAAATCTGAGTTTTACTTGCAAAAATCGCAAGATCGGCGTAACATTCGTCACGTTTTCGGACGCGGGGTGGAGCAGCCTGGTAGCTCGTCGGGCTCATAACCCGAAGGTCGTCGGTTCAAATCCGGCCCCCGCAACCACTTTCCCTTAGAGTTCTTTTTCAAATATACTGTGTGCATCGACGGGCGCATCGCAGCGAGTTTTGAAAAAAATTCTTCTGGACGGTGCCGAGCCGCTTAGCGGCGTACAGGGTCCAGTCACAAAAAGCCCCGAATTTTCGGGGTTTTTTGTTATCAGGAAATCGCAACACTGGGCTATTAAGCCCTTTTTTTATGTCTTGGGGGTGGGCTTGTCCACATTAGAGCAAAAATTGACAGAGTTGGTATCGGCTCCAGTAGAAGCGCTCGGCTATGAACTGGTCGGTATTGAATTCGTTCGTGGTCGCACATCAACCCTGCGCATCTATATTGATAGTGAAGATGGCATCAATGTCGATGATTGCGCGGATGTCAGCCACCAGGTAAGCGCAGTGCTGGATGTGGAAGATCCCATCACCGTGGCTTACAACCTTGAAGTCTCCTCACCGGGACTGGATCGCCCCATGTTTACCGCGGAACACTATGTACGGTTTACAGGCGAAGAAGTCAGTCTGGTCCTGCGCATGGCGGTACAGAACCGTCGCAAATGGCAGGGCATCATCAAGTCGGTTGAAGGCGAGATGGTGACGGTGACCGTTGAGGGTAAAGATGAGGTGTTCGCGCTGAGTAATATTCAGAAAGCGAACCTGGTCCCCCACTTTTAAAAGTCCGGATTGAGGCTAACCAGGATGAACAAAGAGATCTTAGCTGTTGTAGAAGCCGTTTCTAACGAAAAAG
>Ga0308166_1000103_pt1 | contig 191585 bp, 165 predicted proteins | sample PhyCR2_2_FD_202137 | JGI IMG/M metagenome (GOLD analysis project Ga0308166, IMG submission 202137) | Phyllosphere microbial communities from UC Gill Tract Community Farm, Albany, California, United States - DLSLCC.R2 | ecosystem: Host-associated > Plants > Phyllosphere > Unclassified | place...
CGGTCCTCGATGATCCGCTGATCGTACTCGTCGTATACGTACATATAAGTCCTGTTCTCAGGCTTGGGCTACTCGGAAAACGCTGCGTTTTCGCTTGCTGGAGTCCGATGTTGCCTCTGCAATTCTGCGCGCACGGCCGCGCACTCCGTCACGGAGCCGGGGCAATATACCCGTTTGCAGTTATGCGCAAAAGTGATGTTTGAGTATATGTAAAGAACCAAATCGCCTAACGCGAATGCCGGTCATCTAATCCACATTTGTCGTGCGGACAATCATCGTCTTAACTGTGATCGAGTCTTTGTGCAATCACCGATAAAACCGACAAGAGGCGATGCAATGAGCAACCCGACCAAAGCCAGGAAAAGCGACAGTAGCGTCGACGCGTGGGCCATTTTGTTCCTGATCATTCTCGTTGTAGGAACAGCGGTCTTCTGGGTCAGCCATCAGTAACGTCCGCGCTTCCGGGCCTTTCTCCCAAGGCCCGGATAACCTGCATCAGATACCTTTTTTCGTAGCATCACACCCCGGCCAGATACAACACCAGTTTGACGATGGCAAACAGCGTCAGGCCGAACACTGCTGTAAACAATACGCCGAGAATCACGAAGTGACTGGGTTTGCCGTGGGTAAAATCCCTTTCCCGGTTCTTGCCGCTCTGCACGCCGAACGCCGCCGCCATGACGCTGTGCAGCATCTGCCAGAAACTCGGCGGTTTGTTGTCGATTGGATCGTCCATAAATCCCTCTGCGAAAAATCGTCCCCCGAAGCATAGTCAATCGCTGTGGTCCCGAATGCCACGTTACAACTTTTGCGCGGCGGATATATCCATGTACCGCCGGACACCGCGGCGTCAGTGATGTGCTGTCGCTCCATTTACAGGAGCGATGTATGTCCACCGATTCAGACGTTTCGACCATTACCGACCGCCCCCTCAAACCTGCGGCGTCCGAGAGCCTTCACGCACCCTGGCTCGAATCCGTGATGCCGCATTGGCTGATTCAGGCGCCGGTGCACAGGAAAACCGAGCTCAAGCAGGCGCAGACAGTGTTCCCGCACTGGTACACGCAAGCGACGCCGGCCCAGCGTCAGGTGGTCGATACCAGCTACAGGATCAGTTTTATTGCTCAGACGAGGCTGGACCGCACCATGTCCACCTTCAAAGACATCGAAACCTTCGCCCGGCCGCTACTGGCGCAGGCGCTGAAGCGCCGCTACGAGGTCGCCGTGGATCTGGATAACACGCTGTTGTGCCTCAGGCGGCCAATACGCGCTGGCATTCTCGGCGAGGAAATCGGTTCATTCGAGGCATTGACGCTGCCGATGCTCCAGGCCGCTTTGCACAACTTCGAAAGTGATGAGTGTGCTTACGGCGCCTTTCACAGCAGCTCTGGCTTCGCAACCGCAACCGCCGTAAAAGGTGCCCTCAAGGCTGTTCCGGTGAATGTGTCGGTCAGGAACTACCTGAACCTGTGCCGCGAACTGGATATCGGTGCCCAGTACCAGGCTTATCTGACAAGGTTTTTCCATCCGGTCGATCCGGCCGCGGAAGCGAAGTTGCGCCGGCACTTTATCGCCAGTCAGAAAACGGCCATGCGCGCGGCAGCCGAGCGCGCACTGTTGACCAAGGATATTCAACCTGAGGATCACGCAATGATCCTTTCGGTGATCAAAGGCAACAGGCACCCCCGGATCGGCGACAAGCAGGTGTGGTTTCAAGACCTGGGCTTGATGCGGCGCAGGCTGGTCGGTTGTGTGGTGTTCAAGATCGCGCAAAAGTATGGCCCGGTGGACGCGGTAATTCTGTACGTACCCAACGATCCGGAACACCCGCTCAAGCGCTATACCGGCACGCAAATGCAGGACACCTTCAAGCGTCTGCTGAGTGCTCGCGATGCGCAACAGGCGGACAGCACGGCGCCCACGTCCTATCAGCGATTCTTCAGTCAGTTTTTTCCTTACGAGAAGCGTCCGTATTACTTCAGTCAATTCGTAAAGTCTGCAGACGGCGCATCGGATTGGCTGTCGTCACCGTGGCGCAAGATTCTGCAGACAACGTTGATTTTCGTAGAGATCTGGAAGACTTCACCGAAATATCAAAAAATGGTGCCGGACACCGATCCTTACGTGGCTGTTTCGTTGATGCCGCACCTCCAGGTATATCCATGGGCGAGGAACAACGATCTCTGGGCGTACTTGTACGAAAAACACCGTGACAAGGTCATCAACGACGCTCGTGGTCACGCGGTGCCCACCGCCGACGTCGACGCCAAGGCGCGCGATGCCAAGCTGTCAGGGCTGCTGCAATTCGGTCTGCTGGCGCTGAACATGGCGTCCATGTTCGTTCCGGTACTGGGGGAAATCATGCTGGTTGTCATGACGGCCCAGTTGCTCTACGAAACTGTCGAAGGCGTGATCGAGTGGAGCGAGGGGGACAAGCACGCCGCCAGGGCGCATCTGGTGGATGTTGCTGAAAACCTTGCGCAGATCGGCGTGATGGCCGCCGCAGGAGCAACCTTCAATCGGGTGACAGCCGTTAAACCGGAGCCGGTGATCGAAGATCTGCACCCGGTGACTCTGCCTGATGGCAAGAGGCGCCTGTGGAGGCCGAGCTTGCGCGGCTATGAACAAGAACTCATGCCCGGCAAGCTGTCGCGGCCCGACACGCCGGGACAGTACCGCGTCGCCGACAAAACCTGGATGCGCCAGGGCGACAGGCTCTATGAGCAGACGTTTGACCACTCCACCGGGCATTGGCGGTTGAAACATCCCACCGATTCTCTGGCTTACCAACCGTTGCTGAGCCATAACGGCCACGGTGCCTGGCGCCTGAGCCTGGAACAGCCCATGGCGTGGGATCGCTTGACCCTGCTGCGACGCATCGGGCACCTCGCCGATGCTTACTCCGATGACACATTGCTGGCGCTGGCCGATATCAGCGGTATCAGCGATGGCGCCCTGCGCAAGATGCATATGAATCAATTGCCCCCGCCCCCTGAACTGCGAGATGCCATGCGCCTGTTCGATGCCGATGCGCAGGCGAGGCAAATGGTCGAGCAGTTGCGCGGAGCCAGGCCCATAGACGAGCACTACCTGTATGCAGTCCCGCTGGTCACCGAGATGCCCCGTTGGCCTGCCGATCGGGTTCTGGAAATGACAGCTGATCCGCACGGAGCAGGGCCGTCCATCCGCTATGGTGCGCAAAATACGCTGCCCGGCTTGGGCCACAAGCCCGCTATCCGCCTGACACGTACGCAAGTGTTGAACGGGGAAATGCCGGCGCGGATTCTGGCTGCGTTGGAAGAGCAGGAAATCAACTATCTGCTGGGACGAACCGCTGCGCAATTTCGCCCGGCACGACCCGATGAGTTCGGCAAACAACTCGCCGAATACGCCTATACGCGTCAACCGGCGATTTTTGACAGTCTTTATCGGGGTACCGAATCGTCGAGTGCGCCCGTGCGCCTGTTGCAGCGTGAATGTCCCGGTCTCAGCGACGCGGCTGCCCAGGATGTGATCGAGCATGCTTCGATGCACGAGCTCGCCCGAATGGATGCGAGCGGGCGTTCCCCGTTGAGAATGCTGGAAGAGGCTCGCTGGCATGCCCGCCAAGGTCGCCAGGCCCGCGCATTCGCCGGTTTGCACAGCGAAAACCTGGCGTCGGCGGACAGTCGGCGACTGGCTTTGCACGCTCTGGAACAATTGTCTGGCTGGACGCACTCGCTGCGTCTGGAAATTCGCGAGGGGAGCGTGACTGGCACCTTGCTCGACAGCATCGGCGAGCCTATGGCACCGGTTAGACGCTATCTGGTGAAAAACGGACCTTTCTATCAAGCGTTCAATGATCACGGCCAGGCATTGAACAGAGTCTCGAGGGTCCAGGACAGCTTTTACAGTTCGCTCATGCATGCGTTGCCTGAGGACACACGTTCATCAATCGGATTGTCTGTCGGCAACGCCCATGGTGAGCTGCAACAGAGGATCATCGAATCGGCTCACCTCCATCGAGCCGAAGCTGCGCGATTGCTGTCACCGGCTGCAAAGTGGTTCAAACCGCCGGTACGCGTGGGCACGCGACTGCTGGGTTATTACGCCAGCGGCCGTGGTACCGGTCTCAATCCATCTCTCGAATCACGCATTGCGCATCTATACCCCGACTCGCGCCAGGCGCGGGCATTCCTCGCTCGGCAAAGCGGCCAGAGTGAAGCGCAGATTCATATCGAACTGGAATCTCGCCGCCAGGAATGGGAAGCATTGAACGTTGCACTTGAGCGATGGCAAGCAGCGCCGAGTGATAGCCGCACTGCAACGCACAGGGCGCAACTGGCGCAGACACTGCGAGAGACATGGCGTAATGGTCCGCTGGACGGGCAGGGGACGGCGGCGGCCCGCCTGACAATCCATTGCGACACGCCATTGCCGGAGCTGAGTACAGGCTTTCCCCACGTGCGCGAACTGGCCATCACCGGCATCGGCATCACCGACGTCAATGCGGACGGGTTTCTGGCGGCGTTCCCGAATGTCACCGATTTACGGATCGGTGAATTGAGGCGCTATGGCCAGACACCTGTCACCCGACCGCTTAGCACATTGCCAGAGGCCCTTGAGCGGCTGCCCGGCCTGAGACGTCTGCGTTTCTCTACCGATGCGCCATTGCTGGCGGAGAGCTTTGCGCGAAGGCTTGGTGCACTGACTTCGCTGGAGGACCTGCGCATCGACTATCACGGATTCGATTCCACCACCTTGCACGGTCTTGACCTGCAATCGCTGACACGACTGCGCAGATTACGCATCGATGCGCCCCACGCGTTATGGCGGTGGCCGGCATACGTTGAACGACTTCAGCAGCTCAGACGCCTTGACCTGACACACACCTTGATTGAAACCTTGCCCGACTCGCTCTACAGCGGCCATGAAAGACTCTGGGCCGGGTTATCGCTGGATTGGTCACGTGTCACCCCAGCGACGTTCCGTCGGGCCTATGAGTATGTCAGCCGCCACTCCGGCCCGCGTGGCCGCCTGCTCGACGTGCATCAGATGGTCAGTGAATATTGCCGCGCCGAACTCGATACCATGGCCGTCGTGGCGGATAGCGCCGACCCTTTGCCGCAGGCATTCAACGCGGCCTGGTCAACACCGTCGGCGAGGGTGGCGGCAATCGAGCAGCTTCGGACCGAACATGAGGCCATCTTCGCCGCGTTTTATCCACCATCCCCGCTGCAGGGATCACGCTATGCAGCGCCTGCGCGGCGCTGGTCGACAGGGGCCAACGCAGACCTGTTACAAGCGCTGAAAAGCAGCTGGCACGGTGCAATTCGTCAGCGCTATGGCCTGGCAGCCAACGTCGAGCGCTTTACCTTCGTCGAGCCGCCCGGCGCCAACACGAGTGTCGAGCTTGCTTCGTTGCCGGCCGGCAGTTTCGCTCATGTGCGCACACTGCGTCTGGGAGGGCTGAACGTGCCCTCCGGCCAGGCGCGGGATTTTATTCGCGCCTTCAGTCATATCGAAACCCTTGAACTGGGGGGAAGTACGTTCACCGAGCTCCCTTTTGCAGCCCAGGAATTGCCCGCGCTACGTCGGCTCGACGTGTCCGGTAACAGAATCACCGTGACGGCGATGGTCCAGCGCCAACTCGATGCCCTGCCACAACTGGTACGACTGAACCTGAGTCATAACCCGCTGGGGCGACTCGATGCCACAGCCTTGAGCGGGCTTGAGGCCTTGAATCTGAGATCGACGGATTTGCAGGCCTGGCCCACCGGGGCGGAAACTCTTTCACGGCTGTCATGGCTCGATTTACGAGACAACCGGATCGCGTCCCTGTCGCCGCAAGCGCTGGCGCATCCTGACGTATTGATGAGGGCGAATCTGTCGGGCAACGTCTTCAGTGCCGAAGGTGAAGCAGCCTTTCACGCGGCGCTGCAGCGCATCGAGCAGCAGCGGGGGTTGGGCCAGGGCACGTTGTCACGCTTTGCCGCAGAGCCGGTGCCTGAGCATTTTCCGCCTTTGGAAACCGGCGGTTCGTTCAGTGATCTGCTTCTGCCGCTCCCGCAGCCGGCGCCTGTCAGTTCAGGCGCTTCGGGGCATTTGCAGCGGTTGGCGGTGATACTGAATCGCGAACGGGCGCAACGTAGTCTGCTGGTGCTGCGGACACGGGCCTTGAATGACGCTCAGATCGATGCGCAGATCAGCGAATGGCATTTGAGCTGCGAGGCGCTGACCCGTCAGTTGAACGATTGGCTTTATACCAGGGAAGTACGAACGAACACTGTCCTGGTCAGTGCGCAAGTGCGTTCACTGGTGGCCCGGCGAATCAGCGAGACATGGCGCGACACCCTGACCCAACACCCCGGCAGCGTCGGTCTGGAGCTCGAATTGGCAGGATTGCAGACTGGAGAACTGCCGGCGCTTGTGGTGCAGTTTCCGGGCGTGACGATGCTGGATCTGAGCGGGGCAAGGATCACAGCGCGGGGAAGCGCGGGTTTTCTCGAGGGTTTTCCCGACCTCGATACGTTGTTTCTGGGTGGTAACGAATTAGGTGCGGTACCTGCTCCGGTGCTGCGAATGCGCCATTTGACGCGACTGGAGATGCAGTATTGCAGCTTGCGCAGTGCGACGAGTGTTTACCCTTTGCTGGGCAATGCGCGGCTGCGCACGCTGGATTTGAGTTACAACGAACTTCGCGTATTCAATCCGCCCGACTATGGTGTGATCGAGTCTCTGGATCTGCGATACAACCAATTGAGCGAATGGCCTGACGGGGTGTTGAGAGCGCCCGGATTGCGGGAATTGAACCTGTGCGGTAACGAAATCACCGACATCCCCAGGGCGCTTTTCGCTGATGATCATTCCGGTCTGATCGCGGGCTCGGATTTGTCGGATAATCGCCGTTTGTCGCTCTCGGCACTCCAGGACCTCAGGCGCTACAGCCGCGAACACTCGGCACCGTATGTGCTGGGCATGACGCGCGGCCAGATTGAGGCAATGATCGAACGTCTGGTGTTTGGTGATCTGTTAGGAATTCCCGAAAACGGCGTTGCAATTGAAAACGCTGGCGGCGTTGTTCACGACCCCCAAGCGCAAGTATTTCCTCCCGAGGACGTCTTCGATCCAGCCAACGATGTCGCGCCACGCTCGCGCGATCCATGGCTGGCCGACAGCGATCCGCAGCAGGTTGCGCAGAGAACCGAACTCTGGGCGCAATTGGCGCATGAACCTGATCATGAGCGGTTTTTCCAGTTGCTGCGCTTGTTGCTCGACACGCAAGACTACTTGCAGGTGCGAGGCGACCTGACCGAGAGAGTCTGGCGTGTCATGCAAGCCGCTGCCGAAAATACTGAGCTGCGGCAACTGTTGTTTGAGGGCGCCGAGACCCATGGTACCTGCCCGGACGGGCGAATTCTGACATTCAGTGATATGGAAGTGCGGGTTGCGGTACATCACCAATTACATGACATTCCGTTGAATCGAATGGCCCCCAGAGGTCGGGCGCTGCTGCGTCTGTCGCGGCAACTGTTTCGTCTGGATCGCGTCGAAACGCTGGCTGAAGCCGCAGCGCTGGGTATGGATCGTGCGGAAGTGCGCCTTAAATATCGCATCGGTTTGACGGGCGGCTGGGGTGACGGTGTCGATTTACCGGGCCAACCCGCGTCGATGATTTATGACGTCCCGCTGAGTGATGAACTGCTGGAGTACACCCGCGCCTCGATTCTTGAGGCAGAGGGCACCGATGCGCTGTCTGTAAGCATGGCAGAGCGCGACTACTGGATCTCTTACCTGCAAGATCTCCACCCACAAGAGATGGCCGCGCTGGACGTTGCGGTTGACGAGCGACGCCAGCAACTGTGGGACCAGCTCAATCAGCGTCTCGCCCGCAATGAACTGAGTTCCGAGCAATACGACATTGAGCTGTACAGGTTGGGCAAGGCCATGGACGTGCTGCGCACACAGAAACGCGCCGAGCTGACACGCCGGGTGATCAACGAGCTGAACAGCTTCGCCGCGGAGTCCGAACAACCCGGGCGCCTGCCTTCACCATCCGGTTCCTGAGGGCGCCATGCTGAGGCGGTCCGAGGCAGGACAAGTCACATCCGCTTACCACTGATGGTTGCGCTATATCCGGATAACGCAGAAGCGATAACGCGACATGGTTTGCTGAGCGCTCCATCAACAAGGAGTGACCATGATCGCTATCCCCCCCAAACCCGTGTCGACGCAGCCTGCGTCGACCGCTCGGCCGGCAGACGTCAGTCGGTCAGTAAAACCCATTGCCACGCAAAGCCTGCACGGCGAGTTTCTCGAGGCCTCGATCCCGCAATGGTTGACCGAGGCTTCGCCGCAACGGCGCGAAGCCTTCAAGGCGGTTGCGACGACGTTGCCAGCCTGGTATCAGGATGCGACGCCGGCCCAGCGCAAAACCGTGGACGACACGTTCAAGGCCAGTGTCATCGCCCAGAACAGTCTCGACAAGCGCATGGCGAAACTTCAGGACGTCGAGACGTTTGCCCGGCCATTGGTCATCAAAGCGCTGAAAGACAAACACTCGCTGGATATCGATGTCGACAAAACGCTGCTGTGTCTGCGCCGCCCGGTTGAGATCGGTATTCAGCGAATCGAGCTGGCCTCATTCGAGGTGCTCAAGATAACGCTGCTGGAAGCCGCACTGCACAACTTCGAAGCTGGCGAATGCGAAGGGACCTACCATTCAAGCTCTGGTTTTGTCGTGGCAACCACCACGGCGCAGACGTTCGACCACGTAGAGACCGGTATTTCGGTCAGCCAGTTTCTGCGCCTTTGCCGCGATCTGGATATCGGCCAGCAATACCAGACTTACCTGCAAGAATTCTTTCATCCTGAGGAAGCGGTGGCTGAGGCGTTGCTTGCCGAACGCTTCATCGCCGCCCAGAAGGCGACGCTGCGCGCTGCGGCCGAGCAGGCGCTGTTGCAGAAGGATATCGAGGCTGCGGATCACGCGATGATCCTCTCGGTGATTGACGGCGAGATGCACCCCTGGATGGGTAAAAAACAGGTCTGGTTCAAGGACCTGGGGTTGATGAAAAAAAGACTCACCGGCTGCGTCGCGTTCGTCATCTGCGAGAAATACCGCTACACCGACGAACTGATTCTTTACATCCCGCACGATCCTGAACATCCGCTCAAGCGCTACACGTTCCAGCAGATGCGCGACGAACTCAAACGCTTGCTCACTGCACGCGACACTCTGCAACAGACGGGCGCGGAGCCCACCGCCTACCAGCGCTTTCTCGGCCAGTTCCTGCCTTATGACCAGCGTCCCGAGTATTTCAGCCAGTTCAGGCAAAAGGCGGCTGACTCACCGGGCGATGGCTGGGATCTGCTGCGCTCGCCATGGCTGGCAGTGCTGCAGGGATTCACCGGCGGTTCAGCGTTCACCCGCATTCAGCAGGTACCGCCCGAACGCCAGGTCAAATGGGAGCAGTGGCGGACCCTTATATCGCACCGTCCACCCTGGGACGCAAGGGGCAGGGACTTTGGGCTCCTAACGAGGACCTGTGGCAATACCTCTATAGCCAGAACCGCACCAAGCTGATCGATGATGCCCGAAGCCACGCGGTACCGACTGCCGAGGTAGACGCGCGAGCAAGGGACGCCAAACTGGCCCATCTGATGCAACTTGGCATGCTCGGTCTGAACATGGTCTCGATGTTCGTGCCTGTGTTGGGCGAAGTGATGATGGTGGTGATGGCCGGGCAACTGCTCTATGAAACGCTTGAGGGCGCAATCGAATGGGCCGAGGGCGATCGGCGTGCGGCCAAGGATCATTTGATCGATGTGGCGGAAAACCTTGCGCAGATTGCGCTGATGGCCGGTGTGGGCGCCGCCGTAAGGAAAATCTCGAGCGCCAAAGCCGTGCCGGTCATTGAAAGTCTGCATCCGGTGAAGTTGCCCAACGGCGAAACCCGGCTGTGGAAACCCGACCTGAGCGCTTACGAGTCGACTGTTGCACTGCCTGACAGTCCCGGGCCAAACAGTGCCGGCCAGCACGTGCTTGAGGGTAAAACCTATATTCGCCAGAGCGGCAAGGTCTATGAGCAGTTTTTCGATGCATCGATCGGCAAATGGCGGATCAGGCATCCGACCGACATCAACGCCTGGCAGCCGGTGCTCCACAGCAATGGAAGCGGTGCCTGGCGGCATACTTTGGAACGTCCGCAGGATTGGGATCGTCTGACCCTGTTGCGGCGCATCGGCCATGCAACCGAAGCGTTTTCCGATGCACAGCTGATCAAGGCTGCCGATATCAGCGGTGTCAGCGAAGCCGCGCTGCGCAAGATGCACATTGATTCTTCGCTGCCACCACCGGAACTGACCCAGGCCATGCGCATGATGCAAGCAGACGGCAACGCGGCACTGGTAGTCGAGCAGTTGCGCGGGACAACACCGATAGACGAACTGTACCTCTACGCGTTGCCGCTGATCACCGAAATGCCGCGCTGGCCGGAGAACCGGGTGCTGGAAGTCTTCGACGGCGAGCAATTGTCCGGCAAGTTCGTCAGGTATGGCTCCGCGCGGCGGTTTCGCGATGTCGGCGTCAAGCCACCCATTCAGATATCGCGGGCCGATATCTTCAGCGGTGAACTGCCAGCACGTATCCTCGCGGCGCTGGACGAGTCAGAAATCACTCGGCTGCTGGGTGAGCAGGGGGCACGGGTGCGCGATGCGCGGCCGGCAGAGTTCGGCCAGCAGATCGCCGACTACGCCAGCACCCGCCAGCCGGCGATTTACGACAGCATTTACCTGGGGACCGACCCCGTCGATCCGCAGGTCGTGCGTTTACAGAAGGCCTGCCCGGGACTCAGTGAACCGGCTGCGCAAACGGTGCTGGCACATGGTCGCCCCGATGAGCTTGAGCAACTCGGCGCAGGGCAACGAGTACCGCTGCGCCTGCTGGAGGAGGCCCGCTGGTACGCGCGCCAGAGTCGACAGGTAGCGGCATATGCCGGTCTGCGCAGCGAAAACGTCGCTTCTGCAGACAGCCGGCGCCTGGCGCTGCATACGCTAGAGCGATTGGCGGGTTGGCCCGACAGTATTCGCATTGAAGTTCGCGAAGGCGATGACGCTGGCATGCTGCTTGACAGCATCGGCAGTGAAACCGCCGGCGAGAAAAAATACCTGATCAAAACAGGCGTTCAGTTTCAGGCATACAACGAGCGCGGTGAGGCACTCAACAGCCTGCCTCGCAATGGCGATAATTTTTACTCGTCGATCATGCATGCCCTGCCTGATCATGCGCGCCGCAGCCTCGGTGTCCCTGAGGTCGGGCAGTCCGCAGAGTTGCAAGCCAAGATCATCGATTACGCCGACCAGCACCAGGGTGATGCCCACGCGCTGCTGGCCCCCCAGGCCAAGTGGATGAAACCGCCGGTGCGGGTGCACGGCACGTTGATCGGTTATCCCGCCAGTGGACGCGGCGCGGGATGGGCACCGAATTTGCTGGCTCATGTGCAGGATATCTACCCGCAACTGACCGACGAACAGGCTCGCGGCTTCCTCCTTGACCAATATCGGGCAGGAAAAGACAACCGCGCCATTTTCGAGCTGTTGCAATCCCGTCGGCGTGAGTGGGAACAACTGAATGCGACGCTGGATGAATGGGCAGGGACAGCGACGGCGGCGCCCTGGGAACGTTCCGGAACCAATTACAAGTTTCGCACCGCTCAAGCGCTCAAAGCCTGCTGGCGCAACGCTTTGTCCACTGGGCTCGCGGGTGCCGATCAGCTCTTGATTCTCACCTACGATCCTCTGCCAGAGCTGACCGCCGACTTTGCTCACGTGCGTGAACTTTCGATTGGCGGCGGCGGCTTGACCGACGCCAATGCTGACGCCTTCCTGGCACGATTTGCCAATATCGAAAAGTTGTCGCTGGGGGAGCGGGGCAGTCTGTTCGGCACCTATATGGCGCGCGAGCAGTCACTGACGACCTTGCCCCTGAGCGTGACTCGCATGTCCGCGCTGAAAAAGCTCAAGTTCAGAACGCCAGCCAGAGTGATGGCTTCCGATCTGTCGACAAGATTGCGTAGGCTGACCGCCCTTGAGGAGCTTCATCTCGATTTTCTCGGCGGCGCAGGCAGTCCGCCTGATTTGGATCTGGCCCCCCTTGCAGGACTGAAGAAACTCAAGATCGAAGCGGCGGGTCTGAGGCAGTGGCCGGCTTATGTGGAACAACTGCCTGAGCTGGAGCGTCTGGATCTGACGCAGACCGCCATCGCTTCCCTACCACAGACCCTCTATGCCGGGCACGAGAAACTCTGGGCCGGTTTGTCCCTGGACTGGTCGAGGTTCTCCCATGGAGCGTTCAAACCGGCTTACGACTATGTAAAAAACTACATGGGGGAGTGGGGGCATCTGGTTGACCTGGATTCGATGGTCCGCCGCTACTGCGCCGGGGAACTGAAGTTTCTGACGGGTGAGGCCGGGCGTCTCAACCCGTTACCTCAGCGCATCATGAGTCTGTGGAACACTCCGGAAACCCGACTTAAAGCCGTGGAGATTCTGCGCGTGGAACACAACGCAATTTTCCGCCAGTTCTACGAGGCCAGCGCATCCGCGGAGTTGCGTACGGCGACGCCGGCAGCGCGCTGGCAAGCGCCGCCCAATGCCCGGGTGGTTCGTGCCCTGGAAAAAAACTGGCGCGCGGCCATACGCCGGCGTTATCGCTTGAACGATGACGTTCGTCCCTTCGATGCTGAGGACGGGATATCCGCCAGCGATCTGGACGACGCCAGCATGTTTGAACTGATTGACACCGCCTGGACGCAGGGCGCGGAGTCGGTCAGTGAGCTGCCGCAATTGCCGGCCGGTACGTTTGCTCATGTGCAGAGGGTTCGGCTGGACCGGTTGACTGTGCCGGTCGAACAGATCCGCGGCTTTCTCCAGGCATTCAGTGGCGCCACAAGCCTGGAAGTCACTGCTTGCGGTTTGACAGAAGTGCCGGTCCGGGCAGCCGATATGACCCGGCTTGCACAGCTGGACCTGTCTTTCAACCGTATCGCCGTGACCCCTGAGGTTCAAGGTCAATTCAACGCGCTGAGCAATCTGGAACATCTCAATGCCCGCCTCAATCGGCTGGACACACTGGACGTTTCTCGCCTGACCGGGCTCAGGACGCTGAACCTCAGCTCAAACGGGCTCAATGAGTGGCCGAGGGGGGCGGAGAACCTGGCGCATTTGCAGGCACTGGATCTGCGCCATAACACCATCGGATCGCTCCCGGAACAGGTGCTTGCCAACGACACCGTGCTGCTCAAGACCCGGCTGCTGAACAACCGCTTCAGTGTCAGCGGCGAAGCGAGCATGGAGGCGGCGCAGCGACGTGTCGAAATGACCTTGGGTTTGCCCGAAGGGGCGCTGCAACGGTTCGAATCGCAATCGGCTTCGTTACCCGCCGGTTTCGGCGGTGCCACGCCTGACACGGCTCTCAATCGCGCCGCTCATCTATTGCCGCTGCCACCCGCCACGGCCATTACGCAAGGCGCCGACATGAGCCGTACCGTGGTGGAAATCTTTCCGTCACTTTCGCTTGAAAATGCCCAGGCCAGCGTTGAGCGTTTACTCAATGAGGGTCTGTCCCCTGAGCAAATGGTCGGCAGACTGAATCAGTGGCGAGCAAGTAACGAGGCGTTGACGCGTGAGTTGAACGGCTGGATCTTCAACCCGGCGCAAGGGGCTGGTGAAAGGGCGCAGCCATCAACAAGGTACTTCGATGCGACCAGAATCCGCGCTTGCTGGCGGGACGGACTCACGGGCCATACCGAATCCGCCGGGCGGACGCTGAGCCTTTCAGCGGGTGGCATGGGTGATTTGCCTGCGCTGTCGAACGTGTTTTCCCATGTGCGAACACTGGACCTGACCGGGGCAAAGTTTTCCGTCGAGAGCTTCAACCTGTTCTGCCCGGCCTTTCCTGAGTTGACCACGCTGATGCTCAATGGCACTGGCCGGGCACGCCTGCCGGAAGCTGTCGGCAGTCTCAGCCGGCTCGAACGGCTGGAATTGAGCGGTAATCGCCTGGCCGAGGCGCAATCGGTGTATCAGCACGCGAGCGGGGCGCGACTGCGCTGGCTCGACCTCAGCCACAATCAACTGGAAGAATTCAACGCCGCAACCTTCAGTCGTCTGGAAACCCTCAACCTCTCTCAGAACGGTCTGGATCTCTGGCCTGAAGGCGTGCTTGAACTGGCGCATCTGCAAAGGCTGGACCTGTCGGGCAACAACATCAGGGGCTTTCCGGACCGGTTGTTGGGCGGCAATCACGACGCGCTCGTGGCAGGCACCGATCTGTCGGAGAATTCGCTGGAGCTTAACTCGCTGGAGCAGATCAGGGACTACAGCGTCGCGCATGGCGGCGGTGACGTGCTGGGCTACACGCCGGAGTCTTTGCAGCGCCTGATCGCCGAGCGTATGAGCGACTCGGAAAGCGATACCGGTTCCGAATCGGATTCGGGCTCAGGCTCTGGCTCTGGCTCTGGCTCTGGCTCTGGCTCTGGCTCTGGCTCCGACAGCGACAACGATGATGACCCGCGTGGCGGAGGCGGTGGCGGTAGCAGGCCCGTGGATGTGCATGCCGGTGTGGAAGCAGCGGAGGTGATTGCCAATCCGGCGCAGGACGTGGCGGCACCGGCGATGGATATATGGATGACCTATACCCATGCAGATGCGCGTGCAGCGCGGCAAGCGCTATGGCTGCAATTGGCTCGACAGGCCAACCATGAGGCGTTCTTTCATTTGCTCTCGACTTTGCCCGACACCCTGGAATTCAGGTTTGCCGGTGCCGATCTGACCCACCGGGTCTGGCAGGTGATCCAGGCTGCCACGGAAAACGCTGAACTGCGCGAGCTGCTGTTTCTCAACGCCGAAACCCACGGCACGTGCCCCGATGGCCGGATCCTGTCTTTCAGCGAACTGGAAACCCGCGTCTATGAGTTCAACGCCCTGCGCGACATTCCACGGCATCGTCCGCTGCAACGCGGCAGGGCGTTGCTTGATCTGACTCGACGGCTGTTCCGCCTGGAAAGGGTGGATCGACTGGCCGAAGCCGCCGCCAGGAACAAGGACCGCGCGGAAGTCCGCCTGCAATACCGCATCGGCATGACGCGCGGCTGGCCGGACGACCTGGAGTTGCCGGCGCAACCCGAACACATGTTGTACGCCTCACCGATTCGCGGGCGGCGATTGCTCGCCGCGCGCGCCTCGGTTCTCGCGGACGAGGCATCCCCCATGTTTCTGGAAGATCTGATTGCGCGGGACTACTGGATCCGCTATCTGCAGGATCGCCACATCGAGGCGTTCGAGGCACTTGAGCGCGAAGCCACCCGGCGGCACGAAGCGGTCGAGGATGCCTACCCCGATAAAGAAAACAGCGATTATCTGGACGCGATGAGGGTGCTTGAAATCGAACTGGCGGATGCGCGTATCGAGAAACTCAAGGCTTTGACTCGCACAGAACTGGAGAGCCTGGCGTCGCAGGATGCGGGAGCGTCGCCACCGGCCCCATCCTCACCGAAACCCGGGCCTTCGTGGCGCCGCGACTGATTGATCGAGCAGACCTGGGAGCAGGGCGCTCCCAGGTCTGAGGTCCGACTCAGCTGTTATAACCCAGATTCGGCGCCAGCCAACGCTCGGTCACGCTCAGGTCCTGGCCTTTGCGCGCGGTGTAGCTTTGTACCTGATCCTTGTCGATTTTGCCCACGGCAAAGTACTGCGCCTGCGGATGGGCGAAGTACCAGCCACTGACCGCAGCAGCGGGGAACATCGCATAGTGCTCGGTGAGGAACACACCGCTGCGCCCGGCGCGCATTTCCGCAGCTTCTGGGTCGAGCAGGGTGAACAGCGCGGCTTTCTCGGTGTGATCCGGGCAGGCCGGGTAACCGGGAGCGGGGCGGATGCCACGGTATTGCTCTTTGATCAGCGCATCGTTGTCGAGGGTCTCGTCCTTGGCGTAACCCCAGTGCTCTTTGCGCACTTGCTGGTGCAGCCATTCCGCGCAGGCCTCGGCCAAGCGGTCGGCGAGGGCCTTGACCATGATCGAGTTGTAATCGTCGCCGGCGTCCTGATAGGCCTTGGCGACTTCTTCGGCGCCGATGCCAGCGGTGGTGATAAAGCCGCCGACATAATCGGTGACTTCGCTGTCCTTCGGCGCAACGAAGTCGGCAAGGCAGAAGTTCGGTTTGCCGTCGGTCTTGATGATCTGCTGACGCAGGTGATGCAGCTTGGCCAACGGCTTGCCGTTACCGTCGTACAGCTCGATGTCGTCTTCGTTGACCTGATTGGCTGGCCAGAAACCGAACACCGCGCGGGCGCTGATCAGCTTTTCGTCGATCAGCTTGGCGAGCATTTCCTGCGCGTCCTTGTACAGCGCAGTGGCAGCCTCACCGACCACTTCGTCTTCAAGGATGCGCGGGAACTTGCCGGCCAGGTCCCAGGAAATGAAGAAAGGCGTCCAGTCGATGTACTCGGCCAGCACGTTCAAATCGATATTGTCGAGCACCTTGCTGCCGGTGAAGGTCGGTACCACTGGCTGATAATTGGCCCAGTCGAATTGCGGCTTCTTCGCGATCGCGGCGGCATAGCTCAGGCGTTCGGTGCGTGCGCTGCGATTGGAAGTGCGCTCGCGCACGTCGATGTATTCCAGGCGTGTCTTCTCGACGAAACCGGCCTTGAGCTCCTTGGACAACAATTGTGTCGCCACGCCGACGGCGCGCGAGGCGTCGGTCACGTAGACCACGGCATCGTTGCTGTACTTCGGTTCGATCTTCACCGCGGTGTGCGCCTTCGACGTCGTCGCGCCACCGATCATCAGTGGCAGATGGAAGTCCTGACGCTGCATTTCGCGGGCAACGTGGACCATCTCGTCCAGCGACGGCGTGATCAGGCCGGAGAGGCCGATGATGTCGCATTTTTCTTCTTTGGCGACCTGCAGGATCTTTTCGGCCGGGACCATTACGCCGAGGTCGACAATGTCATAGCCGTTGCAACCGAGCACCACGCCGACGATGTTCTTGCCGATGTCGTGCACGTCGCCCTTGACCGTGGCCATGAGGATCTTGCCCTTGGCTTCCGGCTTGTCGCCTTTCTCCAGTTCGATGAACGGGATCAAGTGCGCCACGGCCTGCTTCATCACGCGCGCGGATTTCACCACTTGCGGGAGGAACATTTTGCCGGCGCCGAACAGGTCGCCGACGATGTTCATGCCGGACATCAGCGGGCCTTCGATCACTTCGATCGGGCGCGCAAACGACTGGCGGGATTCTTCGGTGTCTTCAACGATGTGCGTGGTGATGCCCTTGACCAGCGCGTGTTCCAGACGTTTGTTGACGTCCCAGTTGCGCCATTCTTCGGTCTCGGCTTCCTTGACGCTACCGTCGCCCTTGTACTTGTCGGCGATGGCGAGGAGGGCGTCGGTGCCGTCCGGGGTGCGGTTGAGGATCACGTCTTCGACCGCGTCGCGCAGCTCGACCGGGATCTGATCGTAGATCTCCAGCTGGCCGGCGTTGACGATGCCCATGGTCAGCCCGGCGCGGATCGCGTAGAGCAGGAACACCGAGTGAATCGCCTCACGCACCGGGTTGTTGCCACGGAACGAGAACGACACGTTGGACACGCCGCCGGAGCTCAGTGCATACGGCAGCTCATCGCGGATGTAGGCGCAGGCATTGATGAAGTCGACGGCGTAGTTGTTGTGCTCTTCGATGCCGGTAGCGACGGCGAAGATGTTCGGGTCGAAGATGATGTCTTCCGGCGGGAAGCCGACTTCGTTGACCAGAATGTCGTAGGAGCGTTTGCAGATCTCTTTCTTGCGCGCTTCGGTGTCGGCCTGACCGGCTTCGTCGAAGGCCATCACCACCACCGCAGCGCCGTAGCGCTTGCACAGCTTGGCGTGATGGATGAACTGCTCGACGCCTTCTTTCATGCTGATCGAGTTGACGATGCCCTTGCCCTGGATGCACTTGAGGCCGGCTTCGATGACTTCCCATTTCGACGAGTCGATCATGATCGGCACGCGCGAGATATCCGGTTCGCCGGCGATCAGATTGAGGAAGGTGACCATGGCCTTCTTCGAATCGAGCATGCCCTCGTCCATGTTGATGTCGATGATCTGCGCGCCGGCTTCGACCTGCTGCAGAGCGACTTCGAGGGCTTCGGTGTAATTGTCTTCGCGGATCAGGCGGGCGAATTTTGCCGAACCGGTGATGTTGGTGCGCTCGCCAACGTTGACGAACAGCGAGCTGCGATCGATGGTGAACGGCTCCAGACCCGAAAGGCGGCAGGCCTTGGGAATGTCCGGAATCTGCCGCGGCGCATAACCGGCCACAGCTTTGGCAATCGCTTCGATGTGCCCCGGGGTGGTTCCGCAGCAGCCGCCGACGATGTTGAGGAAACCGCTCTGGGCGAACTCTTCGATGACTTTCGCGGTTTGCGAGGGCAGTTCGTCGTACTCGCCGAATTCGTTCGGCAGGCCGGCGTTCGGGTGCGCGGACACGTGGGTGCTGGCCTTGTTCGACAGCTCTTCGAGGTACGGGCGCAGTTCGCTGGCGCCGAGGGCACAGTTCAGGCCTACGGAAATCGGCTTGGCGTGCGCTACCGAGTTCCAGAACGCTTCGGTAGTCTGCCCCGACAGGGTTCGGCCGGAGGCGTCGGTGATGGTCCCGGAAATCATGATCGGCAATTCGAGGTGCAGCTCTTCGAACACACCTTGCACGGCAAAGATCGCCGCTTTGGCATTGAGGGTGTCGAAGATGGTTTCGATCAGGATCAGATCGGCGCCGCCCTCGATCAAACCTTTGGTGGCTTCGGTGTAGTTTTCCACCAGCTCATCGAAGGTCACGTTGCGGTAGCCGGGGTTGTTGACGTCGGGCGACAGCGAGCAGGTGCGGCTGGTCGGGCCGAGCACGCCGGCAACGAAGCGCGGCTTGGCCGGGTTTTCGGCGGTCTTGGCGTCGGCAATCTTGCGCGCCAGACGTGCGCCTTCTACGTTTAACTCGTACGCCAGCTCTTCCATGCCGTAATCGGCCATGGAAATCCGCGTGGCGTTGAAAGTGTTGGTTTCGAGAATGTCGGCGCCGGCGTCCAGATAGGCTTTTTCGATGCCGCCGATCACGTCCGGACGGGTGATCACCAGCAGGTCGTTGTTGCCCTTGACGTCGCTCGGCCAGTCCGCGAAGCGTTTGCCGCGATAATCCTGCTCTTCGAGCTTGTAGCTCTGGATCATCGTGCCCATCCCGCCGTCGAGAATCAGGATGCGCTCTTTGAGGGCTTGCTTGAGAGCTTGAAGGCGGACGCTGCGATCGGACATGTGGACTACTCGAAAAGACCATTATGAAGGAGCGCGATCATAGCAAACCTGTGCGCTTTTGGAGCATGTGCAGCTTTTGCATGAATATCGCTCATGTTGGTACGAGCGTCATAACGGTAGAATCGCAGCCTTTTTTTACCATCGAGATCAGCAGCATGCCGCACCGCTTCATCAGTTTATGGTTGCTGGTCCTGAGCGGGAGCGTTGCGGCGCAAGATCCTGCCGTTTCTTCTTCCATCTCCTACAGCCGAGACATCCAACCGATCTTCACCGAGAAGTGCGTGGCCTGCCATGCCTGCTATGACTCGGCCTGTCAGCTCAATCTCGGCAGTGGCGAAGGCGCCGCCCGTGGCGCGAGCAAGATGCCGGTATATGACGGCGAACGCACCCAGGCAGCACCGACCACGCGCTTGTTTTACGACGCCTTCGGCAAGCGCGCCTGGCAGCAGAAAGACTTCTATTCGGTGCTCGACGCCCAGGGCAGTCAGGCCGCGCTGATGGCACGCATGCTCGAACTCGGCCACAAGACGCCGCTGACGCCCAACGCCAAGCTGCCGGAAGAGATTGTTCTTGGGCTCAATCGCAACAATCTATGCGCAATGCCTGCGGAGTTCGACGGATATGCCGGCGCGCACCCGAAAGAGGGTATGCCGCTGGCGGTCACTGGCCTGACCGAACAGCAATACCAGACCTTGCAGCGCTGGCTGGCGTCTGGCGCGCCGATCGACGAACAGAGCCTGGCACCGAGTGCCAAAGAGGCGATGCAGATCCTGCAGTGGGAAAACCTGCTCAATGCCCCCGGCGCCCGGCAAAGTCTGGTCGGGCGCTGGCTGTTCGAGCACTGGTATCTGGCGCACATCTATTTCAAGGACGGCGAGCCGGGGCATTATTTCCAGTGGGTACGGTCGCGTACGCCGAGCGGCCAGCCGATCGACCTGATCGCCACGCGCCGCCCCAACGACGACCCGGGCACGCAAGTGTATTACCGCTTGTGGCCGGTGCAGGGGGTGATCGTGCACAAGACGCACATCACTTATCCGCTGAGCGCGGCGAAAATGGCCCGGATCAAGAGCCTGTTCTACAGCGGCAACTGGCAGGTCAATGCGCTGCCGGGTTACGGCCCGCAAAGCCGTGCCAATCCGTTTGCCACTTTCGAGGCGATTCCGGCGCAGGCGCGCTATCAATTCATGCTCGATAACGCTGAATACTTCGTCCGCACCTTCATTCGCGGCCCGGTGTGCCGTGGGCAGATCGCGACCGACGTGATCCGCGACAACTTCTGGGCGCTGTTCCAGGCCCCGGAACATGATCTCTACATCACCGACCCGAACTACCGTGGCCAGGCCACGCCGCTGCTGGCGATGCCGGGGCAGAACGACGATGTTGGCAGCGTGTTGAGCCTGTGGCGCGACTACCGCGACAAGCGCAACGAATACGAGGCACTGCGCCGCGACAGCTATGCCGATCTGCCGGCGCCGAGCTGGTCGACGCTGTGGGCCGGCAACGACAATGCCTTGCTGAGCATTTTCCGCCATTTCGACAGTGCTTCGGTGACCAAGGGGCTGATCGGTGAGGTGCCGCAAACCATGTGGCTGTTCGACTATCCACTGCTCGAGCGCACCTACTATCAGCTCGCGGTCAACTTCGACGTGTTCGGCAACGTCTCCCATCAGGCGCAGACCCGTCTGTATTTCGACCTGATCCGTAACGGCGCGGAGCAGAACTTCCTGCGCCTGATGCCCGCCGACTCGCGGGAGGATTACCTCAACGATTGGTACCAGGACGGCGGCCAGTTCAAGATGTGGCTCGATTACGAGGCCATCGATGACGACAAACCGACCGCGCTCAAACTCGACGAAAAAGACCCGAAACACGATTTCGCCATGCAGTTGCTGGCGCGCTACGGTGATCTGAACGCGCGGCCGGACCCGATCAATCGCTGCGACGGCGCTTATTGCTCGCGACCGAATATCGATCCGGCGTTGCAGAACGCCGAGCAGGCCCTGAGCCGTCTGGCCTCGCGACCGGCAGCGGGACTGAAAGTCATTGACCAGTTGCCCGAGGCGACCTTGCTGCGCGTCGAAACCGCCAGCGGCAAGCGCGAGGTCTACAGCGCGCTGCGAAACCGCGCGCACAGCAACGTGGCGTTTTTGCTCGGTGAGTCGCGGCGCTATCAGCCAGGGCTCGACACCCTGACAATCTATCCGGGCGTGCTCAGCAGTTACCCGAACTTCATGTTCAATGTACCGGCCGAGCAGGTGCCAGCGTTTGTCGATGCGATGGAGAATGCCAGGGATGCCAATCGGTTCGAAAAAATCGTCGAGCGCTGGGGCATTCGTCGCAGTCATCCACAGTTCTGGCTGTATTTCCACGATCTGAGCCAGTACATCCACGAAACCGATCCGGTGGAAGAGGGTGTGCTGGATATGAACCGGTACGAGAACCTTTGAGCATTCGCAGGCATATGCCGGGATTCTTTCCCGACAAAAATACTAGGACTTTGTCAGTCGCGCCGATTGGCGTAAACTGCGCCCAAGCCTGCGAGGAGTTTTTATGACCGCTATTACCATTACCGACGCCGCCCATGATTACCTGGCCGATCTGCTCTCCAAGCAGAACACCCCGGGCATCGGCATCCGTGTCTTCATCACCCAGCCTGGCACCCAGTACGCCGAAACCTGCATTGCCTACTGCAAGCCGGGCGAAGAGAAGCCTGAAGATACCGCGCTGGGGCTGAAAAGCTTCACCGCTTACATCGATTCCTTCAGCGAAGCGTTTCTTGACGACGCCGTTGTCGACTATGCCACCGACCGTATGGGCGGCCAGCTGACCATCAAGGCGCCAAATGCCAAGGTGCCGATGGTCAATGCCGACAGCCCGGTCAACGAGCGCATCAACTACTACCTGCAAACCGAAATCAACCCGGGGCTGGCCAGCCACGGCGGTCAGGTCAGCCTGATCGATGTGGTCGAGGACGGCATCGCTGTGTTGCAGTTTGGTGGCGGTTGCCAGGGCTGCGGCCAGGCCGACGTGACCTTGAAGGAAGGCATCGAGCGCACTCTGCTCGAGCGCATCCCGGAGCTCAAGGGCGTTCGCGACGTGACCGACCACACGCAGAAAGAAAACGCCTACTACTAAGGCGTTCGCTGCGAACATGAAAAACGGCGCCCCGTGAGCGCCGTTTTTTTATGCCTGATATTTGCCAGCCCTTTTCGCGAGCAGGCTCGCTCCCACATTTGATTGCATTCCAATGTGGGAGCGAGCCTGCTCGCGAAAGTGTCTTCAAGGGCGATAAAGATGCGCATGCCCGGCGCGATACAACGAAGACTCGCTAAACACCTCACTGCCCAGCACCCGCCCGACCAGAATCAGCGCCGTGCGCCGAAACGCTTTGGCCTCGACCTTTGCGGCAATGTCCGCCAATGTTCCCACCACCCAATCCTGATCCGGCCACGTTGCCCGGTGAATCACCGCAATCGGGCAATCCGCACCGTAATGCGGCAACAGTTCAAGCAGTATCTTTTGCAGATGATTGACCCCCAGATGAATCGCCATGGTCGCGCCATGTTGCGCCAGACTGGCCAGTTCCTCGCCGGCCGGCATCGCGGTCTTGTCGGCGTAACGGGTCAGAATCACGCTTTGCGAGATATCCGGCAGAGTGAGCTCGGCGCCCAGCAGCGCTGCGCATGCTGCCGTCGCGGTCACGCCCGGAATGATCTCGAAAGGAATGTTCAGCTCACGCAAGTAGCGGATCTGCTCACCGATCGCGCCGTACAGACCTGGATCCCCCGAATGCACACGGGCAACATCCTGGCCTTTGGCATGGGCAGTTTTGATCAGATCGATGATTTGTTCCAGATGCAGTTCAGCGCTGTTGGCCACGATTTCGGCCTGATGACCTTCCAGCACCGCTGCGGGTACCAGCGAACCGGCATAAATGATCACCGGGCAGTTGCGAATCAGCCGTTGGCCTTTGACGGTAATGAGTTCCGGGTCGCCGGGGCCGGCGCCGATGAAGTAGACGGTCATCGTTGAATCCTTGTGAAGAAGCGCAGCCGCACCTCAGATGAAGTGTGCTCATGATCAATGGCGGGGATTATCGGGATTTTACCCGGCGCCGGCCAACGCCAGCGTGGCCTGCGCATATTTCAGCCGGGGAATCAGCAGTTTCACCGGAGCCTGAATCAGTTGCTCGGCCAGCGCCAGCGCGGCGCTTTCCGCCACGCCGTAGCAGCCGGTGCGCTCAAAGGCGATCTGCGATTGATGACTGAGGCGCTGTTGATAGGGCGCCAACTCGGCACTGTTGAAATACTGCAGCGGCAGGTTCAATTGTGTGGCCAGTTCCAGCAACCCCGGTTCGTCGCGCTTGAGGTCGATACTCGCCAAAGCCTTGACCGCTCGCAGCTCGATGCGGTGCGCCTGCAACGCTTGATCGAGTAATGCACGCAACGTACTGGCCGGGCAGCCGCGCTGGCAGCCGAGGCCGACCACGAGGGTCGGCGCTGCGCGGTCATCGGTCATGCCTGATATGGGCCTGCGCTTTTGCGGCGGAACAACCATGCACTGATCAAGCCCAAGGCCAGCCAGAACGCGACGTTGGTCAGCTGCGAAGCGATTTTGAACTGGGTTTCCAGTGCCTCTGGGGCAAGCATCGAATGCACCTGCGGTTGCGGCGCGCCGATCACATGCGGCACGGCGAGAATCGCCACACCGAGAAGCTTCATCAGCCAGTGACGACTGAAGGCGATCAGTGCCAGGCCGACGGCGGTCGAGGCGGCAGTGCCGATCCACCAGATCTGCCGCGAAGCCAGATCGGCAGCCGCAGTGCCTGGCAATTCAGGTGGCAGGCCCAAGGTCGGCGCGAGAACGAACGTCGCGTAACCGGCCAGACCCCAGAGCAGCCCTTGCGAGGTTTTGGTCGGCGCGCGCAAGGTGTACAGGCCGGCGAGCATCAGGGCGAAACCCACCGCCACCACCAGATTGCCGCCAGTGGTCGAGACCACGCGCTGCCAGCCGTCTTCCGGCTCCCAGGCTTCGCCATCATGGCTGTGGGCGGCGGTGCCGGCGGCGTGTTCGTGAACTTGCGCGACCGGTTCGGATTTCTCGAAGGATTCGGCCTGCAGAATCAGTGGCGAGACCCAGAAACTCTGCAGCAGGGTCAGCAGCAGGGCGGCCAGCAAACCGGTGAAGCCTGCGGTTTGCGCGATACGCTTGATCATCTCGGCAAGCCTCAGTGGCACGGGAACGCGGCGCTGTGGCGAGTATCGTGGGCGGCGTTGTGCACCGCTTCGATGTGCGAGAAACCGGCGAACCAGACCAGGCTGGCACCGAGGATCGAGGCGAAGAGGGCGGCGGCCACGCGTTGGCCGAGTGTGGTGCTGCTGGAGGTGTGGTCAGTGTGGCTGACGGTATTGCTGATGATCGACATAGCGCTTCCCTCTGAAATGTCAGCGGGTAAACAGAGCGCATGAAAATCCCTGCGAGCCGGGCACGCAGGGATTTCGAACAGCGCCCGCCCACCGCGGGTTTGTTTGTGGTCAGCGGCGCTTGCGCGCGCTGGGTGTTGCGGGCCGGTCTCCGGGCTCGCGAGGGGTTGGCTGGTCGCCGACCTGCAAGCATCACCTTCCCATGCCGGGGCACAGTGGATCTGACGCTTCGCTCGCTTACCGTTGCGGGGGCAGCACCGGACTGACATGGCTTTGAGTAAAGCACATGATTCACCGGTTTCCCGTTTCACCCTGTGAAGGGCACCCGTAACAAGGTGGGCAGGAGAACATGGGTTTGGGTTTTTAGTCAATTTCCGGGGGCGGATCCGTTGCTGGGGGGGCGTTTTTTTCGGGTGTTGTTGTGTGTATATCCGTTGCTGCGGGTGTTGCTGATTACGGTTTCGCCCTTACGGCGAGGCACTTTTTCCAAACGCCGAAAAAGTACCCAAAAAGGCTTGCTCCTACGTTCGGCCCTCGCAGGCTCGGGTTCCTTCGCTCCGGGACTGATCCGGGCGCAGCGGCTACGGTTTGCTTCGCTGCACCTCCTTCCGCTGTGTTCGACTTCGTCGAACGGTCGCTGCGCTCCCACGCCCGGATCAATCCCTCCACTCAGCCTTCCGACGTCGCCGGTGGATCAAAAGCAAGATCAAAAGCACTCGAGCTTGCGCTCATTGTTGAGTGGGGCGGCTTCGCCGCGGGCAGCTGCGCTGCTTTGCTTTTGCTTTTGTGGGAGCGAGCCTGCTCGCGAAGGCGGCCTGACAGCCGACCTGGTCTTGTAGCACGCGATCCGACTGTAGGAGCCGCCGAAGGCTGCGATCTTTTGATCTGGCTTTTGCTTTTGATCTTTTGCCACTTCGGCAGGCTTCGTTATGGGATCGCTCCGGGTGTGGGAGCGCAGCTACCGTACGACGCAGTCGTACATCTGGAAAATTGAGTCGCTGGAGCGATACCGCCCGCCGCTGCACCCGTACCAACGGATATGCCCCGGTTCCGAGGCTCAACGCCCCATTGACCCAACCCCACACCATGCGTAGCCTTGCGCTTTCGAGGTTCTTCGGCACTCGCCGAAGCTAAGAAGGGAACGCGGTCAAAGCCGCGGCTGCCCCCGCAACTGTGAACGGTGATGTTCGTTGCCACGCCACTGCCAGCTCAACCGATGAGCCAGCGGGAAGGCGCAATGGACGCCAGGCCCAGCGCCTGAACGCCGTCAGCCAGGAGACCTGCCTCGTCACAGATTCTCACTACAACCGGGCGGGGTGATCCGGTGGCGAATGCTTCCGGCGTGCATGCGCGCTGCCGGTTCTCGTCCCGTATGCCCGCCGCTTGCCAAAGGGCATACCGATGAAAACACTGGCCAAACTCCCCGTCACCATCGTCACCGGTTTCCTCGGTTCGGGCAAAACCACGCTGCTGCGGCACATGCTCGATAACGCTCAGGGCCGGCGCATCGCGGTGATCGTCAACGAGTTTGGCGAGCTCGGCATCGACGGTGAAATCCTCAAGCAATGCACCATCGGCTGCACCGAAGAAGAGGCCAGCGGCCGCGTTTATGAGCTGGCCAACGGCTGCCTGTGCTGCACGGTGCAGGAAGAATTCTTCCCGGTAATGCGCGAACTGGTTGCCCGTCGCAACGATCTTGACCACATCCTTATTGAAACCTCGGGCCTGGCCCTGCCAAAGCCGTTGGTGCAGGCCTTCCAGTGGCCGGAAATCCGTAGCGCCTGCACCGTTGACGCGGTGATCACCGTGGTCGACAGCCCGGCCGTCGCTGCTGGCACCTTCGCAGCGTTCCCGGATCAGGTCGATGCCCAGCGCAAACTCGATCCGAACCTCGACCACGAGTCGCCGCTGCACGAATTGTTCGCCGATCAACTGGCCAGTGCTGACCTGGTCATCCTCAACAAGGCCGACCAGACCAGCGCGGAAGATCTGGCTCGGGTGCGCGCTGAAGTCGCCGAAGAGCTGCCGCCAGCGGTAAAAATCATCGAAGCCAGCAATGGCCGCCTGCCGCTCGACGTGTTGATCGGCCTCGGCGCCGGCTCTGAAGAGCATATCGACGGCCGCCACAGCCACCACGATCACCACTATGACGGTGATGACGACGACCACGATCACGACGCCTTCGATTCGATCTCCATCGAATTGCCGCAAGCCGATGAAAGCCTGCTGCTCGACGCGCTGACGCAACTGGTGGTGCAGCACGGCATCCTGCGCGTGAAAGGCTTCGCGGCGATTCCGAACAAACCGATGCGCCTGTTGATCCAGGGTGTGGGCACGCGTTTCGACAAGCATTTCGACCGCCAGTGGGGCGCCGAAGAAGCGCGCGTCACGCGTCTGGTGCTGATCGGTCAGGAACTCGATGCCGCGCAACTCGAAGCGCAATTGCGCGCTGCGCTCAGCGTTTAAGCCATGCACCTGCTCAGGACCCAGCCCGGCGGATTCGTCTCGGACGACAACATTGCCGATCTCGGACAAACCCCCGCCGAGCTGGTGATCCTGTGCAGCGGCGATTCCAGCCTGGCGCTGCTCGCCGAGGCTGCGCAGCAATTGCCCGATGACTACCCGAGCCTGCGTCTGGCCAACCCGATGCAGGTGCAGAATCATGCCTCGGTCGATCTGTATGTCGACGAAGTGCTGCGCCACGCCAAGGTCATTCTGATCTCCCTGCATGGCGGCATTGCCTATTGGCGCTACGGTGTCGAGCGGCTGGTCGAGTTGTCCGAACGCGGCGTGCAACTGATTCTGGTGCCCGGCGATGACCGCCCGGACCCCGAGCTCAGTGACTTGAGCACGGTCAGCGCCGAAGTACGCGATAGACTCTGGCAATTTCTGCGTCAGGGCGGCATGGGCAATGCACTGGATTTCTTCCGTTGCCTGGGCCACCAATGGTTCGCCCGCGATTACCCGTGGAACGAGCCGCAAACCCTGCCGCGCACGGCGATTTATCACCCACAGAAAAACAGCGCTGCCCTGAGCGACTGGCAAGCCGAATGGCTGCCCGGTCAACCGGTGGCGGCGCTGTTGTTCTATCGCTCGCATTTGCAAGCGGCGAACACGGCGTTCATCGATGTGTTCTGCCAGCGCTTACAGGCAGCCGGGCTCAGTCCGCTGCCGATCGCGGTGGCCAGTCTGAAAGAACCCGGTTGCTTGTCGGTGGTCGAGGATTGGCTGGATGAAGTCGAGGCGGGGGTGATTATCAACACCACCGGTTTTGCCCAATCGAGTCCCGAAGCACCGCATCTGCGCCCGTTTCGCCGCAACATCCCGGTAATTCAAGCCATCTGCGCCCAGGACAACGAGCCCGGCTGGCGCGACAGCGAACAGGGCCTCGGGCCGCGTGATCTGGCGATGCACATTGCTTTGCCAGAGCTTGACGGGCGCATCATCAGCCGACCGATCAGCTTCAAGGATCTGGCCTGGCGCAGCGAGCGCAGCCAGTCCGATGTGGTCTGCTACCGCGCCCAGCTCGAACGCATGGATTTCGTCGCCGAACTGGCGCGGCGCTGGGTAGCTTTGGCACGCGTGCCGAACGGCGAAAAACGCATCGCGCTGATCCTCGCCAACTACCCGACCCGTGACGGCCGCATCGGCAATGGCGTCGGCCTCGATACGCCGGCGGCGGCGCTGAACATCCTCCGCGCATTGCGTGCCGAAGGTTATCCGATCACGGCCGAGTTGCCCGACAGCGGCACCGAACTGATCCAGCAACTGCTCGGCGGCGTCAGCAACGACCTCGACAGTCTCGACTTGCGCCCGTGCCAGCAGAGCCTGGCGATGGACGATTACCTGGCAATGTTCAATGCGTTGCCGCAGGCGAATCGCGCGGCGGTAGTCGAGCGTTGGGGATCGCCACACAACGATCCGATGTGTCGCGACGGCCGGCTGATGATCGCCGGTCTGCGTTTCGGTCTGACCTTTGTCGGCATCCAGCCGGCACGCGGTTATCAGGTCGACCCGAGCGCGGTGTATCACGACCCGGATCTGGTCCCGCCGCACGGCTATCTGGCGTTCTATTTCTGGTTGCGCAACACCTACGGGGCCCACGGCGTGATCCACGTCGGCAAGCATGGCAATCTCGAATGGCTGCCGGGCAAGGGCGTTGGGCTATCGGAAAACTGCTGGCCGGATGCGTTGCTCGGGCCGCTGCCGAATATCTATCCGTTCATCGTCAACGACCCGGGCGAGGGCGCCCAGGCCAAACGCCGCACGCAGGCGGTGATCATCGACCACTTGATGCCACCGCTGACCCGCGCCGAAACCTACGGGCCGCTGCGCAATCTGGAGCTGCTGGCCGACGAATATTACGAGGCGCAACTGCTCGATCCGCGCCGTGCCCGCGAGTTGCAACGCGACATTCTGCAACTGGTGCGGGACACGCAGATCGACAGGGAACTGCAACTGGATGCAGCGCTGGACAGCGACGCCGATGCGGCGATCTGGTTGCCGCGTCTGGACACTTATCTGTGCGACCTGAAGGAATCGCAGATTCGCGATGGGTTGCACATCTTTGGCGAATCGCCGAGCGGGCGCTTGCGTATCGACACCTTGCTGGCGTTGCTGCGCATCCCGCGCGGTGACGGCAAGGGCGCGCAGTCGAGTCTGCTGCGAGCACTGGCCAACGCGTTTGATCTCGGTTTTGATCCGCTGGATTGCGCCTTGGCCGATCCTTGGAACGGCCCGCGTCCGACCGAGTTGCAGACCATCAGCGAAGAAGTCTGGCGCACCGCCGGCGACACCCGCGAACGCCTCGAATTGTTTGCCGCAGACCTGATTTCACAAACACTGAGTGTCCCCTGTGCGAGCGAGCCTGCTCGCGAAAGCGGAGTGTCAGTAAAAGAACAGTTGTCTGACCCGACGCCTTCGCGAGCAGGCTCGCTCCCACAAGGGCCGGGGTGGGCTGAGGTTGATTCGATACTCGTGCATTTGCGCGAAGTCGTCGCCCCGCGCCTCGACGCTTGTGGCCTGGCCGAAATGCACGGTCTGCTTGACGCCCTCAGCGGTCGTTTCGTCCCCGCCGGCCCCAGCGGCGCACCCAGCCGTGGCCGTCTCGACGTGCTGCCCACCGGTCGTAATTTCTATTCGGTGGACGTGCGCAATCTGCCGACCACCACTGCGTGGCGCATCGGATTCCAGTCGGCGACGCTTATCCTTGAACGACACTTGCAGGATCATGGCGATCACTTGCGCCAACTCGGCTTGTCCGTGTGGGGCACCGCAACCATGCGCACCGGCGGCGATGACATCGCTCAGGCCATGGCGTTGATGGGCGTGCGTCCGGTCTGGGCCACGGGCAGTCAGCGCGTGGATGATTTCGAGATTCTGCCGCTGAGTCTGCTCGATCGTCCCCGGGTCGACGTGACGCTGCGGGTTTCGGGGTTTTTCCGTGATGCGTTTGCCAACCTCATCCGCCTGTTCGACGCCGCCGTGCAAGCGGTGGCCGCGCTGGACGAGCCGGACGACTTGAATCCGCTGGCCGCCAAGGTGCGCGCCGAACGCGAGGCGCTGTTGCAGTCGGGCGTCGATGAAGACACCGCGCGGCGTCAGGCCGGGTGGCGCATCTTCGGCGCGAAACCGGGGGCGTATGGCGCCGGGGTGCAAGGCGCCATCGACGGGCGTTTGTGGCAGACCCGCGAAGACCTCGCCGAGGTTTACCTGAACTGGGGCGCCTACGCTTACGGCGGCGCCGACGAGGGCACGGCTGCCCGCGAGCAGTTCAGCCAGCGCCTGAGCCAGGTGCAGGCAGTTCTGCAAAACCAGGACAACCGCGAGCATGACTTGCTCGATTCCAACGATTACTACCAGTTCCAGGGCGGCATGCTCGCGGCGGTGGAGACTCTGCGTGGCGAAGCGGCGGCCAGCTATCACGGCGATCACAGCCAGCCGGATTTGCCGAAGATTCGTACCCTGAAGGAAGAGTTGAACCGTGTGGTGCGCTCGCGCGCGGCGAATCCGAAGTGGATCGACGGAATCAAGCGTCACGGCTACAAAGGCGCGTTCGAACTGGCGGCGACGGTTGATAATCTGTTCGCCTTCGATGCGACTACGCAGTTGATCGATGACCATCAATATGCGTTGTTGGCGGAGGCATATTTGCTTGATCCGGCGACCCGGGATTTTGTTCGTGAACATAATCCCCATGCGTTGCGCGACATGACCGAACGCATGCTCGAAGCGCAGCAGCGCGGGATGTGGCAGGAGCCTGGGGCTTATAAAGAGGCGCTGGAGAATTTGCTGTTGGATATCGAGGAAGATATGTAGCCGCTAAAAAGCTACCCTCACCCCAGCCCTCTCCCGGAGGGTGAAGGCAACAACTGACACACCACAACGTCATGACCATCCACGACCACGAAAGAGAAACCCATGACCGACACCCCGCATTTCCCGCTCTCCGCCGTGGTCGGCGCCGATGACTTGAAGCTTGCCCTGTGCCTGACCGCCATCGACCCGAAAATCGGCGGCGTACTCATCGAAGGTCCGCGCGGCATGGCCAAGTCGACGCTGGCGCGGGGCCTGGCGGATCTGCTCGCCAGCGGCCAGTTTGTCACGTTGCCGTTGGGCGCCACTGAAGAGCGGCTGGTCGGCACCCTCGATCTCGACGCTGCCCTGAGCGACGGTCGCGCGCAGTTTTCGCCCGGTGTTCTGGCCAAGGCTGACGGTGGCGTGCTCTATGTCGATGAGGTCAATCTGCTGCCCGACCACTTGGTCGACCTGCTGCTCGATGTCGCCGCCAGCGGTACCAATCTGATCGAGCGTGACGGCATTTCCCATCGGCATTCGGCCAAATTCGTCCTGATCGGCACCATGAACCCGGAAGAGGGCGAACTGCGGCCGCAACTGCTTGACCGCTTCGGTTTGAACGTTGCCCTCAGCGGCCACACCGCGCCCGCCGAACGCGGACAGATCATTCGCCGGCGGCTGGATTTCGACAGCGATCCTGAATGGTTCTGCGCGCAGTGGGCGAGCGAGCAACACATCCTGCGTTCGCGCTGTGAAAGCGCCCGCGAGCGTTTGGCAGCCATCCCACTGGATGACGCGGCATTGGCGTTGATTACCGAGCGTTGTTTCGCTGCTGGCGTCGATGGCTTGCGCGCCGATCTGGTCTGGTTGCGCGCGGCCCGCGCCCATGCCGCGTGGCGTGGGGCGGATGCGATTGCTGAAGAGGACATCGACGCGGTGGCCGAATTTGCCCTGCGCCATCGCCGTCGCGAACACCCTTCATCCAGCACCCAATCACAAGCGCAATCTCCTTCAGGCACAGACAGCAAGCCCAGCGAAGGGCAGGGCCAGTGGGGCGAGATGCCGGCGACGGCGCAAGCCACCGGTACCCGCCGCGTCGTTCCGAGCTGGCCGCCACTGGCAAAAAAGCCCTAGGCATTCGCCCCCGGTCCGACGCGGGGGCGAATGCCAGGCCCCGTGCTGGACAACTCGACAATGGCCGCCAGGGCCAGCGGCATGCGGCCGGTAGCGGATCGGTGAACTGGCCGGGCACGCTGCTCAATGGCCGGCCTCAGCGCCGCGCCGATCTGCTGTTTCAACAGCGCACCCGCTCGCCCCATGAAATCTGGCTGGTGATCGTCGACGCGTCGGCCTCGACCCGTCGCCATCAGGCTTTGAGCGATGCCAAGGGCCTGCTCGCGCAGCTGTTCGACGATGCTTACCACCAGCGGGCGCGGCTGGCGTTATTGACCGCCAGTGGTTCCGCGCCGAAATGGCAGGTGCAAGGCTTGAAGGCCTCAAGAGGCCTGAGCGCCTGGCTCGAAGGTCTGGGCGCCGGTGGCGGCACGCCGCTGCTCGCGGCACTGGAGCAGGCGCAGCAATGGCTGACGCTGCGACGCAAGCGTTTTCCAGCCGAACAGCAGCGTTGCCTGATCGTGACCGATGGTCGCCTGAAAGACGTGTCGGGGTTGCCCGTGCTGGCGTGCCCCGGATTGCTGATCGACATTGAGCGCGGGCCGATTCGACTGGGTCGGGCGAAGGATCTGGCGACCGCGCTGCAAGCGCAGTATCAGCATATCGATGAGCTGGGTTTGCGCTGAAATCCGCCGCGCCGCTCGAACCCTGTGGGAGCGAGCCTGCTCGCGAAGGCGTCTTCAGCAACGCTGAAAATCTCCGGTCGAGTTCATTCATACAGATTTTGAAATGATTTGCCTCTGTAGAACAGGCCGGTTGAACCTGTACGCTCCAAGGCCATTTTTCATTCAGGATCTACATGAACACCCTCTCGGAGCCTCCCAGTCAGCACTCTCCAGCACGCCTTCGCGCGGTCTTGATCCTTTCGCAGCACCCCGTCTTCCGACTTCCGACTATGGTTGATAACGCGGCTCTTGAGCCTTTGCGTTGCACTTCGCCGTGTCCGGCCGCCTGAATTCACTGAAGAGAGATCGAGACGTTTTATGGAATGGTTAGCGGATCCCACAGCCTGGTTAGGCCTGTTGACTCTGATCGTGCTGGAACTGGTACTGGGTATCGACAACCTGGTGTTCATCGCAATTCTTGCCGACAAACTGCCGCCGCATCAGCGTGATCGCGCGCGGATCATCGGCCTGTCGCTGGCGTTGATCATGCGCCTGGGCCTGTTGGCGAGCATTTCCTGGCTGGTTACGCTCACGCAGCCGTTGTTCGAGGTGTTCGACAAGAGCTTCTCCGGTCGTGATCTGATCATGCTGTTCGGTGGCGTGTTCTTGTTGTTCAAGGCGACGATGGAGTTGCATGAGCGGCTCGAAGGCCATGTCGGCGAGCGCTCGACCAACACAACCTACGCGCTGTTCTGGCCGATCGTGGCGCAGATCGTGGTGCTCGACGCGGTGTTCTCCCTCGATGCGGTGATTACCGCTGTGGGCATGGTCGATGAACTGGCGGTGATGATGATCGCCGTGATCATTTCCATCGGCCTGATGATCGTCGCCAGCAAGCCGCTGACCCGCTTCGTCAACGCACATCCGACCGTGATCATGCTGTGTCTGGGTTTCCTGATGATGATCGGTTTTGCCCTGACCGCAGAAGGTCTGGGCTTCCATATTCCGAAAGGTTACCTGTACGCCGCGATCGGTTTCTCGATCCTCATCGAAGTCTTCAACCAGATCGCCCGGGCTCGGCGCAAACGTTCGATGCAGGGCGTGCGCCCGATGCGCGAGCGCACAGCTCATGCGGTGATGCGTCTGCTCGGTGGCCGCAAGCTGGCGGCGGAGGAGGTTGGTGAGGAAATCTCCGACCTGCTGGACAACGGTGAAGCGCCGGTGGCCGAGCTGTTCGACCGTCGTGAGCGGGTGATGATCAGCGGTGTGCTGCAACTGGCGGAGCGGCCGATTCGCAACCTGATGACGGTGCGCGCCGACGTTGACCTGATTGATCTTGCCGATGACGCCGAAGCCATTCGCACGAAGCTGATGCATTCGTCGTATTCACGCTTGCCGCTGATTCGCGATGGCGCGGTGGACGAGCCGCTGGGCTTCGTACACAAGAAGGAATTGCTCAAGGAGTATCTGGCCGGCAACGAGCCGAACCTTGAGCATCTGGCACGCAAGACCGTCAATCTGCTCGACAGTTATTCGATCCTCAATGCCCTGGAGCAGATGCGCGCGGCATCGACGCACATCGCCTTCGTGGTCAATGAGTTTGGCGATTTCGTCGGCGTATTGACCATGACCGACATCCTCGAATCGATCGCCGGTGAGTTGCCCGATGCCAGTGAAATCGAAGGCCCTGATGTGGTCGAAGAGCGCGGCGGGTTTCTGGTCAGCGGCGCGCTGCCCTTGGCCCGCGTTCGCCAGCGTACCGGCTTCGATGCCGAGCCGACCGAGGATTATCAGACCATGGCCGGGTTGGTAATGAGTCTGCTGGATCGGTTGCCGATGACCGGCGATCGACTGGAATACGAGGGCTGGCAATTGACCGTCAAAGCGGTTGAAGAGCGACGGGTGACGCGGGTGTTGCTGGAGCGTGAGGTGGCTTGAGCATTCGTGGAATGGCGCAGCGGTCGCTGCGCTTGTTACTGATGAAACGTAAAGCGGTCCTTGCCCGTATGCTTTGATTCGTACAACGCCGCATCCGCCTTGATCAGCGCCTGATTCAACGAGTCACCCTCGGCCACCCGGGTAATGCCGATGCTGATGGTGACCGGGTGCCGGGTGGGCTGTTCACGCACTGACTGGCACAGTTGCGTGGCAAGGCTTTCAACATCCTCGCGCCGCACTCCCGCCAGATAGATCGCGAACTCCTCACCGCCCATACGCGCGTAGTCAAACGAAATCATCACTGCCTTGATATCGGCTGCGACGCGAATGAGCACCTCATCACCGATGTCATGCCCGTAGGTATCGTTGACCTTCTTGAAGTTGTCGATGTCGATCATCATCAGGTAATGATCGCGCTCGCGCGGGCTTGCCAGCAGCCGTTGCCCTGCGTGGGTCATGAACGAGCGTCGGTTGGGAATCTGCGTCAGCGGGTCGTTATAGGCCTGATCCAGCAGCAACCGCGACATCAGGTAGTTGTTCAGCTTGGCCTCACGGAACTTCAAAAAGGTGTACACCGTGAGTGCGCAGAGGAACACGCTGTAGCAGGCAGTCAGAACGCCGCGCAGTTCAGTGATTTCGGTAGTGGTGGCGAGAAACGGGTTGAGGATCACCCAGATCACAACTTGTACCGCAAAGAACGCCCAGCGCCGCAGCGGCAGTACTGACACGCTGTACAACATGCTCGCTGCTGCCAGCACCAGCCACAAGCTGTGCGAAGCAGGCGCGAGGCCGTCGACGATCATTCGCACACCGACGGTCAATCCCAGGACCAGCAACAGGGTGAGCACATCGAAATGGCTAGCCCTGCGCGTAAAACCGAGCACCACCGTCAACAGCGCGAAACCAGCGAGAAACGCCATCGAGCGCCACGTGAAGCCTTGGCCGCCGAGAAAACTGACGATCAGATCAAACAGCAGCCACATGAACACACTGACCACGTAGATCAACAGGCTGAATGGTTTGAGCCGTTCGAACTCGCGCTGGAGAAACTCGTCCCTCAACTCGTTAGACGCGGTTTCCTTCAATGCTTGCGCTTCAATGGTTTCGAACATGCTTATCCTGCTGTCTGCGCAAATCTGGCAACCACCCGAACCGGCGGGCGGCGCGCAATGTGTTCGCTCATCAGCAAAGCAGGCAGACAGCGGGTTGTCCAATCCCGGTCGGCTTCAGCGCAGAAGCCGGTGGCGCGAACCAGTGACGGTGCGCAACGACCTGAGCGTGCGCCGCAGCCATGCCAGATCATGGTGATGTTTGCGTGGCGTTGCGGGAGCCTTTGTCCTGCCGACATGCCGGGCCATATCCCTCGCCAGGGTTTCCTCGGTGCCGATACCTTTGAGCTTTTTCAGCAGCCTGCCGTTTTTATAGAACAGCACTGTTGGCGTGCCCGTGACGTTCGGGTGCTTGGGCGATTGGCTGGTGTTGAGCATATAGATATTGGCGCGCAGTCGGTAAGGCTCGGCAATCTGCCGAAAGACCGGCCCGGCCCATTCGCAGGCGGGGCAGTGTTCATTGGCGAAATACAGAATGACCGGACGCCAGGTTTTCAGGGCTTTGCGGTAGACCGGATCCAGCGCGGAAGTTGTGTTTGTGGCGTTCATCGAAGGGTCCTTTTCAACGAGCGGGTAGGCACCTTGACGTTAAAGGAGCAGGGGCGTCGCGGTCTACTGTCAGAAATTACAGGTGGGGTGCGTAACCACGAGAAGTGCTGTCGTGACGGTGATAGCCGTCGGGAAACGGCAGGGTGGGGATGTCTACAGGCAGGCGCTAAAGCGCTGATACCGGGTCTTGTTCAACTGTCACCCTGATTCGCACCACAACGGCGCGATCTGACCCAAGTTGGGAACGCATTACCCCTTTAATGGCTGCGACAGGTCTTTCCTTCGTTCTAAGTCGGGCCAAACCCTTTGGTCCACGAACCATATCTTGTTGATTCCAATAGCGTTCAAAGCAGTTACAGATTTCGCGAGATTCCTGTGGCACACTTTCTGCTGTCTATTCCGTAGTAACAAACCGTGTTCCGGTATAGCGGAATAAACACAATTCTGGAGTGCTTGCCATGCATCGCCGTCCTTCGTTGTTCAAAGCGTGTGTTTTTGTTCTTGCGGCTTCTTCCTCGGTCATGGGCCTGGCCCAGGCTGCCGACAGCAAGCTCGACAGTGTTCTCGCCCGTGGCAAGTTGATCGTGGGCACTGGCAGCACCAATGCGCCGTGGCACTTTCAGGGCGCGGACGGCAAGTTGCAGGGTTTTGATATCGACATCGCCAGGATCGTGGCCAAAGGGCTGTTCAACGACCCGAGCAAGGTCGAGTTCGTGGTGCAGTCGTCCGATGCGCGGATTCCCAATCTGCTCACCGACAAGGTCGACATGAGCTGCCAGTTCATCACCGTTACCGCCAGCCGCGCCCAGCAAGTCGCGTTCACCTTGCCGTACTACCGCGAAGGTGTTGGCCTGCTGTTGCCGAACAACAGCAAGTACAAGGAAATCGAAGACCTGCAGGCGGCGGGCGATGACGTCACCGTTGCGGTGCTGCAGAACGTCTACGCCGAAGAATTGGTGCATCAGGCATTGCCCAAGGCCAAGGTCGACCAGTACGACAGCGTCGATCTGATGTACCAGGCGGTGAACTCCGGTCGCGCCGATGCCGCTGCCACCGATCAGTCCTCGGTCAAATACCTGATGGTGCAGAATCCCGGCCGCTACCGCAGCCCGAGCTATGCCTGGAGTCCGCAGACTTACGCTTGCGCCGTCAAACGTGGCGATCAGGACTGGCTGAACTTCGTCAACACCGCGCTGCATGAAGCCATGACCGGAGTTGAGTTCCCGACCTACGCCGCTTCGTTCAAACAATGGTTCGGTGTTGATCTGCCATCTCCAGCCATCGGTTTCCCAGTCGAATTCAAATGATCCCGTGAGAGTGGGGCGATGACCGTCGCCCCGCTCAAGGTACTGCTGACCATGAACTATCAGTTGAACTTTGCCGCCGTGTGGCGCGATTTCGACACCTTGCTGGCGGGGCTCGGTCTGGGCTTGCAGCTGGCGCTGGTGTCGATCGCCATCGGCTGCGTGATCGGCCTGCTGATGGCGTTCGCTTTGCTGTCGAAGCATCGCGCCTTGCGGGTGCTGGCGTCGGTGTACGTCACGGTAGTGCGTAACACGCCGATCCTGGTGTTGATTCTGTTGATCTACTTTGCACTGCCCAGCCTCGGCATTCGTCTGGACAAGATTCCTTCGTTCATCATCACGCTGTCGCTGTATGCCGGCGCGTACCTGACCGAAGTCTTCCGTGGCGGCTTGCTGAGCATTCCCAAAGGCCAGCGCGAAGCCGGGCTGGCAATCGGTCTCGGTGAATGGCAGGTCAAGGCTTACGTCACCGTGCCGGTGATGCTGCGCAACGTGTTGCCGGCGCTGTCGAACAACTTCATTTCGCTGTTCAAGGACACCTCGCTGGCGGCTGCGATTGCGGTACCGGAGCTGACCTATTACGCGCGCAAGATCAACGTCGAGAGCTACCGGGTGATCGAAACCTGGCTGGTGACCACGGCGTTGTATGTCGCGGCCTGTTACCTCATTGCCATGCTGCTGCGTTACCTCGAGCAGCGTCTGGCGATCCGCCGATAGGAGGCTGCGATGTACCAATCTCCCAGTTGGTTGCATGAATTGTGGGTCGCGCGCGAGCCGTTGTGGCAGGGCTTTCTGATCAGTGTGCAGGTCTCGGCGCTGGCCATTGTGTTGGGCACCATGCTCGGCGTGGTTGCCGGCCTGGTCCTGACTTACGGCAGATTCTGGATGCGCGCGCCGTTTCGGCTGTACGTCGATCTGATTCGCGGCACGCCAGTGTTTGTATTGGTGCTGGCCTGCTTTTATATGGCGCCGGCGCTCGGTTGGCAGATCAGTGCGTTTCAGGCCGGAGCCCTGGGCCTGACGCTGTTTTGCGGCTCGCACGTCGCCGAGATTGTCCGTGGTGCGCTGCAAGCCTTGCCGCGCGGGCAGATGGAGGCGGGGAAAGCCATCGGCCTGACGTTCTACCAATCCCTCGGCTACGTCCTGTTGCCTCAGGCATTGCGGCAGATCCTGCCGACCTGGGTCAACTCATCCACCGAAATCGTCAAGGCGTCGACCTTGCTCTCGGTGATCGGCGTCGCTGAATTGCTGCTCAGTACGCAACAGATCATCGCCCGGAACTTCATGACCCTGGAGTTCTACCTGTTCGCCGGTTTTCTGTTCTTCGTCATCAACTACGGCATCGAATTACTCGGCCGGCACATTGAAAAGCGGGTGGCCTTGCCATGACTCAAGCTCAAGTTGCTTCACAGGATCAGGCACTGCTGGACATTCGCGGCCTGCACAAACAGTACGGCGCGGTGGAAGTGCTCAAGGGTGTCGACCTGAGCATGCAGCGCGGCAACGTCGTCACGCTGATCGGCTCCAGCGGTTCGGGCAAAACCACGCTGCTGCGTTGCGTGAACATGCTCGAAGAATTCCAGGGCGGGCAGATCCTGCTCGACGGCGAGTCCATCGGCTACGACGAGGTCAACGGCAAACGCGTGCGCCATGCGGAAAAGGTCATTGCCCGCCATCGTGCGATGACCGGCATGGCCTTCCAGCAATTCAACCTCTTCCCGCACCTGACCGCGTTGCAGAACGTCACCTTGGGCCTGCTCAAGGTGAAGAAGATGCACAAGGACGAAGCCGTGGTGCTCGCCGAAAAATGGCTGGAGCGCGTCGGCCTGCTGGAGCGGCGCAACCACTTTCCCGGTCAGTTGTCCGGCGGCCAGCAACAGCGCGTGGCGATTGCCCGAGCGATTGCGATGAACCCGAGCCTGATGCTCTTTGACGAAGTCACCTCGGCCCTCGACCCGGAACTGGTTGGCGAGGTGCTCAACGTGATCAAGGGGCTGGCCGAGGACGGCATGACCATGTTGCTGGTGACCCACGAAATGCGTTTCGCCTTTGAGGTCTCGGACAAGATCGTTTTCATGAATCAAGGGCGAATCGAAGAGCAGGGGCCTCCCAAGGAACTGTTCGAACGCCCGCAATCGCCGCGTCTGGCGGAATTTCTCAAGAGCACGCGGTTTTGAATCTGTACTTTTGCAATCAGGAGAAACACCCATGAGCATTACGCGTTACGGCACCGGCAGCACCGCCGCCGGCGGCCAGCCTCGTCCATTCGCCCGCGCTGTTGAAGCGGATGGCTGGCTGCATGTGTCCGGCCAGGTACCGGCGGTGGATGGCGAGATTATCGTTGGCGGCATCGTCGAACAGACCCACCAGACCATGAAGAACCTGATCGCCATTCTCGAAGAGGCTGGTTATGGCCTCGAGGACGTGGTCCGCGCCGGCGTCTGGCTGGACGATCCACGGGATTTCAGCAGTTTCAACAAGGTCTTCGCCGAGTATTTCAAACCCGAACACGCCCCGGCGCGGGCCTGCGTGCAGGCGAGCATGATGGTTGATTGCAAGGTTGAGATCGACTGCATTGCCTACAAGAAGAAGGCCTGAAACAAGTGCAGCCCTCTTCGCGAGCAGGCTCGCTCCCACATTTGGAATGCGTTTTCCTGTGGGAGCGAGCCTGCTCGCGAAAGCGATGTAACAGGCGACACTGGACTCTCGGTAAACTCCCGGCGACTTTGAATGGAAACCACTGACATGACCGAAGACACCATCAAGCGCCGGGCACGCGGTCTGGACCGGGCGTTCGATATCCTCGATTTTCTCAAGGAAATCGGCCAGCCCCTGCGTCCCAACGACATCGCCAATGGCATCGGCAGTCCGAAATCAACGGTCTACGAACTGGTCGCATCCTTGCTGGAGCGACGGATTCTCGAGCCGGTGGGCAAGGACGGCCACGTCTACCTTGGCCGCCAGTTGTACTTCCTTGGCCAGGCGCATTTGCGCCATTTCGACCTCAGCCGCGAGGCCGATCACGCTTTGCAGGAGATCGTCAGCCAGACCCGCGAAACTGCGCAGATGTGTCTGCTTAACGGGCGCAAATACACCGTGGCGTTGATGAAGGAGGGCGAGCGGCATTTCCGCATCTCATCGGATATCGGCGAAAACGCGCCGATCCCATGGACAGCTTCCGGGCGTCTGTTGCTCGCGCATTTGAGCGATCAACAAATCATCGATCTGATCGACGAGGATGACTACATCCTGCCCGACGGCGAACGCCTGCCACTGGACCGTTTTCTGGCGGAGATTCGTCAGGCCGGCAGCGATGGTTTCTTCTCCTTCGACAGCGTCGCCGACACCTTCACCCATTGCTTCGCCGCGCCGGTCAAAGACCCGCAGGGCGTGGTCATTTGCACTTTGTGCATCGTCGCCCCGCGCGCCGATGCGAAAAACAATTACAACGACTATCGCCGGGTGCTGATCGAGAGCGCCAACAGCCTCGCCCGGCGGATCAACGAATAACCGCGGCTACCTGCGGCCGCGCCTGTGAGGATTGGACCATGACCACTGCCATCAACTCTGCCGTAGAAAAAGGCGACGCCGCCATCGGTGCGCAATTGACCCGCGACGTCAGCCTGCCGGCGCTGGTGCTGCACCGCGAGGCGCTGGAGCACAACATTCGCTGGATGCAGAAATTTGTCAGCGACAGCGGCGCCGAACTGGCGCCCCACGGCAAAACCAGCATGACCCCGGCATTGTTCAAGCGTCAGCTCGACGCCGGCGCCTGGGGCATCACCCTCGCCAGCGCCACCCAGACCCGCGCCGCTTATGCCCACGGCGTGCGCCGGGTGCTGATGGCCAATCAACTGGTCGGTACGCCGAACATGGCGTTGATTGCCGATCTGCTCGCCGATCCGACGTTCGATTTCCATTGTATGGTCGACCACCCGGACAACGTCGCCGACCTCGGGGCTTACTTCGCTTCCCGTGGGGTCAAGCTCAACGTGATGATCGAATACGGCGTGGTTGGCGGCCGTTGCGGGTGCCGCAGCGAGCAGGAAGTCATCGAATTGGCCAAGGCCATCGATGCGCAACCGGCACTGGCTCTGACCGGCATCGAAGGTTACGAAGGCGTGATTCACGGCGATCACGCGGTCAGTGGCATTCGCCAGTTCGCCGCATCGCTGGTGCGCCTGGCGGTGCAGCTGCAGGACAGCGGCGCTTTCGCCATCGCCAAACCGATCATCACCGCATCGGGTTCAGCCTGGTATGACCTGATCGCCGAATCCTTCGAAACCCAGAACGCCGCTGGCCGCTTCCTCAGTGTGTTGCGCCCGGGCAGTTATGTCGCGCATGACCACGGCATCTACAAAGAGGCGCAGTGCTGCGTGCTCGACCGTCGCAGCGATCTGCACGAAGGCCTGCGCCCGGCACTGGAAGTCTGGGCTCATGTGCAGTCGATGCCGGAACCGGGTTTCGCGGTGATCGCCCTGGGCAAGCGCGACGTCGCATTCGACGCCGGTTTGCCGGTGCCGTTGTTGCGCTACAAGGCCGGTGTGGTGCCGGCGACAGGTGATGATATCGGCGCGTGCAAGGTCACGGCGGTGATGGATCAGCATGCGTTCATGACCGTGGCGCCAGGTGTAGAACTGCGGGTCGGCGACATCATTTCCTTTGGTACTTCGCATCCGTGCCTGACGTTCGATAAATGGCGGGTGGGGTTGCTGGTGGATGAGCAGTTGGCGGTCATCAAGACCATGGAAACTTGCTTCTAAGGCTTGCGTTGCGGCGGCTATTCGCGAGCAGGCTCGCTCCCACAAGATCAATGCGTTCCATTGTGGGAGCGAGCCTGCTCGCGAAGACGCCCGCTTAGCCACCACTGAACCACCCGAGATCCCACCCGATGAAAATCTTTCACAACACCCCGCGCATCGCCCTGATCGGCGAATGCATGATCGAACTGCAACAACGCGCCGACGGCAGTCTGCAGCAAAGCTTCGGTGGCGACACCCTCAACACGGCGGTGTATCTGTCCCGTGCGCTGGGCGACAAGGCGCAAGTCGACTACGTCACCGCGTTGGGCGATGACAGTTTCAGTGACGCCATGTGCCAGATCTGGCGCAGCGAAGGCATCGGCCTCGATCTGGTGCAGCGCCTGCCCGGTCGGCTGCCTGGTTTGTATTGCATCCAGACCGACGCCAACGGCGAGCGGCGTTTCCTGTACTGGCGCAACGAAGCGGCGGTACGCGATTGCTTCACCACCCCTGCGGCAGAGCCGATCCTCGCGGCGTTGCCGGACTACGACGTGCTGTATTTCAGTGGGATCACCCTCGCCGTACTCGGAATGCAAGGCCGCGCCCGACTGATCAAGACTTTGATTGAAGGCAGACAGCGCGGCGCACGTATCGTTTTCGACAACAACTACCGCCCGCGCCTGTGGGCGTCGGTGGAAGAGGCGCGCGCGGCATATCGCAGCGTCCTGCCATATGTGGATCTGGCGTTACTCACCGTGGATGACGAACAGGCGCTGTTCGGGTTTGCCGATTGCGCTGAGGTGTTTGCGACGTACGCACAGATCGGAACGCCGGAAGTGGTGCTCAAGCGCGGCGCCGAGGCGTGTCTGATTCGCTGCAATGGTGAGGCGTTCGAAGTGCCGGCCCAGAAGGTCGACAAGGTCGTCGACACCACAGCGGCGGGGGATTCGTTCAGTGCGGCGTATCTGGCCAGGCGCTTGCTCGGTGGCAGTCCGGCAGAGGCGGCGCAAGCGGGACATGAATTGGCCAGTCGGGTGATACAGGTGCCTGGAGCGCTGATCCCCAGGTAATCAGAGAATGGCCGCTTGCTGCGCAATCGGTTCGCGAGCAGGCTCGCTCCCACAATGAAAACTCGGTCGACATGTGGGAGCGAGCCTGCTCGCGAAGAAGCCCGGCAGCCAGTCGATCAATCCCGATAAAACACCTGCACCAGGTGATACCCAAACTTGCTCTTGATCGGCCCGTGCACGGTGCGCAGCGGCTTCTTGAAAATCACCGCATCAATCGCGCCGACCATCTGCCCCGGCCGCACTTCGCCCAGGTCGCCGCCGCGTTTGCCGGACGGGCAGGTGGAAAATTTCTTCGCCAGCACATCGAACGCTTCGCCCTTGGCAATGCGCTGTTTGAGTTGTTCGGCCTCTTCGGCGGTTTTCACCAGAATGTGGCGGGCTTGGGCTTTCATCGTGCAATACCTGATAACGGGGTGACAGCGGGGCGCGCGATTATGCCTCAAGTCGCGGGGTCGGGTTGCTCAACTTGCGAATCTTGCTCGCCAGCACTTCAAGGACAAAGGGCTTGGCGACCATGTCCATGCCCTCTTCAAGAAAGCCCTGACGCTCGGCAGCAATCTGCGCGTAACCGGTCATGAACAGCACTTTAAGCCCCGGACGATGTTGGCGAGCAATCTCCGCCAACTGGCGTCCGTTCATGCCCGGCAGGCCGACATCGGTAACCAGCAGATCGACGCGTTGCACGGACTCGAGCACGGGCAGGGCGTTCGTGGCGTTTTCCGCTTCAAAGGTTGTGTAGCCCAGTTCCTTGAGCAGATCGAGCACCAGCATGCGCACTGCCGGATCATCCTCGACCACAATCGCGGTCTCGCCTGAAGATGAAGCTGCAATCGGTTCGGCTTTCTCCACAGACGAGGATTCGGGTGCTGGCTCAAGCAAACGCGGCAAGTACAGACGTACACAAGTGCCTTGCCCCGGCACACTGTCGAGGCTGACATGGCCGCCGGACTGCTGGGCGAAACCATAAATCATTGACAGGCCGAGCCCGGTGCCTTGGCCGATCGGTTTGGTGGTGAAAAACGGGTCGAACGCCTTGGAACGGATTGACGGCGTCATGCCGGTGCCGTTATCGCTGACCGCTAGCATCACGTATTCCCCGGCCTTCACCGGCTCGAGAATGGTGGTGTCGCTGCTGTCGAGATACACGTTCGCGGTCTGGATCAGCAACGTGCCGCCGTCGGGCATCGCGTCGCGGGCATTGATCACCAGATTGAGCAGGGCATTTTCCAGCTGGCTGACGTCGGTACTCACCGGCCACAAATCCTCGGGCAGGCGCAGTTGCAGCTCGATCGCATCGCCCTTGGTGCGGCGGATCAGGTCTTCCAGTGAATGCACCAGTTCGTTGACGTGCAGTTGCTTGCGATCCAAGGACTGGCGCCGCGAGAAGGCCAGCAAGCGATGCGTCAGCGCGGCCGCACGGTTGGCCGACGACACGGCCGCCTCGGTGAAGCGACCAATCTCATCGGCGCGACCGTTGGCGATGTAGCGCTGCATCAAGTCGAGGCTGCCGATGATGCCGGTGAGCATGTTGTTGAAGTCATGGGCGATGCCGCCGGTGAGCTGGCCGACAGCCTCCATCTTCTGCGCGTGGCGCAAGGCGTCTTCGGCGCGCTCGCGTTCGAACATCTCGTTCTGCAAACGCTCGTTGGCCTGAGCCAGTTGCTCGGTGCGCGCGCTGACCCGCTCTTCGAGGGTCTCGTTGAGATTGCGCAGGGCTTCCTCGGTTTTCTTGCGCTCGGTTTCGTCGATGACAAAGATGTAGAAGCCATTCACTGCGCCGTCCGCGCCATGTCGCGGCAGATAATTCATGAGGGCATGACGGGTGCTGCCGTCGCGGTGCGGCGTGTAGAAACTGAAGGAGCAGGAGCGCCCGGCCAGTGCTTCGGCGATGTACGGCGCACGCAGGAAATACGCCTCTTCGCCGATGACTTCGCGGATCGTGCGCCCATACAACTCCTGCGGCGTCAGGCCGTACCAGTCCAGATAGGCTGCGTTGTTCAAGCGAAAGCGTTCTTCAGCGTCGACATAGCTGATCAGGATCGGCATGGCGTTGATGATCAACTGCAATTCGGTCTGGCTCTGACGCAGCGCCTGTTCCGTATGTTTGCGTTCTGTCAGGTCCAGCGCCGCGCCGAGAAAGCGCATCGGCCGACCATGATGATCCTTGTAGCAACGCCCGCGCGCGAACACCCAGCGCAGCGTGCCATCGGCCTGCAACAGGCGATATTCCTCAGCGTACTCGGTGCCATGGGTGATGCAGTATTTGATGCCGCGCGCGACCATGGCGCGGTCTTCGGGGTGCACCCCGTGCATGTATTCGCTGATCGGCAACTGCCCGGCCCTGGTCGGATCGACGCCGTGCAGTTCGGCGAAGTGCGCATCGGCGATGAAACGGTCTTCGCCAATGTCCCAATCCCAGGTGCCGACGGCGTCGGTGGCGGCGAGGGCCAGTTGCAGACGCTCCTCGGACTGGCGCTGGGCCTTGAGGCTTTCCTCGGAACGACGCTGCAATTCCAGGGCAATGCGTCGGCGCTCGTTGGTTTCGATGGCAGTGATCAGAATCCCGGCCACCTGTGCGGTTTCATCGCGAATCGGGCTGTAGGTCAGATCCAGCCAGAAATCGGTTTTTTTGCCGTCCCGCTGCACGCTGAACCGCTGCTCGCTGAAGCTGCGCACCTGGCCCTGCAGCACCGCTTGGTATATCGGCTCGGCAAAATCCCTCACTTCCGGCCAGACCTCATGCGTCGGCTGGCCGAAGGCTTCGGGATGTTTGCTCCCAGCGAGCAGGGCAAAGCCATTGTTGTAGATCTGCGTGAGTTGCGGACCCCATAACAGCAGCATCGGCATCGGCGAATGAATCACGATGTCCACCGCCGTGCGCAGGCTCTGCGGCCAGGTGCCGGCGGCGCCCAGCGGGCTGCGGCTCCAGTCGGTGCGGGCAATCAGGGCCTGAGCGTCATCGGTGGTGGGTACAGCATTCATGTTTCAATCCTGAGCGTGGTTCGGTGAGACGGGGTCTATCATTGTTGCAGGAGCCGCGCCAAGCGTCGGCCAAATTTGCTCATTCAATGCTTCGCGGGTGCTTTCAGCCATGGAAATCGATGCACTGTTGTCAATATTGTCGCAAAAAAACGGCTCGGATCTGTTCCTCTCTACCGGCGCAGCGCCGAGCGCGCGCATTGATGGCGTGCTGACGACGCTCAGCGATCAGCCATTCAAACCCGGCGAAACCGCGGCCATCGCCACCTCCCTGATGGACGCCGAGCAGCGCCGGGAGTTCGACCGGGATCTGGAAATGAACCTGGCAATCTCCCGAACGGGCGTCGGGCGGTTCCGGGTGAACATTTTCAAGCAGCGCAACGACGTTTCGATCGTGATCCGCAACGTCAAGGTTGACATCCCGCGATTCGAAGACCTGAAGCTGCCGCCGGTGCTGTTGGAAACGGTGATGCTCAAACGAGGCCTGATTCTCTTCGTTGGCGCGACCAGTTCAGGCAAGTCGACTTCGCTGGCGGCACTCATCGATCACCGCAACCGTCACAGTGCCGGACACATTGTGACGATCGAAGACCCGATCGAATATATCCATCGGCACAAGCGCTCGATCGTCAATCAGCGTGAAGTCGGCGTAGATACCCGAAGCTTTCATGCGGCTTTGAAAAACACTCTGCGCCAGGCTCCGGATGTTGTATTGATTGGTGAGATCCGTGACCGCGAAACCATGGAGCATGCGCTGTCATTCGCTGACACCGGCCATCTTGTGTTGTCGACGCTGCATGCGACCAATGCCAATCAGGCACTGGATCGAATCATCAATATGTTCCCCGAAGAGAAGCGCGAGCAGCTTTTGCAGACATTGGGCAACAACCTCAAAGCCTGTGTCTCGCAGCGTCTGCTCCGCACTGTCGATGGGCAAAGGCGCGCGGCAGTTGAAATTCTTCTGGGTACGCCGACCATCGCTGACCTGGTCCGACGCGGCCAGTTCGAAGAGCTCAAGCCGATGATGGAAAAATCGACCGGACTCGGTATGCAGACATTTGACGCGGCACTGTTTACGCTGTTTGCAGAAGGTGCAATCAGTGAGCAAGAAGCATTGAAGAATGCCGATTCGGTGAATAACTTGAAGTTGCGAATCAAACTTCAGCACGATCAGGCAGGTGTTAACAATACAGGCACCGGCGAGTGGGGTTTGATGGATTGACTTGGCGTCTTCAATTGCGTCGACTGATTGCGCGGCAACAACACTTAATAATTAACTCGTGGTTCGGTTGTATGTGTTTGGGTAAAACGTCATCACGCTGAATGATCAGCTAGTTGGTTTGATGAGGTTTTACCTTGAGCGAAATCAAGAAAAATAAAGTATTCCGCCCATCGAAAGTTGCGCTGGCTGAATGGAAGTATCGGTCTGCGGCAGATGCCACCGAGCGCGATATGGTTCTTCGGCATCTGGAAGAGGCATTGAATGAGTACACTGAAGATCACGATATAGACTGGTATGGGCGTGAAGTAGAGTTGCAACCAGGCTCTTCACTGCATGAAATATATAACCCCGGCAGACTTCTGCTCAATGAGCTGCTGAAAACCGGGCCGGTCATTGGTGCAATCGGTCGAGAGGAGGCGCGCGAGCATAACGGCCTGGTTCGGATTACGCCGGAAGGCAAGATGGAAGTCCGTGCCGTCAGAGGTTGGGTAGATCTGGTTGCGGCGCAGTATTTTGAATACAGTCAACCTACGCGCTCGACGGTGAGTCTCATCGCCGACATTGCCGCAGTCGCCGGCGGTTTTGTATGGCCTGATCTGGATGTAACCCTGGATCAGTGGTTCAAGTTTCATGATATCGATCTGCCTGACACCAAGGCCAAGATCAGTAACTTGATCGGGTTGTTCAAGTTTTCACCCGAGGTCAGGGAGCCAGTTGCTTTTTGGGATCACTTTCAATCCAGTGAGCAGAGTCATAACGCATTATCCGAAGAGCAGTTTGCAGATATTCGTGGCGTCACCGCCAAGTTGATGCCGAAGCGCAAACTGTTGACAGCCTTGTACAACGTCACGGGGCGCGCGGATATATCTCACGAAACGGCGGCGCAGCGCCTCGTTGAATTTGTCGCCTATCCAGTTTCGCTGGATCTTGCCAGAAGTTATATCAAAGAGCTGAATTGGTACGGGGTGAATGACGGGCAAACGCTTTCCGAAAATATTCTCCGCCAATTGTTGATGACCGCGATCCTACTCGACCTGAACCCATCGATCGACCATCGTCACTTGGTCGAACGGCGAGACCTGTACTCGCCAGACAATGTTGAGCGCCATCCATCAGCGATACTCGAGGAGTACACCGAGTTTGTGCGGAACAAGCGCTGGGTAGATCCGATATTGGCGCCTCTGGTGGTTCATCTTTTCCTGGCACGCAACGCGCCCGAATTTCTGGTCAGGAGAATTCCGACACAGGTCACACTTGGGTCGATCGCCTGGATCAGGTTCTGTCGCGCTGTAGTATTGGTCGAGGCACTAAAAACCGGGGCCTCGCGGGAATTGACCTATGCACAGATCATCGCTTACGGCGAACTGGAGCCGGTCAGTGAAGCGCAGAAGCATATGCGCGATCTGGCGCTGATCGACCCGATCGTCGAGTGGGCGTTGCTCAACCGGATTATCTCCAGAGCCGAGCTCGAAGAGGCAGAAGAAATCTGTACACGAAGGGCGATTGACGCGTTTGAGCACCACGCAGACCAATTCGCCCAGCTAGCCCGCGCATTTTCGACACCGTTACCCAACCGAGCGGAAATTGCCCGAACCCAATTGAGAAAAGCTGCACCTGGCTGCGACACACTGGATGAAAAGGCGCTGTCCGAGAAAGGCGGACAGCAAATCATGTCCATGGTCGAGCTGCATCAATCGGGCGATCTGGTCACCGGTCAGTGGGACAGGCGCACCGTACGTTTGATCGCCAACGGATTGCTGCAACCTGCGATCAACTACAACCCTGCGGGTCTCAGTCTTTATCAGCGTTATCCGCGACTGCTGACGATTGAATCCTGTGATGAGGAAATGGATCGTCAGTTGGCCGTGCATTTCGAAGCGGTGAACGGCGGCATGACGTCTGCCGTCAAGCTGGCGTTGGCACACATGCCGGAAGCGGATCTGCAAGTGTTCATGAATGCCGACATTCATTTTTTCACCGTGCGCGAATCGGCATCCTATGTGACTACGCGCCGGGCCGGCGGACCTTTGAATGTAGGGCTTGAACAAGAAACACAACAAAGCCGGGATGCCGCCACGGGCCGCTTCGGCGTTGTGATGTACACGTCTGATGAAGACGCTGATCTTTGTTATGAATTATTCACCTCGCGTGCAGAAACCCGCAGGAACGATGCGCTGGGTGCTTTCATCAGACGGGAAAAAAAGCTTCAGCGACGCTCAAGAATGAGCGCCAGTGCCAATATGACGACGCCCCTGAGCAACACCCTGACCCAGAGCGTTCCGCTGAACATCAGGCGCTATACCCATGCCGCGGCCGAGGACGCTTCGATCAGCAGCAGTATGGCGATCATCGATTACTTCGGCGCGCTGAAAGCACCAGCGCATTCTGCGCAGTTGCAGACAGGGTTCTACCAGAAATTCAACGACCCGAACGTCGTGCGCATCGCCGGGTTTCTCGCCGAGAACAGACCGTTCCTGAATAAACCCGAGCTCAGAGAGCTCGTGCGTGTACCGACGCCGCTCGAACTCTCCCGGGAAGAGGGCGAACGCTTGCTGACTTACTTCATCGACCTGTTGGTGCCGTTCAAAAAATGCATCGAAGACATCGCCTCGGGCGAACACAACAAGATGGTGGACGGGGTTTACGGATGTTTGATGGACGGCATCGGCCTGATGGGAACAGTGGCTGGCGCCAGCTCGAAGGCGCTGAGTATTTCCACCAGGGCCATTTCCACTACTGCCAAGGCCGCGCGTTTCACCCGGCTGGCGTTTACTTCGGCCATCTCGCTTTTCAATCCCTTCGACGGTGTGCCCTCTGGTCTGCAGGCGGGCGGTAAACTGGTACACAAGGGCATGTTGCGGTTCAACAAGAACACTCATGACCTGATTACTCTGGCCAGGGGGCAATTGCACAGGATCAGCGGTCGCCGGCAATCCTATGATCTGCTCGAAGCGGCCGATAACGCGCAATACGGGTTGGGGAGCTGGCGGCCATGCGGGGCTACGCATGAAGCCGTCGCCGTGCTGGCCGCGCGCAGTGGCGACAAATGGTATTCGCTGAATCGACGCGGCAACTTGTGGGGCAAGTCTCTGGAGGGTTTTGTGTATCAAGCCCCCTTGCAGCTGCCTGGTTCGCCGCGCACGTTGCCGCTCAGCTACACGCGCAAGTTCATCGAGCAAAGCCTGCCCCGTGCACGGGCCAAGATCGACAACGCATTGGAAATCTTCAACCGTCATGATTTCAAACGCGATCGCGACGCGCTGATGAAGATCGTATTCGGCGATGCTTCTCAGGTGTCCACCGATCGGCTGGTGAACTACTTGCGTTTGATCCGCTTCGATTTCGCCGGTTTCTCTTTGAGCAACATGGTTCTCGACGGCCTCAAGATCAACGACACCCTGGCATCGTTCGATGCAAACAATTACCAGCGCTGGAAAGACGCGGGTTCGAGCGGTGATTGCGCTATAGCGTTTGTTGAGATCTACACGAAAAACTTCAATCGACACTTCGTCAGCATGGGGCTGAACCACGATGTGATCGCCGACGACCTGATCCATGAGCTGTTCCACGCCAGCGCACAAACCGACGATGTCGGCTATGCCACCGACGCCGTGCATGCCAGTGACAGCGGACAGCAGCTGGATGTGTCCGTATTGCTCAATCTGGGGGCAGGTTGCCTGGCGCAGTCGCAGAGCGGCACTGACTGTCATGCCCCGTCCAAAGCCTTCGAAAATGCCGACTCGCTCACGCTGGTCACCTCATTGCTGAGTCAACTGGTCACTGACAAGTTCACTTTCGATCAAAACATGACTGTTCTTGACAGTGCGCTCGAGGCCAGTGCAGGCCGGGCGATTGGCGAGCCGGTGGTCATTACCTTGAACAAGCCTCGCTGATCAAAAGCACTGCCGCCAACCTGTCGGATGAGGGCGTCACTGCCGATTTCAATCAGCCAGTTCGCGCCGTTCCCGAAACTGCTCCAGCGCTTCGGGATTGGCCAGTGCATCGGTATTTTTCACCGGCCTTGCGTGCACGACATCGCGCACCGCCAGCTCCACGACTTTGCCGCTGATGGTGCGCGGTATGTCCGTCACTGCAACAATCCGCGCCGGGACATGCCTCGGCGTGGTATTGGCGCGGATCACCTCGCGGATTCGCTGTTCAAGCCCTTTATCCAGCTCGACGCCGTCGCGCAAACGCACGAACAATACGACTCGCACATCCTCCTGCCATTGCTGGCCGATGGCGACGCTGTCCAGTACCTCGGTGATTTTCTCGACCTGGCGATAGATTTCCGCCGTGCCGATGCGCACGCCGCCCGGGTTCAGTACCGCATCCGAGCGGCCATGGATCATCATCGCGCCGTGGGGCAACTGTTCGGCGTAATCACCCTGTGCCCAGACGCCGGGGAACAGGCTGAAGTAGGACTGGCGGAGTTTTGAGCCGTCGGGGTCATTCCACAAGCCGATCGGCATCGCCGGGAAATGCCGTGTGCAGACCAGCTCACTTTTCTCACCGATCACCGGCTGGCCAGCGTCGTTCCAGACCTCGACGGCCATGCCCAGGCTCTTGCCCATGATTTCTCCGCGACGTACCGCTGACAGCGGGTTGCCATTGACGAAGCACGAGACGATGTCGGTACCACCGGACATTGAAGCCAGACACACATCGGTTTTGAAGTCGCGGTAAACGAAATCGTAGCTTTGCGGTGACAAAGCCGAGCCTGTGCAGAGCAGGGTTTTCAAACTGCTCAAGTCATGACTTTCGCGGGGCCTGGCGCCGCTGCTTTCCAACGTGGCAAGGAATTTCGGACTGGTACCAAACACACTGATGCGTTCGTCGTCGATCAGATCGAGCAAGCGCTGATGGTCCGGATGAAACGGCGAGCCGTCGTAGAGCACCACGGCGCTGCCAACCGCGAGCGCTGAAACCAGCCAGTTCCACATCATCCAGCCGCAGGTCGTGTAGTAGAACAAGCGGTCACCGGGACCGAGGTCGCAGTGCAAACCATGTTCCTTGACGTGTTGCAGCAGCACACCGCCGGTGCTGTGGACGATGCATTTCGGCACGCCAGTGGTACCGCTGGAGTACAGCACGTAGAGCGGGTGATTGAACGGCGCCGGGGTGAAATCCGGTTCGCCGCCGGGTTGATAAAAATCCTCCCAGAAGGAGACATCGGCCAGGGTTTGGTAATCCTCGATGCGCGCTTGCGCACGGGCGTACGGGACGATGATCAACTGCTGCAGTGAAGGCAGTTGTGCCAGGATTTCGTTGAGCTTGGCGGTCTGATCCAGGGTTTTTCCGGCGTATTGATAACCGGCACAGGTGAGCAGCACTTTCGGTTCGATCTGGCCAAAGCGGTCGATCACGCCGTGGGTGCCGAAGTCAGGCGACGAGCATGACCAGATCGCGCCAAGGCTGGTGGTGGCCAGCATTGTCACCAGGGTTTGCCAAGTATTGGGCATGCACGCGGCCACTCGGTCACCTCGGCCAACGCCTGCCGCGCGCAGGCTCGCCTGAAAACCGGCGACGTGTTCGGCCAGTTCGGCCCAGGTCAGTTGTTCGCGCTGGCCGTTTTCCGCCACAGCAACCACCGCCACGGCATCGTCGCGGCGGCGCAGCAGGTGTTCGGCAAAGTTCAGCGTCGCGCCCGGGAACCACTCGGCGCTGGGCATCTCTGCACCTTCACGCAAGACGGCGTCTGGCTGGGTGTGAAAGCGGATGTCGAAGAAATCGACGATCGCCTGCCAGAACGCCGGGCGCTGATCGATGCTCCATTGGTGCAGGGCAGGGTAGCCGTCAAGCTTGAGCGAATGCCGCTGATTGATTTCGCGCCGGAAAATGTCCATCCGCGAACGGTCGATACGCTGGGCGTCGGGTTGCCAGAGGATGTCGGACATGGGGTTGCCTCTTCTTATCTGATTCGTACAGGCCAGGGAGATCATTCCCTGTGGGAGCGAGCCTGCTCGCGAAAGCGTTGTGTCAGTATCCCGAACTGTGTCTGATACACCGCATTCGCGAGCAGGCTCGCTCTCACAATGGCCAGGTGTTTATTGCGCCAACCACCCACCATCAATATTCCACGCCGCGCCGCGCACCTGGCTGCCGGCTTCACTGCACAAGAACAACACCAGCTCACCCAGATGCTGCGGTGTAACGAACTCCAGCGACGGCTGTTTTTCCGCCAGCAGATCATGCTGCGCCTGCTGCGGATCAATACCCTTGGCCGCGCGATCATCGATCTGCTTCTGCACCAGCGGCGTCAACACCCAGCCCGGACAGATCGCATTGCAGGTGACGTTGCTGGTCGCGGTTTCCAGCCCGACCACTTTGGTCAGACCGATCACGCCATGCTTGGCGGCGACGTACGCGGCTTTGCCGGTGGAGCCGACCTGGCCGTGCACCGAGGCGATATTGATGATGCGGCCCCAGTTCTTGCGGCGCATGCCCGGCAGGCTCAGCCGAGTGCTGTGGAATACCGATGACAGGTTGATCGCGATGATCGAATCCCAGCGCTCAACAGGAAACTTTTCTACGGCCGCAACGTGCTGAATGCCAGCGTTGTTGACCAGAATGTCGACGCCGCCAAACTCGCGCTCGGCGTAGGCGACCATGTCGGCAATCTGCGCTGGGTCGCTGACATCGGCGGGATGATGGCCGACCTTGCCGCCGTACTGAGCGACGTCGGCGATCACCTTCGAGGCGTCGCCGAAGCCATTGAGAATCAGGTTGGCGCCCGCTTTCGCGAGAGTCAGCGCGATGCCCAGGCCGATGCCGCTGGTGGAACCGGTTACCAACGCTGTCTTGCCGGAAAGAGTGGTCATGAATACCTCACACAATGCCAGTGGCGTAGAAAGTGCCGATCACCACGAAAACCGCGAGGGTCTTGATCAGCGTAATACAGAAAATGTCTTTGTAGGCCTCGCGGTGGGTCAGCCCGGTCACCGCCAGCAACGTGATTACCGCGCCGTTGTGCGGCAGGGTGTCCATGCCACCACTGGCCATCGCGGCCACGCGGTGCAGCACTTCCAGCGGGATATTCGCCGCGTGCGCTGCACTGATGAACTGCTCGGACATCGCCGCCAGCGCGATGCTCATGCCGCCCGACGCCGATCCAGTAATGCCGGCGAGCAGTGTCACGGTAATCGCTTCGTTGACCAACGGATTGGGAATCTGCTTGAGCCAGTCGGCTAGCACCAAAAAGCCCGGCAGCGAAGCGATTACCGCACCAAAGCCGTATTCAGACGCCGTGTTCATGGCCGCGAGCAACGCACCGCTGACCGCGCTTTTGCTGCCTTCGGCGAGCTTGCTTTTGATCGCCTTGAAACCGAACGCCAGGACCATGAGGATGCCGACCAGCAACGCCGCCTGCACCGCCCAGATCGCCGTGAGCTTGGCGATTTCGGTAGTGACCGGCGTGGCCATGCCCGGCAGTGCGAGGCTGTGGGTCTTGCCGTACCACTGCGGAATCCATTGGGTGAACAGCAGGTTCATGATGCCCACCGCCAGCAATGGCGACAGGGCAATCCACGGGTTGGGCAGCTTCAGGTCTTCGGCGGTTTCCGGTTCGTTGCGCAGTTCAGTGCCGTAGCCTTCGCCGGCACGTTGCGCCTTGTTGCGTTGGCGCTGCAGAAACAGCATGCCGGCGCAGAACACGAAGATCGTGCCGATCACCCCCAGCCACGGCGCCGCCCATGCGGTGGTGTTGAAGAAGGTGCTGGGGATGATGTTCTGGATCTGCGGCGTGCCGGGCAGGGCGTCCATGGTGAAGGAGAACGCACCGAGGGCAATGGTCGCCGGGATCAGGCGTTTGGGAATATTGCTCTGGCGGAACATCTCCGCTGCAAACGGGTAAACGGCGAAGACGACGACGAACAACGACACGCCGCCATAAGTCAGCAGGGCGCACACCAGTACGATCACCAGCATCGCTTGTTTAGTCCCGAGCAAGCGAATCGCAGCGGCGACGATCGAGCGCGAGAAACCGGACAGTTCGATGAGCTTGCCGAACACCGCGCCGAGCAGGAATACCGGGAAATAGAGCTTGATGAAACCGACCATCTTGTCCATGAACACCCCGGTGAACGCAGGGGCAACGGCGGACGGATCGGTGAGCAGGACCGCGCCGAGGGCGGCGATCGGGGCAAAGAGGATGACGCTGTAGCCACGGTAGGCGGCGAGCATCAGCAGCGTCAGGGCTGCCAAGGCAATGATCACACTCATGGTGTGTCTCTCCAGGATTGTTATTTTTGTGGGTGGAACGGGTGCGGAGAGGGGTTAGCGAGATTTGTGCCAATCTTCTAACTGTTTGAAATATAAGGAAATTATATCGGGGTCGCGTTCTTGGAGCTGTTTTTGTCTCTTAGTTGAGATTTTCTCTGAATGGGCCGACGCCTTCGCGAGCAGGCTCGCTCCCACATTTGACATGGATATCCCTGTGGGAGCGAGCCTGCTCGCGAAGCTTCTGTTTTGTCTTCATGCAGAGACTCGGTATCTCTTTAAGTAGACTCGACGATCCCCAGCGCAACCATTTTCTTGTACAGCGTCGACCGTCCCAGCCCCAGCCGAGCCGCAGCCTCCGGTACTTTCCCCGCGCATTGCGCCAGGGTCGACTCGATCAACTGCCGATCAAACCGCGCCCGCGCCTGTGCAAATGTCTCCCCAGCGGAGGCTTGCATGCTCGGCTCGGACGTTCGCTCAACCGGAGTAAAGGTGCCAATCGCGCCGCGAATATCCTGCTCGGTCAGCATCAGATCATCACTGAGCAACGCCGCCCGCTCCAGCACATTGCGCAACTCACGGATGTTGCCCGGCCAGGCGTGCTGGCCGAGCAGTGCCAGTGCATCGCGGTGCAGTTCATGCTGGCTGCGCAGCTCTTCCAGAATCGCTTCGCTCAGCGCTGGCAGATCATCAAGACGTTCACGCAGCGGCGGCACCTGGATCGGCAGTACGTTGAGGCGGTAGTACAAATCGGCGCGAAATTCGCCGCGCTTGATCGCCGCCTGCAAATCCGTCGACGTCGCGGCGATTACCCGCACGTCGCTTTGAATCACTTCATTGGAGCCGACCGGCTCGAACTCCTTTTCCTGCAACACGCGCAGCAGTTTGCTTTGCAGCGGCAGCGGCATATCGCCGATCTCATCGAGAAACAGCGTGCCGCCCTGAGCGATTTGTAATTTACCGGTGCGGCCCTTGCGGTCGGCGCCGGTAAAGGCGCCGGGTGCCGTGCCGAAAAACTCGGCTTCCAGCAGCGCCTCGGGAATTGCTGCGCTGTTGATGCTGACGAAGGCTTTGTGCGCGCGTGGTGAGGCGCTGTGGATCGCTTGGGCAAGCAACTCTTTACCGGTGCCGGTTTCCCCCAGCAGCAAAACCGGCGAATCAGCGCTGGCACTGCGCCTGGCGCGGCGTTTGACTTCGAGGCTTGCAGCGCTGGTACCGATGAAGTGGGCGAAGTTGTATTTGGTCTGCCGCGCACGCAGCAGCGAGCGGGTCGAGGCGAGTTCTTCCTGCATGCTCAGGTAACGCTTGAGCATCGGCGACAGCGTGCGCAACTCGTCGAACAGGGCAAAACCGATGGCGCCAATCACGCTGCCGGCATCGTCGTGGATCGGCAGGCGCATCACCACCAGCGGTTCCTTTGGCGTGTCCTGCATATCCAGCAGAATCGGCCGACCGGTGCGTACCACCTCGCGCAGCAGGCTGCCGGGGATCACGCTTTCGCAGGGTTTGCCGATAGCGCCTGCCGCTGAATCGAGACCGAAGCGCCGGGCGTAGCGTTCGTTCATCCAGACGATATTCGCATCGCGGTCAACAATCACCGTGCCCTCACTGGATTGCTCGATGATCTCGAACAGCGAACGGATCGCCAGGGTGCGGACTCGTTGGTAGTCCTTGAGGCTTTCGGTGGTGTTCATTGAGGCTGATCCTGATTGTTTGTTGCCGGTACCGATCCCTTCGCGAGCAGGCTCGCTCCCACAGGGGACTGCATTCCAATGTGGGAGCGAGCCTGCTCGCGAATGCCGCGCCGCGAATTAGCAGAAAAAAACCTACCCCGGATGCGCCGCCGCCAACAGCTCTTTGGTGTACGGATGCTGCGGGTTGTCAAACACGTCATGACTGGCACCACGCTCGACCACCTGGCCGTCCTTGATTACGATCATGTCGTGTGCCAACGCGCGCACTACTGCCAGATCATGGCTGATGAACAGGTAGGTCAAACCGTATTTTTCCTGCAGGTCACGGAGCAGGGCGACCACCTGTTTCTGCACGGTGCGGTCGAGTGCGGAGGTTGGCTCGTCGAGCAGGATCAGCGCCGGTTTCAGCACCAAGGCCCGGGCGATGGCGATGCGCTGACGCTGGCCGCCGGAGAATTCATGCGGGTAGCGATGGCGGCTTTCCGGGTCGAGGCCGACTTCCTTGAGCACGCGAATCACTTGCTCATCGCACTCATTGGCCGTCGACTCGCAATGCACTTCCAGGCCTTCGCTGATGATCTGTGCCACCGACATGCGCGGGCTGAGGCTGCCAAACGGGTCTTGAAACACCACCTGCATCTGCCGGCGCCACGGTCGCAGTTGCTTTTGATTCAGACCGTTCAGCGCTTCGCCCTGAAAGCGAATGCTGCCTTCAGAGTCGAGCAGACGCAGAATCGCCTGACCCAGCGTCGACTTGCCCGAACCAGACTCACCAACAATGCCCAAGGTCTTGCCGCGCTGAATATTCAGACTGATGCCATCGACCGCGCGCAGATACTGCTTGCGCCTGAACAATCCGCCGCCGACCTGGAAATCGACGCGCAGGTCAGCGACTTCCAGCACATTTTCACGTTCGTCACGGGGCAGGGCTTCACCTTCCGGCTCTGCGTTCAACAGCACGCAGCTGTAAGGGTGTTTGGGTTCGGTAAACAGGGTTTCGCAGGGCGCCTGCTCGACGATCTCACCTGCTTTCATTACGCACACCCGCTGAGCGATGCTGCGCACCAGATTGAGATCGTGACTGATCAGCAGCAGCGACATGCCGAGCCGCTGTTGCAAGGACTTGAGCAGCAAGAGAATCTTGCGCTGCACGGTGACATCCAGCGCCGTGGTCGGCTCGTCGGCAATCAACAACTCCGGTTCGCAGGCCAGGGCCATGGCGATCATCACCCGTTGCCGTTGCCCGCCAGAGAGCTGATGCGGATAGGCTTTCAACCGTTCCTTGGGCTTTTGAATGCCGACCAGTCCGAGTAGTTCGAGAATGCGCTGCTGCGCTTGCTTGCCGCCGAGGCCGCGGTGCAGCAACAGAGTTTCGCCGATCTGCTTTTCGATGGTGTGCAACGGATTGAGCGAAGTCATCGGCTCCTGAAAGATCATCGCGATGCGATTGCCGCGCAGTTCTCGCAAGACCTTCGGATCAGCACCGAGCAACTCCTGCCCGCGATAGCGGATGCTGCCACGGGTTTGCGCCTCGCTCTCAGGCAGCAGTTGCAGGATCGAATGCGCGGTCACCGATTTCCCCGAGCCCGATTCGCCCACCAGAGCCAGGCACTCACCGGGGCGGATATCCAGGCACAGGTCACGCACCACGGTCTGACCATGGAAGGCGACATTGAGGTTGCGGATTTCAATCAGGTTTTCAGTCATGGTCACGCTTCAGGATCGAGGGTCAAAAGCGTCACGTAGCGCTTCGCCGATGAATACCAGCAAGGAGAGGATCAGCGCCAGGGTAAAGAACGCGGTCAACCCGAGCCACGGCGCTTGCAGGTTCTGCTTGCCCTGACCGATCAGTTCGCCCAGCGAGGCACTGCCGGCCGGCATGCCGAAGCCGAGAAAATCCAGCGCGGTCAGCGTTGAAATCGCCCCGGTCAGAATGAACGGCAGGTAGCTCAGCGTCGCGTTCATTGCGTTGGGCAGGATGTGCCGGAAGATCACCTTGCGGTCAGTCAGGCCCAGGGCACGTGCGGCTTTGACGTATTCCAGATTGCGCCCGCGCAGGAACTCGGCGCGCACCACGTCCACCAGCGCCAACCATGAAAACAGCGCCATGATCCCCAGCAGCCACCAGAAATTCGGCTCGACGAACCCGGAAAGGATGATCAGCAGATACAACACCGGCAGCCCCGACCAGACCTCAAGTACGCGCTGCCCGAGCAAATCGACCCAGCCACCGTAATAGCCCTGCAACGCGCCGGCGGCGATACCGATCAGAGCGCTGACAAAGGTCAGCATCAGGGCAAACAGAATCGACACTCGAGCACCAAAGATGACCCGCGCCAGCACATCGCGCGCCTGATCGTCGGTGCCCAGCCAGTTGACCGATGTTGGTGGGCTCGGCGCCGGTTTGTTCAGGTCATAGTTGGGCGTGTCGTCGCTGAACGGAATCGGCGGGAACAGCAACCAGCCGCCGTCCTTGCGAATCAGATTCTGCACGTAATCGCTGCGGTAATCGGCCTGAAACGGCAGTTGCCCGCCGAACTCCTGTTCGGTGTGGCGCTTGAACACCGGGAAGTACCATTGGCCCTGATAACTGACCATCAACGGTTTGTCGTTGGCGATCAACTCGCCACCCAGCGTCAGGATGAACAGGCCGATGAACAGCCACAGCGACCACCAGCCACGACGGTTTTTCTTGAAGCGTTCGAAACGGCGACGACCCAAAGGCGAGAGCTTGAACATCAGGCATTCCTCGCGGCAAAGTCGATACGCGGGTCGACCAGGGTGTAGCAGAGGTCGCCGATGAGTTTTATCAGCAGGCCGAACAGGGTGAAGATGAACAGTGAACCGAACACCACCGGATAGTCCCGCGATACCGCTGCTTCGTAACTCATGCGCCCAAGGCCATCGAGGGAGAAGATCACTTCGATCAGCAGCGAGCCGGCGAAGAACACGCTGATGAACGCCTGAGGTATCCCCGAGACCACCAACAGCATGGCGTTGCGAAACACGTGTCCGTACAGCACGCGGCGTTCGCTCAAGCCTTTGGCGCGAGCCGTTACTACGTACTGTCGGGTGATTTCATTGAGGAACGAGTTTTTTGTAAGGATTGTCAAGGTCGCGAATCCACCGATCACCAGCGCGGTGACCGGTAGCACCAGATGCCAGAAGTAATCGGCGATCTTTCCCAGCGTCGATAGCGATTCGAAGTTGTCCGAAACCAGTCCGCGCACCGGAAACCAGTTCAACGAAGTACCGCCGGCGAATACCACGATCAGGAACATCGCGAACAGAAACGCCGGCATGGCGTAACCGATGATGATCGCCGTGCTGCTCCAGATGTCGAAATGGCTGCCGTGGTGCACCGCCTTGCGGATGCCCAGCGGAATCGAAACGAGGTAGGTGATCAGCGTCGCCCACAATCCGAGCGAAATGGTCACCGGCATTTTTTCCAGAATCAGATCGGTGACTGTTGCACCACGAAAGAAGCTCTTGCCGAAGTCCAGTTGCGCGTAGTTCTTCAGCATCAGCCACAGGCGCTCGTGGGCCGGTTTGTCGAAGCCGTACTGCTTTTCAATGTCCTTGATCAATTGCGGATCGAGGCCACGGCTGGCGCGCGAAGCGTTGCTCGATGTCTCGCCGGCTCCGCCGCCGACACTGGCACCGCCGATGCCTTGCAGGTGGGCGATGGCTTGTTCCACTGGTCCGCCGGGCGCAGCTTGGATGATGACGAAATTGACCAGCAGGATGATCACCAGCGTCGGAATGATCAGCAGCAGGCGCCGCAGTATGTAACCCCACATCAGTGCGGTCCTCCGGGTCGGCCGCGACTGATTTTCTCGGCGGTCATTTGCTGATTGGTCAGTGGCGTGCGGCTGATCTCCCACCAGCTCTCGATGGCTTCGTCATTGCTCGCCTGCACCGTGGGAATGCCGAAGCGGTTCCACCACACGGTCGAGGTGCCTGGCGGGTAGTAATTGGGAATCCAGTAGTAATTCCATTGCAGCACCCGGTCCAGCGCATGGGCGTAGTGCAACATGTCCGATTGGGTCGAAGCGCGGATCAGGCCGTTGATCAAGGTGTCGACCGCCGGGTTTTTGAGCACCATGTAATTGTTCGCGCCGGGATCGTTGGCCGCTGCCGAGCCGAAATAGTTGAGCAACTCACCGCCCGGAGAAGTGGTAACGGGGTAGCCGGTGACGATCATGTCGTAGTCGCGACTCATCAGGCGATTGACGTATTGCGAGGCGTCGATGCGACGGATATTCAGCTCGATGCCGATCTGCTTCAGCGTGCGCTTGTAGGGCAACAGCAGGCGGTCCATGCCGTTCTGGCTGACCAGAAAAGTGAAGCTCAGCGGCTCGCCGGCGCCGTTGACCAGTTGATCGCCATCCGGTTTCCAGCCGGCCTGCTCGAGCAGTTGCAGGGCTTGCAACTGCTTGTCACGGATGATGCCGCTGCCGTCGGTCTTCGGCGCCTCGAAGACTTTGCTGAACACTTCCTCAGGCACCTGACCGCGCAGCGGTTCAAGGATTTCCAACTCTTTTGCATCGGGCAACTGCCGGGCAGCGAGATCGGTGTTGGAAAAGTAGCTCTGCTGGCGGATATAAACGTTGCGCATCATCTGCCGGTTGCTCCATTCGAAATCCCAGAGCATCGCCAGCGCCTGGCGTACCCGGCGGTCCTGGAACATCGGCTTTTGCAGATTGAACACGAAACCCTGGGCCGATTGCGGCGCTTCAGTGGCGAGGTGGGCCTTCTGTAAACGGCCATCGTTGAGGGCGGGACTGTCGTAGCCGATCGAATAGCCGGTCGCGGAAAACTCGCGGTTGTAGTCATAGGCGCCACCACGCAGCACCTGACGGGCGACGTCGGTGTCGCCGAAATATTCGATACTGAAATGGTCGAAGTTGTACAGGCCACGACTGACTGGCAAGTCCTTGCCCCACCAGTCGCCATTGCGTTCGAAAGTGATGCTGCGCCCGGAGTCGACCTTGCCGACCCGGTACGGCCCGCTGCCCAGCGGCGGCTCATAACCACCGCCGCCGGCGAAATCGCGACTCTTCCACCAGTGTTCGGGGAACACCGGCAGGGTCGCGATATCCAGGGGCAGGGTGCGGTTTTCGTTACTTTTGAAGTCGAAGCGCACGGTCAGTGGTGCCTCGATTTCGACGCCTTTGACGTCGGCAAACTGGGTGCGATAACGCAGGCTGCCCTGGGTCATCAGCAGGTTGTAGGTGTAGCGAACGTCTTCGGCGGTAATCGGTTTGCCATCGGCAAAGCGCGCCTTCGGGTTGATGAAAAAGCGCAGCGACAGACCGTCTTCCGAGCGTTCCATTTTTTCCGCCACCAGACCGTACACCGTGTACGGCTCATCCAGCGAGCGCTGGGCCAGTGGCGAATACAGCAGACCGTCGATCTGCGTCACGCCGATGCCTTTGTCTATATAGGGCAGCAGATGATCGAAGTGGCCGATTTCGATTGCCGAGCGCCGCATCGTCCCACCCTTTGGCGCCTGCGGGTTGGTGTAGTCGAAATGGCCGAAGCCGGCGGGGTATTTGGCCGGTTCGCCGTAAACGGTCAGTGCGTGTTGCGGGGCAGCGGTCGCACCGGCGGCACCCGTGAGCAGGGCGAGGGCGGTGAGCATCAGTGTGGGAAAAACCAGTCGCATCGTCAGCCTTGGAACGCAAAATCGATAAGCGCAAGTTGTACGCGAGCGGCGCGCCACTCGCCAGCCGTATGTGTAACTGAAACACAACGGCCCACCATAAGGCGGGCCGTTGTCAGCAATCGGACGACGAATCAGTCCTGACGGCTGGTGACTTCCAGCAGGTGATAACCGAACTGGGTCTTCACCGGGCCTTGCACGACGTTGATCGGCGCGCTGAACACCACGGTGTCGAATTCCTTGACCATCTGGCCTGGACCGAACGAACCCAGGTCACCGCCCTGACGGCTGGATGGGCAGCTGGAGTTGGCTTTGGCTACATCAGCAAAATCGGCGCCGGCTTCGATCTGAGCCTTGAGTTCGTTGCACTTGTCTTCGCTGGAAACCAGGATGTGGCGGGCAGTGGCTTTGGCCATGGGGAATTCTCCGAACTGTTTCAATAAAAGGTGGAGCGTACCGGAATCAGTCGGTGAATTCTCGGCAAAGTTCCATTCTGATTCCCTGACTCTACTCACAGATCCGCCGCCCGCAGGCGCTGGGCATGCTCGACGTACAGCTCGATAGGGTCCGGCGAAGACGCGTTTACGCCCGGGCTGCGCCGCAAACTAGCCAAGTGATCCATTGGATAATCAGAGCGGATCACTTGGCCGAGATGGCTACTGAAGCGTCCGACGAAACCGTCATTCTGCTGGGGTTCGGTGGTGAAATATTGCGACAGCACCCGGCAGATGCCCTGAACCGGATCCTGCGCTGGCAACGTGGATTGCGGGACAACGCCGCTCCACGAGTAATAGCGCACGCCGTTGACCTGCTCGGCGCCGTGACCGCCCCAAGTCAGTGGCAGCCCCTGTGGAAATTTGTCATTGAATTGACCGACGCCGACCGTGGTCAGTGCGTTGAGTGCGGCCAACGCGTTCTGTGGCAGTGCCACGCTGCCGCTGAGCAGCGACATTAAGTCAGCAAATTGGGTCGCCACGTTTTGAGCGACGGCGTCGGGGAGCTTGCCCGGGATCAGCGCCTTGCGCAGGAAGTCGGCGAGCTCCGAACCATGGTTCGGACCACTGACGGAGGTGACCGAAGCGACTACGTTTGGTGCAAGCGCCGCCGCATAGCGTGCAGCGAGTGCGCCCTGACTGTGTCCTAGAAGGTTGACTTTCTTCGCGCCTGTGCCTCGCAGCACACAGGCAATCTGTGACAGCAATTGCTCACCCCTCACTTCATTGTCATGGGTGGCCGAAAGGTGTGGAACAAACAATCGACAGCCAGCCGCTTTCAGCGCGGATTTGACGTCATGGAACAGCTCGAAATGACCGATACGCTCGAACCCGAACAGACCGTGGACCAACAGGATGGGATAACGAGTTGTAGCATTCCGTTGCATGTTCTTACCTTTTTCGTAGAAGTTCATCGGGAAATCACCGAGCCACTCTAAAACACTCATCTCGTTGAAGAAGTACGAAGACGCTTCACGTTGCGTTTGAAAATGGACTAAGAGACGTACGAAGTTTCGGAGAGCTGTGAAATCCGAATCGGAAGTTCATAGGGTCGTTTGTCGTCACAACAGCGCGAACACCCCAGTTGCCTACCTTGTGAGTAGAGGTTGCGCCGTCGTCGCGGTGTATTCGGCTGACATCCAGAACCTGCAAGGAAGTCCTCAATGTAGGTGTCAGTGTCGTCATTCGGGACGGCACGTTTTCCAGGGAGTGGAGACGAAAATGAATAGCCATGAAGTCGAGTTTTACTGGCGGATGCGTCCGTCCGCGGTTGCCGATGTGTCTTTCGATCCTCCGATCGCGCCGACCATTGACGGGCTTGAGGGCAGCGTGCTTGAGCCTTCTCTGGTCAGGGCCATCGTTCGCATTTCTCCTTATGCCAACATGAGCTGTGGCGATCAGCTGGTGCTGTATTGGGAGGGGCTGGATATCGAAGGCTTTGCCTATCAATACGAGAGCGTTCGATTCATCAGCCAGGCCCAGATTGGCAAAGACGTAATCTTCATCATCAAGGGCATGCATGTGGCTGCGCTGGATGGAGGCTCGCTGGAGGTTTACTGGACACTTCGAACTGCCTCCGCACCCAGGGCAGTGGAATCTGCTCGCCTGCAACTGTCTGTGGGCGATGTTCGTACGCAACTGTTGGCGCCGCAGATAGAAGGCGCGGTAAACGGAGCGCTGGAGCCATCGCGAGTGGCCGAGGGCACCCTGGTGACTCTGCAGCCTTACGCAGGAATGTCGGCGGGCGACCGGGTGATGTTGTCCTGGCACGGAGACACTTCGCCCGAGATCTTTACCGACTCGTTGAGCGTGGAGGCCTACGCCGTCGCGCAAAGTCTGTCGTTCTGGGTGCCGGGCAGCTACATCGAGGCGCATCGCGGTGGCGAGGTGGTGGTCGCCTACCGTGTTGAACAATGCTGGGGAACGATCCGAACGTCGGAGCCTGCGACGGTTTTCATTGGGCCGGCAGTGCGTGCTGAACTGGCCGCGCCGGATATTGTTGGGGCGATCGATGATGTGCTGTCGGTCAAGGACTCGATAGAGGGGGTTGCCATTCTGATCAAAGACCCGCAGGTGCACGAAGACGAGTTGGTCTATCTCAAGTGCGATGGTGAGTTCTTCAGTCATCGCGATGATCTTGAAATCACTCGGGAGACGGCCGGGCAACCGGTGAGTTTCACTGTTCCCCATCGGTTCTGGCGCGAGCACCACGGCACGACGGTGGAGATTGGCTACACCATCGAACGTCTGGACGACATCAGTCAGCAATCTGCCGTGAGGCGGATCAGCGTCGTGGCCTAGACCGGGGCAGTGAGCCCTCCGCGCTCTTGATGCAGCGGGAGGGCAATCTGCGATCAGGCTCTGGCTTGTGCCAGGCGCGTAGCAGCGTCGGTCAACAATTGTTCCGTTGCGCTGAAGCCGAGGCAGCCGTCGGTGATCGATACGCCGTAGCGCAGAGAGCTGCTCAGCGGCTGGCAGCCTTCGAACAGATGGGATTCGAGCATCATGCCAATCAGCGCATGGTTACCATGCAGGCGTTGTTCAAGCACATCGTTGAACACGGCTGGCTGGCGCAGTGGATCCTTGCCGCTGTTGGCATGGCTGCAATCGACCATGATCCGGCTGGGGATCTTCAGTCTGCTGAGCTCGGCGCTGATGTTGGCCACGCTGGTTGCATCGTAGTTCGGCCCTTGATGGCCACCGCGCAGCACGATGTGGGTGTCAGCGTTGCCGGCTGTCTGCACGATTGCCGGATGCCCTTGGCTGTCGACGCCGAAGTGCCGATGCGCATGGGCTGCCGAGCGCATGGCGTCGACAGCAACGGCGGCGCCGCCGTCGGTGCCGTTCTTGAAGCCCACCGGCATGTTCAGGCCGCTGGCCATTTCGCGGTGGATTTGCGATTCGGTGGTGCGGGCACCAATGGCCACCCAGCTCAGCAGGTCATCAAAGTAGTTGGCGGCCATGGGTTGCAGGAGTTCGGTAGCGACCGGTAGTCCGAGCCGGATCATTTCCAGCATCAGTTCGCGCGACAGCGTCAGGCCGGTAGCCATGTCGTCAGTGCCGTCCAGATGCGGATCGTAGGCCAGACCTTTCCAGCCGATCGTCGTTCGCGGCTTTTCGACGTAGGCGCGCATGACCAGCAGCATTTCACCGCTGACATCTTCGGCCAGGCGAGCGAGTTTGCTGGCGTATTCGACTGCCGACTGCGGATCATGGATAGAGCAGGGGCCAACGATGACCAGCAGGCGCGGGTCTTCACCGTCGAGGATGGCGCGCACCGCCTGGCGATGGGCAGTGACCTGCTGATGCAGGGAGTGGCTGAGCGGTAATTGCTGTTTGAGCTGCAACGAGCTGGGCAGACGCAGGGTCAGCGCTTCGTTGGCAGAATCGAGGATGGACGGCGGCAAAGCGGAAACTGAAGAGTTCATGTTCGGTCTTCCTGGGCGGATGGCGGGTTTTTCCCGCGCACTCGGCCCTACTGGGGTGTTCGACAAATGGCCGTACTGGCTAGGCGTGTGTGTTTGCCACCTGTAGGTGACCGATCGGAGGCGGCAGGCTGTCCCGAGCGGAGGCTGGTAAATCGCCAGGCGCTAAAGCTGTCGTAACGGTAATAAGTGGCGTAGTTCATGGTGTAAACCTCGAAATGTGGTGTGTCGCTGAAAGTGATGGGCCTGAAAAAACAAAACCCCCGGTCGGGAAGCCGACCGGGGGTTGAGAAATCTCTGGTAGGCGACCCGTTATCATGGGCGCCGTTTGGGTATCAGGCGCGCCAGTGGCTAAACCAATACCCAAAATAAAAGTTGTCTGGAGCGCAGGCGTCGTTCACCCACGCAGCCGCAATCGAGCGCGAGGCGCTGGCGATGCAAGACTGTGAAGGGGCGTTGAACATGGTCTGTCTCCGATGAATGCGCCGAGCTTACTCGACGCTGATACGCGTCAGCAATCAGAAAATGCTATTGCGTGCCGAGCGAAACGGCTATCACTGGCAAACGATCTGGTTAAAGTGCATTTTTACGATTGGAGAGAGCTGAATGAGTTATCGAATTCGGCATGCCACCCATGATGATCTTGCTTTTGCGCGGGACCTGACCTGTCGCAACATGCTGCGTTATTACATTGACCACGATCTGTTGTGGCAGGACGAGGCGTTTGACGCAGGCTGGCAGTATCGTGAGAACTGGATGATCCTCCAGGATGAACTGCTGATCGGCTTTGTCAGTCTGAGCCAGGATGCCCGAGCGCTGTACATACGCGAATTGCAGATTGATCATCCGTGGCAAGGGCAGGGCGCCGGTTCCTGGGCCATTGATCAGGTGATCGAGATGGCTCGGCAGGCAAGGCGACCGGCACTGCGGCTGACAGTGTTTGACAATAACCCGGCGCAAAAACTGTATGCATCTAAAGGACTGCACATCGTGGGCAGGGATGAGTGTTTCCTCAGAATGCAGCTCGATTTGAGTACAGCTGTGCTCTGAAACCCACAGCCGGCAAGCCCTGAATGATGAATTGAAACTTTTTAAATGCGGCTTTCCGCTAGGTCTGTCTGGCACTTTTTGCTAAGGTGTCCGGCATCCCAATAAGACCATATCGCGAGGTGTCTGCTTGATTAGGGTGCTAGTGGTCGACGACCATGATCTCGTTCGTACAGGCATTACACGAATGCTGGCCGATATCGATGGCCTGCAGGTGGTGGGTCAGGCCGAGTCAGGTGAAGAGTCCCTGATCAAAGCCCGTGAATTGAAGCCTGACGTAGTGCTCATGGACGTCAAGATGCCCGGCATCGGCGGCCTCGAAGCCACACGGAAACTGCTGCGCAGCCACCCGGACATCAAGGTGGTTGCCGTTACGGTGTGCGAGGAAGACCCTTTCCCGACGCGTTTGCTGCAGGCCGGCGCCGCCGGTTACCTGACCAAGGGGGCGGGTCTGCCGGAAATGGTTCAGGCCATTCGGCTGGTTTTCGCCGGGCAGCGTTACATCAGTCCGCAGATCGCTCAGCAGTTGGCGATCAAATCATTTCAGCCAACCAATGATTCGCCGTTCGATGCCTTGTCGGAGCGGGAAATCCAGATTGCCTTGATGATTGTCGGCTGCCAGAAGGTCCAGATCATTTCCGACAAGTTGTGCCTGTCGCCGAAAACCGTGAACACCTACCGCTACCGCATTTTCGAGAAGCTTTCGATCAGCAGCGACGTCGAGCTGACACTGCTCGCGGTGCGTCACGGCATGGTGGATGCCAGCGCCTGACCATGACCGAGACATTTGATTCCAGTGCTTTCCTGTCGACCGTCAGCGGTCGCCCGGGCGTCTATCGCATGTTCGACAGCGAGGCGCGCCTGCTGTATGTCGGCAAAGCGAAAAACCTGAAGAAACGTCTGGCGAGCTACTTTCGCAAGACCGGGCTGGCGCCGAAAACGGCTGCACTGGTCGGGCGTATCGCTCAGGTCGAAACGACCATCACCGCCAACGAAACCGAAGCGCTGCTGCTGGAACAGACGCTGATCAAGGAGTGGCGCCCGCCGTACAACATCCTGCTGCGCGACGATAAATCCTATCCGTACGTGTTTCTCTCCGACGGACAGTTTCCGCGCCTGAGCATCCATCGCGGCGCAAAAAAGGCCAAGGGCAAGTATTTCGGGCCCTATCCGAGTGCCGGCGCCATACGTGAAAGCCTGAGCATTCTGCAAAAGACCTTTTTCGTCCGCCAGTGCGAAGACAGCTATTACAAGAACCGCACCCGTCCGTGCCTGCAATACCAGATCAAACGCTGCAAGGCACCATGCGTGGGTTTGGTCGAGCCTGACGTCTACGCCGAAGACGTGCGCCACTCGGTGATGTTCCTCGAAGGTCGCAGCCACGCGCTGACTAATGAGCTGTCCACCGCGATGGAAGAGGCAGCGATCAATCTCGAATTCGAACGCGCGGCCGAATTGCGTGACCAGATCGCCTTGCTGCGCCGGGTGCAGGACCAGCAAAGCATGGAAGGCGGAACCGGCGATATCGACGTTATTGCCGCATTCGTCAACCCAGGCGGCGCCTGTGTCCACCTGATCAGCGTGCGCGGCGGGCGAGTGCTGGGCAGCAAGAATTTCTTCCCGCAAGTCGGCATCGAGGAAGACGTTTCCGAGGTCATGGCAGCGTTCCTCGGTCAGTACTACATCAGCAGCCCCGAACGCGATCTGCCGAGCGAACTGATCGTCAACGTGGTTCACGAAGACTTCCCGGCGTTGATCGAAGGCATTCACACATTGCGCGGCCGTGAGTTGGCCATCAGTCACCGGGTGCGCGGTACCCGTGCGCGCTGGCAGCAACTGGCCGTGACCAACGCTGAGCAAGCCTTGGGCGCGCGTCTGGCCAACCGTCAGCACACCGCCGCGCGATTCGATGCGCTGGCCGAAGTGCTGAATCTGGATGAACCGCCGCAGCGCCTGGAATGCTATGACATCAGTCATTCCAGCGGCGAGGCGACCGTCGCCTCCTGCGTGGTGTTCGGGCCGGAAGGCGCGATCAAGTCGGATTATCGCCGCTACAACATCGAAGGCGTCACCGCCGGCGACGACTACGCGGCCATGCACCAGGCGCTGACTCGCCGCTTCAGCAAACTCAAGGACGGCGAAGGCAAGTTGCCGGACATTCTGCTGGTCGACGGTGGCAAAGGCCAATTGTCGATGGCCCGGGATGTGCTCGACGAACTGGCCGTACCGGATCTGATCCTGTTGGGCGTCGCCAAAGGTGCTACCCGCAAGGCCGGTTTCGAAACGTTGTATCTGAATGATGCAGCGTACGAGTTCACCTTGCGCGGCGATTCACCTGCCTTGCACTTGATCCAGCAGATCCGCGATGAGGCGCACCGCTTCGCAATTACGGGGCATCGCGCTCGTCGCGGCAAGACCCGCCGAACCTCAACGCTGGAAGGCGTGGCAGGGGTAGGGCCGACCCGCCGCCGTGACCTGTTGAAACATTTTGGTGGATTGCAGGAGCTGTCTCGTGCAAGCATCGAAGAGATCGCCAAAGCCCCGGGGATCAGTAAAAAGCTCGCTGAGTCGATTTATGCGAACCTGCATAGTGAGTAGAATGCCCCTTCACCTCGTAGCCAGTTGTGCCGATGAATATCCCTAATCTGATTACCGTTCTACGCGTCCTGCTCATCCCGATCTTTATTTTGCTGTTCTATCTGCCCTACGAGTGGAGTTACATGGCCTCCGCTTCGGTGTTCGCCTTCGCGGCCGCAACCGACTGGCTCGATGGTTACCTGGCGCGCCGACTGGAGCAGAGCACACCGTTCGGGGCGTTTCTCGATCCGGTCGCCGACAAGCTGATGGTCGCTGTTGCCCTGGTCCTGCTGGTGCAGGAACACGGCAATCTCTGGCTCACGCTGCCAGCGGCGGTCATCATCGGTCGTGAGATCGTGATTTCGGCACTGCGGGAATGGATGGCCGAACTCGGCGCACGAGCGCAGGTGGCCGTTTCCAATCTCGGCAAATGGAAAACCGCTGCGCAGATGCTCGCGCTGGTGATTTTGCTGGCTCATCCAAAGGCATTCAGCTTCTGGGTCGTGCTCGGTTATACGCTGCTGATCGTATCGGCAGGGCTGACCCTGTGGTCGATGGTTCAATACCTTCGCGCCGCCTGGCCGCACCTGAAGACCGATGTCGAAAAGAAATAAAAGTTTTTTGAATCAAGGGGTTGACGGGGCATCTTAATTCTATAGAATGCGCCACACCAAGCGGGAATAGCTCAGTTGGTAGAGCACGACCTTGCCAAGGTCGGGGTCGCGAGTTCGAGTCTCGTTTCCCGCTCCAATTTGTACAGTGTTTGTTGTTGTGCTACTGACAGCGAATACTTTGAGGCCGAGTAGCAAAATGGTTATGCAGTGGATTGCAAATCCACCTACGCCGGTTCGATTCCGACCTCGGCCTCCACTATTGAAAACCCCGTAGATCAGTGATCTACGGGGTTTTTTGTTGTCTGCAAAAAACGTGGTGTTCACCTGTTTGCCCAGGGTCAATCAGCCAAGCAGGATCCGGTCTGAATGTGGCTGGCACCTTCCACCGTCAGATTCGAGAAAAAGATGCAGCCAATGAGCCGCGCGAACAGCGTCAATGTCTCTGCAAGATCGGGGTTGTCAAACAGAACAGCCCTTGAGTCCAGAGCACATAAGGCACCCCAGAGTCTCCCGTCCGGCAGAAAAACAGGCGCGCCTGCGTAGCTTTCAATTGAATACTGCTTCACCACAGGACGTGACGACAGTCGTCCATCCTGGCTGATTTGTGGAAGGAAGAGGGCTTGAGGGTTTCGTCGAAACTCACTGCAAAGGGTGGTTTCCAGATCCAGCGTATCGCCAACATTTATTCCCAGTTCAATCGGATCGTACGCCGAACAAACGATCCACTCTGTTTCAGTGAATTTTGCGATTCCAGCGAAGCGTGTACCGGTCAGACGGGTGACAAGCTGCAGGATGTTGGTAGTTGCTTCGATCTCGGCAATCGCCGAGCGCTCCTCTTGGCTTAAAGACGCTTTTAGAACGGTGTCACTCATTTGCATGGAATCAATTCTCCTGATTGCTTGTACATCCCTGAGCTCTGCTCTGGTGACGTTCTGTGAGGCGTGATGGTGGTTGAGGGGGGGCGTGCTGATTACCCTTTGATTATTGATTTCGCCGCCATCCTTTAGCGTAGACATCCCGTCCAGTCCTGGGTTGCCTGCTCATAATCTCAATCGATGAAACATCTGTCACCCGTGCAGCTCAGGTGATGGTGAGCATCTGAATCTTTTGAGTTTATCGCCCCAATTTCCAGTCGGGTTGCCGGGATTTGCCAGTAACCTCGGCCTCTACTTCAAGCAAACTCCGTAGCTCCCTGATTTCTGAGGCTTTTTGATTTTTCGCGGTCAGCAATATTTAGTTCTCAAATCACGCACTCCAAACTTGCTTCACCGGGACGTGATGTATATATTCCCCGCTCGGCTTTTCAAGCGGCCATCCTGTCAGGATCGCAACCGCAAGGCTGACAAAGCAACACCGCGCTACCGCCCGAATGGCGAAACTGGTAGACGCATGGGACTTAAAATCCCCCGCTCGTAAGGGCGTGCCGGTTCGATTCCGGCTTCGGGCACCATAAATATCAAGGGCTTGCATGACATATGTCATGCAAGCCCTTATTTTTTGTGCCGTGGAAATGTTTTCCACGCTCCTGACTGGCCATTCCGTCGCTGTCTGGTGGCTGGAAATCCACTCCTTCCTTCAGCGTCGACTGCATTCATCAGCGAGTAAGCGTTTGCGGCGCCACCACCCACACACTACAGGGCATTTTGTACAACAGATGCTCAACCGTGCTGCCAACCAGTCTGCCTATTCCTCGATGGGTGACGCGGCCCATTACGATCACATCGATGTCGTAAGCATCGGCATAGCTGGAAAGCACCTTGGCGGGATCGCCCACAATCATGTGCTGGTTCTCTGCCGGAATGTTGTTACGTTCAGCCAACGCCTGGAAGGCTTCGCCTTGGGCCTCGAACAGTTTCTTGGCTGCGCTGGAAGAAAAGATCGCTGAGGCGTTATTGAAGCCGAACTCGGCAGCGCTGATCGATGACAGGTCATGGGCATAGATCACGTCCAGGCTGCCATTGCAGACACTGGCCAGTCTTGCTGCTTCGCGCAGGATCCGATCGTTGAGGCCCTGGTATTGGCCTTCACGATGGAAGGGGTCGACCGCTGCGACGATTCGGCGTGGCAGAGCGTTTTGAGCGTGGCTGACAAAATGCAGCGGCACCGGGCATTCGCGCAACAGGTGGATGTCCAGCGGGGTGAACATCAGTCGCGACAGAACTGATTCGTGCTCCAGAGCCTTTATTAGGACAGCCATAGGCTGTTCCTTCAAATGAATGAGGATTTCCTTCAAAGGATTGTCCACCCAGACGACCTCGGTGGTGACGGTCACCCCGATCTTGCGCAGCGGCCGGGCCTGGTCTTCGAGCCATTGATGATGGCGTTCGACATAGCCCAGACGCATCTGCTCCAGGGCTTGCTCGTTGACCATTCCTGCGGTCGCCAGGCCCTCCAGATAATCAAACGCGACAATATGCAGTGCGGCATCCGACGCTTTGGCCAGGGAGGCGGCGCGGTCGAACGCCGGACTGTTTTTCATCAGCGGCGACACGACCAGCATGAAACGCGATTGCTCAGACATGACAGAACTCCCGAGGGTGGTCACCCAGGCATTGCGTGCATGCCTGGAATGAATAGTGGCGCATGCGCTTATCCTGGAGCGAGCCAGCAGGACGGGGTTGATATTTATCAACCATACATCAGCGCGTGGTCGTGAGCGGATGTACGGTCGAGCAAGACCACTGATCCTCGGATAGTTGACCATTATCAACTACGGCCCTGCCGCCGCGGCTCAAGCTCTGCTCTGCACTCACCTGTCGGCGGAGGGAAAGCCATCATGGCCACCATGAAAGCCGCAATATTCGTTGAAAAAAACCGCATCGTGCTCGATGACAAGCCGATTCCCGAGGTCGGGCCGCTGGATGCGTTGATCCGCGTGACCACCACAACTATTTGCGGCACCGACGTGCATATCCTGCGCGGCGAATACCCTGTGGCCAAAGGGCTGACCATCGGCCACGAACCGGTCGGCATCATTGAGCGATTGGGCTCGCAAGTACGCGGTTTTGTCGAAGGGCAGCGGGTGATCGCCGGGGCCATCACCCCCAGCGGGCACAGTTACGCGTGCCTGTGTGGCTGCGGCTCGCAGGACGGCCCCGGCACCCGGCACGGCTTCAAGGCCATTGGCGGCTGGAAGTTTGGCAACACGATCGACGGTTGCCAGGCCGAGTACGTGTTGGTGCCGGATGCACAGGCCAACCTGTGCCCGATCCCCGATGAGTTGAGCGATGAACAGGTGCTGATGTGCCCGGACATCATGTCCACCGGGTTCTCGGGGGCGGAGCGCGGCGAGATCGCCATCGGCGACGCTGTCGCAGTATTTGCATTGGGCCCGATCGGCCTCTGCGCCGTGGCCGGAGCACGGCTGAAGGGCGCCACCACGATTATCGGTGTCGACGCAGTGCCCGAACGCATGGCCATGGCGCGGCAGCTGGGTGCAACCCATACCGTCAATTTCAAGGACGGCAATGTGGTGGAGCAGATCATGGCGTTGACCGATGGCCGTGGCGTGGATGTGTCCATTGAAGCGCTGGGCACCCAGGGCACGTTCGAGTCGGCATTGCGGGTGCTGCGCCCGGGCGGGCGCTTGTCCAGCCTCGGGGTGTATTCCAGCGATCTACACATCCCGCTCGGCGCGTTTGCCGCCGGATTGGGCGATTACAGCATCGTTTCCACTCTGTGCCCGGGCGGCAAGGAACGCATGCGTCGACTGATGGCCGTGGTGCAGAGCGGCGCCGTCGATCTGTCACCGCTGGTGACTCACCGTTTCAGACTGGACGACATCGAGCAGGCGTATGAGTTGTTCGCTCATCAACGCGACGGAGTCATGAAAGTCGCAATCACTCCTTGAAAGCACCTTGGCGTGCCGCTGAAACCGGGGTTTCCATGAACATCAAGATCACTGAAAAACACGCTCCCCACGGCTGGGTCGTGCACATGGATGACTGGGATGTGGGCTTCAGGAGCCTCAAGGCTGCGCAGGAATTTGTCGAGGTGCTTGAGGCCCGTATCAACGCCCCTCACGAGTGGCCGAATGCGTTTGCCCAGCCGTTGCCAGCAAGGCCGGTAACGGCTCGCCGCACCAGCGCAAGCGTTGAATGCTCGCCATAAGCCGAGCAGGGTGCGCAAACCCTGCGGGACGCTACCCATCATGAATGAGGTTTTTGATCTGTCCGGCGCCGCTGCGGCGTTGGGGATCGGCATGCTCATCGGTCTTGAGCGTGAACGGCACAAGGGCACTGGCGATGCGCGACACTGCGCCGGCTTGCGCACGTTCGCCATTACCGCGCTGTTGGGGTATGTCGCGCTACAGGTCGGCGGTGGCCTGCTGCTGGGGATCGTCGCCGGCTGTGTCACGTTGCTGACCAGCGTTGCGTACTGGCGTAGTCAAAGCGACGACCCTGGGCTGACCAGCGAGGTGGCGTTGATCACCGTGCTGATCCTGGGCGCGTTGTGCGCAACCGCGCCGGCGCTGGCCATTGCCCTTGGCGTGGTGATCGCGGGCCTTTTGGCGTATCGCCAGGCGCTGCATCACTTTGCCAACAGCCAGTTGTCCGAAACGGAAATGCGTGATGGCCTGATCCTGCTGATCGCAGCGCTGGTGATACTGCCTTTGGCACCGGACCGATATATCGGCCCGTACGCCGCGATCAATCTGCGCACCATTTGTACCGTGACGGTGTTGCTGATGCTGGTCGGCGCGTTCGGCCACATTGCCGTGCGCGCCCTGGGCTCGCGCTATGGCTACGTCATCAGCGCGATTGCATCCGGCTTCGCCTCCAGTACCGTGACAATTGCGACCATGGGCCAACGCCTTGCCCATGAACCGGACAACATCCGCATCCTCAGCGCCGCGGCGATTTTTTCCAATCTTGCGACGGTGATACAGATCGGCCTGATCCTGACGATGGTTGATGCGGATCTGCTGAACAGTGTATGGGCGCCACTGCTCTTCGGCTTGATCGCTACGTTGTTGTACGGTGCCTGCCTGATGTTCCCCGACCCCACGCGAGGGAGCCGCAGCAAGCCGGTCGACACGGCAGGGGCGTTCAATCTGAAACTCGCGGTCATCGTGACACTGACCCTTACCGGCATCACATTCATCTCATCGGCCATGCTCAGCCACTTTGGCCAGGCAGGTTTGTGGCTTACCGCAATGCTTTCAGGCTTTGCCGATGCGCACTCTGCCACAGCGTCCATCGCCAGCCTGGCCAAGGCGGGCCAGGTGCCTTATGACTCGATAGCGGTGCCAGCGCTGATTGCCGTCAGCAGCAACTCGGTGAGCAAATGCGTGGTGGCGTGGGTCAGCGGCGGCAGGCGTTTCGCTGCCTGCGTGATCCCGGGCCAGGTATTGCTGACCTTGGCCATGTGGGCGGGCACTGTGCTGTTTTGAGCGCAATCGGTGCTCTTGCTGATAAAGATCAAGCTGCCAATGGCCACAGCATTCACCCTGAAGTCTGTTTCTCCTGGCTGGCCGCATGCCGAGGTATTCCATGTCACAGACTCCGCGTTTACTGTTGATCGCTCCTTCAGCCATGGAGCGCACGCCGGCGTTCGAGCGCGCGGCTGCGCTGGCCCAGGCCATGCAGTTGCCGCTGCACATCGTGGCCTTCGACTACTTGCAGGCGCTGGCCGTGGCAGGGCTGTTCGCCCCCGAGCAGATCCGCCTCGCCCGCGATGGTTATCTGCGCACTCACCGGCAGTGGCTCGCAGAGCAGGCTTCATTGCTGGCGAGGCATCAGATCATGGTCACCAGCGAAGTGATGTGGGTCCAGGATCCCTTCGCCGAGATCCTGCAGTTCATCAACGAAATGCCGTTGCTATTGATCATCAAGGATGTGCAGCACGAGTCCGTGCTGGAGCGTATTTTCTACACCCCGCTGGACTGGCAACTGTTGCGCGATTGCCCGGTGCCGGTGCATCTGGTGACCGACGACACCCATCCGCGTCCACGCCGTGTGCTGGCCATCGTCGATGTCTTGCGCAGCGAAGAGCAGGACTGCGTATTCAACGATCAAATCATCGATGCCGCCGCGCAACTGGCCGCGCAGTGCGATGCCAGTCTTGATGTGGTGCATGTTTACGACTGGACGGCGGTTTACGCCACGGACATGGGGTTCGGCGCATTGCCGTTGGCCACCGGGATTCATGAAGCGCTGGGCACTGCGCAGCATGAGGCATTTACGGCCCTGGCCGAGCGCCACGGCGTGCCGGTCTCATGCAGTCACTTCATCGAGGGCGCACCGGTGCGCAGTATCTGCGGGTTCGCCATCGACAAGCAGATTGACGTCATGGTCATGGGCACAGTGCAGCACCACGGCTTGAGCAAGTTGTTAGGCACCACCGCCGAACAGCTGCTGCATCGGGCACCTTGCAGTGTGTTGGCGATCAAGCCGCAACCCACACTGCAATCCTGAAACACGATCGCCCCGAGGTGCGTCGTTGGCCGACTCACCTCGGGGCGATTCATCTACAGGTCAAGACGATGGATGACCTGGCGTGCGTCGTCCGGATCATTGTGGGTCTCGAAGCCCAGGCTTTTGGCCAGATCGCGCATCGCTGAGTTACTGGCGGCATCGACTGAGTACATCTGGCGGAATCCGTTGCGGCGGGCTGCCTTGATCAGATGCTCCATCAGCAACGTGCCCAGCCCCAAGTGCTGCCATTCATCGGCGACCGTCACCGCGCATTCGCATTGATGGGCGCCTGTGCCGGCATAGCGGCTGATGCCGATTTCGATCAACTTGCCGTTCTCGTGAACCAGTGCGATGAAGGCGGTGCGCTGTTTGTTATCGGTGTCCATCAACTGGTCTAGCAGAGCGGTGCCGGGTTCGCTGATCTGGGCGAGAAAACGCATGTGCCTGGATTCGGGCGACAGGCGCTTGATGAAGTCGTATTCGCGCAGGCGATCCTTTTCCGTGAGGGGCCGGATCAATACATGGCGGCCGTCCTTGAGCGCCTCAATCCAGTATTGTCCGGCGACCGCCGCATAAGCGGCCACGGCCTGATCGTTGTGGTCTTTGACGGTGAGCATGATCATTCTCCATCCGGTTCGAAAGGCTGGCGGACGCTGAAAAAGTGTCCGCTTGCCTTCCTTCTACGCGGTTGCCCACGGCGACATCTGATCTACATCAGACGCCTCTTTCATTGACCCGGGCTTGATGTAAATCAACGCCGGGCAAGGGCGAGCGGGCGCAGTCTTGAAGCCTGCCGGCCCACCGCGCCGGTGCCGAGCGGAGGTGTGTGATGGGCCAATATGAACGTCTGTTGCTGGTCGCCGACCAGACGCTGCATCAATCGGCGGCGATGCTGCGTGCCATCGCGCTGGCCAAGGCGAGCGGGGCGGCGCTGGATGTGCGGGCCTTTGTTTCGCCGGTGCCGATCACCCATCTGTGGGAGGAAAAAATCGATGACGTGGATGCTCAGCGCTATCAGCGCCGCTACCGTCGCTGGGTGGCCGATGAGCTCGAGCAGCTCAGCAACCAGGGGCTGGACGGCACGGTTGATGTGGTCTTCTCCAGCCATCCGCTGCTGGACATCCTGAAGACCGTCCATGTGCTCAAGCCCGACCTGTTGATCAAGGATGTGCGACTGGAACCGGCGCTCAAGCGCGTGTTCATCACGCCTCTCGATTGCCACCTGCTGCGTGAGTGTCCGATCCCGGTGCATCTGGTCAATCAGATTCGCTATGCGTTGCCGCATCGTGTCGTGGCAGCCGTGGACCCGTTCGATCCGGATACCCAAATCAGTGGCTTGAACGACGTGATCATACGGTCGGCCAACGCTTTGGCGTTGCAATGCGACGTGCCGTTGCACCTGCTATGCGCCTACGATTTGTCCGCTGCCTTCAACGGCGAAGCGCCAGTGGTCAACGGTGGCTGGAACGAAGATTTGGCGAACGAACTGCGTCAGACACTGCACCAGGCTTTTGTCGCCCTTGCCGACCGCCACGATGTGCCCCCTGAGCGTCGACACTTCGTCATGGGCCAGCCAGTGCAGGTCATCAATGAGTTTGTCGAGCAGTACCTGGCCGACGTGGTGGTGATGGGCACGGTTCATCGCGTGGGCATCGAACGCGTAATCGGCAGCACCACCGAGCGCGCCTTGTATTCGGTGCCGGGGAGCATTCTGGCGGTGAGGAAAGAGCCTGTGCGGTGAGCATGATCGCAGCGTAGCGAGCCAGCCTGTTCGCTGGCTCGCTACGGTATTGCATAGATCTTGAACAGCTTCCTGGCCGCATCGCCGGCGCCGCCCAGATGTTTGTCGAATGCCTGTTCAATTTCGCCGGTTCGGTACATTTCACTCAGCGCAGTGTCGACCAGCAGACGAAAGTCCTCATCCTCTCGATCCACTGCCATCGCAGTCGGTGCGTACTCGAAAATCCGCTCCAGCAGCACCAGGTTGCCCGATGGATAATTTCTGGTCAGCAGATGCTTGAGCAGCATGCGTTCAGCAAAGAAGGCATCGGCTTTGCCATTGGCAACCAGACTCAGACCGGCTTCTGCGTTCTCTACCGTGACCAGCGTGGCTACCACACCCAGCAATCGCATCTGCTGTTGTATCCACGTTTCGGTGACCCCGCCGGCGATGGCGGCATAGGTCTGATTGGCCAGACCACGGTTCACCGTGGCTCGCCATGTTGGCCCGGTATGGGCGACTTTGCCATTCAGCACATTGAGCAAGGTTTCGGACGCATCCTGGCGCACCACAGCCGAGAGGCCAGCGGTGTAAATCGGCACCGAGTAGCTGACGATCCTGCGCCGCGCCAGCGTGGGTGGGGTCGGCGTACAAAGAATGTCGATCTTGCCGGAACTGACGGCGTTCATCTCGTCGTTGAGCGAGACCGCTTGGTACTGGATTTTCAACGCCGGCAGATTCAGATCGATCCTGACCTTCTCGGCTACTTTCAGACAGAGATCGATGGCATAGCCGCTGGCTTTATCGGCGGCCTGATCACTGAACGGCATGAAGTCAGGCACGTAGCCAAGGGTGATCGCTTGACTGGCACGGATGCGCTCCAGCGTGTTGCCATAGGCGATTACCGGTAGCAGCGCAATAAGGCAGACGAGCAGCAGGTGGTGGGCTCTGATCAGTTTCACGTTCATGCGCGCGGTTCCTCGAATTCAGATATCTGTGCTGTACCGAAGACTTCGATCAAGGGTTGTCAGGCCGGGGGCCGACAGGCGCAGGGGCAGCGACAAAACGTTTGGCAAGGAAACCGTAAAGCAGGTAGCCGAACACCAGGACCAGGATGCCGCCGAACACCGCGTCCTTGCCGCAGGCATACAGCGCATACAACGAATAGGCCACGGCAACCACTAACAGCAGGGTATTGCGCGTGTATACGGCGGCGCTGACTCTGGCTTTGTACATCATGACCAGCAGCCCGGTGGCTGCCGTCACGTAGGGAATCAGGTTGGTCACCGCCGCGAGGCTGACAAGTTTTCCAAACTGCGCGCTCGCGTTCGGCGAAATGGTCGACAGCGCCATCAAGGTTTGCAATACGCCGCAGACCAGCATCCCGACGATGGGGGCGTTGCGTGCGCTGACCTTGCTGAAGAGTTTTGGAAACATGCCCTGATCAGCGGTCACTTTGGCGGTTTGCGCCAAGGTGAACTGCCAGCCCAGCAGCGACCCGACACAGGCCATCACCGCGAGCGCCATGATGATGTTGCCGACCAGAGGATTGAACATGTGCGCATAAACGAGCGCGAAAGGCGCTGACGAGTTGGCCAGTTCGGCGTTGGGAATAATGCCCTGAATGACCGTCGTCGATAGCACATAGACCACCGCTGCGCCCAATGTACCGAACAGACAGGCCAGCGGTACGGTGCGCTTGGGGTTTTCCACCGCATCTGAGGCCTGGGCTGCCGACTCCATGCCGAGAAACGCCCAGAGCGTGAGGGGAATCGCTTTGCTGATGGCCTCGGATATCGGCAGTTGGTTCGGGTTCCAGGCGGCGATGATCAGCTCGGGTTTGAACCAGAACCAACCGATGATGCTCAAGCCCGCTACAGGAATGATCACTCCCCACACCGTAACTGCACCAATCCTGCCGGTGATGCCTGGGCCGCCGAAATTCGCCACGGTGGTCAGCCAGAGCAGGCCTACCGTTCCAACGAATAAAGGAATGGCGCCGCTTCCCAGCCAGGGCATGAACGACGTCATGTAGCCCACTGCCGAAATGGCCACCGCCACGTTGGCGATGGCCAGCGACAGGAAGTACAGGTACGAGCACAGAAAAAAGCCTGACTTTGCATGCGCCTCTTCGGTGTAGGCGGATAGCCCGCCTGAGCGCAGGCAGAAGATGCCGCATTGGGAAAAGCAGTACGCGATAGCCATCGAGCCGACAGCGGTGACGATCCATGACAGCAATGAAACAGCCCCGAGTTGGGCCATGCTCGTCGGCAGCATGATGATGCCTGAGCCCATCATGTTCACCGTCACCAGTGTGGTGAGCCCCATGAGGCTCATTTTCTTGCTTGAGTCGGCCATCGGAGTTCCCTCGATTTGCGCAACGCGTCACCGCTCAGCCATCGAACGCACTGGGAGACAGGCTCAGGCTGCCGACGAAAACGGCGACGGACTATCTGAGCAACTGCCTGAAAAGGCTCATGCGCCTGCCCATTCCTTGCGCTGTGAGGGTTGTTCGGGCAGACGCTTGATCACGTTTTCCTCACAACCCTAGTCGCGGCAGACGGTGGCATTTCTGACAATTATCAATTAATCCGATTTGCCAGCCGTGACACCCATGGATTGGCACTCAAGCCATGGAGCAGCACGCTGAGTAAAACGGTACAGGCCGCCACGGCTACCAACGTCCGACCGGTTTGCAGAGGGTAGTCCAAAATCATTATGGCGAAGACGATGCTGGCCAAACCTCGCGGGCCGAACCAGCCGATGAACAGGCGGGTTTCGAAATCGAAGCCGGTTCCCGCCAGGCTGACAAGTACCGGCACGATGCGAATCACGGTCAGACTGAGCAACGCATACAGCCAGACATCGACCGTGAAACTGCTCCAGACCGAAGGGATCACCAGCGCGCCGAACACGACCCAGGTGATGATCGACAGCAGGCTGGCGAACTCTTCACTGGCCTTGAGCAGGTCATGTTTTTGTTCAGCAAACAGATAGCTGGCGAGCAGCCCGCCGACGAACGCGGCGATAAACCCGCTACCACCCAGTGTTTGGGCGGTGGCAAAGCAAAGCACCGCCAACCCGGGCAGCGTCAGCTGCGACCACATCGGTGTCTGCCAGTGATGTTTTCCAGAGTAGCGCTGCATCAGCCAAGCCATGAAAGTCAGGGTGCCGCCGATGAGCGCGCCGATACCGAGCTCCTCGAAAAACAGCTCTATCGCCAGCGAGAGGGGGGACTGCGTGTGCTCTTCGATCAACAAGGCCAGGAACATCAACAACACCGGAACACAAATGCCGTCGTTGAGCCCGCTTTCCACGTTCAATCCCTCGCGCACGGGCGCCGCAACCTTGGGATTGCTCACGACAGCCTTGCCCAGCGCTGCGTCTGTGGGGGCCAGAAGGATTGCCAGTAATGCCAACTCGATCAAGGGCGCCTGCGGGAACAGCCAGATGCCCAGCAGCCAGCCGCTCAGCATGGTCAGCGGCAGACCGATCAACAGCAAGCGCAGCGGTAATCCTTCGTGCGCCTTGAGCACCTTGAGATCGGCATTGGCTGCATCACTGAACAGGACGATCGCCAATGTCAGTTCAGCAAGGATCCTGAGACCGTGACTGTCGATCCGTGGTTGCAGAATGCCCAGAAACGCCGGGCCGAGAATCAGACCCCCCAGCATGAACATCAGTGGTCCATTGAGCAGACGTGACTCGAATCGCCCGGCAAATATGCTGTAGGTCAGAAGAAAAGCGGCAAGCAGGGCGAGGTTCTGATACATGACCGCTTGCCTGTTGTGATGGCTGCCACAGCCATGGCAGTACGGGCCTTCTCAGGCGGGCATGGACGGGCTCAATGAGTCTGGCGGTTGCAGCCCGACACCATCTGCTTGAGGCCGTCCATGTTGCGGATTTTTACGTCGCGTGCGGTGATTTCCACCAAACCCTGATCGCGCAAGTGGGCAATGCCGCGGCAAATGGTTTCCAGACGCAGCCCAAGGTAGGAGCCGATTTCTTCGCGGCGCATTTTCAGCACGAACTCTTTCGAGGAATAGCCACGGGAGCTCAGGCGTTGCGAGAGGTTGAGCAGGAAAGCCGCCAGGCGCTCATCGGAGTTCATGTTGCCCATGAGCATCAACATGCTGTGATCGCGCACGATTTCCCGGCTCAGCAACTTGTTGAGGTTGTGCTGCAGGGAGGGAAGGCTTTGCGCGAGTTTTTCCAGCTGTGCGAAGTGAATCGGACAGACTTCGCTGTCTTCCAGCGCATACGCAGTACACGCGTGTTGATCGATGCTGATGGCGTCGAGCCCGAGCATTTCGCCGGGAATATGAAAACCGGTCACTTGCTCGCGGCCATCGACGGAGACCACGCTGGTCTTGAACGAACCTATTCGCACGGCGTACAGCGAGCGCAGCGGGTCCCCGGTCCGGTAGAGCGCGGCACCTTTCTTCACCTTGTATCGCTGCACGATCAGCGTGTCGAGCCGCTCGACCTCCGGGCCCGTCAAACCAAGCGGCAGGCATAACTCGACCACACTGCAGTTGGAACAGGCAGTTTTGAGAATCGGCGGGGGCGAGTGGGCTTCAAGCATGGATTAGCAGCCTCCAATGAGTGTGATAAGCATAGAAGTCTTCGCAGCGCATGTACTTTTCGTTTGGCGTGTCAGCGTGATTACGGACGAACGGCGGGGAGGGAACTCACAGAAGCGTCGGGCTCTTCGCCGCTCTTGTATTGCAGGGTTAATGGGGAGACTTGATGCATATCAAGCGTGGCGGTTGGCAGAGTTGCAGAATCGTCCGATGGCGCTGACTGGAAACACTCGTGATGTTCAGGCTCAAACGCATTCTGTTGATCGCACCTGCCGAAATGACCCGCACCCCGGCGTTTGATCGCGCCCAGGCACTTGCTCGGGCCAGTGGCGCGTTGCTGCACATCGTGGCGTTCGATCATGTCCAGTCCCTGGCGTTGGCCGGCCTGATCGACCACGACGCCATGGCGCAAGCGCGTGAAGGCTATTTGCAGATGCATCGCCAGTGGCTGGAACAGCAGGCCCGGTTTCAACGTGGCGCTGGCGTGCAAGTCAGCACCGAAGTGGTCTGGGCCAGGGCCACGCCGGCGCATGTGCTTGAGTACATCAATGACTTTCATGTCGATCTGGTGATCAAGGACGCTCACCATGTTTCAGCGCTCAATCAAACGTTTCACCAGCCGTTGGACTGGCTATTGGTACGTGATTGTTCCGCCTGCGTGCATCTGGTCACCGAGGCCGCACATCCGAAACCCTTGAAGATGCTGGCGGCCATTGACCTGTCGCATCTCGAGGATCTGACCCAAGGGCTCAATGACCGGATACTTGGCGTTGCATCGACATTGGCGTCGAAATGCGATGCATCGTTGCACTTGTTGAACGTCGCCAATTGGTCAGTGGTGGGTGATGCGGCGATGAGCGTGCCGAACTTGAGCCTGGACCACAGCTTGTGCGATGCGATCAACGACACTCAGCAGGAAGCCTTCGATACGCTGGCCGAGCGCTATGGTCTCGATGAACAGCATAGCCACCTGCTCTCAGGTGTCCCGTACCGGGTGATCGAAGACTTCGCCCGGCAGCACGCGTTCGATCTGCTGGTGCTCGGCATCTGTCACCATCAAGCGCTCGACGGCTTTATCGGCGGCACGGCCGAATGCCTGATGAACCGGGCTCCTTGCAGTTTGATGATGGTCAAGGCAATGCCTGCCACAGCCTGACCGGTCATCGCAGCAGTTGATGGTATTCGGTTGGGGGTAATCAATCAGTGACTGCGCCCGCCGTGTGCGTAATGCCATTGTTGCCAGGCGTGCCGATATTTCTCATCGGCACGTTTCCTCGCTTCAGTGAACTTGTGCATGGTGTCTGGAGAAAACGGCTCTTCAAGGACGGCATAGGCCTGTTCGCTGAGCCGATCGGCTTCGTGAAACAGTGCGCCACTGTCATCGATCGCGTCGGGGACATTGGCGGTTGTCCCTGAATCATTAATGACCATACCGTGAACCTCGCAAAAGCAAGAATGAGGGTGGGTTGCGGACCTGTCACCCTGTGGCCGCATCTGTAACTTTCACGCGTTCGAGCAGCTTGTGACTGTCCCTGATCCGAGATGCGGGCGCAGCCGAGTCATGACTCTATTTCGATCCAGTTTGTCGTCGCAGCGATTGATCCAGATCAATGTCGCTCGCCAGTTTCATCGCCGCTTTGTCGGTTTTCCAGGCGCTTGCGCAAGGGTGGTGGACAAGCCTCGATATTCAGGTTTTTCAGGGAGAGGACGAGCACCAGGGGCCTTGCATATGACATTTATCAAGGAAGTCGCCGGACTATGGCGCAACCTGGGTTGACGTTGTTGTCTGATTCTTTCGGCCCGGGTCAGCTGCGTGTGACATGAGCGCAGACGTCCATCTCTCTGGAGACAAACATGAGCCAATATCAACACTTGTTGCTGATCATCAACCCGGCCCTGCGCCATTCCCCGGCGATAAGGCAGGCCGCCGCCCTGGCTAAAGCCAGCGGCGCGTCGCTGCATATTGCAGCGTTGATCAAATGGTGGGATTTCCTGTCGCTGCTGGAGGAAGGGGATCGGGCAAGGGCCCGCGCGGCCTATTTGCAGGACCATCACGAGTGGCTGGCAAGCCAGGCCGCCAGCCTGCGAGGCGAAGGTTTGCGGGTGACGACGGAGGTTGGTTGGTCCGAAGACATGAAACGGGAGATCCTCGATCACGTCACCGTGAACCAGCCCGACTTGCTGATCAAGGAAGTGCAGCACGAATCCTTACTCAAACGCGCTTTGTTTACCCCATTGGATTGGCAGCTGCTGCGTGATTGTCCGGTGCCGGTCTACTTGTTGGGCGCTGCTGGCCCGGGTCTGCCGCGCAAGGTCGTAGCGGCCGTAGATGTAGCTGCAAGCGAAGATGATGGGGGCGCTCTCAATGACCGAATCGTCGAACAGGCCACATCCTTCGCCACTCAGTCTGGTGCAGAGTTGCACCTGTTATATGCCTATGACGTCTCGCAAAACTATCTGGATGAAGTGGTGAACAACTGGACGGTTTCGGAATTGATGAATGCCCGGCGCAAGGAACTGCAAGCGCATTACAGCGCTTTGGCGGGGAAATTCGGTGTGATGGCCGAGCACAGGCATAGCAGGGAGGGACATCCCGTGGCGGCGATCAGTGAGTTTGCCGAAGAGCACGATGTGGACGTGATTGTGATGGGCAGGGTTCAACGTCACGGGCTGGAAAAACTGCTGGGAAGTACCACCGAACATATTCTGTACCAGGTTCCCTGCAGCGTACTGGCGGTCTAGCGCAAACGCTGGTGCACCTTACAAAGTCAGCGTTCCGGCCCACAATATCCGGCCAGCGTAAATCGCGGCGGCCCAGATAATGATCAACACACCCGTTTCCGGATCGCTGAGCCGCTGGCCCTGGCGCGTTATCAACGTGCCCAGGTAAATCAACGATCCAGGCGCGTAGAGCAGAGCGCTGAGTAGCAGGTATTTGGGGCCGGCGGCATACAGCTGAATCAATCGGATGATCATTCCCCCGCCGGAATCGATAACGTCGCCCTCAAACCGCCCTCTGCGCGGTTTGTCAGTTCAATTCGTCCGTTCAGTCGCATCGCGATGGTGTTGACAATGGTCAACCCCAACCCGGCGCCATGCGCCGTGCCACGGCTGTAGAAACGCTCGAACAGTCGCTCTCTGTCCGATTCATCGATTCCCGGCCCTTGATCGTCGACCGTCAAATGACAGAAGCCATCGGACTCGCTCAGGTGCACGGTGATCGCACCGTGTTCGGGGGAGAAATTCGCCGCGTTGGTGATCAGGTTATTCAGCGCGATGTCGATGGCGGCGGGGTCGGCGAGGACATGAAACGGTTGGTCGCTGACCTCGAAGATCAATTCAAGGTGTTTGCTCAGCAACCACGGTGTCAATTGCACCAGGCTGTTGCGTACGGTTTCGCTGAGATCAATGCGTTGCAGTGGCGGCGGGTTGGGTTTGGGTTCAAGACGCGCCATGGTCAGCAGCTGATTGACCAGTCGGCTCGTGCGGTCGACTCCGGAGATCAGAAACTCAAGTGACTCACGACGCTCCTCTTCGGTACCGGCCTCCTGCAGATTTTGCGCATGCACCCGCAGCACCGCCAGCGGCGTGCGCATTTCATGCGCGGCATCGGCGATAAAGCGACGCTCCCGGCCGAGCACTTCCTGAATCTGCGCGAGCATGCGATTGAGCGCTGCCTGCATTGGCTCCAGCTCACTGGGCAGGGGCGTCAGTTGCAGCGGCTCAAGTGAACCACTGTGACGGGCGCGCAGAGTCGCCGCCATGTCTGCCAGGGGCTTGAGCCCCCAGCCAATGGCCAGCCAGATCATCGCGGCGAGGATCAGGCTGCCGAGCATGTTCGGCCACAGCGTGTGGCGTACGATGCGGTCGACCAGGTCGGTGCGCACATCGTCGCGCTCGCCGACCCAGATGCGCAGGCCGTTCTGCCTGTCTTCCAGCATGAACGCTCGCCATTGCCGACCTTTCAGGTCGACCACGTCGCTGAAGCCCGTTCTCGTCGGCGGCGCAGTAAAGGAGGGCGCACTGGCGGTGTGTACCAGCACCTCGCCTTGCGGGTTCCACACCTGGAAGGCGATTTTGCTTTCGTAAGGATGTCCATCAACCCGTGGCTTGGCTTCCCCGAGAGCCTGATTGAACGCCTGATACAACTGCGCGTGCTCGGTACTCGCCATCGGCATACGCATCACGCCCTGCAACAGGCGTGCGTTCTGCGCCAGTTGCGCGTCGTAGACCTCGGCGATTTCGTGGTTGCTGTCATGCACGTTGAAGAGGCTGAGTACCGCCAGACCGGCCAGTAACAGGCCGATGATCAGGGTCAGCGTGCGCCGGCGGATCGAGGTCATCGACGTTCCTCCACCAGATAACCCACGCCTCGGATGGTGCGGATCAGGTCGGTGGAGAACTTTTTGCGCAGGTGATGAATGTGCACTTCGAGGGTGTTGCTTTCCGCTTCTTCATTCCAGCCGTAGAGCAACTGGATCAATTGATCGCGAGTCATCACCCGCCCCGGCGGCGACAGCAGTTCGTGCAGCAGCTGATATTCCTTGGGGGTGAGCGCGACCGGCTGGCCTTGATAACTGACCTGCTGGGTGCCGGGGTTGAGGCTGATGCCGGCGTGTTCGATCAGCGCCTGGGCGCGCCCGGCACTGCGGCGCAACAAGGCGCGCAGACGGGCTTTGAGTTCGGCGAGGTCGAAGGGTTTGACCAGGTAGTCGTCAGCACCAGCGTCGAGTCCGGCAATGCGGTCTTCGGTGGCATCGCGAGCGGTGAGAATCAACACCGGCAGGTTCGAGCCGCTGTCACGCAGACGATGCAACACTTCGAGGCCATCCATGCGTGGCAGGCCGAGGTCCAGCACGGCGACGTCAAACGTTTCGCTGAGCAGCGCGTGCAAAGCGCTGCTGCCGTCCTTGAGCCAGTCGACCGTGTAACCCTCGCGACCCAGCGCCTGGTAAATGCCTTCACCCAGCGCTACGTCGTCCTCGATCAGTAATAAACGCACGCGCACTCCTTTCAGTCGAGTTTCTTGTTCACGTCCACCAGCAAGGCGTCGATCTCTTTGCGACGTCCGGCATCGGCACTTTCGCGGCCCGCACGGGGTGCGGCTTGTCTGGCCTTGATCAGCGCTGCCTTGGCTTCAGCGTAGCGCTTCTGACGGTAGAGATGGTCGCCCCAGAAGTACAGACTGTCGATGCCATCGGGGTTGAGCTGCAGGGCTTGTTTGAGCAATTGCTCGGCCTTGTCGCTGTCGCCGAAGCCGATCGGCCAGCCCGGTACGCGGTCGTACAGTGCAGCGAGGCTGGTGTATGCCGAGCCTTGCAGGGCTTTAGGGTCAAGCGTCAGGGATTTTTCCAGGTCCGCCTTGGCGTCCTTGGCTTTGCCCAAGGCACCGAGCCCGCCCTCGGCACCGGCCCAACTGCTGGTGACGATGCCTTTCCAGATCCAGGCTTCGGCCACATTCGGACGTTGCGTGGTGAACGCGTTGGCTTCGCTGGCCAATTGCTCAAACGCCGCGGCGCGCTGTTTTTCCGCAATTTCGTATTGAATGTGCGCCCAGTTCTGCTGGATGCCGGTGAGACGTTGCTGATCAGCCGGCTCAAGCGCCCAGACACTTTGACTGAGGGCGGCAAACAGCAGACAAGTGGAAAGTTTTTTCATGGCTTTGAAGCCTCGTTGTCAGGTTTTTCACTGAGACGGCGGATCAGTGGCAGTTGCTTGCGCAGGCCGCGATCCACCAGATGCGGAAGTAAGCTGTTCAAACGGACGAAAAATCGCTCCGGCCAGCCTAGGTACAGATCACGACGGTCGCCGGCAATCGCATGGATCACTGCCGACGCCACGGTCTGCGGATCGTCAACGCTGGCCTTGAGGGCATCGTTCAAGGCTTGCGCGGCGGCGCTGTTCATCGTGGTACGGGTGGCCCGGGGCGCGACATACAACACACTGACCCGCGTGTCGGCCAGCTCGCGGCGCAACGCCTCGGAGAATCCGCGCAGGGCAAATTTGCTCGCGCAATAACTGGCGTAACCGGGGTAGCCGATCGAGCCATAGGTCGAGCCGACGTTGACCACCATCGCGCTGTCAGCCTGCTTGAGCTGCGGCAACAGCATTTTGGTCAGGCAGATTGGCGCGCTGATGTTCACCGCCAGCATCGCGTTGATGTCACTGTCATCGAGCTGTTCGAGCATGGCGAAGTGATTGACCCCGGCGGCGTTGATCAGCAGATTGATGCCGCCGATGGCGTCGGCGGCGGCCAACACTTTGCGCCGATCGCTGAGGAAGGTCAGATCGGCGGCGACCCAGCACAGGTTCTGCGGATACCGCTCAAGCAGCGGCAACAGCGCCTCCTGATGCCGCGCCACGGCCAATACCCTGGCACTGGCGGCGCACAAGGCACTGGCGATGGCCAGGCCGATGCCGCCACTGGCACCGGTCAGCACCACGCGGGCTTCATGCAGCTGCATGTTGAGCCTCAGCATTGCGCGGCAGACCACGGAACATGTCGGCGTAAAGGCGATAGACGACTTTCGAGGCATGAATGACCGCCGCTTGATCGTCAGGGTCTTGCAGCTGATTCATCAACCGCCGATAGGTCTGCATGTGCTCGATGTCGAGCGAACCGTGGGAGCTCAGATAGCTGAATGCCGTTTCCGGCAGCGCCAGGTGATCGCGAATGCTCCCCGCCGCGTGGGTGGCCAAGGCAATGCTGGTGCCTTCGAGCACGTTCACCATGCCGAACAGGCCCACCGGATTGCCCCGGGCGATCAGGTCGTAGAGAAAACTGACCATCAGCTCGATTGATAATGACGGCTGACCATCGCGCACCGCGTCGTGATCACCGCCACAGGCGGCAATGTCGTTGAGCACCCATTGTTCGTGGCCGTATTCATCCTCAATGTACTCGCACACCGCTTTGCGCAGCCATTCCAGGCGCGTCGGCAGGCGTGCACCGCAGGCCATCATCAGTGGCACGGTGTGGCGCACGTGGTAGTAAGCCTGGGCAAGAAAGGCACGATAGCTGTCGAGGCTGACCTTGCCTTGCAACGCATCGACGATGATCGGCAGGTTGAACAGCTCGTGGCGTTCCCGTTGCGTGGCTTCTTGCAGGGTGTCGAAAAAACTCATTATGCGGATTCCTCGGAAGTGGCGGATTCGGTCAGTTGCGTGCGGTACTGCGCGATGATGGCGTCGCGGCGCGGCCGGCCATTGGCGGTGAGCAGGCCGTTGGCCGCAGTGAAGGGCTGCGCCAGGCGCGTCCACTGATGCACCTGGGCGTAATCGGGCAACGCCTCGTTCGCTTCGGCGACGGCGGCGGCCAGCTCGGCATCGGTGCAGTCCGGACGATGCGGCCAGAGCAGGGCGTGGTTGTGCGGCATCGCCTCGCCATAAACGAACGCTTGAGCGATGTGGCGGCGCTGGGTCAGTTCCGACTCGACCCATTCCGGGTTGACGTTTCGCCCGTAGCTGGTGACGAATTGGTGTTTTTTGCGGCCCTTGAGATAGAGAAAACCTTCCGGATCGAACTCGCCCAGATCGCCACTCGGCCACCATTGATCGGTATACGCCGGCTCCCCCAGATAACCGAGCAACACCGAACCCTTGATCAGCACTTCGCCGTCCTCGGCCAACCGCACCTCGAGGTGGGGCAGAGGGCGCCCGACGCTGCCCGGACGGCGCGCGCCGGGGCGATTGAGGCATACGACCGAGGCGCATTCGGACAAGCCGTATCCCTCGTAAACCGCTAACCCGACCCGTTGCGCGCGGTGCAGCAGATCCACTGACACCCGCGCGCCACCGACCGCGGCGAAGCGCAGGGTTTGCGGATCGAAAGCCTTCTGTTCAGCGGCGCTGACCAGAACTTGCAGCAGCTCTGGCACGAGTATCAGACTCTCCGGCGCACGCTTGGCCAGATAACCGAGCAGGCGCGCGACATCGATGCCGCTGGCGCCTTGAATGCCGAGGGTTGTCTGGCTTGGCAGGCTCAACACCGCACCGGCGTACAGCGCGGCATAACAGCCCAGGCTCTCCAGCAGGATCGCCAAAGGCAACAGCGCCAGATGGTGCTCCGGTCCAGTGGCTGCGCTTGCCTGATCAAGCTCCCGGGCAACGCGCAGGAAGGCGTCGGCGCTCAGGCACACACCTTTCGGCGTGCCGGTGGTCCCGGAGGTAAACGTGAGTTTCGCGGTGCCCGGCGGCATGCGACTCGGGCCATTGAACGAGCGACACCAGAATTCACCTCGTAATTCATAGCCAGCCGTCAGCAGCTCGGCTTGCAGTTGCGGCTCGGCGATCACCCGTTCGGCCTGGCTCTGCTCCAGACAATGGGCGCGCTGCGCGGTGCTGAAAAACGGAGGCAGCGTTACGCAGGTCAAGCCTTCAAACAACACAGCCAGATCCCAAAGCATCGCGTCGACGCCGTTGTCCAGCGCCAGCGCGATCACCTGCACCTGCTCATCGCGCAGGCGCTCCTGGCGATACAACACCTCGGCATACAACGTGGCGTAATCTATTCTCAGCGTGTCGCCCCACAGGGCTGAGGCGTTGTCATTGCGCCGGGCATGGTCGCGCAGGGTTTCCTGGAAGCGCTGCAATTCAAGCGACATGGCAGGCTCCTTCAACAGAAGTCGGCAAACCCAGGCGAGTGAACAGGCCAATATTGCGCAGATGAACAAATCCCGCGCGAATGTTGCCGACGTGCACCCAGGGTTTGCTTTCGTAATAACTGCCCCAGTGTTGACGCTCGTCACCCAGTCGCTGCGGATCAGCGGCGCACAATGTCACGGGCTTCAAACCCAGGCGATGGAAGCTGTTGACCAGCCCGATGTTGCCGGTGAAGGTCACCCATTCCAGGCCGCCCATGGCCAACAGATAGGTGATGGCGATGATGCTCAGGCGCGCACTGCCGGTATCGCTGGCGGCGAGGTTGCCGACTTCGACGATGACCGTGCGATCCACTGCACGACCGGCCGCGGCACTGATCAACGACTGGATCGGTTCATCCAGATAGCGCTCGAGAAACAGTGCCTGCAGATGCGCTCGACGGACCCCGGCCACGGCACACAACTGGCCATCGCTGTTGTGCATGCCGAACAGCTCGGGCATGAAATGGCGGATTTCGGCACCGTGAGCCGTGCGGAAACGCTGCTGGATAAAGGCTTCGAAGGGCGCGCGCAGCTCGTCCTCCGGCAACGCGTTTCTCAGCGTCATCGGCATCGATTCGGCCTGGCCGAAGTGCAAGGGCAGCGGGATGTTCCAGTCGAATTCGGGCATGGGCAGAGCGCCTCCCTCAATGGGTTTGAGCGCAGTATCCAAGCCATTTCTTAACGAAGTCTGAAGATGAAAAACCGTTAACCGCAGCGCCGATCTTCAGACTGTCTTAAGGCTGGGCGAGCACGGTAGGCCAGCGAAAAGATCGCCGTTCCACAACAATCACGAGGCGTTTCCTATGATCCGCGACACCGCTGTAACCCGTTATGGAAAACTCTCAATCATCCTGCACTGGCTGATGCTGGCGTTGTTCGTCGGTGTGTATGCGTGCGTCGAAATCAAGGGCTATCTGCCCAAGGGCAGTGAGGGACGCGGCGTGCTGATGGGCCTGCACGGCCTGTTTGGCGCCAGCATCTTCGCGTTAGTGTGGATTCGCCTGATCGGCCGCCTGACTCCGCGTCCGCCGATCATCCCCAAGCCACCGGCGTGGCAGACCGCAATCGCGCACCTGACACACCTGGCGCTGTATGGATTGATGATTGTCACGCCTGTCCTGGCCTGGCTGATGCTCGCGGCGGGCGATAAGCCGTTTCCGTACTTCGGCTTCCATGTGCCGGCGCCGGTGGCTATTGATCCGGACCTGGCCAAACAACTCAAGTACTGGCACGAATGGATTGGCAGTGCCGGCTACTGGCTGATCGGCCTGCACGCGCTGGCGGGGCTGTTCCACCATTACTGGGTGAAGGACAACACGTTGCAGAGGATGCTGATCGAGCGTGCCCGCTCTTGAGGCAGGCATCTTGCGCTGTTCGTCGAAGGGAATGTTCGCCGCAACTCAAGCGCATGGCTGCGGTGGAGCTGAAAATCCGGAACTGCCAGCCCTCGCCGATGCCGAAATAGCATCGACAACGAGGGCAAAGCCATGACTGAAGAAAAAACCGAAGTGCCGCAAGAAGTACCGGATCAAACAACCCCGGCGCATTCCACCGAAGAAGAGCGCGAGCGCTTGAAAGACTTCAACAAGGACGGCATCCCGCCGGGCAGTTGCTGATCAGCGGTCACCGTGGCTGCGTCACCAGTTCCCCGCTGATCGCATCCATCATCGCCGGATGCTCCTCAGCGGCGACGCGCAAATCCTCGGTGACCCGCAACTCCGCACCCGTCGGCGAATAGGTGGCTGCCGCCGTGAACGGGGCGGGGTTGGCCGGCACCGGGCGTTTGCCGCGGCGCCAGAAGAAAAAACTGACCATGCTCAAATTGACCACTGCGAAGACCCAGAACAGGCCGTTGGCGCCGAACGAGTTCATCACCGGCGAGATCATCATCGGGCTGATGGCCGAGCCCAGCGAGTTGATCAGCAGCAAACCCTGAATCATCGGCACCAGCGCTTCGGCCGGGGCGCGGTCGGCCGCGTGGCTGACGGCCACCGGGTACAGCGCGAAGACGCCGCCACCGAGCAGAAACAGCATCGCCGCGAGCATTGTCGAAGACAGCGGCAGCAGCACAATCACCAGTGATAACGCGGTGCACGCCACCGTCAGCAGCGTCAGCACCTGCAAGCGATCGGTGCGGTCGGACCAGCGTCCGACCGGATACTGCAGCAACATCGCGCCGAGAATCGTCCAGGCCATCATGCTGCCGACTTCACCGACGTCCAGACCTCTGCGTTGCAGATACAGCGGCAACAAGGTGTAGATCGCCGCGATGGTCACGCCCGAACCGAAACAGCCGACCAGCCCGGTCGGCGTCACCCCCAGCAGTTGCCGGGGCTTGAGCGGCTCGACCTGATCGAGCAGCGGCGACACGCGCGGCAGGATCACGATCGGCAGCACCGACAACGCAGCAAGCATGCCGGCGACCATGAACGGCGCGCTGTCGCTCATGCCAGTGATGGTCCCGAGCGTCGCCTGGCCCAGAACGCCAGCGCCATAAAGCACGATCATGTACAGCGCGAGCAAGCGCCCGCGAATCTTCTCGTCACCGGCCAGCAGCAGCCAGCTCTCGATCACCAGAAACACACCGACCGTGGCCCAGCCGTTGATCAGGCGCAGGACCAGCCAGCTCCAGGTGTCGTAGAACAGACCTTGCAACAGAATCGTGACGGCAATCAGCGACGCGAAGCTGCCGTAGGCACGAATATGGCCGATGCGCAGAATCAGCCGGTCATTGAACACCGCGCCCAGCGTCAGACCGATGAAGTAGGCCGACGAAACAACTCCGATCATCGTCGCCGAGGCACCGGCGGCGTCCAGGCGAAGGGTGGTCAGGGAAGACAGAAAACCGTTGCCCAGAGCAATAATGAACAGCCCGAGCAGGGGCGCCAGCGCCATGGCCAGCAAACGCGGAGACATAAAAACCTCAAGAAATCGTACAGCGCAACGTGCGCCTCTGCGCATGCGGTTGCCAGGCTGGAACAGGTGTTGTGCAAATGTCTGCCGATCGGGCAGGGCGGTGGCGTCGGACAGGGTCCGCCTTGCAGGTCCGCGTCCTTGACGAGACGCGCGATTGCAAGAGCGCGCGGGATTCTACGGCTTGCGCAGGATTTGCCAATAGCCAAAGGCTGCGACGTTAGGACGCAGGCCCTTTAGCGTTAGCCGCGTTCAGGCTTTGAGCAACCTCGCGGCACAGCTGACAAACAGCAACAGCACGACCACGCCACCCAAAGCGATCGTCAACGAGCTGAAATGGGCGATCATGCCTATGAACGCAGGCCCCATCAGAATCCCGGCATAGCCCATGGAAATGATTGCCGGAATAGCGGTGCGCTGAGGCATGCGCTGTTGCCGACCTGCGGCGCTGAACAACACCGGAACGATGTTCGAGCATCCGGCGCCGACCAGCGCATAGCCCAGCAATGACGCCGGCCAGCCATCGAACACTAGTGAAACCAGCATGCCGACTGCCGCGCAGATGCCGCCCAGCGTCACCACGCGAATGCCGCCCAGTCGGCTGACAATCGCGTCGCCGGTCAGCCGTCCTAGCGTCATGGCTGCGGCGAAACAGGCGTAGCCCAATCCTGCGTAGCTCGATGGCATATCGCGTTGCGAGGCAAGAAACACCGCGCTCCAGTCGAGCATTGCGCCTTCGGTCAGGAACACGATGAAGCAGAGGACACCCAGCAACAGGACGATTCCGCGCGGAACCGCGAAGATCGGGCCGTCGCGCTCGGTACCGTAAGGCAGCAGGTTTGGTGCAGCTTTATATAGCGAGGCGAGAATGATCGCCACCAGACACATCACCGATGGCAGCGGATCGAGCCCAAGACTGAGCATCGCCGTCATCGCCCCGGCACCGGCGATCCCGCCCACGCTGTAGAGCCCGTGGAAACCCGATTGCAGGGTTTCGCCGCTATTCTTTTCGACGATGATCGACTGGATATTGATCGCGCAATCGAGCATGCCCATGCTGGCGCCGAACAACAGCACCGTGAGGGCCAGCCCGGGCAGCCACGTCAAATGGCTCAACATTGGCAGCACCGCACACAAGACCAGAGTTGAGGCGATGATCACCGGCCGGCAGCCAAATCGCGCGGTCAGGTAACCGGCGAACGGCATGGCCACGATCGAACCGATGCCAAAGCCCAGCAACAACATGCCCAGGCCACCTTCGTCCAGCCCGGTGCGCGCTTTTACCAGCGGAACCAGCGGCGCCCAGGCCGACATGACAATGCCGGTGATCAGAAAAATGATCCGGGTGGATGCGCGTTCGCCGTAGTTTTCGCGAATCGTCAATGATGATGTGCAACCGGTCATGGACAGAAGTACCTATCAACCAACCGACTTCAACGGAATCGGCCCTTTGAGCCGATCCATCATCGTCGCGCAGTACCAGTCATCGAACTGACAGACGCCAGTCTCGGCGGTTTCCGAATACGGGCCGGGTTCGTAGGACGGCGAAGTCACACCGCGCTGGGTGCCTTCAACCAGCGTGCGGTCCTGATCGTTGGTGGCAATCCACACTTTGGTCAGGCGCTCGATGTCGTAATCCACGCCTTCCACTGCTGTGTTGGGCACCAGCCATTTGGTGGTCACCAGTGTTTCGGTAGCGCTGATCGGCAGCACGCGGAAACTCAACGCATGGTCGCCGAGGAAGTGGTTCCAGGTGGACGGGTAGTGGAAGTACAGCAGCGCGCCGATATCGGTTTCGGAGGTCTTGTCGAGGCGGCCGTTGACGGCGGGCTTGCCATCCATGGTGTAGCTGACGGCGCCTGATGAAAGCGGGATGCGCGTCATGCGGAACTGGCCATTGATGTCCATGACCAGACGGCTTGGCAATCCGGCCTTTTCGCACTTGGCCCAATATGCCGACAGCTCGGGATCGTCTTCGCCGCTGATGCCTCCGACTGAAAGGTTATCGACAAACGAATGCAGCAGTTCCGGGTGTGAGCCGTCGCAGTGGTAACACTCGCGATTGTTTTCGAAGACCAGTTTCCAGTTACCTTTCTCGACGATGTTCGACTCGAACGCGACTTTGCAGTCTTCAAGAAAATGCGGCGCGATGAACGGGCTGACAGCCTTGCGGAAACCCTCAAAGTCCGGCGCCTTGGCAGCCACGCAGACATAAATGTAGGTATCGACGATCTCGCAGTGCACGCTTTTGAGGTTGTATTGCGATTTGTCGAAATCCTGGCCCATGTTGCCGGCGAACAACAGGTTGCCGTCCAGCTCATAAGTCCACTTGTGATACGGGCAGACCATCTTCGCCACTTTGCCATGGTCAGCCTCGCAGATTTTCGCGCCACGGTGCCGGCACGCGTTGTGGAAAGCGCGAACCTCACCATCCTTGCCGCGCACGACGGCCACCGGGTAGTCACCGATCTGCAGCGTGAAATATTGCCCCGGCTTGGTGATTTCAAAGGTGTGGCCGGCGAAGATCCAGTCCTTGTGCCAGATCTGCTCAAGATCCTGACGGTAAACGTCCTCACTGCGGTAAAGCGCGCCCGGCAGCGAATGCCAAGGCTTGCGTTGTGCGATCAGGCCATAAACGTTTTGTTTGTTGTTCATTGTTATCCTCCCAGGACGGCGATCTTGAGCGGTCACCTTTCACCGTGACTTTTTAAATAAGCGAACGATAAGCCCAGCCTATCGGGCACAGGACAAACGTCACAACCGACATTTGCTACGGGCAATTAATGATTTGCGGTTATCGATGGCCGGTTCACGGCGAGGCCGGCACCCCTTGAAAAACCGCTTGCAGTGCAGTGACGGCGCAGTCGGCTTGAGCGATGTTTCTGATTGCCATCTTCACAGCTGTACTGCGTTCAAGGCCGAGACCCTGAGCGAACAGATCGAACTTTTGCTCCAGCTCTTCAAGGCTCAGAGGCGTCTGCGGATCGCCGCGCGCGGCGGTGATCGGGCTCACCAGCACTTCGCCACTCTTCAGAGTAATGCTCAATCGGGAGAGGATTTCCTCGGGGAATCTGGCCGAGATATCGGCGGCTTCGACGATTTCGATGCGGGCGCTGAGGGCCAGGATATCCGGCGCAGTAATCGCCAGACCGGTGACTTCCTCAGGCCCGACCTTGCCCCTGACAACCAGCGCTGCGAGTGGAAACGCCAAGGCGTATTGCGCTTGATCGGCGTCCTTCGGTGAATGTCCCTGCAGGCACATCGACTCATAGAACGTTTCCACACGTATGGTTTCGATCGAATCGGCAGCGAGCAGCGGATGTTGCCGTTGCAGCTCAAGCATTGCGGTCAGCGCCGGTTGCGCCCAGCGGCAGACTGGCCAGGGTTTGAAGTACTGACTGTCGATTTCCCAACGCTGACCGAGGTCGCGCCAATGCTCTGAAACGGTGATGTCTTCGACCGTTTCTGCCGGCGCTCCGGTGATGCCTTCCATGGCCATGAACAAAGCGTTCAGACCGGTGAATGCGCCCGCACCATGAGCATCACGCAGCATCGTCGGCGCTTGCACCACGCGCATCATCGGGCAGCGCGCGCTGAAGTATTCGGCAATGCCCAAGGCGTGGCGGAACGTTGTCTCATCCAGGCGTAACAATCGCGCGCCAGCGCAGACCACGCCAAGGGCTGAAAAGCCACCGGAAGCGTGATACGTAGGTGAGGTCGCCATCAATGCCGAACCTGCGCGCAACGCGGTTTCGTAACCAATGCATAAAGCGCTCAGCAGATCATGCCCGCTAATGGACTGGCCCTGATGATGCAGTGCATCGGCGAGGGCGAGCACGGCGGGTACCACAGTCGCCCCCGCGTGGCCCTTGGATTTGAAATGGCCTTCATGGGCGTCGAGGCTGTCGGCGCTGAAGCCGCCGGCCCACGCTGCGCCGAGCACGTTGACGCGCTGCCCGGAAAAAATCAGGCGACTGCTATAGAGACCGGCCGGATAGTGCCGTTCGGCAAACCGGCGCATCGCGACACTGGTGTCGTTGCTCGCCGCGCCGGCCATGACTCCGATAATGTCCAGCAGACCGTTTTGTACGATCGCGCGGGTTTTCTGCGGAGCATCGAGAAAATCAAAATCGCGAGAAAATTCGAAGAGTGACATGCAGCAAGCCCTTCCTGTGTGTTGAGCGCGACCGTGCTTGGTCGGCGCCGCTCAACAATGGGTCAGGGACGGCAGGCTGCTCCAGCGACATTTTCGTCGGGCTATTGATAACCAAAACGACCGACGCTGGCGCAGAGCAGATCAACGGCGGGGAAACTTCCCCAGAATCCATTCACGGAAGCGCTGCAATTCGTCTTCATTGTCCGAATTTTCGCGGCAGCTCAAGTAGTGCCAACTGTTGCGCAGCTGTACCTGCTGCTCGATCGGTCGCACCAGCAAGCCTCGCTGCACCAGCGACGTGACCAGGTGATTCCAGCCCAGAGCGATGCCTTGATGAGTCAGCACCATGCTGATCAGCAGGTTGTAGTCGTTGGCGTTGAAAATCTGTGGACTGTTGGCCGGGCGGTCGTCGATATCGATTGCCTGAAACGCCAGCCACACGCCCCAGTCGACGTGCTCGGCGACTTGCGAACGGCCGTAAGGGCTGAGGTTGAGCAGCGCCGAATCGCGCACGCCCTCGATGGTGGAAATCTCCGGATGCTGCTCAAGATACTGCGGCGTGCACACTGGGTAGATCACGTCGTGGCACAGCGGATAGCTTCTATAGCCTTCGCGGATGCGCGAAATCTTGGTGATGAAGATATCCGGCTGCACGCCGGGTTCCATGGTCAGAAAGTTCTGCGTGGTGATCAGGTTCAGTTCAATGTCAGGACACTGAGCGAAGAACTCCTGCAGGTGATCGGATAACCACAGCGCGGAAAAGGCCGGGGAGCAGCAGACGGTCAGCACTTTCTTGCTCGACTGGCTGTTGCGAATGCGTTCGGCGGCTTGGGCGATGTTGACGAACGACAGTTGCGCGGCATCAAAGAACACCGCACCGGCAGCGGTCAGTTCTACCGCACGACCCACCCGGGTAAACAGTTGCGCGCCCAGGTAGCTTTCCAGCTCGCGGATCTGCCGGCTGATCGCCGCTTGCGAAACACACAACGCCTCGGCGGCACGGGTGAAGCTTTCGTATTTGGCGGCGGCGACAAATGCCTTCACAGCCCTCAAGGACGGCATTTTCAGCAGGATGGTGTCAGGGTCGACATGCTTGGTCATTCGTACACTCTCCTAACGATACAGCTCCCCAAAGAAGCGCGTGGAGGGTAACGGAACGCTCCTCGCAGGGCCACGCCAGCGTCGCTTTGGGAATAGACCCGGTCGCTCATGGTGCGAAGCCGAACGGTCAGCCATGCCCGAGCCCGCAACCGATAACCCGACGTTATCAAATTGTCCCTGTAAATGTAGTTGGATTAAGCGCGATGATGCTAATAGATTTGCAACATCCCCTCTTTCCTGGGCACCCAAAAATAATAAAAGGAAACCCGTCGTGAAAACATTCATTGATTACCGCTGCCGTTCAAAAACAGTTTCGCTCGATGGCTTGTTGTTTAAAGCGATCGAAGTGCAACACGAAGGAGGCATGGTATGACAAGTTCCGACGAGATCATCTGCGTAAAGAATGTATTCAAAGTCTTCGGCAGCCAGCCAGCGCTGGCCATGAAGATGATTGAAGAGGGCGCCTCGAAAGCTGAAGTATTCAAAAAGACCGGTCAGGCCATTGGTGTATTCGATGCCAACTTTTCCGTTCGCCGAGGCGAAATCTTTGTGATCATGGGTTTGTCCGGCTCTGGCAAATCGACCATGGTCCGCTTGTTCAACCGGTTGATCGAACCGACTTCCGGCAAGATCTTTCTCAACGGCAAGGAAATTACCGGTCTGGGCGACAAGGATCTGCTGCAAGTGCGGCGCAAGGACATGGGCATGGTCTTCCAGTCGTTCGCCCTGATGCCGCACATGAGCGTCATTGATAACGTCAGTTTCGGTCTGGAAATCAGCGGTGTCAGCGAGAAAGAACGCTACTGCCGGGCCATGGGCGCCCTCGAGCAGGTCGGGCTGTCCGGCCAGGAATTCAGCTTCCCGCATCAGCTCTCCGGAGGCATGCAGCAGCGCGTCGGCCTGGCCCGCGCCTTGGCCAATGATCCCGCCATTCTGTTGATGGACGAAGCCTTCTCTGCACTCGACCCGATGATCCGCAGCGAGATGCAGGGTGAGCTGATCAAACTTCAGGCCGAGCAGGATCGCACGATCATTTTCATCTCCCACGACATTGAAGAAGCGGTACGCATCGGCCATCGCATCGCGATCATGGAAGGCGGGCGCGTGGTACAGATCGGCACGCCGCGTGAACTGCTGTGCAACCCGGTGAATAAATATGTGCGCGACTTCTTCAATGGTTTCGACACCAGTCGAATATTGAAGGCCGGGGATATCGCCCAGCAGGATTCGAATGTTGTTTATCTGCCGGGCAGTCAAGTAACGATCAAGGCTGAGGCCTCATTGCGAGACATCTTTCATATTGTTGCCGCGTCGGCAACTCCAATGCCGGTGGTCGATGAAGTTGGACTTTATAAAGGTTCGATTTCCCAGGGACACTTACTGAGCTGCCTAAGTAACAGCTGAACTCCGAACAGTCAGAATTGATAAAGCAGTTTCTGCGGGCGAGGTAGCACCATGTCAGATTTCAATATTCTGGATCCTTTCCAGAGCATCAACATTCCTTTGGGTTCGTGGGTCGAAACCGCGCTCAAATATCTGGTCAGCAACTTTCGTGAAGTGTTCCGCTCGATTCGCTGGCCGGTCGACCAGGTCCTGGACGGCGTGCAGTGGAGCCTGCTGTCGGTACCTCCCACCGTCTTCATCATCATTGCCGGTCTGATCAGTTGGCAGATCGGCGGTAGACGCATCGCCATTTTCAGTGTCGCCACGCTCACCGGCCTCGGCCTGATCGGCGTGTGGAACGACGCGACGGTCACACTGGCTCTGGTGCTGACATCGCTATTGTTCTGCGCGGTCATCGGCATCCCGCTGGGCATCTTCTGTGCGCGCAGTGATCGCACCGAAATGATCATCCGCCCGGTACTCGACGCTATGCAGACGCTGCCGGCATTCGTGTACCTCGTGCCGGTGGTCATGCTCTTCGGCATCGGCAACGTACCCGGGGTGATCGTCACCATCATCTTTTCCGTCGCGCCGCTGGTGCGGCTGACCAACCTCGGCATCCGGCAGGTGCCCGCCGACAAGGTCGAGGCGGCGCGGGCGTTCGGCTGCACGGCCACGCAGATGCTGCTGAAGGTGCAATTGCCGCTGGCGGCGCCAACGATGATGGCCGGGCTCAATCAGACGTTGATGTTGTCGCTGTCGATGGTGGTGGTCGCTTCGATGATCTCGGTGGGCGGTCTCGGTCTGATGGTGTTGAGCGGCATCGGCCGCCTCGACATGGGCCTGGCCAGTGTCGGCGGCGCCGGTCTGGTGTTGCTGGCGGTGTTTCTCGACCGATTGACCCAGGCCATGGGCGAACGCAGCAGCGATCTGGCTACCGGTCAGCGCTGGTATGACACCGGCCCGGTAGGGCTGCTGATGAAACTGAAAAAAAAGAAAACCGTTGCACGTCCTGTGACCAACTGAATTTGCCTGCTCACCCATAAACACTTTCAAGCGTGGTGAAACATGAAACTGACAACTTTCAAGAAAGGCCTGATGGCTTCGTTGTTCGGCACTCTGTTGTGCTCGGCAGTCTACGCAGCCGATGCCAACAAACCGGGCGCCGGTGTGTCGATCACGCCGATTTTCCCGAGCATCGCCGAGGAGCGTTTTCGCGGTGAAGTGGTGATCGCCGGCCTCAAGGAATTGGGCTACGACGTGAAAGCGCCAAAAGAGGTCGACTACCCGGCGATGTTTCTGGCGCTGTCCTACGGCGATGCGGATTTCACCGTGCATGAATGGGAAATCCTGCACCAGGCATTTTATGAAAAGGCGGGCGGCGATGACGTGATGGTCAAGGTCGGGCAGGTCATGAAAGGCGTGCTGCAGGGCTACATGATCGACAAGAAAACCGCCGAGGCTTACCAGATCAAGGACCTGTCCGATCTGAAAAAGCCGGAGATCGCCAAACTGTTCGACAGCAACGGCGATGGCAAGGCCGACCTGACCGGCTGCAACCCGGGCTGGGGCTGCGAAATCATGATCGAACATCACATGAAGGCCTATGGTCTCGGTCCGACCGTGGTGGATAACCGCGGCTCGTATTTCGCCTTGATGGCCGACACCATCGCGCGCTTTCAACAGGGTAAACCAGTGCTGTTCTTCACTTGGGTACCGCAGTGGATTGCCGGTGTGCTCGTCGAAGGACGCGATGTGGTCTGGCTGCCAGTGCCGTTCACTTCGCTGCCGGATGGCAAGGAAAGCAAAGACACCTTCCATGACGGCAAGAACCTCGGTTTCCCGGTAGACACAGTCAATGCCGTGATGAACAAGGAATTCGCCGAGAAGAACCCGGTGGCGCGCAAATTCCTCTCCGAAGTCAGCATTCCGACCAGCGCGGAAAGCGAGCAGAACCTGCGTATGCAAAAGAGTGAAAAATCCCTCGCCGACATCAAGCGTCACGCCGCTGAATGGATCAAGGCCAATCAGCAAGCTTATGACGGTTGGTTGAGCGACGCACGCGCGGCGGCGAAGTAATCGGTTCGACCGCGCTTGGCGGCGGCTCAGCCCGTCGCCAACGTTGCGATCGCAGGTGTCAGTGAACGGCGAGTGAGTGAGGCGAAGATGGAAACCTTTCAAAGTCCGTTGAAGCAGCAGAACATCGGCTTTCGCCAGTCCGCGTCGGTGGCCGGACAGGCCCGGGTGGTGCGAGTGGCCTTCGTGCTGCTCGAGCATTTTTCCCTGACGACCCTGTCCACGGCGATGGACGCGCTTGCTACCGGCAACCTCATCAACGGCGAAACGCTGTACACCGTCTCGACCTGGTCGCTCAAGGGCGGGCAGGTCGAAAGCGATATCGGCGTGCAGGTCAATTCACAACGACTGGTCGCAGAAGGCTTCAACCATGACGCGCTGATCGTGATCGGCGGTCAGCGCGTACGCCTGGCGCCGCAACCGCTGCTGCGCCGAGTGCTGAAGAAAACCGCTGGCAAGGGCATCGTCGCCGGGTGCTGGAATGCGGCGTTCTACCTGGCTGATGCGGGATTGCTCGGCCCCGAGGAATTCGCCTGTCACCGCGACAGCTGCGGTTTGCTCAGCGAGTACTTCCCGCAGTTGAGAGCCTCCAGCCGTGAATTCATCGTCGCTCAGCGCCGAGCCACTTGTGCCAACGCTCATGCGGCACTGGATATGACCCTGGCGGTCATGCATGAACTGGGCTCGCACAACGATGCGGCGCTGCTCGATGAAATCAGACGGGTCCATCAGCCGGCACAGGGCAAACCTGTGGGAGCTGCCGACGGTGTTCGGCCTGCAGCGATTCCCAAGCCGCTGAACATCGCCATCGACCTGATGGAAAACAACATCGAGGAACCGATGGAAATCGATGCCATCGCCAGTCACGTCGGAGTGTCGCGCCGACAATTGGAACGCCGGTTCGCGCGCTATCTGAACGCTGCGCCCAATCGCTATTACCTGGAGTTGCGCCTGACCCGCGCACGGCAATTGATCGTGCAAAGTGATCGCTCGATGACAGACGTGGCACTGGCGACCGGATTTGTCAGTTATCCGCACTTCTACAAGCGCTTCAAGGATCTGTTCGGCTTACCGCCGATGACGTTCAGGGATTACCACTACGCCAGCGACTCTGCCAGCAACGGACGCTATGCCTTAGCCGCCAGCTACTGAATCAGCCGCGCGAATTGACGGTTTGCGCCAGTCACGGTTTTACCAGTTTCGGATCAACGCCACTGCGTGCGTTCGCTTTGTGCCGCGTGCGTTTTGCAACTTCAACGATTAACGGTTCAACACTATGAAAGTCAGTTCATTACCCGCCGATGATGACAGTTGTGGCTGGTTTCATCTGAGCAAACCGCGTAGCCCCGAGCCTGCGCACCGTGGGCAGCGCTCGGCGCGGTGGGTGATCATCGGCGCCGGTTTCACCGGACTCGCCTGTGCGCGGCAACTGGCGTTGAATTTTCCCGATGACGAAGTAGTACTGGTCGAAGCACAGGAAGTTGGATTAGGGCCATCGGGGCGCAATGCCGGTTTCGCGATTGACCTGCCGCACGATATCGGCGCCGACGATTACATCGGTGACATTGCACTGGCGCGCACCAGTCTGAAACTCAATCTGGCCGGCCAGTCGATCCTGCGTGATCTGGTCGATCAGTACCGCATCGACTGTCAGATGAAGGCGTGCGGCAAATATCAGGCTGCCGTGGAGAATCGCGGTATCGCCGTGCTTGATGCCTATCGTCGCGGTCTGGAGAAACTCGATCAGCCGTTTCAAATGATCGACGCCGATGAGTTGCCTGAACATCTGGGCACGCATTTCTACCGCAAGGCATTGTTCACGCCGGGCGCGGTGTTGCTGCAGCCATCCGGGCTGGTCAAAGGCCTGGCCGACAATCTGCCTGCCAACGTCACGCTGTATGAGCGCACGCCGATTCTCGAAGTCGAGTACGGCGCCAAGACGGTTCTTAAACATGCCCACGGCAGCATCACGGCCGACAAACTGATTCTGGCGAACAATTCCTTCGGCATGCGTTTCGGTTTCCTCCAAGGGCGCATGTTGCCGATCTACACCTACGCCAGCATCACCCGGCCGCTGACCGAGGAAGAGCAGGCGCGCCTGGGTGGCAAACCGTTCTGGGGCGCCATTCCCGCTGATCCGTTCGGCACCACGGTGCGCCGCACGCCAGACAACCGCTTGCTGATCCGCAACAGCTTCACCTTTAACCCCGATGGTCGCAGCAACCGCAAATACAACGAGCGGTTCGTGCGCCGGCACAAGGCGTCGTTCGACCAGCGTTTCCCGATGCTGCCCAACGTCACGTTCGACTACACCTGGGGCGGCGCGCTGGCGATGTCGCGCAATCACAACGGCTTTTTCGGTGAGCTGGCGCCCAACGTCTACGGCGCGCTGGGCTGCAACGGCCTCGGTGTCACTCGCGGCACTGTCACTGGCAAGTTGCTGGCCGACTGGCTGGCAGGCCAACGCGACGGGCTGATCGATTTCCTCCTGCAAACCCCCGGTCCCAACAGCAACCCGCCAGAACCGTTCCTATCGCTGGGGGTGAACATGAACCTCAAGTGGGGGCAGTACCGCGCCGGCAGAGAAAGCTGAATTACCTGAAGCCCGAAATCCTGAATATTGAACCCTGGAGAAAACCCGATGAACTTTGATGGAATCTTTACCCCGGCCATTACCCCGTTGTCCGCCGATGGCCAGATCGACTATGCGGCGTTCTCCGAAGTAATCGAATACCTGATCGAGTCCGGGGTGCACGGCATCGTGATCGGCGGTTCGACCGGCGAGTATTACGCGCACACCGCAGAGGAGCGGGTCGCCGTGGCCCAGCGCGCGAAAGAGGTCATTCGCGGGCGCTTGCCACTGGTGGTTGGCACTGGCGGCATTCGTACCGAAGATTCGGTGTACTTCGCCGAGAAGGCCAAGGCACTGCAAGCAGACGCGATTCTGGTCGGCTCACCGCCGTATGCCTTGCCGACGCAGAAAGAGATCGCCGCCCACGTGCTCGCTGTGGACAAGGCCGCCGGTCTGCCGATCATGCTTTACAACTATCCGTCGCGGATGGGCGTAGCGATGGGCGATGAATTCTTCGCTGCTATTGCCGATTGCAAGAACATCGCCGCGATCAAGGAAAGTTCGGGCGAGACCGCACGGCTGCATCGTCTGGCTCACTCGCACCCGCAGATCCAGTTGTCCTGCGGCTGGGATGATCAGGCGCTGGAGTTCTTTGCCTGGGGCGCACGCAGCTGGGTCTGCGCTGGTTCCAACTTCATCCCGCGTGAACACATTGCGCTGTACGAAGCCTGCGTACTGGAGAAGAACTTTGACAAGGGCCGGCGGATCATGTCGGCGATGTTGCCGCTGATGGACGTCCTCGAGAGCGGCAAATTCGTGCAGTCGATCAAGCATGGCAGCGAACTCAGCGGCCTGCGTGCCGGCGGTGTACGCGCACCTTTGCAAGCGCTGGAGCCCGCCGAGAAAGAGCAACTGAAAAACGTCATCGAAACCTTGCAGAAGAACGTCGCGCGCATTGTCGAGGAGGCTTGAAATGGCAGATCTGCTGAGTAAAGAGCAATACCGTGAACTGGCGGGGCAGCTGGAATTTCGCCATCAGGCTTTTATCAATGGGCGTTTTTGTCCGGCAAAGTCCGGCAAGACGTTCACCACGACCAATCCGGCTACCGAGCAGGTGCTGACCGAGATTGCCGCTTGTGATGCCGACGATATCGATCAGGCCGTTGCAGCAGCGAAAGCAGCGTTTGATGACGGCCGCTGGCAGTCACTCGCACCGTCGGCGCGCAAGTCGGTGTTGCTGCGCTTTGCCCAATTGCTGGAAGACAACGCTCATGAACTGGCGGTGCTGGAAAGCCTGGACAGTGGCAAGCCAATTCGTGAGTGCCAGACCATCGACGTGCCGGAAACCATCCATACCTTGCGCTGGCACGCCGAGCTGATCGACAAGATTTACGACGCCACGGCGCCGGTCGGTTCCGGCGCGGTGACCATGGTCGTGCGCGAGCCGATCGGCGTGGTCGGGCTGGTGTTGCCATGGAATTTCCCGCTGCTGATGCTCGCCTGGAAGATCGGCCCGTCACTGGCCGCAGGCTGTTCGATCGTGGTCAAACCGGCCAAGGAAACTACGCTGAGCACCTTGCGTGTCGCCGAACTGGCGCATCAGGCGGGTATTCCTGCCGGTGTGTTCAACGTCGTGCCCGGCGGCGGCAAGGAGGCGGGCGAGCCGCTGGGGCGTCATCCCGATGTGGCAATGGTCAGCTTCACCGGCTCGACCGACACCGGCCGGCTGTTCCTCAAATACTCCAGCGAATCCAACCTGAAACGCATCGTGCTCGAGTGCGGCGGCAAGAACCCGGCGGTGGTCATGAACGATGTCGAAGACATCGATGTGGTCGCGCAGCATGTGGTCAATGGCGCGTTCTGGAACATGGGCGAGAACTGCTCAGCCTCATCGCGCCTGATCGTCCACGCCGACATCAAGGACGAACTCCTGGAGCGCATTCAGGCGCACCTCGGCGACTGGAAAATGGGTGACCCGCTGGACCCGGAGAACCGTTTGGGCTCGATGATCAGCAAGGCACATTTCGACAAGGTGCGTTCGTATCTTGATCTCGCTAGAGATGAAAAGCTGAGCGTGTTGGTGGGCGGTCAGACCCGCAACGATATCTTCGTCGAGCCGACCATCGTCGATGGGGTCAGCCGCAATAGTCGCCTGTTCCAGGAGGAAATCTTTGGCCCGGTGCTGAGCGTCACGACCTTCCAGACAGTCGATGAAGCCATCGCTCTGGCCAACGACACCGCCTATGGCCTGGCCGCTTCGGCGTACACCGGCAACCTGCGCCACGCGCTGAAGTTGTCACGCGGCATTCGCGCGGGGATCGTCACGGTCAACTGCTTCGGCGAGGGCGATGCCTCGACGCCATTCGGCGGTTACAAGGAATCGGGATTCGGTGGACGTGACAAGTCGATCTGGGCGCACGACCAATACACTGAACTGAAAACCATCTGGATCGACGCGTCGTAATCGGCGTCTGGATCTACACAAGGGCCTGCCAGCGAAGCTGACGCAGGCCCTTGCTCGTTTCAGCGCCTAAGTATGCGAAATCAACAAATCACTGATGATGCAGATCGAGCCATCCTCTGGCGGCGTGGCGTCGGTGTAGTCGATCTGGTTGTAGACCCCGCCGTGGAAATTGAACACCTGCGAATTCCAGGTTGAGTCGAGCTGCAAGTCACCTGATGTGCCGACAACGCCGTTGTAGTCGACAGTGACTCTAGCCACGCCGGCAGAGTTGGCGCGAATGGTGATCTTGAACTTCGCCCCCAACGGTACGCCCTTGAGCACCGTGGTGTTGACCGGGGTGGGCTGGTTGAAGCTCTGGCGGAAGCCCATGGTGATGTTGCCTTTCTGCCAGAACACTTTGATGACCGGGCCGTCGTCGTTTTTCACATGCATCTGCGAGATAACGACTTTCTGCGCAGAGTTGACCTTGGTCACGGTCATTTCCTGATAGTTGAGGTGGTCAGCGGCGCTGCCCAGCGACCAATAAAAGGATTCTTTCCATTCGCAGCGGGTGCGGTGAGTGCTTTTGCTTGAGGCGCCTTTGGTCGGCGCGGACAGTTGCAGCGAACCGTCCGGCAGCACCGTGACGATGCTGGGGAACTGCGCAATGGCCTCGGCGCCGTTGAGCTCAAGTGCGACCGGATTGGTTGCCGAAACGGCCACCGGGGTGGACAGGGTGAGATTGCTGATGTTTACGGCCATGGTTTGTACTCCTGACGATAAAAATCATTAGCGACCCAAGCCTTCGGTGGATTGGCACATCTGTCTGCGCGGACTTTCACCATCTCTTGGGCACAGCACCATGGCGGCGCAAGCGGCCGCCGCGAAAACACAGAGGGCAAAGGTCACGCCCGTTGCCTCCAGCACTGCGCCGAAAATCGGCGTGCCGGCGGTTTGGCCGAGTGCCAGGAGCAGAAACGGTATGCCCAATCCCAAGTCCGGACGATCCGGAAACAGGCGGATGCCTTGCAGCAGATAAACGCCCGAGGAAACGATATAGGCCGCGCCAAACAGGCACATTGCGACGAGGCCAGACCCGGCTGATATCGAGGCGGCCGACAGGCCCAGTGTCCCGAGGGCGATCCCAGCCAGTGCCAGATGCTGAATACGCACGACACCGAATCGGCCGGTGAACACGCCCGTCATGCATCCGCTGATTCCCGCCGCCCCCAGGACGATCCACGCCCAGGCGATCGACTGATCACTGAATCCAGCCTCGCTGCGCAGAATGTCGGCACCGAATGTCCAGATCGCCGTACTCGCCAGGCCCATCAGGAAAGCACTGGCGCACAAAGGCAGTACGCCGGGTCGACGCAGCATTGCCAGCGAGAAGTTCTGCGCGACGTCACGCTCGACCCGGCGCGGTAGCGCAAACCAGAGCCAGATCGTGACGCCGATGCCGATCAAGGCAAACAGGGCATACAGCTGGCGCCATTGCCCGGCTGCCAATATCGCCGCCAAACCGGAAAAAACGATGCCCGCCGCTGTCCCGGCATTGATAAAACCATTGGCTCGCGGTCGATCGTCATTATCAAGACGCGCTGCCACCGCACTGGCCAATGGCGGCGAGGTCAAACCGGTGCTCAATCCCGCCAGCGCCACACCGCAGCCCAACGTCAGCCCCGACGAGGCGACAACCACCAGTCCCATACCCAGCGTCGCAGCGGCGCCGGCCATCACCGTCAACCCACGCGGACTGACTTTGCCGTTGCAGGCAAACGTCGCAACGATGCCCACACAGTAAGCCGCAAACGCACTGCCTCCGATCCATCCGGCAGCGGTCACGCTGAGCGTCAGATCCTGACGAATCTGTGGCAGCAGCAGTCCATAGGCGAAGCGCGCGAGGCCATAGGACAACGCCGTCAGCGCGAACGCTGCCGCGACCAGATTGAGGCTGCGCCGGTCAAGACTCACGGGGAAATCGGATCGCTGGCAGGGAAGGTTTCCTCGACCGCCTGATCCAGTTTCGAGTCACTGACATTGCGCTCATCGGCGCCAAGGTTCTGCTCGCAATGGCAGGCCGAGGACGGGCACGGTTGGCCCTTCGGGTGAAGATCGGCGCAGGCCTGACTGCAAAACTGCTTGCCGTCACGCTCGAAGGTTTGCTCGCCGCTGCATTTGCAGGTGCAGCCCGGGCAGGCGCAATCAATTGTTGAAGGATCGTTAGCCATGGGTTTCCTCCAGGTGGTCTGTAAAGGCAGTCGTTACCGATTCTGATAACCCGCCCCGCACCTGCGTTTGATGATTTTCCGCCACGCCCGATGAGCGGTTGAGCGCAGAGGGCGAGGGCAGTACGGCGTTCAGTGCCAAGGAAAGATTCAGCGCCAGGATCAGCAGGATCGACACGCTGAAGATGCGCCGCGCCCAGACTTTCGCATTGGTGGTTCGCACCGGTCGCAACGTCAGATAAAACCAGTAGCCGCCCAGCCCGAGCACCACCAGCGGATAAGAAACATTGATAGCCGCCACCCAGCCCAATATCCCCGCGCTGATCAGGAACGCGACCATGTACAGGTTGATCTCGCGTCGTGCCTGTCTGAGCGTCAAGGTTGGCAATCCGGCGGCACGAAAGTCTTCATGGCGCATGACGGTGATCGCGTGGGAGTGGGGCATCTGCCAGCAGCAAAACACCATGATCAGCATCAGCGCCGTGGCATCGAAGCTGCCGGTCACCGCGCAATAACCGACCACCGGCGGCATGGCCCCGGACAGGCTGCCGACCAGCGTGCCCCAGTGCGAACGGCGTTTCATCAAGCAGGTATAGATGCCCGCATAAACGATCAGACCGACAGCCGCCATCACGCAGGCCAGTGCTGTGGTGCCGACCCACAGCAAACCGAAGCCGATCACACCCAGCACCGCCGCGTAGCAAAACGCACTGGGCAACGACACAGCGCGAACGGCCAGCGCCCGATGACAGGTGCGCACCATGCGCCGGTCGATATCGCGATCGACGCAGTTGTTGATCACGCAACCGCAAGCGATGACCAGCGCGGTGCCGAGCAGGGCGGCCAATAAATGCGCCAGGGACACCGGGCGGCCACCGGCGGCAAGCAGATAGCCGCCGAACACCGAAGCCAGATTGCCGACGATGATGCCGGGCTTGGTCAGTTCCAGCCCGACATTCAGCGACAGCCACCATTGCTTCAGTGCGCCAGCATGTTGTGGTGAATGCTGTCCATGATCCATAGCGAAAGCCCAACCAGCAGAAGAATGATCACCACTGAGAAAATCAGCGCTCTGAGGTTCCAGCGCTGCTCCTTGGCGGTGTCCAGATGCAGGAAATATTTGAGGTGGGCGAAGACCTGCACCACGCCAAGTGCAACCACCACCCAAGCGGTGACGCTGCGCGGCAACGTCGGGTACATGACCAGGCCAAAGGGAATTACCGTCAGAATCACCGAAATGATGAAACCGACCATGTATGAACGACTGGTGCCATGGCTGGTGCCGGCACTGCTATGAATCGGGCTCTGGTTATACATGTCACACCACCCCCAGCAGATAAACCACGGTAAACACGCAGATCCACACCACATCGAGGAAGTGCCAGAACAGACTCAGGCAACTCAGGCGCGTAGTGTTGGTATTGGTCAAGCCCCGGCTGCTTACTTGCAGCATCAACACCGCCATCCACACCAGACCACTGAGCACGTGGGCGCCGTGGGTGCCGACGAGGGTGAAGAACGCGGTCAGGAATCCGCTGCGATCCGGCCCGTAGCCTTCTGCGATCAGATGATGGAATTCGTTGATTTCCATGGCGATGAAGCCGCAACCCAGCACGAAGGTGACGCCAAGCCAGCGCAGCACATGGGCTTTGTCATTGCGGTTCATCGCCAGCATCGCGTAGCCGTATGTGATGCTGCTGAGCAGCAGCAACGCGGTTTCGGCAAGGACATAGGGCAATTCGAAAATGTCGACGGTCGAAGGCCCGCCAGCCACGCTGTCACGCAGTACGGCATAGCCTGCGAACAGCGTCGCAAACAGGATGCAGTCGGTCATCAGGTAGATCCAGAAACCGAAAATGCGCATCGAGCCCGCGTCTTCATGGCCATGTTCATGGCTGTGCGCGATGTCTTTATCCAGAACGATATTGGACATGTTCAAGCCTCCGCCAAGTCTTTGAGACGCGCTTTTTCAATCCGCGCCACTTCCTGCGCCGGGACGAAATAGTCGATGTCTTCGTCATAGCTGCGCACGATCATCGCCACCACCGAAGCGACCAGGCCGAAGATCGCCAGCCACCAGATATGCCAGACCAGGGCGAAGCTGCAGATCAGCGCGAAGACACTGATCACCAGGCCGGCGGAGGTGTTGCGCGGCATATGGATGGCGCGGTAGTCGGTGTGGCTGAGGGTGCTGACGCCGCGCTCCTTCATGCCCCAATAGGCGTCGAGGTCGTTGACTTTCGGTTGCTCGGCAAAGTTATAGAACGGTGGCGGCGAGGCGGTGGCCCATTCCAGGGTGCGACCGTCCCACGGGTCGCCGGTGAGGTCGCGCAGTTTCGCGCGGTTGCGGATGCTCACGTAGAGCTGCAACGCCTGCGCGGACACGCCGCAGAGAATGATGCCGACGCCAAACAGTTCCAGCAGCAGCCACGGTTGCCAGGCCGGGTTGTCGAAATGGTTCAGGCGCCGGGTCATGCCCATGAAACCCAGCACGTACGAGGGCATGAACGCGAAGTAGAAACCCACCAGCCAGCACCAGAACGCGATGCGCCCGAGGCGGTCGTTGAGGCGGAAGCCGAACGCCTTGGGGAACCAGTAGGTCAGCCCGGCCATGTAGCCGAACACCGCGCCACCGATGATCACGTTATGGAAGTGCGCGATCAGGAACAGGCTGTTGTGCAGCAGGAAGTCGGCGCCGGGCACCGCCAGCAGCACGCCGGTCATGCCGCCGATACTGAACGTGACGATGAAGCCCAGCGTCCACAGCATCGGCGTTTCGAAGCGCACGCGGCCGCGATACATGGTGAACAGCCAAGTGAAGATCTTCACCCCGGTCGGCACTGCAATGATCATCGTCATGATGCCGAAGAACGCGTTGACGTTGGCCCCCGCGCCCATGGTGAAGAAGTGGTGCAGCCAGACGATGAACGACAGAATCGTGATCGCAATCGTCGCCCACACCAGCGAGACATAGCCGAACAGGCGCTTGCTGCTGAAGGTCGCGGCGATCTCCGAGAAGATGCCGAACGCCGGCAGGATCAGGATGTACACCTCCGGATGGCCCCACGCCCAGATGAGGTTGACGTACATCATCGGGTTGCCGCCGGCCTCGTTGGTGAAAAAGTGCATGCCCAGATAACGATCGAGGGTCAGCATCAACAGGGTGGCGGTAAGGATCGGGAACGCAGCGAGAATCAGGATCGAGGTGCACAGTGCGTTCCAGGTGAACACCGGCATCTTGAACAGGGTCATGCCTTCGGTGCGCATCTTCAGAATGGTCACGAAGAAGTTAACCCCGGTTAACAGCGTCCCTATGCCGGATATCTGTAATGACCAGATGTAGTAATCCACCCCGACTCCGGGGCTGTAGCCAAGTTCGGACAGGGGCGGGTAGGCGACCCAGCCGGTGCGGGCAAACTCACCAACGCCCAGCGAGATGTTCACCAGTGCCGCGCCCACGACGAACAGCCAGAAACTCAGCGCATTGAGGAACGGATAGGCGACGTCGCGGGCGCCGATCTGCAGTGGCACGACGATGTTCATCAGGCCGACCACGAACGGCATGGCCATGAAGAAAATCATGATCACGCCGTGGGCAGTGAAGATTTGGTCGTAGTGCTCCGGCGGCAGATAACCCGGCCCGCCACTGGATGCCATCGCCTGTTGGGTACGCATCATGATCGCGTCGGAGAAACCGCGCAGCAGCATGACCAACGCGACGATGATGTACATGCAGCCGATTTTCTTGTGATCCACCGAAGTGAACCACTCGCGCCACAGGTAGCCCCACTTGCGCTTCCAGGTGACGGTACCGACCAGGGCAAAACCCATCAGGCCGACGATAGCCAGGGTGTACATGACAATCGGCTCGTGCAATGGAACCGCGTCCCATGAAAGTTTCCCGAACATGATTTAACGCTCCTCGGCCAGCAGACTCGGTTGTTGATTGACGCGCACATCGTCGCTGTTGCTTTGCACCTGGGTTTCCTTCTTGCGCGGTGCTTTGTTCATTCCTTCGTACTTGTCGACGATGTCGAGAAACAGTCGCTCCTGCACAGCCGAGTAATAAGTGATCTTGTGCGCCACTGAAGGCTTGGCCAACTCGGCATAACTGGCTTGATCAAGTTGCCCGGGCGCCGCTTTGACTTTGTTGACCCACGCCTCGTAATCAGCGCCACTGAGTGCCAGGGTGCTGAAGTGCATGTCGGAGAAACCGTGGCCGTTATAGTTCGCAGCAATCCCGCGATACTGGCCGATTTCATTGGCGATCAAATGCAACTTGGTCTGCATGCCGGCCATGGCATATATCTGCCCGCCCAGCGCCGGGATAAAGAATGAAGTCATGGCCGCGTCGGAAGTGACGGTAAAACTTACCGGCGTATTCACCGGTATCGCCAGTTCATTGACCGAGGCAATGCCCAGATCGGGGTAAATGAACAGCCATTTCCAGTCCGTTGCCACCACTTGCACATTGAGGTGCGGCACGTCGGAATCCAACGGGCGATAGGGATCGAGTGCGTGGGTGGTTTCCCAGGTCACCCAGCCGAGTACGCAAATAATCAGGAACGGCACGCCCCAGACCACCGCTTCGATCTTGTGCGAACTGGCCCAACGCGGCGAATAACGGGCCTTCTTGTTGGTCGCGCGGTAGCGATAGGCGAACAGGAAGGTCATGACGATGACCGGGATCACCACCAACAGCATCAGACCCGTGGCGAGAATGATCAGGTCGCGTTCATCTCGGGCAACATCGCCCTTGGGGTTGAACACCACCAGGTTGCAACCAGCGAGCAGAACGCTGGTAGCGAAGTAGACCAGGCAATAGCTGATTGTTCGCTTCATACATGCTCCTGTTCTTTATATCGATCCTTGTTTTCTTCGGGCAACAGTTGGCCATGGACAGAAAACCCTGTTTCTGTACCGGCTAATCACGCTGGGCTGAATAACGAGTTGTACTTGAGCTCGCCTGGGCCTCGAACTTTTTGAATGAGCATTGCGACGTTGGTTTTACAGAATGTTACGCAAGCTGACGAACGGTTGAACTAGCGAAACGGCGGGCGCGAATCAACGCGCTATGCTGAAAATGCCTCTAGGCAATCCGTGGAATTATTCCGCCAAAGGAAAGATCTTTGACGTGAGCGAGTTGAGTTCAGGAGTACGACATGTTCAAACGCGGCGAAACCTACAACAAATGGAAGGCGACGGAAAAGGCGGAAAAGTGCCATACCGAAGAGGTTGAAAACGGCTGTCATATCGAGGTACGGGCACGGGAAGCCGATGATGGCGACGTCGAAATGTTCATCAGCGTTTACACCGCGACCGGCGAGTGCGCCTACGAGCGCATCAGGAAATTGCCCGGCGTGGAATGGGAAGTCGAGGACGCGCTCAAACGTGGCATCGATCAGGCAGAACGAATCGCCGGCGGCGAGTCCGGACGATTGTCCTGTGCCGATGCGCACGGCCATGAGAATGAGTGAGCGTGCAAGTTTCATCAGGTCTGATTCAGTGCAGGGTGACGGCCCTGCGACTTTCCCCGATGCGGATCCGGTCGAGGGCGCGGTTCAACGCATCCAGCGCATCGAGCAGCGCCTTGGCCTCGGCCTCACGCCCGTCGCCCCACAGGCGTTCGGCCATTTTGTTCAAGGCCAGAATGGCGCGTTCGATGTCGGCTGCGCTGGGGTTGCTGTCAGGGGGTGGTGGTTTTTTCGGCATTAAGGGTTCCTCGGCGGTCGGCAAACCACCATACCGCCAAGGCGCCGAGCTATACAGCCAGAAGTGTCGCCGATCAGCAGCGAATGCTGTCTGATCAGCAAGCCGCCCCAATCAACCCCGCCTCGATAAACCGCACCGAACTCTCCAGCGCCTGCTGCCCCTCGGCCAGCATGCCTGCGTAGAAATGCCAGGCGTGAAACATGCCGGGCCACACTTCGAGATTGACCCGGACGCGGTTGTCCGCCAGGTGATTGGCCAGACGCATGGCGTCACTGAGCATCAGTTCGTTTTCGCCGATCTGCACCAGAATCGGTGGCAGTCCGGTGACGTCGGCGAACACCGGCGAGGCCAGCGGATGGTTGGCCAAGGTGTCGCCGAGAAAGGCTCGCGCGAGGATATCCAGCACGGGCTTGGAGTTTAGCGGGTCAAGGCCTTCACGATTGCTCATGGAGGCGCCGGTGTGTTCAAGGTTGGCCCAAGGCGAGATTGACGAGCCCACCGCAGGCAAGGGCAAGCCTTTGGATTTTGCCGCGACCATCACGCTGACCACCATCGCGCCACCCGCCGACTCGCCTGCGAAGGCAATCTTGCTGGCGGCGATGTTCTGCTCAAGCAACCACTCATAGGCGCGCAAAGTGTCATCGATGGGGGCGGGGAACTGATGCTCGGGTGCGAGGCGGTAATCCGGCATGTACACCCGCGCGCCGAGCATTTTTGCGTAGTTGCCGCCGATGCCGTGGTAGCCGTCAGGTCGACCGACGATGTAGGCACCGCCGTGGATGTACATCAGCACCGCGTCGGTCTTGAGTTCATCCGGAGTCACCAGCGTAGCGGGCACGCCGCCCATGTCGACTGCTTCAAACCTCACGCCAGCCGGTGGTTGATTCTGCCCTAGCATTTTTGCGTAGGCATCGCGGATGTCGCTCATCTTAGTGGTGGTATCGATACCCTTCAGCACGGGCACCAGATCGCTGAGGCTGTTGGCCCAGGTTTGTACAGCTGCTTTTACTTCAGTGTTCATATGACCTCGATCAGACGTTAGTGATGGCTTAACTAATCGAAATGGTATGCTCATGATTGGGGAATAGGGTTCCCCATAACCGGTGCCAAGCCGCTTGAATGCCCAACCCGGAGGCCTCATGGAACTGCATAACCTGAACGACATCGCCGCCTTCGTCGCCTCGGTGGATACCGGAAGTTTTACTGCGGCGGCCAGGCAACTCGGGCTGACCCGCTCGGCCGTTGGTAAATCGATCGTGCGGCTTGAATCGCGTTTGCAGGTCCGCCTGCTCAACCGCACCACCCGCAGCCTGAGCCTGACCGACGATGGTCGGGTGCTGTATGAACGATGTGTAAGCATCTTGCAGGATCTGGACGAGGTCGAAGAGGCTTTGGCGTTCCGCCGTTCGACGCCCAGCGGCCGCTTGCGCATGAGCCTGCCGGTAGCACTGGGCCGGCTGCACGTTGTGCAGCACATCGAGCGCTGTCTGAGAGACTGGCCGTCGCTCGCCATCGACGCGACGTTTTCCGATCGGCTGGTCGACCTGATCGACGAGGGTTTCGATCTGGCGATTCGCATCGGTCCGCCCAAGGAAGACTCCGGGCTACTCACGCGCACGGTGGCTTACCAGCAAATGATCACCTGTGCCTCGCCCGATTATCTGAATGAACATCCGGCACCGCAGACACCCGAAGATCTCGCCGGGCATGCGTGCCTGCACTTCGTCAGCGGCGGCCGATTGCTGGCGTGGAATTTTCGCGTCAATGGTCAGCCTGTGCCGGTCATTCATGCCGGACGGCTGCAAATGGACAGCGCCGAAGCCTTGCATCAGGCGACTGCGGCCGGCCTCGGTATCGCGACATTGCCATCCTATGTGGTCAACGATGACCTGCGCAGTGGCAAGCTCGTGCAGTTGCTCGCAGAGTACGCCGAGGCTGCCGAGCCGATCCGGGTGATTTATCCGAGCAAGCGACACCTGTCGCCGAAGATTCGGCTGTTTATCGACAGGCTGGTGGAAGCGTGGTCACCGGCGCCTTGGGAGTGATTGCCTGGTCATTGCAGCTGTTTTGCAAACTCCGATGTTATTGATGACGGCAATGTCCAAACTGTGCGCATTAAAAAGCCCTGAATCATCAGGGCTGAGTTTTGGTTGAGGGGGCGTAGGGTAACAAACTCGCGGTCGGTCTACTTCGCGCTCGAAGAGCAAGCCAACCGATATTGCTCGTAGTTCAAACCTTCGACCTTTTCCGGCAGCTTGTATGGCACGGGGCAGCTTTTGCCCTGCCACTTGATGGTGATGACACCGTGATCTTTGGTCACCAGCGCCAGGGCCTTGCCCGTCGGATCTGACAATGCCAGTTGTTTGCCGTCGCTATCCAACAGCACCGCGCCGAATGGAATCGGCTGGCCGTTGGCATCGTACAGTTCAAACTGGACGCGTCTGCCTTTGCTGCCTTCGAAGCGTGCAAGAACCACCGAACCTCGTCTTGGCACCAGTTGTTGGGTGGCATTGTCCAGCTCGATCTCACCGCCCAGGTTACGCGTGTCCAGCGTTACCCAGTTCACGCGGTACGGTTGCGCGTTAGGCAGAACCGCATAGCCGTTCAGGCCGGTTTTCACACCCGAATAGCTGCTGACTTCGACGCCCGACATGCCGGGGACTTCCACCAGGCCGAACGTTTCACCGACGGTCTGGCCCATATTGATGCCGCCGGCATGAGCCACGATCGATCCGGCCGCACTCAGGTTCTGCGACTCATAGCCGCTGCCTCGGTTGTAGCCAAAGCCCAGATCGCCCATCGACGTACGGGTACTCAAACTGAGCGAGCCAGAGCGCTCGCCCTGGACGCTGCGCCCGGTCTGCACGGAATAGTAGGTGTCGCTGTCCTCGGTCAGATAACCATTGATCCCGGCTTGCGTGCTGGTACCGGCGTTCTGATGGTTACTGGAAACGTAGGCACGCGGTGCGCGTGGTGTCGATCCGAGCGGGAACGATATTGAAACGCTTAATTGCGTATCGTTGCTGGTGTCACCGCGTGCGCCGAATTCCTGGGTTTTGCTCAGGCTGATGTTGTAGTTCAGGTCGCGCCAATTGTTGTTGTAGCCGGCGGAAAAGCTGCGCGAGCCACCGCGATCCCAATAGCGCTGGTCACTGGCATTCAAATACAGCGAGCCGAACTGGCGCGCTTCGCCAAGGGTCTGGTTGACCGTGAGGTCGGTACGGGTTTTGGCATTGCCCGCGCGCCGCGTAGCGCCAGCGCTGGTGTCCTGCACATGGTCGGTCAGCGTGCGGTAACCCTCGGTCGAATAACGATAGGCGGCGAGAGTGAAGCTGGTATCGGTACCGGTGAAGGTCTTTGCATAGAGCGCGCGGACACTGCTGCCCTGGGTGGTTTTGCCGAATGCCTTGCTGGACGATTGCGTAACGTCCAGGGACATCGCGCCAATCGAGGTGTTCTTCGCCGCACCGATGGACAGCGCCTTGAAGCCGTTGCTCGCCTGAATGCCGGCAATGCCCGTCAGATTGCTGGTCAAGCCGTAGGCGAAAGTGCCCCCAAGGAAAGCCGGTTTGTCATAGCCCTCGCTGTTGTTGTTGAACTTGCCGCTCGACAGGCTGTACTTCAGTTGCCCCTCACGCACCATCGTCGGCAGGGCGGAGAACGCCTGCCGGGTTACCTTGCGCCGACCATCCGCTTCGACAATGGTGATCTCCAGGTCACCGTTGGAGCCCGATGGGTAGATATCACTGATCTCGAACGGACCCGGCGGTACATTGGTGGTGTAGAGAATGTAGTTGTCCTGGCGGACCTCGATCTTCGCATTGGTTTCCGCCACGCCACGAATGATCGGTGCATAACCGCGCTCACTGTCTGCACGCATGCCTTCATCAGAAGCGATCTTGACGCCTTGGTAGCGCACGCTGTCGAACAGATCCGAGTCGGAAAAGATTTCACCCGCGCTCAGTTGCCCCTTGATCGCCGTGAGGTCGCGCTGGATGAACGTGCGGTTGCTGACAAAACGGTTGGGCCGGCCGGTGGAGCTGCTCAGGTTGGATTCGTTGCGCAGACGCCAGGCACCAAAGTTGATGCCGTTGCGCAGCCCCAAGTTATTGGAGATTTGCGTGGTGTAATCGGTTTTGCTGCGGGTGCTGCTCAGCTGGTAGTTGATAAAACCGGCGGCCACACCTTGGTCCCAAAGCTCTGGATCTACATAGCCGCGCATGCCACGCGCCATGGCGACCTGCGGCACACTGATATTGAGGCGCAGGCGGTTGGCATCGAAATTGAGACTCGCTTGCTCGATCATTGCAGGCAGGTCGTAGTGATCGGCAGGGTGTTGCTCGTCAACAAGACCCTGCTCACGCAGTTTGCGCATGTCCACACCCAGCTGCTGCAACAGTTCCAGGGTGATGCGTGGCTCGACTTTGCCGTTGACCGGGTTGGCCGCGAAATCGATATCGCGACGCCCGACCAGCGTGCCGTTGCTGAACACGTCGACGCGGTATTGGCCTGGCAAGACGCTGTTGGCATTCAGCAACGGTTGCAGATCGACCGCCGATGAACCTTCAAGGAACAGCGTATTGAAAGATTCACTCGCCACTGCGGCCGGGGCTTCGGCGCCCACGGCGAATCCGCAAATGGCCATGTTGATAGCAAAGCACAATGGATGCAGGCAGCCCAACGCCGCTTTGTTTTTCTGGCGCGCAACATGATGCTTAACACAACTTTCAGATGTGTGGTGTTGGGAGGAAAACATGCAATTTGCCTTATCAGTCCGTGTTGCTTCAACCGGAGTCCGGAACTTGTGAATAGCTTGTAAGTTGGCAGGGTGGGGCGGGGGATTTACTGGGCGGAGGCATCTTTCACGCGCTCGGCATGGCTTTCGGCAACGCTTAGTGGTGCATCGAATCGTTGTTGTGCGCCGTAATCGTTAATTGCTGAAAAACTCAAATGCGAAGTACCAGCTGGCAGATCTTTCAGATTGAATGAGCGAACTTCCCCTGGAACGATCATTGTCGAATCAATTACCAATTCCGCTTTTTTCCCTGCAACGACTTTCAGATCGGCCAGCGACACGTGGTAGTTGCTTTGGTTTTTTACTTTCAGCACCGACTTGCCAGCCTGAGTGACCAATTGCCATGCAAGTTGCTCCGGTGCCTTTGCGGCATCACCGGTGAGTCCGTCCGGGCGGAAGAAGACCTTGATACGCTGACGTACCGCCAATTGCAGCGTGTTGACATCGGCAGCACTGGCCTGGGGGATTTCCTGCACGTTCAGCCATACCACCGACTCCTTGTCCGCAGGCATGCCGCGGCCTTCATAAAGAATCCTCAGTAATTGCTGTTGATTGGGCTCAAGTTTGGCCAGTGGTGGAGTAACTGCGAAAGGCGGTGCGCTGCCAGCCGTGTCGCCGGCATCCAGCCACGATTGCGCCAGAATGGTTTGTCCGCCGTTGCGCACGGTGACATTCGCCTCTTTGTGCGCGCCATCGAAGATAATCCGGGTGGAGCTCAAGGAGATGCTGGCGAATGCCGAGTGCGTCATCAACACCCCGGCAAGCCCCAGGCAAAGCGGAAAGTAGCGACTTAACATAGATTTCACCGATTAATCTGGTCGGGAAGGACGAGGCACAGCGGCCCCGTCCAGGTATTGCGGGCTGCTTATTCGTATTCGAGAACGAACGGCAGAGTGGCGTTACCGGTACCGGCAGTAGCGGTGGTCTTGTCGCCGGTGGTGACGTAAGCGGCTGCGAACGACAGGGTGCCGTCACCGCCTGTGGTTGCGTCGCCAGTCAGGTTGGTCTGCACTTTGGCAGTGGCTTCGGAGCTCAGGTCGATCAACTGGCCATTGCTGTCCAGCAGTGCGATACCAACGCCTTTGGCCGCGTCTGCACCCTGCAGCTTGAGAACTTTTTTGCCATCAACCAGGCCCGAACCGCCGTTTACGGTTGGTTTGAACAGCATCGAAACCTTGGTGCCAGCGTTGCAGTTCACTTTCAGGTTGAAATCGTTGGCGGCCACACGACCGGCGCCCGGAGCAGAGTCGGTGCCCATGTCTTTGATCGACACGCTGCCCATGTCCACGGCAATCATCTTGTCGTTACCCAAGGCGCCATCTACCGAGCAAGCGTCGTTATTGATAACGCCGGTGAAGCTGATTTGACCGCTGCCGCCCTTGACAGCTTTGGCCGCTTCTTCTTCAGCCACTGCGCCAGTGGAGGCAGCCAGTACGGAAAGAGTGAGTACTGCGAAAGCGAACTTTTTCATGTTTATATCCGAAGTTATTGTGAAGTGCTGCATTGAAATGCCAGGCCATATTAGGTGTGCGGTGGTGGCGGGTCTTTGGGATTTGTCTTAAAGCGATAAAGGTGCGAGCCAGTCAGTAATATGGCAGTGGCGTATTCATATTTGCGGTAATGGTGCAGCGAACCAAATGAGACAATTCTCAAAGTCGTGCGGTCTTTGTCTGGCTAGTATTCGCGGATGCAGAAATTCTCAGTCAACGCAAAGTTTGTGAGCGGGCGTCCTGCTTGAAAGATTATTCAAACTTTCGCTATTAACGACTGATAGAAAGAGGTTCCAGGTTTGTGAACACGCTTCGTATATTGGTCTTGGAAGATCACGCCTTTCAGCGCACGGCGGCAGTCAGTGCGCTTAATAGTCTGGGGTACAAAAATATCTTTCAGGCGGCTGACGGCAAGGATGCGCTGGCTGTGATATCCCAGGCTGGAGGCGTGGACGTTGCATTGTGTGACTTGAGCATGGCCGGGATGGATGGTTTGACGTTCTTGCGCCTGGCGAGAGAAGCCGGTTTGATTCGTGCAGTGATCATCTGCAGTTCACTGCCTGAAGACTTGTTGCGCACGGTTGACCGGATTGTCACGTTGCAGGGGCTGGAATTGCTTGGCAGTGTCGGCAAGCCTCTGATGGTCGATGTGCTGGGGCCATTGTTGGCGCGTTATCGGCCGCACACTCCGGGCGATGCCAAAGTGGTGGAAAGTCATCTCGATCAGCCTTCGGAGAACGAAGTGCTCGAAGCGATACGCCGTCAGGAATTTCGCGCCTATTTCCAGCCCAAGTTTCATCTGCGCAGTGGTGAGGTGGATGGCGCCGAGGTGCTGGTGCGATGGCAGAGCCCCAGTCGCGGCTTGCTCTCGCCAGGCATGTTCTTGCCGACGATCGAGCGCTGCGGGCTGCTCGATGAAATGTTTTTCAGCCTGCTCACGCAAGGCTTGAGTCTGCAGCGCTTCGTCCAGTCTCACGGCAAGCCGTTCAAGCTGGCGTTTAATCTCGACGTGACGCAGATGGCCAATCCGAATCTTGTCGACCGGATCAAGGCGCTGTTGCGCATCCATGGCGCCTCGCCAGCTGGGCTCATTTTCGAGCTCACGGAAACCGGGCTGCTGCAGATGCCCGAGATCAGCATGGAAAACATGGTGCGTCTGCGCATGCTCGGCTTCAGTCTGGCAATCGATGATTTCGGTGTCGGCTATTCTTCACTTGAGCGGCTGTGCCAGATGCCGTTCAACGAAATCAAACTCGACGCCGGCTTCGTGCAGAATTTCCATCAGGCGCGCTACAGCGCGGTCATCCACGGGGCGTTGGCCCTGGCGCGGGAATTGGACATGCGCGTGGTGGCAGAGGGTATTGAAACCGCAGATCAGGTTCAGCATCTGGCGCGGCTTGGTTGTCAGTGGGGGCAGGGCTTCTTCTATGCTCGCCCGATGAATTGGGCGCATTTGGTCGACTGGCGTTTCGAGGGTCAGAAGTCATCCTGGCGCCGCGCAATAGGCACATCCGATCGTTGATGCAAGCGGCATTCTGACTTTTGGGACAAAGCCCTATTTCGTCACGCCTTTAAAACACTCATCATGTGCCGAGAAATCAATCAGATGCACCTGAATGCTTCGGTGATGCCCGGGATTTGCTGCGGTTGCCAAGTGCTGATGGTCCTCCAACACTCTTCATCATGGAGCTGTTCATGCATTGGTCAGTCGTGAATCCGTTACGCGTTGCCATCCTTGATGATCACTCGCTCATACGTCTGGCGATGAAGTCGCGGCTGACGCGCGAAGCCGAGTTCAGTGTCGTAGGTGTGTATGGCAGCAGCGCGCAGTTGCTCGCCGGATTGCGCGAAATCGACATCGACCTGCTGATACTCGATTACAAACTGCACGATGGGGAGCTGGACGGGCTCAATCTGATCCGCCTGCTGCGCAAGCAATATCCGGGCATGCGCATCCTCGTCTCTTCCTCAGAAGAGCGCCCGGCAGTGGTGAACATGGCGGTCGGGGCGGGCGTCAGTGGATTCTTCGGCAAGTCACAGTCGGTCGATGACCTGATTACTGCCATTCGCTGTGCAGCGTCCGGCCAGTTGTACCTGTCTCCCACCATGGCCTTTGAGCTTGACGTGTTGCCAGCATCGATCGAAGAACCCGCCGGTGCCAAAGACGAGAGCGCGGCGCACAGCGACGATTTCCTCAGTAATCCTCTGCTGTCACCTAAAGAGAAAGAAGTCTTGCGCTGTTGTCTCGAGGGGATGGGGGTGACGCAGATTGCCTTGAAGTTCTCGCGCAGTCGCAAAACCATCAGTGGGCAAAAACAGGCCGCTTTCAAAAAGCTTGGCATTCGTGGTGACGCAGAGCTGTTCAAGTTGCAGCACAGCCTGACAGCCGACAACCAGGGATAACACGCTTATGTTTCATCTGTTGCGCGGTGTTTTGCTAATCAGTGTGCTTTTCGTATTCAGTAGTGGTGTGTTATTGGCAGCAGAGCCGCGCACCTTGCAGGTGTTCGGTCGCTCGGACTGCAAGGAGCTGCAAGTCGATCTGGCCAATGAAGACTGGAGTTGGCTGCGGCAAAAGCGCAGCCTGATATTGGGTTCTGCGCTTCCGGATTTCCCGCCTTATGTCATGACCGCCAGCGGTACGCGCTATGAGGGGATTGCCGCCGATATCGCGTGCATTATCGGTCAGGCACTGCATGTTGAGATTACCGTCAAGGCTTACCCTGACCGGCGTGACGCCATGGCCGCACTTGAGCGCGGTGACATTGACATGTTGGGCAGTTCCAACAGTTTCGAATTGATCGATGGCCTCGTCACGCTCAGCAAACCTTATGTCGAAGACGTGCCGGCGATGTTCATGCGCGGCGATGATCGACGACCGATGCCGGCCAATCTGGCCGGTTTGCGTATTGCGGTTGCCGACGATTACCTGCCTTCCAGTCAATTACACGCGTTATACCCCAACGCCGAATTCGTGCTTTTTCCATCGAATGAGTTGGCACTGGCTGCGCTGGCTTTTGGCAAGGTCGACCTGTTTCTCGGCGATACGGTGTCGAGCAACTACCTGATCAACCTCAACTACTTCAACTATGTGCGGCTGCACTCTTTCGTCAAAACCCAAACCAGCGGTTTCAGCTTTGCCTTGCGCCGGGGCAACGACCAATTGCTGCGTCTGATCGATTCGACCCTCGAGTCGCTGGGTGATGCGAAGATTGCCGAAATTACCAAGCGCTGGTCGGGCGGCGGCGGGGCGCTGACGCCCAAACGCATTGACCTGACACCCGGCGAAGCACGTTGGCTTGAGCTGCATCCGGTCGCGCGGTTCGTGATCAATGACGATCAGGCACCGTTTGCATTCTTTGATGGTGACGGCAACTTTGGCGGGATCGGCGCTGATCTGCTCGAGCTCATCCAGCGGCGTACCGGCTTGCAGATCAATGTCCAGCGCACCGATAGCTTTTCCAGTCTGAGCACGCGTCTGCTGGATGGCAGCGCGGATATTTCTCTGCTGACACCAACGGTCTCGCGGGAAGTCGGCATGCGTTTCACTCATCCGTTCCTTGCCAGCCCCTTTGTGATCGTCACCACCAAGGACGCAGGCGCGCCTTCAAGCCTGCAGGAGCTGCGCGGCAAGCGCGTCGCAGTGCCCGAAAGTTCGGCTGAGCGTGAGCTGCTCAAGGACTACCCCGACATCGAGATCGTTGATAACGAAACAGTTCTGGGCGCCTTGGCTGACGTGAAGGACGGTCGAGCGGACGCGATGATTACCACGTTGCACAGTGCGCGCTACTACATCGCCCACATCTACAGCGACAGCTTGCGTATCTCCAACATCGTCGGCATGAACAAAGGCTTCCTCGCTTTCGCCGCGCGGCGTGCCGATACCGAACTGGTCAGCATTCTGAACAAGGCGCTGCTGAGCATTCCGCCGGATGAGCTGGACGTAATTCTCAACAGGTGGCGTCCCATTGCAGCGTTTTCGGGTTTGTCGTGGCGCGATTACAAGGCGCTGATCTACCAGATCAGCGCTGGCGCGTTCCTGATTATCCTGGGATCGCTGGCGTGGAATTTCTATATTCGCCGGCAGATCCGCGAACGCAGCCGGGCAGAGCGCTTGCTGGGCGATCAGTTGAAGTTCATGGGCGCGTTGATCAACGGCACGCCGCATCCCATCTACGTACGTGATCGGGAAGGTCGGCTTGTCACCTGCAATAATAATTATCTGCAAACATTTGGCCTGCTGGAAAAGGACGTGATCGGCAAGACCGTGCTCGAAAGCGGCAAGCGCAATCGTCAGGAGGCGTTGCAATTTCACGACGACTACCTGCGCGTCATCGAGCAGGACGAACCTTACGAGGTGGATCGCACGCTGCATGTCGGTGATACGCGGCTGATCATTTACCACTGGATCCAGCCGTATCACGACACGGCGGGTGAAGTCAGAGGCGTGATCTGCGGCTGGATCGATATCAGCGAACGCCGTGAACTGATCGAGGAGTTGCGTTCGGCGAAAGAGCTGGCTGACGAGTCGAGCCGCGCCAAAACCACCTTCCTGGCGACCATGAGCCACGAAATCCGTACGCCGATGAGCGCCGTGATCGGCATGCTCGAACTTACCCTCAAGCGTGCCGAGCAGGGACACTTCGATCGGCCGGCGATTGAAGTGGCATACGACTCGGCAAAAGGTCTGCTGGAACTGATCGGCGATATCCTCGATGTGGTACGCATCGAATCGGGCCATGTCAGCCTTTCGCCGAAACGTGCCAACCTGCGTGAATTGGTCGAATCCGTGGCGCGGGTGTTCGACGGCTTGGCCAGGCAGAAGAGTCTGGTGCTGAAGCTCGACATCGACGCCACTGTCGGCTGTGACGTATTGGTTGATCCGATGCGCTTCCAGCAGGTGCTCTCGAACCTGGTGGGCAACGCGATCAAGTTTACCGACACCGGTCATGTCAGCGTCTCGATTCGCGGCCAACGTCTCGCTGACGAACGCTTACAGGTCGACCTCAAGGTCGAGGACACCGGCATCGGCATTTCCAGCGCCGATCTGCAGAATCTGTTCCAGCCGTTTTCCCAAGCCAATCATGGTCCCTCCAGCAGAGGCGGCACCGGTCTGGGACTGGCGATCTCCCGTTCATTGTGCGAATTGATGGGCGGGCGGCTGAACATTACCAGTACGCTTGGCAAAGGCACCTGCCTGGAAGTGTCGCTGTTCTTCAATATTCTCAGCCCGCTTGGCGGCAAAGTGCTGCCTGTTTCGGTTGTTCAGGACAAACCGGTACCGACACTCAGGATTCTCGTAGTCGATGACCAGAGCGCCAACCGCCTGCTGTTGACGCAGCAGCTGAGTTTCCTTGGCCAGGCGGTGCGTGATGCCGCCGACGGTGCCCAGGCATTGGCGCTGTGGCGCTCGGAGCCGTTCGACATTGTGATCACGGACTGCAACATGCCGGTCATGAACGGCTATGAGCTGGCCCGCACCATTCGCCAGGACGAACGCGAAAGTGGTGGATCGCCGTGCATCGTACTGGGCTTCACGGCCAACGCGCAGCCGGAAGAAAAAGTGAAATGCCGGGAGGCCGGGATGGATGATTGCCTGTTCAAACCGATCAGTCTCGGCACCTTGTCGATCATGCTTGCAGGCTGGGAAAAAAATGTTGAAACCCAGCCCTTTGAAAGCCCGCCTGCGGCGACTATCAAGGAGCTGGGTTCGATTCGCGAGCGTCTTGACGAGCTCACCGGAGGCGATCTCGACATGATGAAAGAACTTCTGCGCGAGGCGCTGTCGAGTTGCGAAAAGGATCTGGAGGAGTTGCATTCGCTAATACCCGAAAGCGATCCCGGGCTGTTGGCTGACCTGGCGCACCGCATCAAGGGGGCGGCGCGCATTGTTGCCGAGCATCAGGTCATTGAGGCGTGTAACGAGCTTGAGGCCGAGTGCGAGGCGCCTGTTATCGATCCGCTGGACCTCAATCGCAGTGCATTGAAGCTGGAGCATGCACAGGCTGATCTGATCAAGAAAATCAAACGGATCGAGCTGTAAACGTATCGGCTCATGACCATCCGACTGGCCTTGCATTGAAGCTGACGTTAAAGATCATTTTGCAGCGGGCGATACCTTGGTTAATAACCATGGAGTTTCGCGATGATCATTCGACGTCCTTTATTGATTGCCTGCCTTTGCCTGCTCGGTTTTGACACCGTCAGCGCAGCCCAGTCTGCGCCGGTCAGCGGAGTGATTCGCTTCAGCGGTCGAATTGTCGAGGCAAGTTGCATTGCGAGTGGCGCCAGCCATTCTTCTGTCGAGTTGCTTGATTGCCCCCAGGCAAGCACCGGGCAGATTTTTACCGTGAACAACGTCAGTGCGGCAGGGCGAGGTGAGTCGCGCCAGCAGGTGTTTGTGAAGGTGATTGCCGATACTCATGAGCAGGACGATTATTACGACCAGCGCTTGCTGCTCACGGACAACAAGGGTCACCAGATAACGAGCGGTAATTACGTAGTGACGATGACGCTGCCTTGATGGCTTGGAAAGAATGAGTCTGCGCCCCTTGTTTCAAGGTTACTGACAAAAAGGGGCGTTAATAATGAGAATTGTCTGGTTCGCACAGAACCGTCCCGCGCTTCTGGCTCGTCGCGACTCCCCTGCGTTGCAAAATCCCTCCTTCAACACTTTCTGAGCCAGACCATGCGCCGATCGCGTGGGCTGTCGTCAAGGTGTGGCTTTTTATCATCTATCCCTGCGTTCATTTTTGAGACAAGTCTCATATCCGGCAGGTTGGCCCTTGGTTATTTTCTTGAAAGGAAGAATGGAGCTGCCAAAGGTGTCCGATGTTTCTTGAAAATAACCGCAGTAGATCCTTGCGGATCCTGATCGCCGATAGCGATGTGCGCAGAGGTCAGTCAATCGAACAGCAGTTCAACAAGCTGGGCTGTCTCAGCGTCTTGAACGTTTGCACTTATCGTGACCTGAAAATACTGACGTATTACTGCCCTCAACGGTTGAGCCTGGTCGTCGTCAATGCTGAGTTGCTCAGCGAAATGGCGATGGAACCGCTCGACTTTTTCGGGGAAAACCCGCTGATTCGTCATCTGCTGATTTTCAATCCCAACGATGATCACCAGTGGTCGAAGACCTTCTTCAACCCGCATCCGCAACGCTGGATGCGCCTGGTCTCGAAAATCAATCTGCCGCGACTGGCAGATTTTCTGATGCTGGCCGACCCGGCGCTCAAGGAAATTGCGGAGCCGGCCTCGACCAACTCCACACTCTCTCCGTGCGCCAACCGCTAGCTACCGCACCTTCCCGCGTTGATCCAGGTATGCGCCGAGGCGCTATACCGCAGCGCCGCTCTGCTGCCCACTCGTTTACCCCATTGTCTTGAATACACTCTAAGGTAAGGCATCATGCTGCTTCGTAAACTCAATCTCGCGCCGCGTTCGGCGCTGTGTTTCGGCTTGTTCTGTCTCATGATTATCGCGATCGGATTGATCGCTCTGCAGCAAGTCGACTTGCTCAACAAGGCAGAAACGTACGTCGAGACGACGATCGTGCCGAGTATCAAGCTGCTCGGCCAACTCGATCGAGAGTTCGTCGAAATCAAGGGCAACAACGCTCGCTTGCGCAATCCCATTGAAACGAGTGAGCGCAAAGCGCAGGCCCTGATTGACATCCAGCAGTCGCGTCAGATGATCAAAAATCATCAGCGTGCGCTCATTGACCTGCTGGCGACTGACGCCGGGCGCGAGGCGTTCGAGGAGTTTGCCAAAGCACAGAAGGTCAACGATCAGGCGCAAGATCAATACCTTGAAACAGTGGCGAACGGGCAGCTTGAAGCGGCCATTGCGCTGTCCAGGAATCAGATGCGTGCGGCGTCGGATGGCGTACAGGTCGCGCTCAAGAAGTTGATTGCTCTCAACGAGATAGAAGCTTATGAGGCGGGCAAGCAGGCCGACAATGTCTATGAGCACACGCTGTTGATCGTCAGTGTGTTCATTCTCATCGCGATCGGTGCTTCGTTGGCCCTGGCCGTGTTGTATACCCGCAGCCTGACGGTACCCATTGCAGACTCGCTAAGGGTGGCCGAATGCATCGCCGCCAATGATCTGAGCGAAACCATTGCGCTGGATGGCTCCGATGAGGCGGCGCAAATGCTGTCGTCATTGGCGGCGATGCAAACCAGTCTGCGAGATGCCTTGATCATGATCCGTGATTCGTCCACGCAGTTGGCCGAGACCTCGGAGGTCATGCACGGCGTCACTGAAGATATCTCGCGTATCACTCAACGTCAGAGCCATGAAATCGAAATGGCCGCCACTGCCGTCACTGAAATGAGTGCAGCGGTGGAGCAGGTTGCAGACAACGCCGCATCGACCTCGCAGCTGACGTCGGAATCAAGCGCGGCAGCCATTGCCGGTCGAAGTCAGGTCAGCGACACGGTAGCCGCAATCAACCTGATGGTGTCCAGCGTGCACAGCACCTCGGCTGAGGTGCAGGCGCTATCGACCATGGCGAGCGATATCAGCAGCGTGCTGGACGTTATCCGAGAGGTTGCCGAACAAACCAATCTGCTTGCCTTGAACGCAGCGATCGAAGCGGCGCGGGCGGGGGAGGCGGGTCGCGGTTTTGCCGTGGTTGCCGATGAGGTGAGAGGGCTGGCGCAGCGTACTCAGAAGTCGACCGAGGACATCGAGTCCATGGTCAGCTCCATTCAGTCGGGCACCAGCCGCGCAGTTTCCTCCATGAGCCACACCCGCGCTCAGGCCGAGAGAACGCTCGAAATGGCCAATATCGCCGGCGAAGTGCTGACCGACATCACTGGCTCGCTGAATCTCATCAACGAGCGAAACCTGCTGATGGCAACCGCTGCAGAAGAGCAGGCTCAGGTTGCGCGTGAAGTGGATCGCAGCCTGATCAGCATTCGCGACCTTTCGTGTGAAACCGCAGAGGGATCGAAACAGACCGCAGTCGCATCGGCGGAGCTGTCGCAATTGGCGGCGTCGCTGAACAAATTGACCAAGGAATTCAAACTTTAATCAGTAAACGTAAAGCCCTGGCTACCAGGGCTTTTTGATCAGCGCTCGATCGGCGCAGCAAAGTCTTGCGCATGGGGTGCAGAGTCAGTTTGTGCTGGCGATGCGGTTTGTGCTGTCAACAGCTCAATGCAGCTGGCGAGTTGTTTTTCATAGCTTTCAAGTACCGCTTCGGCTTCAGCTTCGCGCTCATCACGCAGGCGGAAGAAATCGTCGCGATTGAGTTGGTCCGCAACAAGTCGGATGTTTTGCTCGATGATCGCGCACAGTGAATCTTCATCCTCTAACGCCGCGCTGGTCAGGGCTGCCTGTCGATTGTTTTCGAGTTCGGTTTTTGCGTGCTCAGCGGCCTTCGCCTGTTCCTTTGCGCTAAGCAGGTCGGCTTCCAAAACCTGTTTCTGTTCCGCCAGGCGCTTCAGTTCTGCGCTCATCGACTGGATTGCATCGGCGCGCTGGGTGAGTTGGACCTCCTGTTGTTGCACCACAGCCTTCAGTGGAAACAGTTCATTGAGTTGGTAGCCGGCGACCACAGTCATGGCGATCAGTGCCAGCGCAAGAATGGTCAGGCAGTAGATGGCGGCGTTGCTCTGGGGTTTTGAGCTATTGAGGGTATCGAGGGCTCTCACGGAATCGTTTCTCCTATCAAGAGTAGACAGTGTAATAACCTCGATTCGCTGGGCCTTTAAGACGAGTCTTAAATTGTGCTCTATTTGCGTATGTCGATAACGGCTAACATTTGTTAACGAATTCGCAGAAGGCTTCTTGTTTAAACCGACTATCTAAAGTTTCTTGTGGGTCCATGAGAATTGTCTTGTTTGCGAATAAATAAACTTTTTGCTCAAGCTCCTTTTTTTCATTATCGTCTGCTGCCGCTTTGGTGGCGTTTACTGCTGATAGTTCACGCAATCGTCCGCCATTCAAATGTTTGCAAACACGGCGAGTTCAGAGAGATTGCTATGAAGTTTTCCCATGTTTTAATTGTCGGTTTTTTGTATTTACTGCCATTTAACGCAATGGCTGCAGTTTGCGAATTTTATCCCGACCATTCCAAGGGCAGTGTCAGGGTGGTTCTTCCAGCCACGATCTCGGTGCCTCGTGACACGCCCAACGGCACGGTTATCTATGAAAGCCCGATCGTGACCCTGGGCGCCATACCCAGCTCATTCAGGTGCTCTGCGGTACACAACGAAGGTGTACGCAATACTGTCGGCGTTACTCAGCCGGGCGCGGAGATTTTTCCTATCGGAAATACCGGAATCGGCTGGCAATGGGTCCGACCGCCATCGGGGAAAGCGTGGAAAGGCTTTCCAGGAACTACCGACACTGCTGGCGGTTGGGGTTGGAATGGTTCTGAGCACATCTTGCGTTTTGTAAAGACGGGAACTATTTCCGGCAGTGCGACGATACCCTCAGGCCAACTTGGGACCTTCGTCGCTGCAGAAATCGAGCCTCTGGCAATGAATACAAATGGCACGCGGATCGTCTCGCAGTCTTGTGAAACACCTGATGTGAAAGTGGATATGGGCAGCTACACCATGAGCGATTTTTTGCAGAACGGTGACTATGCCAAGGAGAAATATTTCTTTCTTGATATGAAAAACTGTCCTCCCGGAATCAATAACTTCAGGTACTCCTTTTCGCCCACTGCGGGCAGCCCTGCATGGAGCGCTGATACCGGCGTGGTACACCTCAACAGTAATTCCACTGCCAAAGGGCTGGCATTGCAAATGCGCTTCAGTGACAGGACGATACTCAAGCTGAACCAGAATTACATAATGAAAGCGCCAACATCGAGCGGCGGAAATGCATCCGTTTCCTTGCAAGCCCGCTTCGTGCGCATCGAGCCTTCCAATGCGCAAATGCGAGCGGGCGATGCCAATGCCGAAATTGCCTTTGTCGTCGAGTATCTATGAGCCCAACAGCCTCTTTACCTCAGCCACAATCACCGCAATATCAAACGGCTTGGGCACCACCACATCAAACAGATCCGAACGCTGCATGCCGATGTGCGCTTGCGCGCCACTCATGAGAATGATCGGCAAGTGTTTGACGGACGGCTGGGCACGCACGGCTTCGGCGAATTCGAGGCCGTCCATGACTGGCATCATGAAGTCGGTAATAACCAGCGCCGGGCGTTCTCTTTCCAGCACCTCGAGCGCTTTCTTGCCGTTGCTCGCGGTCACGGTCATGAAGCCCTCATCCTCAAGCGCAAAGCCAAGAATGTCAGCAATCAGATACTCGTCGTCGACTACCAGAATGGTGGTCATGTTATTTCAACCCGCTTGAAGACTTACGAAATTGAACCAGGCAATGACTCAGCTGCGACTGAAGGTTCATTTTTCAAAGCCTTTTCCAGGAACACATCTTGATCGCGTACAACCACCTCGAACCTCGACGGGTTGTAGGAGCTATCGCGTACCTTAAGAATGGAAAGCGTCCTGCGAAGTTCAGCGTGATTCTCAAAGAAACGCATGAGTATCAGGTTGTCGACAATACTGGACAGGTCAGAGTTCGGTGCGCTGACCTCGGAGCCGAACAAATCGCGCATTTCCCAAGAGGCAAAGACCGTCACGCCTCTGGACCGCAGTTCGTTCATCAATGCACTGAAAAAGTCGGTGATGCGTTCCGGCGTGGTTGACACCCGTGTCATGCCGCTCAGGCTATCGATGAACAGGCGCTTGATGCCTTTCTCATCGACCAGGCTCAGCAGGCGTGCGCCGAGCCCATCAAGCAAACCCTCCGTTGTTGGCTGCCAGGCAATGCTCACTGCGCCGCTGTGTTCCATGTGTTCAATATCGATGCCCAGCGAACGGCCTTTCAGGCGCAGGCGCTGCGGGCTTTCATAGAAACCGAAATGCAGGCCAGGCGCTTCGGCCGTAGATTGCGCGAGAAACTTCAGGCCCAGTGTGGTTTTGCCGATGCCGGAAGGACCCATGACCAGCGTGACGCTGGAGCTGTGCAAGCCGCCACCGAAGATCTCGTCGAGCGACGCAATGCCGCTTGGAATGCGCGTCATGTCCGCGCTGTCAGGGGCGGAAGGGCGCTTGTAGAGACTTTCGAGGCGCGGATAGACGACCAGGCCGTTATCGGTGATTTCGCATTCGTGCAGACCGGTCAACGCGCCGCTGCCGCGAGTCTTGCGCAAATGAATGCGGCGCACCGAACGGGTACCGAACAGCTCTTCGCCCATTTCGATGACGCCGTCGACCATCGTGTGCTCGGGGCTGCCGTCGTCCAGGCGCGAGCTGGTCAGGAACAGCACGGTGCAACCGGCAAATGCGGCATGGCCTTGCAGTTCGGAAATGAATTTTTTCGTGTCGATCGGCGAGTCGGCTTTGGAGCGTGCATTGAGCAGGCCGTCGACGACCATGACGGTCGCCTTCTGCCGAGTGATTTCGCGTCGCAGCAGCTTCACGACTTCATCGAGGCCTTCGTTTTCCAGCGTATCGAATGCGCTGACAAACTGAATTTCCGCGCCGACTCGCGAAGCGTCGAAGAAACTCATGGTCGACAGAAACTGGAACAGGCGGTCGTGCGACTCGGCCAGCAACGTGGCGACCAGCACACGGCCGCCGTTGCGGGCATGGTGAAACCCTAGCTGGTTGGCAAGGATGGTCTTGCCGGAGCCCGGGCGCCCTTGAATGATGTATGAAGCGCCGGCGACAAAGCCCCCCTGAAGCAGCGCGTCGAGCCCTTCGATCCCGCTTTGAAGGCGTTTTAGCTTTTCCACAATACGACCCTGATCTGGATAAACAGGCTTGTTCAGCCGAATGAGTGAAATGCTAACGCCATTTCCGGTTGACGGCCATAAAGGCTGGGGAAAAGTAGCGTTCTTTCAATGTGAACCTGGCGCGTGACTGCCGGGATCAGGGAGTAGGGACAAGCGCCGCACAGGAAGATTCGATTTTTCGAAACCCGGAAGCCGATTACATCGTATGCGCTGCTGCGGACCATGAGGGTAACGCTTGCCACTTTGCTTTCATGAAATCGTCACAAAACTGCTGCAGAGTTCGGGAGCCCGTAATCACTAGGTGTCATTTAATGAAAAGTTTGATGAAGTCTGCTGCGCTCGCCATTGCGGTATCTCTTTGTGCCACCTCGGCCTCCTTTGCAGCAGAAAATGTTCGCCTGACGGGGTCCGGAGCAAGTTTCCCGGCGCCGATCTATCTGACCTGGTTCAAGGATTTCAGCAAGAAATCCGATGGCGTCACTGTCGATTACCAATCCAAGGGCAGTGGCGCGGGCGTACAGGACTTCTTGAACAAAACCGTGGATTTCGCTGCCAGTGACTCGGCAATGAAAGACGAAGATATCGCCAAGGTCGCCGAAGGCGTGCAGTTGCTGCCAATGACCGCCGGGGAAATCGTGCTGGCCTATAACCTGCCGGGCAATCCCAAGGGCCTGAAGCTGCCACGCGACGTCTATTCCAACATTTTCCTGGGCAAGATCACGCGCTGGAACGATCCGCAGATCGTCGCAGCCAACCCGGACCTGAAACTCTCCGATACGCCGATCACCGTTGTCGTGCGTGCAGATTCCAGCGGTACGACCGCGGTATTCACCAAGCACCTGGCAACCGTCAACGCCGAGTTCAAGCAGGCGTTGGGTGAGGGCAACACCGTCAACTGGCCGGCCAGTGACAAGTTCATCAAATCGCCGAAAAACGATGGCGTAACCGCTACCGTACGCCAGACCCCTGGTGCGATTGGTTACATCGAATATGGCTTCGCCAAGCTGGCCAAGGTCGACTTTGCCCAGTTGCAGAACAAGGCAGGCAATTACGTCGTGCCAAACGCCGAAAGCGGTGCCGAGGCCCTGGCGGCGGTGAAGATGCCGGAAAACCTGGTGGCCTGGCTGCCTGATCCGGACGGTGCCAAGTCCTATCCGATCACCTCTTATACCTGGATGATTTTCCGCAAGGACAATGGCAACCCGGCCAAGGCCAAGGCCATGCGTGAAATGGTCGAATACAGCCTGACCGAGGGGCAGAAGATTGCCGATTCGATGGGTTACATCCCGTTGCCGCAATCGGTCGTCGAACAGGTTCGCAAAGCGTCCGCCAACATTCAGTAACGCCGTGAGGTCTCTCTCGGCGTGTGCGTCTGCGCCACGCCGGGAGAGTTTTCCCCCTGTTCCGGACTTAGCCCATGAACAAACCTTTTGTCGTACCGGTTAATCCCGACTCTGCCTGCCAGCCACCCTCGACGAAGGATTTCCTGGTTGATCGCACTTTTCGCGCGCTGGCGCGCATCGGCGTGGTGCTGATTCTGGCGCTGGTATTTGCACTGGTGTTCGAAGTCGGACGCAAGGCACTTCCCGGCATGGAGAAGCACGGCTTCGATGTGCTTCTGGGCAGCGTGTGGGACGTCAACCAAGGCAAATACGGCATCCTGCCGGCCATCTGGGGCACGCTTTACAGCGCCTTCATCGCGTTGCTGATCGCCGGTGTCTTTGGCGTGAGCATGGCGATTTTCCTGACCCAGGATTTCCTGCCGACCAAGCTCGCTGCGCTGTTTCGCACCATCGTCGAACTGCTCGCGGCCATTCCCAGCGTGGTCTATGGCCTGTGGGGGATCTATGTGGTGATCCCGGCGATTCGGCCGCTGACGACCTGGTTGAACAGCGAACTGGGCTGGATACCCTTTTTCGGCACGTCCCTGAGCGGCCCGGGCCTGCTGCCCGCAGCTCTGGTGCTCGCCATCATGATTCTGCCGACCATTGCCGCCGTTTCGCAGGACGCGCTGACGGCTGTGCCGATGAAAACCAAACAGGCCGCGTACGGCATGGGCACAACCCATTGGGAAGCGATTCTCAAGGTGATGGTGCCTTCGGCCGCCACCGGCATTTTCGGCTCGCTGGTGCTGGGCCTGGGGCGCGCGCTGGGTGAAACGATGGCGCTGGCCATGCTGGTCGGCAATGCCAACAACATTTCCCTCTCGCTGTTTGCACCGGCCAACACGCTTGCCGCTCTGCTGGCGCTGAACTTCCCCGAAGCCGGACCGAACGAGATCGAGGTGTTGATGTATGCCGCGCTGGTGCTGATGTTGATTACGCTGATCGTGAACATTTTCGGCTCGATGATCATGATGTACGCCCAACGGGGTAACAAGTGATGACTGATCTGACCGCAGCAACAGACCTGACGGCGCCAACCGGTGCGATGCCCAGCTTGCAACGCAGGTTCGAAGGCCGCGCGCTGCGCAGCCTGATCCTGACCACCCTGGTCTGGGCAGGTGCTTTGCTGGCCAGCGTACCGCTGATTTCCGTGCTCTACATGCTGATCACCCGCGGTGGCGCGCGTCTGAACCTGGAAGTCTTCACCGAACTGCCGCCGACCGGCTTCGAGATGGGTGGCGGTTTCGGCAATGCGATGGCGGGTACCTTTGTGATGGTCGGTATCGCGGCAGCGATCGCGGTGCCGGTCGGGATCATGGCGGCCATTTTTCTGGCTGAACTGGGGCCGGATAGCAAGCTGGGGAACGCCGCGCGTTTTGCCGCCAAGATGCTCACGGGCCTGCCGTCGATCCTGGCGGGGGTGTTTGCCTACGCTTTGGTAGTAATGACCACCGGCACGTATTCGGCACCGGCAGGTGGCGTGGCACTCGCCGTCCTGATGCTGCCTATCGTGGTGCTGACCGCAGAAGAATCGATGCGGATGGTGCCCAAGATCATGAAAGATGCTGCTTATGGGATGGGCTGCACTCGCTCGCAGGTCATCTGGAAAATCATCTTGCCGACCGGCATGCCGGCAATCCTGACTGGTGTGATGCTCGCCGTGGCGCGTGCCGCAGGCGAGACGGCCCCTTTGTTGTTTACCGCGCTCTTCAGCAACTACTGGATCTACCACCAGGGCAATCTCGATGTCATGAATCCGACTGCCTCGCTGGCGGTGCTGATCTACAACTTCTCCGGCATGCCTTTCGATAACCAGCTCGAGCTCGCATGGGCGGCCTCGTTGGTGCTGGTGATGATCGTGCTGTTCGTGAACATCATCAGCCGGATTTTCGGCAAGCCCAAGTATTAAGAACGGGAGCATCTGATTTTGAACGTATCCACTGCGCAAATTGCCGCTCCTTTTGTCACCCAGGCGCCTGTAGTCATGGACTGCAAACTGGACAAGATTTTCTACGGCAACTTCATGGCAGTACGTGACAGCCACGTGCCCATCGAGAAAAACAAGATCACCGGATTCATCGGTCCCTCGGGCTGCGGCAAAAGCACCGTGCTGCGCAGCCTCAACAGGATGAACGATCTGGTGAAGGGCTTTCGTTTCGAGGGCCATGTGCATTTCCTCGGCCAGGACGTCTATGGCAAGGGTGTCGACCCGGTGGTCGTACGCCGCTACATCGGTATGGTGTTTCAGCAGCCTAACCCGTTCTCGATGAGCATCTTCGACAACGTCGCGTTTGGTCTTCGCCTCAACCGCTACAAGGGCGATATCGGTGACCGCGTCAAGCATGCGCTGCAAGGCGCCGCGCTGTGGGACGAAGTCAAGGACAAGCTCAAGGTCAGCGGCCTGTCGCTCTCCGGTGGCCAGCAACAACGCCTGTGTATCGCCCGGGCAATCGCCACTGAGCCGGAAGTCCTGCTGCTGGATGAGCCTTGTTCGGCACTCGACCCGATCGCTACCCGACGCGTCGAAGAATTGATGGTCGAGTTGAAGAAGGACTACACCATCGCACTGGTGACCCACAACATGCAGCAAGCCATCCGTGTTGCTGACACCACGGCGTTTTTCTCGGTGGATATTTCCCAGGGCACGCGCACCGGTTATCTGGTCGAAATGGGGCCGACCGCGCAGATCTTCGACAACCCGCGTGAACAGATGACCGGCGATTACATCAGCGGCAAGTTCAGCTAAGTCACAGCACCGGTCACGGCCGCCTACCTGCACAAGCCAAATGGATTTGGCGGGCATCGGTGGACATTTACCAAGCGTTTCCAAGGAGCTCCAATGCCTGCCACGCATCGCCTTGATTTGCCTGCGATTGAACGCGCACTGCGTGACGTGCAGAGCCGTTTCGCCGAACTCAGCCGGCACTTCACCGAGCCTCGGGACCCGTTAACCGATGAAGTTCTGCACAATGTGCTTGAAGGCTATGCGTTGGTTGACGAATATGTTGCCCGCGGCGTCGACCTGTTCGATCTGCAGCAACTGAACCTGATGCTGGAGATCAATGCCACAGTGCTTTGCGGCCGGGATCCGGCACGCCGGCTCGAATACGCCCAGCATCTGGCGGCCACTGAGGCGCACTTCTTCAACAACGTCGAGGGCGGCATCAAGGACTTGTACAACTGGTATTGCGCTTATCGCAGTGAGTCAGTCTGGAAGCGTGCAGCGGGTGTCTATGTGCGCATTCTGAGCAAGCCGCAGCTGTTTATCGAAGGCAACAACCGCAGTGGCTCGCTGATTGTCAGCTACTTGCTCATGCGGGCAGGGCTGCCTCCATTCGTGTTGACCCTGGAAAACGCCGAGGGCTATTTCAACCCGTCTTCGGTCATCCGCAACTCCGCCAAGCATGGCGTCAAGGCGTTGTACGAATTGCCAAAGATCAAGAAAAAATATGCAGCATTCTTAGAAGAACAGGCGCCCGATCCAATGAAGTTCTTTCTCAAAGGCAAGCCTTTGCCTCTCTCTCAGGGTGACCATTGATGAGCTGGGCAACAGCATTTGCCAGATTGAAAACTTTCGGCAGCCGGGCAGGGCAGGCTGTCCGCTGCGTTTTGCCGCAGTTGTTCGAACGACAGCGCATACGGATTTCGTTCGATATCGATGACACGCTCGCTTGCCAGCTTCATCACTGCGCAGTCGAGAACAGTCGACTACCGGCCTGTATTCATCGTTGGCTGGGTGAACCGTTGCGGATGGGCACACGATCGCTGATCCGAGAACTGCGTCGCCAGGATTGCAGTGTCTGGGTCTACACCTCATCCGGGCGTACGCCGTCCTATATCAGGCGCTGGTTGGCGCTGTACGGTATCCGCGTCGACGGCGTGGTCAACAGTGTGCTGCACAACCGTGCGCTGACGGCGCACGGGATGTCGAATGCGCCTTCCAAGTATCCGCCAGCGTTCGATATCGACTTGCATGTCGATGATTCGGAGGGCGTGCAGATTGAAGGCAAGGATCATGGCTTCCGGGTGGTCGTGGTGCATCCCGAGGATGAGCGCTGGGCGCAGAAAGTGCTGGATTCGGTGGCCAAGGTCCAGGCGCAGCTCGCCTGGCAGCAAATGCTCAGACCTCAGGCGCCGGTGCAACAGCGTGCGGAGGCTGTCTTTGAGTCGCTTGGCTGAGCGAGTACGCATTGGCTATCTGGACAGCAGCGCCTCAGGTATACGAGGCACTGCTTTGAAATGACTCAATAGATGCGCAAAACATGTCTCGCAGATACGACAAAGCCCTGAATAATCAGGGCTTTGTTGTACATAAGATGGCGGAGGCGACGGGATTCGAACTCATGGACCTGTTACAGTCGACGGTTTTCAAGACCGATATGCAAAGCCAATGAAACCGGGGCCTGTGGCCGCTTTTCGTTACGATACGTTTATTTTTTGACACCCCTACAGCCCGCATTCTACAAGGGGCGGATTTTGAGTTTTGTAACGGTTTTTTTGGGGCTATTTCGATGGCTTGGCAATGGCGCCAATTCGTCGATAGACGCGCTCGGTTATGTCTCCTTTGGTGTGCCCCAAGAGTAGGCTCGCATCGCCGACGTCGAGGATTTCCGACGCCGCTTTCGGCCTGATGTCTCTGAACTGGAAGCCTCCCATTTTCTCCGCCAGCTGGACATCGCCTTTTTCGTTAGCCTCTTTCTTGGCTCTTTCTCTATCGTCCCATCGATCGCGAAGCATCTTCGCCGTCATCCGTTTGCCGCGCGAGCTCACGATCAAATACCTGCAAATGTGGTGAGCATTGCGCTCGGCCATTTTCTCGATAAGCAAGCCTAGGCTGTTTGGTTCATCACCGTCAGTCATCTGGATACGCAGCTTTTTGTGTGTCTTGTTCTGCTGAACACCCAAGTAATTTCCCTCGACATCGTCCTTCCTCATGACCAAGACATCTGCCGGTCGTTGCCCGGTCAGATATGCCAAGTCCATCGCGTCTTTCAGCTCTTGAGCTGCCTTCATGTAAACAGCATCCCAAACCACATCGTTTGCGTAATAGTCCCTCGGTGTTTCTTTGTTTTTTCTCACGCCCTGGCAGGGATTCTCTTTGGTAGTCAGCCCCCATTCTCGAGCAATGTTGAAAACGTGGGATAGGGTGGCAATCTCGCGATTCGCCCGAACCTTGGCGGTCCGCGCGTCGCGGTACCCCGCGATAGTTGCTGGGGTGATTGAGTCGATGGGAGCGCTGTCGAACATCGGCCGAAGCTGCTTGATCTCGGCCAAATTGTCTTTCTGCGTCCGTGCCGCTTTCCTCGATACGATGTCGCGGATATATCGGTCGAAGATGCCTTTCATGGTGCGCAGATCAAGCGGCTTTTCCTTCGCCTCTAGCTCCGCCCGTTTGACCCTGGCCAAGTCCAAATCCTTGCCCAGCGGGATCGCCTTGCCTGTCATATCCAGATAGTAATAGGCGATCCAAACCTTTCCGCTTTTTCGTGTGCGTGTCCACTGGTACATCCGAGGCGGCAAGTTGCGTGTGTCGGCCTTGCGGGGGCGCATATCAATTCACTCGCGAGTAGTCTGGTGCCCATACCGGTGCAGCCGGCGGCGGGTTCGGATCGGCAATCGCAGGGCTGATCATGCCCAGCTTCATGCGGGCATACATGCGGCCCACCAGCGGGCGCTTGCCACGGCTTTCAACGAACACCCACTGGCGATCAATCAGCCAGCGGCGCTGGTAGGCCCGGGCCTTGTAGCCGGTGAGTGCGGCCAGTTCCTCGTCGGAGAGAATTTCGGTTTCCACAAGCTGTTGCTCCATGCCGCGCGTGGCGGCAGAAGGTAGGGGGAGTTATTCGCCAGCCTTTGCCAGAACCGCGTCGGCAATTGCCATAGCTTCCTGGGCATCGTTCACGTAGGCAGGATCGAACCCCCCCCGGCCAAGTGGATGGTTGCCTGGCAGGCGTGCAGGTTCTCGCGGTTGAGTTTCAGCGCGCCGACCAGCTCTTCGTGCAGTCCGCGCTCTTCGCGGCCGATATCGAAGAATCGCTGCGCCCAATGATCGGCAGGTGGTTGGGAGCCGTTCTGTGCGCCGACGGCCAAGGACCCAACGATTACGTCACACAGATCGCGTTTGTAGGCGTTGTCGCCGTCGATGCTCAGGCCACGCCGGCGTAGGGTGGAAACCACCTCGTTCAGGTCGAGCCCATCGTCCTGGAAAACGATGGTCGAGTTCTGGTTTTTCGGGGGTGTAGATGGTCAGGCAAAGCTTGGCGCCGGAAGGCAAGCTGGCGCAGATTTTCTCCAGCGCATCGCTGGCTGTTTCGTGGAATCGGTTTAATGCGGACATGAGAATTCCTCACCCGCCGTACAATGGCGGATCTAAAGTTGAAGGTTTTAAAGAGCGCTTTTGAAGCTTGATTGAAGGAGATCTTCGTATGGGCGGTGCAGACGCTTCGGAAATAACTGATGGTCAAATTTACGAGTCAATCGGAATGGCAGTTGTCAGTGCGCAGCAGTTTGAAAATATTTTTATAATTGCTTCCAGGCTGGCAATTAAGCAGGCGAACGCCGTTACGATCGAAGATGTTGTTCCGATTAACGCCTCGAAGGCACTTAAGCAACCAGTGAAAGCTCTTTTAAAGGAGTTATCCGATGTGGAGCCTATTGCCCAGCTTGAAGAGAGGGTTCTTGAGCTAATTCAGAAGCGTCACACCGTCGTGCATCGCATTCATGAGCAAACAGGCTGGCCGGGAAATATTAATAATCAGCAGAAAATTGACCTGCGGGCTTTGTGCATTGAGATAAGTGCTGAAAGCCTCGACCTTCACACAATCTTTGTTCAGCTGCTAGGGCAGTGGGCGATGCGATTTCCAAGTATGCGAGAGGGGATCGAAGCAGCAAAATTACATGAGATGTTTCGTCGGGATCGATCAGGATTATGAGCTAGACGCAATCGCCGAATGCGATGTGATCTGCTTAGTCATCGCCACGGCCCCCTGTAGATGAGGTCGGCCATGTAGAGCGGGGCGAAGATCATGGCGCCCCTTGCGGCTTGCCCACCAGCAAACCGGGCCGTCTTCGGTGTCATGAATCGCAAGGCAGAACCAATCTTCACCTTCGGGGCGGTCAGGCTCCCAGTAGCTGTAGTCCGGGTCGCCGGATTCAAAATAGCGATCAGCAACGGCCTCATCGGCGTACTCAAGGCTCACCATCATCAGCGTCAGGCCCTGTTCCGCTACCCAGGCTTTGCACTTGTCTCCGTCGCCCTCGTCGAAGTCGGGCATATGTGGGTGCTGAAACCAACCCATTTCGTCTCGCACAGCTGGCGCTTCCTGTATGAATTTGATTTCTTCGGGCATGACTTCGTCCTTGCCGCTATAGCGGCTGACTTTGAAGGGGGAGGGAGTTATTGGTATTTGTTGCGAAATACCTCGCCGAGAGTCGGCTACAGTTGATTTGTCGTTCACAAGGAGGGCAGGAGAATGGCGTGTTTGATCTGCGAAGAGACAGATACAGAGCTGCTGTCGGCAGCGCATTTCGTGGAGAGAGATTGTCCAGGGTGCGGGTACTACGGCGTTCCTAAACAGCTCGTCGAAGAAATGTTGATCCGCAAGCAAAAATTTCACGTAGAGCGCACCAGGACTTACTTGACGATGCGAGCCGAAAATAAGCAGTCCCCGTGGATCACCCCGGTCGATATCAATATTTACCTGTTGCTGGATATCTCAATCCCCTGAGTGAGTCGGCGGGAGGTGCAGTAGCGCAGTTTGGTTCTCGGCGGATGGGGTGGTCTATGCTGGGGCATGCCCGGGCGGTGATGAGGAAAACGAGTGTATTTGTAGAAATATTTCGAGGTGGTAGTAGGAAATGTGGTCGGCGACTAGAATGTTATGTTCGATTTTTTGCAGAAATCTATAATGTCTAAAATAATCTGGAAGCGGAGTAATTGATTTGATTGAGGATTTCACGACTACAATAAAAGCTCAGCTTTATGAAAGGGTTAGTAGTCCGCTGCTAAGTTCTTTTTTTATTTCTTGGTGTGGGTGGAATTACAAATTCATTTTGATATTGTTTTCTGGTATGGCAAGTCATGAGAAGATAGTTTATATCGATTTGAATATATTTCCGAATCTGATGAGTGCTGTGATTCATGGTGCGCTGCTGCCTACGCTTACAAGTTTGTTGCTTATCTTCGTTTATCCGATTCCCGCTGAGTTTATTTACAGACATGTAAAAATTAATCAAAGGCGACTTAAGGAAATTCAGCAGTCTATTGATGATGAAAGCCCATTATCTAAGGAGCAGGCGCGTAAAATTCGAAGGGAGGCACTTGAAAATCAGTTGAAATACGAAACTGAAATCGATGCAAAGAACGTTGAGAATGCGAGACTAAAAGAAATTATTTCTGACCTTCAACAAAAAATGGAGAAACCGAACGGGAGTCTAGTTGCTGAAGACGTAAAGCCAGATAGTTACGAAGAGACTGACATAAAGGCGGAAGTATTAGATGAGCAAGACGATGACTTCCTCGCTGCGTATAAAATAGCCCGCGACGAGCCGTCCGCAAACAACGCAAAAAATGCTATGGTCGGTACATTTAACGGTAGCGAAGAACAAAGTTTTGACGCTTTTATGAGAGAAACTCTACTTGACTATTTGGGTGGGCTCAAAGAGTTTTCCAATTTGCAGTATGACGTTTCTGCAAGTGCCGGAAAGCTTAAAGTGCTATTGGGCGGTCCTGATGGTTTGTTCCTTCCTTATGTAACGAGCGAATATACAAGAGATACTGCCTTGGAAGTGCTGGATACGATCAAGCGAGCGCTCTCGAGCGGCTCTCCGCCTAATATTAATAAATCAGCGTCAAAAATTGGAGATGGTAAGTCTGGTCCAGATTTTAATGTCGTGAAAAAACTTATACTGAAAGGCTTTGCGGCTGGTGAAACTCCATCCGAGATACATTCGGAGTTGGCTAGTTTGGGTATCCCTAAGTCGCTAATTATTAGCGTGATGGAAGAAGTAAGGAGGTCGAATTTAGGTTCCCATCCTGAAACTTGACGGTTTCAGTGAGCCCATTTTTTCAGATTGCCTCAGGTGTACGCACCGCTAAATGATGGTTGCGCATAGCGTGGATAATTAATAATTCGGGTTTCAGTAAAAGGTTTCGCGTGCCTTCTTGAGCTGTCTGATTCGTAGAAGTGGGGAGGCGCTATGCTGAGCTGATGCCTTTGTGAGGATACTCAGATGGCCAGATGCAAAAAGTGTGATGAAGAACTTCGGTTCGATCTGGATGACAACAAGGATAAATTCGAAATTCCCTGCTCAAAATGCGGTGCCCGGCATGTGATTCGCTGGGTCGCCTCTTCACCTTATTCCGGGAGCACAGTTTGAGGTCCAGCTGGTCGACGGAGGTGGATTTGACCATGGCAATGGGTAAAAGCCATATAAGCAGTAAGTGAGTAAGGGTCAGGCGGTTACGGATAGAGTTAGGGTTTCGTCGCCGCTGCGCGCAATGCCAGCATGTATATCAACTCTGCGGCCGGCAAGCATTCCCGCGATTTGCGCATTCAGGTCGATATCGATATCACGCGCCTTGCGGGCTTTGCCCACGCCTTTGTTTGCGAGGTACTCGGTGATTAGTGCCTTGTCTTGCGCCTCGACTGCGATGATGTCGCGTCCGTCGCTTGCTGGCGGGGTATCGTCTTCGCCTTTCGGAACAAGGGCGCTCAGCTTCCCGTAGACCTCGTTGACCCGTGCCAGGGCGAAGTGGTCGCCTGCTGTTTCGGCCGAGTACGAGCTGCGGCGCACCCCCGCACGAACGCTGCGACGTATTGCTTGCGGGCAAATTTCAACTTTGTGAGCAACGCCTCGAACGCATACAGAGCGATGTGCTGGGCGGGGGTTACCCCCACGAAAGACACGCGGGCGATGATCCGATCCTTTTCCTTGCAGTATTGCCGACCATACAGAGAGGTGCACCCGAAAACGTGAGCAACTGCTCCGCTCAGGTTCCGCTCCCACGTCGGCAGGCGTTCGACTCGGGAGAACTGCGACTCGACTTCACCGACGTCGCTCAACTTCACATCCATTTCGGTCAGCCGGTACTCGCGCATCAGTGCCTGCGCTTGCCGAAGCGCCGTTGCAGCTTCGTTCTCATTTGCGCTTTGGGCCAGTGCCAGGCAGTGCTTGATCTTGCGGATCGCGCGCTCGAGTTTCTTTTCGTCGATCTGTTGTGCGGACATAGGGGATCCTCGCCGGCTGGCGTGAGTGGTAGAAGTGAGATAGCTTTGCGCGATTATCTTGGACGGAACCGATATGAAACGATTGTGCGCCTGGTGGGAAGAAACAGTTGGCTGGTGGAAATCTCAGAAAGTCGAATGGTATGCGGCTTATGGAACCGTAATTTATATCGGTATCATAGTTTTGGTGATTGCTGCGAATCTCGATGATTTTTTTAAGTTGAAGTTAAATGAGTTGGGAGACTTTTTGGCTGGAGCTTTTGGCCCAGTTGGATTTCTCTGGCTGGTTCTCGGCTTTCTACAGCAGGGGCGTGAACTGAAACTAAGTTCTGATGCGCTTCGCTTGCAGGCTGAAGAGCTAAAAAATTCTGTAGAGCAACAATCTATAATGGCTTCTGCGGCTTTAAAGCAAATTGAGTCACAAACGTTAGCTTTCGATCTTCAGCTACAAGAGTGTGAAAGATCAATGTCTGCGTATTTTTCGTTTGATTTTGTCGATGATCCACGTGGCAATTTTCCGAATATGGCTCACCTGAAAATGACAAACTACGGTGGCTGGGCACATCATGTTTATCTACAATTTTCGCCAACGATTGGTCCATCTGGGCGATCGTACTATCCTTTTTTTCGACCGGAGCAAAGCAGGACCATCAGCGTTTATTTTGAAGGGGTAGAGCCTGGGCATAAACAGGGTGAGTGTAAGATCGAGTATGTAGGAAACGATAGAAAAGCAAGGGCGGCTATATTCAGTTATGAGGCGATTCCTGAGAAGCGTTGGATTTTCGTTAAGACTCCTTACGAAACCAATAATGACTGGTAAGGATTTTTGGCTTCAGCTCCCCAGATTTTATTTTGTTGTGCAGATCGTCGCCGGCTGGCGTGATTCGTAGAAGTGTTTTATTTATCTGCAATCTCACACTGGCAGGAGGCCGACATGAGGTTGCAGAGCGATGTAGATGCGCTAGAGGCGATCGAAGAGGACGCTAAAGCGATGCTTAAACGGATAGGGCTGCCTGACGACGCAGTGAAACTGGAGATGGTAGTGTTCCTTCGGGAGGTGATCGATCTGGCCAGCTACATGGAGTCGGCGCTCGAGTCGTCGAGCCGCCGAATTTCGTGTGATCTGGCGCAGTGCCCGCCGTTGCGGTATTTGTGTTCGGCCCGGCATGGGCTGGACGGGAGAAACACTGATGGAAAAAAAGCTTAATTTGCCGCCTTTGCTCGAAAAATTTGAAAATGGCAAGGCAAAATGGAAGAGATTTGATGAAATTGATTTTGAGGTGATAGGTTTTTTCCTAAGCTGCCATCTTGTCATAGAGCACTATCTGGACGAATTCTTAGTTGCTTATTCTCCAGCTCCGTTCGGTTGGGATTCCGCTAATTTAACTTTTGGGCAAAAAGTATCGCTAATATCTACGCTTAAGCAGTTCCCCGAGCCTTACACTATTCCTTTCGTGCTGAAACACTTTAATTCTCTCAGAAATAAGCTGAGTCACAATGTTAAGTTTGTCGTGTCTATTGAAGCTTTGCTGCCTGAGATTCAATTCTTGCAGAAAATTACTCCGCCCGAAACATCAGCTTCGCCCACGAGCTTGACCGACATAAAGTCTGTATTGCATGGTTTCACAGGCATGGTTTGCGTTTATTTTGCTTCAGCAATCACTCATTGTGCAGAGCAGCGGCACAATGGTTTGAATGGCGTATGGAAATTATAAGATTACAAATTGGATAGTTATCAGGCGCGCCTGACCTTGAAATGCAACATCGCCTTGATGCTGTGGCAGTAATCCTGAAGCCGCTCGTAGGCCTTGTATTTAGCCTGACTTCGAGTTGCTGCCCACACCCTGACCAGATCTTCGCGGGCCTCGCGGTTCAGTCGAGATCGTCCCAGTCATGCTTGAACGGACGCACCAACCATACTTTGAGCGGCAGCGCTTCCGCCATCTCGCCGTACTGCATTTCATGCGTCGGGTGATAATTTCCGATCCGCCTCTTCGGATCTTCATCTAGCACCACGCTAATGTAGTGGCCGCGATCGGCTAGGATGACGCCGGGCTTCCCGTAGGCGATGACTCGGCGGCCAATTTCTGCGGGCACCTGATAGTGCTGTCGGACGTACGCGCAGTTGTGGTCCATGGAATATCTCCAGTTAGGCGCCGCCCTCCGCGACCGGTGGTGGCAATTTGGTTTGGGTTGGGGTATTACGGGGGACCGACATGGAGCCGGTGACCATAAGGAGAGATACCGATGCCAATCATTCCAATCGAGACGATCGAAGTAACAACCAGCAAAGGCTACAAGGCTCAGTTGACTGGTATTAACCCTGCCAGCACTGACACAATCGTTGGGAGGGTCCAGCTTCCTGATGGTAAGGAAGCAACTGCTCGTTGGGATCTAAACGGTCTGGCGCGTGACAACGACGGCTCTTTTAACATCAGTTTGAATGATGATGAGTCTGGCGAGCTGGATGAGCTTAGGGAAACTGCCAAACATCTAATGCTGCCTCATGTTGCAAAGTTTCTCTGATTAATCGAGCAAGATTAATTATTAGGCAGATTCGCAGCTTTTAGCGTCTGTAGGCTAGATCCAGTTTCCGCGACACGGTTTCGGGTATCACGTATTCGTGTCGCGGCGGCGGCTCCAGCAGGGGAAGGGCGCCGCTCGGGCCAAGTCCGTGCAGGTGGTGAACCATCAGCGTGATTGCCTCGCCCTGTTCCTCGATTCCGCTCCAGGCCATCAGCTCAGCAAGTGCTTGCCGCGTGCCGGGCAAGCAGTGCAGCCTGATTTCCTCTTCGCCGCGCTCTTTCCTCTTCGCGGCAGCTTTCTCTGACCGTTCTGCATTGCTCTTGGCCATGGCCTACCTCTTCAATTCTGCTGGCCGGCAAGTCCAGCCAAGTCCGCCGGTGGCGCTGGTGGGCCGATTAATTGACCGCTTCAGCGAAACGTTGGCTCGCGGATTATCAAGCGGTAGCTGTTTTCGGTGGGCAGCTAATAGTGCCGCCGGGCGCGTAAGCGTGCCTTTCTAATGGTTTTATCCTGTCAGGCTCCACCCTCCATGACCGGTGGTGGCATTTTGGCTGTAGATAGTGTTTGATCTGCCTATCGGATGAAGAATTCACCATGGGAGAATCATTTCGGTGTCAAAACTCAAACCCAAAGAAGAAGCGGCTAAAGACAACTCGCTTCAGAATAAAAAAAACTGTTTCATTGTCACCCCTATTGGAGCGAGCTCTTCTGATGTTCGTAGGGCGACTGACGGCCTTATCAGCTCCGTTTTAAAGCCCGTACTAAGTGATCTCGGTTATGAGGTGCATGTAGCTCATGAAATCTCATTGAATGGTTCGATTACTAGGCAAGTAGTACAGCATTTGCTAGATGATGATTTGGTTGTGGCAAATCTTACAACATTAAATCCCAATGTAATGTACGAGCTCGCGGTCAGACACTGCGCTGGCAAGCCCGTAATTACAATCGCCGAAAATGGAACTAGCCTTCCTTTCGATATTGCTGAAGAACGTACAATATTTTTCTCCAACGATATGCGTGGCGTAGTTGAGCTAACATCCGCGCTCAGATTAGTCGTCGGAGCAAACGAGGAGAAACCTATAGTAGATAACCCTGTCCTTCGTGTTCGAGAGCATAAGGTATTAGTTGAAAGTCTCGATCAGGGCGATGCGAATGAGATTTTAGCTGATCGTTTAGATAATATTGAGGAGTTATTGACTAGTTTGGTTGGCTCTCGAAAAATGCAATCTACTGACGCATGGTCTAACAGTAGAATGATTCCTCCTCCTCCTATTGTTACGACTTATATACAAGTCGAAGGGAAGACGAAAGATATTGATAATTTTGTTATGGCGCTTGGTAACAGTAGAGGGGTAATTGAAGTCAGTAAAAATTCACCGAGTAGTTGGATTGTCAGATCAATTTCTTCAATTTCCGATGAGACCCTTACGTCGCTTGCCGATCAAGCGGGCGTTAACGCCTTTATTACATTTTAAGTTTCTCGTCTCTGAAGTTCGAGCGAAAAGCCAGTCGCGTGGATCGTGCTTCAGCTTAGCCAGAACCTCCCGCCGAGACATCCGCGCCACGACTTCACTTATTTGTACTTTGTGGCGCGGTCTTCCCATCGCTTGGAAGGAAACGGTCGGCCCGAGCGCTTGAGCGTTCAGAATCAGGCTGCACAGCCTAACTAATTTCCGCGCGGATCTGGGATTGGCGTACCGATCAATGCAGACCTTCCGCCAGGCGGTTAGCCTGCTTCTCGAACGCGATCGCTATGTGTTTTACGTTTGGCAGGACGCCGGAGAAGGGAGAAAAAGCAAAAAGTTTTGTAACGCGTCTCAAAAAGTTTTGTAACGCTTCACGGAACGCGGTGGAAATCTCAAACCCCAGAAACGACAAAGCCCTGAATAATCAGGGCTTTGTCGTATATAGATGGCGGAGGCGATGGGATTCGAACTCATGGACCTGTTACAGTCGACGGTTTTCAAGACCGTTGCCTTAAACCACTCGGCCACACCTCCGTTTGCGTTGCGGGCGCCATAATACCTGAATGAAACACACTGTCAAACTCTCTGCATGGCTTGTTACAGAGCGTCTGTTATGATCTTTGCGACTGAACGTTTCAAACCAACAGGAGTGTCGCCATGCGCGAACAGGATTACGCAGTTAATAACAGCGTGCAGGCTGAGCAGCTAGAGGTTAGCCGCGTCCTGCGCAACACTTATGGTCTCTTGGCTCTGACCCTCGCATTCAGCGGTGTGATGGCCTTCGTAGCCCAGCAGATGCGTGTCGGCTACCCGAACATTTTCGTGGTGCTGATCGGCTTCTACGGGCTGTTCTTCCTCACCAACAAACTCCGTGATTCCGCGTGGGGCCTGGTGTCCGCCTTTGCGTTGACCGGTTTCATGGGTTTCCTGCTCGGCCCGATCCTCAACCGTTACCTGGGCATGCAGGGCGGCGCTGAAGTGGTCAGCTCGGCGTTCGCCATGACCGCGCTGGTGTTCGGTGGTCTGTCGGCCTACGTGCTGATCACCCGCAAGGACATGAGCTTCCTCGGTGGCTTCATCACCGCCGGTTTCTTTGTCCTGCTGGGCGCTACACTGGCGAGCTTCTTCTTCCAGATCAGCGGCCTGCAACTGGCGATCAGCGCCGGCTTCGTGTTGTTCTCGTCGGTCTGCATTCTGTTCCAGACCAGCGCGATCATCCACGGCGGCGAGCGCAACTACATCATGGCGACCATCAGCCTGTATGTATCGATCTACAACCTGTTCGTCAGCCTGCTGCAACTGTTCGGCATCATGAGCCGCGACGACTGATCGTAATGGCTGCAATAAAAAACCCGCTTCGGCGGGTTTTTTATCGTCTGGAGAAAAGTGTCTGCTCAGTTGATGACGATGCTGCCGTCCACTTGCTGACGGTAGATCGTGTAGGGCAGCAGCAAAGTATCGAGCGCGCCGGAGACCACGGCGTCCACCAGCACCACCGGAATGGCCGCGTTGCGGTGATCATCGGGATCGATGCCTGAGGCCAGCGGAGCGTTCAGCGTGCAGAAGTCATAAGCGAGGCCGCTGTAGATTCTCGGTACCGCGCCGCAATAGCTTTTCTGCTGCTTGAGCCCGTCAATGGCAGCCTGATCGTCGCGCGCCACCGTCTGAATCGTGCCACAACCGCCGAGCAGCAGGGCCGCCAGCAGCATTGCCTGAGTTTTCATAGCGCCATTCCTTAGCCGCGAAAAACCCCAATCTACCCTGATCATTGGTAAAAGACACCTACGCCATCGGTGGCAGGCGTCGCTTGACCGGGGTCTTCTTGACGATCGCGGTGTTGGTTTCAGCCAACGTATTCAGTCGGTCTAGCAGGGTATCGAGCTGCTCCATCGAGCGCACGTGCAGGCGGGCGATGAAGCAGTCGTCACCGGTGACCTTGTCGCACTCGGTGAACTCCGGAATCGACATGATCTGCCGCTCAACCTCCTGCAATTGCCCTGGCAGCGGCCGTACGCGAACGATGGCCTGTAACTGATAGCCGAAGCATTTCGGATCGATCTCCACCGTGTAGCCCTTGAGCACGCCGCGTTCTTCCAGCCGCCGCAACCGCTCGGCCACGCTGGGCGATGACAGGCCGCTGATCTGCGCCAGCGCTTTGAGCGAGCGACGCGAGTCTTCCATCAGCGCGCTGATGAGGATCTGATCGATATCGTCAGTCACAGGCAAACTCCGAATTAGGCAAAGTGCGCAAATCACCCTCGATAAAAAAGGCGAAAACCAAGTTTAGCCTGCTTTATGCGCTGGAGCAGCCCGAGGTGCGCTTGGCATACTTTTGCCACGCTTCGCTCACAGCCTCAGGAGAACAATAATGGACAACACAATCCGCCGCGGCTCGCTGGAAATGACCGCCGCCATGCTGATATCCGGGACGATCGGCTGGTTTGTGCTGGTGTCCGGGCAACCGGTGCTCGACGTGGTGTTCTGGCGCTGCGTGTTCGGCGCCGGTACGTTGCTGTTGGTCTGCGCCGCGTTCGGCTTCCTGCGTCCGGGGATGCTGACCCGTACAACGTTTCTGCTGGCGGTGCTCAGTGGAATGGCGATTGTCGGCAATTGGGTGCTGCTGTTCGCATCCTATTCCCGCGCCTCGATTGCCATTGGTACGGCGGTCTACAACGTACAGCCATTCATGCTGGTCGGTCTGGCGGCACTGTTTCTCGGCGAGAAAATTACCCTGCAGAAGCTGTTCTGGCTGGCGATCTCGTTCATGGGCATGCTGGCGATCGTCAGCGCCCATGGCACGCAAGGTGAGGAGGGTAACGATTACCTGATGGGAATTGCCCTGGCGTTGGGCGCGGCGTTTCTGTATGCGATCGCTGCACTGATCATCAAGCGCCTGACCGGCACGCCGCCACATCTGATCGCGCTGATTCAAGTCTGCACCGGGGTGTTGTTGCTCGCGCCTTTTGCGCATTTCGATGCGTTGCCGCAAGGCGTCGATGCCTGGGCGAGTCTGCTGACTCTCGGGATCGTGCACACCGGTCTGATGTACGTTTTGCTGTACGGCGCGATTCAAAAATTGCCGACGGCATTGACCGGCGCGCTGTCCTTTATCTATCCGATCGCGGCGATCTTCGTTGACTGGTTCGCCTTCGGCCATCGCCTCGAATTGCTGCAATGGATAGGCGTTGCAGCGATCCTGCTGGCCGCCGCCGGCATGCAACAAGGTTGGGGCTGGAAAGCCCGGCGGCTGGCGGCACAATAAGGATCAGATGTTCCAGCGCGGTGCGGTTGCTGCCAAGCGCTGGCGCATCTCGCTGATATTGGCCGCCAGTTGCCGGGTCAGCATCCGATAGCCATCGAGCGTATTGGCGACTGGCGCATCAAGGTCCGCTGCTGGCAGCTCCATCGGTCGCTCCAGCCGTTGCGAGGCCCCGGTTTTCAACGCGCGAGCCATGCCGATCAGCTGCACACGAATCTGCCGGTGCTCAGCCTTCAGTGCCGTTTGCAGATGTGCCGTGGCCTGCGGGTCACTTGCGTTGGGGCGGATATTGCCGAGGATCTCCAGCGTGCTGATGCACATGCGCAGGTTGCGCTGAATCGCGTCGAGCTCGGTCATGGAAATTTTCACTTCCTTGGACACCGACGGCATTAGCGAGCGCAACTGCACCATCACCGCACCCACCTTGCTCATCAGCCGCACATGCTCGTCGGCGCTGACCGCTTCACCGTTGATGATGCGCCCGTACACCGTGGCGCAATCGCGCAAGGCATCGGCGAGGTTGTAACGCCACGAGTAGACCGCGTACAGCGGCAGGGCGAAGGAAAACGCCAGGGCGAGGGCGATGCCGATCAGGATGTCGACGCCGCGCCACAGACCATCGGTGATCGGGTTATCGCCATGCCCGGCAACGATGAACACCGTGATGGCGGAGAGCAGAGCGGTGTAGCCGCCCTTGCCAATCGCGTGATACGAGAAAAAACCGCACACCACAGCCATGGAAAAGTAGGTCAGCCACGGCATGCCCAGCCAGGCGTGCTGCGCCACCAAGGCCAATCCGACCCCTGCACCGATCAAGGTGCCGATGGCGCGCTCGGCGGCTTTTTTGCCGATGTTGCCGTGGTGCTGCAAACCGCCGATCACTACCAGCATGGTCACCGATGCCCATTCGCCGTGGGGCAGATTGATGCCAGTAGTCAGCAGAATCGTCGCCAGCAACCCCAACGCGACCCGCACGGAATGGATCAGGCGGGCGTGACGGTAGCGCCGATACGGGTCCAGCAACGGACGCAGGATACGGCGCACCAGCGGTGGCAGGCGGTGGGTGCTGTAAGTAGTCAGTGCGAACCTCGTGAGTCAGTCAAATCAATGGAAGGGGAAAATGTAATTCATCCAGGCGGACATGCGCAGCAGGATTTTGCGCATCGCGCCGATGTGATGAAAGTGCTGACTGTAAAGCGCCGCTTGCCCGTAGGCGCCGCCCGGCATGAGCGCGCTGTATTCGGCGAACGCCGGGTCAGTGATTTCAATGATCACCGGCACCCGTCCGGCCGGTGGTGAGCCGGTGTAGCTGATCAGCGTGCCGGAAGGTTGCACCTGGCCCTCGGCGATCACCCCGATCACGCTTTTCACTCGCCCCGCGAAGACTTTGCCGGGTATGCCATCGAAGGCGACTTCGGCCTCGTCGCCCACGGTCAGACGCAGCAGGCTGTTCTGACGCATCCAAGCGGCGAAGTACTGACCTTCCTGCGGAATAAACACCATTGACGGGCGCAGCGGCAGCTTGCTCGCCATCATCCCCGGTCGCAGCGAAACGTGGGTGACGAAGCCTTTGCTCGGCGCTCGAACCACGGTGTTGTCCAGTTCAAATTGAGCGTTGTCCAGTTGCGCCTGCAGATCGTCGGTGCGGGCAATGGCCGCGTCCAGTTCACGCTGGGTGCCGAAGTTGCGGCGTATCAGTTCGGTGATGCGGTAGCGGTCGCCCTTGGCTGCAACCAGTTGCGCCTTGAGCGATTTCAAGCGGTTCTGGAAAGGCGTGGGATCGATGCGGAACAGCACGTCGCCTTTTTCCAGGGGTTCGTTGCCCTTAACCGGCACGTCGATCACCTGGCCACTGATGATCGGAATGACCGGGACCGAGACAAAGTAGGAGCGCGCCACCTCGGAATAGGGATGGTTGTAGTTCATGGTGAAAATCAGCGCGCCGATGATCAGCACGCCACCCAGGACAGCGGTGGGCACCGTCCATTTATTCAGCGGAATGCGGAAGATCTTGAAGATGGCGACGCAGAGTGCGGCGTACGTGAGGATGAGCAACAGATCCATGCTCAGATCCCCCGGCTGTCAGAGTGAGGCGCAACCGGCGACTGCGCTTCGAGCCGCTCGATCCGGGCTTGCAGCTCGACGACCTGCTGCTCCAGTTGATTGACGTGATTCTGAATGGGTTTGCCATCGCCGAACCCCCAACCGCGGTCCTCGCGATAAGCCATCGCCCAGATCCACAGAAACGGCCAGAGTGCATGCAAAGTGAACAGACTGACCCAGCCCGTGGCATGGATCGCGTCCTGGTGCGGGTGGTTGCGATGAACGGCGATTTCGTACGGAATGTCATGCAGCACGATGATCCCGTAAAACAGCACGAGACCGACAAAAACCAACAGACCCAATGCGAAGTAATCGAGCATGGTCAGCCTCCCGGGCATCCAGCAATGCTGGGCTGAGTGTAGTCACTGAATCGCCGGGGGGGCTGACGGATCGGCAGGATCATTCGATCCTGCCGATCACCCGTCAAAAGATGTAATCGGTGGTCAGGAAACTCGAATCACGCCCGCGAATGATCTCGCTGATCAGGTCCTTGTTGCTCTCCTGGAATTTGGTTGCCACCAGCGTCCGAATCGAAAACACTCGCAAGGCATCGTGAACCGACAGCGTGCCTTCGGCGGAGTTTTTGCGGCCATTGAACGGGTAGGTGTCCGGGCCGCGCTGGCACTGGGCGTTGAGGTTGATCCGCCCGACCTGATTGGCAAAGGTGTCGACCAGGCGGCCGACCGCCACCGGGTTGGTGCCGAAGATGCTCAACTGCTGGCCGAAATCGGATTCCAGCACGTAGTCGATCACGGTATCGAGGTGGCGGTACGGCACGATGGGCACGACCGGGCCGAACTGTTCTTCCTGATACACACGCATCTGCGGGTTCACCGGATAGAGCACTGCCGGGTAGAAGAACGAGGCGTGGGACTCGCCACCATTCGGGTTGACCACCTGTGCGCCTTTGCTTTGCGCATCCGCGACCAGACCGTGCAGATAATCGACCTTGCCCGACTCCGGCAGCGGCGTCAGCGCCACGCCGCTGTCCCACGGCATGCCCGGTTTCAGCGTGGCCAGTCTGGCGTTGAATTTCTCGATGAAGCTGTCGACCACGTCTTCATGCACGAAAAGAATTTTCAGTGCGGTGCAGCGCTGACCATTGAACGACAGCGAGCCGGTGACGGCCTCGCTGACTGCATTGTCGAGATCGACTTCGGGCAAAACGATGCCTGGGTTCTTGGCGTCCAGACCCAGAGCCGCGCGCAAACGGTGTGGTTTCGGGTGCAGCTTCTTCAGGTCGCTGGCAGCCTTGTTGGTGCCGATGAAGGCGAAGATGTCGATCTTGCCGCTGGCCATCAGCGCGCTGACGGTCTCGCGGCCGCTGCCGTAGATGACGTTGATCACGCCGCTCGGGAAGCTGTCGCGGAAGGCTTCGAGCAACGGCCGAATCAGCAGCACGCCGAGCTTGGCCGGTTTGAACACCACGGTGTTGCCCATGATCAGTGCCGGAATCAGCGTGGTGAAGGTTTCGTTCAGCGGGTAGTTGTAAGGCCCCATGCACAAGGCGACGCCGAGCGGCACGCGGCGAATCTGACCGAGGGTGTCCTGCTCCAGCTCAAAGCGGCTGGAACGGCGGTCGAGTTCTTTCAGGGCATTGATGGTGTCGACGATGTAATCGCAGGTGCGATCGAACTCTTTTTCCGAGTCCTTGAGGTTCTTGCCGATCTCCCACATCAGCAGCTTGACCACCGCCTCGCGCTGCTCGCGCATGCGGCCGAGGAATGCTTCGACGTGCTGGATGCGCTCGGCCACGCGCATGGTCGGCCACAGGCCTTGGCCGCGATCGTAAGCGCGAACGGCAGCGTCGAGGGCGGTGAGCGCGGTGTCGGCATCCAGCAGCGGCGTGCTGCCGAGGATCACCTGTTCTTCGCCGTTTTCGCTTTTCAGATAAACCGGACTGCGCACCTGCGCGAGCGGGCCGTCCCAGCGGCGCAATTGACCATCGACCAGATATTCACGCTGCTCGACCTGAGCGTCGAGGCGATATTTTTCCGGGATGTCGCTGACCGAAGGGAACAGGTTGCCAAGGATGTTTGCTGTGGTCATGTCACTACCCTGTGTTGAAGTCTGCGTGCCGATTGAAAGTCTTGTGAAGGTTATACGCCTGAATGGGCCGGGATTTAACCCTGTGAATGTCACGCGAATGTCACGCAACGGTGCAACCACAGTCCACCCTGTGGGAGCGAGCCTGCTCGCGAAGGCGGCGGCACATCCAACATCCTCATTGCCTGACACAGCGCTTTCGCGAGCAGGCTCGCTCCCACGGTCGATCATGTACATCCGTCAATCCGTCTTCGGTAATGAAGCTTTTATGACAAAAGTTCGGTAGCCCTTTGCCAGTCCGGTCATGCCTGTGTAACGCGCTTGAGGAGCCTTTCGGGGCGCACTTTGCGAGTCGGGGCGGGACGCCGGGAGTGAGGCAGTGGGGACTATGGAACGCTATTCGAAAGTGGGCATGCAGGAGCTCGATCAACGCCTGTCGAAGATCGTCGAAGCGGCGCGCAAGAAGCCGGTTTCGGTGTATCGCTACGGCGCGCCGTGGGTCTGGATCGTCTCGCAGGAGGACTGGCAGGGCGCTCTGAAAGAAGTGTCCAGCTACATTCCGCCGGGCCATTCGCTGGTGTTGTTGCGCCCGCAGATTGACGATTTGCTCGGCGCCCACCAGGACCTGCTGCACGACCTCAATGCCGCACCCGGCATGCTCATTCCCGCGCAGACGGTGATGCACATCCTGCTCCTGCAATTGCTGTATTCGGTGCCCAGCGAACAGCAGCTCTATGAACAGCTGAACTACAACCTGCTGTTCCGCTGGTTTGTCGGCCTCGGCCTGAACCAGAAAGTCTGGAGTTTCACCGCCCTCAGCCGTGACATCGCCACGCTGCTCAACGAGCCGCGCGCGGTGCTGCTGATTCAGAAAATCATCGGCGAAGTGTTCTGCGGTGCCTTGCTGCAAATGCCCGAGTTCTCGCTGAACTTTGCGCTGTTGCACACCTGGCTGGGCAAGCACGCCTGCGCCACCACGATCAGCAATTGACGCAGCACACCGGGCGCTAACGCCCACAGGTCATCGCGAATTTCAGGGGGTAATGTGGAACGGATTTTCACGTCACGGCTGGCGCTGTGGGGCTGGCTGCTGGTGACGGCGGGCGCGCAGCCGGCGCTGGCCGAGGAGGGCACAGAAGCGCCCGCCGCGCAGCGACTGGTCGACGTCAACGAATACTTCGTGCGCGGCAATACCGTGCTCGATGCCCGCGCGATCGAAGAAGCGGTGTACCCGTTTCTCGGCCCGCAGAAAGCCTTGAGCGACATCGAAGGCGCCCGCGATGCGTTGCAGAAGGCCTATCAGGTGCGCGGCTATCAATCGGTGTTTGTCGAGCTGCCCGAGCAGGCCGTGGCCGATGGCATCGTCTATCTGCAAGTCAGCGAAACCAAGGTCGGCCGGGTGCGCGTGGTCGGCGCCAAACACTATTCGCCGCTGGATATCCGCGACAACGTCCCGGCGCTGAAAGAAGGCGAGGTGCCGGACTTTGCCAAAGTCCAGGGCGAACTCGCGCAGCTCAACAAGACCCCCGGTCGCCAGGTCATGCCGCTGGTGCGCGAAGGGCAGCGCCCCGGCACCATGGATGTCGATTTGCAGGTCGAAGACCAGAACCCGTGGACGGCCAGCGTCGGCCTCAATAACGATTACAGCGCCGACACCGAAAAGCTGCGCAGCGTCACCAGTCTCGGTTACAACAACCTCTGGCAGCTCGGCCACAGCGTCAACCTGACGTTCTTCACCGCGCCGCAGGAAACCGACAACGCCAAGGTCTGGTCCGGGTCCTACACCGCGCCGCTGAGCGAGCGCTGGAGCGTGCAGTTCTCCGGTTACCAGTCCGACAGCAACGTCGCCACCATCGGCGGCAGCAACGTGCTCGGCAAGGGTCACAGCTACGGCGTCGCGGCGATTTACACGTTGCCCTCGAGCGGCAATTGGTCGAACTCGTTGTCGGCCGGGATCGACTTCAAGGACTTCGACGAGCGCCTGAGCCTGTCCGGCGAAAGCGACAAGGTACCGCTGAAATACGCGCCGTTCACCTTCGCCTACAACGGCTTTCGCTACAGCGAAAAGAGCCAGCTCGGCCTCGGCTTGAGTCTGGTTGCCGCGACCCGCAGCGTGTTCGGCTACGGCAGCGACGACAAAGACTTCGACTACAAACGTTATCGCGCCAAACCGAGTTTCGCCGTGCTCAAGGGCGACACCAACTACACCTGGACCTTCGACAGCGACTGGCAGAGCGCAAGTAAAGCTGCATTCCAACTCGCCTCGGGGCCGCTGGTTTCCAACGAACAATTCTCCGCCGGTGGCGCCACCTCCGTGCGCGGCTATCTCGCGGCTGAACGTACCGCCGATGACGGCTATTTGCTCAGCCAGGAATTGCGCACACCGTCGCTGGCGAAATTCGCCGGCACGTGGATGCAGGACTGGCGCTTCTATGCCTTCGCCGAAGGCGCGCAGTTGTATCTGCGCGACGAACTGCCGGACCAGGACGCCAATTACGCCCTGGCCAGCGTCGGCCTCGGCACCCGCGCCAGCCTGAGTAAATGGCTGTCCGGCAGCCTCGACTGGGGCTACCCGCTACTCGAAGGGCCGAACACCTCAAAGCAGGAATCGCGCCTGCACTTCAACCTCCAAGCCACTTTCTAACGGAGCACGTCCATGCAACGCCTTCTCCTTTCGTTGTTGATCTGCCTGGGCTTCGTGCTCCCGGCCACGGCTCAGGCCTGGTGGCAGGACGACTGGCATTACCGCAAACAGATCGCCGTCGACACCACACCGCAAGGCGCGGCGATCAATCAGGCCCTCGGCCGCACCGCGCTGCTGGTGCGCCTGCACACTGGCAACTTCACCTTCGACGGCGTGAAAGAGGACGGCTCCGATCTGCGCTTCGTCGCCGCCGATGACAAAACCGTGCTCAACCACCAGATCGAAAGTTTCGACGCGCTGATGGGCATGGCGCTGATCTGGGTTGATGTGCCGAATGTAGAGGGCGGTCAGCGTCAGGACCTCTGGATGTACTACGGCAACCAGAAAGCCCCGGCCACTGGCAACGGCCAACTCACTTTCGATCCGAATTACACCGCGCTGTATCACTTCGACGGCGCCACCGGCACCCCGGCGAAAGACACCACGGCGTACGGCAACACCGCGCAAAGCGCGACCGGCACAGCGATCGATGGCGTCGTCGGGCGCGCCTTGCAGTTCAGCGGCCAGCCGTTGTTGCTGCCGGCCAGTCCGTCGCTGCAACACAACGCCGGCAGCGCGTTCACCTTCAGTGCCTGGCTGCGTCTGGATCAGGCCTCTGGCGAGCAACTGATCCTGGCTCGGCGCAAAGGCACGCAAAGTCTGCTGATCGGCGTCAGCCAAGGCCTGCCGTTCGTGGAAATCGACGGCCAGCGCGCCGCCGCCACGCAAGCTCTGGCTCCGGCGCAATGGCAACACGTTGCGCTGACCGCCGAGGGTTCGAAAGTCACCCTGTACATCAACGGTCGCGAAAGCGCTGCACTGGCCCAAGCGATGCCGGCGTTCAACTCGGTCATGGCCATCGGTGCCGATCTGCAGGAAGGCGCGTTCCAGCCATTCGCTGGCGCAATTGATGAGCTGCGCCTGTCGAAAGTCGCCCGTCCGGCCGCGCTGTTGCTGGCCGATGCCACCTCGCAAGGCGCCGAGTCGAAACTGGTGGCTTACGGCGTCGATGAAGAACAATCCGGGTTTGGCTTCGGTAGCCTCGGCTTCCTGCTCAACGCGGTGCCAGTCGACGCCTGGGTGATCATCGCCGTGCTGGTGCTGATGATGTTCCAGTCGTGGATCATCATGTTGCGCAAGAACCGCAGCCTCAGTCGCGTCACCGCTGCCAACGAAGACTTTCGCGTGCAATTCGCCAAGGTCGGCACGCGTCTGGAAATGTTCGCCGACGATGCGCAACTGGCTCAGCGTCTGCAGCATTCGTCGCTGTGGCGCCTGTACCTGGTGGCGGTCAAAGAGATCCGTACCCGCCGTGAGCAGGGCGCCGATACATCCTCGGTTTCAGCGGCGACCATCGAAGCCATCCGCTGCTCGATGGACGGCGTGCGCACCCGCGAGAACCAGCAGCTGAGTTCGAAACTTTCGACCCTGTCCAACGCCATTGCCGGTGGCCCGTACATCGGCCTGCTCGGCACCGTGCTGGGGATCATGGTGGTGTTCCTCGGCACGGCGATGGCCGGCGACGTCAACATCAACGCCATCGCTCCCGGTATGGCCGCCGCGCTGTTGGCCACGGCGATGGGCCTGTTCGTCGCGATCCCCGCGCTGTTTGGCTACAACCGCCTGATCACCCGCAACAAGGAAGTCAGCGCCGACATGCGTGTGTTCGTCGACGAGTTCATCACCCGTCTGGCGGAGATGCATGGCGAGAGCCAGTTCAGTGAGGCGTCGCACCAGCGCGGCCATCTCGCCAACCACTCCGTACCGGCCTGAGGAGCATTGACATGGCGTCCGTAAATGCCTCCCACGACGATGATGACGATGCCGCCGTCGACAGCATCAACATTACCCCACTGGTCGATGTGCTGATGGTGGTGCTGGTGATGTTCATCCTCACTGCCACCGCGCAGGTCTCCGGGATCCAGATCAACCTGCCCAAGGCCAGCGCGTCGGTGTCGCTGTCGGAAGCCAAGACCAAGGCGATCTCGGTCAACGACGGCGGCCAGGTGTTCCTCGATGCCTATCCGGTCACTTTGGCCGAGCTGGAAGAGCGCCTGCGCATCGAGAAAGCGCAGAGCCCGGATTTTCCGGTGATCGTGCGCGGCGATGCGACGGTGCAGTACCAGAAAGTCATCGAAGTGCTCGACCTGCTGCGCCGGCTCGAACTGTCCCAGGTCGGTCTCGTCACCGGCAAACCGAGTCAGGGCTGAGTCATGACCGCACAACTCCCGATTGATCCGCCGCCCGTGCAAAAGTCGCCGTTGCGCTATGCGAAGTGGGGCGCCGGACTGCTGGTCGCCGCGCTCGCCGCGTGGTTCCTCTGGCAGTGGGCCAACGACATGGCCGGCGTGCGCCGCGAAGCGCCGAAGGTGCCGACGATCATTCCGTTGCCGCCACCGCCACCACCGCCGCCGGAGAAACCGCCAGAGCCGGAAACGCCGGTGGAAGAAAAAGTCGTCGAGCCCGAGCCAACGCCGGAGCCGGAAGAGGTCAAGCCTGAAGAAGAGGCGCCGCCATCGCCGGCGGACGATCTGGCCAATCCGATGCAAATGGACGGCGACGCGCAGGCCGGCAGCGACGCTTTCAACATCGGCGCGGGCAAGGGTGGCGGCATGGCCGGTGCTGGCGGCGGGCGTTTGGGCACGGGCACGTACAGCCAGTTTCTCGCGTTCACTTTCCAGCGTTTGCTGCGTGAGAACCCTGAGCTGCGCAACCTCGCATTCTCGCTGCAGGCCGATGTCTGGCTGAGCAGCGTCGGCGAGATCACCCGTGTCGAGCTGATCAAGTCCAGTGGCAACCCGCAAATCGATACCCAGGTGCTGGCCGCTTTACGCGGTGCGCCAGCCCTCAGCGAACGGCCTCCGGCCTCCATCACTTTGCCCGTGCGCCTGTCCCTGCAAGGGCGGCGTCCGGGTTAATTCACTTATTCAAGCTTCGGCAAAAGGAGTTGTGTGCAGATGATTTCCAACGTGAATCGATTGTCCCTGGCGGTCGGCATGGTCATTGCGACCCTGGTCGGTCAGGCCGTGGCAGCGCCTGCGCCGTCGGAGAACGCCACGATCAATCTGATCCGCTTGCTGGTCGAGCAGGGCATTCTCAAACAGGACAAGGCCGACGCGCTGATCGCCCAGGCGCAGAACGAAGCGGCGCAGGCCAAACAGGCTGCCGCGTCCACCGCAGTCGCGGCCGGACCGGTCGCCGCGCCGGGGGATGTGCGCGTGCAGTACGTACCGGCAGCAGTGCGCGACCAGATCCGCGATCAGGTCAAAGCCGAGGTCATGGCCACCGCCAAACAGGAAAACTGGGCCGCGCCGAATACCTTCCCGGACTGGGCCTCGCGCATCAGCTTCGACGGCGACATTCGTCTGCGAGACGAATCGCGGTACTACTCGGGCAACAACAGCAACGAAATCGTCGACTTCGCCAAGCTCAACAACAATGGCCCGTACGACGTAAATCCCAACAGCAGCACCAGCCTGCCGCCGTTGCTCAACACCCGCGAAGACCGCGAAAACCTTTTTCGCCTGCGCGCACGTCTGGGCATGAAAGCAGTGATTTCGGAGGAATGGACCGCCGGCATTCGCATCGGCACCGGTTCGGACAACAACCCGGTATCGACCACGCAGAACCTCGGCGGCGGCTTTGCCAAGAAGGACATCTGGCTCGATCAGGGCTACCTGACCTGGAAGCCAATGGACGAATTGACCCTGACCGGCGGGCGCTTCGCCAATCCGTTCATGTCCACCGACATGCTCTATTCCAACGACCTGAATTTCGACGGTGTGGCGGCGATTTTCGATCACAAGCTCAACCGCGATTGGGGCGTGTTCGGCACGGTCGGCGCGTTCCCGGTGGATTACACCAACGACACTTCCAGCAGCAACGGTTTCGACAAGGAAGAGAGCGACAACAAATGGCTGTACGGCGCGCAGCTCGGCGCGAAATGGGCGATCAACAGCAACAACCGCCTCAAAGGTGCGCTGGCCTATTACCGCTTCGACGACATACAGGGTCAGCGCTCCAGCCCTTGCGAACCGTGGGCCGGCGCGCCGGGCTGCGACAGCGACGGTACTCGTGCGGCGTTCATGCAGAAGGGCAACAGCGTGTTCCTGCTGCGTGACATCACGCCGAACCCGCTCAACCCGAGCGCCACGCCGCAGCCGCAATTCGTCGGGCTTGCGTCCGAGTTCAACCTGCTCGATCTCAACGTCGTGTGGGACGCCGACCTGCCGCAGGACTTCAAACTGCGCAGCCAGGGCAATTACATCCACAACCTCAGCTACGACGAAGGCGACATGCGCAAGCGCTCCGCCGGGCAGATCGTCAACAACCTCGACAGCAACGGCGAGATCGAAAGCGGCGCCAATGCATGGATGGTGCAGTTCACCCTCGGCAACGCGCTGGACCTCAAGCGCAAGGGCGACTGGAACCTGTTCGCCGGCTACAAGTACATCCAGCCGGACGCCTTGCCGGACGGCTTCAACGACTCGTCGTTCCACCTCGGCGGCACCAACGCCAAGGGCTATTTCATGGGCGGCAACTACGGCCTGGCGAAGAACGTTTCCGCCACGGGTCGCTGGATGAGCACCGAAGCGGTGTACGGCGCGCCGTTCGACATCGACGTCTTGCAGCTTGAGATCAACACGCGCTTCTAAGGCGCCGGGAGAGCTTTATGAACACGCGTTTTCTCGCGCTGGGCCTGGGTTTGTTGATTGCCACCGGGGCGAACGGCGAAGGCATGGAAGAACGCTTGCGCACGCAACTGCGCAGCACCACCCAACAATTGCAGGCCCTGCAAAGCCAACAGGCCCAGGCCAGCGCCGCGCAACTGGCGGCGCAGAACGAAGCCATGGCAGCGCAAGCGCAGATCAAGCAGCTGACTGCCGAACTGGCCAAAGCCAAAGGCCTCGCCGAGCAACTGGCCGGGCAGCAACAGAGCCTGCACAGCCAGGCGCAGGCGCAAGTCGCAGCCAGTGCCGAGCAGACCGGCAAGTTCAAAAAAGCCTATGACGAATTGCTGGTCCTCGCTCGCGGCAAAGAAGCCGAACGCGCGAAGCTGCAAGCGCAGCTGGCGGAACGTGACACACAAGTGCAGCAATGTTCAGCCAAGAATCAGCAAATGTACGGCGTCGCCAAACAGATCCTCACAGCCTACGAAAACATCGATGTCGCCGAGGTGATGAAAATCCGCCAGCCCTTCGCCGGCAGCGCCCGGGTCAAGTTCGATGAGCTGGCGCAAGGCTTTGGCGACGAGCTGTACAAAACCCAATTCGACGCGCCGCAAGCAGCGATCGCTCACTGATAACAAGGAAGAAAGCCATGACTCAATTGATCACCCACGTTTCCCCGCAATCGCTGACCGACGTTCTGCAAGCCGCCGGTTACCGCGTCAACCAGAGCGAACAGAACGGCATCGTCCAGTTGCTCAGCGCCAGTCAGGGCATTGGCTACGCCGTGCGGTTCGGCAACCCGGCGCTGGAGCAGGGCGGGTTCGTTGATTTCACTTTCAGCTGTGCGCTGCGCGTGCAGGGTGAGTTGCCTGAGGGAGTCGCAGAGCAGTGGAATGCTACTCGACGTTTTGCACGGTTGTCGTTGCAGGGTGAGTTTCTGGTCATGGAGATGGACGTGGTCGTGGCTGCTGGCGTGAGCAACGAGCACCTGCGCGGCAATTTGGAATTGTGGGATCGCCTGTTGCAGGAATTCATCGTTTACCTGCGCGACTTCAGCCAGGCCACTGGTGTGCAAACCGCCAAATCAGCTATCGCCGAACAAGAGGAAGTCGCGCTGTGAAAAAGCCTGCCATGGTGATCGGCGCCGGAGCGCTGGCGTTGTTGGTGGGGGCCGTGGCATTGGTGCTGCGGCCGGGCAGTGATCCGGTTGCCGCTCAGCAGCCGTCGCCGGTGATGCCGGTTGCAGTCGGGCCAGCGGTGGCGCGGTTGGGTAATCAGCAGGTTTCGCCAGAGGAATTGCAGGCGCTGCTGGCCACTGTCCCGGCGCAAACCCGCGAGCAATTGCGCGGCAACCGTGAGGCGCTGGAGCGCTGGATTCGCTCGCGACTGGCGGAAAAAGCCGTGCTGGAACAGGCCGATGCGCAGGGTTGGGCGCAGCGGCCGGACGTCGCCCGGCAAACTCGCGCGGCGACTGAGCAAATCGTGTTTCGTGATTATCTGCGCTCGGTGAGTCAGGTGCCGGCGGAGTATCCAAGCGCAGCTGAATTGCAGCAGGCGTACGACGCCGGCAAGGCCAATTGGCAGACCCCGGCGCTGTATCGGGTCAGTCAGATTTTCCTTGGCGTCAGTGACGCAGCGAATGTGGAAACCGTGCGCAAACAAGCCGCTGAATTGAGCAAGAAGGCGCAATCAGCACCGGCTGATTTTGCGGCGCTCGCTACGCAATATTCGCAGGATCGCGTCACGGCAGAGCGGGGCGGTGATACCGGCCTGCAACCGTTGCAACAGCTGGTGCCGGAAGTACGTGGCGCCGTGGCGCGGCTCAAGGTAGGCGCGGTATCCGATCCCGTGCAGAGCGCCGCCGGATTTCACGTGATCAAACTCACCGAACAGCAACCGGCCCGCACCGCGACGCTGGAGGAACTGCGCGACCAACTGACCCAGGCCCTGCGCGCTCAACGCCAGGAACAGATCGCCCAGGCCTATCTGGACGGCATGCTCAAGACCGCCACCCTGAGCATCGACGGCGCTGAACTGAACAAAATCCTCGAGGAAAAACACTGACGTCAGCCAAACACCATTCACCCCTGTGGGAGCGAGCCTGCTCGCGAATGCGGTGGGTCAGTCAGCGAAGATGTTGAATGTGCCAACGTTTTCGCGAGCAGGCTCGCTCCCACAATGAAATCCGGTGTATTCAGAGCAGCCACATTAGATCGACAGGGAGTCATCAATGTCATTCACCGAACCCGCAGGACGCCCGGGCACCGCTGATTACCAAACGCCCCAAACCAGCCCCGAACCCTGGCTCAACCAGGCCGCAACCATCGACAGCGAAGTCGCCCGGTACTTCCTCGCCAGCGCCCGTTGCGGCTGCTTCATGCAAGCCGCGCGCAGCCTCAATGTGCGCTCGACGCTGCTGCGCAAACAACTTGCGCAACTCGAACAACAACTGCAACACAGCCTGTTCAGCTTCCAGGGCAGCGCCCTAACGCTCACCCGCGAAGGCCAACAGTTGCAGGCCAGACTCAGCACCCTGGCCCACGAACGCAAGCTCCCGGTCATTGAACAACCACTGATCCGCCTGGCCATCGCCGAATCCATCCTCCACGACATTCTCGGCCGCGACCTCATCGCCCTGCTGCGGCGCAACGCCAGCCTGCGCCTGGAAATCATCGCGCTGGACAGCGAACTGTCATTGCGTGCGGTCAGCGCCGACATTGTCCTCTGGCTCGCCTCCGGCGAAGCTCCAAACCTTGGTCCCACCTTCGCCACCAGCGCACCACAACACCTCGCGCGAATTGAATATCTGCCGCACATTGCCAAGCGCTATTCGAGGGTGACAGCGCGACCGGAAACGCCGGAAGATCTGGCGGACTTCATGCTGGTGCAGTGGCAGCATGATCGGCGAGTTGAGAGTTTTCGGCCGTGGAATGAATTGGTGGAGGAGAGGTTGGCTGGGGTGGTGCAGATGCAGTCTTATGAGTTGATGCTGGAGATGATTCGCTGCAGCGCGTGCATCGGGTTGCTGCCGGCATACATCAGCAGATTCGATCGTGGTCTCACCGCATTGCCCGGATTATTCGCCGAACCGATGCAGCTACACGCGTGGCTGGCGATCAACGCCGATTCACAAAACGCACCCGAAATCAAAGCCCTCACCGACCTCATCCAGCAAACCTTCAACGAACGCCACGAATGGTTCCAGCCTTGACGCGGTCCGACAGGAATCTTCATTGCTTACGCGTTGATCGTTCCCACGCTCCGCGTGGGAATGCAGCCCGGGACGCTCTGCGTCCCCCCAGAGCTGGAACGCGAAGCGTCCCTTGAGGCATTCCCACGCAGAGCGTGGGAACGATCAAATCGGCGGTGTACCGCCGCCGTGTGAGCGACACAAATCCCCTGTGGGAGCGGGCTTGCCCGCGAAAGCGTCGGCGCTGCCGACGCCTTATTCAGAGCCCGTCGCGAGACCCGCTACTGTGGCAACTCCAGATTATCCAGCACCCGATTCACCGCCAGTTCGCCGAGCATGATCAACTGCGCAATGCCCATTAACGTTCGGCGCTGCGACGGTTTCACCAGCCCGGCAAATTCTTGGGCGATGGTTTTGGCCGAGGCGAGGGTTTCGCAGGCGTTGGCCAGCAGGTCTTCGTTTTTGGTGTCGGCGGTGACGGCGTTGACGGCGTACATGGCGCGGGGTCTGAACGGCGGTGGGGTTGAGCCGGGTGGTCAGAGGTAGTGGTCGAGGGCGCGATCGGCGGCTTGGTGAAGTTTTTTTGAGTCGAGGGATTCGTAGGGGGAGGTGGGGTCGGATTCGGGTGGGTTGGGTGTTGGTTTGATCATGGTGAAGCTCCTAGAGTCGACGGAGCTGCCAACTTTCGCTGCGATACGAAATGGTTGGTGGCAGCTATACGCGGGTCGCAGACCGGGACTCTAGAACCGGCAGACCCGAAGGTCTCCCACGTACAGCCGCCATAAAAACAGCGGGTGTTGTGCGTCCAGAGATCGACGGGCTGCGAGACCCGATCGCTGATTCGTCAGCGACCGCACCACAATAGAATCCGCCCCCAAAGCGCACAAGCCGGCGGATTCTGGCTTGGCTGTAGGCAATGGCGCAAGGATTTGTAGCCTTGAGACCGTGTCTGAAGGTGACATTTAAACAGCGGCGTTTAAAAGGCAAAAATTGGCGACAGCACGGTAGACGTTTTTGCCGGGAAACAGGTGTTGGCTGCAAGGCCGCCTTCGCGAGCAAGCTCGCTCCCACAGGAATCTGCAATGCTCACAAGTCTTACGTCCGAGCTGGGTCAAAATGTGGGAGCGAGCCTGCTCGCGAATGCAATCTGCCAGTCGACGCTTCAATCGGAGCCAACGCCGTCGCGAGCACGCTCGCTCTCACAATTTCATCTCGCCAGATTCCAGATCAGCGGTTTAGAGTGACCAGCCACACGTTGATCACGGACCGATCCCATGTCAGACCCAACCCCCACGATCCATCTCGAACGCTCCAACGAATCCCACCTCGAAGGCATCACTGCGCTTTACAACGACCCCGCCGTTGCGCGGCAGGTGCTGCAGATGCCGTTTCAATCCATCGAGGTCTGGCGTCAGCGACTGCAGGCCGACAGCGAGCGCGCGCTGAAACTGGTTGCCCTGCACCAAGGAGTAGTGATCGGAAATCTCGGTCTGGAAGCCTATTCAAGGATGCGCCGTGCTCACGCCGGCAGTTTCGGCATGGCAGTCGCGGTAGCCTGGCAGGGCAAAGGCGTGGGATCGATGTTGTTGGCGGCGGCGCTGGTCGTTGCCGACAACTGGATGAATCTGCACCGCGTCGAACTCACGGTGTACGCCGATAACGAGGCAGCCATCGGCCTCTACCGCAAATTCGGTTTCGAGGCCGAAGGGCTGTTGCGTGATTACGCGGTGCGCGACGGGCAGTGGGTCGACACCCTGAGCATGGCCCGTCTACGCAATAGCCCGAAACCCTGAGTCAGTCGCCCAGTGCGAAGGCCACCGCTGACTGCGCATGCAGCTCGGTGGTGTCGAGCAGGGGCAGGGCGCTGTGTTCGGGTTTGATCAGCAGGCCGATTTCGGTGCAGCCGAGGATGATCGCCTGGGCGCCACGGGCGGTCAGGGATTCGATGACGTCTTGGTAGATTTCTCGCGATTGTTCGCTGATCACACCCACGCAGAGTTCGTCGTAGATGATCCGGTGCACCTCTTTGCGCTCGGCATCATCCGGCACCAGCACGGTCAGACCCTGGGCGATCAGGCGCAGCTTGAGGAAGTCCTGCTCCATGGTGAACGCGGTGCCGAGCAACCCGACCGTGCGCGCGTCGATTTCCAATGCAGCCTGGGCGGCGGGTTCGGCGATGTGCAGGAACGGAATACTGATCGCAGCCTGAATCTGCTCGGCGACCTTGTGCATGGTGTTGGTACACAACACCACGCAATCGGCGCCGCCAGCTTCGAGCCGGCGCGCGGCGCCCACCAGAATCGCCGCTGCATCGTCCCAGCGCCCGGCGTGCTGGGCCTGTTCGACCGGGCCGAAATCGACGCTGTACATCAGCAACTGCGCCGAGCGCAACGGGCCGAGGCGCTCGCGGACCTGTTGGTTGATCAGGCGATAGTATTCGGCGCTGGACTCCCAGCTCATGCCGCCGATGAGGCCGATGGTGCGCATTGGATTTCCTCAAGTAAATGTCAGTGTCGAGCATTCAGGTCTGCCCGAAGTTACCTTCTGTTCGAGACCCGACGCCAGTACCGACTGACTGTACCGCCGATCTTTCCCGCAACTGTGCATCTGCAAGAACTAAACGTACGCCGCGCCGGGGATCTGCCACTATCACCCTTCGCAGGTCCTTTCCGAGGAACACCGCAATGAACGACGTACAGCAACTGGGCGAGATGCTGCGCCACTATGCCGAAAGCGAAGCGCACAAGAAGCAACTGTTCACCACGCAATCGGCCGCTTGGGCGGCTCGGATTGGCGCGCTGTTCGACCAGATCGAGCAATGGCTTGAACCGGTCAAGGCGCCGAATCTGCTGGAGGTGAGTCGCGAGGCGTATGTCGCGTCCGGCCCGAGCGTGCCGGTGGAGACCTCGACGTTCAAGACTGAGAAGTTGAGCATTGTGATTGCCGGCAAACCGGTGGAGTTTGTGCCGGATGTGATGGGCAGCGGCGGGCAGATTTCCTTGGCGGTGATGGGGCTGACGGCGGCGCGGTACGGGAGCATTTCCCTGGTTGGCCTGGCGGATGGTGCGTGGCAGTGGCGCAAGACCAATGGCTTGAAAGATTCGGATACGTTTGCCTTCGACGCCGATTTCCTTGCTCAGCAATTGCAAAGCCTGATTCCTCGCGATCGCAGCTGACTGCACGCGGGCTCACTCCTACAAGGGTTGAGGCGAATACCGGGGAAACCCTTAGGTTCGGTGCCAATCCGGCATTTTCCCTTGGGTCACTGATGGCCTTTTGGTAGAGTCGCCGTCGCCAGCGGGTTTTCGGCTGGACGATGGAACCAAAGAAGGGAGTCTGATCAGTGAGTCCGGGCAAAAAAATCCTCGGTCTCACGGCGTCGCTTTTGCTGCTGACGCTGTGGGCCAGTTATTTTTACGTATTCAAGGAAAACCGCGACGGCCAGCTTGGCGGTGTCGGCGAAAGCTCCGCATGGTGCGGCACGCCACCGACTACGGAAGCGGCGTTGCTGGGCAAGGATCAACTGACCTTGCGCGTCACCAACAACCTGCGCGGCGAGTTCATGGTCGGCGGTTCGCTGGTGGTCTCCGAGCGCACCTTCAACCGTTACGACCTGGGCCGCAACGAACTGCGCCTGCGTCTGGAACCCTTGCAGTGGTCTTTCGGCGTGACGCCGATCTTCCTCGAGCAGGTCAAAGTGCAGCCGCTGAGCCGCAACCTCTCGTCGACCAATAAAAGCGCCTTCGCCGAACTTGAGCCTCGCGCAATCGGCGTGCACGCTCGGACTGCCGCGTTCCCGTTCGATACCTATCGCTACGGCTACAAACCGGTGCTGTATTACCTCAAGGGCAGCGAGCGCATCGATCTGCGCTTCAAGAACATCACCACGCTGATGGAGATGTCCAACACCTTCACGCCGATCCAGAAGTACAACCGCGCCGACTACATCAACGAGAAAAACTCGATGATTCGCGATGAGGACTACAAGCCTTACGGCGCGCATGAGTGCGCGTTCAGCGTCGAGCGCAAAGGCTCGTTCAAGGTGGTGGTGCTGTTGCTTCTGCTGGTGCTGTGCCTGCCGCTGATGCTGGTGTTCTACCGCGATGAACCGGGGATCGACTTTCTCGCGACGCTGGTGGGGATTGCGGTGGTGCGCACATTGCTGATCGGGCCGGTGGAAGATTTCCAGCTTTACAACATCGACTTTTTGTTTGGTGCGGCGATTTTGTTGGTGGGGACGGTGTCGCTGATCAAGGCGATGCGCGCCAATAGCCGGCGGGAAATGGCTTTGCGCAGTGGCGAAACATCGTCCTGGTGAAGCAAGCGCGGTGGTAGCCCTGTGGGAGCGAGCCTGCTCGCGAAAACGCTACGTCAGCCGACTGCGATGTCACTGACAGATTGCATTCGCGAGCAGGCTCGCTCCCACAGGTGATCGGGGGGCATCCCATCGATCACTTGAGCGCCGGATCCCCCATGTTCATTTTCTTCCAGCCCTGCAGCAGCACCTGCGCCTTGGGCTCCTGGCCGCTATCGAGGTAGTACTGAATCAGCGACAGCCGCGCATTGCGGTTGGCCGGTTGTACCTTGAGCAAACTTTCCAGAATCGCGCACGCCTCATCAACCTTGCCGCTCTCATGCAGCGCCACCGCCAGTACATAGCCGTATTGCGCATTGTCCGGTTCCAGTTGCGCGGCTTTGCGCAGGTAGGACATGGCTTCGGCGGACTGGCCGGCACGGATCAGCGACAACCCGCGCGTGTGCTGTAACAGCGCCGCATCCGGATGCTGCTTGAGGCTGTCATCCAATAGCTTCTGGGCTTCGGTGGCGCGACCATTCGCTTCCAGCCACTGTGCCAGCGTGACCAGCGCCGGGTAGAAGTCCGGGTCACGTTGCAGGGCGCTGCGCAGCAACGGTTCGACCTCGACACTGCGCCCGCTGGCCTGGTACAGCATGGCTAGATTGAGATTGGCCTCGGCACGCTCCAGCAGGCTCTTCTGCACGGCCTCATACTCGCCGATCGCCGCGTTCCAGCTGGCTTGCGCCGCACCCAGGCCATTGTTGCGCGAGGCACCTAGCAGATCCCGCGCGGCGACGATGCGCACGGCTTTCACTGGATCATTGAGCAACGGCGCCAATAATGGCGCACGCTCAGGCGGTGGCAGGAATGCGCTGATTGCCCGCACCGCACTGTCACGCACCTGTGGCTCTGGATGTTTCAGATCCTGAGTGGCCAGTTTCAGCGCCTGTTCGCTCGGGTACAGCGGCAATTCCGCCAGCAACGTTGCGCGCTGGATCGCCGGCAGGTTGCTGCGCTGCAATTGCTCGTACAGCGCGTCGGCGGCGCCGGGCTGGCCATTGCGGATCAGCCACAGGCTTTCGTCATAGCGTGGCGCCTGCTGAGCCGGGGAGGCGGTGGCGTTCCACAATTTGAACTGCGCGGTGACCTTGTCGCCGGCCTTGCCCTGGTGACAGGTCAGGCAGGCGTCTGGCGTGCCGAGTTTCTGCGCACGCTCCGGGTTGGGAATACTGAAACTGTGGTCATGCCGAAAGTCGTTGCCCATGTAGAACTTGCCAGGCATGTGGCAATCGACGCACTGCGAGCCGGGCTGGCCCATGGCGTGGCGGGTGTGTTCGATGGAGTCGTAATTCTTCGCTTGCAGACCCTTGCCGTCGACGCCAGCGACCGAGGTCTTGCCCGCCGTGTTGTGGCATTGCAGACACACGGCGTTGCCCGGTGCCTTCAGCTCGTTGCTGTGCGGGTTATGGCAATTGCTGCAACGCACGCCCTTGTCGAACATTTTGCTTTGCAGGAACGAGCCGTGTTCGAACACTTCGTCCTTGATTTTGCCGTCCAGCGCATAGAGTTCGCGGGTCAGGGCGCTGGGCAGGTAATCGTCCATCAGCCGCTTGCCGACGGTAAAGCCATCGCCCAGCGGCGCGCGGCGGGAATGGCAGCGCGCGCAGGTTTCGATTTCTACCGTGGCGTTCTTGTCCTTGAGATCGACGTCGAAGCCCTTATGGATCAAATCGTCTTTTTTCTGCGCCCACTCCAGGTGATTCGACGCCGGGCCATGACAGGCCTGACAGCCGACTCCGAGGCTGTTCCACTGACTGTTGAAGCTGTTGCTGGCCGCATCGAAATTGCGCTTGAAACCGGTGGTGTGGCATTCGACGCACATGAAATTGGCGTTCTGGCTCGGTTTGCTCCAGTGCAGCGGATTCTTGAAGTTCACGCCCTGGCCGGCGTACAGATGAAACCAGCGATTTTTCTCGGTATCCCACGCCACGCCGAGGGCTTGCAAACGCCCCTGACCGACCTCGATCAGATATTGCTGTAGCGGCGCGATGCCGAAGGTGTAGGCCACTTTGAAGTCGGCATTCTTGCCGTCGATGCCGGGCGCATTGACCCAGAATTCATCGCCCTTGCGGGTGAACTTTGTGGTCTCGTTCTCGGCCTTGAAGGTCACGTTGTTAAAGTCGCCGAGGGTGGTTTCGGCGGTCGCCGGCTGCATGGCCAATTGGTGATGCGAGCCTTGCCAGTCCTTGACCTGTTCGCTGTGGCAGCCCTGGCATTGCTGCTCATCGACCATGCTTGCCGGTTTGCTTGCCACTGGCGGCTGCGGCTTGGCTGGCGGTGCTACAGGCGTGCTGATCGCCGCGGGTTTGACGGGGGCCGGCGCCGGGCTGAACAGGAACCAGCCAATCCCCGCCACGGCCGCCAGCAGCACACCGATGGTGATTGGAAACAGGTAACGTGAAAAAGAGGAGGGTGACGCGTCAGGCTGAGGTTGCACCGCTTTGTTTTTGTGCTTGGGCATTGCGACTTCCGTAGTCCGGTGCGTTGGCCTTCTGGCGTGCATACATCTGGATGCAGCTTTGCCGCATGCAGCGCGTCTGTCAAATAAGCGCTGTGACTTGCTGCGCAGCGCCGTGTGAATTTTGTAATTTGCAATCGCAATTGCTGCGGTTTTAGCTATACCTGTAACTCCCCCTATGCAAACGATTTGGCCTTCTGACAGGAGTTACAGCATGAAGCTAGCCGTAATGATGGGCACGCTGTGCATCGCCACCCTGGGTGTGGTGGGTTGTTCCAGCAAAACCGTCGAGCCAGACCAGTACTCCGGTTTTCTCAAGGATTACAGTCAACTGAAGGAGACCAAATCACCGTCGGGTGCCGAGGTGATGCGCTGGATGGACCCGAAACTCGACATCAACAAATTCAGCAGCGTCTATGTCGAACCGAGCCAGTTGTATCCGAAGCCGCAAGCGACGGAAAAAATCCCCCAGCAGACCCTCAATGGCATCACCAGTTATTACGATCAGGCGCTCAAGCGTGAGCTGAGCAAGTCGCTGCCGCTGGCCACCGGTCCGGGGCCTGGCGTCATCGTGATCCGGCCGGCGATCACTGCGGTGAGCAGCAAGACCGAAGGCCTGCATGTGTATGAGGTGATTCCGATTGCGCTGGTCGCTGCTGCGGTGAGCACGGCCACCGGTATTCGTGATCAGGAAACCACATTGGCCACCGAGGCGGTTTTCCTTGATGGCAGCAGTAACAAGGTGGTGGCTCAAGTGGTGCGCAAGGGTACCGGTCAGCCGCTGGAAAATTCCTCGCAGGTGATGAAGGCCACTGACGTCAAAGCAGTGATCGATGGTTGGGCGAGTGACATGCATCAGACGTATCTGAAGCTCAAGTCCGAGGCCAAGTGATGGCTTGAGGCTTGGGGCCTCTTTGCGAGCAGGCTGGCTCCCGCTATTTTGGAGGGGCCTGCCTCCTGGTTTTTTGGGTACATATCCGTTGCTGCGGGTGTTGCTGATTACGGTTCCGCCCTTACGGCGAATCACCTTTTTCAAACGCCAAAAAGGTAACCCAAAAGGCTTGCTCCTACGTTCGGCCCTCGCAGGCTCGGGTTCCTTCGCTCCGGGATCGATCCGGGCGCAGCGGCTCCGGTTTGCTTCGCTGCACCTCCTTGCGCTGTGTCTGGCTGCGCCAGACGGTCGCTACGCTCCCACTCCCCGGATCAATCCCTCCACTCAGCCTTCCGACGTCGCCGGTGGATCAAGATCAAGAGCACTCGAGCTAACGCTCATTGTTGAGTGGGGCGGCTTTGCCGCGGGCAGCTGCGCTGCTTTGCTTTTGCTTTTGTGGGAGCGAGCCTGCTCGCGAAGGCATTCTGTCGTTCCCGCCTTACTGCCCGACAAACCAGCGAAAATATGGGTTCGCCCGATCCCCTTGCATCACTTCCCGAATATCCCGCCCCCAGGCGTCCCGATCGCCTTCGTAGGCGTGCAGGCTTGCCCGATAAAATTGCATCAACCGCTGCCGATGCGTTTCCATCCGTTCACTGAATCCAGCATCGGCATTGACCAGTGTCGGTGGCTGATACAAGTCCAGCAGCGCCGGTAGCATGCGGGTGATTTCCTTGCTGCGTACCCAGGGCGCGTATTCGATGCGCGGCTGATCATCGGTCACTGCCGGCGCGTCGGCGGCGAAGCGCTCCAGGCCGGTGCGATCGGTGACCCAGGTGGCCAGCAGCCCCGCCGCCGAGCCGATGCCGACGTCCTGCAAGGTGTTGCGTACGCTGTCCTGCTGGAAGCGCGCGGTGATTTTCGCGGCGTCCAGTTGCATCGGGTTCATTGAGCCAACCAGCAGCATTTCGTGGAACTCGCTGGTCCACAGCGAGGCATGCGGGAAGACATCAAGGAAGCTGCGCACCAGTGAGCGCGAGTCGTCGATATTCTGCGTCGGCAGCGGCAGCCACTGCGCAACGATGCCCTGGTCCTGCAAGCGACTGGCGGCCAGCTGGTAGAAGTCCCGCGAATACAAATTGACTACGCCTGCAGCGGAGGGCGGTGGCGGTTCCAGGGTGATCACGTCGTAGGTCTGTGCACTGCGCAGCAGTTCCTGGCGGCCGTCGCGCAGGCGAACGTCGACGCCGGGATCGCTGGCGGCATTGAAGTTGCCCTTGAACAACGGCGCTGCTTTCACCACCGATGGCAGCAATTCGGCGACCACGCGATGTTCCAGACCTGGATAGCGCAGCATGGCGCCTGCGGTGATGCCGGTGCCGAAGCCGATCACCAGGGTCGAGCGCGGTTCACCGTTGTGGATCAGCAGCGGCAGCAGTGCCTGAATGCGCATGTAGCGCAGCGACGGCATGGCATCGCCGGTGTTCGACACGCCCTGGATGTACAAACGGTGGAAGGTGTTTTCGCCACGTCCCTGAGTGACCACCGCGACCGTGCCGCCGCGTCCTTCCTCGTAGAAGGCCAGCGTGCCGTTGCGTGCGCCGGGCAACAGGCTGGCCAGTTTGTCGACGGGCGTCAGTACCGCCACTGCAACGCAAACCAGACCTAGTGCGACCACGGCCTGGCGCCGACCTTTCGCCACGCCATGGCCCTTGCGCACCGCCAGATAACCGATTGTCGCTGCGACGAGCGCCAGTAGGCCGAGGGTGCGCACAAGGCCCAGCAAGGGAATCAATACGAAGCCGCAAAGCATCACACCGATGATCCCGCCCAGGGTGTTGAACGCGACAACGGCGCCGACATCGCGGCCCACACGTTCGCTGCCGACACTCAGGCGCAACGCCAGAGGAAACGCCGCGCCGAGCAGCAGGGTCGGCACAAACACGATGCTCAGCGCCGCCACGGCAAAGCGCGCGCTCATACCGGCCAGCTCGCTGACGCCAAGACTCAGCAGCCAGGTTTCCGCATGGCTCTGCGCGAGCACCAGCCAGCGGCCGAGCACGGCGATCTCCAGCAGCGCAAGCAGGCCTGCACCGGCAATCAACAAGCCGAATACGCCCCATGGGTCGCGAATGCGCTCGACGCGACGGGCGAGCAGGGCGCTGCCGATAAACAGCCCGGTCAGGTAAGTCGCCAGCACCACAGCAAACGCATAGGTGCGCGTGCTCATGAACTGCACGATCGATTGCGACCAGACCACCTCGTAACCCAACGCCACACCCCCGGCGATCGCGTAAAGCCACAACGCAGTGCGGTCGGGCGCTTTGGCGTTGCCGTGTTTGACCGGTGTGGCCAGCGCTACTGGCTGCTGGCGCTGCAACCACAGCGCACCGGCCGCAGCAAGCAGGTTGAGCATCGCGGCGAACAGCGCACTGCCGCGCACGCCGAGGCTGGCGATCAGTACGAACGCGGCGAGCAAAGTGCCGACGATCGCGCCCAGCGTATTCGCCGCATACAACTGACCGCCGGCCTTGCCCGGCTCAGCCGCCAGTGAGCGCACCAGCACCGGCAGCGTCCCGCCCATCAAGACCGCCGGAATGCCTACCAGCGCAAACGGCAGCAACCACGCGAGCACGCCGACATGACCTTGCAACCAGGCAAACGCACCGGCCGCCAGACTCATTGCCACTGTCGCGCCAACGCCGAGTATCGCCACCAGTACTTCCAGCCCGGCGTAGAGCAGAACCGGCTGTTGCAAGCGATCGGCCCAGCGCCCGAACAGCCAGCCGCCGAGCGCGAGCCCGGCGAAAAACGCGCTGATGCCGGTGGTGATTGCGTAGACCTCGACGCCGACCACCAGCGACAGCTGTTTGATCCACAACACCTGATAGACCAACGCTGCCGCGCCGGAGATACATAGCAGCAGGGCAGGGATCATTGAGGTGGTGGATGCGGCTTGCGGAACGGGTATGGCCGACGGCTTGCTGGCGATACGTGAGGACATGCGGTGAGCCTTGTTTCAGTTCAAAAACAGGTTGACTGTGCCGACCTCTTCGCGAGCAGGCTCGCTCCCACATTGGACTTATATACACCACAAATCCCTTGTGGGAGCGAGCCTGCTCGCGAACGAAACCGACCCGGTCGCTTGTTGAAAACAGGGCCGCCCGCCGATGAAGGCGAGCGGCGGTACAGCGCTATTACTGGGCTTTCTTCATTTTTTCTTCGATACGGCGGTCCACGTCCTCGCGGATCTGGTCGATGCTGAAGCTCGCCGGACGCTGGCTAGGTGGATAGTCGACGAAGGTCTGCAGGAACTTCGCCGCGCGGCGGGTACCGTCGAAAATCAGATAATCGTTTTTCGTCAGCCAGTCATAGTACTGGTCAGACACGACATCGGCGCGTTCGTACGGGTCCATGCGCAGGTTGAACATTTTCGGCACACGCAGGCAGGTGAACGGTTCGCTCCACACCTGCAGTCCGCCGGGCGCGCGCTGCTCACAGAACACCAGTTTCCAATCATTGAAACGCATGCTGACCAACGCACCGTCATCGTTGAAGTAGTAGAACTCCTTGCGCGCGCTCTTGTCGGTTTTACCCGTCAGGTAGTCCAGCTGGTTATAGCCGTCCAGGTGCACTTTGAAGTTCTTGCCGCCGATGTCGGCGCCCTTGAGCAAGCGGTCCTTGATGTCGGTGTCGCCGACGGCGGCCAACAGTGTCGGGAACCAGTCCAGACCGGAGAACATCTGCGTGGAGACTTCGCCTGCCTTGACTTTGCCCGGCCAGCGAATCATCGCCGGTACCCGGTACGCGCCTTCCCAGTTCGAGTTTTTCTCGTTGCGGAACGGCGTCGTTGCAGCGTCAGGCCACGACCATTGGTTCGGGCCGTTGTCGGTGGTGTAGACAACGATGGTGTTCTCGGTCAGCTTCAAGTCATCCAGTGTCTTGAGCAGCTTGCCGACGTCGCCGTCATGCTCGAGCATGCCATCGGCATATTCGTTGCCGACCATGCCGCTTTGGCCTTGCATGGATTCGCGCACGTGAGTGAAGGCATGCATACGTGTGGTGTTCATCCAGACAAAGAACGGCTTGTCCGCCTTGGCCTGTTTCTCGATGAACGCTTGCGCTGCCGCAGTGGTTTCGTCGTCGATGGTCTCCATGCGTTTCTTGGTCAGCGCGCCGGTGTCTTCAATCTTGCCGTCGGCAAAACTGTGGATCACGCCACGAGGCGAGGCGGCCTTGACGAACTCGGCATCATCCTTGGGCCAGTACGGACGCTCCGGTTCCTCTTCGGCGTTGAGGTGATACAGGTTGCCGAAAAACTCGTCGAAACCATGGTTGGTCGGCAGATATTCGTCTTTGTCGCCCAAGTGGTTCTTGCCGAATTGACCCGTGGCATAGCCCTGGGCTTTCAGCGCTTGGGCAATGGTCACATCGCGTGGCTGCAAGCCCACCGGAACCCCCGGCATGCCGACTTTCGACAAGCCGGTCCGCAATGGCGTCTGCCCGGTGATGAACGACGAGCGTCCGGCCGTGCAACTGTTTTCGGCATAGTAATCGGTGAAGATCATGCCTTCTTTGGCGATACGGTCGATATTCGGCGTCTTGTATCCGACCACGCCCATGGAATAGGCACTGATGTTGGTCTGGCCGATGTCGTCGCCGAAGATCACGAGAATGTTGGGTTTTTCAGCCGCTGTGGCGGTTGCCGACAGCGCCATCACCGAGGTTGCCACCAGGGCGAGTTTCGGTAGCCACTTGCGTATGCGAGTCATCTGACTTGCTCCTTTTGCACGGGGGTCGTTTTTTGCGACAAACGTTTACTGCTCTCCTGCATCACGCTTTCTTATTGCACTTGCTCGGTTGCCGGCGGATCGAACGGATAGATCCGGCGCCATTCCGACGCCATGTCCACCACCGTCCAGCCACGGGAATTCGCTTCATCGAGGGCCTTGTCGAGTCGGCCGATATTCGATTGCCGGTCATAAGCCCACTCGCGCTTGGCATCGGTGTGGTGCACCAGCCCCATCAGGCGCTTGCCCGGCCCGGCGGCGGTCCACTGCAGCATTTGCAGGTCGCCGTCGGAGTTGCCAAAGGCGAGGATCGGCCGCCGACCGATGACCGCATCGATGCTGACCGGTTTGCCCGGACCGTCATCGTTGTGCGCAACTTTCGGCGTGCGCACGATCGACGCTTTGCCGTCCTTGAACTGGTAAGAGGTGACGAACGTGGTACCGATCACCTGTTCCGGCGGGATGCCGTAGACCTTCTCGGCGAAGGCGCGCATGAAGCCGGTGTCGCCACCGGAAACAATGTAGGTCTTGAAGTTCTGGCTGCGCAGGTAGTCGAGCATTTCCAGCATCGGCTGGAAGATCATTTCCGTGTAGGGCTTGCCGGTTTTCGGGTGGCGCGCCTGGCTGAACCAGGTTTTCGCGTAGTCATCGAAGGCTTCGGTGGTCATGCCGCTGTGGGTGGCGCCGACGATCTGCAGCAAACCCTCCATGCCCGACGCGGCGAGGGCCTTGTGATCATTTTCCAGCACCGCTTTGAACGGCTGTGTGGTTTTCCATTCCGGGTGTTGTGCGGCGGTGCGCTTGACCTCGTCGAAGGCAAACAGCAATTCGAAGTAAGCCGGTTGCTCGCTCCACAAGGTACCGTCATTGTCGAACACGGCGATGCGATCGGCCGGTTTGACGAAGTCCTTGCTGCTCTGGTCGGTCACGGCCTGGACGAACTCGATAATGCTCTTTTTGGCCGGGCCGTCGTTCCATGACGGCAGCGGTTCATTCGCCTGTGCCAGCAGGGGCAGAACCAGTGTCAACAGCAGGGCGAGACCGAAACGTTGGCGACGCAGCAACGGGTTGATCATGTGAAATCCTTCTCATGCACAGGATTGAGCGGGCGCAGGGCCGGTGCGGGTTTCGCCTGTTGGCGGGCGACCTGACTTTGAAGCGTAGACAACGATTGGCGAAGCTGAACAAGTGTTTGATCGGCGGCAGACTGACGGCCGTAAAGCCCGCGTAACAATCCCTGCAAACGTGGCCCGGCGCCCGTGAGTTTCAAGCCCAGACGACTACGCCGCAGCCACAGGTACAGCGCGGTCAGTTGCGCCGGCCTGGCTTGCAGTTGCGGGGCGATTTGTTGCCAGGCGAAAGCGGCCGAATGCTGCCAGGCCAATTGCTTCGCCCGTTTATGTGCGAGCCAGCGTTGATGGGTGCGAACGGCGACGGGCCGCAGCAAGTACACACCGACGGCGAGGCCGACCGCCAGCGCCAGCCAGAGCAGCCAGCGGCTGGAGAAGTGCAAGTGATTCTGTTGCAGTTGCCTGAGGTCTTCGACGAGCGAAAACACCGGTTTATAGGCGTTGTTGGCTGCGGCCTCGAAGCTCACGGCCGGCACCTCAGCGTTACGGATCTGCCTCGCAGCGGAATCCCACCATTTCACGCGGATGGCTGGCAGCGTGTAAGTGCCGGCGCTGTCGATGCCATAGCTGGCGCTGTCGACACGTTGGCCGCCGAGGATATTGCCGCGACCGTCATCCAGCGCAGTGACTTGTGGCGTCTTCGCGTAGCGACTCAAGCCGTCGACATCACTGAAGGTCGGAATCGGCAGGGCCATCGCCAGCGCGCCATCGGCTTGCAGGGTGAGCTCACGGGTGACGCTGTCGCCAACTTTCAGCGGCGTGGCCGAATTGGTAATGATCTGTTTCAAGCGCAACCCACTCGCGACCAAAGGCGTCTCCCCGGGCGCGAAACCGGGCGGCTGGGCGGCGCTGAAACTCAGCGGCTGGCTCTGTGCGCTGATTTCTTCAGTGGCCTGGCCCAGTGTGGCGCGTACGGTCAGCGCCGGGATATCGAAACTGCGCGCGACGTCGGGCGTGATCAGATAGCTATAGCGCAAGCCATTGAACGATTGGCCATCGATGGTCTGGTTCAGATGCTGCGCCTGGCCGTTCGGCGGCATTACCAGCGCACCGTCGAGTTGCAGATCGGGCAGGGCGGCGGCGCTGGTGAACCAAGTGTCGGTGAGCACGTCGAGTTGCAGTTCGACCAGACCGCCGACCATCGCGCCTTCGCTGGGGTTGAGGTGAGCCTCGACCTTCAGTTGCGCTGGGGCTGCAAAAACATTCAGAGAGAGCAGGCTGGTTAGCAGCAGGGCGCTGAGTTTTGCGCTGAGTGTCCGGGCCTCTTCGCGAGCAGGCTCGCTCCCACTTGGAGTCCACGGTTTTCCTGTGGGAGCGAGCCTGCTCGCGAAGGCCGCAATACGGTTCATGGCCGGTCTCCCTGCTGATCCTGCAGACTGAATTTCTGCCTTAGAAACTTCGCCGGCGAGGTGGTCAGGTTCTCCAGCCACAGCGCGTCGGACGCCGCTTGCTGGGTCTCGACCTTTTTGCTCTGACCTTTACCGGATGCCTTGTCGAATTTGACTTCATCGGGTTTGGTTTGCGGAGCGTTTTTCTCTGCGCTTTCGGTGTCCTTGAGCAGTGCCTGAGCCAAGGCCAGATTGGCGCTCGCTTCGGGAAATTGCGGCTGCAGTTTCAACGCCTGGCTGTAGGCAGCAATCGCCTGATCGAACTTGAAGCGGCGCACGTAAATGTTGCCCAGGTAAAAGTACGCCTGCGGCGTGTCCAAACGGGCAAAGGTCGCCATTGCCAAGTCGTAATCGGCAGCGTGATAGGCCGCGACGCCTTTCCAGTACGGGTCGACGAACAGCGCTGCGGCTTCGGGCAAACGATCATGCTCAAACGCCCAGCGGCCTTGTTGGTCGCGGGTAAAAAACGCATCGGTGAGGGCGTTGGCCTGCGCCGGCGCCCCAGGCCAGCCCAACCCTACGGCCAAAAACAGCGCCGGCATCCAGTTGACGCTCCAGCCTTTGCGTACGCTGAACAGCGCCAGTAACAGCAACGGCCAGCAGAGCCAGTAACCGGCGTCCTTCCAGTGCAATTCGCGCTGTTCGGCGCTGGCGCTCTGGAAGTGTTGGCGGGCGTGCAACTCGATCCACTCCAGATCATCGTTATTGAGGGTCAGGCTGCCGAGCGGCGCGTCGACGGCCGAGGCCAATTGCTTGAGGGCCGCTTGATCGAAACTGCCGAGCACTGGTCGTCCGCTGCTGTCGATTTTCGGCTGGCCGCTGGCGGTAGTAATGACGCCCGCGTCTTCGCTGCCCACCGCCAGAACCAGAACCTGCAAGGCACTGCCGTCGAGGTGTTTTTGCAGATCATCGAGTTGCGTGGTATCGGCCCCATCAGTCATCAGCAGCAGACTGCCCGGGGTGTTCTCGGCGCTGAGCAAGCGTTTCGCTTGATCGATCACGGCGGCGACGTTCTTGCCCGGTTTGTCGATCAAGCCCGTGCCGAGGGCCTGGATGAAACTGTCGAGCAGCGCCGGATCGTCGGTCGGTGGCAACACCAGATGCGCGCTGCCGGCATAGGCGATCAGTGCGGTCCGCGCAGCGGCGCGACGTTGCAGCAGATCATGCAGCTTGTGCTTGACCGCCTCCAGCCGCGTCGGCTGCACATCGTTGGCGTCCATCGACGGCGAAAGGTCGACGGCAACGATCAGTGGTGCGCGGTTCTCGAGAAAGTCCGGGCGATCCTGTTCCCACGTCGGCCCGGCCGCGGCGATTGCGCCGAGGATCAGCAGCGCACAGAGCAGGTGCACCGGGCGCCAGCGCTGGTGATCCTGCGGGGTGATCAACAAGTGCGGCAGCAAGTGTTCGGCGATATTGCCGCGCAGGCGTTTTTGCAGGTCGCGGCTGCGACGCCAGATCAGTGGCAGCATTGCGCCGAACAGCGCAAGCAACAGCCACAGCGGGCGCAGAAAGTGGAAATCGCTGAGGTTGATTTCCATCTCAGGCTTCCTGCCGTTGCCGCGCATCCATCAGACGCGGGTGCAACAACGCGCCGAGCTGATACAGCGCCAACAACAGCAATGCTGCACCCAGCGGCCAGTAGAACAGTTCTCGCTGCGGTTGATGGCTAAGGGTTTTCACCTGATGCGGGGTGAGCTGGTCGAGGGTGGTGTAGACCTGATCCAGTGCCGCGCGATCTTCGGCGCGGAAGAAGCGGCCGCCGGTGGTATTGGCGATCTGTTCGAGGCCTTGCAGATTGACCTTCGCTTCGCCGGAAGCGTCGGGGTCGCCGATGCCGATGGTATGAATGACCACGCCTTTGTTGGCCGCCATTTCGGCGGCATGATTCGGGGTGATCGCGCTGCTGGTGTCGTTGCCATCGGTCAGCAGAATCAGGACTTTTTCCTGCTCATGGGCCTTGTCGAGCAATTTCAGGCTGAGCCCGATCGCATCGCCGATCGCTGTGTTGGGGCCGGCCATGCCGATCCCGGTATCGGCCAGCAACAACGACAGGCTGGCGTGATCGAGGGTCAGTGGAGCCTGTGGATAGGCACCGCTGCCAAATACGATCAGGCCGATGCGGTCGTCCTTGCGTTTGTCGATGAAGCCTTGCACCACGCCTTTGACCGCCGCCAGGCGATTGATTTTTTCGCCTTGGGCGTTAGTGAAATCCTCGGTTTCCATCGACTGCGAAAGGTCGATGGCGAGCATCAGGTCGCGCACCGGTTGCTGGCGTTCGATTGGCTTTTCGACATACACCGGACGTGACACGGCCAGCAGAATCAGCGCCCACACCAGCACATTCAGCAGCAGTTGCCAGCGATTGTGCCGACTGCCCGCGGTGCCTGGCGCTTCGCCGACCGCGCGGCTCATCGCGCCGAAAAACGGTACGCGCACGGCACTGCGGGCTTCGTTGTAGGCGGGCAAAAAACGGTAAGCCAGCCAGGGCAGCGGCAGCAGGAGTAACAACCAGGGGTAATCAAGCTGCCACATGGTGATGCTCCACCCAGTATTGGCAGCTGTCGAAGAGCATTTGCCGTTGCGCTGCGGGGATGGCGCGCAATACGGGGTCCGGCGCGTAGGCGAGTTGGGCCAGTTGCGTGCTGAAGTCGGCAGGCATTCTGTTTTTGCAGTGCCGTTGCAGAAAATCCTGCCAGTCATCTCTGCCAAGCGCCGCCGGCCCTTGTTGGAGCGAACCTGCTGGCGAAAGCGCTGTGTCAGTGGGTCGAGGTATTGCATGCGCTGACGTCTTCGCGAGCAGGCTCGCTCCCACAGGGAATGCATTCCAGCGCCGCGATTGAGTGGGCATGGACAGGGCCGTGCGTTTGAGCAGCTCAGGTAATTCGCGCAGGGCATTGAGGTCGTCACTGCGGCCGCGCAACTGTGCCAGTCGGGCAAGGGCTTCACGGCGATAGCGGTCGCGGCGCCATTGCCAGTATCTGCGCAGGCCGATCAACAGCGCGGCGAGCACCAGCACCGCCAGCAACAGCCACCAGCCCCAGGTTTGCGGCGCATAGCTGACGGGCGCGGGCAGGGCCAGCTCCTTGAGCTGATCGATGCTGGGGATGTTCGGGTTCATCGCGCGCCCCCTGCGCTTTTGCCGAGTTCGGCGCGCAGTTGCCCATGGGCCTCCTCGGCGGTGCTGATCATCATCAGCGGCACCTGACTGCGGCGCAGCAGGGTGGCGACGTCCTTGAGCCGCCCGCTGAGAAAATCCCCCAGCGGCTGCTGCACGTTACGTTTCTCGATCGCCAGTTCGACCTGCAACTCGCCCTGGGTGACCAGCAGTCGACCGTTGTTCGGCAGTTTCAGCGCCAGCGGATCATAGACCTGCAAGGCAATCACATCGTTGTGCGCCGACAGCTGCCGCATCAATTGCAAGGTGCGTTCACCGGCGCCGGCAAAGTCGCTGACGATGCAGATCAAGTGGTCGTGCCCGGCCACACCGAGGCAGCGCTGCAAGGCTTTGTCCAGTTGGTCCTCATCTTCGGCGTCGGGATTACCGGCGTTCAGCGCGCGGTTTTGCTGCACTACGCGGCTGAGCAGCGCTTCGACACGCTTGCGACTGCGCAACGGCGCGATGCTGTCGATACGCTGGTCGTTGAAGACCAGACCGCCGACCCGATCCCCGGCGTGAAAAACCATCCACGCCGCCAGCGCGGCGAGTTCGGCGGCGACTGCCGATTTGAAGCTGCGCTGCGAGCCGAAGAACATCGACATGCGCTGGTCGACCACGATCAGGGCCGGGCGGTCGCGTTCTTCGGTGAAAGTGCGCACCACCGGTTTGCCGGTACGCAACGAAGCGCGCCAGTCGAGGTGGCGCAGGTCATCGCCCGGTTGGTAGCGGCGCAACTCGTCGAAATTCAGCCCGCGACCGCGCAGCCGCGAGGCGTGGTTGCCGGCGAGGATGCTGCCCTGCGGCTGTCGGGCAAGAAAGCTCAGGTCACGGGCCTTGAACTCCAGCGCCATCAATTGCGCCAGAGAGACGTAGACCAAGCCTTCGTCATTCATGCGGGAATCGCCACTTTGTCGAGAATCCGGTCGAGCACCTGATCGGCGCTGACGCCATCGGCAACGGCGTCGTAACTCAGCTGCAAACGATGGCGCAACACCGGATGGACCACGGCGCGGACGTTGTCCGGCGAAACGAAATCCTGCCCCTGCAGCCACGCATCGGCACGGGCGCAGCGGTCCAGGCCAATGCCGCCACGGGGACTGGCACCAATGGCGAGCCAGCGTGCGAGGTCTTCGTCGTAGTCGGCGGGGTGGCGGGTGGCGTTGATCAGGTCAATCAGGTAAGTGTCGATGGCCGGTGAAACGTGCACCGCGCTGACTTCCTTGCGCGCAGCAAAAATCACCTCTTGCGGCAAAGTGAGATTCTTCACCGGCGTGGTGCTCGCACCTTGGGCAAACTCTTCGTTACGCAGCAGGCGCAGCACCTGGCTTTCGTTTTCGGCGCTGGGGTAATCAAGCAGCACCTTCATCAGAAAACGGTCCATCTGCGCTTCCGGCAGTGGGTAGGTGCCTTCCTGCTCGATCGGGTTCTGCGTCGCAACGACGATGAACAGCTCCGGTAGCGCATGGCTGTTGCCGGCCACCGTGATCTGGCGTTCCTCCATGGCTTCGAGCAGCGCCGCCTGGACCTTGGCCGGGGCGCGGTTGATTTCGTCGGCGAGGATCAGATTGCCGAACAGCGGACCTGGCTGGAATCGGATCTCGTTTTTGCCCTCGACCTGGTGCAGCACCTCGGCGCCAGTGATGTCCGAGGGCAACAGGTCGGGGGTGAACTGGATGCGGCTCATCTTGGCATCAAGGTGTTTGGCCAGTGCCTTGACCGTGCGTGTCTTGGCCAGCCCGGGCAGGCTCTCCAGGAGCAAATGACCATTGGCCAACAGCCCGAGCAGAATCTGCCGGATGACTTGATCCTGGCCGAGCACCGCTTCGGCGATGCTGGCTTGCAGGGCGTTGAGGTCGGTGAGCGCTGTCATGGGCAGTCCTTTGTGTCCGGGTCTAGAAAAACGCCAGGGTCAGATTGACGCTGAAACCATTGCCTTCGGGGCGGTTCTTGGTGTCGAACTCCGGCACCCAGCGCGCGCTGATATTGGCCTGGGCATCGGCGAACTTTCCGGCCCAGCCAACCACCGGGCCGGCGCCGACCGAACGGCCGCGATAGCCATTGAAGACATCGGCGGTCTGGCCTTTGTCGTCGGTCAGTTGCTGCACGTAGCCGGCGGCAAGTCCGGCGTTCCAGCCATTGCCCAAGCCGTGAGTCCAGAGGGCGTCGAGGGTGAAGATGTTGCCGTTGCGATAGTCGGTAGCGTCGTTCTCGGTGTAGAACTCCAGCCCGCTGGACAAAGTGAACTCGCCGCCCTTGCCGTCGAGGTGGGTAAAGGCCACGGTTGGCATGAACGTGTAATTGTTCTGTCCGGGATTGGCCAGGCGATCCTTGTTATAGGCGCCGGTCGGCACGTAGATCGGTAGCGACAGCGAGAGATGATTGAGTTCGTCGAAGTGATAACCAGCGGCGAGCGGGGTGATCAGCGCATCGGCAAACTGCGTGCCGGAATCACTGTCACCCAAACTGCGCCCGCGCGGGCCGGTGATGCTCGCCTTGATGTCGGTGTATTGCACCGGCAGGCCCATTGCCGAGGCGAAATTCCAGCGGCCCTTGCCGGTGTTCCAGACATGGGTGAAGTTGGCCATGGTGTAGGAGACTTTCACGTCGATCCCGCCACTGATCGCGCCGGAAATCGGTGCGCCGTCGCTGCCCTTGAGCGAGCCGTCGTACCAGATGCTGGTCAACGACATTACCCAGCCCGGCTCCGGCGGCACGATGCCGGCATTGGCGAACACTTGCTGGCCCGTGATCGGCCGGCCGACGCCACCTTCTGCGGCGAACAGCGATGGACTGACGCCCAGGCACAGCAAGAGGAGGAGACGCCCGCTCCGTGGCTTGAGCATGGCGAACGCCGCGCCACCCGGCCGCGGCAGAAATCCTCTATTCCCGGCTCGACTGCAGATCATTTCCCGATTCCATGGTGTTTTTCCGGACAACTGAGCACTGTCGCGCCGCTACTGCGTTATCCCTTTGCTTATCAAGCCTGTAGGACACGTCCTTCTGAAACTAGCAGCTAATCGGGGGTTAGCCAGTCGAAGGAATTAATTCGTTGGTGCGGGGGACGCGGTGCACATATCACACCTCTAATCGTCGGAGCCGGGCTTAATCGAAGGTGGTTGGGGCGGCACTGCAAACTTCTGTGGAAGCGAGCCTGCTCGCGAAAGCGGTAGCCGAGTTGACACCCGTTTCTGATATCGATACCCGATTTCGCGAGCAGGCTCGCTCCCACAGGACTTGTATACAATCTCGCCGTGGAGCGCCCAACAATTTCCAACGGGGCATAGGTCGCCAGCCGATTTCGTGGTTAACTTCCGCCTCTTGCATGCTTTCCAATCAAAAAACAGAAGGACTCAAGTCATGGCTCAAGTCACCCTCAAAGGCAATCCGGTTCAAGTCAACGGCCAGTTGCCACAAGC